>UMHU01053162.1_pt1 | contig 223358 bp, 193 predicted proteins | sample 1965591 | NCBI WGS metagenome assembly UMHU01 (sample SAMEA4836101, study PRJEB28245) | human gut metagenome | biome: gut microbiome; material: fecal sample | place: Denmark | collected 2008
GAAATTCTATTATGTAGAACAAGACTGCTGGATCAGTCTGAGTATTTGCGCTAACGGTTTGCGCATTATTAATAAAAAAGGTCTGGATGCTGCTTTGAAGGATGCAGTAGCTAAGGGCTATTGTGATTGGAAAAGCATTAAAGTAATTGGCTAAAAAGTAGAGGAGAATACTGATTATGGCAAAGAAAGCAAAAGGTAACAGAGTGCAGGTGATTCTGGAATGTACAGAACACAAGGATAGCGGTATGCCGGGAACTTCTCGTTATATTACGACGAAGAACAGAAAAAATACTACCGAGAGACTGGAGTTGAAGAAATACAACCCGATTCTGAAGAGAGTAACAGTACACAAAGAAATCAAATAATAATAGTATAACCCATGGCAAAGAAAACAGTAGCAAGTTTGCACGATGGTTCTAAAGAAGGTCGTGCTTATACGAAGGTTATCAAGATGGTTAAGTCTCCGAAAACAGGTGCTTATTCTTTTGATGAACAAATGGTTCCTAACGAAAAAGTACAAGACTTTTTCAAAAAATAAGATGAATACAGTTGCTGCGAAGCGCTGATTACTTATAAAGCTCCTCTCATTGGAAGTATCCGGTGAGAGGATTTTTTTGTTATTAAATCGCTTCAACTTTTATTATTTGTCAGTTTTGTTATATCTTTGTAGCATAATGTATTATACAAAAGTGTAGACTATGGGATTTTTTAGTTTTTTCTCTAAGGAAAAGAAGGAAACGTTAGATAAAGGATTATCTAAGACAAAAGAAAGTGTATTCGGCAAGATAGCCCGCGCAGTGGCAGGAAAGTCGAAAGTAGACGATGAAGTGCTGGATAATCTGGAAGAGGTGCTGATAACTTCGGATGTGGGTGTAGAGACAACGTTGAAAATTATTGAACGTATCGAGAAGCGCGCCGCCGATGAAAAATATATGAATGCGCAAGAACTGAATATGATTTTGCGCGATGAAATCGCTGCTTTGCTGACGGAAAATAATTCAGATGATGTAGATGATTTTGAAACTCCGATTACGAAGAAACCTTACGTCATTATGGTGGTTGGAGTGAATGGCGTGGGAAAAACCACTACCATAGGTAAGCTGGCTTATCAGTTTAAGAAAGCTGGTAAATCTGTTTATCTGGGAGCGGCCGATACTTTTCGTGCGGCAGCGGTAGAGCAGTTGGTGATATGGGGGGAACGTGTAGGAGTTCCTGTTGTAAAGCAGAAAATGGGTTCGGATCCCGCCTCCGTAGCATTTGATACTCTGAGTTCGGCAGTAGCCAATAATGCTGACGTAGTGATTATTGATACAGCCGGGCGTCTGCATAATAAAGTGGGCTTGATGAATGAGCTGACTAAGATTAAGAATGTGATGAAGAAGGTTGTGCCGGATGCTCCTAATGAGGTGTTGCTTGTTTTGGATGGCTCTACCGGACAGAATGCTTTTGAGCAGGCCAAACAATTCACGCTGGCAACGGAAGTTACGGCAATGGCTGTGACTAAGTTGGACGGAACGGCTAAAGGCGGTGTTGTAATAGGTATTTCCGATCAATTCAAGATTCCTGTGAAGTACATAGGGTTAGGAGAGGGTATGGAAGACTTGCAAGTGTTCCGTAAGAAAGAATTTGTAGATTCATTGTTTGGGGGAAATGCATGAAACGGAAAACCATTGATATCATAACATTAGGTTGTTCTAAAAATTTGGTGGATTCAGAGCATTTGATGCGCCAATTAGAGGAAGCAGGTTTTTGTGTGACGCATGATGCCGAGCGTCCGAAAGGTCAGATTGCTGTGATTAACACCTGTGGCTTTATAGGTGATGCAAAGGAAGAGTCCATTAACATGATTCTTGAATTTGCACAGGCAAAAGAAGAAGGGAATTTGGAGAAACTCTATGTCATGGGTTGCCTTTCGGAACGCTATCTGAAAGAGCTGGCTATTGAAATCCCCCAGGTTGATAAGTTTTACGGTAAGTTTAACTGGAAGGAACTGTTGCAAGATTTGGGTAAGGCATATCATGAGGAGCTTCATATAGAGCGTACGTTGACTACTCCCAAGCATTATGCTTATCTGAAAATATCGGAAGGATGCGACCGTAAGTGTTCGTACTGTGCCATTCCCATTATTACAGGGCGGCACATATCGCGTCCGATAGAAGAAATCTTGGATGAAGTGAGGTATCTTGTGGCTCGTGGGGTCAAAGAGTTTCAGGTCATTGCTCAGGAACTTACTTACTATGGAGTGGACTTGTACAAAAAGCAGATGTTGCCCGAATTAATCGAAAGAATTTCGGATGTTCCGGGCGTGGAATGGATACGTCTGCATTATGCCTATCCTGCCCATTTCCCTATGGACTTGTTCCGGGTTATGCGTGAGCGTTCTAATGTTTGTAAATATATGGACATTGCTTTGCAACATATCAGCGATAATATGTTGGATAAGATGCGCCGCCATGTAACTAAGGAGGAAACTTATCGTCTGATAGAAAAATTTCGTGAGGAAGTGCCCGGAATTCATTTGCGCACTACGCTTATGGTGGGACATCCGGGAGAAACGGAAGCTGATTTTGAGGAGTTGAAAGAGTTTGTCCGTAAGGTTCGCTTCGATAGAATGGGGGCATTTGCATATTCCGAAGAAGAAGGTACGTATGCTGCGGCCCATTACGAAGATACTGTTCCTCCGGAGGTGAAGCAGGCCCGATTGGATGAACTGATGTCTATTCAGCAAGGCATTTCTGCGGAACTGAGTGCGGGAAAAGTGGGTAAGCGGATGAAGGTGATTATCGACCGTAGGGAAGGCGATTATTATGTTGGGCGCACTGAATTCGATTCTCCTGAGGTGGATCCTGAGGTGCTGATTGAAAGTGAGGATGCGTCGTTGGAAATCGGTAACTTTTACCAGGTGGAGATAATAAACTCCGATGATTTCGACCTTTTTGGCCGGATTATTTAAATATTTTTCCCAAACTCCTTGTGTATGTGGGGAAGATTTGCTAATATAGCACCGTAGTTCACAATTTTAAAGCTTGGATTTTGAATAACAAAGAATTTACTTCTGAATTGTCACGACGGTTGGGGTACACTTTAAAGGATACCTCGGAGCTGGTTACATCCTTGTTGTCGGACATGACGCGGCAGTTGGAAGAAGGGAATGTGATTTCCATACAAGGCTTTGGAACATTCGAGGTAAAGAAGAAAGCTGAACGTATATCTGTGAATCCGACAACCAAGCAGCGCATGCTGGTTCCACCCAAGTTGGTGTTGACTTATAAACCCAGTACGTTGTTAAAAGATAAGTTTAAGTAATCTTGCTTTTAAATCTTCCATATTATGAATGAGAAACTAAACATACAGGACTTGATTGATTTGCTGGCTGAAAAGCATGGCATGAGCAAGAAAAATGCTGATAGTTTTGTGAAGGAATTCTTCCAGTTGATTGAGGAAGCGCTGGAAAAAGATAAGTATGTGAAGGTAAAAGGGCTGGGGGCTTTTAAACTGATTGATGTGGAAAGCCGCGAAAGTGTCAATGTCAATACGGGGGAACGTTTTGAGATACAGGGACATACTAAAGTTTCATTTACTCCCGAACCTGCCCTGAAAGACCTCATCAATAAGCCATTCTCGCATTTTGAAACGGTGGTGCTCAATGACAATACAGTCTTGGAAGACACCCCTGTGGATAATAGTGATAATGAGGATGAAGAAAACGCCGGGCAAAAGACAGAGGAAGTAACTGCTGCTACATCGGAAGATATTGAGACGCCGAAAGAAAAAATTGAAAACCGGGAAGAAGTAACAATATCGGAAGCAGCAACAACTTTTGAAACAGCGACTTCGGAGGAAACAATGACTTCGGAGGAGGAAAAAACAGAAACCCCGGAGGAAGCGGAGGTGATGAAAACCGATGCGTCAACCGAATCTTCTACAATGAAATATTTCATTGGAATTGTAGTGTTTGTAGTGCTGTTGTGTGCAGGAGCCATTGCTTATTTATATTCCCCGGAATTATTCGATAATCTGTCATCAGAACCTCCTGTTGAGAAAGTGGTTGATGCCGGAACTGACAAACCGGCAGATAATACAGCCTTGGCAGATAGTGTTGCCGTTAAAGATACTGTAACTGTCACTGAAGCAGATACAGATACAGCATCCGGAAGTCCGGTTGCTGAACCTGTAACAAAGAAACCGGATGCACCTGTTGTCGCCAGGCGACCTGATCCGGTTAATACCACGCCGGTATCTCAGACGCAAAAAACGACTGCTCAAACTCAAAAAACAACCGGAACCGCGTATATACCCGATTCTACCAGTTATACTATTGTGGGAACGGAAACCACCTATACGATTAAATCGGGAGAAACTTTAACAAAAGTAGCCCTCCGTTTTTATGGTACTAAGGTGCTTTATCCATATATCGTAAAGCATAATCCGGCTGTTATTAAGAATCCGAATAATGTACCCGCAGGTACAACGATAAAGATCCCGAAATTAAAAAAGAAGCAGTAAAAAATTACTGCTTCTTTTTTTGCTAAATACTAAACTCTATGAAAGTAGTTTAATCTAAAGGTTTCGCATAGTTTTTTAATAAAAATTAGTTGCTATGGTTAATTTATTCCCGTACTTTTGGAAGCGAAAAGATAATTACCGGCTTTCAACCGGGCTAAAATGAAAATTAAACATTAAAAATACATTGATTTATGGCTGAAACAATTGATATCCGCGAGCTGAATGAGCGGATTGAAAGACAAAGTGCTTTCGTTACCAATCTTACTACGGGCATGGACCAGGTTATTGTAGGACAAAAGCATCTGGTAGAGTCGTTGTTAATTGGTCTGTTGTCCGACGGACATGTGCTGCTGGAAGGTGTGCCGGGTTTGGCAAAAACATTAGCTATCAAAACGTTGGCTTCATTGATCGACGCGCAGTACAGCCGTATTCAGTTTACGCCGGACTTGTTGCCGGCCGACGTTATCGGTACAATGGTTTACAGTCAGAAAGATGAGACTTTCCAAGTGAAGCGAGGTCCGGTATTTGCTAATTTCGTATTGGCGGATGAAATAAATCGTGCTCCGGCCAAAGTCCAGAGTGCCCTGTTGGAAGCTATGCAGGAACGTCAGGTTACAATAGGCAAGGAGACCTTCAAGTTGCCCGAACCATTCTTGGTGCTTGCTACCCAGAACCCTATTGAGCAGGAAGGTACATATCCGCTGCCCGAAGCACAGGTGGACCGTTTTATGCTGAAAGTTGTCATCGACTATCCGAAACTGGAAGAGGAGAAATTGATTATACGTCAGAATATAAACGGAGATAAGCTGAATGTGAAGCCTATTTTGAAAGCTGATGAGATCATCGAAGCTCGTAAAGTTGTGCGTCAGGTATATCTGGATGAGAAAATTGAGAAATACATTGTCGATATTGTATTTGCAACCCGCTATCCGGAGAAATACGATCTGAAGGAACTGAAGGATATGATTGGATTTGGTGGCTCACCTCGTGCTTCCATCAATTTGGCGTTGGCAGCTCGTAGTTATGCTTTCATCAAGCGTCGTGGTTACGTTATTCCTGAAGACGTACGTGCTGTGGCACATGATGTATTGCGCCATCGTATCGGCTTGACTTATGAGGCAGAAGCAAGCAATATGACTTCTGACGAAATTGTCAGCAAGATTTTGAATAAAGTTGAAGTGCCCTAATGTGTAAATAAATATCGTAGCCGTAAGGTTGATGTTGAAAGAGCGCTCCTGTTCTTTTACTAAAACGGGGGAAAAGATTTAGTATATCCTTACCGATGTTTTAGTAAAAAGGAAAGAAAGATTTAGTAAAAGACGTATGTCGTATACTAAGTTGTTGTTTACTAAATATTTATGTGTTACTGAATGGAAACCACTGATTTGTTAAAAAAAGTCCGTCAAATTGAGATAAAAACGCGCGGATTATCCAATAATATCTTTGCAGGCCAATATCATTCGGCTTTTAAAGGCAGGGGTATGGCTTTTTCCGAAGTGCGTGAATATCAGTTTGGTGACGATATACGCGACATAGACTGGAATGTGACGGCGCGCTTCCACAAACCATTTGTGAAGGTGTTTGAAGAAGAGCGTGAGTTGACTGTTATGTTGCTGGTAGATGTTTCCGGTAGTTTGGAGTTCGGTACGGTGAAGCAGATGAAAAAGGATATGGTGACAGAAATAGCTGCCACATTAGCTTTTTCTGCCATTCAGAACAACGATAAGATCGGTGTCATCTTCTTTTCAGACCGGATAGAAAAGTTTATTCCGCCTAAGAAAGGGCGTAAACACATTTTATATATCATTCGAGAGTTGCTTGATTTTCATCCGGAAAGCCGGCGGACAAACATTCGCCTTGGGCTGGAGTATCTTACGAATGTGATGAAGCGCCGCTGCACTGCTTTTGTTTTATCAGACTTTATTGACCGGGAGAACTTTAAGAATGCCATGACTATTGCCAATCGCAAGCATGATGTTGTGGCTATTCAGGTCTATGACCGTCGTGTAGAGGAATTGCCTGCCGTAGGACTGATGAAAATAAAAGATGCGGAAACAGGGCATGAACAGTGGATTGATACTTCTTCACGTGCTGTACGCCGCGCTCACCATGATTGGTGGGTGAACAAACAGGCGGAACTGAATGAAACATTTACCAAAAGCAATGTCGATAATGTGTCGGTACGTACAGACCAGGACTATGTTAAGGCATTGATGAATTTGTTTGCGAAACGAAATTAATCGGAAAATGAAAAGACATATATTTCTGATAACACTGTTGGCAGTCTTGACGGGTAGGATAGCAGCCCAGTCGGTGACGGTGGATGCTACGATTGACTCTTTGCAGATCCTCATTGGAGAGCAAGCCAAAATCAAGCTCCAAGTGGCATTGGATGCTGATAAGCGTGCTATTTTTCCCGCCTATGCCGATACTTTGGTGCGTGGAGTGGAAATAATCGATATAGCCAAGCCGGATACGCAAATGCTGAATGATGGCAGACGTTCGTTGATAACGCAGGAGTATACCGTAACTTCATTTGATTCGGCATTATACTATCTGCCACCGATGGAGGTGCTTGTCGATAATAAGGCATACCGTTCCAAGGCTTTGGCATTGAAAGTATATTCAATGCCGGTAGATACGTTGCATCCCGACCAGTTCTTTGGCCCGAAGCCCGTAATGAAAGCTCCCTTTGCATGGGAGGATTGGTATATGGCCATCGCTTGTGCTGTGCTGTTTGCGCCCTTCTTGTTGCTGCTTATCTACCTTGTGAAACGTATTCGTGATAATAAGCCGATTATTCGCAAGGTGAAAGTGGAGCCCAAATTGCCGCCGCATCAATTGGCTATGCAGGAAATAGAGCGCATTAAGAGTGAGAAGGTTTGGCAGAAAGGACAGTCGAAGGAATATTATACGGAACTGACGGATGCCATTCGTACTTATATAAAGAATCGTTTCGGCTTCAATGCATTGGAGATGACGTCTTCTGAAATTATTGATAAGTTGCTGCAAATGAATGATAAAGATGCTATCTCTGATTTGCGTTCCTTGTTTCAGACGGCGGATTTAGTGAAGTTTGCCAAGCATAGTCCGCTGATGAATGAGAACGATGCTAATTTGATTAGCGCAATCGATTTTATCAATGAAACGAAAGAAAAGGAGGACGAGAATGTCAAACCGCAGCCCACTGAGATCACTATTATTGAGAAGCGGCCTTTGCGTACCAAGATATTGCTTGGCATAGGGATTGCGGCCTTAGCAGCGGCCCTTATCGGTTCGTTGATATATATCGGTTCGGAGTTATACAACTATTTTGCTTGATGAGCGGGTAGGAGGGAACTTCAGTCATAAATTGTAAATTGTAAAATTGTAAATATCATGGTTTTTGCCAATATTGAATATTTATTCTTACTGCTGTTGCTTATACCTTATATAGTATGGTATATCATGAAACGGAAGAATAGTGAAGCTACGCTTCAGATTTCGGACGCTCGTGTATATGCGCATACCCCGAAAAGTTATAAGAACTATTTGCTGCATGTACCGTTTGCATTGCGAATAATTGCTTTGGCGTTGGTTATTCTTATTTTGGCCCGGCCTCAAACAACCAATAGTTGGCAGAATAGCGAAATAGAAGGTATTGATATAATGCTTGCCATAGACGTTTCTACCAGTATGTTGGCCGAAGATTTGAAGCCTAACCGGCTGGAAGCGGCAAAGGATGTGGCGGCGGAGTTTATCAATGGACGGCCGAATGATAATATCGGTATCACGCTGTTTGCCGGAGAGAGTTTTACGCAATGCCCGCTGACAGTAGATCATGCCGTTCTTCTGAATTTGATAAAGGACGTAAAGTGCGGACTTATTGAGGACGGTACAGCGGTGGGAATGGGCATCGCCAACGCGGTTACCCGGTTGAAAGACAGCAAGGCCAAATCAAAAGTTATCATTCTGCTGACGGATGGTACGAACAACAAAGGAGATATTTCTCCATTGACGGCTGCCGAAATTGCAAAAAGTTTCGGTATTCGTGTCTATACCATCGGTGTGGGTACTAACGGTATGGCGCCATATCCGTATCCGGTAGGCGGGACAGTGCAATACGTCAATATGCCGGTTGAGATAGACGAGAAGACTTTGACACAAATTGCCGGGACAACAGACGGCAATTATTTTCGTGCTACGAGTAATTCGAAGCTGAAAGAGGTATATGAAGAAATTGACAAACTGGAGAAAACGAAACTGAGTGTGAAAGAATACAGTAAGCGTCAGGAGGAATACCGCTGGTTTGCACTGGCTGCTTTCTTCTGCGTACTGCTGGAAGTCCTGTTGCGCAATTCGATATTGAAGAAAATACCGTAAGGAAGTTTGTGATTTTTTTATGGATGTGCTTTATGTCGTGCACAGATTAATATGAATAGTAAATCGTAAAATAGTAAATAAGAAGATGTTTCGATTTGAAGAACCTGCATATTTGTCCTTGTTGCTGTTGCTGCCTTTATTGGCAGCCTTTTACTTGTATTCCAATTATCGGAGACGAAGGAATATTCGTAAGTTCGGTGATCCGGTGCTGATGGCGCAATTAATGCCGGATGTGTCCAAGTACCGTCCGGATGTGAAGTTTTGGATGGTATTTGCCGCTATCGGATTGTTTGCAGTGCTGCTGGCTCGTCCCCAATTCGGCTCTAAACTGGAGACTGTGAAACGTCAGGGAGTGGAAGTGATGATTGCGCTGGATATCTCAAACTCAATGTTGGCGCAAGATGTACAGCCCAGCCGCTTGCAGAAAGCAAAAAGATTGGTGGCACAGCTGGTGGACAAAATGGAAAATGACAAGGTAGGTATGATTGTTTTTGCGGGTGACGCTTTTACACAGCTTCCTATTACCAGTGATTATATATCGGCCAAGATGTTTTTGGAATCTATCGACCCTTCATTGATTTCTAAACAAGGTACAGCTATTGGAGCAGCCATTAATTTAGCTTCCCGCAGCTTTACTCCGCAAGAAGGCGTAGGACGTGCAATCATTGTCATAACAGATGGTGAAAATCACGAAGGTGGCGCGGTAGAAGCCGCTAAGGCTGCTGCCGAGAAGGGCATTCAGGTGAATGTACTCGGTGTGGGTATGCCCGAAGGAGCACCTATTCCGGCAGAAGGAACCAATGATTATCGTCGCGATCGTGACGGAAATGTTATTGTGACCCGTTTGAACGAGCAAATGTGTCAGGAGATCGCCAAATCCGGTAACGGCATATATGTGCGTGTAGATAATACGAATGGTGCCCAGAAGGCAATCAGTCAGGAAATCAATAAGATGGCGAAAGCCGACGTAGAAACGCAAGTATATACAGAATTCAATGAGCAATTCCAGGCTGTGGCATGGATCATCTTATTGTTGCTGTTGGCAGAGATGCTGATATTGGAACGCAAGAACCCTCTGTTCCGTGATATTCATTTGTTTTCTAATAAGGAATGATGCGTATGTTACAGAAAAAATATATAGGATTGGCTTTATTGCTGTTGGCGGCAGCTACGTCTTTCGCCCAAAAAGCCGAACGTGATTTTATCCGTAAGGGAAACCGCTTTTTTAATGATAGTGTATATGTCAATGCAGAAGTGAATTATCGCAAGGCATTGGAGGTAAATCCTCAGTCCACTGTTTCTATGTTTAACCTTGGAAATACGTTGGCACAGCAGAATAAGTTGCAGGAAGCTATGGAACAATATGTTGCAGCCACAAAGATAGAAAAAGACAAGGATGATCTAGCGCAGATTTATCATAATATGGGAGTGATTTTTCAGTCACAGAAAGATTATGCTAAGGCGGTAGAAGCATACAAACAGTCGCTGCGCAATAATCCAAAGGATGATGAAACGCGTTATAACTTAGCTTTGGCCCAGAAAATGCTGAAAGACCAACAGCAGGATCAACAAAATCAGGATCAAAATCAACAACAGCAGAAGCAAGACCAACAGGAAGATAAAAAGGACCAGAATAAAGATCAACAGCAGAATAAAGAACAGCAACAACCACCTCAACCGCAAAAGAAGGATAACGAGATGTCTAAAGAGAATGCCGAACAGCTTTTGAATTCTGTTATGCAGGATGAAAAGGATGTGCAGGATAAGGTAAAGAAGCAACAGGTTATCCAGGGTGGACGTTTGGAAAAAGATTGGTAACAAACATAATTAGGAAATAATATATGAGAAAAATAGTTTTCTTATGGATAGCACTGATAATGGTCAGTTTGCATGCCTTTGCCGATGAAAAGGTATCGTTTACTGCATCTGCCCCCGATGCTGTAGCGGTGGGTGATCAGTTCAGGCTGTCGTATACAGTGACTACACAGAAAGTGAGAGATTTTCGGGTTCCTTCCATAAAAGGATTCGATGTACTTATGGGACCCAGCCGTTCACAACAGAAAAGTGTGCAGATTATTAATGGAGAAACTACCTCTACCAGCAGCATAACGTTTACATACATCTTGATGGCTACAAAGGAAGGCAGTTTTACTCTTCCCGGAGCTACCATAACTGCTGACGGTAACCAGATGGTTTCCAATGCAGTACATATAAATGTGCTTCCGGCAGACCAAGCAAATGGAGCGTCCTCCGGAAATAGTGGAAGACAAGGCGGAGCGGCAAGTCGTGCTTCATCGGGAACGTCAGTGTCAAATAGTGATCTATTTATTACTGCCACAGCCAGTAAGACTACTTTATATGAGCAAGAGGCTTTCTTGTTGACATATAAGATATATACTTTAGTTGATTTACGGGGTTTTGACAATGTCAAACTACCTGATTTCAAGGGATTCCATTCGCAAGAGGTGGAACTTCCCAATGACCGTAAATGGAGTCTTGAACACTACAAAGGAAGAAACTATCAGACAACCGTATACCGTCAATTTGTGCTCTTTCCACAACAATCGGGTAAATTAACGATTGATGCGGCCCGTTTTGATGCGTCTATCGCTAAGGCTACTCAGGTGGCCGATCCGTTTGAAGCTTTCTTTAATGGCGGAAATAATTATGTGGAAGTAAAGAAAACATTGGCAACTCCCCAGTTGACAGTTGACGTAAAAGAACTGCCGGCAGGAAAGCCCGCAGGATTCTCTGGCGGAGTGGGAGAGTTCAGTATTTCTTCATCCATAAACAGTACGAACGTTAAAACAAACGATGCTGTTACAGTGAAACTTGTCATTTCCGGAACAGGCAACTTGAAGTTGATTTCCACTCCGGAAGTTAAGTTCCCTGAAGATTTTGAAGTTTATGATCCAAAGGTAGATAATAAGTTCCGTTTGACGAGTGCCGGACTTTCCGGTAGTCAGGTAATTGAATATCTTGCTATTCCTCGTAATGCCGGCACCTATAAGATTCCTGCTGTGGAGTTCAGCTATTTTGATATCAAATCTCGTACTTATAAGACTTTGACCACTGAAGGCTATGAACTCCACGTTGAAAAGGGAAGTGGTAATGCGGCACAAACCATTGCTAACTTTACTAATAAGGAGGATTTAAAGGTGTTGAATGAGGATATTCGTTATATTAAGCAAAATGACGTCACTCTTTCTCGGAAGGGCGATTTCTTCTTTGGCTCTCTGCTATGCTGGTTATTCTATATTGTGCCTGGAGTTGTATTCATCTTGTTCTTTATCATTTATCGTAAACAAATAGCAGCCAATGCCAATGTTGCTAAAATGCGTACGAAGAAAGCAAATAAAGTTGCTGTGAAACGTATGAAAATGGCTGGTAGACTATTGGCCGATGGTAAGAAAGATGCATTTTATGATGAAGTGTTGAAAGCGCTTTGGGGATATATTAGTGACAAATTGAATATCCCGGTTTCACGCTTGTCTAAAGATAATGTTGAAGGAGAACTTCGTAATTACGGTGTGGATGATGCACTGATAAAAGAGTTCCTTGATGCATTGAATAATTGTGAGTTCGCTCGTTTTGCTCCTGGGGATGATAACCAGGCTATGGATAAAGTTTATTCAGATTCTTTGGAGGTTATCAGCAAAATGGAAAGCTCTATAAAACATTAATTGGGAGGACACTATGATGAAGAAAATAATATCCTTAACATTTGGATTGCTGATGACAATGGCTGCTTGGGGACAAAGTTCTGCAGCAGTAGATACTTTGACTCCTGCGCAAGATTCAGTCTCTATCGGTTCACATACGGAATTCGCAGCAGCTAAGATCTCAGATGATAATGTGACTAAAGCAGAGGGTGATAGTGCATATATGCGAAATGATTATGCTTCTGCCATTCAAATTTATGAGAGTCTATTAAAGAAAGGGGAAGCGGCAGAAATCTATTATAATTTAGGTAATAGTTATTACAAAGCCGATGACATAGCCAAAGCAATTCTAAATTATGAACGTGCTTTGTTATTGCAACCTGGCAATGCGGATATTCGTGCTAATTTAGAGATTGCGCGTTCTAAAACGATAGATAAAGTAGTCTCGGTGCCTGATATCTTTTTTGTAGCCTGGGTGAAGTCTTTGATAAATTGTTTAAGTGTAGATGCATGGGCTAAGTTAGGAATCATATTCTTTATTCTTTTACTTATATCATTTTCTCTTTTTTTCCTTTTCAAACAGATTGTGTGGAAGAAGAGTGGGTTTATAGCCGGAATTGTATTCTTGTTTCTTGTTGTCTTGAGTAACATCTTTGCTTCAGAACAAAAAAGCGAGTTGGTGAATAGAAATAAAGCTATTATTTTATCTCCCAGTGTTACAGTACGAAGTACTCCCAGTGAGAGTGGCACCAGTTTGTTTATTCTGCATGAGGGACATAAAATAGAGGTTAAGGATAATTCTATGCGTGAATGGAAAGAAATTCGTTTGGAAGATGGTAAAGTAGGATGGGTTCCTACTTCTGCAATAGAAGTGATTTAGAGATAGTTTATTGCCGAATAGTAAAGCCCGCATGGGATATAAAAGGTGTTTTTCCTGTTTATATTTCATACGGGCTTTTGAGGCATTTATAGAATGTTAAACATATAACAGAAAAATACAAGTAAATAGTTTGTTTTATCTTTTTTTTTCCTTAAGTTTATAGCGTGATAAAACAATATCCAAAGTATTAACCATTAAATTTATGAATATGAGAACGATAACATTTAATGAACTCCGTAAGATCAAAGACTCATTACCCAGCGGTAGTATGCATAGAATAGCCGATGAACTCGGACTTAACGTTGACACAGTAAGAAACTTTTTTGGTGGCCACAACTTTAAGGAAGGCAAGAGTGTTGGGATTCATTTGGAACCTGGTCCTGATGGCGGTTTAGTAATGATTGATGATACTACAGTCCTGGATCGGGCTTTGAAGATTTTAGATGAGATTGCAGGCGAAGCTGTAGAACCCGTTCGGGCATAAGAAAAATTAAAAAGAATCCCAATTGCTGAGAAACAATTGGGATTCCTTGTTTGTTTTTATAAACAATCTAATTGGATAACTTATGGAAGATAAATTAGTAACATTAGCTATTCTGACGTATGCAAAGGCACAGATACTGAAGAATGTTCTTGAAAATGAGGGTATTGAAACTTATATTCATAATGTGAATCAAATACAGCCGGTCGTATCCTCCGGTGTGCGTGTTCGTATTAAAGAAAGTGATTTACCGCATGCTTTGAAAATTACTGAAAGTTCAGCATGGCTGTCTGAAGAAGTGGTAGGAGGAAAGGCTCCAAAAATAGAGAAGGGAAGTAATAAAGTTGTGATTCCTGTTGATTTTTCAAATTATTCATTGAAAGCGTGTGAATTTGGCTTCAATTTTGCAAAAAACATAGATGCTGAAGTTGTTTTACTCCATGTTTATTTTACACCTATTTATGCTACGTCATTACCATATGGTGATGTTTTTAACTATCAGTTGAGCGATGAAGAAAATGTAAGAAGTATATTACAAAAAGTTCATGCAGATTTAAATGTTTTGTCTGATAAGGTAAAAGTCAAAGTCGCTTCCGGGGAGTTTCCTGATGTAAAATATGTTTGTGTGTTGAGAGAAGGTATTCCGGAAGAAGAAATATTACGTTATGCCAAAGAATATCGTCCGGTGATCATTATAATGGGAACACGTGGTAAAAATCAAAAGGATATTGATTTAATTGGCAGTGTGACAGCTGAGGTCATTGAACGTAGTCGTGTGCCCGTTCTGGCTATTCCTGAAAATACGCCATTCAAACAATTTAGTGAAGTGAAGCGTGTGGCGTTTATTACAAATTTTGATCAACGGGATTTAATCGCCTTTGATTCACTAATTAATAGTTTGAAACCATTCCATTTTTCTATATCTCTAATTCATCTTACTGATGTAAGCAACACTTGGAATGAGATTAAATTAGGTGGTATTAAAGAGTATTTCCAAAAACAATATCCGCAATTAGAGATTTATTATGATGTAGTGAAGAATGATGATTTATTGAATAGCTTAGATAATTATATTAAAACCAATCATATAGGTATTATTGCATTGACATCATATAAGAGAAATATATTTTCTCGTTTATTCAATCCTGGAATTGCGAGAAAGATGATATTTCATTCTGATACACCATTACTGGTAATTTGTGGGCGTTCTAATTGATTTCTATTTGCTTTGATTATAGGAGGAATTATAATTCTATAATATCGATATTATAGGGTATTTTTTTAGGGAATTTCCCTAAAAGTAATAGGGAAATCCCTATTAGCGTGTAGGAATTTCCCTATTTTATTATATAAAGCACTGTTTTTCAGTACTATTTCAATACTACACCATTGCAGTAACACAAACGCACAGGGACGTGCCTGTAATTACGCCCGCAATTGCAGACAGAACAGCGATCACCGCATCTATCCACCAACGAAAACTTTTCTTTGCCATAATTTTTTATCCTAATGGATCATTTTCTTCGGGCGGTGTGTACGCTTCATTTTTCAGAGACACCAAAACAACATCACCAAGTTTAATACTTACCAAATATTTGCCGTTTTGTGCTGCAGCAAATTTGGCGGTTATTTCTGTATCCGAAACTGATACTTCCGTAACCGCAGAGGACTGCGATACGGTTGATACAGCATCACCAAGGTCGGAAACAATGCCGAATGAAAGTGAGCCGTTGAGATTGTCGCCTACAATTTTAAGCGCGTCACCTGTGGTTATGGATATAGCCGCAGCAGAAGAAGTGACCTTAGAGCCTGCTACATAAACAGTTGCGGTCATTGGGTTAGCCGCATCATCCCATGCACCTGTTAGGTAAACAGTGGGCGTGCCAGCCTTTTTAACGCGGTAGATTGCGGTCGGGTTTTCGGTTGCGTAGGCTGTTACTGCGTTCTCTATTTGTTCATCCGTTACACCCTGCATAGATGAGAGAGAAGATAAAGCCATTGATAAATGGTAATAGTTTTGCTTTACAAAGCCGTTGCGCTGTGAACCGTACTTCGTTTTATCAAACGATTGGGAAATACTGGAGGCATGATTTTTTGCAAATCGGTTGACGAGACCGAAAACGTTTTGACGGGCAACCGATTGCGGTGCGCGAGTAACAGCGGAGTTTACCGTAGGCAAATCGCATTGAATTGTACGCCCTCTGACAGTACGGAAATAGATATTTCCAACGCGGCCAGATGCTTTGCCAACGGTTTGTGATTTTACACGAGCCATAATATAGGTTATTAAAGTGCGGGAACTGCCCGTTCAGACTTTCGATTCTCGAAGTACGACAAAGGTGCAAATTTGCCGCGTGCCGACCAAATGCGGACGTACTGCGGACTATACACAGGATAGGTAACACTATGGTAGGATATTCGGTGATTGACTTTCATTTTGTTAGGTGTGGAATAGCGAAGAGATTATGTTTTATTAGGGTTTTTAACGTTCGTTGTAGTCGGTAAGGCGGGCGTAGCCCGTTTGTAAGGAGCAGTGGCGAAGCCGCTGCGGGTGTTGCCGGCAGCGGGAAACATCGGAAACGATACCGCTGTGACGGGGGAACGGAGCGAAGCGGAGTGGGGGCGACCCCCTGTGAATCGGTGCAGTAGTCCGCAGGGCTTGCGCGAAGCCCGCCAAATGATAGGCTACGGGAAAGGGCTTGGCGCATGGGAAATAAGGACGACACTTGAAGCCCGCCAAACAGCAGGCGGGGGAAAGGGCTTGAAGTGGCGGCTACCCTGGGCTTGGCCGAACGGCAGGCGGCGCGCCGAAAGGTGCGGCAGTTGCGCGCGAAGCGCGTGCCGCATGAGTACAAAAAGAGTACTGGTAACATAATGGCTGTATTTTACAAGGGGAATGGCAGCTTGCTGCCCCCTTGGAAAATATATCCATTATGTTGTTAAGCACTCTTTCCTATATCTTCTTTCTGCACTCGTGCAGAGAAAGAAGTGAATCCATAGCGGTTGCGGCAGTTACGCGCGGAGCGCGTGCCGCATAGGTAAGCAGACCTGAAGGATACCTATATCTGTCGCTGCATTCGTGCAGAGCGACAGTGAATACAGTAGTTCGTGGATGAAGTGGCGGCAAGGCAGAGAAACAGCCGAATGCCGGAGCAAAGAACGGGCGCAGCAGCCTTGACCCGCATCGGCCGCGCTTGCTGGGGGTCGGAGCGCAGCGAAGCGAGCACCGCACGCCAGCACCGCGGACGCAGCGGGAAAAGGCTGCGAAATGAAAGAACCGAAGCCCACAAGGCAGGACTATAATATTGGTTACAGGTGGATAACGCCAAGGTGGTCGAGGACGTAGAACAATGTGCCGATTATCAGACCGATACAAAAATAGAACTTGTGTTCGTCTACCACCTTGCGGGCGTAGTTATCAAAGTGAGTGCCAAAGCGTTCATGGTGATAAAAGATATGTTTTTTCTTCATTCGTCAAAGGTAATTATTTTTAAGGCGCGTTAATCATAAATAATGGTTTATTAGTTGCAAATAGGGGAAAGAAGCAAAATAGGTGTGGTACTACTTAACCACACCCCCGAATCTATGCAGTGTAATCGCTTCGCACTTCGTTTGGGGTGTACGGTGGGAAACATTGCGGTTTGCTTCATCGTAATGCATTAAGGGGGTTGCAGGCGGGGTTATCATAGCGTTGTGCGTATTGTGCTATATTTACCCAGCACCAAGGCAGCAGGCGCTGGAGCATGTCTTCGCGATGAACGAAGTGTGCCATGTATGTAGCGCTTCGAAACAATCTGCGAAGATTGGCGTTAAGAGCCAAAGGTCGGCTATCATCAGCGGGGGTACTCCGCGTGTTATATCATTCATATCCATTGCCATGAATATGATTTGATTGCAATAATCATTGTATGAGGTGAACGGGGAGTAGGGGTTTGCCTTTTGCTGTGTTTCCGCCGATTGGGTGACATCTCGTTTCATATCATTAGGGGTTAAATGTGAAATATGTGATAACTTATGATGCTGGCTACCAGCATTATAATCGCGGATATGATTGTTATATCTGCTTCGGTGTGGGTAAACGGTTTCATGATTATTTACTTTTACATAAATATTTTAAATAATCCAAATCTTTCTGCTTTGGACATTCGCTGTTTTTTACAAGGTCAATCAGTGGCATAGAATTGACGACTGTACGCCATTGTTTCCCCGTTACAGGACTTGTATAGGTTACGGAGTAGCAGCCATAGCCAACGAACGTAAAGGTAAAATCGCACAAACTTGTTTTCGCTTTCATAATTTTTCGGGTTAATTGTTTATGATAAAATGTTTATACATGGCGGGCATACTGCACAGCCCCCCATTTTTTTTTCTTGTTTCTTTTTCTGAACTTTGACATGAAAGATTTCAGATACATGCACAAGAAATTTTGCAGAAATACTCTTTTTTCGGGTAGAAAAAAGGAAGATTTCTGCAAAATAGCGGAGCGGTTCTTGTGCATGTAGCTGTAATCTTACTCCTTTGTGCGGAAAAAGAGATAAGAAAAAAAAATGAATAAGCAATTAAAATCGCTTGCGATTTTACCGCTTAAATATAAGGTTAGAGTTTTACTATGATCTGCTCGCGGTTGTGGCGGTGGGTGACGTAGGATACATGGATGAAATTGCGGTTCACGTAGTATATAAGCTGGTCGAATGTGAGATTATCGGCTATGTAGGCGTAAAGGGTTTGCAGTTGCTTGGCGGTGGCGCATGTGATGTCGGCTGCATTGCCGTATATGTGCTGCGAGGTGGAAACGCCGCCGACAAGCGCGTTTAGGCGAGGGGAGCGATAACCGCTGTTTACGGATATGGGGAAACCGAGGGCTTCGCGGGCAGGGTCAAGGACGCGAGACACCAAATTGGAAAGGTTGGAAAGTGCGTTTGCATCGGGAACGTTGGGAACACAAGCCGCGGCAGCAGTTGCCGAAAAGGTTAATTCGTTGAGGGTGAAGTATTTCATAATGTTATAGGTTTGTTTATAATCGCTCCGCACTTCGTTTGGGGTGTACGGTGGGAAACATTGCGTATTGCTGAGTTACCAAATATATTCATCGGGGGTCAAATCGGGGATGCGTTCTCGAAAAGCCAAGTATTCGGCTTCGGAGATAGGCGGCTCGAAGATTAATTCATACAAAGAATCTGAATGTATTTCGCGACGTGCTTGAGCAGCGGTTTCCATTGCTCCGAAATATAGCAAATCTTCATGGGCTATGAATTTTTGTGCGTAGAGGGTGTTTAAGTATTGCGTATAACGTTGCAGACGAACGGTTTGTGTCTTTTTCCCTTGCAATTCTTGCAAAAACTCCATAGCAGAAAGCAAGCCCAGCCGACGCGGTTCGGCAAGGTCAACGTATTCACGCGAAAGTTTTTGCAGTTTGTTGAAACATATCTTTTCCATGCGTCCTGTATCGGCAGAACGCGACCAATAGAAGGGCTTGGATGTGATTTCGGGGGAGTTTTCAAAGAGTTGCAGTTTGTGGTAATTGCGAATCTGTTTTTGGCCTGTGTTTATCCGGAAGTCAAAAACTTTAGCCGCGTAGATGTGAAATAGCTTGGCGATTTGGGGAGCATGCTCCAAATAGCGAGGAGAAAGGCGGAAGATTTCGGCAGTGCTCATGTTGAGAACGTCCATGCCTTGCGATTTTATGGAAATTTCGAAACGCCATACGCTTTTTTTTACGTATTCGCGGAGGGTGTCGTTTTCCTGCTTTTTATTGCGCTGGCGGGGGGTAAGGGTGTTGAGGGTGAGAGTGTCTATATCGTATTCAAGGCCGTTTTCTTCCCACATTTTGCGTATCCAAGGCTTGTCTTTCACTTCGGTGAGTTCCAGCGTTTTGTTATAGCAGTAGGCGGATATTCGGGAATTCGGAGAACCCCAGCGAATCGAATTAAGAGTGGCTACGGAAGTGTTCTTGCGTGTGCCATGTAACTGAAAACGAGAACTGCCATTGCGAATAATGTGGCCCGCGGTCATGGGTTCGGTGCTTACAAATTGACGGATGAAGCGTTCGACATTGCGCCCGTCATGCAGAGAGTTGCAATCATAGCACAAGTCAAGGCGTGTGATGCCTTTATAGGTCATGTTTAAGGCTTCTTGAATGGCGTACAGGATGTTGATGTATTGCTCGCAATATAATACGCGGTTGGATAGTTTAACGCACGTTGCAAGTGGGTTGATGACCGAAGTACGGGGCGTTTGCTGAATTGTGGCGGCTGGATGTGACTGATAGACAACTGTGTAGATGTCTTTAAATTGGGCCGTTTCGTAGTCCTCTTTTTTTACTATGAAATTATAGCCGCGTGAGCTATATGAACCCTCTGCTATTTGGGTCGCATGGCAGAAAGTTTGCAGCCAATCAAGGCTAATACAATATTTTTCCATATCTTAGTGTATTAAAAAAGCAGGCTGTTACACCTGCCTTATGCAAAACGCATAGTTTACAATCTTACCGTTTACCAACAGCACCACCTGTACGGCTATCTCTAAATTGCACAGCAAAGATATGGTTTATAATTCTATAATATCAACATTATGTTTAATATATGAGTGCGTAATAATTATTTAATTAGCCTCTATCATGGAAAACATAATATTATAAAAATGGCTATTCTTGTGTGGAACAGCCATTTTTATAATATTTACGATTATTGCATTAACTTCTCTATCGCATCAAATTCAGGACCCATTTGCAGATTGTAGTAAACTCGATACAATCCATTTAACCACAAATCTTTTTGGTCAGGTTTCAATTCTTTTGCTTTTTCATAATTAGGTCTTGCCTTTTCATAAAAAGCTTTTAATGTAGCCTGATCATCTTTATATTTAGGATTATTGACATCAGTAGTTGCTTTTTCTGAGAAATCCTGTGCCTGTAAACAGTAAATCAGACCTAAGTTTGAATATGCTTCTGCATAGTTAGGATCAACTTCAATAGTCTTTTTATAGAATTCAATGGCCTTATCATAATCTTTCATATTATGATAGAGATACCCTTTCACATATAAATAGAATGTGTTGTTAGGATCCTTAGCCAGCATGTCGTCTGCAAATTGCATTGCTTCATCAAACTTATTGCTATTGCTATAATAATCAATCAGATGACCAAAAAAGAATGAATGTTCCGGATATTTTTGAATGCCATCTTTTAAAGAAGCAATCCATTTAATAGTATCGCCTTGAGCTTTTAATGCTGTAGAAATGAATTCCATGGCATACTTCCCTACCTCCTTGTCTTCTTTTGCATATGGAGCATATTTCAAGACATTAGGATAATCTTCCATTTTGGCAGCGGCTAAACTTGCATAATAAGCAATTTGAGGTAATACAGTATCTGTTTGAAGCAGATTTTCCTTTTCAAACATTGGATTGGCAGCAATATCTACATAAGTTGCAAAAAAATCAAGAGCTTCTTTATTCTTATCCAAATTGAAATATTGAATACCGCCATTAATCAAATTAGGACGTGCTGCTAATATAGCGGCGCTATTTGATTTTCTGTATTTATTCTTGATTTTACCTTTTTCATTGGGTATTTGTGCAAGTTCGTCACACTTAAAGTAATATTTACACATGTTCAGTGCGCTATTATATACTTTAAGAGTGTCATAAGGCTTTCTCAAATATGCATTTTCCATTTCTTTTTCATTGATTCTTTTTTGAATAAAGCCTGCTACGTCCCATGTTTCGGCATTGTCCTTCGTTTCAGTGTTGGTCAAAGCTCCGTTGATAAGTTTCTCTGCTTGGGCAAAATCTGGTTTTACTTCGTTAGCAATGCTCTTAGCTTCTTTTACGCTTTTTTCTTGAGCGAAAGTGAAGCCTACTGCAAGTAGTAAGACCATTGAAAATAGTACTCTTTTCATGATTGTAGAAAATTTTAAATTAATATTATGTCTATTCTTCATTTTCATTATTTACTTCATTCTGAGGAGTTTCTGAAATATTTTCATCTTCTTCTGTGATGATATCCTCTTCGGTTTCTGAAGTCACTTTACATACAGAACCAATTTCATCATTACGTTTCTCAAGATTAATCAGTCGTACTCCTTGTGTGGCACGTCCCATAATACGAACATCGGCAACTTTCAGACGAATGGTAATTCCGGATTTATTGATGATCATTAAATCATTTTCATCTGTAACAGACTTGATGGTCACCAATTTGCCAGTTTTATCAGTTATATTCATGGTTTTTACACCTTTACCGCCTCGGTTTGTTTTGCGATAATCTTCAATGTCAGAACGTTTACCATATCCTTGTTCTGATACCACCATAATTGTTTCAGCTTCAGGATCTTTGATACAGATCATTCCAACTACTTCATCTTGTCCGTCTTCATCAAGTGTCATACCACGTACGCCGGTAGCTGTACGTCCCATTACACGTACGGCATTCTCGTGGAAACGAATAGCACGCCCGTTGCGATTAGCGATGATAATTTCATTATTACCATTAGTCATACGTACTTCGATAACACGATCATCTTCACGAATAGTAATGGCATTGACACCATTTTGACGAGGACGAGAATATTGTTCAAGTAATGTTTTCTTAATAACACCATTCTTGGTACAGAACAATACGTAATGACTATTGATGAAGTCTTGGTCATTCAAGTTTTTCACGCGTAGATATGCATTTACAGCATCGTCAGAATCAATATTCAATAGATTTTGAATGGCACGCCCTTTAGAATTCTTTGTACCTTCAGGTATCTCATACACTTTTAGCCAATAACACTTACCTTTCTGCGTGAAGAACATCATGGTATTGTGCATTGTTGCGGGATAAATATGTTCAACAAAGTCTTCATCGCGTGTTTCTGTTCCCTTAGAGCCTACTCCGCCTCGATTTTGAGCTCGGAACTCGCTTAATGGAGTACGTTTGATATATCCCATATGAGAAATGGTAATAATCATTTCGTCGTCTGCATAGAAATCTTCCGGATTGAATTCTTCAGATGAATAAACAATTTCAGAGCGACGTTCGTCACCATATTTATCTTTGATCTCGATTAATTCGTCTTTGATAACTTTACGGCAAAGTTCATCGTTGACAAGGATTTCTTCCAAATAGGCAATCTGTTTTTGGATTTCTTCATACTCAGCATGAAGTTGGTCTTGCATAAGGCCGGTCAATTGGCGCAGACGCATTTCTACAATGGCACGTGATTGGATTTCTGTCAGTTCGAAACGTTCCATCAAACCGCTGATCGCATCATTCGGAGTCTTTGCTGCACGAATAATTTTGATTACTTCATCAATATTGTCTGATGCGATAATCAAACCTTCTAAGATATGAGCACGCTCTTTAGCTTTACGTAAATCATATTGAGTGCGGCGAATAACCACGTCATGGCGATGTTCTACGAAGTATTTAATAAGCTCTTTCAGGTTCAATAAACGAGGACGACCATGTACTAGCGCCACATTGTTTACACCAAAAGAAGTCTGTAATAATGTCATCTTATAGAGCTTATTCAGCACTACACTGGCGTTGGCGTCCCGTTTCACATCGATGACAATACGCATACCTTCGCGGTCAGACTCATCATTAGCATTAGAAATGCCTTCTATCCTCTTTTCATTGGCTAAATCGGCAATAGATTTGATTAATTCGGCTTTATTGACTCCGTAAGGAATTTCAGTAACGATAATCTTGTCATGGGTAGAGGTTGTCTCTATTTCTGCTTTGGCGCGCATTACGACACGTCCACGACCAGTTAGATACGCCTCGCGTACGCCACTCATACCATAAATATATCCTCCTGTCGGGAAATCAGGAGCCTTGACATAAGTCATTAAGGACTCAATATCAATATCATTATTATCGATATATGCAATGCAGGCATCTATCACTTCAGATAGATTATGGGTTGGCATATTTGTGGCCATACCTACGGCAATACCAGAAGCTCCATTTACAAGGAGATTTGGGATACGGGTAGGCATCACAGTTGGCTCCAATAATGAGTCATCGAAGTTGGTTTGCATATCAACAGTTTCTTTATCAAGATCCTGCATCATTTCTTCCCCAATCTTCTGCAAACGACATTCTGTATAACGCATGGCGGCAGCACTGTCTCCGTCTACAGAGCCATAGTTACCCTGTCCGTCTACAAGCATGTAGCGCATAGCCCAAGGCTGGGCCATACGAACGAGAGCACCATATACGGAAAAGTCACCATGTGGGTGATATTTACCTAATACCTCACCAACAACTCTGGCAGATTTTTTATAGGGTTTATCCGACGTATTTCCCAGTCCCATCATACCGAAAAGGATTCTTCGGTGAACAGGTTTAAAACCATCTCTAACATCAGGAAGGGCACGCGAAACAATGACCGACATAGAGTAGTCAATGTACGAAGACTTCATTTCCTCCTCGATGTTAATCTTTATAATTCTGTCTTGTTCAAGCATTTAAAAAGATTATTAATTATACATTTTGGGGTTTGTGAAAAACCACGCTAAAGTACTGCTTTTTTACGATATACAAAAGTTTTCCTTCATAAACTTTGTTGTCGGCCACATTCTTACAGAGATTCCCTCTATATAGGATCATGATAGAGTTCACCTGTAAACAAGGGAGGATTGGAAATAGATGAATTGTGCGTTATTATATATAAGGTGTAGGAGAAAAACGGGAATAACATTATGATTTGTGGCACAGGATTTGTACATTATTAATTCAGTTTGTGATACGCAATATAAAGAAATGCGTATCTTTGTAATAGAAAAACCTTTAATTGAGGAGATTAAAATTATATGAACAATCAATTTTCACAAAGAGTTTCTGATATAATAACTTATAGCAAGGAAGAAGCTAATAGGTTGAGAAATAGATATATCGGTCCTGAACATCTCCTACTTGGTATGTTGCGTGACGGCGGTGGAAAGGCTATCGAAATATTGATGAGACTCGATATAGACTTGAAAAAGGTGAAGAAGCGTATCGAAAGTTTTTTGAGAGAGGCTGAAGATGACACCCTATTACCGGATGCAGATGTTCCATTGTCTCCAATGGCTGCTAAGATATTGAAAATGTGTATTTTGGAAGCACGTATCTTGAAAAGTGCAACTGCCGATACTGAGCATGTATTATTGGCTATATTGAAAGATGGAGATAATTTGGCTGCTACTGTCCTGGAAGAAAATCGTGTAAACTATCAGTTTGTATTCGAGCAGCTTACAATGCAATCTACTAATCCGAATGCAGGAATGGGATTTCAGGAAGAAGATGAAGAGGATGAAGAAGACATGAATATGTCTCATTCTTCCCGTAGCGCAGGAATGGGAACGGCTTCTTCTGCACAAACAGCATCAAAGCAACCCTCTAATGATACTCCGGTATTGGATAATTTCGGTATGGATATGACTCGTGCAGCTGAGGAAGGTAAACTTGATCCTGTGGTTGGGCGTGAACGTGAAATAGAGCGCTTGGCGCAGATTTTGAGCCGTCGTAAGAAAAACAATCCAGTGCTGATTGGCGAACCGGGAGTTGGCAAATCGGCTATTGTAGAGGGACTGGCATTGCGTATTGTCCAAAAGAAGGTATCTCGTATCCTATTTGATAAACGGGTTGTTATGCTTGACATGGCTTCTGTTGTGGCTGGAACTAAATATCGCGGGCAATTTGAAGAGCGTATACGTTCTATTATTAATGAATTGCAGAAGAACCCGAATATAATTCTGTTTATAGATGAAATTCATACTATTGTAGGTGCTGGTGCCGCTGCAGGTTCTATGGATGCGGCTAATATGCTGAAACCGGCCTTGGCTCGTGGTGAAATACAATGCATCGGTGCTACAACTCTTGATGAATACAGAAAGAATATAGAGAAAGATGGAGCTTTGGAACGTCGTTTTCAAAAAGTGATTGTAGAGCCCACAACTCCGGAGGAAACCCTCCAAATATTAAAAAATATAAAAGAAAAGTATGAAGAGCATCATAATGTTGATTATACAGATGAAGCGTTGGAGGCATGTGTCAAGTTGTCAGACCGTTATGTAACTGATCGCAACTTTCCTGATAAAGCTATTGACGCTTTGGATGAAGCCGGTTCACGCGTGCATCTAATGAACATAAATGTTCCTAAAGAAATTGAGGAACAGGAAAAGCTAATAGAAGACGCACGTGTTTTGAAGGCTGAAGCGGTGAAATCTCAGAACTTTGAATTGGCTGCTAGTTATCGGGATAGAGAGAAAGAACTTTCTGTTCATTTGGATGAAATGAAAGCTGAATGGGAAGCGCGTCTCAAAGATGATCGCCAAACTGTTGGTGAGGAAGAAATAGCCAATGTAATTTCAATGATGTCTGGGGTACCGGTGCAGCGTATGGCTCAAGCGGAAGGTATCAAACTGGCTGGCATGAAAGAAGATTTGCAAGCCAAGGTTGTGGCACAAGACACTGCTATTGAAAAGCTTACCAAAGCAATATTGCGCAGTCGTGTAGGATTGAAAGACCCTAATCGTCCCATTGGTACATTTATGTTTCTTGGCCCTACCGGTGTAGGCAAAACACACTTGGCAAAACAGTTGGCTAAATACATGTTCGGTTCCAGCGATGCGTTGATACGTATCGATATGAGCGAGTATATGGAAAAATATACGGTGTCTCGTATGATTGGTGCGGCTCCGGGATATGTCGGTTATGAAGAAGGCGGACAGTTGACGGAGAAAGTACGCCGCAAACCTTATTCCATAGTGTTGCTTGATGAAATTGAGAAGGCGCATCCGGATGTTTTCAACATCTTGTTGCAGGTATTGGATGAAGGGCGTCTTACTGACAATTATGGCAGAACCATTGATTTCAAGAATACTGTGATTATTATGACCTCCAATATTGGAACCCGCCAATTGAAAGAATTCGGTCGTGGTGTGGGATTTGCGGCGCAAGCTCGTACGGATGATAACGAACATTCGCGTAGTGTGATTCAAAAGGCGTTGAATAAGACTTTTGCTCCTGAGTTCTTGAACCGTTTGGATGAAATCATAACGTTTGACCAGCTTTCACTGGATGCTATTACAAAAATTGTAGATATAGAGTTGAAAGGCTTGTATGGGCGTGTTGAAGCTATTGGCTATAAGATGGTTGTGGATGATGAAGCCAAAAGATTCCTTGCAACGAAAGGTTATGATGTACAGTTTGGTGCACGTCCGTTGAAACGGGCCATTCAGAATTATTTGGAAGATGGACTTTCGGAACTTATTATTTCGGCTGGGGTACAACCGGGTGATACGATTAACGTTTCTGTAAACAAGGAAAAAAATGAGTTGGATATAAATAAAGTGTAATAAAAAATAGAATAAAAAACAGTCAAAATGTCAGTTCTTGGGAACTGGCATTTTTTTTGTCTTCTGTTTGCGAAAGTAATAAAAATATAAATCTAAAAATATAAACTTAGTATGCAAAAAGGAAATATTGGGGTAACTACAGAAAACATTTTCCCCGTTATCAAAAAGTTTTTGTACAGTGATCATGAGATTTTCCTTCGTGAATTAGTATCTAATGCAGTTGACGCTACTCAGAAGCTTAAAACGCTGGCGTCTATTGGCGAATTTAAAGGTGAAGTCGGTGATTTGACAGTACGTGTGTCTTTGGGTAAGGATACGATTACCGTATCAGACCATGGAATTGGTTTAACGGCAGAAGAAATAGATAAATATATTAATCAGATTGCATTTTCGGGAGCGAATGATTTTTTGGAAAAATATAAGAATGACGCCAATGCTATTATCGGCCATTTCGGACTTGGTTTCTATTCGGCTTTCATGGTTGCCAAGAAAGTTGAAATAATTACCAAATCACATCAGGAAGGAGCTAAAGCTGTGAAATGGACTTGTGATGGTAGTCCCGAATTTACAATTGAAGATACAGAGAAAGCGGAACGCGGTACTGACATAGTTCTTTATATAGATGATGATTGTAAGGAATTCCTTGAAGAAACACGCATATCTTCTCTTTTGAAAAAATATTGTAGCTTCCTTCCTATTCCTGTTGCATTTGGCAAGAAAAAAGAGTGGAAAGACGGTAAGCAGGTTGAAACAGAGGAGGATAACATTATTAATGATGCAAATCCGTTGTGGACACTGAAACCCAGTGAATTAAAAGACGAGGATTATAAAAAGTTCTATCGTGACCTTTATCCGATGTCCGATGAACCGTTGTTTTGGATACATCTGAATGTGGATTACCCGTTCCATCTTACAGGTATATTGTACTTTCCAAAAGTAAAGAGCAACATAGAGTTGAACAAAAACAAAATACAGCTCTATTGCAATCAGGTGTATGTAACGGACTCCGTAGAGGGCATTGTTCCAGACTTTTTGACTTTGTTGCATGGAGTACTTGATTCGCCGGATATTCCACTGAATGTTTCTCGTTCCTATTTGCAAAGTGATTCTAATGTGAAGAAAATTTCTACATACATTACAAAGAAAGTATCCGATCGCTTGCAATCTATATTCAAGAACGATCGTAAACAGTTTGAGGAGAAATGGAATGATTTGAAAATCTTTATTAATTATGGAATGCTCACTCAAGAGGATTTCTATGATAGAGCAAAAGATTTTGCCCTTCTTACCGATACTGATAACAAACATTATACTTTTGAAGAGTATAAGACTTTGATAAAAGACAATCAGACTGACAAGGATGGTAACTTGATTTATCTGTATGCCAACAATAAAGATGAGCAATACAGCTATATTGAGGCGGCCAAGAATAAGGGCTATAACGTATTGTTGATGAATGGACAGCTTGACGTTGCTATGGTAAGTATGTTGGAGCAGAAATTTGAAAAAGTACGTTTTACTCGCGTAGACAGTGATGTCATTGATAACTTGATAGTTAAAGAAGACAAGAAAAACGATGTATTGGATGCCGGTAAGCAAGAGGCTCTCTCTGCTATTTTCAAGAGTCAACTGCCGCAAATCGAAAAAACAGAGTTTAGCATAATGGCGCAATCTTTGGGGGAAAATGCATCGCCGGTGATGATTACTCAAAGTGAGTATATGCGTCGTATGAAAGAAATGGCTAATATTCAGGCCGGAATGAGTTTTTATGGTGAAATGCCGGATATGTTTAACTTGGTATTGAATGCTGATCATAAGTTAGTCAAAGAGATTCTGGATGATGAAGATAGAGAATGTACAGCAGCTATTGCACCGGTTCAGAAAGAAATGGATGATATCAACAACCGTCGTAATGAACTGAAAAAGAAACAGGAAGGCAAAAAAGATGAGGAGATTTCTACTGTTGAAAAAGATGAAGTAGACAGTTTGGACAAGAAGTGGGAAGAACTGAAAGCACAGAAAGAAAGTCTGTTTGCCAACTATGCCGCCCATAATAAAGTTGTTCGTCAATTGATTGATTTGGCTTTGCTTCAAAACGGCATGTTGAAAGGTGAGGCTTTGAATAACTTTGTTAAAAGAAGCATTGATCTGATTAAATAAGCCCCTTTAAATTTATTATATAGGGCATTACAGCTTATATGAGTTGTAATGCCCTTTTTTTTGTTTGTTTTTTCGTAATGATTATGTTTTTTTCCGTTGGATACGAGTTTTTTGGAAACTATTGTCTATATTTGGACATTGAATAAACTAGTATATTTCACTCGAAACTATATTCATGAAAAGATTTCTTTTGTTTTTGTCACTCTGCCTGTTCTTTCTGCCGTTTACGCAAGCTCAGAAAGTAGGACTTGTTTTGAGTGGCGGTGGTGCAAAAGGCATGACGCATATCGGTATTATTCGTGCTTTGGAAGAAAATAATATTCCTATCGATTACATTACCGGTACTTCTATGGGAGCTATTATTGGTTCGCTTTACGCTATGGGATATTCTCCTGATGATATGGAAGCATTGCTGCGCTCAGAAGACTTCAAACGTTGGTATTCGGGGCAAATAGAACCCGAATATGGGTATTACTTTAAGCAAAACCGACCTACTCCGGAGTTTTTCAATATTCGTTTCTCTTTTAAGGATTCGTTGCATATCAAGCCTCAGATACTTCCTACTAGTATGGTAAACCCTATTCAGATGAATTTGGTTTTTGTCGAGCTTTTTGCACGTGCTACAGCGGCATGTAATGGGGATTTTAATCATCTGTTTGTGCCTTTTCGTTGCATAGCTTCCGATGTGTATAACAAAAGGCCGTTGATTATGCGTAAGGGGGATTTAGGAGATGCGGTACGCGCTTCGATGAGCTTTCCGTTTGTATTCAAACCGATAGAAATTGATAGCGTTTTAGCTTATGACGGTGGAATTTATAATAATTTCCCGACTGACATCATGCGCGAAGATTTTCGGCCGGGAGTCATTATTGGTAGTGTAGTGGCTGCTAATCCCGGTAAACCAAAAGAAAATGATTTGATGAGTCAGCTTGAGAACATGATTATGCAGAAAACGGACTATACTCTTCCGGATTCTTTGGGTATTGTTATGACATTTAAGTATGATGACGTAAGTCTTTTGGATTTTGATCGTTTGCAAGAATTGCACGATATCGGCTATAATCGGACTATCAGCCTGATGGATTCTATAAAAAGTCGTATACATCGGAGAACAAGTGCAGAGAATGTACGTTTAAGGCGTCTTGTATATCGAAGCAATTTACCTCAGTTCCGTTTTAGAGACATCTATATAGAAGGAGCTAATCCACAGCAGCAAGCCTATATTAAAAAAGAGTTCCATGATGAAGACCATGAGGTGTTTACATATGAAGATTTGAAGCGTGGTTATTTTCGCCTATTATCCGATAATATGATATCGGAGATTATCCCACATGCGGTTTATGATCCCAAAACCGACTTATATTCATTGCATTTAAAGGTTAAAATGGAGGATAATTTCTCTGTACGAATGGGCGGAAGTGTTTCTACGACCAGTTCTAATCAGATTTATTTAGGACTGGGATATCAGAATCTGAACTATTATTCCAAAGAAATTACTCTTGACGGTCAGATTGGTAAGGTGTATAATAATGCGCAACTTATGGCTAAAATAGATCTTCCTACTCGTGTTCCGACCTCCTATCGCCTTATTGCTTCTTTGAGCACGTTCGATTATTACAAAAAGGATAAGCTTTTTTCTAAAAATGATAAACCTTCTTTTAATTCTAAAGATGAGCGTTTTGTGAAGTTGATGGTGGCTCTGCCTTTTTTAGCAAATAAGCGAGCCGAAATAAGTATCGGATATGGAAAACTTCAGGATAATTATTTCCAATCCAATGTGATAAACTTTGATAAAGATCGTTCGGACAGGAGTACTTACAACCTTTTAGGAGGTGCTATAGGCTTTTATGGTAGTACATTGAATGCACGACAATATGCCACAAAAGGCTATTTTGAAAAATTGGTAGCACAGGTTTTTACCGGAAAAGAAAAGTTTATACCGGGAAATCCTACAGAAACAAGTTTCACAACTAAAGACCGGCAGTCTTGGTTACAAATTTCTTATATGAAATATGCGTATCATACCATGGCTCCAAAGTTTACTTTGGGGTGGATGGCGGAAATGCTATATTCATCGAAGAATTTTTCAGAGAATTATGCGGCAACTATGTTGCAGGCTGCAGATTTTTCTCCGACTCCCCATAGCAAGATAATGTATAATGAGGCATTCCGGGCCAATCAGTTTTTAGCGGCAGGTATCAAACCGATTTTTGTTTTCAATGACATGTTTCAAGTTCGTTCTGAACTTTATGGATTCATGCCTATATTTCCTATTAAAAAGAATGCTTTGAACAAGGCTTATTACGGAAAAGCGTTTTCCCGCTTTGAATATTTGGGAGAAATTTCAGTGATATGTCAATTACCATTCGGAGCGATATCAGCATATGTAAATCATTATAGTTCACCGAAAAAGGAATGGAATGTGGGGCTGACACTCGGTTGGCAATTGTTTAATTACCGATTCATTGAGTAATTTTCCTCAAAAAAAGTGTGCATATTGTTTGCTAATTTAGAAAAAGTACGTATCTTTGCACCCGTTAAACAAAAAGGCCGCGTAGCTCAACTGAATAGAGTAGCTGACTACGGATCAGCCGGTTACAGGTTTGAATCCTGTCGCGGTCACAATTTGTTAATAATAAAGGTCGCGTAGCTCAACTGAATAGAGTAGCTGACTACGGATCAGCCGGTTACAGGTTTGAATCCTGTCGCGATCACAAAAACCTCTACATTTATTGTGGAGGTTTTTTGTTTGTTGCATTATAAGATTGACCCATAAAAAAAGCCTCGCTAATGCGGGGCTTTTTTATGCTCTAATATATAATTTAGCATTTGATATTTAATTCGTTTAATATCGTACGCATAGCTTCGAAAGTTGTGATTCTAGTTGGCACGAGTGGCAGACGAAGTTTATTTTCAATCATTCCCATTGCATTTAGCATAGCTTTAACTCCAGCAGGATTACCGTCTACAAAGAGTAATTTGAATAATTCTGCAAATTTGTGATGAATTGTCAGTGCATTTTGGTAATCTCCTTGTAATGCCAAACGCACCATACGACTAAATTCGCGCGGGAAGGCATTTCCTATGACCGAGATGATGCCAACTGCCCCTAAGGTGATCAAGGGAAAGGTGATGCCGTCATCGCCTGAAATAACGTCGAAATTAGCAGGTTTATTTTTGATGATATCATCCATTTGGGTAATGTCACCTGATGCTTCCTTGATTGCAATGACGTTTTTGAAGTCACGTGCAATTCGTAAGGTTGTTTCAGCTTTCATATTTACACCGGTGCGTCCCGGTACGTTATAGAGTACAATAGGGAGCTCTGTGGCTTCGGATATCGCTTTATAATGCTGGTAAATACCTTCTTGAGAAGGCTTGTTGTAATATGGTACAACAGAAAGAATCGCATCTACTCCGGTAAAATCGTCATTTTTCAGAGTAGCTACCACAGCGCGAGTATTATTTCCTCCTACTCCGAGTAAAATAGGTATTTTCCCATTCACCCGTTCGATAACCATTTTCTTAATTTTCTTTTTTTCGTCTTCAGTCAAAGTCGGAGTTTCTGCTGTGGTACCAAGCACGCATAAAAAGTCAGTGTTGTTTTGAAGCTGATAGTCTACTAAACGCATCAATGCATCGTAATCAACGCTTTCATCCTCTTTAAATGGAGTAATCAGCGCTACCCCCATTCCTTTCAATCTAGTCTGTATCATGAGTATTATAAAGTAATCTCTAATTAAATGACTCGCAAAAGTACGATTTTTTTCGATTTACCATACAAATATAAGCTATAAAAAAGCTTTTTGTGGAAATTTGTTAGGATATGAGCGTTAAAAACTCATCTTCGCTTATAATCTTTATACCCAGTTTATGGGCTTTTTCCAGCTTGGACGGCCCCATATTTTCACCTGCCAGAATAAAACTGGTCTTGGTGGAGATGCTGCCAACGTTCTTTCCACCATTTTTTTCTATCAGATCTTTATATTCATCTCGAGAATGATGGGTGAATACGCCGCTTATTACGATAGATTGCCCTGCCAGTTTATCCGTATATTCATTCAAATCTTCTTCTTTACGATATAGTTGCAACCCGGCAGATTTCAGACGTTCTATAAGATTGACATTCAATGGACTTGAGAAGTATATTAAGATGCTTTGCGCTATTTTTTCCCCGATTTCATCGATGCTTGTCAGCTTTTCGAGATCTGCATTTTCCAGTTCCTCTATATTATTAAAGGATTTGGCTATTTTTTTGGCTACTGTTTCACCCACGAAACGAATTCCCAATGCAAAAAGCACTCTTTCAAAAGGAACTTCTTTGCTTGCCTTGATTCCTTTAATAATGTTTTCTGCAGATTTCTCACCCATACGGTCTAAATTTTTAATATCCTCTGCTGTGAGTTGATATAGATCTGCCGTATCCTTGATTAATCCCAAACGATAGAACGTATCTACGGTCTCCGGACCCAGTCCGTCAATATTCATAGCCTTACGACTGATAAAATGCTCTATTTTGCCTTTTATTTGGGGAGGGCAAGCTGTTTCATTAGGACAATAATGGGCTGCTTCTCCTTCATAACGTACCAACTTGCTGCCACATTCCGGGCAATGAGTGATAAATTTTACTTTTTCACCGATAAGCATGCCGCGTGCATCTTTGTCCACCCCTGTAATTTTGGGTATGATTTCTCCGCCTTTTTCCACATAGACCATATCTCCGATATGTAAGTCCAACCCTTCGATAATATCAGCATTGTGCAGGGAGGCTCTCTTCACAATAGTACCGGATAGTTGTACGGGGTCTAAGTTGGCGACAGGAGTTATTGCTCCGGTGCGTCCTACCTGATAAGTAACCCTGTTTAAACGCGTTAAGGCACGTTCTGCCTGAAATTTGTATGCTATTGCCCAACGAGGAGATTTTGCGGTGAAACCAAGACTTTTTTGTTGGCGCATACTGTTGACTTTTAGTACGATACCGTCTGTCGCAACCGGCAGGTTTTTACGTTCAGTATCCCAGTATCGAATATATTCGAATACTTCTTCAAGGCTGTGAGTTTTTTTCGTGTGCTCTGAGATCTTAAATCCCCAACCGGCGGCTGTTTGCAGATTCTCATAATGCCCGTCACAAGGCAATTCCTCTCCTAAAAGATAGTATAGATAGGCATCAAGCTTACGTGAAGCTACAATAGCGGAGTTTTGCAGTTTTAAAGTTCCGGACGCGGCGTTGCGTGGATTGGCAAAAAGCGGTTCTTCACGTGCTTCTTTTTCCCGATTGAGTTCTTCAAATACCTCCCAAGGCATTAATATTTCTCCTCTGATCTCAAAATGTTCAGGATAATTGTTGCCATGTAAAACCAATGGTATGGTGCGGATTGTTTTTACATTGTCTGTCACATCGTCGCCTTTTTCGCCGTCTCCTCGGGTTACAGCACGTACTAACTTGCCGTTCTCGTAGGTCAATGAAATGGACGTTCCGTCGTATTTCAATTCGCAGCATATTTCAAAATCCTCATTCAGAGCTTTTTTTACTCGGTCATAAAAGTCCGTTACTTCATTTTCGGAATAAGTGTTTCCTAACGAAAGCATGGGATATTTATGAGTTACCTGTGTGAAGTTCTTGTTCAAGTCACTTCCTACGCGCATGGTGGGAGAATTTTCATCTTGATACTCAGGATGCTCTTTCTCAAGGTCCTGCAATTCGCGCATCATGTCATCGAACTCTTTATCTGATATTTCGGGGGTATTCAGCACGTAATAATTATAATTGTGCCGATGGAGGTCGGTGCGTAATTGGTCTATTCTTTCTTTTATTGTCATAACGATTTTAGAGTTTGTACGCAAAAATACGGGTTTCTCCCGAATATTTTTTGCTTTTACTCTTAACTTACACTATTTTTGCGGAAAAATTAAGTATATGCGTATTGACATCATCACTGTTTTGCCGGAAATGATTGAAGGCTTCTTCAACTGCTCCATAATGAAACGCGCTCAAAATAAGGGGCTTGCAGAAATCCACATTCATAATCTTCGCGATTATACAGAAGATAAGTATCGCCGGGTAGATGATTATCCTTTTGGTGGGTTTGCCGGAATGGTTATGAAAATAGAGCCCATAGAGCGCTGCATCAATACTTTGAAGGCAGAACGAGAATACGACGAGGTAATTTTTACAACTCCGGATGGTGAGCAGTTCAATCAGCCTATGGCCAATACGTTGTCTTTGGCTAAAAATCTCATTATTCTCTGTGGGCATTTCAAGGGGATTGATTATCGCATTCGAGAGCATCTTATAACAAAAGAAATCAGTATTGGCGACTACGTACTGACAGGTGGTGAACTGGCAGCTGCCGTTATGGCTGATGCGATTGTTCGCATTATCCCCGGGGTTATCTCTGACGAGCAGTCTGCTCTTTCCGATTCCTTTCAGGATAATCTTTTAGCTGCTCCGGTCTATACGCGTCCTGCTGATTACAAAGGCTGGAAAGTTCCGGAAATTTTACTATCCGGTCACGAGGCTAAAATTAAGGAATGGGAATTGCAACAGTCACTTGAAAGAACTCGTAAACTACGTCCAGATCTGTTGAATGAGTGATATGTAAAATGTAAATAAAAAGAAAAAGGACATTCACTTATGAATGTCCTTTTTTATGAAAATTGCTTGCGAATGGCTATACCTTGTTAAGTGTTATATCTCAAGCGCACCAATTATTTCCTTTACAGACTTATAATTGTGTCTGTTGAGATAATCATCAATTCCTTCTGCAACCTTCACGGTTATTGCCGGATCGATAAAGTTTGCTGTACCAATTTGTATGGCAGAAGCTCCTGCAAGCATGAATTCTACTGCATCTTTCCAATTCATGATACCTCCCAGTCCTATGACTGGTATTTTTACCGCCTTAGCAACTTGCCATACCATACGGAGTGCAATGGGTTTCACTGCTGCTCCGGACATACCTCCCGTTACAGTAGAGAGTATAGGACGCTTGCGTTCCGCGTCCACAGCCATTCCTAGCAAGGTATTGATGAGTGATACGCTATCTGCACCGCCATTTTCGGCTGCACGTGCTATTTCTGTAATATCTGTAACGTTGGGTGAGAGTTTTACGATAAGTGTCTTTTTGTAAACTGAGCGTACAGCTTTTACTACTTCTTCAGCGCCTTTGGCTGTAACTCCAAACGCCATTCCACCTTGCTTGACATTAGGGCAGGAAATATTTAACTCTATGGCAGGAATATTTACAAGATCGTTGATGATTTCCGCTGTTTTCACATAATCTTCAATGGCAGAACCTGAAACATTCACAATCATATTGGTTCTGATATCCTTGATGCGCGGATAGATATGTTCAACAAAATAATGCACACCTTTATTTTGCAGTCCCACAGCATTTAACATGCCGGACGGAGTCTCTGCCATGCGCGGATATGGGTTACCTTCACGTTTGTGAAGAGTGGTGCCTTTTACAATTATACCACCTATTCGCGATATATCGATGAAATCGGCAAATTCTTCACCATATCCAAAAGTTCCGGATGCCGTCATTACCGGATTCTTCATTTGCAGTTCGCCAATATTTACACTTAAATCTGCCATAATAGTTTATTTGTATTAAAAACCGGACCTTCTTTACATACACATAAATGACCTTCCGTAGTATTTTCCACGCAACATAAGCAGGCTCCTATGCCACATGCCATCATGTTCTCCAGGGATACTTCACAATTGATGCCTTTACTTTTAGCATATTTAGCTACGGCCATCATCATCGGTTTAGGCCCGCAGGTATATATTTGTTCAAAATTCACTTTGCTTAATATAGAGTGCTGGGTGACATATCCTTTTTCGCCATAGCTGCCGTCTTCCGTAGTGGTATATACTTCTCCATAAGCAGCGAATTCTTCTAATTGCAGCAAGTCTTTATTGCTTCTGGCACCTAACAGGAACGTTGGTTTGCTTCCGTTTTTAGCTAATTGTTCACCTAAATACAGCATAGGTGCTGTGCCTACACCACCACCTACTAATAGAAGCTTATCTGAGGGCTTTTCAGGCATTGTGAAGCAATTTCCCAACGGAAGTACTACATTGATTGCGTCTCCCTTTTTCGCTTCGCCTAAACGCTTGGTTCCGTCACCAACAAGTTGAATGAGGAACCAAACCTCATTCCGTTGTTTGTCTACATAATTAATAGAGATAGGACGCCGTAGGAAAGTCGTTGGTGAACCGTCTACACGAATCTCTGCAAATTGTCCCGGTAGCATTTCCGGAAGCGGGGACGAAGAAGTCAATTTCAGCAGCGCATAATTGGCATGCAGACGAACATTCTCGGTCACTGTCAGATCTAAAATATATTTTTTCATATTATCTATAAAGAAGAATTATCTTTCGGCTGCAAAGATACGGGAATTTGTGCAAATAGCCGTAGCTGTCTTCTAATTTTCCGGTTTGAATGTTTCGTAAGTATTATCATCAAAGAAAATTCTTATTTCGGTTATTTTCCTTGGTGGCCTTTCTTTATAGATAATCTCTTGTTTTACAATCTCTTTGGTGGGCTTTTGTGCTGTTTCTAATGCGATTTCCTTGCGATTTTCCGAAACATTCGGTTCATAGGACGGGTTTTCTGGATTGTCAGCAAATAGCGGATAGTCAAATCCACCGCTTTCAGTGGAAGAGGAATCATTACTCATATTTCCTTTCCCCGTTAGCAACCATTCCAAGTTAATGTCCTTGTAACATTGATGCAACTTCAGAATTACTTCTGTACTTGGATATTTATTGCGAGAACCTAAAATATGAGAAATGGTAGCTTGGGCCACTCCAATGCTTTCGGCAAATGCTCCGGCTGTTAGTTTTTCCCGATCCATTATCATCTTAAATCTATCTTTTATACTCATGGTGTGATTATTATTACAATTGTATTCCTAAACTATCCGATTACAAAAGTAAACAATAAAAATCACAAAAGCAAATTATAATTGTAATATGTAATTTTTTACAGTTGTACTCCTGATCATTACTTATGTTATATATTAATGCGCAATGTCTATTGTTGATTGATTTATCATTAATATTTTTAGTTTAATTAAAATCTATATTTTATTGATATATAATGTATTATATACACTATATTTGCTTGATTTTACCTGTATTACAAATGTTTCATGCTTGTTATTTGTTCTATTAAGCCTTTGCTATAATAAAATGTGGTATAGTTAAGATTTATAGCTATTTATATTTCTAAAATATTACTATTAATGGTTTGTTGTATAAACGTATAATGAGCGATATTATTAATGCAAATTTCGATATTTACAATTGTATTAATGATATAATATGTATATTTGGCATATATTACCATTGTATTTTATACAATAGTAATATATGCTTTTTACGAAAGTTATATTCCATAGTTGCAGTGCACAACTATTCTCTCTATTTAGTATTAATGGATAAATTTGGATGGGCTATTTTTTTAAGAAAATGGGTGACAATTAGCAAGCAGATTTATATTCTCTCTGTTCCACTTCTCATTAAGATGAAATCTCTGCCTTATTTCCGTATAAATGTCTGGATGATTAAAAAAATGCGATTCTCAGGGCATCTTTTTGGGGGTATTTTATTGTATATTAGTCTTTTATACTACTTTTAGGGTTATTGGCAAAGAGGTGAAATAGAAAAAAAGGGGGAAATTCCCCCTAAATGTGACAGAATGATACAAAAATGAACAGTTTCTTCTATTTACTTTATTGTAGGAAAGGTTATGTTCAAAGGAGTTTTTAATGCAGGATTTTAAAGATCAACTCACGCAAGAGATCGCTGTCATTTAATGAAGAGTTGCCTACTCCTTTGGATTTTGCATCCGTATATCGTATTTCTCCAATGATTTGCATGGTTTTTACTCCATTATATCGCCGCATGGCATTTAGATATTCACGAGACTGCCATGGAGTCTTTAAGCCTATGAATGAAGCAATGCCTTGCTCTGTTTTTTCGGGAGCGTAATAGGCTAACATTAAGTTGGAAAAGAATCCAAAAAGTAAAGATAAAGTCATTTGAATCGGATTGGTTTTTGGATTTTCTTCAAAATATTTTATTATCTTATTCGCTTTCAAGATGTCCTTTTCCACAATGGCGCTACGGAGCTCAAAGTTGTTATAATCTTTGCTGATTCCAATGTTTCGCTCTATCTGCTCGGGGGTAACGCGTGTCTGGCTTTTTGGAAGTGTAATAATCAGTTTCTCCAGCTCTCCGGTAAGGCGACTGAGATCGGTTCCTACGAAATCGGCAAGCATGGAAGTTGCTTTGGGATCCATATCTACCCCCTTACGTTTCATGTATGACGTGATGAATGTCGGAAGCTGGGCATCCCTTACTTTCTTAGATTCGAACAGTATGCCGGACTTTTCTATTTCGGCAGCCAGCTTTTTCCTTCTGTCCAGTGTGCCATGCTTGTGGCATATTACCAATATAGTGGAAAGCAAAGGCTTCTGAAGGTAATAGGAAAGCTCTTCCATGTTGCGTATGTTCTGTGCTTCCTTTACCACAACCACTTGGTGTTCTGACATCATCGGATAACGTTTGGCGGCATTGATGATTGTAGCTACATCTACGTCTGCACCATACATTACGGTCAGGTTGAACTCTTTTTCGGTTTCATTCAGTATATTGTCCGTTATATAATCCGAAAGAAGATCGATGTAATATGGTTCTTCGCCCATTAAATAATAGACGGGGCGGTATTGTCCGGCTTTTAGCTCTTTGATAATGTCGTCACACGTGATTTCCTGCTTTGCCATATTTTTTTGCTTTACCAGTCGAATTTCAGATGTTTTACGGTTTTCTTTTCGTCAATAATCATACGCAGGGATGCGATGCCTATTTCAACGTGTTCCGTTACGTAATTTTGGGTTACTATATTATCGCTCTTATCGGTCTTGACCCCTTCGGGAATCATTGGTTGATCGGACACCAGTAATAAGGCTCCTGTCGGGATATGATTGGCAAAGCCGCAGCTGAATAAAGTTGCCGTTTCCATGTCAACTGCCATGGCGCGCGTCTTCTTGAGGTATTCTTTGAAGTTTTCATCATGTTCCCAAATACGGCGATTGGTAGTATATACGGTTCCGGTCCAGTAATCACGCGCATAGTCGCGAATGGCGGAAGAAACGGCGCGTTGCAGCATAAACGCCGGTAATGACGGCACTTCCGGTGGAAAATAGTCGTTTGAGGTACCTTCGCCACGGATGGCGGCGATTGGAAGGATAAGATCCCCTATTCTATTTTTTTTGTCTATACCACCGCATTTGCCTAAAAACAGACATGCTTTAGGCTGAATAGCGCTCAGTAAATCCATGATAATGGCGGCATTAGGGCTTCCCATTCCAAAATTGATAATGGTTATTCCTTCCGCACTGGCAGAAATCATATTGGCATCTTTGCCGAGAATGGGAACATTGAACTTTTCAGCGAAAATTTCCACATACTTGTTGAAGTTGGTCAACAGGATATACTCTCCAAAATCTTCCAGGTTACGTTTTGTGTAACGGGGTAGCCAATTAGCGACGATTTCTTCTTTTGTTTTCATAAGATTTCATTAAATTTGTTCCCTAAAGAGTCGTTAAGGAGTGATTGTTTAACTTACAAAGTTACAATAAAAAAGTAAAAACAAGAAATTAAAATAGAATGTTCTCACTGAACTTGCCGGCATTTGATGCCAAAATTGCTATGAGAGACGGGAAAAGGAGTATTTTTGACGTAGTCCGTCGCCGATATGTTGCTTTGACTCCTGAGGAATGGGTGCGACAGCACTTTGTGCACTTTCTTTTGGTGCATAAAGGCTATCCGCAGGCGCTTATGGCAAACGAGGTGCAGGTGCAATTGAATGGCACTAAAAAACGCTGTGATACAGTGCTTTACAGGCGTGATCTCACAGCGCGTATGATTGTGGAATACAAGGCTCCCGAAGTGGAAATTACTCAAAAGGTTTTCGACCAGATTACCCGTTACAATATGGTATTGAAGGTGGACTATCTGATAGTGAGTAATGGTATCAGGCATTATTGCTGTCGTATGGATTATGAAAATAATAGTTATATTTTCTTACAAGATATTCCCGATTACAAGGATCTTTGATTTGAGTCACTAAGTGAGCTGTAATGAGTCCCTGAGTGAAAGGGATTCAGTCAGGGACTCAATGCCTTTCACTCAGGGACTCATTGTATCCCCTCTCAGAACTGCTTCTGGACGGGGGATGAAAATGTTGATGATGTGTGAAAATGATAGTAAAAAATACGTATCCCCTCCTACTCTTATGAGTTTGGACAAATGTGTGAAATTAATTGGAAATAGCAAAGTAGGCCTACTTTTGATTTTCATGTTCACAAATAAGGTTCAGGCTGTTATTCATCTCATAAAATAACTGCCTGAACCTTATTGGGTTTATCGCAAGAATTACGGAATTTATTCAGCGTCTGCTGCTTTCTTTCTGCTTCTTGTTGTTTTTTCTTTTACCGGTTCTTCTTTCACTTCCGGAGCAATGCCTGCCAGTTCCGGGTCAATCATGATACGTCCGCAATATTCGCAAACAATGATTTTCTTACGTGAACGGATGTCCAATTGTCTTTGAGGCGGAATTTTGTTGAAGCAACCACCGCAGGCATCACGCTGTACATAAACGATGCCCAAACCGTTGCGTGAATTTTTGCGGATACGCTTGAAAGACTGGAGCAGACGCGGTTCGATTTTTGTTTCGAGATCTTTGGCTTTGTCTCTTAGCTTTTCTTCTTCCTGTTTGGTTTCAGAAATGATTTCGTCCAGCTCATTCTTCTTTACGTCCAGATCTTTCTGTCTTTCTTCCAAAGCGGCAATGCTTTCTGCTGCTTCCTGAGATTTCACTTCCTCATCAGCGGTAAACTCTTTGATTCTCTTTTCGCAAAGCTCAATTTCCAATGTTTGGAACTCGATTTCTTTACTTAGGAAGTCATATTCGCGGTTGTTGCGTACGTTTTCCTGTTGTTCTTTATATTTTGCAACGGAAGCTTTTGCGGTTTCGATCTCTACTCTTTTGGTAGCAATAGCGGATTTCAATTCGGAAACCTCCGACTGGATTCTTTCGATACGGGTACTCAAACCGGCAATTTCATCTTCCAAGTCTTGCACTTCCAGAGGAAGCTCGCCTCTCAACGTCTTGATTTCATCAATTTTAGACAACATGGTCTGTAATTGGAACAAAGCTTTTAATTTCTGCTCCACTGTCAATTCCTGAGGATCTTTTTTTGCTTCTTTAGCCATTTTAATTACATGTATTTTATGGGATTCGTATTTACTTTGCTTGGTTGAACTTCAACAGCAGGAAACAAATCCCGGATTATTGTATAAAATATTTCTTTTGTATACTGTTCGCTTTCATAATGCCCTATCTCTGCCAACAGGATGTCTGTGTCGTGGCCGAAATAGTCGTGGTATTTTATTTCGCCGGTAATGAAGACATCAGCATGGTTGCGTATGGCAAGCGGCATGAGAAAAGCCCCCGCACCGCCACATAGGGCAACGGTCTGTATCTCCCGTCCGGTCAGTTTGTTGTGTTTCAGGCAACCCACTTCAAAGGTTTTCTTGATACGTTTCAGGAACTCCAATTCGGTTTCCGGAGCTTCCAATTCGCCGATAACGCCTGCTCCGGCTTGTTGCCAGGAGTTCTGCAACGGATATAAATCAAATGCAGGTTCCTCGTACGGATGTGCGGCGAGTAACGCTTTTATTGCTTCTGCTTTTCGGTAAGCTGGCAGAATGGTTTCGATACGCGTCTCCTTTTCCACATGCAGTTCGCCGATTTTTCCGCAATAAGGATTGGCGCTTTCAAGAGCACGAAACATTCCCTCGCCCTCCACATTGTAGCTGCACGAATCATAATTGCCGATACATCCGCATCCGGCAGATGCCAATGCTGTGCGTACTTGTTCCGCCTGTGCGGCAGGTACGAATGTCACCAGTTTCAATAAAGCGTTTTCTTTGGCTTCCAGTACACGTACATTCTTTAATCCGATTTTCTCGGCAATCTTGAAATTCACTCCTTCCGGTGCATTGTCCAGGTTAGTGTGGGCGGAATAAATGACAAGGTCGTTCTTGATAGCTTTCAAGATACAACGCTCCACATAGTCCTTTCCTGTAATGGATTTATAACCTTTGAAGATAAGCGGATGATGCGATATGACAAGATTGTACCCTAACGCAATTGCTTCGTCCAATACGGCTTCAGTAACGTCAAGACACAACAAAGCCCCTGTTGCTTCCGCATCTGTCAATCCAATTTGCAGGCCGGCATTGTCAAATCCGTCTTGCAATGGCAGAGGCGCGAACCGTTCAAGGGCGCTTACTATCTCCTTAATTTTCATTATCAGTAGAAAATTTGGTTGCAAATATACATAAAAGTAGCGAATTACGGCTTACTTTTTACTTTTTTTTCTACCATGACAGGCCGTAGCTTTCCGTAGGCGTCGAAAGACTTACGCGAAGCCAATGAAATGGTTATCATCAGTGAAAGCATAGATGCCGTAAATGTGATAACCATAATCATCATCTGATATTTGATAGCGACATTGGGACTACTCCCGCCCAATATCTGTCCAATCATTGTTCCGGGAAATGCTACCAAGCCCATGACAGAGATATTGGCGATGAGCGGACTGAATGCCTTGATAATGGCCTGACGGATAAACGGCGCTTGCGCTTCTGTACGGGTAGCCCCGTTACCAAGCAGATAGCGGTAAAGTTGTTGCTCGCGTTTCAATCCGCTATAATAAGTATTTAGGGCTATAACATTACTGGATAGCATGTTTCCCATCAATATGCCGAAAATAGGAATGAAGTATTGGGCACTGAACACATTTTCAAGACGCAGTACGATTCCTATAAAATACATTCCCACGCATACCACGCTACACAGAAAACCTACGGATATAGGTATCAGTAATATCCTGCGTTTCAGTTGTGTGCGTGCCAGTGCCGTTTGCGAAGCTACGAGTATCATGACGATTACCCACAGGAAATTAATCCATGGATTATTCCAAAGAAAAAGGTATTTCAGATAAACGCCGATGAAGAAAAGCTGCACAATCATGCGTGCCGTACCGATGAGAGTTGCACGTAGCAGGCCGGTCTTGAATTTCCATATATAGAATAATGGTATTAATAGCAAAAGTAGTCCGATGCCCAGACTGAGGTATGATATGTCGATAGTTCCCATGAGTATTTTCGATAGCTTGTAATGCAAAGGTAGCGCTATTAATAAATTATGGAAGAATTTATTAATAAATTTACCGGAATTTATTAATAAATCTTGGAAGATTCATTAGTATTTTGGTGGTTCTCTTTTTCCTGCGGAATTAGCGGATAAATATGAAAACCAATGCGGATGCAATAATAATGCACCCCCCAATAATAATCAGCATCATTCGTACGGTATGTTTCTGTTCGGAATGTTCCTTTTGCCGGGTAAATTTGGTTATCTTTTCCATGTCTTCTGCAGTTGTATTGTGAGGCATGCGGCGCCCTTTGTGCATTTTATCTAAACGCTCATTGAGACGTTCCCGGCGAAGAAGACGTAAATTGCGGTTCTCCTTATCACGACGTATCATATCAAAAACAAATCCGGCAAAACTCATGGCTTTATGTTTATCAGGTTTGTCACATTATTATATGTCGGTCACATCCTTTGGCGAAATCCATGTCGTGTGATACTGCCAGTACGGCGGTTCCCTTTCTGGTTTGATGCCGTAAGAAGGCCAGCACTCTCTCCGTAGAACCCGAATCAAGTGCCGAAGTCGGCTCGTCCACAATGATTAGTGGCTTGTTGATCATGGAAGCTACGGCTATCATCATGCGTTGGCGTTGGCCGCCGGATATCTCATTTACACGTTTATAATATAACTCTTCTTCAAGTCCTAATTCTTCAAAGCAATTGAATAGTTGCATTTCGGAGAACGGTGTGGCTCGATTGGCTTTCAGACTGAAAGGCAGCTGTATCATGTCTTTTACCCATTCTAACGGTAGCGCCAATTCTTGTGGAATCCAAGCTATTTGTTTGCGAATGAGGTCTATGCTGTTTTTATCCGATACGATGTTATTGACCGTAATACGTCCTTCTTTTAATGGAGTAAACCCCAGTATGGCATTGAGAAGAGATGTCTTTCCGCATCCCGACGAACCGGAAATACAGGCAATCTCTCCCCTCCTCAATTGCAGGTTGAAGTTGGAGAATAGTATATCGTGACCGTATGCAATACTGGCACCCTCTATTTGTAACATAAATAAATTCTTTAGTCCTTATTGCAAAGGTAAGGAAAAAAGATTTGCAAAGATAACTTTATACTTTTATCTTTGTATCACTAATTAATTCGGGAAAAAAAGTATGATACAGAACGAACGGGATTGCCGCCATGAGCATGTACTGGGCGTGGCGAGACAAATGATGACTGCCGCACGCACAGCGCCTAAAGGGAAAGGTGTAGATGTAATTGAAACGGCGCTGGTTACAGGAGAAGACCTGAAAAAACTTTCAGAAAAAATGAGTGCCATGGCAGAAGAATTGGGTATGAAGTTCTTTCTGCGTGATGCGGCAAACGTTTTGCAAGCAGAATGTGTTGTTATAATAGGTACGCGCGAGCAGGCGCAAGGGTTGAACTGCGGTCATTGTGGCTTTTCAACTTGTGCCGGGCGTTCCGAGGGTGTGCCATGTGCCTTGAATACGGTTGATGTGGGGATTGCTGTCGGCTCTGCTTGCGCTATGGCTGCCGATATGCGGGTGGATACCCGGGTGATGTTCTCTGCCGGGCTGGCTGCACAACGAATGAATTGGCTGAAGGATTGCAAGGCGGTATTCGCTATTCCGGTCAGCGCTTCTTCCAAGAATCCGTTCTTTGATAGGAAGCCTAAAGAAGAAAAGAAATAAGTGTATTGCCGAACCAGAAGTTGAGAAATGTAAAGCTGAACTTTAGGCTTCATTATCTTACTTAACGAATTAAATAACTTAGAATTGATATGGGATATTTTGTTGGAATTCCATTAGGTGGAGCTACCGAAAAAGATTATCAGGTGCGTTTTGGTAAGAATATGACCTTTCAGGTGGAAACGCGTGCTCCCCACCTGCCTGCAGAATGGGCTTTACAAAGCGGTGTACAACTTACATGGCCTCATGCAAATACCGATTGGGCTTATATGCTTGAGGAAGTACAGCAATGTTTTATTGCCATTGCTTCCGAAATAGCCAAGCGGGAGTTGCTGCTGATTGTAACTCCGGAACCTGAGGAAGTGAGAATGCAAATCTCCGCGGCAGTTAATATGGATAACGTACGTTTTCTGGAATGTGAAACGAATGATACTTGGGCGCGCGACCATGGAGCTATCACTATGGTAGATACAGAGGGAGCTTCTCTGCTTGATTTTACTTTTAATGGCTGGGGACTGAAATTTGCTTCGGATAAAGATAATCAAATTACACGTCGGGCTGTTGAAGCCGAAATCTTAAAAGGTCGATATATGAACCGTTTAGGCTTTGTGCTGGAAGGCGGTTCCATTGAAAGTGACGGCTTGGGAACATTACTTACCACTTCGGAATGCCTGCTGTCGCCCAACCGTAACGGTCAGCTGAACAAGGTGGAGATTGAAGATTATCTCCGATCGACATTTCATCTTGAACGGGTACTTTGGCTGGATTACGGATATTTGGCCGGAGATGATACGGACAGCCATATAGATACGCTTGCCCGTTTTTGTTCGCCGGATACGATTGCTTATGTGCAGTGCCGGGACGTGAATGACGAGCATTATGAGGAGTTGCACCGAATGGAAGAACAACTTAAAACGTTCCAAACACTCGCAGGAGAACCTTATAAACTGTTGGCACTGCCAATGGCCGATAAAATAGAAGTGGAAGGCGAAAGACTCCCGGCTACGTATGCTAATTTCTTGATAATGAATAATGCGGTGCTATATCCCACATATAACCAGCCGGAGAATGATATGCGCGCCCAAGAGGTGTTGCAAAAGGCTTTTCCCGAACATGAAATTGTAGGCGTAGACTGTCGTGCTTTGATAAAACAACATGGCTCGCTGCACTGTGTCACGATGCAATATCCGATGGGGGTAATCAAATAGTAGGAAGATATGGAAGTTGTCAATTTCATTTTTTGTGGGATATTTATAACTATGTATACAGCAGGCTGGTTCTTTACTAAGTTTCGGCAGTATATTAAAAAGAATATATGGTTGGATAATCTTCCGGGAGTATTGGAACTTATCTTTCTTCTAAATTTCTCCGAATATCTTTTTGTAGAGCAATGGAATTGGGAATATGGTGAAATACTCTCTTGGGTTATTTCAATTCTTATCAGTTTGGCAACTTATTATTGGTGGGATAGATTAGACCGAAGAACAATAAAAAAACATTCAAAAGAAATATAGATTATGAGAAAAATAAAAGTCGGTATTATCCAGCAGGCTAATGTCGCGGATATGCGTACCAACCTGATGAATCTGGCCAAGAGCATCGAAGCGTGTGCCGCTCATGGTGCACAATTGGTAGTGTTGCAGGAACTGCATAACTCACTCTATTTTTGCCAGACGGAGAATACCCAACTGTTTGATTTGGCGGAACCTATTCCCGGACCGTCAACCGGTTTCTATTCAGAGTTGGCAGCTGCCAACAACATTGTATTGGTAACCTCGTTATTTGAAAAACGTGCTCCGGGTTTGTATCATAATACAGCAGTTGTTTTTGAACGTGATGGTAGCATTGCCGGGAAATACCGCAAAATGCATATACCTGACGATCCGGCGTATTATGAGAAATTTTATTTCACTCCCGGAGATTTGGGATTTGAACCCATACAGACTTCTCTTGGAAAGCTGGGGGTGTTGGTATGTTGGGATCAATGGTATCCTGAGGCTGCGCGTCTAATGGCATTGAAAGGTGCCGAATTGTTGATTTATCCTACGGCTATCGGTTGGGAAAGCAGTGATACGGATGATGAAAAGTCTCGCCAATTGAATGCTTGGATAATCTCACAACGCGGACATGCCGTAGCCAACGGACTTCCTGTCATTTCAGTGAATCGTGTGGGGCATGAGCCTGATCCTTCCATGCAAACGAATGGTATTCTTTTTTGGGGAAATAGTTTTGTGGTTGGTCCGCAAGGTGAGTTTTTGGCGCAGGCTGGTAATGATCAGTCTGAGAATATTGTGGTGGAAATTGATTTGGAACGTTCGGAGAATGTCCGTCGTTGGTGGCCATTCTTGCGTGACCGCAGGATTGACGCCTATGAAGGATTGACAAAGCGTTTTTTAGATTAAAAAAGGGCTTCACTTAAAAGTGACCTTTTTATTCATCAGGAAGTTCACTCCGCCATATACAAATAGTCCTAAGAATTGGGCAAGATACTCATCGCAGTTTAGCCCTTCTACCAGCCCGATAAGGAAAATGAATTGTGCACAATAAGCCATGCCAAAGGCTATGGAAAAGAGCAGCACTTGTCGCCAAGTGTTGCTCTTCTTTTCTGTTGGGAATATCCAATACTTGCACCAAATGAAATTGTGAGTCTGTGCAAGTATGTATGCCGTTACATTGGAAAGCATGTAATTGATGTCCAATTCATCCATCATAAACCAGATGGTGACTGCTGTAATTAAAGCGTTTAGCGTACCGATTACTGCAAAACGAAAAATACGTGTGGACTCTTTCACTCTCTCCTATTCTCTTGTATTTATTCTTTTACCTCAACAATAAGGTTGAGTTCATCCAACTGTTTCTGATCGATAGCCGAGGGTGCGTCCAGCATAACATCTCTGCCGGAGTTATTCTTCGGAAATGCGATGCAATCACGAATACTGTCAAGGCCTGCAAAAATACTAACCCAACGGTCAAGACCGTAAGCCAAACCGCCATGAGGAGGTGCTCCGAATTTGAATGCATTCATCAGGAATCCGAACTGCTCTTCGGCTTTCTCCGGAGTGAACCCTAATATTTCGAACATTTTAGCCTGTAATTGTGCGTCGTGAATACGTATAGAACCGCCACCGACTTCAATGCCATTGCACACCATATCGTAGGCATCGGCGCGGACTGCTGCGGGATTGGTGTCCAACAAAGGAATATCTTCATCTTTAGGATGAGTAAACGGATGGTGCATAGCCATTAGGCGTCCTTCTTCTTCGCTCCACTCAAACATCGGGAAATCAACAATCCAAAGCAATGCAAACTTATTCTTATCGCGCAGCCCTAATTGATTACCCATTTCAAGACGAAGCTCATTCAGTTGCTTGCGGGTTTTCATTGCATCATCACCACTTAAAATAAGAATTAAGTCACCTGGTTTAGCGCCAAAGGCGGCTTTCATTTCCTGCAAAACTTCTTGTGTATAGAACTTGTCGACACTTGATTTTACGGTACCGTCAGCTTCTACACGAGCATATACCATACCTTTGGCTCCGATTTGCGGTTTCTTTACGAATTCGGTCAGAGCATCCAGTTGCTTGCGGGTATAACTTGCAGCACCTTCAGCACAGATACCTCCGATGTATGCAGCATTGTCGAATACAGAGAAACCATGCCCTTTCATGATGTCCATCAATTCTACAAATTTCATACCGAAGCGCAGATCAGGCTTGTCACTTCCATAATACTTCATGGCATCTGCCCATGGCATACGTTGGAATGGTTCTGTCAACTCCACACCGCGAATTTCCTTGAAAAGATACTTTGCCATGCCTTCAAAGAGTTCGATTACATCATCTTGTTGTACAAAAGACATTTCGCAGTCTATTTGTGTAAATTCCGGCTGGCGGTCGGCTCTCAGGTCTTCATCGCGGAAACATTTGGCTATTTGGAAATAACGGTCGAAACCGGAAACCATCAGCAATTGCTTCAATGTTTGAGGGCTTTGCGGCAGTGCATAGAATTGTCCCGGATTCATGCGTGAAGGAACAACAAAGTCGCGTGCACCCTCCGGTGTAGAACCTATGAGAAGCGGAGTCTCCACTTCGATGAACCCTTTACTGTCCAGATATTTACGAACTTCAATTGTCATTTTATGACGCAGTTCCAGATTCTTACGTACAGTAGCACGACGCAAATCCAAGTAGCGGTATTTCATACGGATATCATCCCCGCCGTCTGTATTATCTTCGATTGTGAAAGGCGGAGTCAGAGCGGAATTTAGCACATTCAGTTCTGAAACAATAATTTCAATGTCTCCGGTAGGAATATTTTTGTTTTTGCTGAAGCGCTCATTCACAGTTCCCACTATCTGGATTACAAATTCGCGTCCCAAGTGGTTAGCCTGCTCGCAAAGCTCGGCATCTACTTCTTCATTAAATACTAATTGGGTAATTCCGTAACGGTCGCGAAGGTCTATGAATGTCATCCCCCCCATTTTACGGCTGCGTTGTACCCAACCTGACAATGTCACTTGCTTATTAATGTCGGAGATACGCAATTCTCCGCAGGTGTGTGATCTATACATCTTATTATATTACTATTTTACAATTTACTATTTACTGTTTGGCGATGCAACATCAGGATGTGTCATTGCTAAAAGCGGATAAATATTGTGCAAAAATACATAAAACATATTACAGACGTATCAAAACAGAAGAGTTTATTTTAAAAAACAACTTTATGGAACAACTTGAATAATAAAATTATCAATCTTGAACATCTCCCGATAATCTTGTAGACTTTAATTCTTTCTAAGTTTTTTTATTTGTTCCTTGCCTTTATCCAATATCATTCTGTTTGTATGAGTAATATCTTCCATTATGGACTCATTTATTTGTTTAAGGCCATTGATGTAATCTTGAGCACGTTGTAGTACGTTTGAGGTGTCTTTTTCTGCATTTTTGGGCACAATGACTTGTAAACCCCTTTGGATTATGTTGACGTCAATATTTTCTCCCATCATCATCGGGTCTCCATCAAAGTGTATTACTCCCGGTTTGGAACGGTGGATACGGAGTGTTTTACAACGGAAAGTTTTTATTCGGCTGTTCTGGTCAATGGTTTTGTTAAACAGCTGGAATGATAATGCAGGTACATCCAATACGGTAAACGGTTCCAGGATGGTAACATCCAGCAAACCGTCGTTAAGTGTGGCTTGCGGGGTGATATAGGCGTTGTTCCCATATTGTGAGGCATTTCCGCATGCAATCAGGAAAGCTTTATAGCGTGATGTGCTTCCGTCCATTTCCAGCTCGTAAGTTTCCGGTTTGTACTTTAAACTTTCAAGCAGGGTTTTCTCCAGATATATGAGTGGCCCCCTTCTGCCGGCCTTGGAAAATTGCAGACTGACAAATGCGTCAAATCCCACTCCGCAGGTACAGAAAAAAGGAACATCATTGATCTTGCCATAGTCAATAATGTCTATCAATCCTTCATTGATGATGTCAATTGCCTTTTTGGCTTCCATTGGAATTTGCAGATGACGGGCGAGTCCGTTTCCTGAGCCACATGGAATAATACCTAATGCCGTTTTGGTGTGTACCAATGAACGCGCTATTTCATTGATTGTTCCATCTCCACCAATGGCAACTACGGCAAAAACCTCTTCTTTGGCCTTTCGGGCAGCTATTTCAACGGCATGTCCCGCCCATTCCGTATAGATTACTTCGGGCATGTACCGATTCTTATCTAACTTTTCGTCAAGCCATTTCAATATATGCTCCTTACCCTGTGTACCGGATATAGGATTTATTATAAATGCTATTTTCTTTTTATTATCATCCATTTAAACGGGGTTTTCTATCATGCAAAAGTAATATAAATCCTTTAATTTTAACCATAGTGAGTCTCTTAAAACGAGTTAGAGTAGATTTTTTAGAGTAAAAGGAACATATAACAACATATTTTGCTATCTTTGCCCCCTGTTTTTAAGAACTTGTTTTTAATAGAATTAATATTCATTATATAAAAGACATTTCATGGGTTTACTGCAAGACAAATTCGCGAAATATGATTTGCCGCAACAATTTATGGCAAAAGGGGTATATCCCTATTTCCGCACAATTAACAGCCATCAGGATACAGAGGTAACGATGGATGGCAAAAAGGTCCTGATGTTCGGTTCGAACGCATATATGGGATTGACATATGACAAACGAATCATTGACGCTTCCATTGCTGCCACTGAAAAATATGGTACAGGATGTGCCGGTTCCCGTTTTCTGAACGGTACTCTTGATATACATGTTGAATTGGAAAAGGAATTGGCTGAATTCGTAGGGAAAGATGAAGCACTTTGCTTTTCTACCGGTTTTACTGTAAATGAGGGTATCATTCCTGCAGTAGTAGGTCGTGGAGATTATATTATCTGCGATGACCGCGACCATGCTTCTATCGTGGACGGACGCCGCCTCTCTTTCGCTACACAATTAAAATACAAGCACAACGATATGGAAGACCTTGAAAAGGAACTCCAGAAGTGTGAACCGGATGCTGTGAAGTTGATTGTTGTAGACGGTGTGTTCTCAATGGAAGGTGATTTGGCCAACTTGCCGGAAATCGTTCGTTTGAAGAAGAAATATAATGCCAGTATTTATGTGGATGAAGCTCATGGTTTAGGTGTATTCGGTAAGCAAGGTCGCGGTGTTTGCGACCATTTCGGAGTTACCGAGGATATTGACCTGATAATGGGAACATTCAGCAAATCATTGGCTTCAATAGGTGGTTTTATTGCCGGTGATAAGGATGTCATCAATTGGTTGCGTCATAATGCCCGTTCTTATATATTCCAGGCGAGCAGCACGCCGGCAGCAACAGCAGCGGCTCGTGAGGCTCTTCACATTATTAAATCAGAACCGGAGCGTATTCAGCGTTTGTGGGATATCACTAATTATGCTTTGAAGAGTTTTCGTGATGCTGGCTTCGAGATCGGTGAAACAGAGTCTCCTATTATACCTTTGTATGTACGTGATACGGAAAAGACATTTGTTGTGACAAAGATGGCTTTTGATGAAGGTATTTTTATTAATCCGGTTATTCCACCGGCATGTGCTCCTCAAGATACATTGGTGCGTGTGGCGTTAATGGCTACTCATACTAAAGAACAAGTGGATTATGCAGTTGAAAAGCTCACAAAATGCTTTAAGGAATTAGGTATTATCAAGTAGAAGAGTATTTGCAAGAAATTATATGAAGTGGGCTGTCCGGTTACCGGACAGCCCACTTTTTTTTGTAGTAGAGAGTAAAAAAGTGCTTTTGTTTGAATTTGTTGGTTCTAATTACCTGTTTGCTTTGAATTTGAAATTATTTTAGTATATTTGTTGCTATTATTAATGAAAAGCATAACATTTGAATGAAAAAACAAGATTTTCTTTTCGTTTTTACTCTAATCGTAATCTTCTTACCTTTCTTTGTAAGCGATGCCCTTTATGATTGGTATAAATCTTTCAATGCAGCACATGGCATGATAATGAGTTTTGTGAAATTCGGGGTGCTTGCCACTTTGGGCGAAATTCTGGGGCTTCGCATTAGTTCGGGAGTGTATAATAGAAAAGGATTTGGTGTCCTCCCTCGAGCGGTTGTATGGGGGCTTTTAGGAATGGGGATTAATATGGCAATGATTGTCTTTTCCAAAGGTGTACCGCAATTCATGGAATACATGGGAATGGAAAATGCTTCGTCTATAATTAATGGAGAATTCTGCTTGGATAAGCTATGGGTTGCTTGGGCTATATCTGTCACTATGAACACAATCTTTGCTCCTGTGTTTATGACATTTCATAAGATAACGGATACGCATATCTTGGATTGTGGCGGTTCGCTCCGTAGCCTTGTAACCCCTATCCCGATGACGCGCATCATTACACATCTTAATTGGGATGCACAATGGAACTTTGTTTTTAAGAAAACGATCCCTTTCTTTTGGTATCCGGCGCATACTATAACTTTCTTGTTGCCGGGAGAAGTCAGGGTTTTGTTTGCGGCTATATTAGGCGTTGTTCTTGGAGTGCTGCTGGCTATTGCTGCAAGAAAGAAATAATAAAGCTTTTGGATTAGTGACTAGTCCTAAATACTGTAACAGTTGTTTAGGGCTTAGTTGATTTTTCTTTAGCATAACGTAATGTATAGCCGTAGTTGGAATTTAAAACTAATGAATCGGTTGTAAGTTTTTCAATTTTTAAAGTGTCTATCCCTTCTATTTCCACGCCGTTGCCAATGCTCTTTACTGTCAGGTAAAGTTCATCTCCTTGCTGTTCCCAATATTTGTATACCAACGTAGCCATATTAATAGAAGATGCTTCGCCATCTTCGCCCAGTCTTATGCCTTGCATCTTGCCTAGTTGTCCCTCAACGGGCATTATCCATGAGCAATGATGGTGACCTTACTCTTTTTTTCGTTACAAGCAGTCATAGCGGTAATTAATACTGTCGCTGCTAATAAAAGTGTTTTCATACGGTATTTTTTTTGTTACTAAATCAATTATCGGTTAAATCGTTTCATCTGAGTAATAAAAAAGGAGCTACATTTCACTGTAACTCCTTGATTCTTATCAGTCGGGGTAGCGGGATTCGAACCCACGACCCCCTGCTCCCAAAGCAGGTGCGCTAACCGGACTGCGCTACACCCCGAGTGCTTTACTTCTTAAAAGCGGTTGCAAAGATAGATGTTTTCCTAATACATGCCAAATTTTTTAATAACTTTATCTGAAATAAAATTTTAAAACATTGATAAACAGCAAAGAAGATATAGAGGATTGCTGTGTAAAACGAAATGCCACTTTTATCAAGTTTCTTTCGAATAATATTTAATAGTTTTTTAATCATGTGGAATAAATAAATTCAGCAAACATGTTCTTCTACTAATAATCATCCTATAACCCATTTGCTATTAGGTAAATAAGAGATAAGTTTTGTAGTGATATAACAACTGATAAAGGTAAGTATGCTAATAAGAGGAATAGCTGCCGCAATAGATATTTGTGGCTGAATGATTGATACCCAAAATGGCAACCAAAGCATGTGCATCAGAAACATACCATAACTGTTGACTGAGATACTCTTAACTAAACCGTAAATCTTACCTGCTTTTTGAATAGTAGTGAACAGAATGAAAGCTCCAAAAGTAGCTATTACACAGTTGATAATGCAGAAGCACCATGCTATCTCCAAGTCAGAGAGTTGTTGTGGAATACCGGGTTTAGCCTGGAGGTAGAAACTAAGAACGGTGAAAGAGGTACCGCCCAATAGGCAGACGAGTCCTATAACGGAGCGCTTCAGGCGTGTCCAGTTAATATGATAACGAATGTAATGCCCTAAAACCAAATAACCGGAATAACCACTGAAATCGTACAACATATGATATTGATTCCACCAACATTGTCCCAATACATCGCCATAGAATTTATTCACAAAAGGCAAGCAAGTGGTCAGTGCCCATAGATATAAAAACATACGCTCTTGCTTAGCGGTGGCTATACGCAGCCAAGGTGAAAGAATGGGAATAAGCAAGTAAAGTCCTATAAGAGGATACATAAACCACAGATGAAAAGCATTCATCGGGAAGTTTAACGGTAACTTGCAAACAGCCACACACATGCCTTTCCAATCGCCTCCTTCTTGCCATACCTGGAGCACAGCGTACACAATCATAAATACCAACATAGGTGGCAGAATACGAAGGAAACGGCGTTTAAAGAACTCTCCCCATGACTGCTTTTCTTTCATGGGAACAAGTAAATAGGCTGAAGTGATAACAAATAGGGGTACTGAAATGCGACTCATTCCATCCCAAATTGCAATCCAAAATTTGTGGGCATCTGAAAGAATAGGCACATCACCTACTCCATAAAATGCTTCGCTGGCATGTACCATCATTACCAAAAAGCAAGCAATCCCCCGTAAATAATCCAAAAATATAACTCTGTCCTGTTTCATATGATTTATTTGTGTTTTGGCGAAAATAATAAAAAAACAATGATTATTAAAGCTAATAGGAAGTAAAGTGAGCTTGCATTTACATCTTCAAATAAAATTCTTTGGTCAGTGAAATATATTCTGAAGTGAACTTTCCATGTTTCTCTCCTTCTATATAAAGGCTATCTTCAGTACATGATACTTCTTGTCGGCTGAAAGCTAGCAATACGCGTCGATAAGGTTTTCCGGGCTTGGTGAAAACGTGTAGGCAACGATATGGATAAAGCTGGTATTTCCAAGCCGTATCAATAACTGTTTTTTCAACTTCCGAGGGAATGATAACACTTATGATCCCCTGTTCTGATAATAAATGAGTGGAATGTCCGAAGAGTAATTCATAATTCAATTCATTTGTGTGTCGTGCCATACAACGCTGATTATCCGGACATTTCAAGGCATCGACAAAATAAGGAGGATTTGAAACAATGAGATCGAATTTGTTTTCGGCGTGATAATCGCGGAAATCACTGCATATAACTTCCATTCGGTCACTCCAAGGAGAAGACTGGATATTTTCTTTAGCTTGGGCAGCTGCAGCCGGGTCTATCTCAATGGAAGTAATGGAAGCCCAGGGATTCCGCTGTGCCAGCTGTAAGGATATTAGTCCGCTTCCTGCTCCTACATCAAGAATGTATTTGGCGTTTTGTACAGGAGCCCATGCTCCTAACAATACTCCATCTGTGCCTACTTTCATGGCACATTTGTCGTGTCGGACGGTAAATTGTTTGAACTGGAAATAAGGGTTTGACATATTTGTTTTTGTTAATCGCGCTCAAAAATAATCAAAGCCAATAAAATAGCGGCAATTTTGGCATCGTTTTTGTCTTTTTAAAGGAAGGAACGCCTATTTAATAAGAAGAAATAGCTAACTTTGCGGTGCCTTATTGGCCTGCCAATATGACATAAACTAAAAAGAATGAGATGAAGAAAAGAAATTACTTTGGTGATATCGAAGATAGAAATGAGAACTCTTTTTCTGTAATTGCTGATTTTGAGGGGAATGAAGAACAGTTGATGGATGTTGAGGTTGATGAAATACTTCCGGTATTGCCCCTTCGGAACATGGTTTTGTTTCCGGGTGTATTTATGCCGGTATCTGTGGGAAGAAAGTCTTCCCTGAAATTAGTGCGTGAAGCGGAAAAGAAAGGAACGTACATTGCTGTGGTGTGTCAGAAAGTAGCTGATACGGAAGCGCCTTTGTATGATGATTTACACACTATTGGCACAGTTGCCAAGATTGTTCGTGTATTGGAAATGCCGGATCAGACAACTACCGTTATCTTGCAGGGTTCCAAACGTATCGAGCTAAAGGAAATAACAGAAACTACTCCATATTTGAAAGGACGTATCAATACTCTAAACGAGGAAATTCCTGCTAAGGATGATAAAGAGTTTCAGGCGTTGGTAGAAGCCTGTAAGGACTTAACCGTACGCTATATCAAGTCTTCGGATATGTTTCCTCAGGATTCTGCATTTGCAATCAAGAACATTAGTAATCCGATGTTTTTGGTGGATTTTATTTGCACTAACCTTCCGTTGAAGAAGGATGAAAAGATAGAGCTGCTTCGCATTGATGCATTACGAGCCCGTACGTATCGCCTACTCGAGATTTTGAATCGTGAGGTTCAGCTTGCCGAAATCAAGGAATCTATTCAGATGCGTGCCCGCGAGGATATTGACCAGCAACAACGCGAATATTTCTTGCAACAACAGATTAAAACTATTCAGGATGAGCTGGGCGGTGGAAATCAAGAGCAGGAAATAGAGGAAATGCGGAAAAAAGCGGAAACCATAAAATGGAATGAAGAAGTAAAAAGCACATTCCTGAAAGAAGTGGATAAGCTGGAGCGTATGCATACGCAGTCGCCTGATTACAGCGTACAGTTGAACTACCTGCAAACCATGATGAGTCTGCCATGGGGTGTTTATACAACGGATAATCTGAGTCTGACTAATGCCGAGAAAACGTTGAACAAGGATCACTACGGCTTGGAAAAAGTAAAAGAACGTATTTTGGAACATCTTGCTGTATTGAAGCTGAAGGGAGACATGAAGTCACCTATCATCTGTTTGTACGGTCCTCCGGGAGTGGGAAAAACCTCACTAGGACGCTCCATTGCTGCTGCGTTGAAGCGGAAGTACATCCGCATGTCATTGGGTGGTGTGCACGATGAAGCCGAAATACGCGGACATCGTAAGACTTACATTGGAGCGATGCCGGGCCGCATTATTAAAAGCTTGATTAAGGCAGGTTCTTCCAATCCTGTTTTCATATTGGATGAGATAGACAAAGTGAGTTCCGATCGTCAGGGAGATCCTTCTTCCGCCTTGCTTGAGGTGCTTGATCCGGAACAAAACACCACGTTTCACGATAATTTTTTGGATGTGGACTATGACTTGTCAAAAGTGATGTTCATAGCTACCGCCAATAATCTGAATACGATTCCCGGACCGTTGCTTGACCGTATGGAGCTGATTGAAGTAAGCGGTTATATCACTGAAGAGAAAGTTGAGATTGCCCGCCGTCATTTGGTTCCGAAAGAACTGGAAGCGAACGGTATGAAGAAAAACGACATCAAGCTCCCTAAGAATACATTGGAAGCGATTATCGAGTCTTATACTCGCGAAAGCGGAGTGCGTGAATTAGAAAAGAAGATTGGAAAGATCCTTCGCAAGTCTGCCCGCCAATATGCTACGGACGGTTATTTTGCAAAGACAGAGATCAAGCCGGGTGATTTATATGAATTCCTGGGCGCTCCGGAATATACGCGTGACAAGTATCAGGGTAATGAATATGCCGGTGTGGTTACAGGGTTGGCATGGACAGCTGTCGGTGGTGAGATTCTTTTTGTTGAAACGAGTCTCAGCCGTGGCAAGGGTGGTCGTCTGACGTTGACCGGAAATCTGGGCGATGTCATGAAAGAGTCGGCTATGCTGGCATTGGAGTACATCAAAGCGCATGCTTCGCTGCTAAATCTTGATGAAGAGATTTTTGACAACTGGAATATTCATATTCATGTTCCTGAAGGAGCCATTCCAAAAGACGGTCCGTCAGCAGGTATAACAATGGCCACATCATTGGCATCTGCGCTTACACAAAGAAAGGTGAAAGCCAATCTTGCGATGACAGGCGAAATCACACTCCGCGGAAAGGTGCTTCCTGTCGGTGGTATCAAAGAAAAGATTTTGGCTGCCAAACGTGCCGGTATCAAAGAAATCATCCTGAGCAATGAGAATCGTAAGAATATTGAAGAGATACAGGAACTTTATTTGAAAGGACTGACTTTCCACTATGTAAAAGATATAAAAGAAGTGTTTGCCATTGCGCTGACCGATGAAAAAGTTGCTGATGCCATTGACTTGTCCGTAAAAAAAGAAAAGATAGAAAAGAAAGAAGAATGACATTTGAATTACAGTATACAGACAGCAAGACAAATGCACGTGCAGGATTGATAACGACTGATCATGGGCAGATTGAAACGCCTATCTTTATGCCGGTAGGTACGTTGGGAACCGTCAAAGGAGTGCATTTGACAGAGCTGAAAGAGGATATAAAGGCGCAAATTATATTGGGAAACACCTATCATCTTTATTTGCGTCCGGGATTGGATGTGATTGAAAAAGCCGGCGGACTGCATAAGTTCAATGGCTTCGACCGTCCGATGCTGACCGATAGCGGCGGTTTTCAGGTCTTTTCATTGTCGGGTATTCGAAAACTGCGTGAAGAAGGCGCAGAGTTTCGTTCGCATATCGACGGAAGCAAGCATATCTTTACTCCGGAAAAAGTGATGGACATTGAACGTACTATCGGAGCAGATATAATGATGGCATTTGACGAATGTACTCCGGGGGATGCAGAATATGCTTATGCTAAAAAATCCATGGAGATGACACACCGCTGGCTGGACCGTTGTATCAAGAGGTTTAATGAGACTGACCCTAAGTATGGTTATCATCAGGCGCTCTTCCCTATCGTGCAAGGTTGTGTTTATCCGGATCTGCGTAAGCGCTCGGCAGAATTCATAGCTTCTAAAGGAGCTGAAGGCAATGCAATCGGTGGTTTGGCTGTGGGTGAGCCTACGGAAAAGATGTATGAAATGATAGAGTTGGTAAATGAAATACTTCCGAAGGAAAAGCCCCGTTATCTGATGGGTGTAGGTACGCCTGTGAATATCCTTGAAGGCATTGAGCGCGGGGTCGATATGTTCGACTGTGTGATGCCTACCCGCAACGGACGTAACGGTATGTTATTTACCAAAGACGGCATCATTAATATGCGTAATAAGAAATGGGAGACCGACTTCTCTCCTATTGAGGCTGATGGTGCATCTTACGTGGATACATTATATAGCAAGGCCTATCTGCGCCATTTGTTCCATGCACAGGAGTTGCTGGCCATGCAGATTGCTTCCATTCATAATCTGGCGTTTTACCTTTGGCTTGTTGGTGAAGCCCGTAAACATATTATTGCCGGTGATTTCTCTACATGGAAGCCGATGATGGTACAACGTGTATCGACAAGATTATGAGAAAGATTGACTGGAAGATACTGAAAGATATAAAACTGCCTATCGGGAAAAACAAATACCTTAAGCGGTTGGATTGGTACATCATCAAGAAGTTCCTGGGGACATATGTGTTTGCCATAGCCTTGATTATTTCTATCGCCGTAGTATTCGACTTTAATGAGAAGATGGACCGTTTCATGTCTCATGAAGCTCCATGGGAAGCCATTATTTTCGATTACTATATGAACTTCATTCCCTACTTTGCCAATCTGTTCAGCCCATTGTTTGTCTTTATCGCAGTAATCTTTTTCACTTCCAAGCTGGCGGAGAATTCGGAAATTATCGCAATGTTCTCTACGGGAATGAGTTTTAAGCGCATGTTGCGTCCTTATATGGTATCGGCAGCTATTATCGCGGTGACTACGTTCTGTCTCGGTTCGTATGTCATTCCCAAAGGTAGTGTGACGCGTCTTAATTTTGAGGATAAATACTATAAACCCCGTAAATCTACCACAGCTCGTAATATTCAATTGGAAGTTGATTCGGGAGTAATTGCCTATATTGAGCGTTTTGAAGATTATAGCAAGACGGGCTATCGCTTTTCGCTGGATAAATTCAAAGATAAACAGTTGGTGTCGCACCTTACTGCACGTAGTATAACCTATGATACGGCGACCGTACATAAATGGACGGTGAAGGACTATATGATTCGTGAGATGGACGGCATGCGTGAGAGTATTGTCAAAGGAGAAAAAATGGACACTATCCTTTTCATGGAGCCTGCCGACTTCCTTATCATGAAGAACCAGCAGGAGATGCTAACCAGCCCCCAGTTGAGCGAATACATAAACAGGCAGCGGCAGCGTGGCTTTGCCAATATCAAAGAGTTTGAGATTGAATATCATAAACGTATTGCCATGTCTTTCGCTTCGTTTATTCTGACGCTGATTGGCGTGTCGCTTTCTTCGAAAAAGACGAAAGGCGGTATGGGATTGCATTTAGGTATAGGTTTGGGATTAAGTTTCTCGTACATTTTGTTCCAAACGATTGCTTCTACGTTTGCAGTGAATGGCAATGTACCTCCTTTCATCGCAGTGTGGATACCGAATTTGCTTTATGCTTTCATTGCATTCTATCTGTATAAGAAAGCGCCGAAATAAGTAAAACTGTTCAAGGGCGTTTACCGAAACAAACCGGAAACCTCTAAAAAGTAAGAAGCCGTCCCGTTCTTGTGTTTCCACAAGTGCGGGACGGCTTTTTTGTTGTATTCATTTCCTCTTTTGTTTTGTTCTTCTTTCCTACAAGCAAAGAGCTTGTTGTCGGAAGCCCCCACTTTCTTCTTACAGGTTCTTTAAACACTCCATCACAGTGTGTATCGGAGTTGTTTAATTCAAGTAAGCTGAAAGCTCTGCAGCAGAGATGTTTTTGGCAATAATCACACCATTTTCATCTAATAAATAGTTAGTAAATCCTCGGCCTAAACGATATTTCTTAAATAAACCGGAGGACTCGCCTTTAGTTTCCACGAAACAAGTGGGCGTAACTATTTGGTCCTTACGAACAGTTTCCTTAAAAATAGACTGATACTCATCGAATGAGACGGAAACCATTTCCACATTATCATTGCGGGAAGCGGAACGAAGCACATTGCTCAAACTTGCGTTTTGCATCCGGGAGTGCGCGTCATAACTTGCCCAAAAGCTAAGCAACACGTATTTTCCTTTCATGTCTGAAAGTTCTGCTAACGGTTGCCCGGCAGACATAGATTGGATTTTAAAGTCCGGGGCTATGTCACCCACATTCAAACCGCCGGTCGGTTTGTCTTTTTCTACAAAAGAAGTCAAGGAACCAATTAGTAATACAACAAAAATCCATTTTACATATTTCATGTAACACGATTTTGGTTAATACTATCCGGGACTGTCCTTTTTGGCAGTGATTTCTTCCCGGAACGTCATCTTCTCAGGCTTTGCAATGAGAGGAATTCATTGATACTCAAAGCCTTTAATTCTGAAATCGGGTGCAAAGGTAAGTAATTCTTAAAGTAACTTCCAAATAAACAAACAATTTTCTCACTTTTTTGGCGTACTTTTTTATGTTATTTAGCATAAAAGGCAAGAATTTTCCTTACTTTTGTGGCTTGTTATCCTATTAATAGACAACTTATGCAACCATTAAGTACAGAACTTATTCTTATCCGCGTAACAGGTGAAGATCGTCCGGGACTGACAGCTTCGGTTACCGAAATTCTTGCCAAGTATGATGCGACTATCCTCGACATCGGACAGGCTGACATCCATAACACTTTGTCGCTGGGTATTCTATGCAAAACAGAGGAACAACATTCCGGTTTTATAATGAAGGAGCTGCTTTTCAAGGCATCCTCCTTAGGTGTTACTATCCGCTTCTACCCTATTACAGCGAAAGAATATGAAAATTGGGTGGGCATGCAGGGCAAGAACCGTTACATTCTCACCTTGCTTGGACGCAAGTTGTCTGCTCGTCAGATTTCTGCAGTTACCCGTATTTTGGCGGAACAAGGAATGAACATCGATGCCATTAAGCGACTTACGGGGCGTATCCCGCTGGACGAATGTGATACAAAGACGCGTGCTTGCATTGAGTTCTCGGTGCGGGGTACTCCCAAAGATCGTATTGCCATGCAAGAAGAACTGATGCGTTTGGCGAGCGAACTGGAAATGGACTTTTCTTTCCAGTTGGATAATATGTACCGCCGCATGCGCCGTCTGATTTGTTTTGATATGGATTCTACGCTGATAGAGACCGAGGTTATCGACGAACTGGCACTGCGTGCAGGGGTCGGTGAACAGGTGAAGGCCATTACGGAACGCGCCATGCGGGGGGAAATAGACTTTACGGAAAGCTTCCGCGAACGGGTGGCATTGTTGAAAGGGCTGGATGAGTCTGTCATGCAGGAGATTGCCGAAAAGTTGCCCATTACGGAAGGAGTCGATCGCTTGATGTATGTTTTGAAGAAATATGGTTATAAGATTGCCATTCTCTCAGGCGGTTTCACTTATTTCGGACACTATCTCCAGCAGAAATACGGCATCGATTACGTTTATGCCAATGAATTGGAAATAGAGAATGGAAAACTGACCGGACGTTATCTTGGCGATGTGGTTGACGGTAAGCGCAAAGCGGAGCTGCTGCGCCTGATTGCTCAAGTTGAGAAAGTGGATATAGCTCAGACCATTGCAGTGGGCGACGGAGCCAATGATTTGCCAATGCTGGGCATAGCCGGACTGGGTATTGCTTTTCATGCCAAACCTAAAGTCGTTGCAAATGCCAAGCAATCCATTAACACTATCGGTTTGGACGGAGTGCTTTACTTTCTGGGATTCAAAGATTCTTATATAGATATCCCTCGATAAAATATAAGTTCCTATAATAAGTTCATAAGCTCCTGCGGTAATTAATTATCATAGGAGCTTATTTTTTAAGCGAGCTTATTTTGTTCTGCTTTCGGTTTGCATTATCTTTGTCGGCAAATAAAAGAAATTCATGAAGTTTTCTGAACTAAAATTAAATGACAATGTGCTTGAAGCACTGGATGCGATGCGTTTTGACGAGTGCACCCCCATACAAGAACAATCAATACCTGTAATACTCGAAGGCCGGGATTTGATAGCTGTTGCACAAACCGGAACCGGAAAAACTGCGGCGTACCTGCTGCCGGTGCTGAACAAACTTTCAGAGGGCGGGCATCCCGAAGATTCCATCAACTGCATAGTAATGGCTCCCACGAGGGAACTGGCGCAACAGATAGACCAGCAGATGGAGGGTTTCTCCTATTTCATGCCGGTTAGCAGTGTGGCAGTGTATGGTGGTAACGACGGAGTGCTTTTCGAGCAGCAAAAGAGAGGATTGACTTTGGGTGCAGACGTTGTAATAGCCACTCCCGGGCGTTTGATAGCGCATCTTAGTTTGGGATATGTGGATCTGTCCCGCGTCTCCTACTTCATTTTGGACGAAGCAGACCGTATGTTGGATATGGGGTTCTATGATGACATTATGCAGATTGTGAAATTCTTGCCTAAAGAGCGTCAGACCATTATGTTCTCGGCCACAATGCCTGCCAAAATACAGCAGTTGGCTAAGAGTATTCTAAACAATCCGGCAGAAGTGAAGCTTGCGGTTTCCAAACCTGCTGAAAAGATAGTGCAAGCTGCTTATGTCTGCTATGAAAATCAGAAGTTGGGTATTATCCGCAGTCTTTTTGCCGAGCAGACTCCCGAGCGTGTCATCATCTTCGCATCCTCCAAGTTGAAGGTGAAAGAGGTGACCAAGGCATTGAAGCAGATGAAGCTGAATGTTGGAGAGATGCATTCGGATCTTGAGCAGGCACAGCGTGAAGAAGTGATGTACGAGTTTAAGGCGGGACGAATCAATATCCTGGTAGCTACCGATATTGTGGCGCGTGGCATTGATATAGATGATATTCGTTTGGTAATCAATTATGATGTGCCGCATGACAGTGAAGATTACGTGCACCGCATCGGGCGTACGGCACGTGCCAATAATGACGGTGTCGCCCTTACCTTTGTCAACGAAAAAGAGCAGACTAATTTCAAGGGCATAGAGAACTTCCTTGAAAAAGAAATCTATAAAATACCCGTACCGGAAGAGTTGGGTGAAGCTCCAGAGTACAAGCCGCGCTCTAACGACGGGCGTAAACGCAGCTACAAAGGCGGCGGACGCCGTAATGCAGGAAGCGGTAAAGGTGGTAACCGGAATAATAGCAGACGAAGAGAAGGCAGGCCATCCTCCGGAACAAAGAAACAAGAATAGTTAAAGCGGAATTTATTCCGCTTTTTTTATGCTCATCTGATTATCAAATCCGATTGTTATATTTGCCAAACTGTATACGGAACTTTCCGGTACGCATAGAGTTGCCTGATATTGGTAGCCTTTATTGTTCACTCCCATAAAATTCATATCGGCAAGGATCATTTGGTTCAGAGTCTCTGTTGGGAAGATACCGGCAAACATTTTCTTGGTGATGTCTTTGCCGTACAACATTTGCCTGCCCTCATATACGCAGATATGTATAACGTTGTCGTAATAGACGTTGTCCACACTGATTCCATCTTCCGAATAGGACGTGCGGATAACTTTCATCTTTGAGGGGTTGATATAGACATACCCCCGGTAGCGTATGCCTTTATACATCACTACGCTATCCTTCTTCATAACTTCCGTAATGGGGATCACCTCCACTTCCTTATTCTCAAAGGCAAGTATGTCTTCGGGGCTTTCCGACTTGTGCAACTTTACAATTTCATCCGCCAGGGAATGGAACCAGAAACTGTATTCCGTCTGCCTGTCAATCTTGTAGGCTGCGGTATTGTTGCCGTACACATACATTGTATCTCGTATAATCTTGAATGATACGGGGATATTTTGAGGGTCGGTATAATATATGGTATCTCCTTCTATGCGCATTAAAGGCAATTCCGTTTCATCTTCTATCCAGATGCCCTGGAGCAGAGACTTGGCCCTGAGGTCTTCTTCACCGGCTTTTGATTCTTGGCTATTACCACATGCCACCAACGCCATGGCGCAACATAACTCAATTATGAGTCTTTTCATTTTCATCTCCTTCCTTTTATTTACCTATGCAGTGGTAGGTAAATCCAAGTTCTTCTATTTCTTTCTTTTCATAGATGTTACGGCCGTCCAGCAGAACCGGAGTTCTCATAGCCTTTTTGATAACTGCCCATGACGGCAAGCGGAATTCTTTCCATTCCGTCACCAGCATCAAAGCATCCGCATCAAGTGCGGCATCGTACATGTCGGTGGCATAGTAGACGCTGTCACCTATCCTACGGCGACATTCCTTCATGGCGGCAGGATCGTATACGCGCACTTTACAGCCGATGTTCAGCAGCTTGTTTATCAGAATTAGAGAAGGAGCCTCACGCATGTCGTCCGTTTCCGGTTTGAAAGCCAGTCCCCACAAGGCTATTGTCTTGTTGTGTAAATCACTGCAGAAGTGCCGTTGCAGCTTTTCGAACAAGATGCTTTTCTGTTGTTCATTGACTTCTTCCACCGCCTGAAGCACACGCATCTGATAACCGTTCTGTTCCGCAGTCTTAATCAGCGCCTTTACGTCCTTTGGAAAGCATGAGCCGCCATATCCGATTCCGGGATAGAGGAATTTGCGGCCGATGCGGGTATCGGAGCCTATGCCGCTACGCACCATATTGACATCGGCTCCCACCAGTTCGCACAGGTTGGCTATGTCGTTCATGAAGCTGATGCGGGTGGCAAGCATGGAATTGGCGGCATACTTTGTCATTTCGGCGGAAGGAATATCCATGAAAATGACGCGGAAATTATTCAGCAAGAATGGTTTGTAGAGCTTGCTCATCAGTTCCTTTGCACGTTCGGATTCCACACCCACCACAACTCGGTCGGGACTCATGAAGTCTGCTACGGCATTCCCTTCTTTCAGGAACTCAGGGTTGGAGGCAACATCGAATTCTATCTGTATTCCCCGTTTGTCCAGTTCTTCCTGAATTGCTGTGCGCACTTTCTTGGCAGTACCCACCGGAACGGTGCTCTTGGTTACTACCAGAACGTATTTCTTCATGTTACGCCCGATGGTACGTGCCACTTCGAGCACATAACTCAGATCTGCGCTGCCGTCTTCATCGGGTGGAGTTCCCACAGCACTGAATATGACGTCCGCTTCGTCCAGACAGCTTTCCAAAGAAGTGGTGAATTGTAAACGTCCCGCCTTTGTATTCCGGTGCACCATATCTTCCAATCCGTTCTCATAGATTGGAATAATCCCCTGGTTCAGTGCTTCTATCTTTTCACTGTTTGTATCAACGCAGATGACGTTGACACCGATTTCCGCAAAACAAGTACCGGTTACCAAACCGACATATCCTGTACCGACGATGGCTATTTTCATATCCTATTCAAAATATTCCGCATCTTTGAATGATACGGCATGTCCGTCTTTTTCCGACAATAAGAGTTGTGACTCCGCAACCGGCCAGTCAATGCCTACGGTCTCGTCATTGAAGCGGATGGATGCTTCTGCCTGAGGGGCATAGCCGTTATCCACTTTATAAGTGAAGATTGCTTCTTCGCTCAAAACCAAAAAGCCATGGGCAAAGCCGCGGGGGATGAAGAACTGCCGTTTGTTCTCTTCGCTTAACTCTACGCTGACGTACTTGCCGAATGTAGGGGAAGACTGGCGCAAGTCGACTGCAACGTCCAGCACCTTACCTTTTATGACACGTACTAATTTAGCCTGGCTATATTCGCCTTTTTGGTAATGCAGTCCGCGCAGTACGCCGAAAGACGATTTCGATTCGTTGTCCTGCACAAAATGCACATTACCGATGTTGGCACGAAATTCTCCTTCTTTAAATGCTTCCATGAAGTAGCCGCGTGCGTCATTGAACACTTTCGGTTCGATGATCCATACGCCCTCAATTTCTGTTTGTATGTAGTTCATTGCTTTAGAATGATTTATGTATCTTTAATTGAAAACCGAAATTATCTCCGTAGATCTCTCCCATGTCCAGTGCGAGAGATGCATTGAAGTTCCACCCTTTCCATCTTTCGGGAGAATAAGAGAACGAAGCGTATGCTGAAAAGTTCTCCATAATGTCCAGTGTAGGAGCGCCGGGAGTTCCCCATGTCCTGTTGTGGCTCATTTTGGCGATATAGCTCCACTCCGGACTTATCTGTCCGCCCCAACCGACGTGCAGCGCTTTTACGCGGTTGTATTTGAAAGTCATGTTGCCGTCCTCATTGTAAATGGGCGAAGCAATCAACGGGTTGGCTATCATCATGCCCCAATGCGCCCAGCCGGGATAAAGGCCGTTGTTGTAATAGTTGTCGGAACCTCCGGTCTTGTGTACAGGTCCTTCCTCCGGTTCGTGCAAGCCATGCAGCGGACCGCTCATGTTGGTTGTCTGTAAAAACTCAAGGACAACGGCGTTGATAGGATTGAAGTTGTTGAAACTCATTTCGAGTCCCCATAAACCGTCCCAACCGTTTTGTTTGCCCATGGCGGAGAAGTCGTCAAAGTGATTGCACAGATATGCGCTGATTGAGAATTTGTCCGCGCGGTGAGTCAGTCTGATTTGTTCGCTTCCCAGGAAGTTGCCTTGATAGAATTGGCTGTCGTTCATGGGTTTGTCCTCACCTCCGGCACCGGGGATAAATACTCTGAAATAATCTTTCAGTGTATTGCCTAAATCCGTTGTGCTGCCGTCGGCACCGATCATGTGTCCGCCGAATTGCGTGTCAAGTGTCATGCCGATGTCAAACTGCCATTTCCCGTTGGGCACTCCCACCCGGACAAATCCTTCTTTGTGGTGGTACTTAATGTCTTTTGTATACCAATAGCCCGCTCCCACTTTGCGTTCCTGATATTTGTTGTCGGTGAACCAGCCATAAGAAATCTCACCTTTTATGGCAAGTCGCGGAAGTATGTAAAGGTATTCGGGGATACCTACCATTATTTGGGGAATGGGTCTCGCATTGCCCGACCATGTCATATCGCCGCTGCTTAAGGCATTGTTCAGCAATGGAGCGCCTTTTTCGCGGCTTCCGGCAAACAGCCCCAGCCATTTGTAACGTACATCTATGTATGCTTGCTGGATAAAGATGTCCTTGTCGCCCTTGAAGTTCATTCCGGCAGCCGCTACCATGTCCAGTTTTTCTTCAAACTTCCACTTGCCCAGTTTGTGCTTGTAGCCTACCCCGCCCCGCACATATGTATTGTCATAAATAGATCCCAACCCCTGCTGGTTGCTCACTTGCCACAAGGGGGTGTTGTCTCCCGTATGTACGGTAGCTCCGTATTCTACAAAAGGGGAAACCTGCGCGGTTGCTATACCATTTCCTGTAAAAATAAAAGCCAATAAGCAGATAGGGATACGCATGATGTCGGATAGTCTATATCTGGTTAAGTGCTGACAGTAATCTGTGTTCATTTCAAATAATATAATATAGTTTATAGTCTTGATTAAAAGAGACGTGTAAAACGCTGCAAAAGTAAGAAAAAAAACTAATATATCAGTCATGGACAATAAAGGAGTTTCCAAAGTTCGGCGTGTTTATAAGTTGTTAATAAGAAAAACACCTCGAAAGTGGCGTATCTCCGATAAAACCGCTACTTTTGTAGCATGATTGAATTAGCACAGCATATAGAAGTATTGTTATTGGAGAATGATTGTGTCATTGTTCCGGGTTTGGGCGGATTTGTCGCCCACTACGCTCCGGCAATGAGAGTGGCGGAAGAGAATACGTTTTTGCCCCCTACCCGTACCATCGGTTTCAATCCGCAGTTGAAGATGAACGACGGGCTGCTGGTGCAATCTTATATGGCTGTATATGGCACTGACTTTTCCGATGCCACTAAGATTGTGGACAAAACGGTAAAAGAATTATTGTCCCTTCTCCATGAAGACGGGAAGGCGGATTTGCCCAATGTGGGTGAATTGCGTTATTCCATTCATGACACTTACGACTTCGTTCCTTACAACAATAAGATTACCACTCCACATCTGTATGGACTGGACTGTTTTGAGATGCAGGAACTGACAGTCTTGCGCAAGCCTTATGACAACAAGGCTGTTCCTTTCACACCTGCTGTGCGGAAAGAGAAGAAACGTGCGTATAGGATTGGCATCAACCCCTCTTATCTGACTAATGCGGCTGCCATGATAGCCATTGTGGCTCTGTTCTTCTTCTTTTCTACACCCATAGAGAATACCGAAGTGGTGGAAGCCAACTATGCCCGGTTGCTTCCCGGCGACTTGTTCGAACAGATCGAGAAACAGTCTTTGGCCATCACTCCGATTGTTGTCCGTCAGCAACCCGGTGCCAAGAAAGCAAGAGCTTCTCAGGCCAATCTGTCGCAGACGGCAAACAAAAAGACTGTGGCTCCTGTTGCTGTGAAAGAAGTGAAAGTCCGCCAGCAGCCTGTTGCGGTTCCTGCCAGCCGCCCTGAAACGGAGACGGCACCCACTGTTTCTGCCCCTCAACCGGCAAATATGCCTTATCATATCATCGTTGCCAGTGTAGGCACCGAAAAAGATGCCAACGCTATGGCGCAACAGTTGGTTGCCAAAGGATATGCAGGCGCCAAAGCGATTATAGGCGACGGCAAGATGCGTGTCAGCATCCAGTCCTGTGCCACAGAGAAAGAAGCATATCGCGCTTTAAATCAAATCCGTCTGGATGAAACATACCAAAGTGCTTGGGTGCTGAAGAAATGACTTTCTCCGTAGTGAATTATTAATTACCAAATTATTCCTGTCAATCCAATGAAACGTATCCGTTGCCCCAAATGTGAGAACTATCTGACTTTCGATGAAACAAAATACACAGAAGGCCAGTCTTTGGTGTTTGTCTGCGAGAACTGCAAGAAACAATTCAGCATCCGCTTGGGCAAGACAAAGATGAAAGTACCGCAGAAAGAGGAGTGCTTGGATGAAACAGAATACAAAGAAGCTTTCGGAAGCATTACGGTGATCGAGAATGTTTTCGGGTTCAAGCAGGTACTGCCGTTGCAGGAGGGAGATAATAAGATTGGGCGCCGGTGTGTGGGAACCGTTATCAACGTTCCGATAGAGACCTCGGACATGAGTATGGACCGCAACCACTGCGTCATCAACGTGAAGCGCAACAAGCAGGGAAGACTTGTTTATACGCTGCGTGACGCTCCGAGCCTGACGGGCACTTTCCTTAACAATGAAATTTTAGGCGATAAGGATCGCGTCCGCATTGAAGACGGAGCGATTGTGACTATCGGCGCTACCACGTTCATCCTTCGGGCGGCAGAGTAGCAGAGGGAAAAATCATTTGCATATTTACATCGTGCACTTCACTATTTGTCAGATACATACGTGTACCGGAAAGTTTCCTTGTTTGGTACGGCTTGTACCTCAGCTTGGTATTGTCTGTACCTCACCATGGTACGACGTGTACCATAGTAAGGTATAGACCGTACCAACGGGTGGAATTTCCTGTACCAACCGTTGGCCGTCAAACTCCCCCTGGCTGATTTCAGTTGAAACCTTTGCCGGGGTTCCTGCCGAAACGTTTACCACTCGTACTCTTCGGTATACCGATCGAATACAATCTCCTCATTCCAACCATGCTTTTTGCATACTTGGCGGATACATTCCTGTTGTTTCGGAGTGAGTCCCAGCTTCTGATTGCGATACCGGTAATAGGGAGAATGTCTGAAGATAGCTTCCAAATTGAGGTGGATGGCATGAGAAATGCGTGCAGGCATATTGTCGTAAAGGGTTTTGAAGCCCCATGCCACCCGTACCTTTTTGTTTGTGCGGAAATGAGGGCACTCCTTTCCTGCAGCGGGATAACAAAGGGGATTGATGACGGATAATCGGGCGTTTTGCGCTGTGTTGTATTGTGTCATACTATGCCGGAGGCAGCTTTCGGCTTTGGAACATTGGGCGTTGAAGCACAATGTATATTGGGCTGCCCGGTTGTTTAGTTCGGAGTTATTTTCCATTCGTTGTTCGAATTTTAGTGAATATGTTTTATCCTGTAAAGGTACGTGAAAAAATCCGGTTGACATCATATAGCGGCCATTATATTGACGGGGCGGGTGTATAAAAAAAGAACAGGGCAAAGCCGAAGCCTTGCCCTGTTCCCGTTATTATGCGGATTCTTGTTTAGAGAATACCTTTCACTGTTTCCAGCATACCTTTTGCCTGAATAGAGTTCAGGAAATCGGTAACCATATCCGTCAATCCCGGAATGGTATTCAGGTCGCCATGCTCACCCCAGATAAGGTCTTTGGCAGCCAATACACCTTCTGCAACCTTGCGGGTGTCGCCTGTTGCCCACAGGTCTTTCAGCAGTTGCATGATTTCGGGAGCATCGTTCGGAATGATTTCCGCACCGTCGGCACGCACGCCGCCTTTGTAGTATGTGATGATAGCGGCAAGACCCAGCACCAATCCCTTCGGAAGTTCGCCTTTGCGTTCCAAGTAGGTTTTCAGGCCCGGCAGGTCGCGAGTTTGATATTTCGGGAAAGAGTTCAACATGATGCTGGTCACCTGATGCTCTACATAGGGATTGTCGAAACGCTCCAGTACGTCAGCAGCGAATTTCTTCAACTCGTCGATAGGCAGGTTCAGCGTCTGCATCAGTTCATCAAACTGCACTTTGCGGACATACTTGCCGATGACCGGATGATTGCAGGCATCACGCACAATGTTTACGCCGCTGAGATAGGCCACCGGAGAAAGTACGGTGTGAGGACCGTTCAGCAAGGTAACCTTTCTTTCATGGTAAGGAGCTTCGGACTTCACGAAGAGCACGTTCAATCCGGCTTTGTTTGCAGGGAACTCCTCTGCCAGCTGGCGGAGAGAGAGGTTCTCGGCAGCTTCGATAACCCACAAATGGAAGATTTCGGCTTGCACAACCAGGTTGTCGGCATAACAGATTTTTTTCTGAATCTGTGCAATTTCTTTACGCGGGAAGCCCGGAACGATGCGGTCCACCAAAGTAGCGCACACGTAGCAGTACTTCGTGAACCAGGTCTTGAACTTCTCATAATCTGCACCGAAATCCTCTTTCCACAATTCGATGTATTGGTAGATACATTCTTTCAGATGATGTCCGTTCAGGAAGATCAGTTCGCAAGGCATGATGATGAGACCTTTGCTCTTGTCGCCTTTGAAGGTTTTGAAACGACGGTACAGCAATTGGGTCAGCTTGCCCGGATAGGAAGATGCGGGAGCATCGCTGAACTTGCAGTTCGGGTCGAAAGCAATGCCGGCTTCCGTTGTGTTGGAGATGACGAAACGTATTTCGGGCTGGTCGGCAAGCGCCATGAATGCAGCATTCTGTGAATATGGATTCAAAGCGCGGCTGATACAGTCGATGCGGGTCAGGCTATTGACGGCCTCCCCGTTTAAACGGCCTTGCAGATTGACATGGTAAAGACAATCCTGACCGTTCAGCCATTCTGCCATACCTCTTTCTATGGGCTGAACCACCACGACGCTACTGTTGAAGTCGGTCTTTTGATTCATGTTGTAAACAATCCAATCTACAAATGCGCGAAGGAAATTACCCTCGCCAAATTGGATGATTCGTTCGGGAGCAACGGATTTGGGAGCCGTCTGTTTGTTTAATGCTTTCATCTTAAAAATAATTTTAATTATAAATTATGGATTCCAATTTGAACTTATCACGTTTGGGGAATTATTCAAACTCGAAGTAAAAATCAATGTTTTCTTTCATCAGGATGTCGATAGGCATGTATTTTACGGCGGTAACCGGTTTCTTGAATACAATATGATTGCATAGAGCTTTGACGCCGCAATATCCTTGCAGTCCCGGCCGCTGTCCGATGAGGTAATTCACTTCACCGCTTTTTAGGTGTTCCACATTCTTTTGAAGCAAATCGTAGCCTACCAATGCGTCCAGCCTGTGTCCCTTTTTCTGCAAATAGTCTGCCACTTGATATACGCGGGAGTTGAATACGGCTCCCAATGCAGCCTTGGGGTGCTCGGCAAAGAAAGTGTCCAGTAACTTTTCATTGGAAGCGGTGTTTTCCTTGTGGAGCACGACGTCGTGTATAATCAAATCCTTGTGCTCAGCCACAAAATATTGCATGAAACCTTCCAGGCGGCGCTGCATCTGGACTTCAGCCGGACTGTTTTTTTGATTGTTCAAGAAAAGCACAATCTCCTGCCCTTCTTGATAGCGGTTCATTAATATCTTGGCGGCGATATATCCGCTGATTTTGGAATCCTGACCGATATAACATAATGCGTGGGTCTGTTCCATGTTGAAGTCAATGAAAGCATATGGCACTTTTTTGCTTTCCAGATAGGATGTCAGCCGCAATGTTTCATCCTGAAAGTTCGGGGCAATCAATACTGCATCAACAGGTTCTGCCTGAAGCAATGCGCAGGCTTTTTCATAAGACGTTTTGTCCGCATGGTTGTAGAACACGTAATCTATCCCGACGTTGAACGGACGCAACTCTTGCGCTGCCCGTTCTATCCCCTGTGCTACGGAACTCCAGTAATCATGCTCTATATAATAAGGTATAATACATATTATATGGTAGCGCTTCTTGGCAGCCAGACCTATGGCAAACATGTTGGGGTGATAGTCTATTTCATCAAGAACCTTCTGAACCTTTTCTCTGCTCGTACGCGACACATCTCCCCGGTTGTGTAGCACGCGGTCTACGGTTCCGGCGGATACGCCTGCCATACGCGCAATGTCTTTTATCGTATAATTCCTGCTTTCCATACTTTCCTGTTCCTAAGGCGCTAAAAGGTCTTACGTTCAAAACTTAAATATTATAAATATTTGCCGCAAAGATACGAATAATTTTGTTTCTCCAAGTAAAATTTCTACTTTTGTGTTCGATAACGGTTAATAAAAGCAAAAAGCCTTATCGAGCCTATTAGCTTTACAATCAATACTATATAGGTGTAATAATAAGAAAGTAATTTTTTTAGATACTTAAAACACAAGAAGATGAAAAACTTTATGGACGAGAACTTCCTGTTGCAGACAGAAACCGCGCAGAAGTTGTACCACGAACATGCGGCTAAAATGCCGATTATCGACTATCACTGTCACTTAATTCCACAAATGGTAGCAGACGATTATCAGTTCAAGTCATTGACGGAAATCTGGCTGGGAGGCGACCACTACAAATGGCGTGCTATGCGTACCAACGGCGTGGACGAACGCTACTGTACCGGCAAGGATACCACCGATTGGGAAAAGTTTGAAAAATGGGCGGAAACCGTACCTTACACTTTCCGTAATCCTTTGTATCACTGGACGCATCTGGAACTGAAGACAGCATTCGGCATCGATAAAATCTTGAACCCTAAAACAGCGCGTGAAATTTATGACGAATGTAACGAGAAGCTGAAGCAGCCGGAATACTCGGCCCGCGGCATGATGCGCCGTTATCATGTGGAAGCAGTTTGCACTACGGACGATCCTGTTGATTCACTGGAATACCATATAAAGACTCGTGAGAGCGGCTTTGAAATCAAAATGCTTCCCACTTGGCGTCCCGACAAGGCTATGGCAGTGGAAGTTCCTGCCGACTTCCGCGCATACGTGGAGAAACTGGCGGAAGTGAGCGGTGTGGAAATCTCTACTTTTGACGATATGATTGCCGCTTTGCGCAAGCGCCACGATTTCTTTGCTGCTCAGGGATGCAAACTGTCCGATCATGGTATTGAGGAGTTCTATGCAGAGGATTATACGGATGCGGAAATTCAGGCGATCTTCAATAAGGTATATGGCGGCACTTCATTGACCAAGGAAGAAATCCTGAAGTTCAAGTCGGCTATGCTGATTGCCTTTGGTGAAATGGACTGGGAAAAGGGTTGGACGCAACAGTTCCACTATGGGGCTATCCGCAACAATAACAGCAAGATGTTCAAGTTGCTTGGTCCTGATACTGGTTTTGATTCTATCGGCGAATTCACTACTGCCAAGGCAATGGCCAAATTCCTCGACCGCTTGAACTCGGCAGGCAAGCTGACAAAGACTATTCTTTACAATCTGAACCCATGTGCCAATGAAGTAATCGCTACGATGCTGGGTAACTTCCAGGATGGAACAGTTCCCGGTAAGATTCAGTTCGGTTCAGGCTGGTGGTTCCTTGATCAGAAGGATGGTATGGAGAAGCAGATGAACGCACTTTCAGTACTTGGTTTGCTGAGCCGTTTCGTAGGTATGCTGACTGACTCACGCTCTTTCCTCTCCTATCCGCGTCATGAATATTTCCGCCGTACATTGTGTAACCTTGTTGGCCGCGATGTAGAGAACGGAGAGATTCCTGCTGCCGAAATGGAACGCGTAAATCAGATGATTGAAGATATCAGCTATTACAACGCAAAGAAGTTCTTCCAGTTCTAAGAACAAAGACGATATAATTCAAATTAGCCCTTCCACACTTAAGAGATTCCACAATGGAGTGGTTTTGACAAGCGCGGAAGGGCTTTCTATTATAGGAGATACCCTATTATATCTTTGATATTCTTCAATTGAAGGAAATTGGGATGAGTTACGTTCCCTTCGTGGTTTTCGTATTGCCAGGTAATGTGATAAGGTATATGGGCAACGTATCCTCCTAAATTCAGTATCGGTAATATGTCCGATTTTATGGAGTTTCCCAACATCAGGAAATTCTGCGGAGCACATCCCATCGTGTTGAGGAGCTTTTGGTAATCGGCCTCTTTTTTATCACTCATTATTTCAATGTGACAGAAATATCTCACCAGTCCGGAGTCCATGACTTTCCTTTTTTGATCGAATAAGTCTCCTTTGGTAGCCAGTACCAGTTTGTATTTTCCTTGTAACTGGAGCAATACATCTTCCACCCCGTCCAGTAGTGTGACGGGCTTTTGCAAAAGTTCCTGTCCCAATCTGATAATTTCTTCTGCGCAATGCAGATTTTCCTTTCCACCGGTAATCCTACATGCAGTTTCAATCATGCTGAGCATCATGCTCTTCAGGCCATATCCATACATGTGCAGGTTTTTCATTTCTGTTTTAAACAGTTCCTGCGAAACGGCTGCCGGTGGCTGATATGTTTTCAGCAAATCACAGAATTTATGCTCAAACTCTTGAAAATAAAGCTCATTCTCCCAGAGAGTATCGTCTGCATCAAATGCTACAACTTCTATTTTATCTTTCATACTTTGCCTGTTTTACTGTTATTGAGTATCTTTGCTGCAAATATAAGTAATAAAAACATAATAATTAATCAGTAAAGGATGACTCAATCACCCCCAACTAACGCCAAAGGTTTTAGTAAAGCCTTCTGGGTAAGCAACACAGTAGAACTTTTTGAACGCATGGCATATTATGCCGTATTTATTGTTCTCACCATTTATTTGTCCAATATTTTAGGTTTTAACGATTTTGAAGCAAGCATGATTTCCGGTCTGTTTTCAGGCGGTCTTTATCTGCTTCCGATATTCACCGGAGCCTATGCCGATAAGATTGGTTTTCGCAAATCAATGATTATTGCATTCGCACTGTTATCGGCCGGTTATTTAGGTTTAGGTGTGCTGCCTACATTGCTGGAAGCAGCCGGACTGGTGGAATATGGTGAAGTGACCCGTTTCTCAGGGTTGGTTGATAGCAGTGAGCGTTGGATGATTGTTCCTGTCTTGTTTGTCATTATGCTTGGCGGTTCGTTCATCAAGTCCATTATATCGGCATCCGTTGCCAAAGAAACTACCGAAGCTACCCGTGCACGCGGTTATTCTATCTTTTATATGATGGTGAATTTCGGCGCTTTCACCGGAAAGACCATTATTGATCCGTTGCGTAACGCTATCGGTGAGCAAGCATATATCTATATCAATTTCTTTTCTGCTACGATGACTATATTGGCGCTGCTCTCTGTTATCCTCTTGTACAAATCGGCACATACGGCAGGCGAAGGTAAAAGCATGCGCGAAATAGGACAAGGTTTCCTGCGTATCATCACTAACTGGCGTTTGTTGATCCTTATCCTTATCGTAACCGGATTCTGGATGGTGCAGCAACAACTGTATGCCACAATGCCTAAGTATGTCATCCGTATGGCAGGCGAAACGGCTAAACCGGGCTGGATAGCCAATGTGAATCCTTTTGCTGTGGTTTGTTGTGTAAGTTTCATTACTAAATGGATGGCAAAGCGTACAGCCATTACTTCCATGAACATCGGCATGTTTCTGATTCCGGTTTCTGCATTGCTGATGGCATGTGGAAATCTGTTGGGCAATGATGTCATTTCGGGGATGAGCAATATCACATTGATGATGATACTCGGTATTGTTGTACAGGCTTTGGCGGAGTGCTTCATTTCTCCACGCTATCTGGAATATTTTTCTTTGCAGGCTCCTGAAGGAGAAGAAGGTATGTATCTTGGATTTAGCCATCTTCATTCTTTCTTGTCTTCCATCTTCGGATTTGGTATAGCGGGTGTTCTGCTGACTAAATATTGCCCTGATCCGGCCTTGTTTGCGAGCCGGGAAGCTTGGGAAGCAGCCAGTGTTAATGCACATTACATTTGGTATTATTTTGCAGGAATAGGATTAGTGGCTGCCGTAGCTCTGCTGATTTTTGCAAAAACCACCGAATTCATCGACAAAAAGAAGAAAGCATAATCTTATATATTGCATATTTTATGTATATTTGCCCCCCAATGCAAAGACAGGCTACATTCGGCATAAATTAAGTGAGCTTAATTCTGCTCTTATTTGCACTGTCTTTGCCGTCACTTTTTTTTCAAGGTGACGGCTTTTTTGTAATTAAGGAGATTAGAATGAAAGTAAGATTTATAAGCCTTGCAAGTGGTAGCAGTGGCAATTGTTACTATATAGGCACAGAAAAATACGGAATACTCATTGACGCCGGCATTGCTGTTCGTACCATAAAAAAAGGATTAAAAGAAGCAGGTATCAACATGGAGATGATACGTGCAGTATTTGTCACCCATGATCATGCCGATCATATAAAAGCAGTAGGCGGACTGGGTGAGAAACTGAATATACCTATCTATACGACAGCCCGTATTCACGAAGGAATAAACAAGAGTTACTGTATGACGGAAAAGTTACATTCATCCGTCCGTTATCTGGAGAAACAGCAACCTATGCAATTGGAAGACTTTTGTATTGAGTCTTTTGAAGTTCCTCATGACGGCACAGACAATGTGGGCTATTGTATAGAGATAGACGGTAAAGTCTTTTCTTTTCTCACAGACCTTGGCGAAATAACCCCTACTGCGGCGCAGTATATCTGTAAAGCAAACTACCTGATACTGGAAGCCAATTATGATGATGAAATGTTGCGTATGGGTTCTTATCCTCAGTATCTAAAGGAACGTATAACCAGCCGTACCGGACATATGAGTAATATTGATACCGCAGAATTTCTTGCCGAAAATATTACAGAACACTTGCAATATATATGGCTCTGCCATTTAAGTAAAGACAATAATCATCCGGAGTTGGCCTATAAAACTGTTGAATGGAAACTGAGGGAGAAAGGCATTATAGTGGGTAAAGATGTGCAACTCTGCGCTTTAAAGCGGACTACTCCCTCCGAACTATATGAGTTTGAGTAAAAAGATACCGATTTCATCGAAAAAAGTCTAAGGATTGTTTGCGAAATAAAATAAAAGGGCTACCTTTGCACCCGCAAACGAGAAATAAAAAATGCACTCTTAGCTCAGTTGGTAGAGCAACTGACTCTTAATCAGTGGGTCCAGGGTTCGAATCCCTGAGGGTGTACTCCAAAAAGGAACAACAAAAGTTGTTCCTTTTTTGTTATATATTCATGTTTTTTTATCTTTGTAGCTAATCAACCGACATTTATAAATATAAAGATACACTATGGATAAAGGTATAAAACAAGTTGTGGTTCTTTTGGCACATCCCGACATCAAAAGTTCACAGGCCAACAAGGCATTAATGGATGCTATTAAAGAACTGGAAGAAGTGGCAGTATACAATTTGTATGAAATGCGCCCTGAAGACGCTTTTAATGTAGACTCATGGAGTAAGATTATTTCTCAGGCTTCTGCCATTGTGTTTCAGTTCCCGTTGTATTGGATGTCAGCTCCTTCCCTATTGAAGAAATGGCAGGATGAGGTATTCACCTATCTGGCTAAAACTCCGGCGGTGGCAGGTAAGGCATTATTGGTTGCGGTTACTACGGGGTCCGAATACAGTGCCTATCGTAGTGGCGGAAGAAACAACTTCACAATAGATGAACTCTTAAGGCCTTATCAGGGAAGTGCCATACATGCCGGAATGGTATGGCAAACTCCCGTAGTGGCATACGGAATGGGAACGGCCGATGCAGGAAAAAACATTGCCGAAGGGGTTAATAATTATAAAGTAAGAATAGAATCTTTAGTCGGAAAAAATCATGTAGGCAATGATTGGTGATACAAATAAAGCAGCATCCGTTATTCTAAACAGATGCTGCTTTTCCGGTTTTAACGGTCGGCATATTGTTTTTACCGGTATAGTATCCCTTTCTGTTGCAACATTTCAAAATCTTCCTCGCCCATACCTATCTCATTCAGTGAACGAGCTTCATTGTGGTCGTTGAGATACACTCTGGGCTTTTCGGTAAACAAAACATTTACAACAGACAATGAATCATTTCGATAAGGCGTTGTAACTCCTCCTAACTCCAGCATCGTGTGAAAGAAAGAGGCACTGGATGAAATGTTTTTCTGCTTATTGGATATTGTATTCTCCCAAAGGGATGGATAATGGTCCCGGTAACTGTCAGACATCCACAGTAAGAACGGCACATGTATCTGGTAATAAGACGGAACCGGTGACGCATGCAGGAAAAGGCGTCGGCTATCATCAAAAATATCCTCTCCATGATCCGAAGAGTAAAGCATTGCAGCATCTGTGTTCTGTTCCTGCAACATTCCGATAAGGCGTGCCAGAAAATCATCTGTATAGCGGATAGAGTTGTCATAGGCATTCACCAGATTATCTTTATATTTCACTTCGGCATCCACAGGAAAATCGGGTAAGAAAAAAGCGTTTTCCGAAGGATAGCGCTCCCGGTAATTGAAATGTGAACCATAGGTATGGAGAACAATAAATTGCTTAGGAGCATTTTTAGCCAACTCAGTGGCTACCAGTTCCAACAGCTCATCGTCGGAAGGGTTGTAGTTGGCATGCTTCACATTTTCTTTGATAAAATTGCATGTATCAGCTTCTTTTCCGAAAAAATCAATGAAAGAATGGTTATAGCGCTGGTTGGAGAAGAAAGCTGTCTGATAGCCTGCTTCTTTGAATGTTGTAATGATACTTTTCTGTTGATAAATGGAATTGAAGTCATGTGCCGAAACCGAAGACATCAGCATAGGTACACTTTTATGTGTAGTATTGGATTCGGTCAGGACGTGGCAGAAAGCTGTTAGTCCCTTTACCTTTGACAGTTTGGGGTTCGTTTCGCGATTATAACCATAAATCGACCAATTAGCCGAACGGGACGTTTCCCCAATAACCATAACATAGACTTCCCTATTCTTTTGGGGATGAACGGATTTAGCTTGGAATGTGAAATCTTTCGATGTTTTTGCATAGCTCTGTGTCTGTGCAGTGCGTTGAAAGGCGAGTGCAACGTTATAACACACATTGGCCGGGTATAAATCCGATTTCAGTTCATAGCGGGAGTCAAACAGATAGGCAGCTCCCAATGACAAAACCCCGGCAATCATTGCTAATCGGGCGCGCTTACGCTCTCTGTGGATAAACAGCTCCGGCAATTCCCGTTTTTTGATGACAGATACCGTCGCCACTGCCAATGCCGGAATATATAACAGCACTACAATAACAATAGCCGGTATCAGGTTGTCCAGCAACTCCAAGGCTTCGCTGGAATTGGTTGTTACCAGGTTGAGAAACATATCCACTGCAATAATGGACTGTCCGAAGAGATATAACAACACAATCTGGAATGCTCCGAAAAACAAAAAAGGAAACAATATCCAGAAAGTCCTGCCGCAGTTTCTCGACCAACTCATCACCATATAATATATGGAAAATGGCAACAACACATTGCATACCTTTGCTACAATCGGCATAGGCTCCGTAAAACATAGTACAACATTGGGTACTATCAAAATTATCAGGAACAAGTAAAACAAGTTCTCTTGATTTTCAAACCATTTCTTGATTTCTTTAAAAGGCTTCATTGATATTGAATATAAATCCTGTCTGGTGTTTGCCAAACCCTAAATCTAAACGTACATTTACTCTCTTTTTAAATTCCCAGCGATAACCGAAACCGTAATTGGGAAGAATATGTTTCATGTCAAATTCTGAGAACCTTGGAAAAACAGTTCCCGCCCCCACCCATACGGCCACTCCATTCCGTTTCCAGACATGTTGGCGAAGCTCTATTTGGGCATCCATGACACATTTGTCACGATAGCGTCCTTCATAATAGCCACGCATGGAATACGAACTGCCTAAAATTGCCATCAGGCCCCAGGGAGGATTCCCGTAATTCAGCAGAGTGTGGAACTGTCCGGCCAAAACGCCGCCTTTCCACACCTCATGATAATATCTCGTATCCAGTTCCGTACTGCTGAAGGCATATTGGTTTCCTAAGAAGGCGGGACTGAAACGTTGGTCTATTCTAAGATAGTACCCTTTGTATGCATTTGTCAGAAAGTCGCGCGAATCATAAAGCAGTGACAACCCAAGACTGAAATTTGTGGTGCGTGCGTTCATACCTTCCCACAATTCAGGTTTTTCAATATTGTGCCCATATATGTAGTCAAACACTGCCATAGGGCCCACATAGAAGTTGCGTGCCAGCCGGAACATAAAATCCACTTTCATCTGCGCCTGAAAACGGTCATAATCGCTTTCATTGGCATTATTGACTCCGTTATCATACCCTTTTCCCCAATATAAACTCGGAAAGGAGTAGAAATATAAATTATAATTCAAGCGATATTTGTCACGAGGAAACAGATGCGTCCCGCGTATTCCCAACAGATAAAAGCCTACCGTAGAAACATCTCCATACAGCGAAATATTGGAGGGCGGAAGAATCGTATCGTTACGGTCGGTGCGATAAAGCCCGGCAGCCACCAACCCCAATCCCAATTTGGTATCACTGGAGTAATGAGGTCCACCGATAATGCTAAAATCGAATTTTTTATTCTTCTTCTCTTTATTGGCGTCATTGAAGTAGTCCAAGAACTTCTTGAAAAAACTCCGTTTGGCAGAAGCCGAATCAAGGACGGTGACAGAATCCGTACCGGCCGAAGTATGTACTTCTGCCAAGCGTGTTTGTGCATGAACAGCGGTTACAGTCACCAACAAGATTAATGATGATAGCCATGTTTTCAAATCAGTGCTCATTCTCCAATACTAAGAAAACTTCGTGACAAAGTTAGTTGTAAATAATTCATGTTACAACAATGTTACAAAGCTTTTTGTTTTCCTTTCTTCCTATTTAATGTCTATTATTTCCTTAGAATATTTTAACTTGGGCATCAACAGAACATTCCTTAATCCTCTGTGTTTCTTTATAATGAACCAAGAACAACTTGAAATATGAAAACAGCAATGGATATTCCCGACAAAGAGGGCCGCAAACGACTGGTCATTGTGGGAGGCGGTTTTGGAGGGCTGAAACTGGCAAGGAAACTGAAGAGCGATAAATATCAGATTGTCCTATTGGATAAGAACAACCACCATATTTTTCAACCTTTACTTTATCAGGTGGCTACGGCAGGTATTGAGCCGAGTGCCATTTCCTTTCCCTACCGCAAAATCTTTAAGAAAAGAGAGCATTTCCATATACGTATTTGTGAAGCACAACGCGTTATGCCGGAAAATAACTTACTGGAGACTTCCATTGGTACGTTGGCTTATGACTATCTGGTAATTGCTACCGGATGTGATACGAATTATTTCGGCAACAATGACATGGCTAAACAGACTATGGCCTTAAAGAATACATCGGAAGCCCTGTTCAATCGTAATCAAATTCTGGATAGTTTTGAACAGGCCCAAAACACCGGAAATGAAGAAGAACGCAAGCGTCTGATGACTTTTGCCATAGTAGGCGGCGGGGCTACGGGCATAGAACTGGCAGGTGCTTTGGCAGAAATGCGAAAATTCGTTCTTCCGCAAGATTATCCGGACTTGAACATCAATGAAATGCGTATAATTCTCATAGACGGCGCTCCTCGCCTCTTGTCTGCTTTTTCGGAGAAATCTTCCCGGGAGGTAATGGAATATTTGGGAAAACGGAACGTAGAGGTTAAACTGAATGCAAGGGTCATCAACTATGAAAGCAATGAGCTTGTGTTGAGTGAGGGGCCGGTTATTGATACGAAAAATGTATTCTGGGTGGCGGGTGTAAAAGCCAACAGTCTGCAAGGATTACCTTCCGAAGCATACGGACCGGGAAACCGCTTGAAAGTGGACAGTTATAACCGCTTGTATGCGTACTCCAATATCTTTGCCATCGGTGATACCGCTTTAATGTCTTCCGATGCTTACCCTAAGGGGCATCCACAAGTGGTTCAGCCGGCTATTCAACAAGCAAGAAATTTAATCGTCAACTTACAGCGTATGGAGCAAGGCTTGCCTTTGCAGCCCTTTATATATCGCAATAAAGGCTCTATGGCTACTATCGGGCGCAACCATGCCGTTGTAGAGTTAAAGAAACTGCGTTTTGGCGGTTTTCCGGCATGGGCAGTGTGGCTGTTTGTTCATTTGATGAGCATTGTAGGTGTAAAGAACCGGCTTTTTATATTTGTGGACTGGATGTGGAGCTATTTCACCTATGACCCTTCATTGCGGATTATCATCAAGCCTTTGAAACGGGAGTAAACATTTATTCGTTCTTATTTGTTAAGAATACATATCAACTTAAAAAGACGAACAATTATGTTAAAACGATTTTTATTTCCTGTCAAGCCGGACGGCACTTTCATATCTGTCATATTATTAATAGTTAGAGTTGTATTTGGTGTTATGCTCATGAATCATGGCATCGATAAGTGGGCAAACTATCAGGAACTTTCAGCCGTATTTCCCGATCCTCTCGGTATTGGCAGCCCTCTTTCCCTGGGGTTGGCTATATTCGGCGAGCTGGCCTGTTCAATGGCGTTCATCATAGGTTTTCTGTACAGGCTGGCTATGATTCCCATGATATTTACAATGTGTGTGGCTTTTTTCATAGTCCATGCCGATGACCCGTTTGCAGTAAAGGAACTTGCATTTGTTTACTTAGTGGTATTTGTGCTGATGTACATTGTAGGACCGGGTAAATTCGCGGTAGACCGTTGGATTTCCAAATCCCTTTTTCGCAAATAGAGACAGATACGACTCTTTTGTCTTACAAAGTGTAATTTTTTACGGCTTTTTTGTGTTCTTTTATAAAAATGGCTATATTTGCACTAATCTAAAAAAAGGCTGGTTAAATACAACCTTAACAAAATATAGTAAAAAATAAAAGAAAGTGATTATGAAAAAGTTCAATTTGAAATTGGCTGCAACTGTAATGGTATGCGGTGCTTTCCTTTTTAGTTCATGTATCGGTTCTTTCGGTTTGCATAGCAAACTGTTGAATTGGAACCAGGGCATTGGCAATAAATTTGTCAATGAACTTGTTTTTCTGGCATTCAATATCATTCCGGTGTATGGCGTATGCTATTTGGCAGATGCTTTGGTCATCAACTCCATTGAATTCTGGAGTGGCAGCAACCCGATGGCAAGTGTCGGTGATGTTAAGAAAGTGAAAGGCGAAAACGGAAACTATTTGGTGGAAACCCTTGAAAACGGTTATTCTATCACGAAAGAGGGCGAAACTGCATCTATGGAGTTGATTTACGATAAAGACTTGAATACTTGGAATGTCGTAGCAGACGGTGTAAGCACCGAGCTCCTGCAGATGAACAACGACGGTACGGCACAGATCACTTTGCCCAATGGTGAGGATATGACTGTCACTTTGGATGCTCAAGGTATTTCTGCTGCTCGTCAGGCAACTATGGTCAACACCTATTACGCAGCACGTTGAGGATTGAAAATTAAGAACTAAATAAGAAAGGCTACGCGCAATGTTTCCAAAGAAACCGCGCGTAGCCTTTACTGTTTTAGAATGGATATCCCACAGCAAAGTGGAAAGCAAAATCACGACTGAATTTGGGATGTATAATAGGGAAATGTTCTTTCCTGTTACTGAACACAGGATTGATAGCTTTCATGCCGCCGTCAAAACGCAGGACAAAGAAGTCCAAATCCAACCGCAGGCCCAACCCGTAGGCCACTGCTATCTGCTTATAGAATTTGTTGAATTCAAATTTGCCGCCCGGCTGATCTTTGTAATCACGCAGTGTCCAAATGTTACCCGCATCCACAAAGACTGCTCCTCTGAATTTCCAGAAAAGACGTGTACGGTACTCGACACTTGCATCCAACTTAACATCCCCCGACTGATTCATGAAATTTCCGTCACCGGGAAAAACGCCCGGACCTAAGTCACGTACCGACCAGCCGCGTACACTGTTGGCGCCACCGGAGAAGTAACGCTTCTCAAAAGGCACAATGGTTGCATTGCCGTATGGTACGGCTATCCCTGCCCCTACATGGAATGCGATGGAGTTGCGATTGTCGATGACTATGTTCTTGGCAAAATCAAAATCTCCCTTTATATATTGTGCGAATGGGATACTTAGCAATGAATACTCCCCGTCTTCATTCTTTTTCATATCAGCCATTTTGGCAACTGCATACAGAAGATTACCTGCTGACTCAAAATTAACGCGAATGGAATACGAGTTGCCGATTATTGTATTATTCATCAATGCCTGTCCTGCGCTATTGTACGTGTAGCTGTATCCTGTGCGGACAATCAGGCGGTCGTCATAGTTGTATTTTAAGATATAATTCTGTTCGTTGTTCAGGTATTTGTCACGAAACTCCTGTGAAATGGAAGGCATGTACAGATAGTTTATGTCCAACAGGTCGATGCGGTGCTGTGCACGCTGGCGTTGCAATCCCCACTTATAGCTCCAATTGGCAGAAGCGATGATACGCGAAAACTCCGGTCGTATCTGATAATTATACTGCACGCCGAACTCCGTAGTGGCACGTATCTTCCGACGGAAATCGTTGGACAGGAAAGGAAAAAGGAAACGAGGGAAGTTGATCGTCGCCTCTGCCCCCAATTCAGTGTAATCCTCGTGGTTATAGCCGCCTTGCAGACCTGATACCGCTTCGTAAGCGCCACGTAGTTTTATCATAAAAGTTTCAGAACCTTTGAACATATTCCTGTTCTGGAACGATACCGATGCAGCCGCCCCCAAGTCTCCGGCAGAATTGGTTCCTTCCAACTCGAACGATACCGACTGGTACTTACTCTTTGTCAGCATTACGTAAGCATTCAGTTTGGAAGTATCGCCAACCTGTGTCTCGAAAAAGCGGATATTAGTATATTTCAAAGCCTGCAAACGCCCGAAATTGGAGTATGTCCGCTGTACGTCCGGTTCGTTGTACAAACTTCCCGGCGTAATGCGCAGGTTATTCGTCAGGACTTTCGGACGCAGATAGAGTTTGTCCTTATAGTATATGGGGAAACCCTTGTAATGTATGGAGTCGTTTATTTCTATGCTGCTCAAGGCGGATGACTCCAATACATTATAGTCCGTAATGAAGTTCACCTTATTGATGTAATACTGGCGATGATTTTGCGGAGTATTGTCATTATGCTGCCGAAACGGCGCCAAGTGCATAGTAACATCCACCTGATAAGTGTTCCTCACCGTATCTGCCGTATAGGAGATATATTCTTTATTAAATTTATAATATCCGTTGCGAAGCAGGTTGTCCGTAATGCGCTGCCGTTCCGCATCCAGGCGATTTACATCGAAATACATGCCTTCCGTCAAATAGGTATCTGCCGAATCCTGCCGCATGTATTCTCTGATTTTCTCGTCCTTGATGTCATATTTGAGGGAACGTATCTTGTAGGGCTTTCCGCTGGAAACCTTATAAGTCAGTTTCAGCTTCTTCTTTTTTATGTGCGTGACAGGTTCTACAACTGCTCCCATATAGCCCATATTTTGCATGGCCTTTGTCATTTCCTCACTGGAGCGTTCCGTTTCTTCTTCTTTATATATGACCGGAGCATCCCCCATTCTTCGTAAAGTGCGGTTTATCCAACTTGCAGAATCCCTCCCCGACCAGTTATAGACGTACAACTGTGTCTTTATCAGGCTGAACCATTTGGAATTCGGATTTTGACGGACATACATCGAGAGGCTGGAAGGTTTGATTTCCCTGTTGTCCGTTTGTATGCGCACCTCGTCCAATAAATATGAACCTTCCGGCACATATTTCGTGGCAGAACATGAAGCTAATAAAAGTATGGCGGTAGCAAATAGTGCGTAGCGAAAGCCTTTCTTCATACTGGATTATTAATTGCGCATAAATTACTGCAAATATAGAAATAATCGTGTACTTTTGCCAAATAAACCCAAACAACTTATGGCACTAAGTAAGAATCGTATTAAATATATCCGTTCATTGGAGTTGAAGAAGAACCGCAAGGCTGATAAAGTGTTTCTGGCAGAGGGTCCGAAGCTGGTAGGCGATTTATTGGGGCATTTCCATTGCCGCTTCCTGATTGCAACCGCTGAATGGCTTTCCGCACACCGGCAGCTGCCGGTGGAAGATATAACCGAGGTCTCCGAAAAAGAACTCTCATGCGCCAGTCTTTTGAAAACTCCCCAACAGGTGCTCGCTGTTTTTGAACAGCCGGATGAAGTAATGGATGCTTCCGTTGTAGCCCACTCCCTTTGTCTGGCGCTGGATGACGTGCAGGATCCCGGTAATCTGGGAACCATAATCCGGCTGGCCGATTGGTTTGGAATAGAACATATCTTCTGCTCGCCCAACACCGTGGATGCCTACAATCCCAAAACCATACAGGCCACTATGGGGGGCATAGCAAGGGTGAAACTGCATTATACTTCCCTGCCCGGGCTGATTGGCTCTTTGAAAGACATACCGGTATACGGCACTTTCCTGGACGGAGAAAATATGTACACGCAACCACTCTCTGCCCATGGGCTGATAGTTATGGGGAATGAGGGCAACGGCATAGGGAATGAGGTGAAGCAACTTATCAACCGGAAACTTTATATTCCCAATTATCCGTCGACACGTGAAACTTCCGAATCTTTGAATGTTGCTATTGCTACCGCAGTAGTCTGTGCCGAGTTCCGGCGACAGGCAGCATTGTTGTAATGTCAAAATTGGAGAAATAGACAGGTAAGAGCTGGCAACGCCCTTCAATAGAGGGCGGAAGAGCCATTAATAAATTCTGAGGGAATTTTACTAAAATTCTTGTAGAATTATAGTAAAATTCCGCGGACGTTTTACTGTAATTTTGTGGAGCATTTACTAAGGGGGAATTTGTGTCAAGTTCTTTCAATTCATCTTGCGTCAAAAGAACGATTGCTCCCGGCAGCCATTCCACGTTTTCTATCTCTTCCGTTAATGGAAATATGCGTACAACGCTCCCCTCTTCCGTTTCCACCGCATATTGTTTTAAATAACCGTATGCAGGCAGGAATAAAAAGTGTGATGCGAAGCGTTTCATTTACTTTTCGGTAGTTTGGCGTAATCGCGGGCGAGGGCGCATTTCCGGACGGCGGGCATTGTTCTGCTCTACATCCTGTTCTTTCACTTCTGCCGGCTTGCTCAAAACCGTATCTTTCTTCACCGCTTTGTCGTCAGTAGTTTTAAGGCTCTCTTTGTCGGCATTAAACAGGGTATCTGTTGCATGATAACGCATCAGGCTGATGCGATCCGTCAATATACTCTGTGCAGATGTTTGCACCGGATAATAGATAAAGCCGCGTATTTCTTTGATTTCTCCCAGCGTATCGGCAAACAATGATATGGTTTCTGTACCCGATTGCTTTATTCTCCGCATATCGTTCAGTGTGTCTTTTGCATAAAGGATCTGCATTGCCATTAACGGTGCATGCAGGCTGTCGGGGACTCCGTTCAGGAAACGGAAGCGAACAGTCCATTTGAGCGTATCCCGATCCTTGAAATTCGTATCCGAAGGAAGTGCAAAGGTCAGCTTGTTGTCCAACGACATTCCGGTCAGATGATAGATGTGCCGTCCTATCCATACGTCGATGCTATCGCCCGGAAGAGATTCTTTGGGCTTGTTGTCGCGCAGGGCAATTAGATGATTGATGCCGTCTCTTTCGGCCTTTAACCGTTGATTAACTTTTTCGTAGACTTTTGTGAGAGCATCCGGGTGGCGGGCATACCACACCATTGAGGAATCGAAATCGGCTTGGGTGATGCCATGTTTCTTGTAGACCGATTCAATATATAGCACACGCTTGTAGCTGTCGCTATACGGAACCTCCTCTCCCATTGCCTTTGCAATGTGGAAGTCATAGAGTACGTTTTCCATTTTGGCGTCCGGTATGACTGTTTCAGGTCTTTTCACCTGGCACGCTGTCAGACTGAACGCCAAAAGGATTACGCTATACCATTGAATCCGTTTTTTCCTTTTCATGATTTCTTTATAACATGATAGGAATCATTCAAATATTTACTGTAAAACAACAACAGAGCTATAATTCCGCAACTGATTGCTGCATCGGCAAAGTTGAAAATCGGACTGAAAAAAATGAAATGCTTTCCACCTATGAACGGCATCCACGTGGGCCAGTTCGTTTCGATAATAGGAAAATAGAACATATCGACCACTTTGCCATATAGCAACGGAGCGTATCCACCGCCTTCAGGCATAAAGGTTGCCAGTTGTGAATAGGTGCTTTCATTAAAGAGCACTCCGTAGAATACACTGTCGATGATATTGCCTAATGCTCCCGTCAGAATGAGTGAAACACAGACAATAAACCCTGTTTTCATTCCATGTTTTACGAACTTGTACAGAAACCAGCCTATAACTCCTACTGCTACGATTCGAAATGAAGTAAGGAATAATTTTCCGAATATCTCCAAGCCGAAAGCCATGCCATTGTTCTCGGTGAAGTAGATATAAAACCAATCAGTGATGCGTATGCTCTCATGCCAATACATGTGTGTCTTAACAATCACTTTAATTACCTGGTCGATAATCAGTACCGAGAATATAACAAGTAAGGCTATCCGTCCTTTCGTGAAAAAATTCTTCATCCTTATTTCTTGCCGTTGTTTTTAGCTTCGATGCTTAATGTTGCATGAGGCACTGCACGCAGACGCTCGGCAGGAATCAACTTACCTGTTTCGCGGCAAATACCATACGTTTTGTTCTCAATACGTACCAGAGCTGCCTGTAAACCCTGAATGAACTTCAGCTGGCGTTGCGCCAGACGTGTCGTTTCTTCCTTGGATAAGGTATTGGCCCCTTCTTCCAGTACTTTGTATGTAGGAGATGTATCGTCGGTATCATTACCGTCTGCACCTGTCAGGCTGGCTTTCAACAATTCATAATCGCGTTGAGCCAACTCCAACTTTTCCATAATAATGGCGCGGAATTCTTCCAATTCAGCATCCGAATATCTTGTTTTTTCTGCCATAACTTTACGTGTTTAATCGTTAGTATTAATAATCTATTCTTTTACAACGCTTACATACAGTTTGAAATCATCGAACTCGAGTTCCGTACCGCTTTCTACACCGTCTGTCAGCGTCAGTGAGGTTCCTAAAACCTGGTTACAAATATAATCTTTATATTCATTTACCGCATCATCTGTTTGCGGATTTTTTGATAATGTAATCTTTATTTTATCCGTTATCTCGAAACCACTCGATTTACGGATATTCTGAATACGATTCACCAATTCGCGGGCAATACCCTCGCGGCGGAGTTCCTCGGTGATGGTAACTTCCAGAGCAACGGTGAGTTTACCTTCATTGGCAACCAGCCAGCCCGGAATATCCTCACTGAATATCTCCACATCGGATGTCTCTATTACAGCTTCCGCACCGTCCAGGTTCAACGTATAAGCGCCGTTCTTCTCCAGTTCGGCAATGGCTTCCTGTGACATTCCGGCAACGGCTGCGGCAACAGCTTTCATCTGCTTGCCGAATTTCGGACCGAGTTTCTTGAAGTCGCACTTCACTTTCTTCACGAGCACACCGGCAGCACCGTCCACAAACTGGATTTCCTTTACGTTCACCTCGTTCATGATAAGCGCTTTTACAGCCTCAATGTGGGCACGTTGCTCTTCGTCTACCACCGGAACCATGATGCATTGCAAAGGCTGGCGCACCTTGATGTTCACCTTACGGCGCAAAGCCAATACCATAGAGGTTACGTCTTGTGCCATTTGCATGCGGGCTTCCAGCTCTTTGTCTATTATCTCTTCTTTGCATTCAGGGAATTTAGCCAAATGAACGGAAACTACGTTGTCGCGCCCGGTAGCTGCCGTCAGGTCAGAGTAGAGCATATCCGCATAGAATGGAGCGATAGGAGCCATTAGTTTGGCTACGGTTTCCAAACAGGTATAGAGCGTCTGGAAAGCAGACAGCTTGTCTTGTGTCATGCCACCACCCCAGAAACGTTTACGATTCAGACGGACGTACCAGTTTGAAAGGTTATCGTTCACGAAATCCGAAATCAGGCGTCCGGCTTTAGTCGGCTCATATTCGTTGTAACAGTTGTCCACGTCTTTCACCAGTGTATTCAGTACGGAAAGAATCCAACGGTCTATTTCCGGACGTTCTGCCATGGGAACATCTGCCTCTTTGTATTCAAATCCGTCCACATTGGCATAAAGGGCGAAGAAAGAATACGTATTATATAAGGTACCGAAGAATTTGCGGCGAACTTCCTCCACTCCGTCTACGTCAAACTTCAGGTTGTCCCATGGTGAAGAGTTGGTTATCATGTACCAACGCAAGGGGTCGGAACCGTATTTTTCGATGGTTGAGAACGGGTCTACGGCATTGCCCAAACGTTTGGACATCTTATTGCCATTCTTGTCGAGCACCAGACCATTTGAAATCACAGCCTTGTAGGATATGCTGTCGAACACCATTGTTGCGATGGCATGTAGTGTAAAGAACCAGCCACGTGTCTGGTCCACACCTTCTGCTATGAAATCGGCAGGATATACCTGGTGGCTGTCAAGCAACTCTTTATTCTCAAACGGATAGTGTATCTGTGCATACGGCATGGAACCGGAGTCAAACCATACGTCAATCAAGTCTGATTCGCGTTTCATGGGCTTTCCGCCTTTGGAAACGAGAATAATATCGTCCACGTAAGGACGATGAAGGTCTATCTTGTCGTAATTGTCCTGTGTATATACACCGGGCTGGAAACCTTTCTCCTTATATGGATTGGACGACATCAGTCCGGCTGCAACGGATTTCTCTATTTCGTTGTAAAGTTCCTCTACGGATTCGATGCATTTTTCCTCATCGCCGTCTTCCGTACGCCAAATAGGCAACGGAGTACCCCAGTAGCGTGAACGGCTCAGATTCCAGTCGTTCAAGTTTTCCAGCCACTTGCCGAAACGTCCGGTACCGGTGCTTTCCGGCTTCCAATTGATGGTCTTGTTCAACTCTATCATGCGCTCCTTGCAGGCAGTGCTGCGGATGAACCAGCTATCCAGCGGATAGTACAATACAGGCTTGTCAGTACGCCAACAGTGCGGATAGTTGTGCACGTGCTTCTCTATTTTGAAGGCCTGGTTAGCGGCTTTCATCATCATGCAGATGTAAATATCAAGTGTCTCGGCTGCCTGTGCGGCTTTCTCGTCATACTTGCCGTCAACTGTAAATTGCGGATCGTAGGCATTCTTCACCCAGCGGCCTTGATATTCTTTATATGCGTCTACATTGACACATTCTTTCACGAACTTTTCGTCCAGTTCATCCAGTAAATAGAACTTACCGGTAAGGTCTACCATAGGACGCGTTTCACCACGCTTGTTAATCATGAACAAGGAAGGGATGCCTGCTGCGCGGGCCACAAAAGCATCATCTGCACCGAATGTCGGAGCGATGTGCACGATACCCGTACCGTCTTCTGTGGTTACGTAGTCACCGAGGATTACACGAAAGCCTTTGTCGCTGACACTCCAATTTCCCTCATTATCCACATCTACCGGTTTCACCCACGGAATGAGCTGTTCATATTCCATTCCTGCCAATTCCGGACCTTTGTACTCGCCTACAACCTTAAACGGAATCAGTTTGTCTCCCGGCTTATAATCCTCTAATACAAGATCTTCCGCCTTTTTGTTGAAGTGAGTGTAGAGTAGAGCTTTAGCAAGTACCACAGTCATCTTTTCCCCCGTATAACCGTTGTAGGTCTGTACGGCTACGTAGTCTATTTTCGGACCTACGCAGAGAGCTGTATTTGAGGGTAATGTCCAAGGAGTTGTGGTCCATGCCAAGAAATAAGGAGTACCCCACTCTGTCATTTCAGGCTTCGGGTTCTTCATCTTGAACTGTCCTACTACGGTGGTGTCTTTTACATCACGATAGCACCCGGGCTGGTTCAACTCATGCGAACTCAAACCGGTTCCTGCAGCCGGAGAATACGGCTGTATGGTATATCCTTTATAAAGGAGTCCTTTTTTATGAAGCTGTTTCAACAGCCACCATAGCGTTTCAATGTAACGGTTGTCATAGGTGATATAAGGATCTTTCATATCTACCCAATATCCCATTTTATGGGTAAGGTCCTCCCACTCTTTGGTGAATTTCATCACGTCCTTGCGGCAGGCAGCGTTGTATTCGGCAACAGAAATCGTCTTGCCTATATCTTCTTTGGTGATACCAAGTGCTTTTTCCACACCCAGTTCCACAGGAAGGCCATGTGTGTCCCAGCCGGCTTTACGCTTTACTTGGAAACCTTTCATGGTTTTGTAGCGGCAAAAAATATCCTTAATGGAACGAGCCATTACATGGTGGATACCCGGCATACCATTGGCCGAGGGAGGTCCTTCGAAAAACACGAAAGAAGGACAACCTTCACGTTCTGTCATACTCTTGGCGAAAACCTGGTTTTCGTCCCATTTCTTCAACACTTCCTTGTTTACTTCCGAAAGGTCAAACTTTGAATATTCGGCAAACTTCTTACCCATCTTGATATTTACGATTTGACTATTTACGATTTACTACTCTTAGTGATAGCCCGAGGAGTCTTTTCAGCGCATCTGGAACTATCCTCTTTGTTTTAAGGGTGCAAATTTACAAAAAAGTTAGAGAAAAGAGATTTTTGAGTAGATAATTTTAAAATATGCCATTTATAAACTTTCGTTTTAATCGTAGGTTATTTCATTATTATTCCTATCTTTGGAAAATATAGAGCGATACGTTATAGATTTAAGCAATGTTCTCATAGAAAAAATCTGTTGTTGTGTCGGCATGCTGTCACTATCTTTGCAATATACAAGGTCCCTATTATTAACTCTAAAATGGTATTTATGGAAAAAAAGAAGCTCACAGCAGCCAACGGTCGTCCGATAGCAGACAACCAAAACAGCCAGACAGCAGGTCAGCGAGGCCCTATGGTGTTACAGGATCCCTGGTTTCTGGAGAAGTTAGCCCACTTTGATCGTGAGGTGATTCCCGAAAGACGCATGCATGCCAAAGGCTCCGGTGCTTATGGAACATTTACTGTAACGCATGACATTACAAAGTATACTCGCGCGGCAATCTTCAGCGAAGTAGGAAAGAAAACGGAATGTTTCGTCCGTTTCTCAACAGTGGCCGGCGAAAGAGGTGCAGCTGATGCCGAACGCGATATTCGCGGATTTGCTATGAAATTTTATACGGAAGAAGGTAATTGGGATTTGGTAGGAAACAATACTCCGGTATTCTTTTTACGTGATCCTTTGAAGTTCCCGGATTTAAATCATGCGGTGAAACGCGATCCGCGTACTAACATGCGCAGCGCCAGTAATAATTGGGACTTTTGGACATTATTGCCCGAAGCATTGCATCAGGTAACCATTACCATGAGCACCAGAGGTATTCCCTACTCTTATCGGCACATGAACGGCTACGGCAGCCATACATACAGCTTTATCAATGCAAACAACGAACGTATCTGGGTGAAATTCCATTTCAAGACCATGCAAGGCATTAAATGCCTGACTGATCAGGAAGCAGAAGCAATCATCGCCAAAGATCGTGAGTCGCATCAGAGAGACTTATATGAGAGCATTGAAAAAGGAGATTTCCCGAAGTGGAAACTTCAGATTCAACTGATGACTGAAGAGGAAGCGGACAATTATCGCATCAACCCTTTTGACCTAACGAAAGTGTGGTCGCACAAAGACTTCCCGTTGCAAGACGTAGGTATTCTGGAGCTGAACCGTAATCCGGAAAACTATTTTGCCGAAGTGGAACAGGCTGCTTTCAATCCTCAGAATATCGTAGAAGGAATCGGTTTTTCGCCTGATAAGATGTTACAGGGCAGACTGTTCTCTTATGGGGATGCACAACGTTATCGTTTGGGGGTGAACGCGGAACAGATTCCGGTAAACAAGCCTCGCTGTCCGTTCCATGCGTTTCATCGTGACGGCGCTATGCGCGTAGATGGCAACTATGGTTCCGCCAAGGGGTATGAGCCTAACAGTTATGGAGAATGGCAGGATTCACCGGAGAAGAAAGAGCCGCCTTTGAAAATACATGGCGACGTTTATAATTATAATGAACGTGAATACGATGATGACTATTACAGCCAACCGGGTGATTTGTTCCGACTGATGCCGGCAGAAGAACAACAGCTTCTATTTGAGAATACGGCTCGTGCTATGGGAGATGCCGAATTGTTCATCAAGCAACGCCACATACGCAATTGTTACAAGGCAGATCCGGCATATGGTACGGGAGTAGCAGCTGCTTTGGGTATTGACTTGCAAGAGGCTTTGGCGAGTACCAAATAAAAAAACGCCACCGATTACGCAAATTTGCACAAACGAATAATTGATAGAATCCGTATCAATAATTTGCATAATCGGTGGCAAATTATTTCTTATTTCTTCATTTTTACTTCATACAAATCATTTCTGCGGTCTTTCAGGTTACGGACGCTGCCATAGGTGTGCAACTCGTTCAATAAATCCAAATCCACATCGGATACAAGAATCATTTCAGTGTTTGGAGTGGCTTCGGCACGCTTCCCGTCAGTAGGGAAAGCAAAGTCGCAAGGAGTAAATACACCCGATTGGGCATACTGTATATCCATATTGTGTACACGAGGAAGGTTACCCACACTACCCGCTATAACAACGAAACACTCGTTTTCAATGGCGCGGGCATGGGCACATACTTTGACGCGCGAATAGGCATTTTGTGTATCGGTAAGGAAGGGAACAAACAATATCTGCATGCCCTGGTCTGCCATAATGCGTGAAAGTTCGGGAAACTCCACATCATAACATATCAGAACACCGATTTTAGCACAATCGGTATCGAATGTTTGCAAAGATTTACCGCCACTCAGGCCCCAACTTTTTATTTCATCGGGAGTAACGTGTATTTTTTCATACATTTCGTATGTTCCGTCGCGACGGCAAAGGAAACCTACATTATACAGGCGCCCGTCTTCTTCCTTGATGAACGGCATACTACCTGTAATGATATTTATGTTGTAACTGATAGCCAACTTCACAAACCGTTCTCTGATTTCATTGGTATAGGCCGCCAATCCGCGAATGGCTTCTGACTCACCTTCATCGTTGAATTTTGCCATCAACGGCGCATTGAAGTATTCAGGAAAAAGAACAAAGTCGCTTTTATAGTCGGAGACGGCATCTACAAAGAATTCCACCTGCTCAAATAAATCATCCAATGTTTTGTAAGTACGCATCTGCCATTGCACCAAGCCGACGCGTACTGTCGTTTTCGGACTGACATACTCCTGTGTAGGCGGCTGATAATAAATATTATCCCACTGCAAGAGGCAAGCGTAGTGTTTGGATTCTTCATCGTTCGGAAGATAGTTGCGCATCACTTTACGCACATGAAAGTCGTTACTCAACTGGAATGTCAATACAGGATCGTAAATTTCTTTTTGTTTTACTTTGTCAATGTACTCTTTCGGACGTATTTGGTCAGCATACTTGTGGTAATTAGGAATACGCCCGCCAAACATGATGGCTTTCAGGTTTAGCGTTTCGCAGAGTTCCTTGCGATATTCGTACATACGGCGTGCCAAGCGCAGTCCGCGATATTGAGGATGAATAAAGACTTCGATGCCATAGAGAATATTTCCCTTAGGATTGTGAGTGTTGAAAGTCTCCTTGCCTGTAACTTGGGCATAAGTATGATCATTCTTTACATCGTCATAATTCACTATAATGGAGAGCGCACATCCCACAATTTTCTCATCAACGACTGTCACTATCTGTCCTTCGGGAAAGATGCGAATCAGCTTTTCTATCTGCTTGTGTGTCCAAAAAACGTCACTCCCGTCTGAATAAACGCGCGTGAATGATTGTGCCAACTGGTCGTAATCTTCTATCTGCAAATTACGAATCTGCACTTTATTGATTTTCATTTCGTCCATAATCTTTGTGTTATATACCTGAGTTTAAACGGTGCAAAGTTACAGTTTTACTGATACATTAATCCTTATGTGGGAATGATTTTTTCTTACCTTTCTCATCAAAAGACTATTTATCCTCGCAGACGGACGGTCCGAACGAATCAAGTATATATTATGGTAGACAATAGCGTGCTTATAATCAATAAGATACAGATACCGAATTGTTCCATGCTTTGGTACTGTCTGTACCATACTAAGGTACTCGGTGTACCACCGGGTGGTAGTCTCCGTACCACGCTTTGGTACAAACCGTACCATCCGGTGGTAGGCGTCGAAAGCCGAAAGGTTTAAACGCAAAAGGTCGTGCAATTCATTTCGAACTGCACGACCTTTCATATTTTGTAGAATGAGATTCTTACAAACTTATTTCCTTTTTTTCCAAAGTTTGGTCATATCTTCCAGGGTCTTACCTTTCGTTTCAGGAACAAGTTTCCATACGAAGATAGCAGCCACCACACAGATAATACCGTAAAGAGCGTATGCGAACATATGCCCGAACTTGTCACCCATTTCTCCAAGACGCATGTTGTACATCGGCAGGAAAGTGGATGAAACAATGAAATTGAAGATCCATTGGAAGGCAACTGCAATAGCCACTGCTGCGCCACGAATGGTATTCGGGAAGATCTCAGAAATCAGTACCCAGCAGATAGGTCCCCAGCTAAACATAAATGAAGCGCTGTAAATCATAATGCTGATGACCGATATGATAGCAGGAAGGCCTGTAACTATGTTGCAAAGAGCTACACCGAAAGCCCCTATTGCCATACCGATGGAACCGGAGATGAGCAACGGTTTACGTCCCCATTTTTCAACGGTAAATACGGCCAATAGAGTAAACAGTATATTGACAACCCCCATAAGAACCGTCTGTACCATCGGATTTGCCATGCCCATTGTCTCAAATATACGAGGTGCAAAATAAAGCACCGCATTAATACCGACAGCCTGTTGGAACACGCTCAACATGATACCGATGAAAATAACCATCCAACCGTAAGTGAAAAGTTTTTCTGTCTTTTCTTCGGTAGTAGCCTTAATATCGGCCAAGATAACTTTAGCTTGTGAAGAACCGTTGATGCGGCTTAGTACGTTCAATGCTTTTTCATCCTTACCGCACATGGCAAGATAACGTGGAGTTTCAGGAACCAACAGTACCAGCAAAGCGAATAATCCGGCAGGTACAGCTTCACTGACAAACATCAAGCGCCAGCCTGTTTCGGTTGTCCATGCGGCAGCTTCAGGGTTCATAATCTGATTCACTCCGTTAACCAAATCGATAACAGGATTGGCATGGCTGCCCAAAATCAGGAAGTTCACAAAGTAGACAACCAACTGGCCGAAGATAATCGCAAACTGATTCCACGAAACCAATGTTCCTCGAATATTGCTCGGAGCGATTTCAGCGATATACATCGGACAGATGGCAGACGCCAGTCCAACCCCTACACCGCCCAAAACCCGGTAGAAATTGAATGCAACCAAAAGGGAATATGAAGGGACTCCATGCTCAAAGAACAGGAATTCCGGATAGTATGAGCCTAATGCAGATAGAAAAAACAAGATACCCGCCAAAAAAAGAGAGTTTTTGCGCCCCAGTCTGGAAGCAAAAAAGCCTGAAATAGCACTACCGATGATACAACCGATCAGTGCACTGGATGATGTTATGCCATGTATTGCGTCTGTGTATTCAAAATCGGCTCCCATGAAGAAAGCTTGAAGCCCCTTTTCGGCACCGGAGATAACCGCTGTATCGTAACCAAAAAGCAGACCGCCAATGACAGCCACAAGTACAATAGAGAAGAGATAGATCTTACTACCTTTTTCTGTATAATTCATGATATAATAGATTAGGGGGATTAATACAAATTACGAACTACAAGTTACAATCTACCGGCAGCGGCTATGCAACTGTTACAAAGCCGCAATTCCGGTAATTTTGTAATTTGTAATTCGTAATTAATCGATATTAGCAATACATATTTACGATTGCTTCGTACAATTCTTGCTTGCCGCTGGTTTGTTTCGGTTCGCCATTAGCTTTGGCATAAGCTACGACATCTTCCAGTGTCAACTTGCCATCTTCAAATTCCTTACCCTTACCGTTGTCAAAAGAAGCATAACGGTCTGCAAGCATTTTCTTGTAAGGAGATTCTTCGAGCAATTTAGCAGCGCTCTCCAAAGCACGTGCCATTGCATCCATACCGGCAATATGAGCGATGAAGATATCTTCAAGATCGGTGGAGTTACGACGAGTCTTGGCATCAAAGTTAGTACCACCGTTGCCCAAACCATCGTTGCGGATAATCTGCATCATAGCTTGTGTCAGTTCGTAGTTGTCGATAGGGAATTGGTCTGTATCCCAGCCGTTCTGGTAGTCACCACGATTAGCGTCAATAGAACCTAACATGCCGTTATCTACTGCAACTGCAAGTTCATGTTCAAAAGTGTGGCCGGCCAATGTAGCATGGTTCACTTCGATGTTCACTTTGAAATCTTTATCCAAACCATGAGCTTTCAGGAATCCGATTACAGTTTCCGTATCTACATCATATTGATGCTTGGACGGTTCCATTGGCTTCGGTTCAATGAGGAATGTACCTTTGAAACCGCGTGCACGAGCATAGTCGCGTGCCAGAGTCAACATTTGTGCAAGATGTTCTTTTTCGCGTTTTTGATCGGTATTCAGCAATGACATGTAACCTTCACGTCCGCCCCAGAATACATAATTCGTACCACCAAGTTCGATTGTGGCATCAATAGCGTTTTTAATTTGAACAGCTGCACGAGCTACAACATCAAAATCCGGATTGGTAGCAGCACCGTTCATGTAGCGTGCGTGACTGAATACGTTAGCAGTACCCCACAACAGTTTGATACCGGTTTCAGCTTGTTTTTGCTTTGCATAAGCAACAATTGCTTTCAGGTTTGCTTCATATTCTTCAATAGTAGCAGCTTCTTCGCAAAGGTCAACATCGTGGAAGCAGTAATATTCGATACCCATTTTTTGCATGAACTCGAATCCGGCGTCCATCTTATTCTTGGCTGCCTGTACTTTATCAGCATCACCATTCCAGGGGAATTGTTTGGTACCGCCACCGAATTGGTCGCCGCCTTCTGCGCAGAGTGTGTGCCACCATGCCATAGCAAACTTCAACCAGTCTTTCATTTTCTTGCCCATGATGACTTTTTCTGCATCATAGTAGCGGAAAGCCATTGGGTTCTTACTTTCTTTACCTTCGAATTTAATTTTTCCTATTCCGGGAAAATACTCTTTTGTTGCCATAATTCTAATTGATTTAAAGGGTTAATATATCACTATTTAATAATTTATTATTTCATGTTCATGTCCAAACAGTGCTTCCAGCGTGCATACGCATCTGCATAGGCTTGACGGTCGGCTTGTTTCGGTTCTATGATTTCCAATTTTTCCAACGTTGCAAAAGCTTCGTTATTATCCTTATAGATGCCTGCGCCTATACCTGCACCTTTTGCTGCGCCCACCGAACCGTCAGTATCATAAAGCTCGATTACCGCTCCTGTTACACCCGCCAATGTTTCGCGGAACAACGGGCTGAGGAACATATTGGCCTTGCCTGCATGGATTTTTTGCACAGGAATACCCATTTGCTCCATTATATCAATACCATATTTAAAGGAGAACACAATTCCTTCCTGGGCAGCCCGAATTATGTGCTGTTTGCCATGCTGATTGAAGTTTATGCCTTGAATGGAGCAACCTATTTCCTTGTTTTCCAACATACGTTCGGCGCCGTTACCGAAAGGCAGAATACTGAGACCTGCACTTCCGATAGGAGCTTGGGCGGCAAGAACATTCATATCGCTGTAAGAGATACCCTCAGGAGCAACGGTCCGTTTCATCCATGAGTTAAGGATGCCTGTGCCGTTGATGCATAAAAGAACTCCTAAACGAGTTTGTTCTGTTGTATGATTAACGTGCGCAAAGGTGTTGACACGTGACTTCGGATCATAATTCACTTCACCGTTCACGCCATAGACAACTCCCGATGTACCTGCCGTAGATGCTATTTCACCGGGGTTAAACACATTCAGCGACAAGGCATTGTTCGGTTGGTCACCGGCACGATATGTTATAGGTGTACCTTCTTTCAGGCCCAGTTCCTGCGCAGCGGCAGCATTAACGAGTCCTTGCAAGGAGAAAGTTGGTTTGATGTCAGCTATCAGTGAATGGTCAAAGCCATAATACTTCATCAGGAAATCTGCTACTTGGTTGTTCTTGAAATCCCAAAACATGCCTTCCGACAAGCCTGACACAGTGGTGCAAATTGTACCGCTTAGTTTCATTGCGATATAATCGCCCGGTAACATGATTTTGTATATTTTCTCGTAGATAGACGGTTCGTTTTCCTTTATCCACGCGAGCTTAGATGCAGTAAAATTGCCCGGAGAATTCAGCAGATGAGAGAGGCACGTTTCTTCTCCCAGTGTTTCAAATGCTTTTTGTCCATAGGGAACTGCTCTGGAGTCACACCAGATGATTGCCGGACGCAATACATTCCGGTCTTTGTCAACGCATACCAGTCCATGCATTTGGTAAGAGATGCCGATAGCTTTGATATCTGCTGCATCTACGCGCGATTCTGCCAGTACAGCCTGTGTTGCCTGTTTCAAATTTTCCCACCAGTTTTCCGGGTTTTGTTCCGCCCAACCCGGTTTTACAGCAATAATCTCCGCTTCTGTTTTCGGAAAGAATGCAGAAGATACACATTTACCGCTTTCTGCGTTTACCAAACTCGCTTTTACGGACGAGCTGCCGATGTCATAACCTAATAAATACATATTGAATTAAAAATTAAAGGTACTACTACTTTATTTACCACCCTATTATCACACATATTATCTCTTTATCGTCTCACTTTATTATAAATCTTCTTGTCAAAGCGATAATATCGTGCTGCGCGGTGGGCAACGCCTTGCTGTTTCTCTTCCAAAGGCACTACATATTCCATTAGGGCTATTTTTTTGTGGAAGTTACGCACATCAATCTGTTTGTCGTACAACAACTCATACAAAGTACGAAGTTGTGACGCAGTAAATTTGCGTGGAAGCAAATCAAACAATGATGACGGGTTGAACTCTATATATTGACGGATATAAGTTATCGCTTCTTTTATAATAAGGTTATGATCGAAAGCCAACGCTTTTATATTCGGCAGCGCCACCCAATCAGCCATATAGTTGTCCAAATCACGATTCAGCGCTCTATCTATTTTCACCAGTGAAAGATATGCTATTGTCACAATGCGCTCAACTTTGGACTGCATAGCACGTTCCAACCAATGCACATCCTTGGGATCTTTGGTACGGTTTTTGGAGCCGAACGCTTTGAATTGCATCAGATTTACATTTTTGAGTCCGGTCAATTCATTCAACACCCTTTGGGCTGCTTCATCCAAATCCTCATCCATATAAATCAGGCTGCCGGGAAGTTTCATATCATGGAAGACTTCTCCCTCTTCCTCTCCTGCCCGTTTAATCAGCAACACCTTTAGCTGCTCTCCGTCAAAACCTATCACCACACAATCTACGGAAATATGATTGTTTGCCAATGGCGTGTTATGTTCCATGTTTTGCATAATATTTATGTTTAACGGCTGCAAATATAATGAGGTTTTTTGAATATGCAATAGGCGAAAAGAATATTTTTGATATGTTACAAAGCATTATTTTACAGACAAATACATATCATATCTTTTACAATATCACCTTGTTGTGTTATCGTACAAAATACAATATGTAATTTAAGTTGAGTTCCATTGTCGTAATTGTAATAGATACAATAACTATAAAGTCCTTAATTTATAAGGATTTTACGATTTGCCCACTACTCCTTCCGAGGGGCTACATATTGTATTATAAACACACGTCAAGAAGCGCCTTGCACAAAAAACATCTGTTTGTGCGATGATTACCGGAAAAAACCTATACCTTTGCACCACTTTTTTAATTAAACACTAAAAATAAGTAAATATGAAAGCATTTGTATTTCCGGGTCAGGGTGCTCAGTTCGTAGGAATGGGAAAAGACCTGTACGAAAATTCGGCTTTAGCCAAAGAACTTTTTGAAAAAGCAAATGATATCCTTGGATATCGTATCACAGATATCATGTTCAACGGTACGGATGAAGATCTGCGCCAGACCAAAGTAACACAGCCTGCCGTATTCCTTCACTCTGTTATCTCTGCACTTTGCATGGGAGATGACTTCAAGCCCGAAATGACTGCGGGTCATTCACTCGGTGAGTTTTCCGCATTGGTGGCAGCCGGGGCATTGAGCTTTGAAGATGGCCTGAAGCTGGTTTATGCTCGTGCAATGGCTATGCAAAAGGCTTGTGAAGCACAGCCTTCCACTATGGCCGCCATCATTGCTCTGCCGGACGAAAAAGTTGAAGAAATCTGTGCACAGGTAAGTGCGGAAGGTGAGGTTTGTGTTGCTGCCAATTATAACTGTCCGGGACAAATCGTTATCTCCGGTTCTATCGAGGGTATCAACAAGGCCTGCGAACTGATGAAGGCTGCCGGTGCAAAGCGTGCTTTGCCTTTGAAGGTAGGCGGCGCTTTCCATTCTCCACTCATGGATCCTGCCAAAGTAGAGTTGGAAGCTGCTATCAACGCTACTGACGTTCATGCTCCGAAATGTCCGGTTTATCAGAATGTAGATGCTCTGCCCCATACTGATCCGGCCGAAATCAAAAAGAACCTCGTTGCTCAGTTGACAGCTTCCGTACGTTGGACACAGACGGTAAAGAACATGGTTGCCGATGGTGCCACTGACTTTACGGAATGTGGTCCGGGCGCAGTATTGCAAGGTCTTGTTAAGAAGATCGACAGCAGTGTATCTGCTCATGGAATTGCATAATCAATAAAGAACAATAAGTTCAAAGGGGCTGCTTGCTTCACTTAGCGAGACAGCCCCCTTTTTTTTGATAGCGTATTGTAAGTCAGGCGTTGTTATTTTTATCCCTTTCGGACTTTGGCTCTTTCTTCCGTATTTGCTGAAATTGAACCGGACGAGGCTTTCTTGCTGCAATGTTTCTTCACCGGAAATCAGGCTGTTGATTTCATTACCGGACAATGCCCGGTCGAAGATGAGATACAGGCATAATCGAATCCCACGATACCGTAGCCTGTTATGAGGGCTTTGAATGCTCCCGGTATTGTTTCATTCTCAGTCATGGCGTATCTTTTTGTCTTGCTGTTGTGATTAATAAATTAGTTGAATCTCTCTCGTTTGCGCTATTCCCCGCTGCGAGGCGGGGAAGTGCCTTATCTGATTTGACACCCGGACATTAACGCATGGCTGTCCGAATAGCTGTTTGAATTAATTTTACACCTCGCCAATCATACTCCGTTGTACTGTTCTTTTTCCGTATGTACTATGCGGTGACACATCGGCGGGCATATTGGCCGCCACCTCCACTTTTAAAAGTCGAGGACAAAGCGGACTTTATGGCCATAATTTTTAAATTCATTCGCGATTGCAGCAGCAGCGGTGATTCTTATTGCGTCATCGATATCACACTCTTCGCTTGTCCAGTAGTGAGTGGTTCTCTCCCCTTGGGTTGGTATAACCACTGCAGTACCATCCGATATTGCCGTGATTTTGTTGTTGATGTTGTTTACTTCATTAAAAAGTTCTTCGTAGTCTGCGGGACTTGGGATATACCATCCGTCATTTCCGGTGCTTGTCCGCAGCTCCTGGCAGGCGTTAAAAATAGGATAGTCACTAAGGGTATATGATTGGTTAGCTATAAGCGCAAATACCTTGTCTGTATTTTCTTTGCCGTTTGTCTCCGATCTTGCTTGGGTTTCCACATCTTTTGGTCCCCACGTAAGGTTGGTTCCCTCTGTGAGCGAGACGACCTTGCCAGTACCGTCAGCGTTTACTTTATAAATCACGCCGAGAATGGGGTTGGCACTAGTTGCATTAGCGTCCGTACTCCATGTGCCGTCCTTGTAATAGTAGTCGCCTACCTTTGCAGGTATGATTTCCTCTTCAGTACCTATCCATATCCCATCCATTGTCACAGTCAGTTTCACGTCTTTGATGGGTACCGGCTTTTCCGAAATCAGGCTTCCGGCAGCGTTGGTCTTGTAGTTGCGCTTGAGGGGGATTCCGGCAGGGATGGTGACCGGCAGCAACTCTTTACTCGCCGTCCCTGTAAAAGTCAAATCAATACTGCCTAAAGTGGAAGAGGCATCGGTAAAGATATAGTCGGAGAAGAGGGTCTGCGGTTCGGTTGATTTGCTGCTGCAAGTCACCTGAGCCGTGCCACTAACCGTTCCGTCCAGTACATTAAACGTGGTAGGCACATTATACGTGGCAGTCAGCCCGTTGCAATAGCCGTAGTTTGTAGCATTCTTTTCTTTTATCGTCAGTTTGGCAAACGGGCGGGTCAGTGCAGGGATAGAGGGATTTGTCACGGCTGCCGTTTGTTTATCTAATACATAGTGACCGAAGAAAGCATCCCGGGCATCGGTGTTAAAGGCGTACTTGTTTTCAATAATCGAGATGGCTTTCAGACCGTTGGTGGAGTTATTAGTAGCATAAAACTTGTCGTCGTAATGCCCGTAGCTTAGGTCTCCGATTGTGGTAGAAAGACCTTTTGCATCTTTTCCGATAAAGTCCGCCCAGAAAAGGCAGTCGTATGTGCCTTCATCTATCGTGAAATCGAATACTACGTTGTCGCCGGTCAGTCCCACTTGCTCTTCCCGGTGTTTCAACGCAGGGCTTTCGCCTTGCGTCCATACTTCGAGGATGCAGCGCAATTGGTGCTCGGCGGGAGCCGCGGGCAGTGCCCGTGTCCCGATTTGCGCGAAATCTTCGGGCAGCGAGGCGGTGAGGGTCACGCGGTTACTCTCGGTAGCGGTTTGCAGCGCATCGGTTTCGTCCTGACTGCACGAGGTCATCAGCCCCACGAGGGCGATAATCCAGAGGTAAAGATGATACTTTTTCATGTGTTCAGTAATTTAAAATTTTAATTTATTGGTAATTCACTCTTTTATCAATGTAGCAGACCGTCGAGGTCTACGTCTATATTCCCGTCAAAATCGTCGTCTATGTCCACGCCTCCCTGCATCTCATTGGTGAGGAAACGGGCACGCACGGTGGTGAGGTGTCCCCGTCGGTAGGGCACTTCCAGCCCAGTGGTGCGGCTGATGACGTCGCCGCCGCCATCGCGTATCTCCATCGAGAGGCTGACGAACGATTCCGTACCGTTCACAAACACGAAGTCCGTGCCGATGGTGCATTCCTTCTGTCCGTCTGTGGGGACGGTGAGCGGAGTGGTATAGGCTATGCCCGTCCGCGAATCCGCAGGCTTGCCCGCGAGGACATTGAACACCGTGGGGAGGTAGAAGCCGTAGGAGAACGTGATGGTGAATGTTTCATCGTCGGCACGCTGCTTCTTTGTCTTGCGGAGGAAATCCTTCACGTCGGTGGCGATAATCTCGTATTGTGCCAACGGGCGCGCCATGTCCACTTTTACCTGCACCCGGGCATTCCATTCGTCCCGATAGTTCCGCAAGTCGAGCGGTGTAGTTCCGTAAAGGCAATCCCGGTAAGGGGTGCTGCCCGTATAAGGGTCGGTGCAGGCTACCTGCTGCAAGTTGTCCGTATCGTAATAGAGGTCGTCCGTCGTGCCTGCCTTTACGTAGTCCGTCCATACGGCCAGGGTATAGTCCAGCGCATGCAGTTTCAGATGGATGGGGAGCGAGATTTTCCCGTCGCCGTCTTCTTCGGCGGTGTCCATCACCGTCACCTGCCGGGCTGTGGGCTTGCCCTCCCGCCACGCCTCGATGATGAAGCGGCGGCGGTAGCCGTCGGCGGCTTTCGTTGTTCCGCTGCGGGCCTTATGGGTTCCGCTACGGGCATTTTTCTGCGTGATGATTTCCAGCGGTACAAGTTCCAAATCGAGCGTCACTTCGGTGTTGACCTCAACAAGCGTAGGGTCAACGCCCTCTTCGCCCTCTTCCGTCATGCCGGGGTAGTCGTGTACACAACTCACGAAAAGAGTTGCCATGACGAGGGCGATAAATCCTATTGCGTATTTCTGTTTCATAAGCCGTTATTTTTTAAGGTTAAAACGATAGACCAAGGAAAGCCCCACGCGGGTGATTCCCCAATAGTTCTTCGTCCGGGTGTTGATGCGTGCGCCGTTATCCATATTATAATAGGTGTCGTAGCGCATGTTGGCATAGCCTGCGCCGAGGGTGAACTCGCCCGCCCAATGCTCATTAAAGGGCAGCAGGTAACCGTAACTGATGCCTGCTCCGAGTAGCGGACGGTCGGTGTCCTGATAACGGTCGCGGTTCCATTTCACGCTGTACCAGCCTACGTGTGCATGTACGCCGAAGAAATGACCCGCACCCGGCTTCGATAACCAGTAACGGGCTTCGGGCTGGATGGTAAACGTCTTCACGGCATGTTTGTCGCTGACGTACCACGGACACCAGAGTACGGGCAATTCTACGGAGAAATGTTCGCTCACCTGCACATCGGCGGCGACATTCATAATTGTACCCGCCCATGCCGCAAGGTTGGTCTTGACGGCGAGGTAGCGACCGGAAGAAGATGCGGTTTCCGGCGTTATCTTTACGGCTTGTTCCGGCTGTGCCGTTATCGCTTCTGCTTGTTCTTTGGCGGTGACGGTTTGCTGTTCCGCTTGTTGTATCTCTTCCTTTATTTCCTGTTCTTCTCTAACGGGTTCCGGCTCTTTTTCCACAACAACCGGAGTGATTTCTTCGGTCTGCTGTTCTTTCTCTGCCGGAACGGATTTCGACACGTACTCTTCCATCTGCCTGAGTAGTGGAAGTGATGAACAGCTGATTACGACTATATCCCCCAAATCCGGATGGTTATGAGGAGTAGTTACCGTCTTGAAATCGCGTTCGCGCAATCCATGGTAATTAATAAGATAACCTTTCAGGTTGTTACAACGGTGAAAAACTGTACGCCGGTTGCGGGAGTCATTGTCACATTCCCCGGAATAACCGTTCACATAGAGCGTATCCTTTCCTTTGGAAAACGTTTGCAACTGTTTCTTTAATAATTGTAATGTTTGCCGATTGCTTTTGTAGTCTGTCTTGAACATTTGTATGCAAGGCGGATAATGGAAAACGAATGTTTGCGCATTCAGTGAGGAACAAAGAATGAAGCCTATTATCAGGCAGCTAATGATTTTTTTATTCATCGATACATGTATTTATTTTGTTCTTTTAACTATATGTTGTTTGTTCTGTTTCGCAAAGCTATATATCCTTAAGTTGCAATTCGTCAAAACCCTATTGCCATTTTATCAAAATCTTAGTGTTTATGCGGGATTGAGGGCTGTTTTATGCTGAATTCTCTTTTTCACGGTATTGTTTAGGTGTAATCCCATCGTGATATTGCGCAAAAGTCCGGTGCAACGCCGAAGGTGAAGTGAAGCCGGATTTCAGGGCAACCTGGTTGACTGTAAGCCCCGGATGATTCCGCAACAGCTCTTCGGCGTAATGGATGCGGTAGCTGCGTACCACATCGCTGAAACTTTCTCCCCAGCCTTCATTGAATATCTGTGAAAGATAAGTCCGGTTCAACGGAAGCACCCCTGCCACATCCATCAATTTGAAATCCTTACGCAAATAAGGTTTTGTTTCTTCCATCCATTGCTGCACTTTTGTTTTGTATTCGGGCAGTTTTACAAGGAATACCGTTTCATTCATACTCTTTTCCTGTTGTTCCGCATCGTCCACGACCGGAGGAGGCGGCAATTTTTCCACTTCCTCATTTTCCCGGGCTTCTTCTTCATTCATGGTATGGCGGAAGAAGTTCTCCGGATACGGGTTTTCATGGAAAAAGCCTTTGTAAAAGATGAAACCGAAAAACAACTGGACTATGATATTATGTGCTACGTAGCAATAGGTATTGCCATCCAGCAATATCCAGCAGAAAGCAAACATGATGAACATCGTCCCCAAACCGTAAAACCGCAACCAGGATATTTCCATGTCTTCGGTCGAAGCATAGTTTGCATCACACCATTGCCGGTATGAAACCTCGTGGCGATAGACAATCAGAATCAGATAAGCAATATAGGCAAATACGGAAAAAACGATAACCAATCTGTACCAGACATTGAATTGTCCCATATTAATAGGAAGAGTATCCCAATGAGCCAGACGGACAGGAGTTTCGCCCAGCAGATACATAACCGCAAAATAGAAAGCTACAATCACCAGATAAGGGGACATGACCAGCAAACAGCGTTTCGGGGTGAGCCAGCCGGGGCGGACAACTTCAAGAGGATAGAAAAGGGTGATGATAGCATAAAGATTACCGGTTATCAGGACAAAAGGGGCAAGTACGCTGCTCTCCATCGTTCCCATAAAGCCGAACAAAAGACCAAAGATACGGATTGCATAAGCTATTCCCCAAGCCAGCATGACATACGCCAGCAAACGCTTGGAGCGACTGCCTTCTGCATGAAGAAGAAGTAAAATCGCTCCCGCTATGCAGATAACGGTACACATCGGTATCAACATCTGCAAAACGGATTCCCATCCGGGAATAATCAGGTTCATAAAATCATCCTATTCATTTTTACACTACGTTTCATCGCGCCTGAACACAAGAAAGGCGTGAGCCACTGTTAACTTTATCCATAAATCAGGTCTTCGCAATACCCGTGTTGTTAGATAAAGCAACAGCACTCACGCCACTTATGTATATAGGCTACCACGTAGCATAACCCGGAAGGGTTTGCAATAAGTAGGTATATAACAAAAGGACGTGAGCGTTTGTTGCTACCATCTCCAACAACACTGAATCAAAGTTGCGAAGTTTGATTTATGGAGATTGGTATTTTTAAACGCTTCCGTTGTCACATGTCTCATTCCGCCCCGAAAAGCAGAATGCGTACAAAGATAACGGATACCGTTTATTTATCAAAGCAGCACGACAATTGTTTTTACCGGACGATGCGAAAATATTAACTTACGAGCAGTAAAGGAGAAAAAAACAATGGACAATTCGATACCCAAAACCGAAAGCCGTCAATTATTCCTTTAAAAAGCACCTTTTTCCCCTTGTTTTGCAAGGAGATTGGAGAAATTAAGTATCTTTAATCACTTAATGTTATTCCGATTGTACAATGATAAACAAGCACACCTTATTATATACATATTGTTTCTTTCTCTGTGTGGCATTAACCGGATGTCACAAGTCGTCCCAACCAATTGACCGGAGTGATATTCGTGAATGGCTTTCACAGGATGCAGACTCGTGCTTATGGTACTATACCGGCCATTATACCACTTTGCTTAAAGAAAAGAGATACCGGGAAATGGAGCAATTGTATGCCTCCGTTTTGCGTGCTATGCCGGAACATCCCAAAGGGGGCAAAAACATGAACTACCTGATGGGCTGGGTGCTGACCTATTATTATAATGCCCTGATGTATCAGGACAAAGCGGACGGCAGCGAATTTCTGACCGACAGCCTGCTGAACAGCCGCCACCCTTACTATACCCAAGTGCTTCGCCCGGAACTGCTTGCCCACTCCTGCAAGTTCTATCTGGCTCAGAACCGGATGAAGCAGGTAGACAGCATCGGACATCTCTTTCTTTCCCTTCCCCCTACGGACGATCCACGAAGAGATGCCCGGACGTGGCATGTTATGGCATATTCTCTGGAGTTTTGCAGTATTGACACTAAAGTTCCCATGCAGCTGATGGAACATGCGGTAGCGTCGTGCCGGAAAGCGGAAGGCAAAGTAGGCAATGAAGGTGAAATATACGGCTACATGGGTTACCTCTACTGGAAAAACGGAGAACCGGAGAAGGCGATAACCGCCATTCAGGAAGCGATAGACTGGTACACAGCCCGTCCGGGGACTCCGGGGGACGGATTGATAGAATGTTACAATGACCTTAGTCAGGTATATGCCACCCTTGAACTCTTTGACAAAGCCATAGAAGCCAATACCCTTGCAGTGGAAGCATCCAAGAAGCTGGATAACTGGACGCTGGAAGAGGTGTACCGTTTGCGTGCGGCCTGCTTCAGTAATGCCGGAGAGAAGGATTCTGCGCTGTTCTATATACAGGAAGCCATCAAAGCCACTCCGAAAAGCGCGGAAAAATACTTTAATCTTTTATTACACATCAACCGGTTGGATTATTATTATGCCGCCTACCCCGACTCCATAGCCGGACAACTGGATGAATGTTGCCGTCTGCTGAAAGATACCGCCCATATAGACCCGTTTGCCCAAAACTATTTGTATGCTTACCATGGCAAGGCATTGCTGCGAACGCCGGGGCACGAACAAGAAGGAGTGGAACAGTTGGAGCGGAGTTTTCGGAATTTTCAAACATCCCATTTCCCGGAAGGAATCATTTCCGTCGGCGATGAATTGATACGCGCCTACATCCGGACAGGGATGCCGGACCGGATTTCATCTATATATTCCTTATATACCGAAACAAGCGACAGCCTGCGGCATCGGGCACGTGCCAATGCTGCTATCGGAGCCAATGTCCGTTACGAAACGGGACGCAAGGAACAGGAGAACCTTGTTCTTGCCGCCGAGGTGTCTTTGAAGCAACGGACACTGATTTTTACCCGGCTATTGGTCGGACTGCTGTTTGTCATCCTTCTCGTTGGGGGGATGTATATGCGTCAGCGCCAGCGTTTCCTTCGTCAGGTCAGTAACGCACGCCTCTCACAAATCAGCGGATTGCTCCAGACACAACAGGAACTGAAAGAGAAAAATGAATCCTTGCAGGGAATGCAGGAAGAACTGCGTCAAAGCAACGAGGCATTGTTCGAGGCAAAACAAGAGTTAAGCCGACATAATGCTTCATTGACACAAAAGAAAGCTGTCAGCAATCTTCGGATGAAAATCAGCACCGAAATTTTCAACTCCGACAAAGAAGCTGAGTTCCGCCGTAGCTTCACAGCCTTCTATCCCGATTATATTCCTGCACTGCACCGGTTAAGCCCGGACATTACCCGTACAGACGAGCTGATTGCCATGCTTATTATTCTGGAATTAAGCAGTGACGAGATTGCTCTCACGTTGGGTATTTCCAAAATTGGAGTGAACAAGGCCCGTAGCCGTATGCGTAAAAGACTGGGGTTAGCCGGTGACACTAAATTGGAGGACTTTCTGAAAGGGATATGGGATTAGCATATATCCTTTATTTGCAGAACCTCTCTTCCTTCCGGAACTATTTCCATACCTGAAAAGGACGTAAAAAAATCCCTTTTTTATTTTTTATATTTTATTTTCTCTTACCTTTGCCACCGTAAAGACAAAGGGGTGCCCCGACGGGCTGAGATTATACCCTCGAACCTGATGCAGTTAGTACTGCCGTAGGAATTGGATATTTTTTTTCTTCACAGCACTTACCTTAACGGTGCTTCTTTGTATTTACTTCCATTGTTTTACTTAACAGAAACAGAAAATGAAAGTATTAATCAACAACAAAGAAGTGGAAACCGAAGCCTCTACCCTTTCACAGCTGACCAATGAGCTTTCCTTACCGGCGCAAGGCATTGCCGTTGCCGTCAATAACCGTATGGTTCCACGCATGGAATGGACGAATTACGCACTATCCGAAGGCATATCTATCGTAATAATAAAGGCAGCCTGCGGCGGATAAATTATGAAAACAGTTCAGTTCATTACACATTACACTGAAAAGTACTCCTATCTCGACTCTGCCCGTATGGCATTGAAAGGGGGATGCCGGTGGATACAACTGCGTATGAAAGATGCCGGCAAAGAGGAAATAGTGTCCGTAGCTATGGAGCTGCGGAATTTATGCAATGATTGCGGCGCCATATTCATCATTGACGACCATGTGGAGCTGGTCAGGGAAATCGGGGCGGACGGCGTGCACCTTGGTAAAAATGACATGTCCGTTGCCGAAGCGCGGCGCATACTTGGAGACGAATATATCATAGGCGGCACTGCCAATACGTACGAAGATGTGAAAAAGCATTGGCTCGACGGAGTGAATTACATCGGTTGCGGACCGTTCAGATACACTACAACCAAACAGAAACTCAGTCCTATATTGGGGTTGGAAGGATATAAGGATATTATCCGGAAAATGCAGGAAGAAAAGATCTGTCATCTTCCTGTCGTAGCCATTGGCGGGATTACCTTTGCCGATATTCCTGCAATCATGCAGACAGGCGTTACGGGCATTGCTCTTTCAGGGACTGTGTTGCGTGCAGACAATCCGGTAGAGGAAATGCGAAAGATACTTGCCGTAATCAACCAAACAGACAATTATTGAAACAATAAACAAAAAGGTATATGGAAAAATTAGTTATTGCGGGACGTGAATTCAACTCCCGTCTGTTTTTGGGAACAGGAAAGTTTAATTCCAATGAAATAATGGAACAGTCCATTCTGGCATCCGGTACGGAAATGGTAACGGTGGCAATGAAACGCATAGAGCTGGAAAACAAGGAAGATGATATGCTGAAACATATCCGTCATCCCCACATTCAGCTTTTGCCCAACACTTCGGGCGTGCGTAATGCCGAGGAAGCGGTGTTTGCCGCACAAATGGCACGTGAAGCATTCGGAACCAACTGGCTGAAACTGGAAATTCATCCTGATCCGCGCTATCTTCTTCCCGACTCCACCGAGACCCTGAAAGCTACGGAAGAACTGGTGAAGCTGGGGTTTGTAGTCCTTCCCTATTGCCAGGCGGACCCCACACTTTGCAAACGGCTGGAAGAAGCCGGCGCTGCTACCGTCATGCCGCTGGGTGCACCTATCGGTACGAATAAAGGATTGCAGACCAGAGACTTTCTGCGGATTATCATCGAACAGGCCACTATCCCCGTGGTGGTAGATGCCGGTATAGGTGCTCCCAGCCACGCTGCCGAAGCAATGGAAATGGGTGCTTCCGCCTGTCTGGTAAATACGGCCATTGCCGTAGCCGGAAACCCCACAGCTATGGCACAAGCCTTCAAACAAGCCGTAGAAGCCGGACGTATGGCCTATGAAGCCGGTTTGGGATTGCAGGCCGACAGCTTTGTAGCCGAAGCCAGTTCTCCCCTCACAGCCTTCCTTAATGAATAAAACAGCAACAATCAGTTATGAAACCAAGAATAAAATTCCCTCGTTCCGAGAAAGTATATCTGCCGGGAACGTTATATCCCGAACTTCGCGTAGCTATGCGCAAAGTGGAACAAGTGCCCAGTACGACCTTTGTCAATGGAGAGAAAGTGATTAGTCCCAATCCGGACATTTACGTCTACGACACCAGCGGTCCTTTCAGCGATCCCGACATTGAGATAGATCTCAAAAAGGGATTACCCCGCCTGCGCGAACCCTGGATACTGCATCGCAATGATGTGGAGCAGTTGCCGGAGATTACTTCCGAGTATGGCCGTATGCGTCGTGACGACAAGTCGCTCGACCACCTGCGGTTTGAACACATCTCATTGCCCTATCGCGCCAAGCAAGGCAAATGCTGCACACAGATGTACTATGCCAAACAAGGCATCATCACTCCCGAAATGGAATATGTGGCTATTCGTGAAAACATGAATTGCGCCGAATTAGGGATAGACACACATATCACCCCTGAATTTGTCCGCCGGGAAATTGCGGAAGGACGTGCCTTGCTCCCTGCCAACATCAATCATCCCGAAGCCGAACCGATGATTATAGGCCGTAACTTCCTTGTGAAAATCAACACGAACATTGGCAATTCGGCTACCACTTCGAGCATTGATGAAGAAGTGGAAAAAGCACTTTGGAGTTGTAAATGGGGCGGTGACACCCTAATGGACCTATCGACCGGAGCAAACATCCACGAAACCCGGGAGTGGATCATCCGCAACTGTCCGGTTCCCGTAGGTACGGTTCCCATTTATCAGGCGTTGGAAAAGGTGAACGGCAAAGTAGAGGAACTTACCTGGGAACTCTATCGGGACACGCTGATTGAACAATGCGAGCAAGGTGTGGATTATTTCACCATACACGCAGGTATCCGCCGCCACAACGTACATTTGGCGGACAAACGCCTGTGCGGCATCGTGAGCCGCGGCGGAAGCATTATGAGCAAATGGTGTCTGGTGCACGACCGCGAAAGTTTCCTGTACGAGCATTTTGATGATATCTGCGATATATTGGCGCAATACGATGTGGCGGTATCCTTAGGTGACGGTTTACGTCCCGGCTCCACATATGATGCCAATGATGAAGCGCAGTTTGCAGAACTCGACACCATGGGCGAACTGGTGCTTCGTGCCTGGGCAAAGAATGTGCAGGCTTTCATCGAAGGTCCCGGACACGTGCCCATGCACAAGATTAAGGAAAATATGGAACGCCAGATAGAAAAGTGCCACAACGCTCCTTTCTATACGCTGGGGCCGTTGGTTACGGACATCGCTCCGGGCTACGACCATATCACCTCTGCTATCGGTGCGGCGCAAATCGGTTGGCTGGGTACGGCCATGCTGTGCTACGTCACCCCCAAAGAGCACCTTGCATTGCCCGACAAGGAAGATGTGCGCGTAGGAGTTATCACCTATAAGATAGCCGCCCACGCCGCCGACCTTGCCAAAGGACATCCCGGTGCGCAAGTACGCGACAACGCGTTGAGCAAGGCGCGTTATGAGTTCCGTTGGAAAGACCAGTTCGACCTCTCGCTCGACCCGGAACGCGCACAGACTTATTTCCGGGCAGGACGCCATATAGACGGAGAATACTGCACGATGTGCGGCCCTAACTTCTGTGCAATGCGGTTGTCAAGGGAATTGGGAAAGAAAAAAGAATAACTATCGGATTAACTTTATCATAGAATAAAATGTTTTCAGACGAATTAGAAAAAATATCCTGGGAAGAAACGACCGTCCGCATCAATTCAAAGACAGATGCGGATGTGCGCCGCGCACTTTCCAAGGAGCATTGCGACGTAGAGGACTTTATGGCGCTCATTTCACCGGCCGCCGTTCCCTACTTGGAAACAATGGCGCGTTTGAGCAAGAAATATACGGAAGAGCGTTTCGGCAAAACGATTTCCATGTTTGTGCCATTATATATTACGAACTCCTGCACCAACTCCTGTGTGTACTGTGGTTTTCACATCAGCAATCCCATGCCCCGTACCATACTGACGGAGGAGGAAATTGTCAATGAGTACAAGGCTATCAAGAAGCTCGCGCCTTTTGAGAACCTGTTGCTGGTTACAGGTGAAAATCCCGCCAAGGCAGGCGTTCCGTACATTGCCCGCGCACTCGACTTGGCAAAGCCTTATTTCAGCAACCTGAAAATTGAAGTAATGCCCTTGAAAGCCGAAGAATATGCCGAACTGAAGACGCATGGCATGAACGGCGTCATCTGTTTTCAGGAGACCTACCACAAGGCGAACTATAACATATACCACCCGCGTGGCATGAAGTCCAAATTCGAATGGCGCGTAAACGGCTTTGACCGTATGGGGCAGGCAGGCGTACATTCCATCGGTATGGGAGTGCTCATCGGTTTGGAGAAAGAGTGGCGGACGGACATTTGCATGATGGCATACCATCTGCGCTACCTTCAGAAGCATTATTGGAAAACGAAGTATAGCGTCAATTTCCCGCGTATGCGCCCTTCGGAGAACGGCGGGTTTCAACCCAACGTGATTATGAGCGACCGCGAGCTGGCCCAGGTTACCTTTGCCATGCGAATATTCGACCATGATGTAGACATATCCTACTCCACTCGCGAACCGGCTTTCATACGCGACCACATGGCAACTTTGGGAGTTACCACCATGAGTGCGGAGAGCAAAACAGAACCGGGCGGATATTATAGCTATCCGCAAACTCTGGAGCAGTTCCACGTCAGCGACGAGCGCAAAGCCGTAGAAGTGGACAGGGCTTTGAAAAGTTTGGGACGGGAACCCGTATGGAAAGATTGGGATGCCAGCTTTGACCTGAAACGTGTCTGACACTCTTTACATATATAATTATGACCCGATACAGCAGACAAACCGCCCTTCCCGAAATAGGAGAAGACGGACAAGAGAAACTGCATAAGGCAAAAGTGTTGATAGTAGGTGTAGGAGGGCTTGGCTCCCCTATCGCCCTCTATCTTGCGGGTGCAGGAGTAGGCACAATAGGCTTGGTGGATGACGATACGGTGAGTATCAGCAATCTGCAACGCCAGATATTGTACGCGGAGAACGAAACCGGCCTGTCCAAAGTGCACTGTGCCGCCAAGAGGTTGCAGGCTCTGAACAGTGAGGTGAACATCCTTGCCCACCCCTTTCGTCTCAGTTCGGAGAATGCCCGCCGGCTGATTGCAGAATATGATATTATCGTTGACGGATGCGATAATTTCTCCACCCGCTATCTGATTAGCGACAGTTGCAGTGCACTGAACAAACCTTATGTTTACGGTGCTATCCAAGGATTTGAGGGGCAAGTTTCCGTATTCTGCCATGGCGGGCAACCTAAGACATACAGGGACTTGTATCCCGACGAAGCCGCAACATTACAAATGCCTGCTCCCGATAAATCTGTGATAGGCGTTACTCCGGCCATTGTGGGCAGTGTGGAAGCGAGTGAGGTTCTGAAACTTATTTGCGGTTACGGCGATGTACTGGCCGGAAAATTATGGACTGTCGATCTTAGGAGCATGCAGTCGTTCATTCTTTTAATATAAATGGCAGAAAAAATATACCCGAATTGTATGAAACTGATAGTGATTACCCAACCTGAATTCTTTGAAGATGAAGCCGCTGCGATCACTTCCCTGTTCGATGCCGGACTTGAGATCCTTCATCTTCGCAAACCCGGTGCGTCTTACGAAGATATGGACAAACTCTTGCGCCGCCTTCCGGCGGAATACATGGAGCGCATCGTTACCCACGACCATTTCGGGCTTGCATCCGAACGGAACTTGAAAGGTGTTCATCTGAACGGACGCAACCCGGCAGTACCTGCTGGCTTTACAGGGCACGTCAGCCGTTCCTGCCATTCGCTGGAGGAAGTGGCGGAATATAAAGCGGCATGCAACTATGTTTTCCTCAGTCCCATATACAACAGCATTTCAAAAGAGGGATATGCTGCTGCCTACGCTTTTGATGATTTGCGGAAGGCACATCAGGCGGGCATCATCGACTCCGGCGTAATGGCGTTGGGCGGTGTCACTGCTGAGCACTTACCCGAAATCAATTCATTAGGTTTCGGCGGCGTGGGACTGTTAGGCGATATATGGCAGCGGACGGGAACGGATTTCATCAATCATTTCAGGGAGCTGCTCCGTTCGGCTTCTGTCTTTTAATCATCAATCATTTTATCATCATGTTGTCCACTCCAGTCATTCTCACCGTTGCCGGTTCCGATTGTTCCGGCGGCGCAGGCATACAGGCGGATATTAAGACGATTTCCGCATTGAAGGGGTATGCCGCCTCCGTCATTACCGCCGTTACCGCACAGAATACGGTAGGGGTTCAAGCCGTCTACCCCATTCCGCCGGATATTGTCCGCATGCAGACAGAATCTGTCATGGACGATTTGCAGCCTGCTGCCGTCAAAATAGGAATGGTGCACAATGCCGCTATCGTACGCGCCATTGCGGAATGTCTGCAAAGGTTCCGCCCCCGCTTTGTTGTCTGCGATCCGGTCATGGTGTCTACCAGCGGACGGCAACTGATGACGGAAGATACCATTCACACAATTCAGGAAGAGCTTTTCCCCCTCTGCTCCCTGATAACTCCCAATTTGAGTGAAGCATCATTGCTGCTTGCACGCACTGTCACAGATGTGGAGGATATGAAACAAGCGGCTCGCGAACTGGCAGACCGCTATCATTGTGCCGTATTGGTAAAAGGCGGCCACTTGTCCGGAACCACAATGTGCGATGTGTTGTATGGCGAGAACGGATTCAGCCTGTTCGAACAACAAAAGATAGAGAGTTGCAATCTTCATGGTACGGGCTGCACGCTCTCTTCCGCCATTGCCACCCTCGCTGCCTGCAACAACGGGCTTGAGGATGCCGTCCGTCAGGCAAAAGCCTATATAAGCAAAGCTATTCTTCATGGCAAGGACCTGCACATAGGGCATGGAAACGGGCCTTTATGCCATTTCTTCCCGGAGGAAGAATGATTGCTCATCTTTTTCCGGAAAAATTCATAATTAAAGCCCGAAATACTTGACAAGGGGTATCCTCATTTCGTATATTTGCACATCGAACAACTAATAACATTAACCTAAAACTTAGTAAATGGCAAAATCAATTTCTTCCTTTTCGGAGTTGGCACAAATGTATTTTCCCGGTTGCACTACTCCTAAAAATGCGGTGAGATGTCTGCAACGCAGCATTAAGAGATGTACAAAATTGGCAACATTATTGGCGGAAACGGGCTATCTTCCCTATAATCACCGCTGGATTTCGCCCAAGCAACAAGCGCTGATATTTGAAAATTTAGGCGATCCATACCCTGATTAAGTTTATAAAACGACATGAAAAAACGGCATTTCACATTGTGATTTGCCGTTTTTTTGTATCTATATTTCAATAAATTCATTCATAGACATCAAAACGCCTATTAATAAATTCCGGAAGAATTTTACTATAATTTTTCAAGAATTACAGTAAAATTCCAAATACATTCATTTATAGGAAGATTTTAAATGTATCATCATTTTACTTTTTCGCATGTAAGCAAATAATGAAAGGCATTTAGGTGGTGGAAAGCTGTTTCTTTTTCTGGTTTATGCTTTATTTCATCAAGAAAGGCGGTGTTGTTTATGTATATAAATAGTTACGTTTGCGGCGTTTCCCCGACCCGGTTTCCGTATGCATGCAATCATAATGTTTTCGAACCCACTAATAATTAGCAGCTTACAACTTTTTTCAAAAAAACACGTTCCAAAGGGCCCAAAAGGGGACTGAACGCCCGGCAGCCTGTTGTACCTTTGCATAGTCATTAAAACAAATGGCAATAGTAAACCTTTTTATTTTTTAACCTATTAAACTTTAACGATTATGGCTTTAGAGTATGTAGTAACCAAAAGAGTGTTTGGTTTTGACCAGTCGAAAACAGAAAAGTATGTAGCGCGTTCCGTCGGTTCCGGCCAAGTGCGTTTCGACAAAATGTGTGCAAAGGTCAGTCGCCTGTGCGGTGTTCATCGCAAAGTGGTAGACTTGGTGGTAAGCGGTTTGGTGGACATGATGGCAGAGGACATTGACGACGGCAAAACGGTGCAAATGGGAGAATTCGGACTGTTCCGGCCTACCATTAAAACAAAAAGCGCCAACACAGCCGAGGAGGTCAATGCAAGCAATATCCTTTCCAAGCGCATCGTGTTTACGCCGGGAAAGATTTTCCACCGTACGCTGGAGGAAATGAGCGTCACCCGTTCAGTGCCAGTGGACACTGACTATACAGACGGAAGCGGCAATAGCGGAAACACCGGTGGCACTGACGAGCCTAATGAAGGCGGCGAAGAAGAGGATCCGTTGGGATAACCGTTATTGAGAGAATACATTTTTTCTTCTACCCTAAAGATGAAAAGCAGCGGGACGTGTCCCGCTGCTTTTTTTTATATAATATACCTGCCATTATTAAATTTTATCTATTATTTTTGCAAAAATATTCACAATAAACCAGGCATATATCATGGAAAAAGCAAAAGTATATTTTTCGGACTTACGCACCTCTCCCACTTCCAATCTTTTAGACAAAATGGAACGTCTGCTCAAGCGTGCCGGTATCGGACAGCTTCCTTTACAAGACAGCTTTACCGCCATCAAGATACATTTCGGCGAACCGGGCAATCTGGCATACATCCGCCCCAACTATGCAGCGCGTATGGCAAATTTACTCCGCAGTTTCGGAGCCAAACCTTTCCTGACAGACTGCAACACCCTATATTCCGGCCGCCGTTCCAATGCTGTGGACCATCTGCAAAGCGCAATGGAGAACGGGTTCAATCCCATATCCGCCCAATGCCAGGTGATTATTGCAGACGGAGTCAAAGGTACGGATTACAGGGAAATACCGATAGACGGAGAATATTGCCCGACTCCCAAGATCGGCACCGCTATCGCCGATGCGGACATCATAATCAGCATGAACCGCTTTAAAGGGCATGAACAAGCCGGATTTGGCGGCGCTCTGAAAAATCTCGGAATGGGATGTGCCAGCGTAGGCGGCAAACTGGAACTGCATGCATCTTCCCAACCTAAAATAGACACCGGAAATTGCATAGGGTGTAACATCTGTGTAAAACATTGCGCTCACGATGCCATACATTTGAACGCAGAACGCAAAGCGGAAATAGATTATGCCAAATGCGTGGGATGCGGACAGTGCGTAGCTCTGTGCCAGCATGATGCCGCCGTTGTGAGCGACTGGGACACATCCGAACGGCTGAATTACAAAATAGCAGAATATTCCGCCGCCGTACTGAAAGACAAACCGCATTTCCACATCAGTTTCATCATGAACGTATCACCCGAATGCGACTGCTGGAACCATAATGACGCTGCCATCATTCCCGACCTCGGCATGCTGGCGTCGGCAGACCCCGTAGCGTTGGATAAGGCATGTGCGGACTTGGTCATTCAGTCGCCCATTTTGCATGGAAATAATGTGCTTGCCAAAGGACACGAGCACGAAGACCTGTGCGGTTGCGACAAATTCCACATGGTGCATCCCGATACGGACTGGCTTGCCGGCCTGCGCCATGCCGAAAAAATCGGTTTGGGAACAATGGATTACGAGTTAATAAAAATCTAAAGCAGCATTTACACTTATGGCAAAAACAATGGAGGAAGTGCTGGAGCGTTTCCGCACTATTGAATTCCACGAGGATTTTGATATGATTGTGGCTATTGCCAACGGCGGAATTGTTCCGGCGGGTATCATCAACCAGCGCCTGCAGAAAGAAGTACATCTCTTGCGCATCAATTTGAGAGACGAATACCAGCATCCAAAGTATGACGTTCCGCAATTACTGGCGCCTGTGGATTTCGACTTCAAGGGCAAGAATATCTTGCTGGTGGACGACCGTATAAAAACCGGTTCCACCATCAGGCTGGCACGCGAACTGCTGAAAGATGCATGCAGCATCAAAACCTTTGCAGTGAACGGTACGGCCGATTATGCATTATTTGATGAGACATGTTTCAAATTTCCATGGATATTATGAATAAATGAACATTTTCCTGCTGTTTTCCTTTCTTGCTTCGATAAAATAACTAATTTCGTACCGGACTAAAAATAGCAGAGACTAACAATATGGAAGTAGTAACGAACAACTGGTTCTCAAATAAATATTCTATCGGTTATGCCTTGAGTGGCGGCTTCATTAAGGGATTCGCCCATTTAGGAGCCATGCAGGCACTGCTGGAGCATGACATTAAGCCCAATATAATTTCAGGTGTCAGTGCCGGTGCGTTGGCAGGCGTTTTTTATGCGGACGGCAATGAACCGCATAAAGTCCTGGATTATTTTGCCGGGCATAAATTTCAGGACTTGACCAAATTGGTAATACCCAAAGTGGGCTTGTTCGAGCTTGGCGACTTTAAAGATTTCCTGAGAAGTAACCTGAAAGCGAAAAAACTGGAAGAATTGCAATTGCCACTCATCATCACCGCTACCGACTTGGATCATGGACGTTTGGCACATTTCCATAAAGGAGACATCGCAGAGCGTGTAGCTGCATCCTGCTGCATGCCGGTATTGTTTGCACCCGTAAAAATAGAAGAAACCTATTACGTGGATGGAGGACTTTTGATGAACCTGCCGGTAACCACCATCCGACGGGTGTGTGAAAAGGTGGTGGCAATCAATGTCAGCCCTTTGATGGCGCCTAAGTACAAAATGAACATCGTGAGCGTAGCCTTGCGCTCGTACAACTTCATGTTCCGTTCCAACTCGTTCCCGGAGCGTGAGAAAGCGGACTTACTGATAGAGCCTTACAACCTGGACGGTTACAGCAACCGGGAGCTGGAAAAAGCGGAAGAGATATTTATGCAAGGATACAACGCTACCAATGACATACTGGAACGTCTGCAAATAGAAAAAGGCACTATCTGGAAAGAGTAAAATAACCATTCTCTAAATAAAAAGAAATGAGCGACGAAAATAAACTGATTATTTATCAAGTGTTCACCCGGCTGTTCGGGAACAACAATAACCACTGTATCAATAACGGTAGTATTACCGAAAACGGATGCGGCAAAATGGCTGACTTCACAGCCAAGGCATTAGGAGAAATAAAGAAGCTGGGGGTTACCCATATATGGTATACCGGTATTATAGAACATGCAACGCAAACGGATTATCGTCGCTACAATATCCAGCCCGATCATCCGGCTATCGTAAAAGGTAAAGCCGGTTCGCCATATGCCATAAAAGATTATTATGATGTGGATCCGGATCTGGCAAAGGACGTTCCGGAGCGTATGAGGGAATTTGAAAACCTGGTGCAGCGCACACACCGTAGCGGCCTGAAGGTCATTATTGATTTTGTACCTAACCATGTAGCACGCCAGTACCATTCGGACATGCAGCCGGACGGCACTTCTCAATTGGGCGTGAACGATGATGCGAACTATGCGTTCAGCCCTTACAATAATTTCTATTACATCCCGCAATCGGAGCTGCATGGACAGTTTGACATGCAAGGTACAGCCGGTGAACCATATAAAGAGTTTCCGGCCAAGGCCACCGGCAACAATCGTTTTGACGCCTATCCCAACATCAATGACTGGTACGAAACGGTCAAACTGAATTATGGAGTGGATTATCAGAATGGCGGCACCTGTCACTTCAATCCTATTCCCGACACATGGACCAAAATGCTGGATATTCTGATGTTTTGGGCCGGGAAACATATTGACGGCTTTCGTTGCGACATGGCGGAAATGGTTCCTGTCGAGTTTTGGGAATGGGCTATCCCTCAAGTAAAGACCAAGCATCCCGACCTTCTCTTTATAGCTGAGGTGTATAATCCGAAAGAGTACGGTAACTATCTGTTCCGAGGAAAGTTTGATTACCTCTATGACAAAGTGGGACTGTATGACACGCTCCGCGCAATAGTGTGCGGCGACGAATCCGCAACAGCCATTACGAGGGCTTGGCAGAGTTTGGGCGGAATAGAGAAACGGATGCTGAATTTCTTGGAAAACCATGACGAACAGCGCATCGCTTCCGACTTCTTTGCAAGTAACCCGCGTAAAGCCATACCCGCCCTCATCGTATCGGCCTGTATGAACGTAAACCCTATGATGATTTACTTCGGACAGGAATTTGGCGAGCTGGGCATGGACAGCGAAGGCTTCAGCGGAAGGGACGGGCGCACTACGATCTTTGACTATTGGAGCGTCGACACTATTCGCCGCTGGCGCAATGGCGGAAAATTTGACGGGAAAATGATGGCGGACAATCAGAAACACCTGTATGCCATCTATCAACGCATACTGACATTATGCAACGAGGAAAAAGCAATCTCACAAGGTGACTTTTTCGATTTGATGTATGCCAATGTCAACGGCTGGCGTTTCAACGAACATAAGCAATATACTTTCTTGCGTAAGTCCGGTAGGGAATTATTGCTGTTTGTCGTAAACTTCGATCATATATCGGCAGACCTTGCAATCAATATCCCTTCCCATGCCTTTGATTTCCTGCAAATACCACAAATGGACCGGTACCATGCCGTCGATTTATTGAGTGGCAAAGAAGAGACAATCAGCCTATTGCCATACAAGGCAACGGAAGTATCTGTGGAAGGATACGGCGGTAAAATTCTTAAAATAAAATTATAAATTATGGAAATGATGCAGAGTGACCGTTTCACTCTGCATCATCCCTACCTTCCATTTTATCCTTCAACCTGTACATACGCGTAATGGCCGGATTATAGAACTCATCCGGATAATGGGCGGTAATGTCACTCAGGTTAGCTTGTACATACCTTTTTACATCAAATATCGTTTCAGCATCGTTCAATTGTATCTGTTCGGGAAATGATGCCGCTTTGGACCACTCTATCAAGGCATTGACACTTTCTTCATCGTATTTATACTCTCTCATAATTCATATATTTTCTTGCAAAGATATAACAATTGCTAAAGTTATCCTTACCCTTATGAACAAATTCTGAAAGGGTGACGTTATATAGATGTGTTTTTCATAGTATTAGATATAAGATTAATTAAAGGAGACGTACCCGCTTGTGATAAGTAAGTACATCAAAGAACAGAAGCGTCTGTTTTGATTGATAAATGTGTAAGAAGCATCGGTTTACCCCAAGCCGGTGCTTTTTTTATGTCTGTTTGTAGCATGTTATAAATATTATCCGTAAATTTGGCAGAAATAAGGATTTATGATTGATATGAACATTCCTGTTATATTTCAATTTCTGAAAGAACTGTCCGCCAACAATAATCGCGAATGGTTCAATGCTCACCGGGAACAATACGAAAATGCCCGAAATGAGTTCGAGAACTTGCTGACAGTGATTATCTCCCGCATCTCATTGTTTGACGAAAGCATCCGCGGCATCGAAGCCAAAGACTGTACATACCGCATCTATCGGGATACACGCTTCTCGGAAGACAAAACACCCTATAAGAACCATTTTGGCGGCTATATCAACGCCAAAGGAAAGAAATCCGACCATTGCGGATACTATATCCATTTGCAACCGGGAAACTGCCTGTTGGCAGGCGGCAGCTATTGCCCGCCCCCTCCCCTGCTGAAAGCATTGAGACAGGCGGTGTATGATAATATAGATGAATTCCGGGGGATTGTCGAAGATCCTGTATTCAAACAATACTTTCCCGTTGTCGGAGAAAATTTCCTGAAAACAGCCCCGAAAGGCTTCCCTAAGGACTATCCGTACCTGAAGTACTTGCAGTGCAAGGAGTATACCGTTGCCTGCAGCCAACCGGACAGTTTCTTTCTGGCTCCGGACTTTCTGGATCGTACAGATGATATTTTCAAACAGATGAAACGTTTTTCAGACTTTGTGAATTACACAATAGACGACTTTGAATAATTACCTATTTATAACTAACTTAAAACATTTGAATTATGGTAGTAGACAGACTTGAAAACATAGAGAAATATGCTTCGCTGAATCCTTTATTCGCACAAGCCATTGATTTTTTGAAATCACACGATTTGAACGCTTTGGAAGTGGGAAAAACGGAGCTTAAAGGTAAAGAATTGCTCGTAAATGTGGCGCAAACCAAACCGAAAACAAAGGAAGATGCCAAACTGGAAACACACAGGGATTTTATTGACATCCAGATTCCTCTGTCTGGTACTGAAATAATGGGCTACACCGCCGCAAAAGATTGCGTTCCGGCAGATGCTCCCTACAATGCAGAGAAAGATATTACTTTCTTTTCCGGTCTGGCAGAGAGCTATATCGAAGTTAAACCGGGCATGTTTGCTATTTTCTTTCCACAAGACGGACACGCTCCCGGCATCACTCCGGATGGTGTGAAAAAAGTAATTGTGAAAGTTAAAGCATAATATCAAATACCTCAAATTAATCCTTTATGGAAACATTGAATTTGATTAAGAACGATCCTTGGCTGGAGCCTTACGCAGATGCCATAAACGGACGTCATAAACATGCTGCTGAAAAAGAAGCGGAATTAACCAACAAAGGAAAACAAACCTTATCGGATTTTGCGTCCGGCTATCTTTATTTTGGCCTGCATCGCACTGATGAAGGCTGGGTTTTCCGCGAATGGGCTCCCAATGCCACTCAGATTTTCTTGGTTGGAACGTTTAATGACTGGAAAGAGGAGAAAAAATACAGCCTGAAACGTAAAGCAAACGGAAACTGGGAAATAAAACTACCGGCCGGCGCCATGAAGCATGGTGACTTATACAAACTAATGGTGCATTGGGACGGTGGCTGCGGCGAACGTATTCCGGCATGGGCAAATCGGGTTGTTCAAGATGAACAAACCAAAATCTTCAGTGCACAGGTATGGTCGCCGGAGAAACCGTATAAGATGAAAAAGAAAACTTTCAAGCCCGCCACTAATCCATTGTTGATTTATGAATGTCATATCGGTATGGCGCAACAAGAGGAAAAAGTCGGCAGTTACAGAGAGTTTCAGGAAAAGATTCTTCCACGCATCGTAAAGGATGGATATAACTGTATCCAGATTATGGCTATTCAGGAGCATCCATATTACGGCAGTTTCGGGTATCACGTATCAAGTTTCTTTGCTGCTTCTTCCCGCTTCGGTACTCCGGACGAACTGAAAGAACTCATTGACACAGCCCATAGCATGGGCATCGCTGTTATCATGGACATCGTTCACTCCCATGCAGTGAAGAATGAAGTCGAAGGGCTGGGTAACTTTGCCGGTGATCCGAACCAGTATTTCTATCCGGGTGCCCGTCGTGAACATCCGGCATGGGATTCGCTTTGCTTTGACTATGGAAAAAATGAAGTTATTCATTTTTTGCTGTCCAACTGTAAATATTGGATGGAGGAGTATCACTTTGACGGTTTTCGTTTCGATGGCGTGACTTCAATGCTGTATTATAGCCATGGTTTAGGCGAAGCATTCTGCAACTATGGAGACTATTTCAATGGCCATCAGGACGACAATGCCATTTGCTATCTGACACTTGCCAACCGCCTGATTCATCAAGTTAATCCTAAAGCAATTACCATTGCCGAAGAGGTATCGGGAATGCCGGGACTGGCTGCAAAATTCGAGGATGGCGGCTATGGCTTTGATTATCGCATGGCGATGAATATTCCCGACTATTGGATCAAAACTATCAAGGAAAAAATAGATGAAGACTGGAAACCCTCCAGCATGTTTTGGGAAGTGACCAACCGTCGTCAGGATGAGAAAACAATATCTTATGCGGAAAGTCATGATCAGGCATTAGTTGGTGACAAAACGATTGTTTTCCGTCTGATAGATGCCGATATGTACTGGCACATGCAGAAGGGTGATGAAAACTATACTGTAAATCGTGGCATCGCCTTACACAAGATGATACGTCTGTTGACGGCAACGACTATCAATGGCGGTTATCTTAACTTCATGGGTAATGAGTTCGGTCACCCCGAATGGATAGACTTTCCTCGTGAAGGTAATGGTTGGTCGTGCAAATATGCCCGCCGTCAATGGGATTTGGTAGATAATAAAAATTTGGCATATCATTATCTGGGTGATTTTGATTGCGCCATGTTGGAAGTTATCAAAAGTATGAAGAATTTCCAAGCTACGCCGGTTCAGGAAATATGGCATAATGACGGAGATCAGGTATTGGCGTATATGCGTAAGGATTTAGTATTTGTATTTAACTTTAATCCCAAGCAGTCTTTCACCGATTATGGATTCTTGGTTCCTGCCGGTTCTTATGAGGTTATATTGAATACCGATAATCCGGATTATGGTGGCTATGGACTGACTGATGACACAGTGAAGCATTTCACCCTTTCAGATCCTTTGTACAAGAAAGATAAGAAAGAATGGCTGAAACTCTATATTCCGGCGCGAACAGCAATGGTTTTAAAGAGAAGTAAATAATTGAAGAACAAAAACAGAGTATGATAAAAAGAGAGACAGACCTTGATTGGACTGTCTCTCTTTCATGTTTTATGTATGTGAGTTTTATAACTGAGTATTTATAAAGTTCAGCATTGTATTGGCATTGTCTATCATTTTCTTTTGAGCCGGTTTGCTCGGAGACAACAATGGAATAAGTTTTTCCAGATACTCCTTGGACTCTTTGAATTGTCCTTTTGCCTTTTCAGCATCTGTATTCAATGTAGCGGCGCCTTGACTGTAAAGCAATACTCCTAAGCTATTGAGGGCGTTTACATTATCCGGCTGGATTGCAAGAGCTTGTTTGAAAGCACCTTCTGCATCATCAACCTTTTTAGCTTTTTGTGCAACAATACCTTGATTCACGTAATAAGTAGCATACATTCTTGTTAAGGTCTTATTTCCCGGGACTGCTTCCAGGCCTTCTTTCAGAGTAGCAACATATTCATCATTTTTCTTCAAGTCCTTCAATGCACCGGCTTTACCAATATAGGCATTGGCTAAGTTATACTTCTTCTGTACAGCTATATCAAAGTATTTCAAAGCATCGGCAGGCTTCTTAATTTTATCGGCGCAAACACCGCAGTTAAAAGCAATTACAGAGTCTTGGTTATTTGTCTGTGTCAAATAAGTGCTGAATTTTGTGAATGCCAGTTGATAATTCTTAGATTCAAGTGCGGCTTTACCTTCATTGACCAATTGTGCAGGGTCGGTATTCTGCGCAAAGAAATTAGTAGCTGCACAACAAAGTGCAAGAGATAAGATTAATTTTTTCATATGCTTTTATGATTTTAAATATTGATATCTCAAAGTTAACAGCCTACAACGTAGAAGCAAAACCTTTTTACCTTTTTTGGGTTTTTTACGGTAGTAGTAACAAGTGTTATTTTACGTAAACAAAGAAACTGACAGAGTATGGAATTTCTTATTTTTATAGTACCATAATCCCATATCGGAATTTGCTCCGTTTGCTCCGTTCACTCCCAATAAAATAATTCCTGTAACCAATACAAGTTACTGATTATTTCCGGTGTTATTTCTGAAAGAAGAAACTCGCCTTTGGTAAATTCAGTAAAGTATCACCAGTATTTCCCGCAACTGCTTGCAGTCATACGTTTGGATGCACTTTATGCTATCGAGCTTTTCTTGATACTCGTTTAGGAGGGTGCGTAACTTGGTATTTATCATTGCTGCGTCTGGACGCTTGACGACTTGACCATTTTTGAATTGGAAGAGGTTGTCGATTTTGAATCGAGTGACAATGTGCTTTGTTTCTTCCTTTTGCTGGAATTAAAGCTAATCTGATTGTTGCCATAGACTTAAAATATTAGAGAAAATCCTTAGACAAGATTTCGACAAGGTAAATCGCTCAAAAGTGAGCATTTTCTCGTTTTTTTTAATCTAACAGCATCTTGTTTTAAAAGAAAAACGCTGATTGTCTTATTGATAATCAGCGTTTTATAAAAGTGATTCCGTTGCGATTCGAACGCAAGACCCACGCCTTAGAAGGGCGTTGCTCTATCCAGCTGAGCTACGGAACCATCCTTAATTGCGGTGCAAAGGTACGTTTTTTTATGAAAACTACAAATTTTACATCCAAAATATTTATTGTTTATACTAAAATGATAATCTCAAATCGAAAATATAAGGAGTTGTTCTCCTGAGATACAATGCATTATGGCATATGAAGTTTTTCTTAAAAGGAGTGATAAATACAGCTATTAATATGACACAAAAATTCCAGAAGAATCAGCATAATCAAAAGTTTGATCAGTTACTCCCCCACAAATTGGCAATTTCTACAGAAATAATTCTCGAAAGAATCAATTACAGTTTACTACAATTGATAATAAGCCTCGTTAGCCATGACGATTGCATCTTCCAAAGTACCACCACTTTGTTCTACAAATGCAATGACAGCATCTATAAATTCGTTGAAAGAAGCAATATCTTCGCCAGCTGTTTTTTCATTATACTCTTCTTCTGTAAAATCCAAGCTTTCTATTAATTTTGTCTTCATCTTTATTTCAATAATTATTATAGTATTATTATATTCAATACCTTTTTTGCAAAAATAATATATCGCCATGACTTCTTAGCTATTATTTGCAAATAATATTTACCATTGTAATATATTACGGATGTTTATTACAAACATGCAAATTTCTTTGGTAGCTATAATATAATTGAGTTATGCAACCACACCATTCATTCACAATGCTGCCAACAAATGTATATGTTTTTCTAAATAGGATTTTTCTATTTATATTGATGATATTCAGCCCATTCAGGTTTCATAATGACAGGACAAACAGACAGAATGTTTCTATATAAAAACTAGGCTTCATGACGAAGATATATAGGAAATGATGAAATAAAGATTTATAAAAGGTTACGATATATTTCCAAGACATTACAACCCTAACGGTAGCTTGCAAACATACCAAAGTACAAATAAAGCAGTCCAGGCAACAAGGATAACCAATGAATACCTCCACGTGTATTTAAGTAACGAACCATATGTGGATTGCCTATCGTACTGCTGCATATAAGTCAGCACAAGCGGCATATAAAACATAAACGGAGTAATGGCGTTTGTTGCACTATCACCGATGCGATAAGCACATTGTGTCATATCCGGAGAAACTCCCATGCCGGTCAGAACAGGAATGAAAATGAAAGACATAAATGCCCATTTCGATGTGGAAGATACCATAATGAGGTTTATAAAAGCTGTGAATAGGATGAATAATATCAGTATCCACAAATTATCCAATCGGACTAAAGAAAGCATATTAGCTCCCATTATTGCTATACACTTGTCTAAATGAGAATACTCAAAACAGGCAAACATCTGAGAAGCGAAAAAAGCGATTACAAAATATACACCCAATAACTTCATCGGTTGCGTCAATCCCTCTATCACATCACTATCTGTACGATAATGCCCGGAAGCAAATCCATATATCATTCCCATTAGACCAATACCCAAAGATAGTAAAAACAGAATACCAATGATAAATGGCGAACGAATCAGTCCTCCATTAACTCCTCGCAAAATTCCCCATGATGAAAATGTAGCCCATAAGATAAGTACGGCATAAAGTACCCCCACAATTACAGCCCCTAATAAAGCTCTCTGTTCTTTACGGGATAATTGTTTGTAACCGCGAAAAACATCACTTTCATTATACTTTCCCAAACTTGGCAATAGTTTTTTACGGGTTATATAATAAATAATGAATATTAATAAGAAAGTAGATACACAAAAGAAATAATAGTTACATAGCGGACCGATTCGTCCGCCTGATACATTTGTCATATCAGCAGCCTCTTGTGTTGTAGCAGCCAGCATGGGATCAAGTGTACTCAAAAGTATATTAGCGCTATAACCACACGATACCGATACATAGGCAACAATAATTCCGCCTATGGGATGCAACCCTACCGAATGAAATAGTGTTGCGGCGATAGGCAGTAATATAATGTATCCGGCATCTCCCACAACATTAGATAGCAATCCCAAGACAATAACACTGAGTACAATACGCCAGGGATTATGCCTTTGGTTACGAAGACCTTTACGAATACACGCGTCTATAAATCCTGAATGCTGGGCAACGCCTATTCCAAACATCGCCACAATAACCAACCCTAACGGGGCAAAACCGGTAAAGTTTGTGACCACATGGCGCAACAACCAACGAATACCTTCCGGGCTCAACAAACTTTGTACCCTTATCTCCTCTCCTGTCTGGGGCAATCGCACATTCAAGCCGTAGACATCGAATATCCACGACAGAAAAATGATTCCCAGGGTCAACAGGAAGAACATTGTTGCAGGATGGGGCATGCACCATTTATTTCTCATAGCTGTTTAGTTTCCAGAGCTGCTATTCATCGTCTGCTTCCAGATTGTCAATATCAAGAATACGCAGTTCAAGTGCACGCACGACAAGACGCGTGGCATTCACCCCTATGCGTTCGGAAGCAGAGAAAAGGCGTCCTACTAAATCATTCTGTCGTTTCTCCAATGACTTCACTCCAAAAGGCATTCCTTTCAGACTGGCAATCATCTCCTTTGTGTAGCCCAAAGCAAGATGACGGAGAAAACGTTCATCATATTCGTCGATATCGTAACAGATGATAGCCTCCTGCCGTTTTGCATCGTTTAAGACAGAAGTCTTAAAACGCTCCACAATTTTTTCCAATATGGGATAATTAAAGACAAGCTTCTTTCCATCCATAACGGCTTGTACATCCGTTTTTGTCAGCAATTCTCCTGTTTTCAGAATGATGCCGTCAGCTCCTGCATCAAGGACATCCACCCATAACTTTTCATTCAATATCTCTCCGGTGAAGATCAACACATACACTCCCGGATAACGTTTAAAAATATTACGGCAAATATCCACACCGATAGTAGTAGAACCACCCAATCCCAAATCCAACAAAACGAGATCAGGCACGCCTGCTTCCATTAAGCTCCAGAACTCCTGTTCTGTCATGGCAGTACCGATAATTTCCGCTTCCGGTATTTCGTGCCGGAATATCTCTTCCGTACCTTTTAGCTCCAATTTTACATCTTCTACAATGATGACTTTGAATTTCTTTGCTTCCATATTTTATTTCTTTTCATCCTTACTTATTCAAATTTGCTCTGAAGAGAAACAGTTATTCTCTCTGCTAAACTTTCTTTATATAACGAGGCAGCGTAAAGTATACGACAAGCCCTCCCTTCTCCAACGGTTCTGCATTGATACGACATCCTCTCCTTCCGACAAACTCGTCATGATCGCGAATTATTTGTTTGCATATCAGATATTCCGTACCACACAATTCACCTCTTTCGCCTGTCGTCATACGTGTCAGATTCGGATAAAACAGTTGATTCAGTTCCTCCCTCGTTTTCTCCCGTCGCATATCTGTAAAAAGGAAACGTACAAAATCTTCCTCTACTGCACAAGTCAGGGTGATTTTTCCTGAAACTGGTACTGACAGAGCTTCATCAATTAAGTTCTCCAACAGAAAACGTAATTGGATTACATCTCCGACAACAGACTCATTCACGATCTCCGTTTTGAAAATGACAGGCACAGTAATTCCCTTACGCACTTTACGGAAATACTTTTCCGCAGCTTCCGATAACTCGGATACAGGAATGACAGTACGTCTGAAAGTAACCTCCTCCAGTTGTCGGGACGCGCACTGACTCAAAATGGTGAATACTCCTTTGTAATACTCTATCAGTTCACTAATAGCCGTTACCGTCTCCTGTTCCTCCGCCTCCGATAGTTTACCGGAACGAAGCTTACCTATCAACTGCTTAATTCTATTAGGATAATAAATTGTTTCATGCTTGATAGTAGACAAGCAATTATCAAGCACCATGTTCTGAACATGCAGCAGGCTATCTTCCCACGATGCACGATGTGCTTCATCCTGAGCGGTTTCAATATTCCGGTATCTTGTGGCCAATTTTACAACCGCATTAAATATCACAATCGCAACGTAACGAGCTATCAACTCCAGCAGCAAATAATCGCTTTCTTGCTGTGCTTCGTTTCTCACCAAACACAACACTCCTATACACCGGCTGGAGCTCCCGGCTTTTACGACAAGAGGCAACGCCTGCATCCCATTTTCTGCCAGACAGGTTTGTTCTTCGAAACTGCTTTGCATCAGACTTTTCCATGTCGATTTGCTCTCCACCGTTTCTTTCAAAGGGTTGGATGCATACTCCAGTCTATGGGCAGCCTCGTTATAAACAGCGATACTCAACTGTTCTATACCCAATAATTCATTCACTGCATCGAATGCATTGTCCACAATTTGTTGGGGGATATTTTTCAATATATCCTCTTCCCGTTGCAGCATTTCTTCATTTTCAGACGTAGGCATTATGGATGCTGTGAAAATCTGTTTGTTAATTTCTAACACTTGTTCCAAATTCCAACGGTTCACCAATCGCCTGCGAAAATACAGAATATAATATCCCAAGCATAATGCAACCAGTAGGATAGCAACGAGTAAAATGCTCACCATTTTATTGTTGGTGGAGCGTTCCAGTTCGCGACAGAAATATTCCAAAGATTGATCTTCGCCCAGCAACTTGTACAAGGTTGTATATGCGCCATTGTTATAACTGTAATTATCCCATTGTTTCAAAGCAAGGAATGCAACAGCCGCTTCATTCCGAAGATCCAGTATCACATGAAAATCAGAATTAAACATTTTGTTCCACCAATCTAACTCTGCAGGCATGTCGTTACCGGTTAATGTCATATAGCAGTGCGGTTTTTCGGCATACTTCCCGTAGTGCTCATTCAGGCACATCATTGCAGAATCTATGTATTGCAAAGCCATTGCATATTCACCTTCTACATTACAATAATATGCATCATTGGCATAATCAGAAGCCTGATCCAGCAAAAACTCATATTCTTCCTGAAAAGCTGAGACTAAAGAGTCTGCAGGCACTTCTTGGGACATATCGTTATTGGCTGTCCTACTGCAAGATACCATGCTCAAAGAGAGCACAAGCAACACCGCTGTTATAATTTTGCGTACACCGACCGGTAACCTGAAATAGAAACGGCTTCCTTTTCCTAATGCACTCTCCACATTGAATAAGCATACATTGAAAATCGGATTTGTTTTCTTATATTTCTCGATGATGCCTTTACAATTCATTAATCCAAACCCACTGCCTTTCTTTTTCCGCAATTCTTCCCGGTTGGGTGCATCATTCATGCCGATGGCTTTGGAATCATATATTTTCTCTCCTATGATGTGGGCAACATCTTCCGGAGACAAACCGTGCCCATTATCCTCAACAGATATTTCCACATAATCATTCTCCTTACGGGCGTAAATCTTTATTGTCCCTCCCTTAGGAGTATATTTGCGTGCATTCTCCGCCAATGTATTAATCATAAAAAGAGTCAATGCCTTATCTGCTTTTACACAAACGTCAGTTGGACTCACTACCAAATCCAACTGCTTCATCTCAAAAGCCCGATTCCCTTTCTTCAACAGCTCAAAGAGTTCGTTCAACTCAAAAGTTTCGATATTTAAACTCAATGTACCCTGCTTCATCTTGATCCACAAAGCTAAAATATCGTTATACTCATTAATCGTAGTAACAAGCTCATCAATATACTGATATTTCACATTCTTGATAACTTCATCATGGATATATCCCAAATGCACCAGTTTATGTACCTCATTCAAGATGCGGTCAATATAAGGATGAATACCATTGACGATAGAAAGGCAAGCCTTTTTAATCAAATTCTGCCGCTTGTTCCCGGCGATATGCTGTTCGTGAATATACCGTTGTTTTTCCAGTCTGCGCTGTTCCTCGCCAAGAGAGATGGAAGTCATTCCGTTGTCCAGTGCCCACTGGACATATGGATTGATTACCTGTATCATAGCCTGCTCATCCTTCCCTATGCGCTGTGCGAAGGCCATCTTTCTATCCTTAATATATATATCTTCTGTTCCGAATAATTTTTTCAGACCGGGACGTATTGCTGTCAGAATAGCATCCGTTATATCTTCTTCGGTCTGTGCGTCAGCGGGGATGGATGCCGTTATTCCCTGGCAAATGTCCAACATGGATTGCAGGCGGTGCAGATGCAGTTTATTACGTGCTTTGGAACGTTTATTAAAGAACCAGAAGAATATCAATACCAGAATGAGTCCCATAATCACAAAGAAAAGCAGCAAGTTCAACTGAGCAGCCTCTTTTTCCAGTGCCTGATAACGGCTCTCCAGTTCTTTATCCTGACGGGTATCTTCCAAAATATCCAAATATATGTTTCTGTTGTAGTCTGAATATTCTTTCATCCCTAATCCGGCATAGGTTACGCTCAATTGTTCACGTATCCTTGAAATCCATTCGGGAACAGTTTTCAGTTTTTGTTGTAGCCACGCCTTCTCCACATATATTGTATCGCGGCGATCATAAGCTCTCAACCAATCCAAGCTGTCATGGCAATCATAAAAATGGCGATGATGATCGTTGACACACTCCAGAGCACACACCAAAGTATCAAGTGCCTGTTTATACTTTCCATGCGCATTCAAATACCTTCCAATGGAGACATACGCACCCGCAATCTGGTAAATGTCATTGTATTGCCGGAACTTCTCCAAAGCCAGTTGCCCTAACCGCATAGGCAGTAAAGAATCCACAGGCTCGCCAAATTGCTTCAAAGCATGCGAGCGCCGTCCCTGAAAGAATTCATAATTATCCGATGAAGCCATTAGATTTGCCAAACCTTGCACCCCATTGCCCTCAAAATACAAATACCCTCTTTGGGAAGCCAGTCTCCAGGTTGTATATAGTTCGTCAAACTCTTTCAGACGACGTTCGTCAAGAGTTTCTCCATCGCACAAAGAAGCCGATCCTTTTATATAATGATAATACAATAACTGGTTGGTGTCCTTTACCAGCTCTTCATTTTCTGTTACTTCATTAATGGATGCCAAAGCTTCCGGACGCTGTTGCAAATAATAATAATATATGGCAGATACAATATAGAACTCCGATCTTGCATAAGCCAAACGCATTCTCTCATGTCTGTCCGCAAACAGGTTATTATCCTCCGCAATACGTTTCATACGACGTAGAGCACTGTTCCGGTAATCATAAAACTCTTTGTTCAGTGCTGTCCGCTGATAAATCTTCATCAGCCCTATATCGGCGACAAGAAGTTCCAACTCATTCTTTGTCAGATTGTATACAGTCTGATAATATTTCTCCGCCTCCTCAAAGTCCATGCGCATGAAGGCACAGAAACCCAAATTATTACAGGCTTCTGCTTTTCCCTGACTATAAAGTCCTACTTCTTGATAAGCTTTTGAGGCTGCATGATACGATGAATCCAGATTTTTGTAACGATAAGTATACGCCACCTGGTTTAAGGAGTCAACCAAATGCACTTCTTTTGTAGGAGCTGTACCCACACACGAAATAAATGCCGCACCTGCCAGGCATAACATTCCTACCGACAATAATATAGATGAAAAGCATTTCACAGAGCAAAGCTACAAATAAATCCGGGAAAGAAAAATATTTTTTCTACAATAAGTCTTGTATTATGTAGTGGGAAATTCATACCTTTGCATGCAAATTAATAAATAGGTAACATCTATTACAAAATGAGCGAAAAAGCACCCTTTATGGTATTCTCAGGAACAAACTCGAGATACCTTGCAGAAAAAATCTGCGCTAGCCTTGATTGCCCTCTAGGAAAGATGAATATCACCCACTTTGCTGATGGTGAATTTGCTGTTTCTTATGAAGAGTCTATCCGCGGCGCAAACGTATTCCTGGTTCAATCCACTTTCCCTAATTCCGACAATTTAATGGAACTTCTGCTGATGGTTGATGCAGCCAAAAGAGCATCTGCCAAAAGTGTGATTGCAGTTATCCCTTACTTTGGTTGGGCACGTCAAGACCGAAAAGACAAACCACGTGTATCTATCGGCGCCAAACTGGTGGCCGACTTACTTTCGGTTGCAGGTATCGACCGTTTGATTACTATGGATCTTCATGCCGATCAAATTCAGGGTTTTTTCAATATTCCTGTTGATCATTTGTACGCATCGGCTGTATTCCTTCCATATATTGAATCATTGAAGTTGGATGATCTTGTCATTGCAACTCCCGATGTAGGTGGGTCAAAACGCGCCAGCACATTCTCCAAATACCTCGGTGTACCTTTGGTGTTGTGTAACAAAACACGCGAAAAAGCAAACGTAGTTGCCACCATGCAGATTATCGGTGATGTGCAAGGCAAGAATGTTGTATTGGTGGATGACATCGTAGATACGGCAGGTACTATTACCAAAGCCGCTAATATTATGATGGAAGCCGGAGCTAAATCCGTACGTGCGATTGCCAGCCACTGTGTGATGTCCGATCCGGCATCTTTCCGCGTGCAGGAGTCGGGCTTGACTGAGATGGTATTTACAGACAGTATTCCTTATGCAAAGAAATGTGCCAAGGTTAAGCAATTAAGCATTGCCGATATGTTTGCCGAAACTATCAGAAGAGTGATGACAAATGAATCTATCAGTTCTCAATACATTATCTAAAACTTATAGATAATAAAAGACTAAAAATAAAGGCTGCGCAATGTCCGTTTGAACTGCGCAGCCTTTATTATTTCCTTTTGACTTTATTCTTTAATTACTCAGTCTTCCCATTTTGTAAGTACCTTTCCGTACCAGTTTCCCATTCTTGTCTGTTTCCACAAACGGACCGTCCTTTTTACCTTGTTTGAAGAAACCTTCGTAGCGGTTTCCATTCTTATCTTCCTGTACACCGCTTCCCTCTTCCAGCCCGTTTACAAAACCTCCTTTATACTTTGTGCCGTCAGTAAGGATCAATGTTCCCTGACCGTTGAATTTATTATCCTTCCACTCGCCTTCGTAGGAGTCACCGACATTCCATTTGTAAACGCCATAGCCGTTACGTTGGTTATCTTTCCATTCTCCGTCATATACAGCACCGCTGGCCCACGTAAACGTACCACGCCCTTCCTGCATACCGTTCTTGAAATTTCCTACATACTTATTGCCACTGGCATGATAGTAGATGCCTTCACCCGTACGTTCACCTTGTACATAAGAACCCTCGTAGCGGTCACCCGTATGGAAAAAGTAAATGCCCTTACCATGCTGCATGTCTTCTTTCCAGTCACCCACATACTTGTCTCCATTGGCATATTCAAATGTGCCTTTACCATCGCGGACATCGTTCTTCCAATGACCTTCATATTTGCAGCCGTCATTCCATACCAAGGAGCCTTTTCCGTTTTTCTTGTCATCTTTCCAAGAACCGACGTATTTAGAACCGTTTTTCCAAGTATAAGTGCCCTGACCTTCCCGTTTATCGTTCACCCAGTCACCTTCATAAAGGTCTCCGTTATAATAGTACATGGTACCTTTTCCATGTTGATAATCTTGATACCACATACCGTCGTAACGGTTATTATTCATAAAATAATAGATACCCTTGCCATGCTGCTGGTCCTGAAACCACTGGCCGTCGTATCTTTCACCGTCGGGAAAGGTATATACACCGTATCCTTCACGTTTTCCTTTGACGTACTCGCCTTCATAAACATCACCATTTTTGAATACCGTCTTTCCTTTACCGTTGGGTTTACGTCCTTTTATCTCGCCGGTGTATACGGAACCGTCCTTAAACGTATAGGTTCCTATTTTTATTTCCGACGAGAAAGTCCCTTTTATTTTATCGAAGAAGCCGCTTTTTTCCTGGGCTGCGGCATTGCCCTGTGATAAGAATAACAGAAAGACTGCAGTATATAGATATTTCATCTTGGGTTACAAATTACTTTATTAGGATTCGGACAAAGATACGATTAATCTACTAAAACCACGAGACGCTTCCTGCTTTTTATGACATTTTTTTGCCGGATATGACTTCTTTTAATTTCTCTTTGCACAAATACCGTCCGGCAAGTTCGCGTATTTCTTCCGGTGTAATATTCTTAATTGTATTCAAAACATCCTCAAAATGTGTATCTCCAAAACCTGAAACTTGAACGAACATCCATGCATCTGCCAGCGAGAATGCCGATTCATAGCTGCGGCACATCTCGCCCAGCATATAATTCTTTACCATAAAGAGTTCATCTTCCGGTACCGGATCATTTTGTAAACGGTCTATTTCATGATAAACCTCCCGGACAAGAGGTTCTACAAACTCATTTGCAGTTTCCGTATTGATAACCAGTATCCCTTGCCCCGGATATGGAGCGATACCGGCAGAAATTCCATAAGTGTATCCTTTTTCTTCACGAATATTAGACATCAGGCGACTTCCAAAATATCCACCGAACAACGTCACCATTACCCGCGCCTTTAAATAGTCCGGATGACAGCGTTCCAAAGAAAGCATACCCATACGGACTGCGCTTTGCATGACATCTGCATATTCCACAAAGATTCGTTTGTCTACGGAAGAAACCGGAATGAAATCTGTCTTTTCAGGTTTTTGGAAACCCTTTCCAAAAGCTTCTCTCCCAAATAAATCTTCAATCCGCCGTACACAATCATCGCCAACTTTTCCGGAAACATAAATTGTACAGTTCCGGGAGTGATAGTACCGGTCGTAGAACTTACGTAACACATCAGGAGTTATCCGTTTGTAATCTTCTTTCTGTACCAATCGTCCGCAGGGATGCCGTCCGCCATACACAGCTTTCATCAAAGCCCGGTGTGCCAAGAAATCCACTTTAGATGAATTGACAATGAATTGCTGAATGTTATTTTCTGCTACAACCCCCAACTCCTTTTCGGGAAACGTAGGTTCTTTTACAATAGACTCTAACACATCCAAAGTCTGTGGCAGGTATTTATTCAACGAGTAAAGAGTGATGTATGCATATTCCGATGCACTTGACAGTTCCAGCCAGGCGCCGTAATAATCCAATTTCTCTGCAATCTCCAGCGCGCTGTATCGAAGTGTTCCCTCACGCAACATACGGTTGGTGAACAAAGCCTGTAAAGGTTGCGACTGATGCCAACGTCCGCCCTCTATCAGCAAATCAATACGGACAACTTCATTATCACCGGAATTAAGTATATTCAGAGGTACACCATTGGGCATGATGAAACGTTGGGGCATTTGTACGGCCAGATGTTCAATATCTCTGACTTTGGGTTGAATAGTTCTGTCCAAAAGCATCATTAATCAAACATTCATTTAGCAGCCCGGTCCAGCAAGAAACGTTCCGCACGTTCCAAATCTTGCGGTGTATCAATCCCGATCGTCTCAACTTCTGTGATGCCGGCTTTAATGGTATAGCCATTCTCCAACCAGCGCAATTGCTCTAACGATTCCGCCAGTTCAAGTGAAGATTGGGGAAGCGCAGTTATCTCTTTCAGTACTTCTAAACGGTAGGCATATAGGCCGATATGCTTGTAGTAAATATGATTTTTCAGCCATTCACATTTTTCGGCATTGCGCTGGTATGGGATGATAGAACGGCTGAAATAAAGAGCATTCATATTCTTGTTGAGCACCACTTTAGGAGAGTTGACATTCTCCAATGCTTCAAAACCGTTGTCTGCTGTAAAAGGTTTTACTAATGTGGCAATCTGCGTAGCCGGATCGTTGAAACAAGTCTTTACGGTTTCCAACTGGGACGGTTGGATAAAAGGCTCATCACCTTGTATGTTTACTATCACATCAAAGCCATCTCCTACTTTGGTACAGGCTTCATAGCAACGGTCTGTGCCGCTTTTATGGTGTACAGACGTCATTACAACTTTTCCGCCAAATGCCTTTACGGCTGCCTCAATACGCACATCATCAGTAGCTACGTAGGCATCGTCCAACACGCCGGCAACTTGCTCGTACACCCGCTGGATAACGGCTTTTCCTCCCAATAAGGCCAAAGGCTTAGCCGGAAAACGCGTAGATGCATAACGGGCAGGTATTATTCCCAAAAATTTCATATTATAAAAGCTTTATTAATGCAGTTCAACTATATTTTCTCATCCAATTCTTCCAGTCCGCGTACAATATAATCCCGTTTCAAATCTTCGGGCTTATATACCCTATTATCACAGGAGAGCAGGTCTATATCAAGGCGTACGATCTCCTGTTTTTTTTCTTCGGAAGTTCTTCCAGCTTCCCGTTCTATACTCTTCAAATAAAGTATAATTTCGTGGACATCGCAATCGGACATGAAACGTGCCACCTGATTGGCAAACAATGCTTGCCGGCGGAAGAAAAGCGGTTGAGTATCTGTCTCTGCAGAAAAACGGATATCCGGAAAAAGCTCGGACAACCTTTTTCGCGCTAACGCCAGATTATCTTTCCGACGTTCGTTACTGCCGATGCAGATTGTATAAACCATTCCTAATCTCCGATTCTCATTCTTTAATTAAAGAGGTCATCCAACCCTATTTCTGATGCCGGTTCCTCATTTTCATACTCATTGTCCTTACAGGGGTCAAAACCTTCGGGCAATTGGAACGTTTCGTTCTCATCATATCCCAAAGACTTATCACCAAATACTTTCACCATATATTTGGCCCAAATAGGCAATGCCATAGAAGCGCCCTGTCCATGAAGCATCGTATCGAAGTGAATGTCGCGATCTTCACCACCTACCCAGCAGCCGGACACCAGCGAAGGCGTAAAGCCCATGAACCAGCCATCGGCATTGAAGTTGGTAGTACCGGTCTTACCACCCATATCAGCCTTTACACCCAAACGACGAACGCGTCCGCCCGTACCTTCATTGATTACAGCACGCAGCATTACCAGCATTTTATAAGCACTGGACGCGCTGATTACCTCCTGCATTTCCGGTGAGAACGTAGCCAGTACATTACCGTCATTATCCTCGATACGGGTCACAAACAGCGGTGCAACACGAATTCCCTTATTCGGGAATGCCGTATAGGCACTTACCATTTCACCTACGGAAATCTCGCATGGACCAAGACAGAGGGAGACAGAAGGTACAATCTCACGATTACGCACGCCGAAACTATGCACCAGGCGTTTCAGTTCGTACGGATTCAGTTTACTCATCAGATATGCCGTAATCCAGTTGTCCGAATTTGCCAGTCCCCACTTCACCGTCACCATTTCGCCGTAGCGTTTATTGTTGGCATTACGCGGTGTCCAGGGCTTTCCATTTTCATCTATCAGGGTATATTCCACATGGCGCGCCTGGTCGCAGGGCGAAAATCCGTTTTCCATAGCCAGCGAATACACGTAGGGTTTCATGGTAGAACCAATTTGGCGGCGTCCCACCATTGCCATATCGTATTTGAAGTAATGATGATTCGGTCCGCCTACATAGGCTTTTACATGGCCGTTTCTCGGATCCATTGACATGAACCCGGCACGCAGGAAGAATTTGTAATAGCGTATCGAATCCATTGGAGTCATAACAGTGTCTTTCTCGCCATTCCAACTGAAAACAGACATTTCTTCCGGTGTATTAAACGCCTTTTTGATTTCAGCTTCGGATGCTCCGGCATTCTTCATAATGCGGTAACGGTCGGACAATCTCATGGCGCGTCCCAGAATCTCGTCCACCTGCTCTTGAGTCAAACGGAAAGTGTAAGGCGCTTTCTTTGCGCCTTTCTTCTCTTTGAAGAAGTAACCCTGCAACTCTTTTAAGTGTTCAACCACAGCATCTTCCGCATATTTTTGCATGCGGGAGTCAATCGTTGTATAGATTTTCAGTCCGTCCGTATAAAGATTATACTTGCTGCCGTCTTTCTTCGTATTCTTTTCGCACCAGCCATATAGAGGATTGGTTTCCCAATCGAGCGAGTCTTCATAGTACTTCTGCATCTGCCAGCCGCGGTAATCCGATTTATCGGGTTTCTTGGCATTCAACACACCACGTAGATATTCACGAAAATAAGTTGCAAGACCTTCATTATGGTCTACGCGATGATACGATAGTTTCAAAGGCAGCGCCTGCAATGAATCACGTTCTTCAACAGTGATATATCCGGCTTTACGCATCTGGTCGAGCACCACGTTGCGGCGTCCGCGCGAGCGTTCGTTGTAGCGCACCGGATTGTAGAGAGACGGGTTCTTGCACATACCTACCAAAGTGGCGGCTTCTTCTATCTTCAGATCCTTCGGTTCGCAACCAAAGTATGTATAGGCGGCGGTCTTTATGCCAACTGCATTATTCAAGAAGTCAAACTTATTAAGATACATAGTAAGAATTTCCTCTTTGGTATAATAGCGCTCCAACTTTACGGCAATCACCCATTCAATAGGCTTCTGAAACAAACGCTCCATTATATTATCGGCACTTGGCGAATAGAGCTGTTTGGAAAGTTGCTGGCTGATTGTGCTGCCGCCACCCGCATTTTTCTGCATCAGAATTCCACGTTTCACCACGGCGCGAAACAAGGCGATGGCATCAATGCCCGAATGTTCGGCAAAACGTACATCTTCCGTTGCAATTAGCGCGTTGATAATATGGGGTGACAAGTCATTATACCCCACAAACACGCGATTCTCTTTACTATAAGAATAAGTACCGAGAACCTTTCCGTCTTCCGAAAATATTTCCGTTGCAAATTTGTAATTCGGATTTTCAAGGTCTTCCACAGGAGGCATATAGCCAATCCAACCTTTTGCTATCGAGAAGAAAATAATAACGCATGCCAATGTAACCAGTGCTATGAAAATCCAAAGGACTTTTACGACTCTTTTTATCATGTTCGATTTCAACAATTTCTGTGATTATAATAACAGGACAAAGGTACGGAAATATAATGTATATACACTCAAAAGCATCTGCTTTTTTCGTCTTTTTTAGGTTAGGGAAACGCGTTAAGCTGAACATTTTTGATCGTTTTTTGCAAAAAATGTATCGGAACTGCCACTTAGCTGAATAAAACTATCACTTTTGCGAATTCATCAATTCACTAAACAGCAGTCAATTAAGCTTTTTTACGCGTTTTTCGATGCAAAAAGTTACATATATATATTGTTATAATAACAACATCAAAAGAAAAGAAAAGAAAAAGAGATGCTGTTGCTTTTCCTTAAATAAAATCGAATAATCCAATACTTCAAAGTACGCACCTTGCTGCGTGCTTCCGGACAGTAAAGTACGTCATTGACGGCAACAGGTATTTTTCTCTCAAAAAAGTCCTTTCACATTTTTGTGCGCCATATCTTTTTCGTACCTTTACACTCTCGAAAAGCAAAAAGAATATCAACGATATGGAAAACAGAAGTTTAGTCACTATCGCCGAACACAGCAAGGAAAAAATTCTCTACATGCTCGAAATGGCGAAAGAGTTCGAAGCAAAGCCCAACAGGCATTTGCTTGATGAAAAAGTTGTCGCCACTCTATTTTTCGAGCCATCTACCCGCACCCGTTTAAGTTTTGAAACCGCCGCCAACCGCCTCGGCGCACGTGTCATCGGTTTCAGCGATCCCAAAGCCACCAGTTCATCGAAAGGTGAAACGCTGAAAGACACCATCAAAATGGTAAGCAATTACGCCGATATCATCGTAATGCGGCACTATCTGGAAGGAGCGGCACGCTATGCCAGCGAGGTTACCACAGTTCCCATTGTCAATGCTGGAGACGGAGCCAACCAGCACCCCTCTCAAACGATGCTCGACCTCTACTCTATCTACAAGACACAGGGCACTTTGGAGAACCTGAACATCTATCTTGTGGGTGATTTGAAATACGGACGTACCGTACACTCCCTGCTGATGGCAATGCGCCACTTCAACCCTACATTCCATTTCATAGCTCCCGAAGAGTTGAAAATGCCGGAAGAATACAAAATTTATTGTCGTGAACATGGCATTAAGTTCGTAGAACACACCGACTTTACGGAAGAAATCATAGCTGATGCAGATATTCTCTATATGACTCGTGTGCAACGCGAACGTTTCACAGATCTTATGGAGTACGAACGTGTAAAGAACATCTACATACTGCGCAACAAAATGCTGGAACACACCCGTCCCAACCTGCGTATCCTTCATCCGCTGCCTCGTGTCAATGAAATAGCCCTTGATGTGGACGACAACCCTAAGGCATATTATTTTCAACAGGCGCAAAACGGTCTTTATGCCCGCGAAGCAATCCTCTGCGATGTACTCGGCATCACCCTGGAAGATGTGAAAAAAGACGGGAAATGAGTATAGGACATAAAGCAATGAAGCATAAGACATCATTTAGACTTAAATAACCCATGAGCGAGAAAAAACAAGAATTACAGGTAGCCGCATTGGAAAACGGCACTGTTATAGACCATATACCTTCCGAAAAATTGTTTACGGTGGTGTCATTGCTTGGATTGAAGCAGATGAGCAATAACATAACAATCGGTTTCAATCTCAAAAGCAAGAAGCTGGGAACAAAAGGCATCATCAAAATAGCGGATAAGTTCTTCTGTGACGAAGAGATAAACCGCATTGCCGTAGTTGCTCCCAATGTAAAACTGAACATCATCCGCGACTATGAAGTGGTGGAAAAACGCGAAGTGAATTTGCCCGACGAATTGTGCGGCATTGTAAAATGCGCCAATCCCAAGTGCATCACCAACAATGAACCAATGCCTACCCTATTTCATGTGGTGGATAAGGATGATTGCGTAATCAAATGCCACTATTGCGAGAAAGAACAAAAAAGAGAAGAAATAGAGATAATTTAATGAAAGAAGATTGGAAACCGGGAACAATGATTTATCCGCTCCCCGCTGTATTGGTGAGTTGCGGGAGCACCCCGGAAGAATACAATATACTGACCATTGCATGGACGGGGACGATTTGCACGAACCCGCCCATGTGCTACATCTCCGTACGTCCGGAACGCTACTCTTACGACATCATCAAACGCAATATGGAGTTTGTCATCAACCTGACAACGAAAGATATGGCGCGTGCCACCGATTGGTGCGGCGTGCGTTCGGGCAAGAGCTATAACAAGTTCGAAGAGATGAAACTGACACCCGGCAAAAGCACCGTTGTCAGCGCTCCGCTCATCGAGGAGTCTCCCTTGTGCATCGAATGTCGGGTAAAGGAAATAGTTGCTCTCGGTTCGCACGACATGTTCATAGCCGACGTCGTAAATGTACGTGCCGACACCTCCCATTTGAATACGGAGACGGGTAAACTGGAACTTGCCGAATCCAATCTGCTGGTCTATGTACATGGCGGTTATTATGAGCTTGGAGAAAAGATCGGAAAATTCGGCTGGTCGGTAGAAAAGAAGAAATAGTGACACAGTGATTAATGATTGGGAAGAATGATGAGAAGACGTTGGTTACTTTTCGGAATTTACTTGCTGGCTTGCACCACATTCACGTGGGGACAGTTGCCGGTTGTACCCGGAACAGAAGAGCCGGAACGTCCCCAGCATGTCCACCGTCACGACCGCCGGGTGAACTTCGGTATCAAGGGAGGATTCACCTCTTCGCTTTTCCTTGTCTCCGACTTGGTTCTTAACGGCACAGTCATCAACGAAGTACAGAATAACTACAAGATAGGTTATTTCGGTTCGTTTTTCATGCGGATAAACTTCAAACGTCATTTTCTGCAACCTGAGTTCTCCTATACAATAAACCGTTGCAACATCACCTTTGAGAAACCGCTTCCGGATGATGCTCCCGAAAGCAGCACTCCCGAAATGGCCTCTATCACCTCTTCTATCCACAGCTTTGAAATCCCCGTAATCTACGGATACAACATCATTAAGGAAGGGCCATACAGCCTTGCCGTATTCGGTGGGCCTAAAATACGCTATATATGGGACAAAAAAAGTAAAGTCACTTTTGAGAACTTCGACCAGCGAGATATTAAAGAGGAACTTTACCCCTTAAATGTCAGCTTAACCGCCGGTGTCGCTGTTACGATCTCCCGTATCTTCTTCGACTTCCGGTATGACATCGGACTGCACAATATTTCAAAACGCATCAGTTATAAGCCCATTTATGACGAAAGCGCCGGCGAAGAAACCACCCTTGCCAATCAGATACGCTTCCATAGACGGGACAATGTGCTCAGCTTTTCGCTTGGAGTGTTCTTTTGATAGGAAATTTCTTACTTTTCTTACAGTTTATTCATTTATTTCCTTTAAATTTGTACGCTTAATAAGAGAATATAGAATTATCAAACTTATCTAATAAGCAAGAATGAAAAGAGACGATTTAATTTTCGACATCATCGAAAAAGAACATCAACGTCAGCTCAAAGGCATTGAACTGATTGCATCAGAGAACTTTGTAAGTGACCAAGTAATGCAGGCAATGGGGTCCTGTCTCACCAACAAGTACGCAGAAGGCTATCCCGGCAAACGCTATTATGGCGGTTGTGAAGTTGTAGACCAAAGCGAACAGATTGCTATCGATCGTTTGAAAGAAATTTTCGGTGCAGAATGGGCGAACGTACAGCCGCACTCAGGCGCACAGGCTAATGCAGCCGTATTCCTTGCAGTGCTGAATCCGGGTGACAAATTCATGGGTTTGAACCTTGCACATGGCGGTCACCTCTCTCATGGTTCATTGGTCAACACCTCCGGTATCATCTACACTCCCTGCGAATACAACCTTAATAAAGAGACAGGACGCGTAGACTATGACCAAATGGAAGAAATTGCCTTACGCGAAAAACCCAAAATGATTATCGGCGGCGGTTCTGCATACTCACGCGAGTGGGATTACAAACGCATGCGCGAAATCGCTGACAAGATAGGCGCAATTCTGATGATTGACATGGCCCACCCCGCCGGACTGATTGCAGCCGGTGAATTGGATAACCCGGTGAAATATGCCCATATCGTAACTTCCACCACTCATAAAACCCTACGTGGTCCTCGTGGTGGCGTTATCATGATGGGTAAAGACTTCCCTAATCCTTGGGGCAAGAAAACTCCGAAGGGCGAAATCAAGATGATGTCCCAACTCCTCGACTCTGCCGTATTCCCCGGAATTCAAGGTGGTCCGCTGGAACACGTCATTGCAGCAAAAGCTGTTGCTTTCGGTGAAATTCTGCAACCGGAATGGAAAGAATATGCCAAACAGGTGAAGAAGAATGCTGCTACACTGGCACAGGCTTTGATAGATCGCGGTTTTACAATTGTTTCGGGCGGTACGGACAACCACTCCATGCTGGTGGACCTTCGCAGCAAATACCCTGACCTGACAGGTAAGGTAGCTGAAAAGGCGCTGGTGTCTGCCGACATTACGGTAAACAAGAATATGGTTCCGTTCGACAGCCGTTCTGCTTTCCAGACTTCCGGTATCCGTTTGGGTACTCCTGCCATTACTACCCGCGGTGCAAAAGAAGATTTGATGCTGGAAATTGCAGAAATGATTGAAACCGTACTCTCTAACGTAGAAAACGAACAAGTTATTGCAGATGTCCGCGCACGTGTTAATGCCAAGATGAAGGAATATCCGCTGTTCGCTTACTAAATTGAAAGATGATAGTTTCTTATAACAGATATTATATATAAAAGGGGTTAGAAGATTCTTTATAGTCTCTTGTCCCTTACTCCGTATAATTTCCGATAAAGAATAAAAAGAACAGGCTACGCAGTTCAGATGAACATTGCGCAGCCTGTTCTTTATTCTTATTTCCAGTTTATGAAAGTCCCTCTATGTTTCCATCCACAATGTCGATGTGTTCTGCTTGGGGCACTTTGGGCAAGCCCGGCATACGGAGTATTTCGCCTGCAATGGCAACAAGCATTTCCGCACCGTTATTGATGACGATGTCCTTGATGTGGAACTCAAAGTTGTTGACCGCACCGTATATTTTCGGATCGGCAGAGAAAGAATATTGTGTCTTGGCTATGCAGACGGGATAATGTGCAATACCCATTTCCTCAATGAGTTTCATCATTTTGCGTGAAGCGCTGCTGTAAGTCACCACACTTGCTCCATACAGGTTACAAGCCACTTTCTCTATTTTCTGTTGTACGGTATCTGTTTCCTCATAAGTGTACTGCAACGGAGCAGAGGGCTTCTTTTCAATCGTATCTACCACAAGATTTGCTAAATCTATGGCGCCCTCGCCCCCCTCGGCAAAAGCGTTGTTGATGGCAAACCCCACCTTTAGTTCTTCTTCACAATGACGACGGATAGCTTCTACCTCCTCATCCGTATCGCTGGCAAAACGGTTGAAAGCAACGACGACCGTCTGCCCGAAATAGCGTAGGTTACGAATATGCTTGTCAAGATTTCCAAACCCTTCTTTCAACCCTTCCATGTTAGGTTCTTTGATGCGGTCAAGACTGACGCCGCCATGCATCTTCAATCCCTGTGCAGTGGCGACTATGACAGTCAATTTGGGTTGCAAGCCACTTTTGCGGCATTTGATATTATAGAATTTCTCTGCTCCCAAATCTGCACCGAAGCCGGCTTCTGTCACTACGTAGTCACCAAACGTCATTGCCATTTTAGTGGCAAGAATCGAGTTACAACCATGCGCTATATTTGCGAACGGTCCACCATGCACAAATGCAGCCGTTCCTTCGGTGGTCTGCACCAGGTTGGGATGAATGGCGTCTTTCAGTAATACAGTAATAGCACCTGCAACTCCTAAATCTTTAACAGTGAATGGTTTGCCTTCGAAGTCAAAGCCGAGTATTATGTTTTCGATACGCCTGCGAAGGTCTTCCGTATCTTTTGACAGACAGAGAATTGCCATAATTTCCGATGCAGGCGTAATATCGAAGCCGGACTCCATAGTAACGCCGTTGGTACGTGGTCCGAGACCGGTAACGATGCTGCGCAAAGAACGGTCGTTTACATCGAGCACACGCCGCCAGATAATTTCCTTCAGGCCGAAACCGTCTGCCTGATGCTGATAAATATAGTTGTCCAACAAAGCGGAAATCATGTTATGCGCAGAGGTGATGGCATGGAAATCGCCTGTGAAATGTAAGTTTATTTTCTCCATTGGAAGAACCTGTGCATAGCCACCGCCTGCCGCCCCTCCTTTCATGCCGAAACATGGTCCAAGTGAAGGCTCGCGTAAGGCTACAATGGCTTTCTTTCCGATCTTATTAAGTCCTAATGCCAGACCGATAGAAACGGTTGTTTTGCCAATACCCGCCTTGGTTGCCGTAATAGCGGTCACCAGAATCAGATTACTCTGTTTTACCTTTTCCTCATCAATCAGTTGCTCAGGAATCTTGGCGATATAACGACCATAGTTCTCTACTTCTTCGCGAGGAATACCCACACTCTCTGCAACCTGCTTTATCTTCTTCAGTTCTATACTGCGCGCTATTTCAATGTCTGATTTCATACAGGGTCTTTTCTTTAAATAACAACTTTGATTTTTGAAAGTTGCAAAAGTACGAAAAATCCATTACTACTCCATCAGTTTGCCCAGTTTCTTCAACAAACTTCCTTTGCTGTAACCAGACCACATTTCCACAACCTCTCCCTCTGATGATAAAAACACATAGCGGGGAATAGCCCCTGAACTGTATTTGGCATACAAGCCATGATTACCTTTCAAGTCATTCAAGTTCCACCAGCAGATATCATGATGCCGAGAGGCTATCTCCCAATTAGTCTTGTCGTCAATGCTCAAACTTACCAACACTAAACGTCCCTCATATAACCTGCTGATTTCCTTCATCTCCGGCAATGCCATGAGACAGGGACCGCAACCACGACTCCAAAAATCGATTAGAACAGGTTTTCCTTTAAAGTCGGACAACCGATGTACATTGCCCTGCAAATCATACAAGTCACCGTCTGCCGCTTTTGCTTTGACAGAAACCGTTTGCACCGATGATAGATAAGACTGAATATCCAAAGCCTGCGATGTCTGGCGTTGTTCATCAGTAAGCCTGCCGTAAAGTTCTTCCACCTCCTTGCGATAAGGATAATCTTTCGTGTATTTTACTCCCAACGCCAGACTCATAAGTTTCATCATCCACACCTCTTCCACCGGCAATTGCTTCATGCGTTCTATCACATTGGAATCTATACGAACCTCCAACCTGTTTTCTATTCTTTCCAAACTATCAAGCATGGCCATCATCTTGGCTTTTTCCTCCTTGGATTCCTCTCTTTTGTATGCACGCATAAGTTTCTTTTGTTCCCAAGAATTCATTTGGAGAAGGTTCAACAACGGACGTGAGTCTTTCACAAAAAGCTGCCATATTTTCTGTTGTGGCACATCACTTTCCACTTGCCAAGTATAAATGTTCATGTCTTCACCCGTCAAGCGGATATGCGAACCAGCCTTTGCCCATAAGCTCAATCCCATACTGTATAAGTTTCCGTCACGAATAAGCAGACTTAAAAGGGTTGTACCTGTACCCGAAACAGGTACTTCAAAACGAAAGCTATCTCCCCGCAACGTATCTACGGCAATACTGCTCCCCACACTTCCTTCCATTTGAAACAGATTTAAACAAACCCCTTGTTTCACGTTTTTCACTTTCCCTTCAATGACAAAAAGGTTTTGTGCCTGCGCTCCAAAACTCAGCAGTAACAAGGATATACAGCCAATGATGCTCCAAAGATTCGTGTTTCTCATGATTTTCTTTTTAATGATATGTTCGTATTGCGTATAAAATTAATAAAGACTATTTGCAATTATGAGATAAACGCATCTTATTTATTCTTCTTTAACCAAGCTGTAGCTCTGTGATTATCTTGAAAAAGCATTATCATTTGAATCGTGACGTATCCACTCCTTCCCTTTGTTTTTCTTTATATCCGCCGAATTTATACGTAAACGACACTCCGAATTCACGAAAACAAGAATAGTGATTGGTCACGTTCTGGGTTTGAAAACGGATGCGTGGCGAAATCTGTCCTGTTTCAAATATATCGTTGCAATACAGATTCAGGATTGCTTTTCCTTTGGCAAAGCCATAGCGTAAAGCGGCATTTACATTGCCCGATGTAGGCAGATCATAAATACCCTGGATTGCCTTGCTATGTACAAATCCGGTGACGGTCAGTTTCAAGTCCGGCCGGGTGGAAAGGGTGAAAGTGTTATTCATTTGGGCGATGCCGTAACACTGCTTGCGATTGAAAGGAATATCCCAAAAGTCATTATCTTTCTCATGATGCCATATCCCGATAAGCGTCAGGCGGGAGTTAAACCAATTCTTTATCTTAAATGGAACTGATGCCTGTATTCCAAACTTTTGCTGATAATCAAAATTCAGGTATTTATAGATTTCAACCAGACGTTGCGAAGACTGATAAAGCGTCTGCACCGAATAGTCTTTGGTGTGGCTGAACCAAGTGCTGAAGATATATTTGCTTTTCAAGACATAGTTCAATTTGAACTCATAGCTTTGTGCAGGTTTCAACAGAGGGTTACCATGAATTTCGGAATATCCTCCGCCCACATAAGAAACAGCGTCCTGCACAGCCCAATAGTCGGGATAGTCCTTATCACTGCTTAAAGCAAGTTGCAGAATATGTCCGGGTGCAGGCATATAGTTCAGATTGATGGTAGGATACCAATCCCACTGATTCCAAACGGGTGTCTTATAGCGTTCTATGGCCAGGGATGCATCCAGTGAGAGCTTGTTGCCAAAGCTTTTGCTGAAGCCGGTATAGACATTCAACGTCTCTTCCCGCTTGCGGGACTTCATGTTGCTGAGATTGCCAGTGCTATTCTCACTCGCTGCCGATGAAGCAGTGTCTCCGCTTCCCAACTGCTCTCCTGTCTCCGGATCATAGTAGTATTGATAGCTGTTATCGGTACTGGTGGTGTAGACAATGCCGTAGTTCAACGCCCACCCCTTATTCAGATTGTGTTCCTGTGCCAGAAACATTTTCCAACGATTGATGCGTTGGCAATCTTGCGTAAAGAAGTTGAGTTCATCACTGTCCAACAGGCGGCTATTCAGCAGTTGGTCGGACGGGGAACGGTAGTAAGTCAGCTCCACACCGGCTTGCAATCCGAACGGGGTGCGATAGTCCAGACGGCCGTTGTGAAGCCAGCCGGTGCTATTGCTTAAAGTGGTGGACCGCTGCGAGCCGTTGATGTTCATCCGGCTGTGATACGTCTGGTAGTTGCCGTTGTAGACAAAACTCAACTGATGCTCTTTGGCAATATTATAATCGGTCCCCACCCGGAAGTCATGCGTGTGCGAACGGCCCACCTTCACCTCGCCGGTTTTCATCGGGTGCACCGAGCCGTCCGCTAAAGTGTGCATGGCATCTTTGTCTGTCGTATTGTAAGTGCACCCATGTTTGTGTGAGTAAAGAAAATCTATTGAGAATTTATTTCCGTTATATAACATGCTGGCACGTTCTTCAAAGTTTTCGTAGTGTTTCTGATTGTATTTGGCATAAAGTTCACCTTGCCAGGAAGCAGGGCCGTCTGTGGTTTGCTTCAACTGCACGTTGATAAGGGCTCCACGCACTTGATAACGGGCAGGCGCATTATACATCACTTCGGCTTTTTCTATCCGGCTTGCAGGGATGCTCCTCAGCAAAGCATAAAGCTGTTCGGTGCTGAGGGTGGTTACTTTTCCATTCAGAACGACGGTGACTCCCTGTCCTGCCAGTTGCAGGCCGCCGTTCATTTCGGTTACGCCGGGAAGTTCCTTTACGGCATCATAGGCATTGTCCACAGGCAGATCATGGATAAGGCGCGGCAAGTCATAGACCAGTTTGCCCTGCGAGGCTTTCACTACGGGCCGTTCGCCGGTTATCATCACTTCGGGCAGGCTTTGGTAAATACTGTCCAGACGTGCATCCGAGGTTATGATACTGTCGGCGCTGAGCGTACGTTCTTCGCCGGTGTTTTCTTGTGCGAAGATGCCGGTGCTTAAAAAGCAGATAACTGATAATAGATAGAATCGTTTCATTGTATTTGATAGTTTAAATTCATTCTCTGTGTTGAAACCTTTTTCATTCTCTGTGTTGAAACCTCTGCAAAGTACGGCATTAGCAACGTAACTCTGTGTTATCACCGGCTTACCGAGTGTTATCTACTGTTATCAGAAGTGTTATTTAGTCTTATCGCATGATGCAGCGCACAATATAACTCCTTATATTTGTCTGCACAATTAATAAAGCAGCAACCATGAGACTACCTTTGAAATATATTGCCGTACTCGTCATCCTCTCTTTGGCGGGCATATTCTCTTATCAGGCCTACTGGCTTGGCGGACTGTACCGCACCATGCGCAACGACATGGAACGTAACATCATAGAAGCCATGCGCATGAGCGACTACAATGAAATGATGCTGCGTGTGGAGAAATTGCGCAAGGACAGCACCGATCATGGAGAGGTAAGTGTATCTGCCGGATTCGAGAAAGACGGAATAGAAAGCAAGGCCTACGTGCACAGCACCACCAGCATCGACCGCAACGGCCGGAAAGAGCAGTCCACTACCCGGCAGGTCATAACCCATAATGCCACCGCTGTCCCGGACTCCGGCAACGTACTTTTTATCGAACAAAGAAAAGGACGCAACGAGGCCCAATGGCTGAACCCCGATGCCGCCCAAAAGAAACTGGAGGCAGCCGTAAAAGACACCGGCAATTCCCCCAAAGCCGCACTGAGAGCAAAAGGCGGGCTGGATATGATTCTACGCGACCAAAACAGCATGCTGGAACTTGCCACATATTTTCAGCGGGGACTGCACTCCGGACTGGACGTCATTTCCGATCCCGATGTCCATGTATACGACAGCCTGCTAACCCTCCAGCTGAAAGAACGGGGCATCACACTGCCCCACCGTCTGGAACATATCTACACAAGCGACAAAAGTTCGCCTCATATATTCGTAGACACACTTGCCGTTGTGAGCACTGCCGGATATGTTCCCGGCCCCGAAGCCAAGCAATACAACTACGCCTTCGACCTTAATACCCACCAAAGCTACCGGCTTTGGATGGAACCCGTCACACAATTAGTCTTGAAACAGATGTGGGGAATTCTGGCTACCTCGTTCGTTATCCTGATTATCCTCAGTTTCTCATTCTGGATACTCATCCGCACCATCTTGCGGCAAAAGACACTGGAAGAGATGAAAAGTGATTTCACCAACAATATCACCCATGAGCTGAAAACCCCTATCGCCGTAGCCTATGCCGCCAACGATGCCCTGCTGAACTTCAATCAAGCAGAAGAAAAGACACAGCGCGACAAATATCTGCGCATCTGCCAAGAACAGTTGCAACGGCTCAGCGGACTTGTGGAGCAGATACTGTCCATGAGCATGGAACGCCGCAAGACCTTCCGTCTGCATCCGGAAGTCTTGTCTATGGCAGACATTCTTGAACCGCTCATCGAGCAGCATAAGCTGAAATCCGAAAAGCCTGTCCACATCTTGACAAAGATCGAACCCGCCGGACTGACTCTCACCGCAGACCGCACGCATTTCAGCAATATCATCAGCAACCTGATTGACAACGCCATCAAATACTCGTATGAAGAAGCTGAAATCAGCATTTGTTGCCGACAAATCACCTCCTCGGAACAGGGGGACTGCGTTGAAATTTCTATCAGCGACCGGGGAATCGGTATCGCTCCCGAAAAGCAAAAGCATATATTCGATAAGTTCTACCGCGTTCCCACCGGCAATCTGCACGATGTGAAAGGCTACGGCCTCGGCCTGTTTTATGTCAAAACCATGGCCGAGAAGCATGGTGGAAGCGTATCGGTGAAAAGTGAACCCGGCAAAGGAAGCACTTTCACCGTAAGGCTGAACAAGTAGCAAAGAGTATGGGGATATACGGCATATAACGCATAAAGACAAAAAGCATCCCATAGGGAACCAACAGTTGCCGGTTTTCTCCTTAGGAGCAATAGTAATAGGCCTGTCAGGCAGAAGAAATAAAGAGTATGGATAAAATAAAAGTTCTATTAGTTGAGGATGAAGAAACCCTTGCGATGATTATTAAAGACACGCTGGAAGGGCAAAACTTCATTATAAACACCGCTACCGACGGCGAAGAAGGATTGCGCCTGTTCTTCGACCTGCGTCCCGATGTACTTGTGGCAGACGTTATGATGCCCCGCATGGACGGTTTTGAAATGGTGCGCCGCATCCGCCAGACGGATAAGTATACCCCGGTGCTTTTCCTTACGGCTCGTTCCGCCATCAATGATGTTGTAGAAGGCTTTGAGCTCGGTGCAAACGATTATCTGAAAAAGCCCTTCGGCATGCAAGAGCTGATTATCCGCATCAAAGCGCTGGCGGGAAAGGCTTTCAACTTCACAGAAAGCACCCCCAAAGAAACCACCGGTTTTGAAATAGGCGATTATCGATTCAACTCCGTCACACAACGCTTGTCGTATGTAGGAACCGGTGCAGCGCCACATGCCGCTACGGAAGTGGAACTCTCTTACCGGGAGTCGGAAATACTGAAACGCCTTTGCGAAAACCGAAACCGGGTAGTCAACACCCAGAATGTTCTGCTGGATCTTTGGGGAGACGACAGTTTTTTCAACTCCCGCAGCCTGCACGTTTTCATAACCAAGTTGCGCCATAAACTCGCGCTGGACGAGCGAATACGCATCGTAAACGTACGCGGGATAGGATACAAACTGATAGTATAAAGAAAGAGAAATAATATAAAGAAATTTCGGAAAATTATGGGAAAGGCTTATCTTTGTCTGATACGTATGGCACGCAAAGTGTAAAAACATAATCTGAACAAAGCTATGAAACAAGTTTGTCTTTTTATCATCGCGTTATTTGCGGGAAGCATTTCACTGTATGCCCAAAGTGAAGCACAGGGTGACAGTATCCGTTCCCATGTCCTGCCCGACGGCACTCCGCCCGAAGGTGCGCTTATGCCTGAGGTGAAGAATTATGACGGTTTCCTGTTGGATATGAGCCTGTTGAAGATGGAGGCTCCCCGCCTGCCTGAATTTACGCTGGAAATACCGGATGCAAGCAAGGATTACAGCAGAATGTTCCGTCTCAATCCAAATGCTACCTACTCGCAAGGGCTCTCCAATGTCTTTTCGCTTACTAACTCCACCGTTTACAGCATGAACCCCTTCGGACTGTCCGGATTCTGGTCGTCACCGGAAAACCTGCAAATGGGAAGTTTCAGGCTGAAAAACGGAATGCGCATCAACACCTATGGCGAATACGACAAAGACGGCTGGAAAGTTCCCAACCACTCGGCATTGCCCTGGGAAAAGAACAACTTTAAGGGAGCATTCGAAATGAAATCTTCCAACGGTGCGTTCGGCATACGCATCGAAGTGCAACAAGGGAACAGGACACCGTTCTAAAGCATAAGCTCCGGTTCTGCCAGTCCTTTCTCCTTACGGTACATGTGCACCATCTCCAGAATAATGTCCCCGTACTTCTCCAACCCTTTCTTCCCAAAATAGGGAACGCGGATAAGCATCGCCTTGTCTGCGGGCAGCAGATTGCTGATACCCAGGATGGCCTTTTGCTGGATAACCGTATAGACAGGCACTCCCATTCGGGACGCTTCGGAATTTCGCCATTCCACCAGCCTGTCGTAGAGCTCAGGATGCAGTACATCCGAAGTTTTTTGAGTGGCAGCGGCCTTTGCCTCTTGCCTTTTCCGTTCTTGTATATTTCTCTCCACAGTCTCCAGCATACCTCTCCGCTTCAAATCTTCTTTTCCGGAAATAACCCGTTCGCCGATAGACAATACCGCTTTCTGCCTTAAAAAGTCGGCTGTATGGAAGCCGTTCTCTATGACGTAAGCCAAAAGGTCGTCTTTCTGCAGGAAAATAGTATTCAGTTCTTCTTTTGCCTTGCTCAGTTGTTTCTTCAGCTCCTTGTTGTCTGTGGCAAGAACATGATCTCCTATCAATGCAAGATACTGCGGTTCCATTTCTTTCTTAAAGTATTTGGCTCCCGCTACAATTCTCTCCTGCAATGTTTTGTCCGTAGCATAGTTCTGTGCAGCGTCAATCAAACGGTTGTATTGCATACCGAACTTCTGCGCCACTTTTATCACCTTTTCGCGAAAACGCTCCATTTCCTCTTTGTATGCAGTCAACTGGTTGGGATAGAGCTTATAGAGATGTTCATCAATCAAGCGCACATAATGTTGCAATACCTGTTCCAGTGGCTGGAAATCGAACAATCCCGTCAGGAGCTCGTGGAAATAAGCCCGTTGCAATGAATGGAAACGTTGCTCGTCCGGTTCGTTCCTGCGGGCTGTCTCCGTAAACCGGTCTACCTCCCGATCGCTGATGACGGCTCTTGCGGAAAGCGGCGCACTGAGCACCAGCCCCTCCAACGTCTTGCAACGGCTCAACGCCACATACGTCTGCCCATGCGCAAAGGATGAACTGGCATCGATAATGGCGCGTTCAAACGTGAGTCCCTGACTCTTATGAATGGTAATGGCCCATGCCAGCTTCAAGGGGAATTGCCGGAAAGTGCCTTCTATATCTTCTACGATCTCCTTGCTTTCCTCATCCAATACATACTTGGCATTTGCCCATTCCTCTTCCTGCAGCAGGAAGTCCTCGCCGCTATCCTTGGCACGCACCTCAATGCTACTCGCGGATACTGCGGTCACTTCACCAATCATGCCATTATAGTAGCGATGCTCGCCGGACGAATCGTTCTTCACAAACATCACCTGAGCACCTTTTTTCAGTTCAAGAACCTCATCCGTAGGATATGAATATTCGGGAAACTTCCCGTCTATCGTGGCACGAAAGGCATAGGAACGTCCCGGAAGCTGTTCCAACTCGTAATTGTTGATGAGTTGCGCCTGATAGTTATGGGTCACCAGACGGATATAACCCTCTTCTTTGCGGGGTTGAAAACCGGGAAGACAACGACGGTTCAACGCTTCCAGCACTTGCGAATCGCAATGGTTTTCACGAATACGGTTCAACAAATCCAAAAAGACTCCGTCATTCTGCCTGTATACGGTCTTAAGCTCGATAGTGCAATATTCCGTCTGCTTCAAAGCCAGGCTGGAGAAGAAATAAGGAGTATCGTAATACTTCTTCAGCATCTGCCACTCCTCCTCCTTCACTACGGGAGCCAACTGCTGCAAATCGCCGATCATCAACAGTTGCACGCCACCAAACGGCTTGTGGTGATCGCGGTAACGGCGAAGCATCTCATCCACCGCATCCAGCAAGTCGGCACGTACCATACTGATCTCATCGATCACCAGCAAGTCCATGCTGCGTATTATATTGATTTTCTCTTTGCCGAAACGGAAACGGTAGGTAGCATTCGTACTGAACGAACTTTCGGGCACATAAGGCGCAAAGGGAATCTGAAAGAATGAATGAATTGTTACACCACCGGCATTGATAGCCGCTATGCCGGTAGGCGCGAGAACCACCATCCGTTTAGGGCTTTCCTGTTTGAGCCTGCGCAAGAAAGTAGTTTTACCGGTTCCGGCTTTGCCTGTCAAAAAAAGATGTGTGCCTGTATTTTCAATGAACTGCCATGCAAGCGCTAATTCAGAGTTTTGCTCCATTATTCTTTCTGTTTATTCTTATGAGTGGTAAAGGTAGTATAAATAAACAAGGGAAAAGACAGATTGACCAACTGTTTTCAGGAGAAGCACTGCCGGATATAACAACAAGAGGCTATATCCTTTTGGAATATAGCCTCTTATCACTGTTTCTCTTCGAGAAAATTATTTCATACTGCCACCGATGATATCCAGCAATTCATTCGTAATTGCTTGCTGGCGGCTCTTGTTATACTGCTTCGTCAAATCCTGAATCAATTCATTGGCATTGTCCGTAGCCGCCTGCATGGCAAGCATCCGGGCCGCATGCTCCGAAGTGTTGGAATCCAACAGAACTGTATAAATCTTCTGGCTCAACACTTTAGGAAGAAGTTCTGTTATCAACCGGGCAGCAGAAGGCTCTACGATATAGTCATTATTGAAACTGCTTTTTCCTGCAGTGCTTTCGGTTGCTTCTTCAGCCACCTTATCTAGATTGATAGGTAGATATTCATCCCTCGTCAGAATCTGTGAACCGGTGGACTTAAAATGATGGTAGATCAGTTCTACCTTGTCCACCCGCCCCTCCAGAAACTCTTTCATCAAGGTCCCGGCAAGCTCATAGGCCTGCATGTATGAAGGTTTGTCCGCCATTTCCTGATAACTGCCCTGCGGCACAAATCCCAGCTTTTTTACGGCCTCCTCCACTTTCTTGCCTACGGGATATATCTGAATATTCTCCCGGCCCAATGATTGATACTCTTCCAGCGTGCGCTCCAGCATCTTCGCCACGTTGGAGTTGAAAGCCCCGCATAATGACGAATTGGACGAGAACGCCACAATAGCCACCCTCCCCACCGGACGTTCATCGGTATAGGGCGACTCTATCGTAGCATCCGTACTCAGGAAGTTAGTCAGAATCTCATTCAGCTTCCGTTGATAAGGCAGCATATTCTCGATCCCCCCCTGCGCCTTATGCAGCTTGGCAGATGCTACCATCTTCATCGCAGAAGTTATCTGACGCGTACTCTTGACGGAGCTTATTCTATTTTTTACCTCTTTCAGTGAAGCCATCTGATTAAGTGATTAGCGGTTAGTGATTAGTGATTAGCGGTTGGCAGCCGTACATTAATGATTAATGACTTGTGCCGATCGCTATCTACATAAATTGTTTAGCAGTCTTTGCCGCAGTCTCTTCTATTTTCCTGCAGATATTATCATCAATGACGCCCGTCTTCAAAACATTGAGCACTTCCATTTGATAATCTCTTTCAAGGAATTCGAGGAAGCTGTGTTCAAACTCGCTTACTTTATCCAAAGGTACATCCTTCAACAAGCCATGCGTGCCGCAATAAAGGATTGCAATCTGCTTTTCCACAGGCATCGGAGTGTATTGCGGCTGTACCAGCAAACGGGTGTTCTTCTGCCCCTTGTCGATAGTCAATGCAGTTACAGGGTCCATGTCGCCGCTGAATTTGGTGAATGCCTCCAGTTCGCGATACTGTGCCTGGTCTATCTTCAATGTACCGGCCACTTTCTTCATCGCCTTAATCTGAGCATTACCGCCCACACGACTGACGGAGATACCCACATCAATGGCAGGACGATTACCTTGATTAAAGAGGTTGGTGTCGAGGAATATCTGTCCGTCGGTAATGGAAATCACATTCGTCGGGATATAGGCTGACACGTCGCCCGCTTGCGTTTCGATAATAGGAAGCGCCGTCAATGAACCTCCGCCTTTCACCTTGCCTCTCAAACTTTCGGGCAAATCGTTCATCTCGCGTGCCACTTCTTCCTGATTGATGATCTTTGCCGCACGCTCCAGCAAACGGGAGTGCAGGTAGAAGATATCACCCGGATAAGCCTCACGCCCTGAAGGACGGCGCAAAATCAAAGAGACCTCACGATAGGCCACTGCCTGCTTGGACAAGTCATCATAGACAACCAACGCATGGCGGCCGGTGTCACGAAAATACTCACCGATTGCAGCGCCAGCAAACGGAGCATAATACTGCAATGCAGCCGGATCGCCTGCTGTAGCAGCCACAACAATGGTATAGTCCATTGCACCGTATTCACGCAATGTGTTCACGATTGATGCCACCGTTGAACCTTTCTGACCGATAGCCACGTAAATACAATATACAGGATCGCCTGCTTCATAGTTGGCACGCTGGTTTATGATAGTGTCGATAGCTATCGCTGTTTTACCGGTCTGACGATCACCGATAATCAGCTCACGCTGTCCGCGACCGATGGGAATCATTGCATCAACTGCTTTCAAGCCGGTCTGCAACGGCTGGTTCACCGGCTGACGAAAAATAACACCTGGGGCTTTGCGCTCCAACGGCATTTCGCATAATTCACCACCTATCAACCCTTTACCATCCAACGGCGCACCCAACGGATCAATAACACGCCCCAGCATACCTTCTCCCACCATAATGGAAGCAATACGCTTGGTACGTTTCACCACGAACCCTTCTTTGATCTTATCCGTAGGCCCCAACAACACAGCACCTACGTTATCTTCTTCAAGGTTCATCACGATGGCTTTGATGCCGTTGTCAAATTCCAGCAACTCGTTTGCTTCGGCATTGCGCAATCCGTAGATACGTGCCACGCCATCACTGACTTGCAGCACTGTACCTATTTCGTCCAGTTGAACGCGGGTATCAATTCCTTCCAACTGCTTGCGCAAAATATCGGAGACTTCGCTTACTTTTATATTTCCAGACAACATTTTATTTAGCAATTAATGTTTAGTGATTAATGTTTAGCGATGAATGAGCAGTGTTTAGTGATTAGTGATTAGCTGTACGCTTTGGCACTCCCTAAGCACTAATCATCAATCACTAATCACTGTTATACAATTCTTCTGTTCTTATCAATGAACTGTTGTTTCACTCTCTTCAGCTGAGTAGCAATACTGGCATCCAGGCGAAAATCGTTAATGTCGAATACAAATCCACCTTCAATAGAAGGATCAACATCAGTCTGTAACTCCATTTCAGCATGCAACAAATGGGAGGCACTATTCCGAATACGTTCCCAAACCTCGCGGCTTACGGGTACGGCTGTTGTCAGTTTGGCAATACCAATGTGCCTGTCTTTTCTGTATAAATCCAAAAAGCTCAAGCATATATATTGCAAAAACGACTCACGCCTGTTTTTTAATACCAACATAATGAAACGAGCCAATTCGCGTTCGGCTGGGGCATCACCCACAGTAGCGGCACAGATGAGCGAAAACTTCTCTTGTACCGACAGAACCGGATTCTCCAATGCTGTACGCAAGTCCGGGTGTTTCTCAAAGCTCCGGCTCAACATACGCATTTCTGCATACAGCCTGTCTTCCGTACCCGTACTTTTTGCATACTCCATAAGAGCTTTTGCATATCGCATCGAAACAATTCCTATATCCATTTTTTCTAAAGATTAACGATTAGTGATTGGCCGCCAGCATTTCATCCAACATACGGTCAATCATTTCCATCTGCTCATGCTTTTCGTCCAAGTTACGACGGATAATCTTCTCCGCAATATCTACCGACAGTACAGCGACTTGGCGGCGAATATCACGAATAGCTTCTTCCTTCTCTTGCTGAATCTGCTGTTTTACATCATCCAGTTCTTTCTGTGCAACGGCTTCCGCATGTTTACGTGCCTCGATGATAATCTTGTCACGCTCGTGCATTGCTTCCCGCATGATGCGTCCCTGCTCTTTGTTTGCAGCGGCAATCAAAGCTTCACTTTCCTCTTTCAGTTTGGCGAGCTGGATGTTTGCCTGACGCGCCACCTCCAACGACTGATCTATATAGGTTCTACGGCCTTCCACCATTTTTGTTATGACAGGGAAACCATATTTGGCCAATACCACAAAGACCACACCGAATGAAAGAAGCATCCAGAACAGCAGACCACTATCAGGTAATAACAATGACATAATTTCAATTATAAATTATAAATTATAAATTAAAAAATTAAACAGGGAAGTATTCTCCCCACTTTTATAAGAAGAATACCAGCAAACACACAACAACTGCCAACAGAGCAACGCCTTCAATCAAGGCAGCGGCAATAATCATGTTCATACGAATATCTCCCGATGCTTCCGGCTGACGCGCAATGGCTTCCATGGCAGAACCTCCAATTTTACCGATACCCACACCAGCTCCAATAACAGCTAAACCAGCACCGAGCGCTGCACCTAATTTACTAACTCCAACCCCTGCCGCAGCAGCTTGTAATAATACAGATAGTAACATAACTTTCAGTTTTTAAATGGTTATTTTATTAATGTTTATATTCTCGATTATCTTATCATTTCATTACTTTCTCTTCCGCTTTCTCCTTATGTTCCTCCTGTGCCAGACCTATAAATACAGCCGACAACATAGTAAACACGTATGCTTGGATAAAGGCAACCAGTAATTCCAACGCGTTCATAAAGATGTTAAACAATACCGAAGCCACTGTCAGCGTTCCATTCAAAGCAGGTCCCATACTTGCCGATATAAATATCAGGCAAGTAAGCACCAACATTGCCATATGCCCTGCCAACATGTTAGCAAAAAGACGGATCATCAATGCAAACGGTTTTGTGAAAATTCCGAAGAACTCTATAAAAGGCATCATAGGCACAGGTACCTTCAACCACCAGGGTACATCCGGCCAGAAAATATCTTTCCAATATGCCTTAGTTCCAAAAATATTAACGGCAAGGAATGTACAGACAGCCAGTACCATTGTGATTGCAATATTTCCGGTGACATTTGCCCCACCCGGAAATATTGGAATCAATCCCATAAGGTTATTTATGAAGATAAAGAAAAAGGCAGTCAGCAGGTAAGGTGCAAACTTACGATACTTCGGACCCACACAGCTCTTTATAATATCATCATTCACCATCATTATAAACATTTCCATGAATCCGATGAAACCACCCGGCGCTGCACTGCCTTGCGGATGCTTACGGTACCATTGCGCTACACTCAGGATAATGACGAGCAGCAATACGCTATTGATAAGCAATGCTAATGTTACTTTTGTTATAGATATATCCCAGGGGCGCACCTCATTACCGGCGTCATCATATTCTACCAGCTTTCCTTCATATTTACTGCCTTCCGGAGCTATGGAAAAACCTTCATAACTTCCGCCGTTTTCCTCCAAACGGGAAGACAGGAAAGCATGCCATCCTGTTGTACTGCTATATAAAATTACAGGCAAAGGAATAATGACTTGCGTTTCTCCAAAAGCAGTGATGTGCCATTCGTACGAATCGCCAATATGTCCGAATACAATCTCCTTTACGTCCACCGTATTCTTCTCTTGTTCCGCAGGAGTCACATCGTCACGTTGAGCCATGCTGTCAAGCTCAGCCACAAGTCCGTCTTGGATAACGGGAATACTGTCGGCCTGTACAACAGCAGGTGACAATGCTCCCAGCACCAGCAACGCTCCGGTTAATATGTTACGCAATCGTTTCATTTTCTTTTCTCTTTTTCTTTTTTAACTTCCGGTTGGCTTCAAAAGTGAAGAAAAACCAAGAGTCATAAATCAAATATATCAGATAGTTCACAATAAACGTCAGCAGGAACTCTTTTGCTTCTTCGCGTACTGCAACACAATACACCAGCATCACAATGATAGAAGCGAGCATTCTCATAACACGCATCAACAGATATATCTGCAACATCCGCCCCGGCATCCGGTGACGGCAACTTTCGACCATGTTTATCATAAACACGCCAAAAGTCAGAAAGAATATCGGTATCAACGGGTAACCACCGAAATAATGATGCGGGAACACCGAATAGTAAGCCCAACCGCCTATACCTCCTATCAATACAGTCAAGAGCGTTATTTGCCACAAATAGTTCCGTTTTGTAATGCTCACGTCTATATGCAATTTAAGGTTGGAAATCAAAAACTCAGTCCACACAGACCGAAGCTTTGTTATCGTTCATCTCTACAAAACCGCCATGAATATCCTGTACATGTTCTTCTCCGTCCTTTGTCACATAAGACAGCACACCGGCTTTCAACGATGATACAATAGGCGCATGTTTCGGCAGAATAGTAAACGATCCAAGCGTACCCGGCAAAGTAACACTGTCAACTTCACCATTAAAGATCTCCTTATCCGGTGATACAATATCCAAATGCAGTCCTTTCATTTCTTTAATCTATTGAGATTTACTACAAAAACTATTTCTTAGCTTGTTCCAACAGCTTCTTGCCTTTTTCTATCGCTTCTTCAATAGTCCCGACATTCAAGAAAGCCGGCTCGGGCAAGTAGTCCACTTCACCATCCAGAATCATCTTAAAGCCTCTGACTGTATCTTCTATGGAAACCATCGTACCGGGAACTCCGGTAAACTGTTCGGCAACAGCGAACGGTTGGGAAAGGAAGCGCTGCACACGACGTGCGCGATTTACCAACGTACGGTCGGCGTCCGAAAGTTCTTCCATACCAAGAATAGAAATGATATCCTGCAATTCTTTATTACGCTGAAGAATCTGCTTCACACGTTGAGCCACTTCATAATGCTCCTGCCCTACAATATGCGGATCAAGAATACGAGAAGTCGACTCCAACGGGTCAACAGCCGGATAAATACCAAGCTCAGTAATCTTACGGCTCAATACAGTTGTTGCATCCAAGTGTGTAAAAGTAGTGGCAGGTGCAGGGTCGGTCAAGTCGTCAGCCGGTACATAAACTGCTTGTACGGAAGTGATAGACCCGTTACGCGTGGAGGTGATACGCTCCTGCATAGCACCCATTTCAGTAGCCAACGTCGGCTGGTAACCTACGGCAGAAGGCATACGCCCCAACAATGCAGAAACTTCAGAACCTGCCTGCGTGAAACGGAATATATTGTCAATAAAGAACAATATATCACGCGGTCCATTCGACTCGGATCCCATATCCCGGAAAGACTCCGCTACCGTCAAACCGGATAGTGCGACAGACTGACGTGCACCCGGCGGTTCATTCATCTGACCGAATATCAAAGATACCTGCGATTTAGCCACCTCATTATAATCAACCTTGGAAAGGTCCCAATGACCTTCCTCCATCCCTTTCTTAAATTCTTCACCATAGCGAATCACACCGGATTCAATCATTTCCCTAAGCAAGTCGTTTCCTTCACGAGTACGCTCACCTACCCCGGCAAATACAGAAAAACCGTTTTGTTTCTTGGCAATATTGTTGATCAGTTCCTGAATAAGCACAGTCTTCCCTACACCAGCACCACCGAACAAGCCAATCTTACCACCTTTACTGTATGGTTCCAGCAAGTCGATAACTTTGATACCTGTATAGAGCACCTCTTGTACAGTAGTCAAATCTTCAAATTTAGGGGGTTCGCGGTGAATGGGATAAGCACCGGTACGATCCAACTCCTTCATTCCGTCAATAGAGTCACCAACAACATTCATCAAACGGCCTTTAATCTGTTCTCCTATCGGCATAGTAATCGGTCCGCCCAGCGGATAAACTTTCATGCCTCTCTGTAAGCCGTCCGTACTATCCATCGCTACGGTTCTCACTGTGTTTTCACCAATATGCTGCTGCACCTCTACAATCAGCCTCTTACCATGACTCTTTTTTATTTCCAGCGCGTCGTGAATGCTTGGCAGCATCAGTTCTGCCTCCGTACCTTCAAAATAGACGTCTACAACAGGTCCTATAACCTGAGAGATATGTCCAACAATCTGTGACATAAGCAATCTTTTTATATTCTGTTTTCTTAATTATTATCTAGTAAAGTTGTTAGTTGTCGCGTATCATCATCATCCTACTGACCTAGTCGCGTCTTCTGTCATTCAATCTCACTTTCCTCTATTAACATTTACGCCAAGCCATTTGTTCATTCAAAATAGTTACATAAACAACCTCACAAATGTATAAACAAATCAGGTCTAATTGTTCTCCTTAGAAGCTTTTTTTCTATAAATTATACGATTTTGAACGTTTTATACTACAATAAGAACAATCTATTCCATATATAATAACGTTGGTTAACAATTAGTAATGCACCTAATTGAAGAGATTATTCATCCCAATCCATATCTGCATCCGGATTCTTGCCTCGACTGATAAAATCACAATGAACCAAAAAACGATGGAAATAGGGAAGGAATCATCTTAGCATAAAAAATAAGCCTTGTCTCTCGACAAGGCTTATCACAACACAAACACAAAATAAAACACGACAAAACTACTATGCAATCGTACCTGTCTATGCCGGGGAGGCATACGTACTAATTATGGATATTCACATACACATAAGCAGCTTCAGGCTGATTTGCATGTAATAAACAAATGCAGGAACGCATTTGTTTATATCCTATCTGTTAAAAAAAGACAAACTAATTTATTCGTCATTGAATACCTCTTTCACGAAGTTTCAACTGCCAATTCCATGCAGAAAGTAAAGTATCTTCAATGCCTACTTCCGCTTTCCAGCCTAATTCATTATTAGCCAGTTCAGGATTAGCCCATACTTTCTCAATGTCTCCGGCACGACGACCTACAATCTGATAGTTTAACTTCACACCGGTTGCTTTTTCAAATGCATTGATCAATTCCAATACAGAAAGTCCACGTCCCGTTCCGATATTGAATACTTCCACCTTCTCTTTCTGTTTCTTCTCCAATATGCGGCGGATAGCTACAACATGAGCTTTTGCCAAATCCACAACATTGATAAAGTCACGAATACAAGAACCATCAGGAGTATCATAATCATCACCAAATACACTCAATTTTTCGCGGATACCAATAGCTGTCTGAGTGAGATAGGGTATCAGATTTTGTGGCACACCGTTAGGCAACTCACCAAGCAATGCAGTAGGATGAGCACCGATCGGATTAAAATAACGCAATAAGATAGCATTAATAGGAGCACCGGAAGCAACTGTGTCACGAACAATTTCCTCATTAATTTGCTTCGTGTTTCCATAAGGTGATTCCGCTTTCTTGATAGGCGCCTCTTCCGTTACAGGAAGATGATCAGGCTGACCATATACAGTACAAGAAGAAGAAAACACAATTCCCTCTACCCCATGTTTCGGCATCAACTCAAGTAAGTTTATCAAAGAGACCAAGTTGTTGCGATAATAAAGCAACGGTTTCTCCACAGACTCTCCCACAGCTTTACTTGCTGCAAAATGAATAATCGCTTTAATGCCTTTATATTTGGTAAACACAGCGTCAAGACCGGCGTAGTCCAAGCAATCCAACTTTTCAAAAACAGGACGGATGCCTGATACCTTTTCAATGTTGTCAACAACATCTGCGCTGGAGTTTGATAGATTATCAATAATGATAACTTCATAACCTGCGTTCTGAAGTTCTACAACAGTATGAGAACCAATATAGCCGGTTCCACCTGTAACCAAGATTTTTTCTTTCATATTAAAATAGATAATTTAGCTTTTAGGTTATCATTAGGCTACAAATGTAAGGAAATAAATTCAGAATATATACAGATAGACAAAAAAAATGAACCAAACATTACTCTATTCCGACTGTGTTCGATAACTCCAACAATAAAAAAAGCGGAGAAACCACTCTCTCATTTTATAAAGAGAATAGCTTCTTCGCTTTATCTTAACTGATTAAGCCTACCTTATATCTTAACTACACCGGAGAAGCCCATAAATGCCATAGCCAGCAAACCGGCAGTAATCAGGGCTATCGGAGTTCCTTGCATACCTTTCGGTACATTCACCAGACTCATCTGTTCGCGTAATCCCGCAAAGAGTGTCAATGCCAGGCCAAAACCAATAGCTGTAGAGAATGCATAAACCACGCCTGTCAGCAAATCATAATCTTTCTGGATAACGAGAATAGCCACACCAAGAATACAGCAGTTTGTCGTGATCAGAGGCAAAAACACGCCCAATGCCTGATATAAAGAAGGAGATACTTTCTTTAAGATAATCTCTACCATCTGTACCAATGCGGCAATCACAAGAATGAAAGTGATAGTTTGCAAATAACCTAAATTGAAAGCATCAAGCACATACTTCTGGATGAGGAACGTCACAATTGTTGCAATAGTAAGCACGAATGCCACTGCTGCCGACATTCCCAACGCAGTCTCCACTTTCTTGGATACTCCCAAAAACGGACAAATACCCAAGAATTGCGACAACACAATGTTATTGACAAAGATTGCCGAGATAAATATCAATATATATTCCATAATATCAATTTATGAATTACAAGTTATGCTTTCTTGAAACTGTTGACCAATGCAATGAGGTATCCCAAAGCAATGAATGCACCCGGAGCAAGGACAAAGACCAACATACCGTATTCTTCGGGAAGAATAGTAAGGTTGAAAATCTTGCCTGTACCCAAGAACTCGCGAACAGCACCTAATAAAGTCAATGCAATAGTAAAACCTAATCCCATGCCCAGACCGTCAAAAAACGATGCCATCGGATTATTCTTAGCAGCAAACGCTTCGGCACGCCCCAATACAATACAGTTTACTACAATCAGCGGAATGAACAAACCTAATGTTGCATAAAGAGCAGGAACATAAGCCTGCATCACCATCTGCAATAATGTAACGAACGATGCGATTACAACTATGAAAGAAGGGATACGTACCATGTCCGGAATTAAGTTCTTTATGGCAGAAATTACCACATTAGAACAGATGAGCACGAACATTGTAGCCAATCCCATACCCATACCATTGATAGCAGACGAAGTAGTGCCTAACGTAGGACACATACCAAGCAGGAGCACAAACGTAGGATTCTCTTTAATAATCCCGTTCATCAACACTTTAAAATTATTCATATCTCTACTCCTTTCTTATTTAGCACTGACAGAATCAGTGAGTTCAACTTTAATAGTAGCTCCCGTAGCGCCATCAGCCGTATTTTGACCGGCATATGCTGCATATGCAATATTTACAGCATTCAGAAAAGCACGTGAAGTAATGGTCGAAGCCGTAATAGCATCTACCTTACCGCCATCTTTACTTACAGTTAAAGAGGCTTCACCGGGATTCATACCTGTAATATCTCCCTTATTTCCTTTCTTGAACCAATCGGCTGCTTTGGAACCCAACCCCGGAGTTTCTGCATGTGATAACAAAGAGTAATCAATAATCTTACCTTCTGCATCGAAACCAACCAATACCTTCAGCTCACCACCGAAGCCCATAGAAGTCGCCTCGACAGCCGCACCAATGAATTTGCCTTCTTTGGTAGCTGGATATACAGAGTATTCAACACCGTTCACCTCTTGAGTTTTCTTGTCTGCAATCGGATCATTGTCAAAACCCGGAACGACTGCACTTACTGCATCGCTCAGCGTTTTAGCATTAGCTTGCGCAATAGGCTCCTTTGTCAGTTCGTTTACATAAGCCAGCAGTGCTACGGAAATAGCAGTAACTCCCGTAAGTACCAGCAACATATTCTTTAAGGATGATTCTAACTTTTTCATTTCTTCTTCGCTACCTCCCCAAAGCGTTTAGGTTTAACATATGTGTTAATCAACGGAGTGAACGCATTCATAATCAGAATAGCGAACGACATACCTTCAGGATATGCGCCGAACAGACGAATAACGACTGTCAGCAGACCGATGCAAACACCGTAAATCAACATTCCTTTATGGCTCATCGGAGAAGTAACATAATCTGTGGCCATAAAAACAGCACCCAGCATCAAACCGCCCGACAGCAATTGTACTACCGGAGACACATAAATTTCCGGATTAACTAAATACATGATACCGGAAAAAACAAATACTGTACCCAAGATAGCAACAGGAATATGCCATGTAATAATTTTCTTCCATAACATATAGGCCAGTCCCAACAACAAAGCCAACGCACTGACTTCACCCAAACAACCGCCATTGTTACCAATCAGCAAATCGAAAGATGCAGGAAGATCACTTAAAGACATTCCGGGAGCACCGTTTATAACGCCTTTCATAATAGCCAGCGGTGTGGCGGCCGTAGTAGCATCCGTATATGCAGTCAACTGTCCGACAGCCGGCCATGTTGTCATCTGTACAGGAAAAGAAAGCAACAGGAATACACGTCCTGCCAATGCCGGGTTAAAAGGATTACAACCTAAGCCACCAAAAGACATCTTGCCTACACCGATAGCAAACAAAGCGCCCAAAATGATAATCCAGATAGGAAGGTTGGAAGGTAAGTTAAATGCTAGCAACACACCTGTGATAATGGCAGAACCATCACAGATAGTTGTAGTTTCTTTTTTCATCAGGAACTTGCCGATAGCCCATTCAAAGAACAAGCAGGCGGCTACGGATGTAGCCGTAACAATCAGCGCACCCAGTCCGAAAAAGTAAAGCGACACAAGAAATGCGGGGAACAATGCTATAAGCACGCCATACATATTCTTCTTTACGCTGTCACCGCCATGAACGTGGGGCGAAAGGGATACGATTAATTTATTCATAAGATTATATTAAATTAAATCTTTCATTTTTTTACTTGACGTGCACGTATCATCGCTCCCACTTTACCTTTACCCAAACGGATGTAATCCAGCATCGGACGGTTAGAAGGACAAGTGAACTGGCATGAGCCACACTCGATACATGACATGATATCTTCTTTCTCTACTCTTTCAAAGTCTCCATGAGCCGATACAGTAGCAAGCAAATAGGGTTCCAGTCCCATCGGACAAGCAGCTACACATTTAGCACAACGGATACATGGTTGTACCTCACCGCGTTTAGCCTCTTTATCGTTCATAATCAGAATACCGGAACTACCCTTAGCTGTCGGCACATCTGTATTTATCAAAGCTTTACCCATCATCGGACCACCGCCGATAATCTTCCCCGTATCTTCAGGCAGACCGCCACAAGCATCAATCAATTGTTTCATCGGCGTACCGATACGAGCCAAGAAGTTGGAGGGGTGAGATAAAGACTTACCAGTTACAGTAATGACACGCTCAAACAAAGGTTTATTCTTCTGTACAGCCTGATATACGGCAAATGCAGTACCAACGTTCTGAACAACTGCACCGGTAGAGATAGGCAATGCACCGGCAGCAACCTGACGATTGATGACAGCATCAATCAGTTGCTTTTCGCCACCTTGCGGATATTGGACTTTCAAAGGAACAACCTCGATGCCTGCATAACCGGAAGCCACTTTCGTCATTAACTGAATAGCATCAGGCTTATTATTCTCAATACCGATAAATGCCTTATTCACTTTTACAGCTTTCATCAATATGGAGACACCTACCATTATTTCTTCGGCATGCTCCAACATCAATTGATGATCGGCAGTCAAATAAGGTTCACACTCCACTGCATTAATAATCACACATTCTGCCTTAAATGCAGGCGGCGGACACAACTTAACCTGTGTAGGGAAACAAGCGCCTCCCAACCCTACGATACCTGCATCCGCAATTTTCTTCACAATCTCCTCGGCTGTCAGATTACATTCTTTCACCAATGTCTCGGTACGGTCAATACTTTCTTCCCATTCATCTCCTTCTACATCAATGAAAATGGCAGGCTTTGCGTATCCGCTGGCATCTACAACAGTGTCAATTTTAGCGACCTTGCCGCTGACAGACGAATGAATAGCAGCCGATACGAAGCCACCGGGTTCGGCAATCTTTGTACCTACTTTCACAACATCACCCTTGGCTACGATAGGCTTAGCAGGAGCTCCAATGTGCTGCCCCAGCAAGATAACAGCTTTTGCCGGAATCTCCGCCTGTACGATAGGCTGATGTGCTGAAAGTTTATTTTCGCGTGGATGAACTCCACCGATTGAAAATGTCTTCAACATACAATTCTGTATTTTAGTCGTTTAATTACTTTTAATATTATGCCTCTGCTTTCGGAGCTTCTCCTTCTGTTTTGGGTTTACGTGGAGGGAAGTTGAGTGCGATAATTGTACCTTGCGGACAAACTTCCTCACACTTACGACAAGATTTACACTTATTTGGATCAATATACGCCAAATTATTTTCCAGTGTAATCGCTTCGAAAGGACATACTTTCACACACTTACCACAACCGATGCAAGCTACGGTACAAGCCTTACGTGCTACGGCACCCTTATCCTTGTTTACGCATTGCACGTACACACGACGGGATTTCTTACCTTGAGGACGAATTTCAATGATGTTTCTCGGACAAGCCTTGGCGCATGCACCACAAGCAGTACATTTAGACTCATCTACTTCAGGAAGTCCTGTTTCCGGGTTCATATGGATAGCGTCAAACTGACAAGCGGTTACACAGTCTCCACAACCCAGACAACCAAAACTACATCCCGTTTCACCACCGTAAAGAGAAGCTGCAATAGCACAACTCTTTGCACCGTCATATTGATTGACGCGAGGACGGTTGGCACATGTTCCGTTACATCTCACCACTGCAACCATAGGTTCGGCAGTAGCAGCATCCAATCCCAAAATTTCAGCAACCTTCGTCATAACGGGTTGTCCCCCTACCGGACAAAGCTTACCTTCGAGTGAACCTGCTTTGACACAAGCGTCTGCAAATCCACTACATCCCGGGTAACCACATCCACCGCAGTTTGCTTGAGGCAGCACAGCTGCCACTTGTGCAATTCGCGGATCTTCATACACAGCAAATTTCTTAGAAGCAACATAAAGAATAGCGGCTGATACCAACGCTATAGCTCCTAATGAAATTACTGCAATCAGAATTACATTCATAAATTAGTTGTTTATTAATTATTTGTTTTATGTATTAGTTAGTTCATTGGTTTGACCGAAAAAGAGAACTTCTTCCTCAATTGCGATTTATTCAGCCACAGTACATAATAATAAGGTATAAGAAGAGCTAATGAACAGAGTGCGGAACTCAATTCATCATTCCATACAGCCATCAAGACAAAGAGAGAAAAGACTAAGAGCAAAAAAGGAAAAATGAAAGCCAACAACACTGCCATTGCCCCCATTGACAGCTCACCGATTACCCACACGTGGTCGCCAGGCTGATAAGAAAATGTGCCGTCATTGGTAACGTCAATGATTTTCTCTTTTGTATCGGACGAACTGCAATGTCCCTTGATACTGCATGAAGCACATGCTGATGTCTGAACAATTCTCACTTGAAGATGAGAACCGCTTATGTTTTCCACAATACCCTGATGTTTTATAGTATTCGCCATTTTGCAAAGTGTGCATTACAAATCGCGGCAAATTTACGCATTATTTGCGAACTGCAAGGGATTAGATTGTTTTTTCTGTGTACGCAAACATTCTTTTTCCCGTTTTTAGTGATTTTTCTTTATTTTTTCTACTAAAAACACAAAAAAGCGCTCCGCTGTCATCCAACGGAGCGCCCCTCTTGGCCATTAACAATGTATATGGTTACCATTTGTAATTAATACCAAAACTCAACAATTCTTTTAATTGAAAATAGCTATCCCCTTCGGTCGGTTTGGCACTGTCGTCAAAACGAGCATGTACATAGAGCTTAGTGGAAAGATAGCGGTTCAGTACAAAATTTACAGTGTTTTCCCATTCGACACGCGTCCATTCATAGCTGGTCTGAAAATCCAAACGTGAATCTAAGACGATAGAAGGTATGATAGTCCATGAAATCGTAGGTTGCACCTGAGAACCGAAATTATGCTTAACGCACTTACCTTCGTCCAAACCGAACTTCACTTCATCAACTTCTTTATTGCCTACGTAACGCATCATATAAGTCAATGGAGCTATAAAAACCGATAAATTGAATTTCTTTTTTTTCAATTTGTAGTCCATACCAATACTGGATGCCCAGTCCGCCGGAGCGAAGAATGCAGAAACCAACTCCTCACTATTAGCTTTATAACCATGGCAAAATTGAGTTTTAAACTCTGTTGTTATGGTATAGTACCATTTGGATGCGGCCTGAATACCTATTTTACTATAAATTCGAAGTTGGTCGGTGCTTACCAAATAATCATGAAATTCATCGGAAGGAGCAGAACTAAAACCTAATTTAGCATCCAATAAATTCTCCCATTGTACTTTTTCCTTATCATTATAATTGGCAAACAATTGTAGATTGGCAAGCAAAGCATTAGTACTTTCACCACCTTTATACCAGTTGTCAGAGATATAGTTTTGCGTAATTTGTAATGAACCGTTTCCACCGGTTACCCACCAGTTGGGTTTCTGTATCACAACTTCCGCATCTTCTTTCACTCCAATTATTTTCTCTTGGGCAAAAAGTTTGGCAACGGAAGGTTTGGAAGAGACTTCCTTTTCAATATTGTCCTTAAATACCTTTGTTTTTTTTATTTCCTTTTCAGTCATTTCCACTAAATCCGGACGATTAACATATGTGTTCATCATCACGCGATCCACAACTCTGTTCGCATTCTCTTTCGATAAAAAGCTCAATGTATCAAACGGCAGAAGTTCTTTCGTCATAGCGGGTACTGTATCCTGTTTTTGAAAAGTCCAGTTAACCTGCGACAAACGCTCCATTGGAGCATAGTAATAAGTAGTAGGAACAAACAAGCGATAGTAGTCCGGATTATATGCAATATAACGTTCAGGAGTAGCCGGATCATTCAAATAATTCAGCACACCAAAATACTTTTCATACAACACAGAGACTGTATCCAACTGATATCCTCCATTATGCGGTTTCAGTTTCAATATCCAGTTTTGACTCCAAATGCCCGACAATGTATCCGCACTTTCTGTTCTAGCCTGCTTCTTTATATCTTTTACAGAAGTTAAAGAATCCTGTGCTATCACCGGAAATGAAAATAGTACGGCAACTAATCCTATTAAAATACGTCTATTCCTCATATATTCTTAAAATCTATATTTGAACGCAAAATTAAACCAAAATGTTCAGATTACAAAAAGAGAGAAGTGAAAGTTTATCAGAACCTTATTATGCATGCATATTCCACTTTTTATAATTGTTTTCACAAAACTGTTATGTACTTCCTCTTTTTTTTCATAATTTTGCGCTTTAATTTTTAGAGAAAACATTTAAAACAGTATAGCTGTGGGAGAAACAAAGTATATTTTTGTCACCGGTGGTGTTGCCTCTTCATTAGGCAAAGGTATTATTTCATCATCCATCGGTAAGTTATTGCAAGCAAGAGGTTATAAAGTAACAATTCAAAAGTTCGACCCGTACATCAATATTGATCCGGGTACACTGAACCCTTATGAGCATGGAGAATGTTATGTAACGGTAGACGGTCACGAAGCAGATCTTGATTTGGGACACTATGAACGCTTTCTGGGTATCCAGACTACCAAAGCTAATAACATTACAACCGGACGCATTTATAAGAGTGTCATCGATAAGGAACGTCGTGGCGATTATTTGGGAAAAACGATTCAGGTTATCCCTCATATAACAGATGAAATCAAGCGTAATGTAAAGTTATTAGGCAACAAATATAAATTTGATTTCGTCATTACCGAAATCGGAGGAACGGTAGGTGATATCGAGTCGCTTCCGTATTTGGAAAGTATCCGCCAATTGAAATGGGAATTAGGTAAAGACGCGTTATGCGTACACCTTACATATGTACCTTACCTTGCTGCAGCAGGTGAGCTGAAAACAAAACCTACCCAACACTCTGTAAAAGAACTGCAAAGTGCAGGAATTCAGCCTGATGTGCTTGTACTCCGCACAGAACATGAGTTGAGCTCCAATTTACGTAAGAAAGTAGCTCTTTTCTGTAATGTTGATGAGAATGCAGTTGTACAGAGCATTGATGCACCGACTATATATGAAGTGCCTATTTTGATGCAAGCCCAAGGACTAGACGAAACCATTTTGAAGAAAATGGGGCTTCCTATTGGCGATACTCCGGGCTTAGGACCTTGGCGTGCTTTCCTTGAACGCCGTCATAAAGCAGAAGCAACAGAACCGGTACACATTGCTTTAGTGGGTAAATACGATTTGCAGGATGCATACAAATCTATCCGCGAAGCTCTTTCACAAGCGGGAACCTATAATGACCGTAAGGTATCGGTAGATTTTGTAAACAGCGAAAAACTGACAGATGAGAATGTGGCTGAAGCATTGAAAGGCATGTCAGGTGTTCTCATCGGACCGGGCTTTGGCGAGCGTGGAATCGCGGGCAAGTTTGTAGCCATCAAATATGCACGTACGCACGATATTCCCACATTCGGAATCTGTTTGGGTATGCAGTGCATAGCTATTGAATTCGCACGCAATGTTTTGGGATACACAGACGCTAATTCACGCGAAATGGATGAAAAGACGCTTCATAACGTCATTGATATCATGGAGGAGCAAAAGTCCATTACCAATATGGGTGGTACAATGCGTTTAGGTGCATACGAGTGTGTATTGCAAGAAGGCAGCAAAGCATTTGAAGCTTATGGTACAGAACATATTCAGGAGCGTCATCGCCACCGATACGAATTTAACAATGCCTACAAAGCCGAATATGAAGCAGCCGGTATGAAATGTACAGGTGTCAATCCGGAGTCCGATTTAGTTGAAATCGTAGAAATTCCTACGTTGAAATGGTATGTCGGCACTCAATTCCATCCGGAATACAGCAGTACGGTATTGCACCCGCATCCATTGTTTGTAGCTTTTGTAAAAGCAGCTATCGAAAATGAAAAGAAGTAATCATTACTAATTTATAATTGATAATTCATAATTGATTAAATGGATAAAAACACCATCACAGGCCTCGTCCTAATAGCGATTCTGTTAGTCGGATTCAGCTTTCTAAGTCGTCCGAACAAGGAGCAATTGGCTGCGCAACAACGCTATTATGACTCCATAGCCCAAGTACAACAGCGCGAGGCTGACCTGAAAGCTAAAGCTGAAGCTGCTCTGGCTAATAACAAAGAGGCTCAAACAACCGACTCTACCGCCCTTTTCTTTGATGCGCTTCAAGGAACCGATTCACAGGTTACAATACAAAATAACCTTGCAGAGCTGACAGTAGCCACCAAAGGCGGACGTATTTCATCGGCTACATTGAAAGAGTATATGGGACAGGACAAAAAGACCCCTGTCACTCTGTTCAGTGGAGATGACGCTTCCATGAATTTCCTTTTCTATAACAAGAAGGAAACGATACAGACAGAAGATTACTATTTTAAAGTAGTAGATTATACGGATAGTACTGTAACAATGCGTTTGTCAGCAGATAGTGCCAGCTATATCGACTTTAAGTATTCCATGCACAATGACACCTATTTGGTAGACTTTACGATTGATGCGGTAGGTATGGCAAACAAATTGGCAAGCACCAAATATGTAGATATTGAATGGTCACAACGTGCACGTCAGATTGAAAAGGGATACACATACGAAAACCGTTTGTCAGAGCTAACTTATAAAATCACCGGAGACGGAACCGATTATTTATCTGCCGGCAAGAACGATGAAAAAGAAGTTGCGGAACGCCTGGACTGGATTGCTTTCAAAAATCAGTTCTTCTCCTCTGTATTCTTGGCCGATGCTGATTTTGAGAAGACAAAATTGAGCTCAAAAATGGAGACACAGGGCAGCGGATATATCAAAGACTATTCTGCAGAGATGAGTACAGTTTTTGATCCGACCGGAGAAAAAACGACACAGCTGTTTTTCTATTTCGGCCCCAATCACTATAAAACGCTGACTGCACTTGATAAAGGACGTACTGAAAAGTGGGAACTTAACCGTTTGGTATACCTTGGCTGGCCGCTGATTCGCTGGATAAACAAGTGGTTCACCATCAACATCTTCGACTGGCTATCAAGCTGGGGATTGAGTATGGGAATTGTATTGTTGCTGATGACATTGATTGTAAAAGCGGTGGTATTTCCTGCAACTTGGAAAACATATATTTCTTCAGCTAAAATGCGTGTGCTGAAACCGAAAATAGACGAAATCGGCAAGAAATATCCTAAACAGGAAGATGCCATGAAAAAGCAACAGGAAGTAATGGGGCTTTATAGCCAATATGGAGTCAGTCCAATGGGGGGATGTTTGCCGATGCTGATTCAATTCCCTATTTTAATGGCATTGTTCATGTTTGTGCCAAGCGCCATTGAACTTCGCCAACAAAGTTTCTTATGGGCTGATGACTTGTCCACATACGATGCATTCATTAACTTCCCGTTCCATATCCCATTTTTGGGTAGTCATCTTAGTTTGTTCTGTTTACTGATGACAGTAACGAATATTCTGAATACCAAATTTATGATGCAACAGCAGGATACGGGTGCTAATCCACAAATGGCAGCAATGAAATGGATGTCATATTTAATGCCTGTCATGTTCTTATTCATTTTGAACGACTATCCTTCAGGGTTGAATTATTATTATTTTATTTCAACGCTTATCAGTGTAGTGACTACGCTCATCATGCGTAAAACGACGAACGAAGAAGCTCTTCTTGCAGAACTGGAAGCTAAGAAGAAAGATCCGAAGAAAATGAAAAAGACCGGTTTCGCTGCTCGTCTTGAGGCTATGCAAAAGCAACAGGAACAGATGATGAAAGAAAAGCAAAACAGAAAATAAACTTCTGTTTAAGGCATTTTTCAGAGGGGAGCCGGACAATATACATTGCCCGGCTTTCTTTTCCTTTTTCAACTATATCAAAAAATTAATTTATTGAACATGCAAACGAAATACACCTATAAAGAAATCTGGCTTATAGCCTACCCTATCCTAATCAGCCTGCTTATGGAGCAGATGATTGGCATGACAGATACCGCTTTCCTGGGACGCGTAGGAGAAATAGAGTTAGGAGCATCCGCCATTGCAGGTATTTTCTATATAGTAATGTTTATGGTTGCTTTCGGCTTCAGCATCGGAGCGCAAATATTGATTGCGAGACGTAACGGCGAACAACAATATAAAGAAATAGGTAACTTATTTTATCAAGGAATCTATTTTCAATTGGGAATGGCAGCGGTTATGTTTATTGTCTGCTACTGTTTTGCACCGGTAATATTGAAACGGCTCGTCTCTTCCGAACACATCTACAATGCAGCAATGAGTTACCTCAATTGGCGCGTATTCGGTTTTTTCTTCTCTTTTACAGCTGTAATGTTTCGTGCTTTTTTCTTGGGAACGACACAAACTAAAACACTGACATTGAACTCCATTGTCATGGTATTAAGCAATATCATATTCAATTATGTCCTGATATTCGGTAAATTCGGAGTCCCGGGCCTCGGTATTGCCGGAGCTGCAATCGGTTCATCTTTAGCAGAACTGGTATCGCTTATATTCTTCATACTTTATACCCGCAGTCGTATTGACATCCGCAAGTACGGGTTAGACAAGATACCGGGCATCCGCTGGAATATACTCAAACGTATGCTTAACGTCTCTTTTTGGACAATGGTACAAAATTTCCTGTCACTCTCAACATGGTTCCTACTTTTTTTATACGTAGAGCATTTGGGAGAACGTTCACTTGCAATTACTAATATTATCCGTAACGTATCAGGCATCATGTTCATGGTTATGATGGCATTTGCCTCGACTTGCGGTTCATTAGTCAGCAACCTTATCGGAGCGGGAAATATCAATTGTGTACCGGGTACAATACGACAGCATATACGAATTGCCTATGCTTTCGTATTGCCATTCGCCATTTTCTTTGCATTATTCCCTAAGCTGATATTGAGTGTATATACAGACATGCCTGAATTGCAGGAAGCCGCCGTTCCCTCACTTTGGGTACTCTGCTCCGCCTATCTGTTCCTTGTACCGGCCAACGTTTATTTTCAGTCTGTATCGGGAACAGGAAACACACGTACGGCATTAGCTTTGGAAATGATAACACTGGTGGTTTATACTTGCTATATCACATACATTGTAGCCTATCTGAAATTAGATGTAGCATTTGCATGGACATCAGAAATCGTTTATTCCATAGGCATTTTAGTACTGTGTTACTTTTATATGAAAAAAGGGACGTGGAGCCTGAAAAAGATTTAAGAGATAAATTACTAATAACAAATTACCAATGACGAGTCAAAGTCCATAATAGTAATTTGTTATTAGTAATTTATTCCTTATCTTCGCTACTAAAATAAATATTCAAACAGATATGAAACAATCAAACCTATTATTTATGTCGGCAGCAATGATGTTAGCGTCCTGCGGCGGAACCGGAGGTGCAGAACAAAACACCGCACTTATTGGAAAATCGGATATTCAAATAGAGGGTAAACGTATGACACCCGAAGCACTTTGGGCAATGGGACGTATCGGTAGTGTAGCCGTATCGCCCGACGAGAAACAGATTGCTTATTCGGTGGCCTATTACAGCGTACCGGAAAATAAGAGCAATAATGAGTTGTTTGTCATGAATACCGACGGCAGCAACAATAGACAAATAACCTGTGACAATTGGCAGGAAAGCCAACCCACCTGGATTAAAGATGGAGCGAAGATTGCTTTTCTCTGTAATGAAACCGGCAGCAGTCAAATATGGGAAATGAATCCGGACGGCACAGCCCGTAAGCAACTTACCCAATATGACGGAGACATTGAAGGCTTTTCTTTCTCTCCCGACGGTAAAAAACTGCTTTTTATCGCTCAGGTGAAAACCGTACAAAGCACCGCCGACAAACACCCCGACTTACCCAAGGCAACCGGTATCATCGTTACCGACTTAATGTACAAGCACTGGGATGAATGGGTAACAACTGCTCCGCACCCTTTTGTAGCAGATTTTGACGGTAACAACATCAGCAACATACAGGACATCTTGGACGGTGAGCCTTACGAGAGTCCTATGAAGCCTTGGGGAGGTATAGAGCAGTTAGCCTGGAGTCCTTCCTCTGACAAGATCGCTTACACTTGCCGCAAGAAAACCGGATTAGCCTATGCAATCTCCACTAATTCCGACATTTACATCTATGATCTTGCCACTAAGAAAACTGAAAATATAACTGAAGAAAACAAAGGTTACGATACCAATCCCCAATACTCTCCCGACGGCAAATATATTGCCTGGCAGAGTATGGAACGCGATGGTTACGAAGCTGACCTGAACCGTTTGTTCATTATGGATCTTGAAACCGGAGAAAAGCGTTTTGTGAGCAGATCGTTCGAGTCCAATGTGGATGCTTTCCTATGGAATAAAAATTCCCAAAGCATATATTTCATCGGTGTATGGCATGGGGAGACACAGATATATAATATAAACCTTGCAGACAATGACCGGCTGACTCAGCTTACTGATGGTATGTACGACTACGCTTCCCTTGCCCTTTGCGGCGACAAAGTGATAGCCAAACGCCATTCCATGAGCATGGGTGATGAAATCTACGCTGTAAACAACGTACGCAACGGTGATATTTTTGCTGAAGCCAAACAACTGACATCCGAGAACAAGCATATCTACGACCAACTGGAAATGGGCAAGGTAGAAGCCCGCTGGATGAAAACAACTGATGGAAAGCAAATGTTAACATGGGTAATCTACCCACCCCAATTTGATCCGAACAAGAAGTATCCCACCCTACTCTTCTGTGAAGGTGGTCCTCAAAGCCCCGTCAGCCAGTTCTGGAGTTATCGTTGGAACTTCCAGATTATGGCCGCCAACGACTATATCATCGTAGCTCCCAATCGGCGTGGTCTTCCGGGCTTCGGCGTAGAATGGAACGAAGCTATCAGCGGGGATTACGGTGGCCAATGTATGAAAGATTATTTCACCGCCATTGATGAAATGTCAAAAGAGCCATTTGTCGACAAAGGCCGACTGGGGTGTGTTGGTGCCAGTTTCGGCGGTTTCTCCGTCTACTGGCTTGCCGGACATCATGATAAACGCTTCAAAGCATTTATTGCCCACGACGGTATCTTCAACATGGAAATGCAATATTTGGAAACAGAAGAAAAATGGTTTGCCAACTGGGATATGGGGGGCGCATACTGGGAAAAGGACAATGCTACCGCCCAACGCACTTTTGCCAACTCTCCTCACCTTTTTGTAGATAAATGGGACACTCCTATCCTCTGTATTCATGGCGAAAAAGATTTCCGCATTTTAGCCAACCAAGCTATGGCAGCCTTTGATGCAGCCGTAATGCGTGGAGTACCAGCCGAACTTCTTATCTATCCGGATGAAAACCATTGGGTGTTGAAACCACAAAATGGTATTCTGTGGCAACGTACATTCTTTGAATGGCTTGATAAGTGGCTGAAACCTGCTGAAAAATAAAGAAGAGAACCTGACAGAGAATATCAGAAAAGGAAGTTAACATCGTTAGTGGGACGATGTTAACTTCCTTTCTTTATGATGTTAACTTATTACAAACTATCTTGTTAACTTCATATCTGCTACGATGTTAACAGAATCATTATCATTCTCCTACCATGCCATTACTCCCAGCATTGGGAATGTTGCTCCCTGCATAGCAAAGCAGATACCAAATACCGCCGCACTTATAATCCAAAGAATAACCAAAGTCCATTTCAATCCGGAAACCATAGGCTGCCATTTGAATATTTGACAGAATATTGCCCAAACAAGGCTCACCAATGGAATGCCCACCAACAGAAGGCCTGCAATATACATTACAATAGCAGACAACGGAGACGTAGGTAGCACCACATTAAAAGTGGGAAACATCGAAATAAGTGCAGCCCCACCACCAATGGCAACCATTACTGCTGCAAAAAGCAGAGCTACAAATACGACTCCGAATACAAACAATAACGGACTGCAAATGATGGCGAATATCACCAAACATATTTTGAAGAACAAACCGACAACCATGACTAATGCATCACCCAGTTTTTGCAAAAAAGTACGGGGTTTGTCAGACCTCATATAATCATTCACACCATTGGCAACCTTTTCAAAACCACCGGTAACCGTCTTTCCTATATTGTCCACTGTAACAGCCTCGCCTCGCATGCTCAGTTTTTCGGCTGCCGTACGAGCTTCAGGAACGATAATCCAACAAATAATATAAGCTGGAATCAGGAGTTTAAACCCAAAAATCATGATTATGACAAGTGCCAAACGGAAGACTGTTACATCCCATCCCAAATAAGCAGCCAGCCCGCTCACCACACCCCCTAGCATCCTATCATCGGGGTTACGATAAAAACGATGACGTACTTTCTTCGTACTCGTAGAAAAGTTTGCACCTGCATTACCGGAACAACTACCTCCCTCCCAACTTTCCGTTTTGGCGCCGGCTTCATTTCCATCAGGTTCCAGTTCTTCGGGTTTGCCCATGCGTGCAATAACTTCTTCCACATCGGCAATAGTAATCACTTGCGACCCTGCAGTAAGTTTTTCTGTAAACAGTTCGGAAATACGACGCTCAATATCATCAATAATCTCGTCCGCACCGGCTTCCTTACGGAAATGTATTTTCAAATTGCTCAGATAATTATCTAAAAGGCAGTAGGCATCTTCATCAATGTGAAAAACAGTTCCGCCTAAATTTACCGTTAATGTCTTTTTCATTGTTATATGTTTTTATTTATTATTCTATTACTTATTTGTATAGCTACTAGCTATTTGCAATATGATCGACCGTATCGTTCAACTCCTGCCAGGATGTTTCCAACTCGCCCAAGAAAATCTCTCCTTTTTCTGTAAGCTTATAATATTTACGTGGTGGCCCCTGCGTGGACTCTATCCATTCATAACTTAACAAATCATCGTTTTTTAAACGAGTGAGCAACGGATAGAGCGTTCCCTCTACCACTATCAGCCGGGCCTCTTTCAACTTTTGTATGATATCCGAAGCATAAGCCGGCTCTTTATGGAGCAATAGCATGATGCAATACTCAAGCATGCCCTTACGCATTTGCGATTTTACATTATTAACGTCCATAATCTATTTGTCATTAAAATGTTTTTTAATTACAGCAAAAGTGTTACACATTTTGTATGACACAAATATATGCATTATGCAAGTACCTTGTATTACAAAGTACTTTACATTAATATTATTTAAGAAATAAGTATCCAAAACTGTTGCATATACTATGCCTGCCATCTTTACAGATAATCTTCTAATATGCTATAAATATCTATATAATAGAATCTATTTGTAGTAAAGTATATTATATTTGCATCAGATTAATATAAACACAACAAATATGTTTACTATCAGAAAAGCAACAAGCACCGATTGTGAATTGATTCACAAACTGGCATGGCAGATATTTCCCGAAACTTATAAGGAAATACTATCAAAGGAACAAACTGAATATATGATGGAATGGATGTACTCCATAGAAAATATCCGTAAACAAATGGAGGAAGAAGAACATGTTTATTTTATAGCCTACGAAGAGTGCGAAGCAGCAGGTTATGTATCCATACAACCACAAGGCAAAGATTTATTCCACTTACAAAAGATTTATGTACTCCCCTATTATCAGGGGGCACACTGTGGGAGTTTCCTGTTTCGCGAAGCTGTAAAATATATAAAAGAGATACATCCGGAACCATGTATGCTGGAGTTAAACGTAAACCGCAATAATAAAGCACTGCACTTTTACGAACACATGGGGATGAAGAAACTAAGAGAAGGAGATTTTCCGATTGGAAACGGATATTACATGAATGATTATATAATGGGAAAGGAAATATGAGGACAGTAATTAGTGGCTGGTGATTAATGATTAGTATGGCTGCGCTATCATCTTGCACAGTTTCCGCTTAATCATTAATCACCAACTATTAATCACTATTCGATTATTTTGCCACTCTCTCCAGCCACTTAACCATAGAGAGCATTACAATCATAGAAGCACCTGTTGCACCTACAAAGACTAACCAGCATGCCCAAATTGGAACGGTAGTATACAGAATACCTCCAATGAAAAGCAGTGAGTTGCCTACTGCAGTTGCTGCCAACCAACAACCCTGCATCAGACCTTGCAAATGAGGAGGAGCCACTTTGGATACGAAAGACAATCCTAACGGCGAGATAAACAATTCGGCAACCGTAAGAATGAAGTACAAACCAATCATAATCCATGGGGTCACACGAATTGCACTGATTTCAGCGGCACTCATAGTACTCAACACATCCTTATCGGGCAAAGTAAATGAGAATATCATCAGGAATACGTACGCCAATGCTGCAATTCCCATACCGATAGCAATCTTCATCGGAGTAGAAGGCTCTTTGCCGGTCTTCTTCAAAGAGCCGAACAACCACATGATAAACGGAGTGAGGAATACAACAAAGAACGGGTTCACACATTGGAATATTTCTGCTCCCTTGATACGGGTAAAGCCAAGGTCGATATCTATTACGCTCAGATCTACATAGTCACGTGCAAAATATGTCAGCGAATAACCATTCTGATGGAATGACAACCAGAAAAAGATTACCACACCGAATACAGCAAACAATGCATAGATACGTTGTTTGATTTCAGCAGCACTCATTTTGATTTCTTCCTTACTTACAGTAGTATTCTGCTCTTTAGCTGCTACAACCTTCTTTGCCGGATCGGGGAAACGTTTTTTATTAGCCAGATAGATTACCAATGAAATCAACATAGCGACAATCGCAGCCATGAAAGCGTATTGGAAACCACGATTAAACACATCCAGATAGTTGTTGACAAATGCGCCCATATCAGCCACATGGCTACCGTCAAGCGTAACTTTTTCTGCCAAAGATGTGAGATTCTCCATTGCCTGAGGAGCCATTTTATCACCTTCTTTAAGGAATTGGTGGCAAAGTTCGGGCAAGGTGGCATCATAATCGAAGTTGTTCACTTTCAGCCACCAGTTACGCACACCGATAGCAATCCATGGAGCAAAGAAGCCACCGATATTGATAAACATATAGAAAATCTGAAAACCGGAGTCACGCAAGCTCGAGTACTTAGGATCATCATACATCTGACCTACCAATGCCTGAAGATTTCCTTTGAACAAACCGTTACCGAACGCAATGACCAAAAGTCCAAAGCAAGTCAGTCCGAGATAAAGTCCCATGCTGGGAACAGGTGTGGGAGTGGGAATGGCAATAATAAGATAACCGACAGCCATCATCACTAAACCGGCCAAAATAGTGCCTTTAAAATTTTTTGTCTTGTCAGCAATGATACCGCCTGCTAATGCCAAAATATAAATAGATGCATAGAATGCGGAATAGATATATCCGGTTGTCGTTTCTGACAGTCCGAACTTCGCCGAGATAAACAGTGTAAGGATTGCCATCATAATATAGAAGCCGAAACGCTCTCCCATATTAGCCAAAGCGGCAGCAATCAATCCATTAGGGTGTTTGCTAAACATAAAAATAAGTTTTTGTAAATTAGTAATTAGTATTGATTAATTTATATTTTTTGCAAATATATGCTTTTCGTCGAGATTTCCGGTAAGAAAACAGAATATCTCTTGGCAAAACCTAACCTTTATGCCTCAAACAGGATGCAGACTTGGGCATGAACTTCTTTTATCAGATCTTCCGGATTGAGTTTGAGCTGCAGGCCACGTTGCCCCGCACTTATATAAATATAAGGGAACTGCAGGCAAGTTTCGTGAATATAGGTAGGAAAAGCTTTTTTCATGCCGATAGGCGAACAGCCGCCACGAATATATCCCGTTAATGGAAGCAATTCTTTCATCGGGATGAGATCGCATTTCTTGTTACCGGAAACTTTCGCGGCCAACTTCAAATCAACCTCGTGTTCGCCGGGGATGACGCACACAAAATAACCAGTCCTGTCACCATGCAATATCAAGGTCTTAAAGACCTGCTCTATGTCCTCTCCCAAGCTGGCGGCAACATGTACAGCGCTCAGATCTTTTTCATCCACTTCATACGGAATAAGTTCATAAGCAATTTTTGCCTTATCAAGCAGCCGGGCTACATTCGTTTTATTAATTTTCATTTCCTTATTTACAAACTATAAACTACGAATGAGCAAAAATCTTTTTCATCGTAGATTAATTATTTTTCCTCTTAAGATATTCAAATATGAAGTTCTTCTTTCAAGAACTTCGGAGTATATCCCTTCGTGCTCTTTGCCACTTCTTCGGGTGTACCGCAAGAAAGGAGTTCTCCCCCGCCCTTACCGCCTTCTGGTCCCATATCTATGATATAGTCTGCCATTTTGATAACGTCAAGATTATGCTCGATAACAACGACCGTATTGCCCTTATCGACCAACTTGTTCAGCACATTCATCAGCACGCGGATATCCTCAAAGTGCAGTCCGGTGGTAGGCTCATCAAGAATATAGAGCGTCTTGCCTGTATCCCGCTTGGAAAGTTCGGTGGCAAGCTTCACACGTTGGCTTTCGCCACCGGAAAGCGTGGTAGAAGACTGTCCCAGTTTTATATAACCCAGCCCCACCTCTTGAATTACCTTTATCTTATTCAGAATCTGAGGCACGTTTTCAAAAAATTCCACCGCGCGGTTAATTGTCATATCCAGCACATCGGCAATAGACTTCCCTTTGAAACGCACTTCCAGGGTTTCCCGATTGTAGCGTTTGCCATGGCAGACCTCACAAGGAACATACACGTCGGGCAGGAAGTTCATTTCAATAGTTTTATAACCATTGCCCTGGCAGGCTTCGCAACGCCCCCCACTGACATTGAACGAGAAGCGTCCCGCCTTGTAACCGCGAATTTTAGCTTCGGGCAGACCGACAAACAAGTTACGGATGTCCGAAAAGACTCCGGTATAAGTGGCGGGATTGGAACGCGGAGTACGCCCCAACGGAGACTGATCCACATTTACCACCTTATCTATATACTCTAATCCTTCAATACTATCGTACTCCAAAGGGTCTTGAAGAGAGCGATAAAACTTCTGTGAAAGAATGGGTTGAAGTGTCTCATTAATCAGCGTAGACTTACCGCTGCCCGATACACCGGTCACACAAATCAATTTGCCAAGCGGGAACTCCACATCTACATTCTTCAGGTTATTGCCTTTGGCGCCACGCAACCAAAGACTATGACCGTTACCTTTGCGTCGTTCGGCAGGCACTTCGATGGCACGTTCGCCGTTCAGATATTGGGAAGTCAGCGTATGCGTCTGCAACATCTTTCCCGGAGTACCGGCAAAGACAACCTCTCCGCCCAACCGGCCCGCTTTAGGCCCCATATCAATAACATAATCGGCAGCAAGCATCATATCCTTATCATGCTCCACCACGATAACAGAGTTGCCCATATCGCGCAGCTCTTTCAGTGAATGAATAAGCCGCAGATTATCGCGTTGGTGCAATCCGATACTGGGCTCATCCAAGATATACAGAACGTTGACCAACTGCGAGCCTATCTGTGTGGCCAGCCGGATGCGCTGGCTTTCGCCGCCGGAAAGACTGACGGCACTACGGTCCAATGACAAATAATCCAATCCCACATCCAGCAGGAATTTTAGACGGGTACGGATTTCCTTTAATATTTCGACAGCAATCTGTTGCTGCTTATTGCTGAGAAATTGGTCTACGTTCATCAACCAGTCATACAGCTCATTGATGTCCATTGTGGAGAGTTCGTAGATGTTTTTATCATGGATGCGGTATGACAAAGCCTCTTTATTCAGTTTCGCTCCATGACACTCCGGACAAACAGCTGTCTTGGCAAACTGTTCTGCCCATTTCTGCGCTGTGGCAGACGCGTCTTTTTCCTGCAACATCTGAATGTACTTCACTACCCCCTCGAAAGTAACGAAATAATCGGATGACGTACCAATGAGCGAACTCTTTATCTTTATGCGTTCATCCGAACCATACAGAATCTCATCTATGGCATCATCCGGAAGTTCCTTGACAGGAGTTTTCAACGTGGCTTCATATTTCTCCAGCAATGCGGTAATCTGCCAAAATATCATACTGTTCTTGGCTTTTCCCAAAGGTATAACAGCTCCCTCACTTATGGAAAGCTCACGATCCGGGATAACCTTGTCTATATCAATCTGATTCACTACACCAAGTCCTTTACATTTTGGACAGGCTCCCTGCGGAGAGTTGAAAGAAAAGTTATGAGGAGCAGGTTCGCGGTAAGACAACCCGGTTACAGGGCACATCAGGCGTTTACTATAATGGCGCACACTTTCATCTTGCACATCGAGAATCATCAGCAGTCCGTCTCCCTGACGCATGGCAGTGGCAACGCTGTTCTTCAAACGAGTGTCGTCTTTATCTGCCACAACCAGCTTGTCAATCACCACTTCTACATCATGATTCTTGTAGCGGTCCAGCTTCATGCCGGGAAGAGCCTCACGCACCACACCGTCTACGCGGACATAGAGATAACCTTTCTTCCGGACTTGCTCGAACAATTCCTTATAATGTCCTTTACGGCTACGTACCAACGGAGCAAGAATGTAAATACGTTTTCCTTTATAATCATTCAGAATAAGATCAAGGATTTGCTCTTCGGTATATTTCACCATTTTCTCACCGGAAACATAAGAATAAGCCTCACCGGCACGAGCGTACAGCAGGCGAAGATAATCGTATATTTCCGTTGTCGTACCTACGGTGGAACGCGGATTTTTATTGGTTGTCTTCTGCTCAATGGAAATCACCGGACTCAAGCCTGTAATCTTGTCTACATCAGGACGTTCCAGATTCCCCAGGAAGTTACGGGCATAAGCGGAAAAGGTTTCAATATACCGGCGTTGGCCTTCAGCAAATATCGTATCGAACGCTAAAGATGACTTGCCACTTCCACTCAACCCGGTGATGACCGTCAGGCTATTACGGGGAATTTCAGCATCAATGTCCTTCAAATTATGTACACGCGCTCCGTATACATTGATATATTCTGTTTCTTCTTGCATATTTTAATTAATGAATTTGTGCAAAAATAAAGGTTTCCGGCCGAATATCAGCCGAAAAGACATATTTTTCGGTTTTGAAATGCACAATATTATTTCTTAACGCAATCCTTTGGTTAAAATAGGACAATATTACTAACTTTGCAGCTACTTTGGGAAATTGTAAACATAAACCAACGATTACTGAATGAAAACTATCAATCGTATTTTCTGCTCCTTGCTGCTTGCCGGTGCATGTAGCTTCGGTGTAAACGCACAAGAAAACCAATCTTATTTTCTGCATACAATAGAAAAAGGTCAGAGCCTATATTCCATTGCCAGCATGTATAACATCAGCCAGGCAGACATAGTGAAACTAAATCCGGGAAGTGATGACAAGATATACGTAGGACGCACCTTACGTATTCCACGTACGGATGCCAATTCACAGAAAGAAACTTTCCACACCATAGAATCCGGTGAAACCCTTTACCGGCTTACCGTAAAATACAATGTCTCGGCGAAAGACATATGCGACGCCAATCCCGGACTGAGCGCAGAGAACTTCCGCATCGGGCAGGTTATCCGGATTCCATCCTCTACGGACGCGGCTACTGCCACAACGAACACCACCGGACTTTCCGCTACATCTCCCACCGGAAACACATCTGTCCAAGCTCCGGTGCAATCACGTTGCCGCGATATGCACAAGGTGAAACGGAAAGAAACCGTATTCAGCATCAGCCGGAAGTATGGCATTACGGAAGCTGAGCTCATTGCCGCCAATCCGGAATTGCAGGGGGAAAATAAAATAAAGAAAGGTTCATTTCTCTGTATCCCCTATCCTTCCACCCAGATACAGCAAAATACGCATCCTCAAGCGACAGCGCCAAGCGACAGTGAATTGTTCAGTGAGAACAAAAAGAGCAACGAGCGTATCAATGTTATCAAGGCAGCTGTTATTCTTCCGTTTTTATCTGACGGAGCAAGCAAAAGCGAATCTGCAAAAATGGTGGAATACTATGAAGGTTTCCTCATGGCAGTAGACAGTTTGAAGCGCACAGGCACTTCTATTGATCTTTTTACATACAGTACAGGCCCTTCCACCTCATCCCTGAATTCCATACTTAGCAAAAACGAGATGAAAGACATGGATATCATTTTCGGCCCGTTGCACCAACAGCATATCAAGCCGCTGGCCGATTTTGCCGACAAGCATGATATACGCTTGGTGATACCGTTTACATCCAAGGATAATACTGTATTCCGCAATCCGTCGGTATATCAGATCAATACTCCCCAATCCTACCTTTACTCGGAAGTGTACGACCATTTTGTCCGCCAGTTCCCCAACGCCAATGTTATCTTTATTGAAGCCAGTCAGGACACTAAAGACAAAGCGGAGTTCATAAAAGGACTGAAAGAGGAATTGCGCAACCGTTCCATACCCACAAAATCATTGAAGGAGGATGCTACCGTAGAGTCTATGAAAGCCGTATTACGCAACGATCGCGAGAATATTTTTATCCCCACTTCGGGAAGCAATATTACCCTAATCAAAATACTGCCGCAATTGACATTGCTGGTGCGCGAACAGCCTGACAGTCGTGTGCATCTCTTCGGCTATCCGGAATGGCAGACGTACACCAAAGATCACCTTGAAGCATTCTTTGAGCTGGATACTTACTTCTATTCCTCTTTCTATACGAACAACCTGCTGCCGGCAGCCATAACCTTCACAAAGAGTTATCGCAAATGGTATGGAAAAGAGATGGACGAGCGTTATCCGAAATTCGGCATGCTGGGGTTCGATACCGGCTATTTCTTCCTCAAAGGCCTATCCAGATATGGTTCGGGACTTGAAAAAAACTTGGATAAAATGGACCTTGTCCCTATTCAGACCGGCTTCAAGTTCCAACGTGTCAACAACTGGGGCGGCTTCATCAACCGGAAAGTATTCTTTGTACGTTTCACCAAAAACTTTGAGCTGATAAAGCTTGATTTCGATTAAAGACGATTTACAGCCATTCGATGACAAGCAACTCGTAAATTGCAATTTAAGAAAATGAGACTAAAAACAATTATAGGAACAGCACTTTTGGCAGGAACATGTGCCTTGCCGGCAAGCGCACAGATAGGCGAACAACGCCATAACTTTTCTGTGGGCATTAACGGCGGTATCAACCTGAATAGCGTAAGTTTCTCTCCCAGAGTCCGCCAGAATAACCTGATGGGTATCAATGGCGGACTGACAGCCCGTTATATTTCCGAAAAATACTTCAGTATGATATGCGGTGCACAGATTGAGTTAAATTTCTCGCAACATGGTTGGGATGAGTTTTATCAGGACTACCCCGAATTGCAATACACGCGTAAAATGAATTACATAGAAATTCCCTTCCTTGCGCATTTGGCTTTCGGCAAAGACAGAGGATTACAGTTTTTTGTTCATGCAGGTCCGCAGATAGGCTTTTTTCTTAGCGACAGTTACACAATAGGTGGCGATTGGGACAATTATACCGGAATAACCGTTGAGCAACACGATAAAGCCGTAGATAATAAGTTTGACTATGGTATCACAGGTGGAGCCGGTGTGGAGCTTCGTACTAAAATCGGGCACTTTTTGGTAGAAGGCCGATACTATTACGCTTTATCCGATTTTTACAGCAGTACAAAGAAAGACTACTTCTCCCGTTCGGCCCATGGGGTCATCACTGCAAAGATTACTTACTTATTCGATCTGAAGAAATAACAGTATAAACCTCTGACAATAATAAAAGCGGGACATGATTTAAAACCATGTCCCGCTTTTATTGTATATATCCGTTTCTTATCGAAACAGTTTTTATTATCTTAATCTGTCTGCCGCTTTCACCATCAGTTCATCCCGATAGATGGAACGGAAAGCCAAATAGTTCAGTATGATACATACAGCCGGAAGGCACAAAGCCCAACCTAATTGGAAGCTCGTTACATTCAAATCTTCTTTCAAAATGAACACAAATACCACGAAAGCAATGTAATAACCAATCAGCAGAAGGCTGCCAAAGATAGTCATACGGACTTGCAACATACGGTTACGGAATAGGAAGATAGTGCACAATGAGATAATCGCACTCAATAAAAGAATACCGAACAATCCCCATGTAGACTGAAAGCCACCATCGGCCAAAGTCACTCCCAACGGTTTGAAAACATGAGCCACTATCCCGTCCGAACCAATAAACTCTCCCGCCGGCAAACAAAGAGTTACAACCAGAAGGACAGTTACCAATAACAAATAAACGGATTGAATACGTTGTATCATTACTGCAATTTTTCTTTTTCCTTAGAAGGATTACGATAGTACACCTTACCCTCAAGATATTCCTGAGTAGCAATCAAAGTAGGTTTCGGCAACTTCTCATAATAACGGGAGATTTCAATCTGTTCGCGATTTTCAAACACTTCTTCAAGGTTGTCATTATAGGAAGCAAATTCCGCCAACTTCTTAGAAAGATCATTTTTAATTTCAACACTGATCTGATTGGCACGCTTACCAATAATCGCTACGGTTTCATATACATTACCTGTATCTTCACACAATTCCATCATGTCACGAGTAACCGTAGTAGTAGGAGCATTTGTCTTTCTGTAATCCATAATTTTTATCTAAATTAATTTTATTCTATAACAATAATATTCTCTTTATCTGTCAATCTTTCAATATTTTCTGCGCCTCTTTAAAGATACGGTCGGCATCTTTCATATATTTACTTTCAGGGAATTCATTCTTAAAAGCATAATATTCATCTACTGCTTCGCGATAGCGTTCCTCTCTTTTATCTTCCACACTGAATACCGCCATTTCATACTTGGCACGCAAGATGAGGATAGACAAATCCTCACGCATATTAGTATAAGGATAATCTTTCAAAGCATTCTGCGCCGTAATGACGCAAGACTCATAATTATTTCCTAAGTAATTGCCCAAATTATAATAGAGCTTAGCAGAAAGATATTCTTTCATAACCAATTTGTCCTGCAAAGCAAAAATCATGTTTTGAGCTTCGTCTTTCTTTGCGCTGTTCGGAAAATACTCCAAAAACATCTGTAATTGCTGGATTGCATTGTATGTACCGGACTGGTCCAAACGGGGTTCCGGCGTATCCAGATACAAAGCCTTTCCGGCATGAAAACGTGCCAACTCGGTAAACGTACCACGCGGATACACATTGTAATATTGGGTGAATGTTTGAGCGGCAGTCTGATAATCATTCTGGTTATAATAACTCATACCCAGCATATAAAGTGATTCTTCAGCTTTGTCAGTACCTTTAAGAATGGCAATCAACTCGTTCAACAAAGTCGCAGCACGATTATACTGACCTTTTGCGAAGTAATTCTTTGCCGCTTCATACTTGTATTCGTAGTCTGTGCTTTTCAGCAACTTGTTGTATTCTCCACATGAGGAGAGCAGCAGTGCTGCAAGCAGAGTTATAAGGATGTTCTTCTTCATTACTTTTATTCAAATAATGCGCAAAGATAGAGGTTCATATCGAATTAAACAACGATACGCACCTTAATTTTTCAAAAACAAAGATGAAGAGGAATAATTTGGAGAACGGATGGGGAGAGAGAGTTTGATGTGTGTTTAGTGATTAATGATTAGGAGGCTATGCAACAAGAGAGCGCAATGCACTAATCATTAATCACTGATTTCTTTTTTTACAGTTTATACAGATCGCTTGCAGCCAGCAGATCTACTTTTTTTTCCGTCAATACGCGAATACAGTTTTCCATATCGTTAGGACGGATAATGACATTGGCGGTCTGCCCATTGGCAAAAGAGTACATATATTCAATAAACACACCTTCATCGGACAGGCAGCGGAGAACTTTTGCCAATGAACCCGGGATATTGGGGCAACTGATTCCCACCACATCCGTTACATTGACAGCAAAATGATTATCCTTTAAAGCCTTATATGCTTTATCCGGTTCAGAGACAATGCCGCGAAGAATACCAAAATCAGCATTCTCGGCTATGCAAAGAGCAGAAAGGTTGACACCTTCTTTGGCAAGAACTTCCGTCACTTCCGTAAGGCGGCCTGACTTGTTCTCCAGAAAAATAGAAAGTTGTTTTGCTACCATAATATCTTGTTTTACAGTTTTCGGTTATCAATTACGCGTTTCGCTTTACCTACACTACGCTCGATGCTGCGCGGTTCCACCAACCGGACATCCACGCCCAAGCCTAATACGCTTTGCAAACGCGCTGTAAGTTTTTTCTTCAAGGCCAGCATCTTGTTAATCTCATCAGAGTAATATTCCGGACGGACTTCCACTTGCAGTTCCATAGTATCCGTATTGTTCTTTCGATCGACAAGCAGCAGATAATGCGGTTCAAACTCAGGCATCTCAAGAATAACAGACTCAATCTGTGTGGGGAATACGTTTACACCGCGTATGATAAGCATATCGTCACTACGTCCGAGGATGCGGTCCATGCGGACCAATGTACGCCCACAAGGACATTTGTCATAGTGCAAAGCCGTAAGGTCTTTAGTGCGATAGCGCAGCAAAGGCATTCCTTCTTTGGTGAGATGCGTAAACACCAATTCTCCTGTTTCGCCCGGTGCAACCGGCTCAAGCGTTTTCGGGTCTATGATTTCCGGGAAATAATGGTCTTCATTGAGATGCGTACCATGCTGGCACTCACATTCGTATCCTACACCGGGGCCGGCTATCTCGCTCAACCCATAGATGTCATAAGCTTTTATTCCCAATTTCGTTTCAATGTCACGACGCATATTCTCTGTCCATGGCTCTGCCCCGAAAGCGCCGAACTTCAGTTTGAACTCTTCACGCGGAAAACCGGAGTCCTTAATGGCATCCGCCAGATACAGAGCATAAGAAGGCGTGCAACAAAGAACCGTCGAACCGAAATCATGCATCAGCGTTATTTGCTTCTCCGTATTACCGCTGGACATTGGAATTACGGAAGCACCGATATTTTCAGCACCGGCATGAGCACCCAGCCCGCCGGTAAAGAGCCCGTATCCGTATGATATCTGAAAAATATCCGAACTGCCGGCGCCATAAGCCGTAAAAGCGCGTGACAGACACTCCGACCAGGCCGAAAGGTCCTTACGCGTGTACCCCACCACAGTAGGCTTTCCGGTAGTACCGGAGGAGGCGTGGATACGAACTATCTGGCTCATAGGAACAGCACAAAGTCCAAAAGGATAGTTATCCCTAAGATCGTATTTCGTAGTAAAAGGCAGTTTCACAATATCGTCAATGCTGTTGATGTCATCAGGAGTGATTCCCAATTCCTGCATTTTCTTGCGGTAGAAAGGAGTGTCATGATATACACGCTCCACAGTCTTTTTAAGACGAATGCTTTGGATTTTACGAAGGCTTTCGCGATCCATGCATTCGATACTCTCATTCCAAATCATGTTTTTGTTGTATTACATTAATGGTTGTTATTAATTTGATACCGCAAAGATATGTTTTACTTACGAATTCACAAATTTTCAACACAAAAAACTCCAATGTTTTTTAAAAGCCTGAAAAGTATTATATAATTACATAAGCGCCTTTATTCCAGACTTGCCGGCAATGACTCAAAGAAGGAGCCCCATTCAGTCAGGGACTGAAAGGCAATGACTCACTGACTGAAAGGCACTCAGTCAGTGAGTCATTGCCACCCTTGCAGGAGCATGTTCTGAGAGGGGTATGGAAGTGGTGGTACATCATAGTATTTTTTATATACATTTCATTCATTTTTCCGTTTTATGGAGCAAGGAGTTATGGGAGTAACCATGTTTTTCGATACATTAAGTTGCTTTATTTTCATACCTTTCCTATCTTTGCCCGACAATCCTGATGAAATGAACAAATTCGAGTTAACATCCGCCTATCACCCTACCGGTGACCAGCCGGAAGCAATTGCACAACTTACCGAAGGCGTGCGTGAGGGAGTTCCCGCACAGACCTTACTTGGTGTAACAGGTTCCGGAAAAACGTTTACCATTGCCAACGTCATAGCCAACATCAACAAACCTACGCTCATATTGAGCCATAACAAGACGCTGGCAGCACAGTTGTACAGCGAGTTCAAAGGATTCTTTCCGAACAATGCGGTAGAATATTATGTGTCCTACTATGATTATTACCAGCCCGAAGCCTATCTTCCTTCCTCAGACACTTACATAGAAAAAGATCTCGCTATCAATGACGAAATTGACAAACTCCGGCTTGCCGCCACTTCCGCCCTGCTTTCCGGGCGCAAAGACGTGGTGGTAGTCTCTTCCGTATCATGTATTTACGGTATGGGAAATCCGGCAGACTTCTATAATAATGTAATCGAAGTGCAACAAGGAAAGAATTACAGTCGCAATGTATTTCTCCGACGACTTGTAGACAGCCTTTATGTCCGTAATGACATAGACCTGAACCGCGGCAACTTCCGCGTGAAAGGTGATACGGTAGACATCTACCTGGCCTATGCCGACAATTTTCTGCGCATCGTTTTTTGGGGAGATGAAATAGACAGCATCGAAGAGGTGGACCCGGTGAGTGGTGTTATGATAGCCCGGTTCGACGCCTATAAGATATATCCCGCCAACTTGTTTATGACAACCAAAGAAGCCACCTTGCGGGCTATCCATGAGATAGAAGACGACTTGCACAAACAAGTGCAATGGTTTGAGAACGAGGGGCGCCCTTTCGAAGCCAAACGCCTGCAGGAACGTGTAACTTACGATATGGAAATGATGCGCGAATTAGGCCATTGCTCAGGCATAGAAAACTATTCGCGCTATTTTGACGGACGTGCGGCAGGCACCCGTCCCTACTGCCTGCTGGATTTTTTCCCCGAGGATTTTCTCATAGTCATCGACGAAAGCCATGTGAGCGTTCCGCAGATACGTGCCATGTATGGCGGCGACCGCGCCCGAAAGACAAACTTGGTAGAATACGGTTTCCGGCTTCCCGCAGCAATGGACAACCGTCCGTTGAAGTTCGAGGAGTTTGAATCAATGGCAAAACAGGTTATATACGTCAGCGCCACACCTGCCGATTACGAACTGATGCAATCTGAAGGTATTGTTGTAGAGCAGGTAATCCGTCCGACCGGCTTGCTGGATCCCATCATCGAAGTACGCCCCAGCCACAACCAGATAGACGACTTAATGGAAGAAATTCAGTTGCGCATCGAACGCAACGAGCGCACGCTCATCACCACTCTGACCAAGCGCATGGCAGAAGAATTGACGGAATATCTTCTCAATAACAACGTGAAGTGCAACTATATCCATAGTGATGTGGATACACTGGAGCGCGTAAGGATTATGAGTGATTTACGCGAAGGCGAATATGACGTACTGGTCGGCGTCAATCTTCTACGTGAAGGGCTGGACTTGCCGGAAGTATCCCTTGTTGCTATTCTGGATGCGGACAAGGAGGGATTCCTCCGTTCCCACCGTTCGCTGACGCAGACTGCCGGACGTGCCGCCCGCAATGTTAACGGCATGGTCATCATGTATGCCGACAAAATTACGGAAAGCATGCAACTGACCATCGACGAGACCAACCGCCGCCGCGAAAAGCAGCTGAAATACAACGAAGAACATGGCATCACGCCTCAACAAATCAAAAAAGCCAAAAGTCTCAACGTATTCGCCGGTACAGAAGGATTTGCCGAAAGTGGAACCGGAAAGGAAAAACTGTCAGGAAACGCGCCCCGTCCTTATGTGGAACAAGAGAGTACCTCCATGCTCGCCGCAGACCCTATTGTTCAGTACATGAGCCGCAACCAGCTTGAAAAGAGCATCGAGCGCACCAAGAAACTGATGCAGGAAGCCGCCAAGAAACTCGACTTCATCGAAGCGGCGCAATATCGTGATGAAGTGCTGAAAATGGAAGAACTGCTGAAAGAAAAAACAGAATAGAATCTAAAAAAACGGTTTACACGAAACTGTTTGATGCCACATTTGTTACTCCTTGTATATAAATCATTTAATCAACAAGATTATGAATACAAAAAGAGTAGCGGTAGCATTGGCAGTCTTAGCTGCCTTATTTTCCTCAGGCGTACAGCAAGCGGACGCATGCACGCGTGCCACTTACATCGGACCGGACAATATGGTTGTCACAGGTCGTACAATGGACTGGAAAGAAGATATAATGAGTAATATTTATGTCTTTCCCCGAGGGATACAAAGAGCCGGATACAATAAAGGCGAAACAGTGAAGTGGACTTCCAAATACGGCAGTGTCATTGCAACAGGCTACGACATCGGTACGTGCGACGGCATGAACGAAAAAGGGTTGGTAGCCAGCCTTCTGTTCCTGCCCGAGTCTGTATATGATCGTCCCGGAGATACCCGTCCGACAATGGGCATCAGCATTTGGACACAATACGTACTTGATAACTTCGCCACCGTACGCGAAGCCGTAGACGAACTGAAGAAAGAGACATTCCGAATCGATGCTCCCCAAATGCCGAACGGTTCGGCTTCCACCCTGCATCTGGCTATTACGGACGAAACGGGAAATACCGCTATCTTGGAATACCTGAACGGAAAGCTTAATATTCACGAAGGTAAAGAGTACCAGGTAATGACCAACTCACCCAGATATGAATACCAATTAGCCATTAACGATTACTGGAAAGAGGTCGGTGGATTGCAGATGTTGCCGGGAACCAACCGTTCCAGCGACCGTTTTGTACGCGCATCATTCTACATCCATGCCATTCCGCAGACGGCAGACGCAAAGATTGCAGTGCCCAGCGTATTGAGCGTGATGCGTACCGTATCCGTCCCGTTCGGAATTACCACACCGGACAAGCCTCATATCTCTTCCACCCGATGGCGTTCGGTCTCCAATCAGAAAGACAAAGTCTATTATTTTGAGTCAACTCTCACTCCTAACCTATTCTGGCTCGATTTGAAGAAAATAGATTTCAGCCCTAAAGCCGCTATAAAAAAACTATCGCTGACCAACGGAGAAATATATGCAGGAGATGCCGTAAAGGACTTGAAGGAAAGTCCTTCTTTTACTTTTTTATTCCAAACGCCTGTTCTCTGACAAAACCTCATAAAACTTTATTAAAGATATACATAAAGGACCGCACCTTACAGACAAATGAGGGCGGTCCTTTTCTGCATACCTGTTTTTCGCGTTATACTTAAGCCTTTCTCGTGATTTTTCCGTATGTTTGTAGTCAAACTTCAAAGCTGCATATCCACATGGAACTATTAGTATACAAAGCCTCAGCCGGTTCGGGAAAAACCTTCACGCTGGCTGTGGAATACATCAAACTTCTGATCCTTAACCCCCGCGCCTATCGGCAGATACTTGCCGTAACCTTCACCAATAAAGCTACGGCAGAAATGAAGGAGCGCATTCTGACGCAACTTTATGGCATTTGGAAAGAAGATCCTGCATCAGACGCCTATCTGAAACGCATCAAAGAGGATTTGGCTTCCTCTCCCCTTTCCGACAAAGAACTGCGCCGGCGTGCAGGAATGGCATTGCAATATATGCTTCACGATTACAGCCGTTTCCGCGTGGAGACAATCGACTCCTTTTTCCAGTCCGTCATGCGCAACCTTGCCCGCGAACTGGAACTCAGTCCCAACCTGAATATTGAGTTAAACAATACCGATGTCCTGAGTGATGCCGTCGACAGTATGATTGAAAAGCTCACCCCTTCCTCACCCGTACTGGCATGGCTGCTGGACTATATCAACGAGCGCATTGCCGATGACAAACGCTGGAATGTCTCCAACGAAGTCAAAAGCTTCGGCCGGAACATCTTTGATGAAAGTTACATAGAACGTGGCGAAGGACTTCGGCTCAAACTCCGTTCTCCGAAAGCAATAAAACTCTACCGGGATGTATTGCGCGAAATGGAGACCGATGCATTGGAACAGATGAAAGGTTTCTACGACCAGTTTGAAGGCGAGTTGGACGGACATGCCCTCGTACCTGAAGATTTGAAAGGCGGTGCACGCGGCATAGGCAGCTATTTCCGCAAGTTGCGCGACGGGCGGCTGTCAGACAAAGATGTCATGAATGTCACGTTGCAAAACTGCCTGGCAGATGCCAAGAACTGGGCTACCAAAACATCTTCGCGCAAGGACGACATTATCCGACTGGCAGAAACCAGCCTAATACCTTTACTCCAAGACGCAGAGCGGCTGCGTCCGCAGAAGAACCGTACGATAAACAGTTGCCGTCTCTCACTGCAACATCTCAATAAGCTGCAACTGCTCAACCATATCGATGAGGAAGTGCGCACATTGAACCGCGAGCACAACCGATTCCTGCTATCCGACACCAGCGCTTTACTGCATAAGTTAGTACATGAAGGCGATTCCTCTTTCGTATTTGAAAAAATAGGCGCCAATATCCGCAACGTAATGATAGATGAGTTTCAGGATACAAGCCGCATGCAGTGGGACAACTTCCGGCTACTGTTGCTCGAAGGACTTTCGCAAGGAGCAGACAGCCTTATTGTGGGTGATGTGAAACAATCCATTTACCGCTGGCGAAACGGCGACTGGGGAATATTGAACAGTCTGGGAAGCACCCGGTCTGAATCCCAACTCCCGTTCCCTTTCCCGGTACGCGTGAAAACTCTGAAGATCAACCGCCGAAGCGAAACAAATGTCATCAATTTCAACAACCGCCTGTTTACCGCCGCGGTAGACCATCTGAACACACTATACTTGGAGGAACTGAAAGAAGAATGCTTTCCCCTGAAAGAAGCCTACGCCGATGTTGCCCAGGAATCTCCTAAAACAGACAACAAGGGTTATGTCAAAGTCTCCTTCATAGAGCCTGATGAAGAACAGAGCTACGCCGAAAAAACCTTATCGGCTCTGGGTGAAGAAGTACAAAGGCTGCTTTCAGCAGGTGTGAAGCTGAACGATATCACCATCCTTGTGCGTAAGAACAAGAACATACCGTCTATTGCCGACTACTTCGACAAGGAGTTACATCTTCCCATTGTGTCGGACGAAGCGTTCCGTCTGGATGCCTCCCTTGCCATCTGCATGCTGATAGATGCCTTACGCTACCTGTCCAATCCGGAAGAAAAGATAGCAAGAGCTTCGTTAATCGCAAATTACAAACTGCAGACCAGCCATGAGCGAGGAACGGAAACCGGAAAGGCGGGAGGAAATCCTGCGGACTGGCACCAACTGCTGACTGCCGATGTGGCGACAGTGCTCCCAGCAGAATTTATCTCCCGCATGGATGAATTACGCCTGATGCCCTTGTACGAACTGTTGGAAGAACTGTTCACGCTGTTCAACATGGGCAGCATTGGGAAACAGGATGCCTATCTGTTTGCATTCTTCGATGCTGTGACGGAATATCTGCAAAGCAACTCTTCCGACCTCGACGGCTTCATCCGCTATTGGGATGAAACCCTCTGCTCCAAGACAATCCCCAGCGGAGAGATGGACGGCATACGCATCTTCTCCATCCATAAGTCCAAAGGGCTGGAGTTCCATACGGTCCTCATCCCCTTCTGCGACTGGAAACTGGAGAACGAAACATACAACCAGTTAGTGTGGTGTACCGCCCCCGAATCGCCTTACAATTCAATAGACCTTGTTCCTGTCAACTACTCTTCCACAATGGCTGAATCCGTTTACCGGCAGGACTACCTCAACGAGAGGCTGCAACTATGGGTGGACAACCTGAACCTGCTTTATGTGGCATTTACCCGCGCCGGGAAGAACCTGATCTTATGGAGCAAGAAGGACCAAAAAGGCACAATGGCAGAACTTCTTTCCGCTGCCCTGCCGCGAGTTGCCCAAGCGGGAGAAGGCAGTTGGAACGAAGATGAGAAGATCTATGAAAGCGGAACGACATGCCCGTCGGAGGAAAAGTCTCCTCACTCTGCAGGAAATACGGAAAGCAAAGTCGTGAATAAGCTCGCACAAAAACCGGTGAAACTTCCGGTACACATGGAGAGCATGCGACACGACATTGAATTCCGCCAGTCCAACCGTTCCGCCGACTTCATTGCCGGAGTGGACGAAGCCGAGTCCAGCCAGCGTTTCATCAACCGGGGGCGCTTGCTGCATACGCTTTTCTCCGCCATCGAAACAGAAGAGGATATTGATGATGCCATCAACCGTCTGGTATTCGAAGGTGTTATCGGGCGTACCGAAACAGAGGAAGAAATACGGGAGTTGACCCATAGGGCTTTCTCGCAACCGCAAATCAAAGACTGGTATTCCGGGACTTGGCAACTATTCAACGAGTGCGACATTATCTGGCAGGAGAACGGAGAACTCCGTAACCGGCGCCCGGACCGCGTAATGATGCGCAACGGTACAATCGTAGTTGTCGACTTCAAGTTCGGTAAGCCCAGCAAGAGATATAACAAGCAGGTACAAGGGTACATAGAATTACTCGTCCGCATGGGGTATGATGCAAATGCCATCAGCGGGTATCTGTGGTATGTAGAAGAAGAAATAATAGAGAAAGTATGAAAACATTCCTCCAAACAGTAGCCCAAGACCTTTATAGCAAGATAGGAAGCGACCTGTCACGTACGGCAATCGTATTCCCCAACAAACGCGCCAGCTTGTTTTTCAACGAATACCTGGCAGCGGAGAGCGACCGTCCGTTGTGGTCACCCGCTTACGTTAACATCAGCGAACTGTTCCGCCAACTTTCACCGCTGAAACCGGGCGACCCGATTCGTCTGGTATGCGAACTATACAAAGTGTTTTGTGAAGAAACACACAGCGAGGAGCCTTTGGATGATTTCTATTTCTGGGGTGAATTGCTCATCAGCGATTTCGATGACGTAGACAAGAACCTTGTCGATGCAAACAGGCTTTTCTGCAACTTACAAGACCTGAAGAACATCATGGACAACTACGACTTCCTCGACAAAGAACAAGAAGAAGCCATACAGCAGTTCTTCCAAAACTTCTCCATCGACAAACGCACGCAACTCAAGGAGAAATTCATCTCCCTTTGGGATAAGCTGGGCGACATTTACAGACACTACCGAAAGAATCTCTCCGAACTGGGCATCGCCTATGAAGGCATGATGTATCGCCATGTCATAGAAGGGCTTGACACCGGACTACTGCGTTATGACCGCTATGTGTTCGTCGGCTTCAACGTGCTGAACAAAGTGGAAACCCGCTTCTTCCAACTCCTGCAAGACGCCGGCAAGGCTATGTTCTACTGGGACTACGACATATTCTATACCCGCCTGCCCCATGAGCAGCAACCGCCATACGTCCACGAAGCGGGCGAATTCATACTGCGCAATTTAAAGTTGTTTCCCAACCAGTTGCCCGAAACAGCTTTCGATGCCTTGAGACATCCCAAGAAAGTCCGGTTCATATCCGCCCCGACGGAAAACGCACAAGCCCGCTACCTGCCTGAATGGGTGCGCACTGTTATGAAAAACGATGCCGAAACGAGCAAGGAGAAAGAAAATGCCATTGTATTATGCAATGAAACACTGTTGCTGCCCGTACTTCATTCCATTCCCCCGGAAGTGGAAAACGTCAATATAACCATGGGATTCCCATTGGCGCAGACACCCGTATATAGTTATATCAGCGCGCTTATGGAACTGCAAACCACCGGTTACCGTCGGGATACGGGACGCTACACCTACGAAGCGGTACTTGCCATATTAAAGCATCCATATACCCGGCAACTATCCGCTGCCGCCGATGATCTGGAACAGCAACTCACCAAAGACAACCGCTTCTACCCCCTCCCGTCGGAACTTAAAAAAGATGCTTTTCTTGAACGTGTATTCACTCCGCAAAACGGTATCGCGTCCATCTGCCGTTATCTCACCGAACTGCTGCGCGAAGTAGCCGTTGTCTACCGTCAGGAGAAAGATGAGAATGACATCTTCAACCAGCTTTACCGGGAATCCCTGTTCAAAAGCTACACCCTCGTCAACCGTTTGCTTAATCTGATAGAAAGTGATGGGCTGACCCTTCAGACAGATACGCTGAAACGCCTGATGAACCGCCTGCTCACCTCGACCAACATCCCGTTTCATGGCGAGCCTGCCATCGGCATGCAAGTCATGGGAGTATTGGAAACCCGTAATCTTGACTTCCGCAACCTGATTATGTTGTCCCTCAACGAAGGCCAGCTTCCTAAAAACGGCGGTGACTCATCTTTCATCCCCTACAACCTGCGCAAAGCATTCGGAATGACTACCATTGAGCACAAGAACTCGGTATATGCCTATTACTTCTACCGGCTCATACAACGGGCAGAAAATATCACCTTATTATATAATACGGCATCCGACGGACTGAACCGGGGGGAAATGTCACGTTTCATGCTTCAGTTCCTTGTGGAATCTCCACACGACATCTCACGCGAGTATCTGGAAGCAGGACAATCTCCCCAGCACAGTCTTGCAATAGAAATACATAAAACAAATGAGGTACTTCAGCGGATGTACAACGCATACAACATCCGGCAACATCCTGACGCGCTCTTTTCACCCTCGGCGCTCAACACCTATCTGGATTGCCGTCTAAAGTTTTATTACCGCTACGTTGCCGGTCTGAAAGCTCCCGATGAAGTGAGTGCCGAGATAGACTCCGCCCTGTTCGGAACAATTTTCCACCGTTCTGCCGAATTGGTATATCAAGACCTTACAGCCAATGGAAAAGAAATACGCAAGGAAGATCTGGAACAGCTGTTGCGCAATGACGTGAAGTTGCAAACATACGTAGACAATGCATTCAAAGAGGAACTCTTTCATGTACAAGCCAACGAACAGCCCGAATATAACGGGACGCAGCTTATTCACTCCAAAGTCATTGCATCCTATTTGCGGCAACTGCTGCGCAATGACCTGCACTATGCTCCTTTTTACATGGAAGCTATGGAGCAGAAAGTTACGGAAACAGTAGAGATAGAGACTCCTTTGGGAATACTTCCTCTGAATATTGGCGGCACGATAGACCGTATGGATAGCAAAGACGATACGCTGCGTATTGTAGACTATAAGACAGGCGGCACTCCCAGAACTCCAGAAAACATAGAGCAGCTGTTTGTCCCCGCCGATAACCGTCCGAACTACATCTTCCAAACTTTCCTGTATGCTGCCATTATGTGCCGCAAACAAACATTGAAAGTAGCTCCGTCGCTACTATATATTCATCGTGCAGCATCCGAGAACTACTCGCCCGTTATCGAAATGGGCGCACCGCGCCAGCCTAAAATACCGGTCAGCAACTTTGCATTTTATGAAGATGAGTTTCGTGAAAGGCTATCAGCGCTTCTAAAGGAAATATACAATCCGGAAGAGACTTTCAGCCAAACGGAAGATAACGGAAAGTGTGAATACTGCGACTTCAGAAGCCTATGCAAAAAATAAAGGCAGGCATGGATTACACGAAAGCTACACAGCAGCAGATGCTCCTTGAAAGAGCCTTGTATGTAATCCATGCCTGAAATATTATCATCGCGCACAACTCAATATGCGCAATCACCCCAATGGAGACTGATTACTTCTTCAACGGAACAGAGAAATAGAATGTGGACCCTTCTCCTTTCTTAGATGTGAACCACAGCTTGCCGCCATTCTTCACAACAAAGTCCTGGCATAACAGCAATCCCAATCCTGAACCTTCTTCATTGTTCGTCCCGAATGTACTGAAATGCGTATCTGTGTGCAGTAATTTCTTTTGCCCCTCTTCATCGATACCGCAACCGTTATCCTTTACACTGATTACCGCCATATCTCCCTGTTCTTCCATTTTCACCACCACTTCGGAATTCTCGTTGCTGAACTTAATGGCATTACTCAGCAGATTACGGATAACGGTTTTCAACATATCAATATCGGCACTGACAGGCAGTTTCTCCGTTTTTTCCTCACGAATGGTAATCTTCTTCAAGCCGGCTACTATGTTGAACACATCAATCACGCTGTCCACCACTTCCACGACATCGATATCCTGATAAACAACATTTAAATTACCGATTTGGCTCTTCGTCCACTTCAACAAGTTATCCAGTAATGAGAATACGTCTTCCGTTGTCTGATTAGCCATTGTCAGCAGTTCGTACATTTCACTGCCGATCTTTTCGACAGGAAGATTAAGAATCATCATATTCAGCACCATCTTGATCGATCCCATCGGGGAACGCAGATCATGTGCTATGACCGAATATAGCTTATCACGCCCGGCAATGGTGTGCTGAAGTTCTTCTGTCTTATTCAATATGATGCGTTTGGCCGCCACCAACGAAATCTGGTGAGTTACACGAATAATCAATTCTTCCTTGTTGAAAGGTTTGGATATAAAATCATTGGCTCCTACCTGGAAACCTTTCACAATATCCGTTGTACTGTTCAGTGCAGTTAAAAAGATGATTGGAATATCTGCCGTATCGGGATTGGACTTGAGACGTTGTGCAACTTCAAACCCACTTAAATCCGGCATCATTACATCCAGCAGAACCAAGTCCGGATGCTCCTTATCCACCTGTTCCAAAGCCTGCTGCCCATTGTTGGCCGTAGCAATCGCAAACTTCTCATTTGTTAAGAGTACCTTCAACAACAATACGTTGGACATCACATCGTCTACGATGAGAATCTTGTACTCAGAAGGATTTATTTCCATGTTCATCTTTGTATTATATTTTTTCCCGTTATCAAGATCGTGTTTATTCAAGAACGATACTTACTGAAATATTCAATTATGCGACACAGCCCTTCTTCCAATTCAATAGTAGGCTGCCACTTCAGTTTGCTTTTTGCCAACGTAATATCCGGCTGACGCTGTTTAGGGTCATCATGCGGCAATGGTTTAAATATCAATTTCGATTTGGAACCTGTCAGCTTAATAACTTTTTCCGCCAACTCAAGAATGGAGAATTCATGCGGATTGCCCAAATTAACCGGACCGATAAATTCATCTTCCGTATCCATCATACGCACCATTCCTTCTATCAAATCGTCCACATACTGAAAGCTACGGGTTTGGGTGCCCGAACCGTATATCGTTATGTCCTCGTCCTGCAATGCCTGAACCACAAAATTAGAAACAACACGTCCGTCATCGGGCAACATACGAGGACCGTATGTATTGAATATACGTATAATCTTAATGCGTATCCCGTTTTGGCGGTGATAATCCATAAATAGCGTTTCGGCACAACGCTTGCCCTCGTCATAACAAGAACGAATTCCGATCGGGTTCACATTTCCCCAATAGCTTTCCACTTGAGGATGCACAACGGGATCACCATAGATTTCGCTGGTTGACGCCTGCATGATTTTTGCATTTGTCCTCTTTGCCAGCCCCAACATATTGATAGCTCCCAACACCGAGGTCTTAATAGTCTTTATGGCATCGTGCTGATAGTGCACCGGAGACGCGGGGCAGGCCAGATTATAAATTTCATCAACCTCTGCCTCATAAGGAAATTCCACATCATGATGTACAAATTCAAAGCGGGAATTCCCTTTCAGATGAGCTATATTCTTCTCCGAACCGGTAAAGAGGTTATCCAAGCATATCACTTTGTGTCCGTCTCTAATCAAGCGGGTACACAAATGAGAACCTATAAAACCGGCCCCACCACTAACCAAGACTTTTTTCATACAGCACTATTTTCTACGTCCAAAGACCATGTAACCTGTTTGTTCTGTTTATGTGCTGACAAATGTAGGAGATTTGGTTAAAATATGCAAGTTTGTGAAAGAATTATTTTGAATGTTAAGGAATATATTCTGGCTTATTATCAGGAATACTGAAATCTTTATTGGCAAACAAATCTGCCAAACCTGAAATCTGTTTCAGTCGAAGCAATTCATCGCGGTCCATTCCTATATTTTTCATTATCCACTGGTCGGACATGCCGGCATGATCCAATTCTGCAACAATGTTACACATCAGTTCGATGTTGTGTGTTCCTCGCGCACGATTATGACGGATGGTGGATGCCATGCGGTTGGACAATTCCTTATCAATCACAACCACAGGCAACAGACCATTCTCACGCTGATAGATCCGCTTGGAAGTTTTCAAAACCTGGTAACGGTGATACCCGTCGACCAAAATATAACTATCTTTCTCTTCGTCATAATAACAGACACAGGGCATTGTAAAACCATCCTCCCAGATAGACAGTTCCAATAATTTCATTTCGGGCGGCGCCACTACATTGGGATTATAATCATTGGCTTGTATTTTTTCTACCGGAACCGCTTTTACACCATATACCGGACTCTTATCTACACTCATAGCATCATATTTTTGAATTGTTCCATTATTTTGTCTCGCTTGTATATCTCTTCTTTCGTCAGAGCAAACCCCATATACTTACATGCGTGGTCATTCTTTAGGATGCAAATGCACATGCGTTTGTATGTGGGTATTTCCCGAAATTCCGCAATATCGATATCATCCAGATAGTCCATGCGGACGGGTTTCTTATTTGTCTTGTAGTTGGTATGGTTCACCACTTCGAAAGAAACACCCGCATCCTGCAATTTCTTGATAGTACCCTCCGAAAGGCATCCTCCTTTGGTACGCCAAAACTCAATGCTGACAGTCAGCTTCTTTAAGTAGTTACGCCGGGTCTCTTCGGGCAGGGTGGAAAGCAGAAACTGCATAAAGCTTTTCCACGTATACCCCTCAGGTATCCGCACGCTCTGCCACCCCATGGCATGAGTTCCGCCATAGATTCCCGTAAAGTTCACTCCATTGACACGTCCTATCATCTTTCCCCAAGTATTAGGGTCTATCACCTTATATAAAGCCAGACTTTCCTGCGCTTCGCAAAGAAACGGACTGGCCACACGCTGGCGTTCTATGTTGACACCTGCCTTATAATACAAATCGTATAAATGATTGTAGTCGAAGCCGAACTTTCCATTGGCAGTCCATATGTCCGTTGTCTTCCAATCATAGATAGGATACGCATTGTATATGTCATTGCCGATTTTGGAAGTCCACCTGTAATTATGATACATCTGGTATTTCCGGTTCAGATGAATACTGCGCCAGCGGTTGAAGCTCTCCTGTGTACGAATTCCTATAAGAAAGCAGGTGCGTACCGCATCTTTCCGCAAATGCAGCCATTTGGCAAAGTGCATCTGATATTCGTAATCCCACATATTCTCCGTATAAAAAGGAAAAGCTTCTTTGGTATAGGAATTGGCAGGCATCTGGCGCACCCAAAGCTCTTTCATGCTTTCATCCCATGGACGCCAATAGCTTTGATACATAGAGGTGCAGGTGGTGACCTTGAAAGGTACACATACGCGATATACTTCCAGAATATCCTTATTAGCCTCCAATATACGGTCTACATAGTCTATGGTCACAGTATATTGTATCTCATAATCCATGTGAAATACACATAATTTTTGTTTGAGGTTATTACGCCGGATATAATCTATACACAGGTTCAGTAATACACCGCTGTCCTTCCCTCCGGAAAAAGACACGCATATTGTATCGAACTCTCTAAAAATCAATTCTAAACGTTCCTGTGCAAGTTCGTATACATTTTTAGGTGTGGCCATAATTATCTATCTTTTTTCATTTTCACATAACGAGTCCAGATTTTTTCCTCAGAAAAACCCAAATCCTTAAAAAGAGAACTGTGTTCCATAAAAGTCACTGAAGTTAATTCCTTACTTGTGTTTGTTTCTGAAATGACTTTCTCTAATAACAATTTCAGCGTGTCTTCATTATTACTTTCTATATAATAGTTGTTGATGACATACTCCTTCTTCTTCTCCTCTACCGGTATAAAACCTATAACTTTCTTTTTGTCTACCGCCACAAACCAAACAAAATCTTCTGATGTACGAAATGGATAGTTATAATTCTGCTTCAATATTTCAGGATTCATCACCAATGGCGCAACAAGCTCATACAGCCGCTTATCTGTTCCCTGTAATTGTATTATTTGTACCATTCTGCATTACCGGTTTAATATTATAATTTGAAATGTTCAAAGATAATTATTAAACTTTATGATATAATCACTTTTTAAGCAGTTTTAAGAATAAAGATTTAAAATGTAGCGATATATTACCTTCTCATGTAGACTAACAACGCACTGATAAACAAAATTATAACCATAGGACTATTCAGTATACGACTGAAACAGCTTCAATATGCAATCCAATAAACATCTATATAAAGTATAAACAATTTTCAATACCCAGCCTTTACGCCAAAACCGGACGAATAATTTTATTTTTGTCAGCTATTGCATCTTTTTAACGATTTACCACCTACTAATTAAAGAATATTCATATCTTTGCGCAGCTTTTAAAAAGTATTCCAAAATTCTTTTAAGCTATTCTATTTTTCCATATATTTAATATAAGCGAACAACAATAAATCAATTATAAAACAGTAAATTATGATGCTAAACACTAAAAGAAGACCGTTCATAGCTACGGCTCTATTATTAACATCGTTAGGGGTAACCACATCGTGCATCGATAACAGTTATGACCTAAACAAAGACATTGACATGACAGTCAACGTAGGTGGCGAACATTTGGCAATTCCCGTAGGATATACGGAGCAAATAACGCTGGACAAAATCATCGAACTTGATGAAGGAGATGATTTGCAGCTCGTGAATGGAGAATATCATCTGCTGAAATCGGATAAAATAGATGAGACAAATACATCAGTAAAAATGGTGACAGTTAATGAATCTTCGAATCCTATAAATTCGATTAATGTACTCAATAATGTGGACTATTCCCAACCAGGAGATGTTACGGTTGAGGATATAAAATCTGAAGGTTCTGTAAACACCGAGGCGCATGGAATTGATGAAGCTGTAATAGAAATCGGTTCTTTAACTGCTAATACACCCGCAAAATTAACTCTCAGTTTTGAGATTAATAAAACTAATTCCATATCGTATAGTGATGTCACTATTGATAAAATGACAATTACATTCCCCGACTTCATAAAATTTGAGGAAGGACAAAGTGGACTGAATGGTCAAGTACTTACTATCAGTAATGAAACCCTTTCTAGTTCAACTTATACAATAGACCTGTATATTTCCAAATACGTATTTGGAGAGAAATATGGCGACGGAAACAAAGTTAAAGAAGAGAATGGTGACCGGATTATTAAAATCGAAAATCAAAAGATAACGGTAAAAACTGATGTAACTGTACATCAAGCCCAGGGTACCGGTTCTTTAAGTATCACTCCTACAGCTATCCTCGCAGCAATGACAGTAAGTGAAGTAAATGGCACCATTAAACCTGATATGGATGTGAAACCTACGGAAGTTGAATTAACCAATTTACCCGACTTCTTACAAGACGAGGAGGTAAAACTGGACATCACCAATCCTGTTTTCTCATTCAAGGCTAATAATCCTCTGAATGAAGAAATAGAGATGGACGGTATCATGACCGGATATAAGAACGGAAAAGTAACCAAAACCGTAAAGATAGGAAGCGGTAATGGTGGAGTCCCTATCAAGTTAAAACCCAGTGGAAACAAGCAACAAACAATTTCAATAGTACGCAATGAAAAAACTGTTGTCGAAACAGGGGCAACTAAAGTTATCGTACCAAATCTGAATGACATTATTGAAACAATTCCCGACCGTATAAGCGTTGAGTTAAAACCGGCTGTAAAAACAGACGACTATTATACCGTCAATTTGGGACAAGACTATGTATTGAACAGTGAATACAACATAGACATTCCTCTAAGTTTTGGCAGCGGACTGAAGATTGTATATGAAGAGACTATCGACGATTTCGACCTCGACCTTGAAGATGTGGACATAAAGAAAGCAATAATCAGCATTACTGCCGACAACACCATTCCTTTAAAGATGGAGATCAAGAATGAGAATGTAAGCGCACTGGACGTAAACGGTAACAAAATAACAGATATTAATGTAACCGTAGAAGGTACTATAACTGAAAGTAAAGATGGAAAAAGCATAGCAACAAGCCAACTAAACATCAATTTGGTGTCAACAAAAGAAGGCGCAATCAGCAAGCTGGACGGACTCTTCTTTAAAGTGACAGCCGTACCGGGACAAGCTACCGATGTTCAGTTATTGAGTTCACAATGGATGCAACTTAAAGACATGAAATTGAAAATCCCCAACGGCATTAAAGTGGACTTGAACTAAGAGAGAAATACATTTCATGCGATATAAACAAAAGATTCAACAATCATATATAATGAAACGAATGAGAACAAATGTTTTAGCGATTATATTGTCCGGAGCAGTAGCTACACTTGCTGTCAGTGACGCAATGGCACAGACACAGAACAGCCGTTCAACCTATTTCCTGGAAGGAAGCACCTACCGTCACGAACTCAATCCCGCCTTTATGGGCGAACGCGGCTATGTCAGCTTCCCCGGTTTGGGAAATCTCACAATCGGCGCACAATCCACCGGTGGTGTAGGCGATTTCATCTTCAAGAAGTCAAACGGTGATCTTACCACTTTTATGAATGAAGAAGTCAGCAGCGCCGAATTCTTAAAAGGATTGCCTAAAAGACTGAAAGTCGGTGTCAACATAGACGAATCAATACTATCCTTAGGCTTTCATGCCTGGGGAGGCTTCAACACATTTGGCATTTCCGTAAAGTCAAATACCAACTTCTTCATGCCCGATGAACTCTTCAAGTTCATGAAAAACGGAGTAGCCAGTGAAACGGGAAGCAGCTACAATGTGAAAAACTTAAATGTCGTATCTACCAACTATGCGGAGATCGCCTTCGGCCATGCGCGCGAAATCAATGAACGCTTGACAGTGGGCGCCAAAGTGAAAGCCCTCGTGGGACTGGCAAAGGCAACCGTACATATTGATGAACTGAACATCCTCGCTTCTCAAGACAAATGGACTATCACCCCCAAGAACGCTGAACTTTATATGTCTGCCAAAGGTCTCATTGTACCCACCAAAGGTGAGACCGGTAATTATCAGGAAGATGATTACATTTTGGATGCCAACGGAGACAGAACTCAGCAACTGAAAGAAGGTACGGACGGACAGATTTCTTATGATGATCTGGATTTTGATACTGACAATCTCGGCCCCACAGGTTTCGGTATGGCCATCGATTTGGGAGCAACGTACAAACTGAATGATGAATGGACATTCTCCGCATCTTTGCTCGACCTCGGTTTTATTTCCTGGAAGAATACAACTAAGGGAACCATGAGTAAAGACTTCACTTTCGACGGTTTTAGTGAAATCTCCGTAAAAGACGATGGAACTAACAGTGAAAACAAGCTGGACAACCAAGTAGACCAACTGGTAGATGACTTGGCAGACTTGGCAAAGTTCGATAAAGCGGGTGAAGGAATGAAGCGTACCACTGCCCTTGCAGCTACCCTTCATCTGGGTGCCCAATACACTCTGCCGGCCTACGACCGCCTGAACTTCGGTTTCCTTTCTACCACCCGCATGCAAGGTAAGCACTCATGGACAGAAGCACGCGTTTCTGCCAATGTAGCTCCCCTCTCATGGTTTGAAGCATCGGTGAACTACGCTTTATCCAACTTCGGCTCTGATGCAGGAATCATGCTGAACTTCCACCCGCGCGGCTTCAACTTCTTCATCGGTGCAGATGTCCCCATGTGCAAATATGAACCGGCCTATTACGCTCCTATCAGTCGCGCAGCCGTCAACGTGAATCTCGGTATCAACTTCACTTTCGGACCTAAGCACAAGCGTAAATACAAAACGGTAGAAACCCAATCATTCTAAATTCATCAACTAAAACAAGAAGAATATGAAAAAAATATATTGTCTGCTGTTTGCCATGCTGCCGTTAGCAGCATTTGCAGGTGAAGTAAAAGTCACCAAACCGGCATTGACTCTGGAGAACGATACGCTGACATTGGACTTCAAGTTCAATATGGAAGCCGTAAAAGTCAACAGTACCCAATCATACGCATTCACCCCGGTACTGTTTGCCGGAAAGAAGTATAAGACCTTGCCTCCTGTTGTCGTAACCGGCAAGAACAAGTTCAAAATGCGCCATAAAGACCGCAGGCTGGCCAAAAAAGGTTATTATGATGCACCCTATACCATAATCAAAGGCAAGTCTGCCGACCGTCAGGACATTGTGAATTACACAGTATGCCTTCCTTATGAAGAATGGATGAATGAGGCAGATATGTGGATATTGCAGGAAGGCAGAAAAGACTGTCTGTTGGATCTTCCGGAGATTCAGGTAATAGAACCTGTGGTTGTGGTAGAAGAAGAACCGTTGCCACAAAAAGGAGCTATTTGCGAGCCTTGCATGAGTATGGTATCTTATCTTACTCCAACGGAAGAACCACTAAAAGTACGTTCGGAACAGAATACCTTATACATAGAATATGCAGTAGGCGGCACAGAATTCAAAGCTGATTTCAAGAATAACTCCGCAGAACTGCAAAAGTTGAAAGAAACTCTTAACCCGCTGACAGAAGGCGATTTAGTTACATTCAAAGCTATCAACATATGCGGATATGCCTCTCCTGACGGCTCTGCCAAAACCAATGACCGCGTAGCAACGAAACGTGCCGATTCATTCGCTCTCTACTTGAGAGGAAGCTACCACTTCCCCGATAGTATATTGAACGTAAGTTCAGCCGGCGAGGATTGGGAAAGTCTCGTTAAAATGCTCGAAGAAAACAAGCCCGCATACGCAGACAAGGCATTGGAAATCATTAACAAGTATACTAATCTCGATGTACGCGAAGCCAGACTGAAAAGCGGACTGGGAGCTGCTTCCTATCGTGCCATGATGAACGAGTATTATCCCCGCCTACGCCGCCTGTCTATTTCTATAGACTACGAAATACGCGAAGTGCGTAATGCCGAAGCCGCCACGTTGATTCATACCAACCCCAAGATGTTGAATTTGCAGGAAATGTATGGTGTAGCCAAGAACTTCCAACCGGGTACGAAAGAATACAAAGAAGTTTACGAAATAGCCGCTACCAACTACCCCACAGATATCGTAGCAAACATCAATGCAGCCTCAGCCAACATTGTTTATGGTGATTTTGATCGTGCCGGACAATACTTGGAAAGAGTGAAAGACGACCCTCGTGCATGGAACAATTTGGGCGTATTGGCATGGTTGTCAGGCGACACCGAGATTGCCAAGGAATGGTTCACAAAAGCCTTGACCGTAGAACCTGAAAAAGCACAGGAAAACCTGAATAAGATGAAGTAATATACGTCTTTAACATGAGTTGTAAAAGAGTTGTAATATTGGGATTTTTTCCCTATATTGCAACTCTTTTAGTACAGATATAATAAGAAATGAAATACTTGATTTTATTCCTTACATTTGCCAAAATAGGGATGTTTACTATCGGCGGCGGATATGCCATGATTCCTCTTATTGAACGTGAAATTGTAAATAAAAAATGGATGACCAAAAACGACTTTATGGAAATGTTCGCATTGACCCAATCTCTACCGGGAGTATTTGCTGTAAACATATCCATTTTTGTCGGCTACAAACTGCATAAAGTAAAGGGCAGTCTGGTATGTGCCTTAGCTACCATACTTCCCTCCTTTGTCATTATGATGCTGATAGCAATGTTCTTTGCACGCTTTCAGGACAATCAAACAATGATACGCATATTCAACGGAATTCGTCCGGCAGTAGTGGCTTTAATCGTATTCCCCTGCATTTCTGCTGTACGTGCCTTGAAGCTGAAATACTGGCAGTTGGTGCTTCCCGCCATCGCTACATTACTTATATGGCAATGCGGACTGTCACCTGTCTACATCGTCTTGGCAGGAATTGCCGGCGGGCTCATCTACACATTATGGTTAAAAGATAAACTGACAAAATTACAAGCATGATTTATTGGCAACTGATCTTGGTCTATCTAAAAATTGGGATGTTCGGGTTCGGGGGTGGTTACGCCATGCTCTCGCTTATTCAGCATGAAGTAGTAGATCACTATCAATGGCTCACACTCCAGCAATTTACGGATGTCGTAGCTATCTCACAAATGACTCCGGGACCCATCGGCATCAACAGTGCCACTTATGTGGGATACTCCGTCACTCAAAGTGTATGGGGCGCCATTGCTGCTACAATAGCAGTCTGCCTGCCTTCATTTATATTAGTGCTGCTTATTTCCTATTTCTTTGTGAGATGCAAAGACAATAAGTACATCAAAGCTGCCATGTCCGGACTGCTGCCAATGTCCGTTTCATTGATTGCTGCGGCAGCTCTGTTGCTGATGAACAAAGAAAATTTCATAGATTATAGAAGCAGCCTGATTTTCGCAGTCGCTTTCGGAGTAACCTGGAAATGGAACATACACCCCATTCTGCTGATAACATTGTCAGGAATAGCCGGATATATCCTCTATTAATATTTCTTTTATCGTACCTTTCCTGCAACAGACAGCATTTTACGTGCGTAGCACCAAACCACGAAATAGGCAGCCAAAGGTACGATAAATGCCATCACCATTGTTGTACAATCAGCCACAACTCCCATCAGCAAGGGACCTACCACCCCGCCTACCGGAGACATCATCAGGAAAGAAGAAGCACGCTTGGTGTGATTACCCAACCCTCTCAAAGAAAGAGCAAAAATAGTGGGAAACATAATAGCCTCAAAAGCATATCCGCAGAGCAATGCGATCAACGACACCATACCGACATCAAGCAGTACCACCAAAGTCGTTATCACTGTTCCCGTAGCACAAAACAGCAACATCTTCTCCGCGCACACACGCCCCATAATCCAACTACCGGCAAAACGTCCCAACATGAACAATCCCAATCCGCCAAATGAGAGTACCAATGAAGCATCGCGAGCATTCATCCATCCTTGCTCTACTACATAATTGATAAAAAAGCTGTTAATGGAAATCTCCCCGATTTCGTAAGCAAACAAAGCCAATAGACCAAATATAAAAAGCTTGTGCGACCATAGCCCTACCTTATGCCCGTCCTTGTCCACCTCCACACCATGTTCTATTTCGGGCAACTTTATCTTTGAGAAAACCAATGCTACCAGCAGCACCACTATCCCCATACCAACATAAGGCAAGGCAACATTGCCGGCACCACTATTCCCGTCTTCCGAAAACAAAAGCAGCCCTACCAATACAGGAGCGCAAATACAACCTAATCCATTGAAGGATTGTGCAAAATTCAAGCGACTGGCTGCCGTCTCTTTCGCTCCCAGTTCCGTAGCATAAGGATTAGCAGCCGTTTCCAGAAATGTAAGTCCGCAACCTATGACAAAAAGAGCAAACAGAAACATATTGAACGAAAGATAATACTGTCCCGGAATGAACAACAGCGACCCAACGCCGTACAATACCAATCCAAAAACCACTCCCCTGCGATATCCAAAGCGACTTATAAAAAGTCCTGCCGGAATGGCCATTACAAAATATCCCATATACATCATTGCTTGGATAAAGGCCGAATGTGCCTTTGTTATATCCAGCAACTCTTGGAAATGTTTATTCAGCACATCCAGAATAGCATGTGCAAATCCCCACAAGAAAAAGAGAGAAGTAATCAATATAAAGGGAACAAGATATTGTTCCCCCACTAACGGTATTCGTTTCTGTTTCATAACATCTTCATCAGCCAATAAATGCGGCTGCAAAGATATACAATAAAAACATTTCCATAATGCTATCTAAATTAAATAATTGCCATTTCAGCGTGCAGTTATCACTATTCTTACAACACCAAAGGAAAGATAGAGTATGATATCTTGATTACATTATGCATACATTTTCCCTAAGATTTATATAAAGATAGGAATTAGAATGATTTGAGAAACTTTTAAACTCCCTTTGAGAGCTGCTTAAATGATTCTGGAAAATAAATAAAAATCGCAATTCGTTTTGTGTTAACAGGTGCAAAATGCTCACAAAGTGATTTGGAAAAGCATCACAAAACGTTTTGCGGTTTATAAACACTGACAATCAAAGACAAATGCGTCAATTCGTGGGAGCAAAAACGGCTTTCAAAAAGTCCCACGAATAAGCCACGTGAGAACTACCTAAAACTGCTATTTTTTACCGAAGCGGAGAAAAAGAAAAAGCTCTGAAATCCTTGAATTTCAGAGCTTT
>UMHU01068421.1_pt1 | contig 204136 bp, 175 predicted proteins | sample 1965591 | NCBI WGS metagenome assembly UMHU01 (sample SAMEA4836101, study PRJEB28245) | human gut metagenome | biome: gut microbiome; material: fecal sample | place: Denmark | collected 2008
TACAAGCAGGATGTCAGCAGTTCGATCCTGTTATCGCCCACCAAATTTTATTCAGGGACAGTGCATGAATGATATCTTCATGCACTGTCCCTTTTCTTGTGGGATTTTGAGGGTGTACCGAATTTCATAATTTGTACCACTGTCCAATGAGGGTTTATGGGAACAAAGCGTTCGTTGTCAGTTGTATTCCCGCTGCTTTTCCTTTATGATGGAGGCATAAATGTTTTGCGTACAGACAGGAGGCCTATAGCGATGGCAGACATGATAAAGGATTGGAAGAATTTTCAGAAGGAATTGAACTTAGACGGTGCGGATTTATGCCGCTTGGCTCAGAATTTTCGCCGGACGGCGGAAGATGCTCTGGCTGGTAAAAAGAGCTCTCTTTCAGCCCTGCGTACCTATTTGGGACTCCCGACGGGACTGGAAACGGGGACCTTCATGGCTCTTGATTTCGGCGGTACCAACGTCCGGGCTTCGCGGATTACCTTATCCGGTGCAGACGGCTTTACGATTGAAACTAAGGTAGCGAAGCCCTTAAGAGGTGATGATTACGACTACACGACTTCGTCGACGACGGCAGAGGCCTTGTTCGACTTCATTGCCAATATCGTAAAAGAAGCAGCCGGCGGGAATGAGGCCTATAAGTTGGGCTTTACCTTTTCCTTTGCTGTCAATCAGACGTCGGCCAAGGATGCCAGCCTCATCGCCTGGTCGAAAGAAATCGATGTTCCCGGTGTTGCCGGCAAGTCGATTAACGGTCTTCTCAAGGAAGCCCTCGTTCGCAATGGGATGGACCGTATTGAACCGGTGGCTTTGTTGAACGATACGACGGCGACCCTCTTGTCGTCTGTCTATCAGCATAACCCGGCTCAAATCGGCATCGTCTGCGGTACCGGGTTCAATATGTGCTATTATGAACCGGCCCTTGAGATGATCGTCAACTTAGAAGCTGCCGGTTTTACGGGCGGACCGCGTACCGATTGGGACCGCCGTGTCGATGAAGAATCGCAGCAGCCCGGAGACCACTGTTTTGAAAAGATGATCGGCGGCCGTTACTTGAACGAGCTCTTCCGGGTCATGCTGATGGATTATTTGGATCGTGACGATATTCCCCGGTTTACAACGCGCTGCATGAACGAACTCTTCGCCGGCGAAAAGACCGTCCGCGATGTCCTCGGCTTTGACGTGACGCCGGCCCAAAAAGAAGGCCTCTGTGCCTTAGGCGGAGCCGTCTTTACGCGGGCAGCACAGATGATCGGCGCTGCCAGCTTCGGTATTCTCGGTCATCTGGCCGGAGAAGAAGAGCTGAAAGAACAGGCCATTGCTATCGAAGGCAGTCTTGTCGAAAAAATCGCCGGCGTCCCCGGCGTCATTGAAGGGGCTGTCTGCCGTTCCTGCATGGGCCTCTCCGAAGGCACGCCGATTCACATTGTGCCCAACAGCCATGGGGCCTCCATCGGTGCCGCCATTGCTGCGGCTCTCTGCGTCTGATGCGGGGGACTGGCTCTTGACGCGTTTCTTCTAATTTTTTATAATAAAAGCATAATTCCGGCCCTTGCGGAAATTTCCGCAGGGGTCTTTTTTGCAAGGGAGGAGCGGCCATGGCACTGGAGGAACTGATCAATGAATATCGGCAAGAATTGAACAATACGGATATGGGTATCTGGAAGTATATCGTACAGCACCGGGCTGAGGTGCGCCGCAGTTCGATTCATGAATTGGCTCGAGCCTGCAACGTGTCGACGACGACCATTGTCCGCTTTGCACAAAAATTGGGTCTCGAAGGTTTTGGCGAATTCAAACTGCTCCTCAAACGGGAACAGGCGAAATCTTTCGAGTATGATGCCCATACCTTGGAAGGGCTGAACCGATTTTATGCCCAAACGGTCGATAAGGTCTGCAATCTCAATTTTGACCGGGCCAGTTCCCTCATCTATGAAGCCAATCGGATTTTTACGTATTCTTCGGGCTATGTGCAAAATAACGTCGTCCAAGAATTGAAACGCCTCTTTTTCTATGACAATATTTTGATTTACGATGTACCGGCGCGGGAGGAATTTCGAAATCTCGTCCATTCCCTGACGAAAGATGACTTGTTCATCATCGTTTCTTTTTCCGGAGAATCGCCGGCTGTGACGGAATTGGGCCATCTCCTGAAGGCTCGGGATATCCCTTTTATTTCCGTTACCCGTCTGCAGGATAACACGTTGGCCTCCTTGTCGACGGTCAATTTTTATATTTCTCCGGGCCAGTTCCAACTCTACGATAAAGACGAGGAGCGCGTTCCCTTCCAGTCCATGATGCCATACTTCGTCCTCATTGAAGTATGGTATGTCAATTACTGTATGTACTGTCATCGCCTGCGCCAAGGGGACGACTGATATGTACCAAAATACGTAATTTGTACCAGATTACAGCCCCGTGCCACAGTGCCGGAAAGCCGCGAAACTATTGTGTTCGCGGCTCTTTTTTTATATCCTGTTAGTAAAGATAGCTTCAAGGAATACATCGAATGACATCTTCGCGATATGACCGAGAAAGCTAAGGACTTATATTTTTATTTTGAACGGGAGGAATCTGTTATGACTTTCAGCAAGGAACGCAGTATGCAGGAATTGCAGCGCTTTGGCGGCGCTATGTATACGCCGGTCATTTTATTTGCTTTCTTCGGCTTGACCGTTGCCGTGTCAATCATTTTCAGCAATACGGGACTTTTTGGCAGCTTAGCTGAAGAGGGGACCCTGTGGTATGATTTCTGGTACGTCGTCCAGCAAGGTGCCTGGACGGTATTTAAGCAAATGCCGATTCTCTTCGCCATTGCCGTTCCCATTGGTTTTGCCAAGAAGGAACAGGCTCGCTGTGCCATGGAAGGCTTCGTCATTTATATGATCTTCAACTATTTCATTGCCGGCCTCTTGAGTCTCCACGGAAGTTATTTCGGTGTCGATTACAGTCAGGAAGCCGGAGCCGGTACGGGCCTGGCCATGATTGCCAACATCAAGACCTTGGATATGGGCATGCTCGGCGCCATCTTCATTGCCTGCATTTCGGCCTATCTCCACAATCGCTTCTACGATACGGAAATTCCGGACTGGCTCGGCATCTTCAAAGGACCGGCCTTCGTCGTCGCCGTCGGCTTTTTGGTTATGCTGCCGACAGCCCTTCTCTTCTGCTATATCTGGCCGCCCATTCAGCACGGTATCGAACAGTTCCAGTTCTTCCTCAAGACCAGCGGTATCTTCGGTGTTTGGGCTTATACGTTCTCTGAAAAGATGCTTCTGCCGGCAGGTCTTCATCACTTCATTTACCTGCCCTTCATTTTTGGGCCGGCTGTCGTTGACGGCGGCATTCAGGCCTACTGGTTGGGACACATCAACGACTTTGCAACCAGTGCCCAGTCATTGCGGGACATGTTCCCTCAAGGCGGGTTTGCCCTTCACGGCAGCGGTAAAGTCTTTGGTCTGCCCGGTGCAGCCTTGGCCATGTATTACTGCGCCAAACCGGAAAAACGTAAAAAGGTGGCCGCCCTCTTGATCCCGGCTACGATCACCGCCGTACTCTGCGGGATTACGGAACCGATTGAATTTACCTTCTTGTTTGTCGCCCCCGTGTTGTACGTCGTCCATGCCGTTTTATCGGCGACGTTGTCGTCTATCCTCTACTTTATTGGACTGTCGGGCAACTTTGGCGGCGGTCTTATCGACGCCTTCGTCCAGAACTGGATTCCCTTGTTCCGCTTCCATGCCGGGACGTATATCATGCAGATTGCCATCGGCCTCTGCTTTACCGCTATTTATTTCGTCGTTTTCCGTTTCTTGATCCTGCATTTCGACTTTAAGACGCCGGGGCGGACCGATGACGGTGAAGATGATAAATTGTTTACCAAGGCTGAATATAAAGCCAAGAAAGAAATGGAAAAGAAGGGCATTGCCGGTGGTGCCGATGCTTTGAAAGCCCAGGTCTTCCTCGACTGCCTCGGCGGCCCGGACAACATTCAAGAAGTCACCAACTGTGCGACCCGTCTGCGGGTCACGGTCAACGATCCGGATAAAGTTGCCGGAACGAGCAAGTTTACCAATGCCGGTGCCTTTGGCTTGGTGAAAAACGGCCGTGCCGTCCAGGTCATCGTCGGCTTGTCCGTACCTAACGTCCGCAGCCATTTTGATGCCTTGCTCAAAGGTGATTACTCGGCCGTCCGTGAAACGTCAACGTCAGACGTGAAAGAAACGGAAATTGATGCGGCTAAGACCGTTCCCGTTGAAGCGACCGCTTCCGTCGATGAAGATTCTCGCTCCATGCGGCTGAAAGCCTTCGTTTCCGGTGATCTTGTCGATATCAGCGAAGTTCCTGATGACGCCTTTTCTCAGATGATGATGGGCGATGGTGTGGCCATTAAGCCCTCCGGCGATACGATTGTCGCTCCGGCAGACTGCGTCGTGTCGATGATCATGGAAAGTTCCCTCCATGCCGTCGGTCTGGAACTGAGCAATGGCGCTGAAATCCTCATTCATATCGGCCTCGATACAGTCAACTTGAACGGTGAAGGCTTTACGCTCTTGACGGAGCAGGATGCACAGGTAAAAGCAGGTGATCCCTTGATTCGCTTTGACCGCGATGTCATTGCCAAGGCCGGTTATGACGATATCGTCATTATGGCCGTCACCAATTCACCGGAATATCCGCAGATGAAGAAAGAACCGGACCAGTCCGTCGTTGCCGGTGAAACACCGATTGTCATTTTCTAGGAGGTTTTTATGGATACGTTAAAATGGTGGCAAAAAAAAGCAGTCTATCAAGTTTATCCCCGCAGCTTTCAGGATACGACAGGAAGCGGTGAAGGCGATATTCCCGGCATTACACGTCATCTCGATTATTTGAAAGCCTTAGGCGTCGGTGCCGTCTGGCTGACGCCGGTCTATCCGTCGCCCATGGTCGACAACGGCTATGACATCAGCGATTACACGGACATCGACCTTCGCTACGGAACCATGGCTGATATGGATAACCTCATTGCCGAAGGGAAGAAGCGGGATATCCGCATGATCATGGATTTGGTTTACAATCACACGTCGGATAAGCATGCCTGGTTCCGGGAATCGAAACGGAGTCGAGACAACGATAAGGCCGACTGGTATATTTGGCGCGATGCCAAGGAAGATGGTTCTGCCCCGACGAACTGGCGGTCCATCTTCGGCGGCTCGGCCTGGACCTGGTGCGAAGAACGGCAACAGTATTACCTGCATACCTTTGCCGTCGAACAGCCGGATCTCAACTGGGAAAATCCGGCAGTCCGCCAGGCCTTGTATGATGCGGCCAACTTTTGGCTCGATAAAGGCGTCGGCGGCTTTCGCATCGATGCTATCGTCTATATCAAGAAGCCGGCTGTCTTTGAAGACGGTCCCGTCGACGGGGCTGACGGCTTGTCGTCAATCCATCAGATGATCGCCAATACGCCGGGCATCCTTGATTTTCTCCATGAATTTCGCCGTCAGGTCTTCGACGGCCACGATATCTTCACTGTTGCCGAAGCCAATGGGGTGGCACCGGAAGATTTGCCCCGTTGGGTCGGCGAAGACGGCGTTTTCAGTATGCTCTTTGAATTCAGCCATTCGAACGTGGAATTTACGGATGATGAAATTTGGTGCAAAGCCGCTTCGTGGCCACTGACGAAGCTCAAAAAAGCCTTATCAGCCAGCCAACGGGCGACGGCCGACAATGGCTGGTATCCGATTTTCTTTGAAAATCATGACCGCAATCGCTGCGTCAACCATTATTTCCCGGAAGGAACGGATATCAAGCAGGCGGCGAAAGCCATGGCGACGGTCTTGTTCGGCCTCCGGGGGACGCCTTTCATTTATGAAGGACAAGAATTAGGCATGGCCAATACGGCGTTTGAACGGATTGAAGACTATAACGATATTTCGACTCATGGCCAGTATCAGATGGCCTTAGAGGAAGGCTTTGAACCGGCGGACGCCTTGAAAGTCGTACAGTTCCACAGCCGAGATAATGCCAGGACACCCATGCAGTGGACGACGGGGACTCAGGCCGGTTTTACGACGGGGACGCCGTGGCTTCCCGTTCATGACGACTTTGCCTCCTGCTGCGCTGAAGTCGAAGAAAAGGACGATCAGTCGGTCCTTTCTTATTACCGTAAACTTCAGCATGAACGATTCCGGGGTGAAGCGTCGCAGATCTTGCTGCAGGGCCGTTATGAAGAACTCTTGGCTGACGATGAGTCCATTTACGCTTTTAAACGGACCTTAGGCGATAAGGCCGTTCTCGTATTGGTCAACTTTACCAATGAGACGGTATCTTATGAGGCAGCCTTGGTGCAGGGAGCATCGGTTCTGATCGGGAATTTTGAAAGTCCGCGGGCCGGGCAGCTGCGCCCGGCAGAAGCCGTCATCTATCGTATATGAGGAGGAATATTATGTTAAAAGTTGCTGCCAGTGATTACGACGGGACTTTATTCCGAGACGATATCATTACCGCTGAAGATGCGGAAGCCGTCCGTCAGTGGCGGGCTGCAGGCCATAAATTCGGCGTCGTTTCCGGCCGTGACCACGGCATGCTTTGGCCGCAGCTCAAACACTACGGCATTGAATATGACTATTTGGCCTGCAATAATGGCGGCCTCATCAGTGACGGACAGAATCGGGTCCTTTGGGAAGCCCGTATCGAGCCGGCCGTTTTAAAGAAAGCCAGTGAACTGCCCCTGGTCCGAAAATCCTTCCATTTCTCTTTTTCATCGGAAGACCGGACCTATCTTTGCCACGATATGGAAGGGACCTGGGTTTGGCGCGAAGCTGAACAGTGGGACTATCCCTTGGTTCCTATTACAGAAGATGATATAGAGCACTTGCCGCAGATCATTCATCAGTTTTCCTTAGGCTTTACGACTGCGGAAGATGCCTTGGCGGCCAGTGAGGAAGTGAACGCAAGTTTGGGAGACGTCATCCACGCCTACCCGAACCGCTGTGCCGTCGATATTATTCCGGCTGACATCAGTAAAGAACAAGCTGTTTCCCATACACTGGCTCTTTTTGGCTGGGACGGCGCCGAAATCCTGGCTATTGGCGATGAAATCAACGACCTGCCCATGATTTTGGGCTACAACGGCTATACTGTTTCCACGGCCCGACCGGCCATTCAGGCTCAGGCCCGCAACGTCTATGACAGCGTAGGGGCCATGCTGATCGATAACTTATAAGAAAAGAGGTCCTTACGATGTATGTGAATAAAAAAGCCTGTGCGGTCTTAGCGGCCTTGACGTTGGAACTGTCCGGTGCGGCCTGGGCGGCATCGGCCGACAGTTTCTCCGATGTACCGAAAGACCATTGGTCCTATGAAGCCCTCGATTATCTGGCTCAGGAAGGGGTCATCGAAGGGATGGGCGACAATACCTTTGAAGGCGGCCGCACCATGACTCGCTATGAAGTAGCCAGCATCGTCGCCAAAGCCATGCAGAAGGGCGGCGGCAGCTTCGGGGACAAGGCGGTTCTTGAAAAGCTCCACGGGGAATATGCCGATGAAATCAGCGTTCTCCGGCAGCAGGTAGCGGCCAATACGAAACAGATCAATCAGAATACGAAAGATATCGATGAACTGAAAAACGGCATTGCCGGCAAAATGGAGCTCAGCGGTTTTGTCCGCGTCCAATACGACCATGATAAATACAGTGGTCAGGTGCAGAACAACAGCGACCTCTACAAAGACAACAATCGCTTCTACATGAGTCTCAACGGGGCCTATAAAGTAAACGACAACTGGAAGGCTAAATTCCAGCTGGAAAAAAACTCCTTCTACAACGGCGGTCATGACCACGAAAATGAATCGGGGTCTTGGGCGGCCGACGGTAAAGACAAGGGCCGTGCCAAGCGCTGGTCCGGTCATGACGGCAACATCCAGCGTATCTGGGTCGAAGGGACGGATCCTAAGACCGGAGCTTGGATCAATATTGGCCGGGCATGGCGCGGCTTAGGACAGCAGAATGTCCTTTTCGGGACCGAATCAGACGGCGTCCAGGTTGCCGTACCGATCAAAGGGACGAACCTTATGGCCAGTGGTTTTTGGATGGCTTCGACCGGGGCCGGCAACCACGAAAGTTGGTACGGCCTTGGCACGTGGGGAAATGTCGGGCCGCGAGCCGGCATCAACCTGGCTTACGCCCTCAACTCCAAGAATAAGGGCGACGTTTACGAAAAGAACACGACCCATCTTGAATCTTGGGGCGAAGAAACTGTCGATTACGATAAAGCCTACGTCTTAAGCGGCTGGTTTGACGTCTCAAAAGATGTCCGCTTCCTCGCCGACTATGTCCGTACCAATGCCGATTACCAGAACAGCAGCACTTTCCTGCGGCTGAACTACAAAGAAACGGATCTGAAAAAGCCGGGAACCTGGCAGGCCTATGCCCGGTGGTATCGATATGGAACGAACGGTACCATTGCAGGCGACGATGAATGGGGTTCCCTGTTCTACAATGGCAGTGCCGGCAGTAAAGGCTGGATCCTCGGTTATAAATACGTACCTTGGAAGAATATCGAATGGGAAACGCTGTACTCGAAACAAGAACAGATTTCTAACTCCGACAATAAGCGCACCCTCATCCGTACGCAGATGGACTTCCATTTTTAAGAAGCGGCTTTTAACTTTATAAATCACCATACCGATCACACAGACCTTGCATGAATGATTTTTCGTGCGAGGTCTGTTTTGCCATGTTTTCCTTCTTGACGCTTCTTTTTCCTCTTGATATAATTAGTTAACACAAAAGAACAAATAAAAACATGTTATTGTGAGAGAATCTTGTGAAGATGAACATGAGGTGAAGCATATGTTACCGGCAGAACGGCGGCAATTTATTTTAAACGAACTTTATCGCAGTAAGGCAGTTACGGTAAACGATTTGGCGCAGCAGCTCGATGTGACGACGATGACGATTCGTCGGGATTTACAGCATTTAGAAGAAGGCGGTTTAGTTGAAAAGAGTCACGGCGGGGCAGTCCTTGTTGAATCATCGGTAAAAGACGCAGCATACCGTAATCGAAAACTGGTTCATATCAATGAAAAACGGGAGATGGCGGCTGCGGCTCTGCCCATGATAGAATCGTCTATGAGCATTTATTTGGATGCCGGAACGACGAATTTTGAATTGGCGGAATTGATGACCAAACAGCACTGGGAGAGCCTGACGGTGGTTACCAATGACTTGGCGATTGCTCAAGTGTTAACACCTGTCATGGGGATATATGTCATCCTTTTAGGCGGGCATATTGACGTCGAATCCAATTCGACGTGCGGTGTCTTGGCGACCAACATGGTGCAGACCATGCACTTCGATATTTGCTTTTTGGGAACCCAGGCCATTACGCCCGATTGGCGCATTATGACGGCAAACGCTGAAAAAATCGACGTTAAACGGGCTTGTCTGCAAGCGTCTGATAAGGTGGTTCTCATTGCCGATCATTCTAAGTTTAAAAAGCATAAACTCTATTATATTTTTGATATCTGGGAAGTTGACACCTTGATCAGTGATTATACGGCAACGTCTGAGGAACAAGGACTGTTTGACGAGCATCAGGTACACTTTATTCATGTGCAGTGAGGTGGTAGTATGCATCATTTTGTTATCATCGCCGATGATTTTACAGGGGCGAATGATACCGGTGTCCAGCTTTGTAAACGGGGCATTCCCGCTGATGTTATCCTGGATATAGATCAAATTGAAGATAATGAAAATAGTCTGGCTATTGATAGTGAAAGCCGCGTCGTATCGCCTCAAGAGGCTTATGACCGAGTTTATCATGCTGTGATGCAGGTAATGCGGCAAGGGGGCTGTCGCTTTTTGTATAAAAAAGTGGACTCGACCCTGCGTGGTCATTTACAAGAAGAAATCCGTGCCGCTTTAGACAGTTATGCGCCGGAACTCATCATTTTTGCGCCGGCCTATCCCGAACTGGGACGGACAGTAGAACAAGGCCGTCTTTGCGTTCAGGGGACGCCGCTTCTCGATACGGAAATTGCCCGTGATCCGAGAAACCCTTTGGAAGAAGATAATGTTCAGCAGATCCTGTCGGCCTGCCTGACAGAACCAGTACAGCATTATGACTCTCATGATCTGGTTGAGGGGACGCTTGACTTGACGGGGCGAGCCTATTCCTTTGATACGAAGGAGTCATCGCAGTTGGAGCATATCGCTATGGCGGCCATGAAGACGGGAAAGAAAATCCTTTGGATTGGCTCTGCCGGTCTTGCCCAAGGGATATTACAGGTCAGTTGCCGGAGTCTTCCGGTATTGGCAGTCATCGGCAGCATTAGCAGCAAGACGATGGCGCAGATTGCATACTGTCGAGATAAGGGTGTGAGTATCGTTTCTTTGGATATGAAAGGACTTTATGAAAAGCCGTGCACCGGTGACGTTATTCAATCTGTTGTCTCACGTTTACAGAAAGGTCATAGTGTCATTTTGACGGGAGCAGACTGCCGTCAGGCGTACGAAGATTTTGCTGCCTATGGCCGTGAAAAGGGACTTTCTACGGATACGCTGGCCGAGTTTACGAAACAGACCCTGAGTCAACTGGTGCCGGCTATTTTAAAGGATGCCTCCATAAGCGGATTATTTTTGACAGGCGGAGATACGGCCATTGCTGTCACACGCCGGTTGGCAGCACACGGATCCCGGATTGAACGGGAACTTGTGCCCGGTTTTGTTCAAGGGCGATTGTTGGGTGGTGTTCGAAATGGTCTGCCCATTGTGACCAAGGCCGGAGCCTTTGGAACGGAAAAAGATATTTACAATTGTATAGAAGCGCTAAGATATCTGCCGGAGTCGTGAATTTTCGGCGCATAGAAATCGTTAAAAGCCATTAGAATAGGTACGCGATGTTGCCTGTTCTAATGGCTTTTTTGTTCTTATCTGTTTTATTATGTTAAAATATCATGGTTTGAAGATGCGGATAAATGGGGATAAAGCCAATGACTGTCTAGCATTAGCCATTGTTTTTTAGAATATTCAGCAAATTAAAAAGAAAAAAACAATGATAAATAGGCATTATTGACATTATAAAAAGTTGTTGACTTATTCGAACAAGTGAAATATAATTTAAACAACAAAAATAAACACATAACAACATAACAAAACAATGATGTTGTGATAAAGGAGGAGGTACAGTGGCAAATAAATTTGTGGGCATCACCATGGGTGATCCGGCCGGAATCGGTCCGGAAATTTCGCTCAAAGCCATAGATGCTAAAAAAGAGTATCAGCAGTCTGTATTGATCTACGGCAGCTATGATGTACTCCAATACTACCATCAACAGCTCCATTTGACGACGCCGCTGGTACGTATTCAGAATATTCAAGAATTTCAGCCGGGAAAGATTAATGTTATCTCTGTGATAGACTTGGCTATCGGAAAAGATTTTGAAATCGGAAAGGTTTCTCCCGTTGCCGGAGATGCTGCTTACCGATATATCGAAAGGGCTATCGCCGATGCACTGAACGGTGACATCAAAGTCGTCACGACGGCGCCGTTAAATAAAGAAGCCCTTCATAAAGGCGGGCATCAATTTGACGGTCATACGGAAATCTTTGCAACCCTTACGGGCACCAAGGCCTATACGATGATGCTTTGGAGTGAAAAGATGTCGGTCGTTCATGTGTCGACGCACTGTTCCCTTCGGGAAGCCTGCAATCGGGCAACGAAAGCCAGAATCTTAGAATGTATCCATTTGGCAGATTCGGCTATGAAACAGTTAGGCATTGCCAAGCCGCGAATCGCCGTCGCCGGGCTCAATCCGCACAGTGGCGAAGCGGGAATTTTCGGTCATGAAGATATTGATGAAATTATGCCGGCTATTGCTGAGGCACAGGACGAAGGCCTTTCGGTAGACGGTCCGGTTTCACCGGATACGGTTTTCTTGAAGGCCTACCGCGGTGTATATGACATTGTCGTCGCTATGTATCACGATCAAGGTCATATTCCGATGAAGCTGGTAGCCTTTGATTCCGGGGTCAATGTCACCTTGGGACTTCCCATCATTCGGACGTCCGTCGACCATGGCACAGCCTTTGATATTGCCGGTAAAGGCATTGCCAAGGCAGACAGCATGTGTTATGCCGTCGATTTAGGAAAACGATTTGCAGATCATTAAATTTCTATATAGATGCGCAAAGGAGCGAATATATTATGTTTAAAGCAGAAGGCTTAATTACCCCCGTTGTTACGGCGTTGACGGAAAAGGAAGAATTTAACAAAAAGGAATACCAAGCGTTTATCGATCACCTGATTAAAGCCGGTGTGCACGGTATTTTCCCCTTAGGTACGAACGGTGAGTTTTATGCATTTTCTTTTAAAGAAAAATTGGAAATCATTGAAGCTGCAGTTGAAGCCGTCCAAGGTCGGGTCCCCGTTTACGCCGGCACAGGCTGCGTTACGACAAAAGAAACGATCGAAATGTCGAAGGCGGTTCAACAGATGGGCGGTATCGATTGCCTGTCCATCATTACGCCGTACTTTGTAAAAGCTTCTCAGGCTGACTTGATTGAACATTTCAGTGCTGTTGCGGAAGCTGTTGACCTGCCGATTCTGTTGTATAACATTCCGGCAAGAACGGGGAATGCCATTGACTGGAAGACAGTTAAAACCTTGGCAAAATATGAAAATATCATCGGTATTAAAGATTCGAGCGGCAACTTCGATAATATGCTGAAATATATTGAAAATACCGATCCTCGTCTCAATGTACTGGCCGGCAGTGACTCCCTCATCCTTTGGGCACTTATGGCAGGCGGCACGGGCGCCATTTCCGGCTGCTCCAATGTCTTCCCCGAACTGATGGTCAGCATCTACAACTACTGGAAAGAAGGCAACATCGAAAAAGCGAACGAATCGCAGAAGAAAATTCGCGCTTTCCGAAATGTCATGCAAATGGGAAATCCGAACTCTGTCGTAAAACTCGCTGTCAACATGCGCGGCTATCAGGTAGGCCCGGCTCGTCAGCCGTCAAACTGCACCGACCCGGCTATTAAAAAAGCCTTGGAAGATGTTTTTAAACTGTATGACTAATTGACGTAAGGAGATGTAATTCATGGCTAAAGTTGTAATTTCACATCGTCTGCACGACGATGGCATGGCTGTTCTTGAAAAGGCTGGTGTAGAGGTCGTTATCACAAATAGCGGTGACCCGAAGGTCATGCTTCCGGAATTAAAAGATGCTGATGGTGTCATCATTCGAATCGGCTCTATTGATCGGGAAACGATGGAGCAGTGCCCGAACTTGAAAGTTATTGGACGTCCTGGTGTCGGTGTCGATGATGTCGATGTCGAAGCTGCGACAGAACTCGGGATTCCCGTTGTTATTGCTCCGGGAGCAAATAGCCGTTCTGTAGCAGAACATGCTATGGCAATGATGTTTGCTTGTGCTAAAGATATGATTCGCAGCGACAAAGAAATGCGTAACGGTAACTTTGGAATTCGCAGTTCTTATAAAGCCTATGAATTGGGCGGAAAAACACTTGGCCTGCTGGGCTATGGTCATATTGGCAGTATCTTTGCCGGCATGGCAGCCGGTATTGGCATGAATGTATTAGTTTATGATCCGTTCATTAAACGTGAAGCTGTCGAAGCACAGGGGTATGGGTATCGTGAAGATATGCATGATATCTTAAAAGAGGCCGATGTCGTTTCTATCCATACACCGCTGACGCCGCAAACACGAAATATGATTGGTGAAGCGGAATTGCAGATGATGAAAAAAGATGGCATTTTGATAAATTGTGCCCGTGGTGGTATCGTCGACGAAGCGGCGCTGAATAAAGCGTTAGATGAAAACCGAATTCATAGTGCTGGAACGGATGTTGTCGTACACGAACCGATCGACCCGGCAGATCCTATTTTCCATCATGATAATATCGTTGTTACCCCTCATATGGCAGGACAGACGAGAGAAGCGGCTTCCGGCGTTGCGACGTTGGCTGCAGAAGGAACGGTAGCTGTTATAAACGGTCAAAAATGGGATAAAGTATGCAATCCGAAAGCATATGACCATACGCGATGGAACAAGTAGGACGATAAAAAAGGACCCCCTTGGCGGATAGCCTGGAAAACTGCCGCCAAGAGAGTCTGTCCATTAGGAATATCTCCTATCGTCCTTATTATACCATTATTGATAAAAAATAATTGAAAAATTTTTTATGTAGTTGTACGAAGTTTGTATGGATACGTGTAATTAAATTTATAAAACATACGAGCTATTCGGTAACGGTATAAAGGAGAAATTTATATGATGACAAATGTAACCGCATTAGAGATGAAGCAACAAAAACGTACGCGGGTGCGTTGGGCTGTTGCAGGAATGATGTGGGCGGCTATCGCCATTAATTTTATTGATCGTACGACATTGGCCATTGCAACGCCGCATATTATGAGTGACTTAGGCGTTACGACCGAAGAAATGGGTATGCTTATGTCAGCGTTCTTCTTATGTTATGCCTTATTACAAATTCCGGCTGGTTTTATATCTGAGAAGTTTGGGCAGCGAAAAGCCTTAGGCCTGTCCGTCCTTTGGTGGTCTATTGCAACCGGGTTAACGGGTATTGCAACCGGTTTTAAATCTTTGCTTGCGCTGCGCATGGTTTTAGGGATTGGTGAAGCCGGGGCCTATCCCAGTAATGCAGCCATTACCAGAAATTGGTTCCCTAGAAGTGAACGTGCTACCGTTGGCGGCTTATTTGACAGCGGTCAGAAATTTGGCGGGGCTTTTGGTATTCCTATCCTGACTTGGCTTATGATTCAAATCGGATGGAGAGGCACTTTTGCAATTCTTGGTGCAATCGGTGTTATTTGGGCTGTCGCGTGGTTCTTATTTTTTAAAGATAACCCTGCTGATCATAAAGGTGTCAATGAAGCCGAATTATCTTATATTCGCGATGGCGTAGAAAACGTGTCAGAAGATAAAACCATGCCTTGTAAATGGTATCAACTGTTAAAGTATCGCAATGTTCAAGCTATGTGTTTTGGCTTTTTTACCACTAATTATAGTTCTTATTTTTTCATCACCTGGCTTCCGATGTATTTGATGAAAGACCGGGGGTTGAGTTTTGCTGAAATGGGCTTTGCTGCTTCATTACCTTTATTATGTGGTGCTTTTGCTGAAGTTATTGCCGGCTGGGCTTCTGATAAGGTTCACTCTTCGGGGAGATTTTCCCTTACGGCAACTCGTAAAGGCTTTATGTGTTTCGGCCTTTTGTTGGCCTCGACGATTGGATTTGCTGCAGTGACGGAGTCTCTGTATATCACTTTGTTCCTTCTTTGCTGTGCTAAATCGGGAACTGTTATTGCCGCTTCGCAGGTATGGGCCATTCCGAGCGAAATCGCGCCTAGAAATATGACTGGCATCGTAGCCGGTATCCAAAACTGTGTTTCTAATTTTGGCGGGGTAGTTGGTCCGATTGTTACCGGTTTTATTGTTGGCGCAACAGGACATTTTGAATTTGCAATGCTGTTTACAGCGTTCTTGCTTCTTCTTGGATTGTTGAATTATATCTTCTATTTAGGAAAAATTGAACAGATTCAAGTTGATTAAAATTGGTTAAGGGTGTAGAAACGGGAAATATGAAGAAACTTTGTATTTCCCGTTTTATTTCAGGACGGAGATATCGGGTATGGACATTTTTGATGAATTATTACATGATATTTCAATTCCTAAATTTGTCAGAGTAAATTATGAAATCAAGCAGTCTCATATTGAAAACCCGGGAAGGTCACTTCGTGAGGCTATTGCACAAAGAAATATTTTGAAGAATATAAAGCCCGGCGATTCCGTCTGTATTGCTTGCGGCAGTCGCGAAATTGCTAATTTAGCGGAGATTATTCGTGCCTTGGTACAAGAAATCAAAAGGCATGGCGGTAACCCCTTTATCATTCCGGCCATGGGAAGCCATGGAGGTGCAACCGCCGAAGGGCAACGAGAAATACTGATAAATTTTGGATTGGATGAAGGTAATGTAGGAGCTCCTATTCGAGCAACTATGGAAACTGTGTATGTAGGACAGTCTGCATCAAACTTAGAAGTTCGTTTGGATAAGTATGCCTCTGAGGCCGATTGGATTATTCCGGTAGGACGCATTAAGCCGCACACCGCTTTTCATGGCCCAATTGAAAGCGGCGTTCAAAAAATGATTACGATTGGAATGGGAAAGCAGCATGGGGCCGACATCTGTCATTCTAAAGGTTTTGGACAGATGTCAAAGAACGTCCATGAATTTGCTCATACCATTTTATCCAAATACCGCAATATTAATGCGATTGGTATTATCGAAAATGCGTATCATGAAACGTATAAAATTATTGCCTTTCCCCATGATACGATTGAAGCAGAGGAGCCTTGCTTCTTAGATGAGGCCCGAAGCTTAATGCCGAAGATTCCATTTAACAAAGTGGATGCCATTTTTATCGATGAAATTGGCAAGAATATTAGTGGTACAGGTGCCGATCCCAACATTATCGGACGCTCGCCTGTTATGGGAAAATGGGAACCGAATGCGGATGCTATCGTCATGTTTGACTTGACGGATGAATCACATGGAAATGTTACTGGTATCGGCAATGCAGACGTTACGACGACGCGGGTATATAATAAATTCGATATGAAAGCAACTTATCCGAATAATATCACCAGTCGAGTTCCGCGAGCGGCGAATATTCCGCCTGTCATGCCAAATGATATGTTAGCCATGAAGTTTGGGTTGAAAATCTGTTTTGATGCGGATGAGTCATTAGGCCCGAAAGTTGTTTGGCTGCATAATACATTGATGATGCATGAATTTTTAATATCTGAAAGCTTGATTCCCGAAGCTGAAAAAGTGCCCGAGTTGGTCATTGTGTCTGAACCTCAAACGGTTACTTTTGACGCAGATGGAAATATATTGAAGGGCTTTTAGCTAATAGATAAAACTTTAGATTTAATCTTATGGAGGTAATAAACATGAAACAATGTCAGTTGACGATTCCGGGCGTTGTATTTGCAGGCCCTGGCAGTGTTGAAAAAATAAGTGAAGTATTACAGCGGGAAAATGCGCAGTCCGTCCTTCTCTTTACCGATAAAGGCGTCCGCGGTGCAGGTCTTACGAAACGGGTCGAAGAAATTTGCTCGTCCTTGAAGCTTACGGTTATTGATGATTTGGCTACCGAGCCGTCCTATCAGGATGTCGAGCGCGTCATTGCCGAAGTCAGCCAGGCCAATATCGATTTGGTCATCGGAGTCGGTGGCGGCAGCGTCATGGATGCGGCAAAGCTGGCAAGCATCGTTATCGGTGCCGAATATGGAGTTCGTGACTTACTTAAGGACCCGATGATTGCCAAGAAATATATCAAATCTCTGATGATTCCGACGACGTGCGGCACCGGGTCGGAAGCGACGTGTAATTCGATCGTCGCCATTCCGGAAGAACAGTCGAAACAAGGGATTGTCAATAACTGCATGATTCCCGACTATGTTATTTTAGATGCCGAAATGATCCGTCATCTGCCGCCGAAGGTTTTGGCTGCTACCGGTGTCGACGCCTTAGCTCATGTTGTAGAATGCTTTACATCTAAGAAAGCGACGATTTTGAGCGATACCTATGCTATTGAAGGGGCAAAAAAGATTTTCCATAATATTCGGAAAGCCTTTGCAGACGGATCTGATATGGATGCTAAAACGGAAATGCTTATCGGTGCCTTTTATGGCGGCGTTGCCATTACCGGCTCGGGGACGACGGCCGTTCACGCTTTGTCGTATCCCTTAGGCGGAAAATATCATATTGCGCACGGTGTTTCCAATGCCATCCTCTTTGCCCATGTTATGGAATTCAATAAGGATGCCTGCACGGATCGCTTGGCAGCCCTTTGTGACGCTGTCTATCCGGAAAAATACGCTGAAACGGCAGAGGCCAAAGCGGATTATATCATTTCGGAAATCAAAGATGTCGTAGAAAAAGTTCAGATTCCGACTAAATTAGAAGAATTCGGCGTCAAAAAAGAAGACCTCGATTTTCTGGTCAAGGCCGGAATCCAGCAGACCCGACTCTTGGTCAACAACTGCAAAGAATTGTCTCTCGACGATATTCGCTTCCTGTACGAAAAATTGTTCTAACCTTTGCATATAGAAAGACCGCACGCAACCCACGCGTGCGGTCTTTCTTTGTAATGTGGATATTAGAGCTTACTCGTGTGTTCTTGGTTGGCCATGGAGAAACCGCCGCCTCGGACGTCGTCGAAGTCGAGGCTGGGGTCGTAGTCGGGGAGCTTGGCCAAGCGTTTTACAAGGCCATAGGGGTTCTTTAAGGAGAGGGTTTCACCGTGGCCGGAGAGGACCCAGAGGACTTTATAGCCTCGCGGCGCTGTTTGAAGTTTTTCTTCGCCTTTTCCATCGGTGAAGTAGACTAAGAGGTCGATGTTTTGGGTGTTGGCATAGTCGAAGACCGGTGAATAGGCGGTGCCGCCGCGGATGTCCAGGCGGCCTTTGACGTCTTCGAGGTCGCGAATGCGATAGGTACGACGGATCTGGTCGTCGCATTCGGCGACGATGATTTCATGGTCGTAGCAGCGAACGAGCTGCAGGACTTCGCCGATGGCTTGGCGGAATTCGGCGTCGGTGATGCTGCCGCTGATGTCGAGGCCGACGAGAATTTTTGCCGTATGAGAACGCAGCTTGCCCGGCAGATCGAGGCGGTCCGGCTGGCGGCGGTTGCGGCGCATGGGTGTCCGTTTCCAACTGCTGGTAACCGAACCAATCAGTTTTTTTAGGTACCAGTGCCAGGGAAGGCTGTCTTTGTTGTCTTTTAAAGCCTTTATCATGCTCTCCAAATAATTGGAGAGGTCGCCCTTTGACGAGGCATCGACGTATTTTTCGGTGAACTTCTTCAGCGTTTCATCGTCGATGACATCGCTTTCGTCCCAAAGTTCATGGGTCGTAATGGGGTTATAGGAGACGGCGACGGTTTCGTCAGCATCGCTTTCCGGTTCCGGCAGATTTTTGTTCTCTGTCCGTATGTCCAGGGCGGTCTGAATCTTATCGACGTAATATTCGAGACTTTCGAAGGGCTTTAGGAGGAGGGAGAAATTGGTATTGACCCATTCCAAGGTCGTCGAAAAAGGCGGCAGGTGGTCGAGGTAGGTATTGACGACGACGTCCATGGCCAAGGTGATGGCTTGCTTGCTGTAGTTTTCTCGCAGTTCCTTGGCTCGGATGAGGTGTAGGGAGACGATGTGAAGGATTTCATGCTTGATGGTGCTTTCCATCTGTTCCGGCGACAAAGTCAGGAACAGGAGAGGATTGAAGTAGATTTGATAGCGGGTGCCTTTAAAGTTGACACCTGTCGGGGAAGCCAAATCGAAGCGGATACTCTTGGTCATCTGGAAGAGAAAGTATCCGAAGAAATTATCCTTGTCTTCCATGAGGTGGCCGTTGATGCGGCCCAGGAAGGCAAAGAAATCGTTTTGAAAATCAGCCGGTACCTCCGCTTCCCGGTTGGAATAATCCTTATCCCGGAGGATATTGTCGGCGATTATCGATGCCTGCTGGTAGAGGAGCGTAGCTTCCACGGAAATGGACTGTTTCATCCGATTTACCGCAGGGAGCGAAAGGCTGCAAAGTAACTGTCGATGAAGTCGGCGTTATCCAAAGCGCAGGCATAGACTTTGGGGTTGGCGGCTTTCATGTCTTTCATGACACCTAAGCGAAGATCGACGGGATAGAGAGAAAGGAAGGCGACGAAGCGTGATAATAAGGCTTGGTTGTCCCTTTCTTGAGAAAGGTGGTAATCTAATTGTTTCAGAACGTTTTTTGCTGTAAGATAGAGGCGGGTATGGCTTTCTCCGGCTACGCGGCCGCTTAATTCCGGAGCCAGGGTTTCGCCGCTGAAGACGTCGTTATAGGTGATGAGGGGAGAGGCGTCGGAGTTGATGAATTGGATGAATTCTTCGGCAATGAGTTTTCCGACGTTGCCGCGGATGACGTTGTGGAAAACCGACTTGGGAATGCTGCCGGAATCGTTTTTGTAAATGGTATAAAGTTTTGAAATTCGTTCATAGCTGCGAGGGGTAGCGTTGATGTCGTCTTCGTTGGTCTTATCGAGGTATTCCGGATAGGTGGAAATGAATTCCATGACCTTTTCTTCAATGCCGGCCGACGAGGCCCAGTCGAGCCACTGCAGGTAATCCGGCTCCATGTACAGCCATACGAAGCGGTTCTCTTGGGCTGCGTCCATTTCGACGACTTCATAGTCGTAGGCATCAGACGGGTTCATGGCGGCGATGATGTGGACCGACGGCGACAAGGCATAACCGTTGATTTCGCGGTTCAAGATGAGGTTCATCAATTCCTGCTGGACGGCGTGGTCGCAGCGGTTGATTTCATCGATGAACAATAGGACGGTTTTGCCCTTGGCGATTTCTTCGTCGATGGTACGAAGCTTATGATGGACGGCGTAGACGGTAGTCCCATTTTCAACGGTCGGAAGGCCGCCGATTTCCCCTTCTTTTAATAAGTTTCCGTCGATTCCGACGAGGCTCCAGTCATGGCGATGGGCCAGTTCGCGGGCAAGAGAGGTCTTGCCGATACCCGTTTCGCCGACGAGAAGGGGAACTTCACCGGCGGTGAGAACGAGTTCTACGCTTTTATAGGTATCTGTAAAGTTCATAATCGTTACTCCTATTTTAAGGTCAATTTTTCGTCTACAGCAATGCGGCGGGCTTTTTGGCTGCCATAATCATCGACGAGGAGTATCTTGTCGACAGGCGATAAGTCGACGGCGCTGCAGGTAATGAAATTGCGGACGTATTCTTCAGACACGTCTTCTTTGGCGAGGATAGCCTTGATGGTATCGCGCCAGTCATCCGGCGTGAGGCTGATATCGGCAGGGCGATATTTGCTGACCAGGACGTTGAGTCCCAAATAATGAAGGAAACCTTCTTTTTCTAAGCCGCGGATGAGCCGCAGGGCCTGTGCATCTTCGATGATAGCCAAGTCTTTTGCTTCGTCCGTCGGATTTTCGATGTAGCGGAGGGCTTCGTAATTGCCGCGGACGGCGGCCAACTGGACGTCCGATGCCGGATCTTTGATGTATTTGACGGCGTCGTAGTTCTTATTGACGGCGCGGAGCTGCAAATCGTGGCCGGCATCCTTGATGTATTTAATGGCCCAGCCGGACTGGTCTAAGGCGGCGTCGATAAGTTCCTGTGAGGGATTTTCGAGGTAGCTTAAATTGTTCCAGCCGGCGCGGACGGCTTGAAGTTTGATGTCTTCGGACGGATTGTCGATAAACTGAATCGCCCGGGCCGTGTTGGCAATGGCGGCCTCTTGGACTGCCGGTGACGGATTGGTAATATATTGGAGAGCCTGGCCGTTCAACTGTACGGCCAGAAGCTGCATTTCTTCTGTTGGATTTTCGATTCGCCCAATGACATAAGGATTGTTACGAATCATATTCATATATTGTTCTGTTGTCATATCGGGTACCTTTCCTTGAAATAACAGGTTTTTTATTTCTATTATACAATAATCATTATTAATAAGATATATTTTGTTGTTATCGATTATAGTTAGTATATATTACATCTATTAATAGGGATACGGCTAAAGATTGTTTGGTATGAAAAAACAGGAGTACAGGGAAAGGGGGATTTGGCAGGCTCTTGTTGAGAATACGTTCCATTGGGAACGATGTCGTCCCATCAGTATACGGAAATTGCCCACTTTGTTCTTGATAAAACGACTGAAATATCATAAAATTATCTTATGGAAAACGCAAAGAAAGGAAAGGGTGCCATGTTAGATTTTCGTATCCATACATTTTTGTGCGTTTGCCGTCACATGAATTATACCCGGGCTGCCGCTGAACTCCATATTACGCAGCCTGCCGTTTCTCAGCATATTCGATATTTAGAACGCGAATACGGGGCCAAACTTTTTAGCTACAAGGGGAAACATCTGCAGCTGACACAAGCCGGGCACATTCTTTGGAATGCTGCGACGGCTATTAGTCATGATGATACGCTTTTAAAAGAGCATCTGCATGACTTGCAGCAGCATAACCGCTCCTTGTCTTTTGGCGCGACGCCAACAGCCGGCATGGGAATTCTCGATAAATTGTCACTCATTCTCAAGCAGAATGGAGACATGAATCTTCATATGGAAATTGCCGATGCCGATAAACTGCTCCAGCCCTTAGATAAAGGGACCATTGATTTTGCCATTGTCGAAAGTTCGTTTGACCAAGGGCATTACGATTCGCTTTTATTTTCTACGGAACCCATCGTTGCCGTCTGTTCGGACGGGTACGATACGCCCGACGAAATGACCCTGGCGGATCTTATGCACCATCGTCTCATCATTCGTGAACGCCATGCCGGTGTTCGGCGGATCTTAGAACGGAAGTTGGCGGAAAAAGGGTACACCCTGGAGCATTTTCCGTCCCGCTATGAAGTGGGCAGCCTGTCCGCTGTAAAAGGGCTGGCCTGCCGCGACTGCGGTATTGCATTCTTATATGAAAAATCAGTTCAAAAGGAACTGGCTGAGGGAAGGCTCAGACGCATCGCCATTACGGATTTTTCCGTTATGCACGCATTTTCATTCTTGTGGCGCAAGGGCAGCATGTACCGCGCTTTGTTTACACAGATATATGACCAGTTGAAAGACTGAGTCGTATACTTGCTGCCGTTTATTTCATAGATTTTGAAAGGGTGAAGAGAACATGTTGTATTCAACAGAAGTTAAGAATATGTGTCCTGTCACAAAGGGAGCATATCATGGACCAGCACCGATTCCGGAAGAAGGCGAATGGGTACAAGTAAAGGAAATTAAAGATGTCAGCGGTTTGACACACGGTGTAGGCTGGTGTGCCCCTCAGCAGGGTGCCTGTAAGCTGACCCTCAATGTCAAAGACGGCATTATCGAAGAAGCCCTCGTCGAAACGATCGGCTGTTCCGGCATGACTCATTCTGCAGCCATGGCTTCGGAAATCCTCCCGGGCAAGACGCTTCTCGAAGCCCTTAATACGGACTTAGTATGTGACGCTATTAACGTAGCTATGCGCCAGCTTTTCCTCCAGATCGTATACGGCCGCACGCAGACGGCATTTTCTGAAGGCGGTCTTCCTATTGGCGCCAGCCTCGATGACCTCGGCAAAGGCCTTCGCAGCCAGACCGGTACCATGTTCGGCACGAAAGCCAAGGGCACTCGTTACCTTGAAATGACCGAAGGCTATGTCACCCGCATGGCTCTTGATGAAGAAAATCAGGTCATCGGCTATGAATTCATCCACCTCGGAAAAATGATGGAAGCCATTAAAAAAGGCATTGAACCGGCTAAAGCTATGGAAGATGCCAAAGGTCATTATGGCCGCTTTGAAGAAGCAGCTTCGTACATCGATCCGAGACAGCAATAGGAGGGCAAAACAATGGAATTATTTGAAAGCTACGACAGAAGAATCGATAAAATCCTCGGCGTACTGAAAGAATACGGTATCGGCAGTGTTGAAGAATGCCGCGATATCTGTGCAGCTGCCGGTTTGGATCCTTATAAAATCGTCAAAGACGTACAGCCTATTGCCTTTGAAAATGCCGGCTGGGCTTACACCGTCGGTGCTGCTATCGCCATTAAAACCAATGCGCGGACGGCTGTAGAAGCTGCTAAAGCTATCGGCATCGGCCTCCAGTCCTTCTGTATCCCCGGCTCGGTTGCTGAAGACCGTAAAGTCGGCCGTGGTCACGGCAACTTGGCGGCGATGCTCCTTCAGGATGAAACGAAGTGTTTCTGCTTCCTCGCCGGCCACGAATCCTTTGCCGCTGCTGAAGGTGCTATCGGTATCGTCCGCAACGCCAATAAAGCCCGCAAGGTACCCCTTCGCGTTATCCTTAACGGCCTTGGCAAAGATGCAGCTCAGATCATTTCCCGCATCAACGGCTTCACCTATGTTCAGACCCAGTTCGACTACAAGACCGGCGAATTGAACATCGTTCGTGAAGTACCGTACTCCAAGAGCGAACGGGCTAATGTCCGCTGCTTCGGTGCTGACGACGTCCGCGAAGGCGTTTCCATTATGCACCACGAAGGCGTTGACGTTTCCATTACGGGCAACTCGACCAACCCGACTCGTTTCCAGCATCCCGTTGCCGGTACCTACAAAAAAGAATGTATCGAAATGGGTAAAAAATACTTCTCCGTTGCTTCCGGCGGCGGTACAGGCCGTACCCTCCATCCGGACAATATGGGTGCAGGCCCTGCTTCGTACGGCATGACCGATACCATGGGCCGTATGCACAGCGACGCTCAGTTTGCCGGTTCTTCTTCGGTTCCGGCTCACGTCGAAATGATGGGCTTCCTGGGCATGGGCAACAACCCCATGGTCGGTGCTTCCGTCGCCGTTGCCGTTGCCGTTGAAGGCGCTGCAAAAGCCGGTAAATTCTAATTCACCCTTGACCGTTAAAAGACTTTACAACTCAGTTGTGAAGTCTTTTTTTTGCATTCACGATAAAGATTAATCTGAAAGCTACTAAAAAAGAGAAAAAACTGGTATAATAAACGTATATTTTACAAAGCGGAGAAAGGGGTATTCGATGAATACGACAAAGAAAATAGCAGCCGCACTGGGATTCTGCGTCCTGACTTCCGTATCGGTCGTCGGCGCCACCTTCCATCCCGGTGACCGAGGCGACCAGATCGTCACCATCCAGCAGGCGCTGTCCAGTAGGGGCTATGCCGTCGCTGCTGATGGTGATTACGGGGTCTCGACGCAGGCTGCTGTCCGGAAGTTCCAGGAGGACCAGGGCCTGGATTCCGACGGAATCGTCGGAGCTGCGACGTATGCAGCGCTCACCGGTTCATCTATGCCGGAAAATGATGCTGTCGCTTCAGCTTTTGTTACCAAGGCGACGGCAGACAATGAAATCCTCCTCATTCAGCAGGCTCTGGTAAATGCCGGATACAATGTCGATGTAGACGGTGTTTTTGGCGCCGGCACAGAACGGGCTGTCCGTTCTTATCAAGGCGACCATGGACTTGAAACGGACGGTATCGTCGGTCCGTCGACCTTTTATGCCCTGACGGGACAGCAGCTTCCGACAGGTCCCATACGCCGCTTCGGCAATGGCGGTTACAATGGAGTGCCTCGTATTGAAAGTTCGGCGGCGACCCATATTCTCGATATTGCCAATCAGTATATCGGCGTTCCTTACGTCTTTGGCGGCTCGACGCCGTCGGGCTTTGACTGCTCGGGCTTTACGCGCTACGTCTATTCGGCAGCCGGCATCGATTTGCCCCGGGCCGCGGATGAGCAGTATGACGTCGGAGAATCGGTATCCATGGCCAATTTAGAACCCGGTGACTTGGTCTTCTTCTCGACCTATGAGGCCGGCATTTCTCACGTCGGAATCTATATCGGCAACCATCAGTTCATTAATGCTGCCAGTGACGGGGTCAGCGTGTCTGATATGGACAGCAGTTACTGGTCTGCCCGATACGTAGGCGCTAAGCGCATTATGTAGTGTAAGAAAAACTCCTACAGAAAAATCAGAATTTTTCTGCTACCGTTGTTAGAATTTGTTTATTATAATAAAGCCGTACCATACGGATTTATCATTATTCGGATTCATGAAACGGAAGGAGTTTTTTTTATGCTCAATTTAATCTGGAACTTTTTCAGAACGGCACCGGACGCCGTGCCTATGACGGATGGCGAGGCCATCAAGAAAAAGTTTAACGCCATGCGTTGGCGCGTATTTGCTTCCATCACGATCGGTTATGCTTTTTACTACATCATCCGCCAGAGCTATTCGGTCATTAAGAAACCGCTTTTGGCATCGGGAATCGTTACGCCGACTGAAATCGGGATCATCGGTTCGATATTCTTCGTAACCTACGGCCTTGGGAAATTTACCAACAGTTTCCTGGCAGACCGGATGAATAATAAGCGATTCTTTTCCTTTGGCTTGTTCATTTCTTCACTCACTATGGTCGGCATGGGCTTGGTCAACTCCTTCGTTCCCTTAGCCGTCTTGTGGGGCCTCAATGGCTGGTTCCAGTCTTATGGTGCCGGTCCGTCCATTGTTTCCCTGAATCAGTGGTTCAGCAATAAACAGCGCGGAACCTTGTATGGCATCTGGTTTACGAGTCACAACCTAGGCTCATCTTTCGCTTACTTTGCCATTGCTGCCATCGTTTCCATGTACAACTGGTCCATGGGCTTCATTGCGGCCGGCATCATCTCACTTATTGGGACGGCCTTCATTTATTTTGGGATGAGCGACCGGCCGGAAACGCAGGGGCTGCCGAACGGCGCCGTCTATTACGGTGAAAAGACGCCGGAACAGATTGCTGCGGAAAAGCAAAAATCTGTCGGCGCTATGCAGTGGAATGCCGTCGTCAAGAATCCTGCCGTTTGGATCCTCGGTCTCTCCTCGCTCTGTGTCTACATTGCCCGTTATGCCATTGAAAGCTGGGGCGTCGTCTACCTGACGTCGCAGAAGGGCTACGATATGATGGGGGCTGCCGGCGTCATGGCTTACATGCAGGTAGCCGGTATCTTCGGGGCGCTCTTGTGCGGTGTTATTTCAGACAAGTTCTTCAATCACAAGCGCAATATGCCGGCCTTGTTATATGGGATTTTCTATTCCCTGTCCATTGCCGGTTTCCTCTGGGCACCCCAATCGTTTACCATGGATATGCTGTGCATGACCTTCTACGGCTTCACCATGGGAGCGTTGGTTTGCTACATGGGCGGCCTCATGGCTGTCGATATCGTGCCGAAACGCGTTACCGGTGCGGCGATGGGGATGATCGGCCTCCTCAGCTATGCCGGGGCCGCGCTGCAGGAATTCATTACCGGGAAGCTGATGACCATCACCGTCGTCAATGGCGTCAAAGTCTACGACTTCGGACTGGCTACAGAATTTTGGGTCGGTGCAGCCGTCGTCTCGACGCTGCTGGCTCTCCTCGTTTGGAACGCAAAACCGAAAGAAGACTAATGATGAAGGCGTTGTCCCAAGGGGCAGCGCCTTTTTTCGCATAGCCTTGCGGCGGAGTGTAAAACCCTACTCAGCGGGGCCGATTCAGGGTATAATAAATGATATAAATTGTATGCAGGGGAGGCATTATGAAACGGGTTATTTCTATGATGCTGCTGGCCTTAGCCTGTCTTTTCAGTGCGGCCTGTGCCCATCCTCAGGGCTATATCGACTTTACGCAGCCCGAAGGTCCTCGGCCGGCGGTAGAGCAGTCCGGTGTAAAACCGCTTCGCATCGCCTTTGCGTCGGTCATGTCGCCGCGGGAAACACGGCAGGTGTATCAGCAGATCGTCACTTATATTGCTCAACAGCAGCAGCGGCCGGCTGTTCTCATCCAGCGCCGGACCTATGAGGAACTGAATGCCCTCTTGGCGAACGGTGACGCCGATATTGCCTTTTCATCGACAGGCGCTTATGCTGCCTATCAGGGGCAGGTTCCGATCGAACTGTTGGCGATGACCGAGACCAATGGCACGTCCCATTACCAAACGTACATCATCACGGCTGCTGACAGCGATATCCATGATTTTAGTCAGCTTCGGGGCAAGGTTTTTGCTTTTACGGACCCTTTGAGTTATTCAGGCTGTTTGGCCATTAAATTTTTGCTGGCCCGAGATGGGACGACGCCGGAAATCTTTTTTAACCGCTTCTTCTATACCCACGGTCATGACAAATCACTGTGGTCTGTGGCCAATCACTTGGCCGATGCTGCCGGGATAGACAGCCAAATTTATGAGCTCATGGCCGATACCAACCCGGCCCTTGCCAAGGAAGTCCGCATCATTGAAGCCTTGCCGGAAGCGCCGACCGGTCCGATTGTCGTCCGCAGCGATTTGGATCCGGCGGAAAAAGAAGAGCTCCGCCATATCTTTTATACGATGCATGAAGATGCGGATTTAGCCAAGGCCATGAAGAACATCGTCATCGACCGCTTTATCCCTCCGGATTCTGCGGCCTACGAAACGTTCAAGCAACAGTATCAGGCGCAAAAACGATTGGCAGGAACGTAAGATGAGAAACTACACGTTATACGTAAAATTTAATGCCCTCATCGTCGGCACGATTTTTATCTGCGGGCTGCTGACGGCGTCGCTGTTCCTCTATTCGACGAGTGAATACATGAGCCATGAACTCGATGCTTCAGGAAGGGAACTGGCCGTGTCCATCGGGCAGGTCGTCAGCAATGACATCCTCGTCGATGACCGCTTCGATATGACCGAACAGCTGCTCCACGCTCAAAAGACGAATGACCAGGTCCGCTACATTTTGGTGACCTATCCGGACGGGCGTATTCTGGCCAGTACTTTTACGGACGGATTGCCGAAGGGCCTTCCGGAACGGCGGGATATGACCACGGAAGGAAGCGAACAGACGGTGACTTTTGACAGTACCGAAGGCTATATCCGGGAAATTCTCGTTCCCATCGACGGTGGCTTAGTCGGGTATTTTCGCGTCGGTCTGTCCGAGCGGCCCATGATGCAGCTCATGTGGAAGCGCTTTGTCGAGACGATGTTGATTATCCTGGCCATTTGTCTGGTGGCCTCGGCCTTGGCGACGCGATATGCCCGGGCATTTCTTCGCCCTGTTCAGGCTTTGGCAAAAGCCATTCGCCAAATCGGGCGGGGCAATTACAGTGTCCGCGTTTCCGTCGATACGAAAGATGATGTCGGCCAGTTGGCCAAGGCCTTCAATGTCATGAGCAACCGCCTGTCGGTCAAGGACCGGGAAAACTCGAAACTTTTGACGGCTCTTCGGGAAAAGGAAAAGAACCGGGTTTGGCTCATCGACCAGCTGTTTTCGGCGCGTGAAGATGAACGGCGCCGCATTTCACGAGAGCTCCACGATGAAACGAGCCAGTCCATGGTGTCGATCTTAGCCTATTTGCGACTCATTCAGGACCAGACTGAAAATTCTGACGTGCGGGAATTGGTGACCGGTGTTCGTGAATTGACGAGAGAGACCTTGGAAAGCCTGCGCCATTTAGCGGTCAATCTCCATCCGCCTCTCCTCGACGATTTAGGTCTCATTGTGGCCATTGAAAAATATCTTGGTACGTATCGGCAGACGCAGCCGGATCTTACTGTTTCCTTCTGTCATGACGGCGATATCGCAAAAGTGTCGCGGCCGGTCGCTTTATTTTGCTACCGCATGGTGCAGGAAGGGCTGACCAACATTGCCCGCCATGCGCAGGCTCATTCGGTGACGATTGAATTACATATCCTGCCGTCGTCCTTGTCTTTACGTATTGCCGATGACGGCGTCGGTTTCAGTGCCGCCCGGGCTGAGCAGGCACGGCTTGATAATCACTTGGGGCTGGTCAGCATGCAGGAACGGACTGACGTGTTGAACGGCACTTTTTCTATCGACGGCCGACCGGGGAAGGGAACGACCCTGACCATAACGCTGCCGTTACATCTGAGTGAGGAGATTGATGATGAACATACTATTGGCTGATGACCACCGCATTTTGCGGACGGGCCTGAAATTATTATTAGCTTCGCAGGACGACTGCAAGGTCGTTGCCGAGGCCTCGAACGGACAAGAAGTCCTCGATATACTGGAAGAGACAGACGTCGATGTCGTCCTCCTTGATCTATCGATGCCGGTCATGAACGGCATTGACTGTTTGAGGGAAATCCGTCGCCGCCATTATGACGTGAAGGTCCTGGTTCTTACCATGTACAGCGAGCAGGAGTACGTGACCGAATTGATGCAGCTCGGTGCTGACGGGTACTTGTGCAAAGATACCCTGGATGCAGAGCTGTTTAAAGGCCTTCGTGCCGTCGCTTCCGGCGAGCGTTATCTCAGTGAACGCGAAGCCCGGAGCCTTCTTAACGGCGTCTTAGCCGAGAAAAAGGATACGCCGACCTTGTCGGAACGGGAGCAGGAAGTTCTCGTCGCCTTGGTCCACGGCCATTCGCTGTCGTCGATCGGTGATACGCTGCACCTTTCGGTAAAGACCGTGTCGACGTATAAAACGCGGCTCATGCAAAAGCTCAATTGTAAAACGAAGTCAGAACTGGTGGATTATGCCTTAAAACACCACTTGATGTAAGTCTTTGGAGCATAAAAAAAGCATTGCCCGCAGGCAATGCTTGCTTTATGGATCGTTATGGAAGCCAGGTCAGTCTTCACTTGGTGTGTCCGACAGAAAGGGTTGGTCGGCAGCGGCATTTTGAATCATCGTGCTGGCATCTTTGAAGTAATCTTTAAAGGACTGGACCCAGGTCCGGGACGGATGGGAGAGGTATCCCTTGCTTTTCCAAATGAGGGCCAGCGTCCAGTACAGGTGCGGTTTGACCAGGGGAACGGATACGGCAAGATCCGGTGAAATGCGCTGACAAATCGTGTGCGGCATGAGGGAAATGCCCAGCTTGCCCGATACCATCTGAGCCAAGAAGTCCCAGTTGCTGGAACGGCAGACGATTTTCGGATGGGCCATGATTTCCTGAAATGCCGAGCGCAGATAGGGATTCAGCGAGAATCCGTTGGGATAGAAAACGAAGGTTTCGTCTTTGATATCGGATAAGGTCAGGGACGGGCGGGCGGCCAGAGGATGATCCGGCCAGAGGACGACGTCGAGAGGCTCTTCATGGAAAATGAAGAATTCATAAGGGATTTCCGTCGTAATCGGCAAGGCGACGAAACCGACCTGAATGAGCCCGTCATCGATGGCTGAGACGACGTCTTGGGAGCCGACTTCCTTCATTTCCAATTCGATTTTGGGATAGGTATTGATGAAATGAGCGATAAACGGCGCGATGACGGAGGAGCCGATCATGGGCGGAACCCCGACGGACAACTTGCCGGAATTGAGGAGCTGCGGCGATTCCATTTCTTCATTCAACTGGGTAAAGCCTTTGATGAGTTCTTCGATTTTAGGAAGCAAATAGGAACCCGTTTCCGTCAGCTCTACATTTTTACCCTTGCGGTCAAATAATTGCACACCCCAATGTTCTTCCAGGGCCTTGATGCCCTTGCTGATAGACGGCTGGCTGATGTGCAGGGATTTTGAAGCTTTGGTAAAGCTCTTTTTGTGAGCGACTTCGATGAAGTATGTCAATTGGAATAAATCCATAATATACTATTTCACCTCTCTTTAGTATTCTTATAGTTTACCATATTACGGAATGAAAATCCAATAGCAGGCGTCCGCTGTAATCAGCGTAATTCCGCCGTTTTTACAGACCTTTTTCTTTTCGGCAGGGACGCAGGACTTCCTTTATGGAGAGGAAGGGGAGTCACTGTATTTACAAGACGGCGCCGGTGTATCATAATAGAGACAGAGAGGGAGGGGAGCTTATGGCAACGAGATGGATTATGCACGTCGATATGGATGCCTTTTATGCGTCTATTGAACAAAGAGACAATCCGGCCTTGAAGGGACTGCCCGTCGTTGTCGGCGGCCTTATGGACCGCGGCGTCGTAGCAACGGCATCCTATGAAGCGCGGCGCTATGGCATCCATTCGGCCATGAGCATGAAAGCGGCACGGAGGCGCTGCCCGAACGGTGTCTTTTTACCGGTACGGATGGCGGCCTATCGACGGGTATCGCATCAGATTCGCTTGATTTTGTCTCACTATTCCCCCTATATCGAGCCGTTAGCCCTGGATGAAGCTTTTTTGGACGTATCCGGCATGGAACGTCACTATCCCAATATCGTCGATATCGGAAAAGCCGTCAAAGACGAGATTTTTCGGACGACGGGCCTCGTCGCCTCGGCCGGGATTGCGCCCAATAAATTTTTAGCGAAACTGGCCTCGGATTTACGAAAGCCTGACGGATTGGTTTGGATTCCCTATGGAACGGAGCAAGCGGTATTGGCGCCGCTTCCGATCAGTCGATTGTGGGGCGTCGGCAAGGTGACGGAAGAAGCTTTAAAGAAAGGCGGATACCATACGATCGGCGATATTTCGGCGTCCAGCCCGGAGGCCTTGAAACCCCTTTTAGGCAATCAAGCTGAGCGCATTTACCGCTTATCCCTCGGTCAGGATAAGCGCCCTTTGGAGGTGCGGCGGCGGCCCCAGTCGGTCGGCAATGAGCATACGTACAGCCGTGATTTGACCCTGCCTTCTGAAGTCGATGAACAGTTCCGGCTCTTGGCCAATGAAGTGGCCTGGCGGCTGCGTCAAAGCCGACTCATGGGACGGACGATCACGATTAAGATCCGCTATGCTTCCTTTAAGACCGTTACCCGGTCGCTGACCCTTAGTGATATGGGGACGGCGTCGGAAGAACAATTATATTTTTCGGCAAAAAGATTGTATAATAAGGATAACGGACACGAGCCAATCCGACTGCTGGGTCTCACAGTGAGCCAACTTCAGCCGTATCAAGTCCAAGGCGATTTATTTTCCGAAGACGAGGAAACGAAGGAGAAAGTCATCGAGGCCATTGATAAACTGCAGCAGCGATTCGGCCGTACGGCCATTATGAAAGGGTTTTTATGGGAAATGTCCCATGAGAAGGATACGTAAAAAGGAGTTTTAGCCATGGCAATTTTTAAAGTCGTCGCCCATACCGGTGACAATAACAACGGGTATATCGAGTATAATACGGAAACCAAGGAATTGGGCGTTCATCTGAATGATGAAGCTGTCAATGAACGGGCCCGGGAGTATTTGACGACCGAGCGGGTTCTGCACCAGTATACGGACCTTTCGCAGTATAAAACTATCAGTGCCGTTCCGACGTCGAGCTTGGAAACGTTGAAATTGGCCATGTGTTATATGTGGCGGGCGACAGGTGTCCACATCGATTGGAGTCGTCCCGTCGAATAAGACAGCTTTAAAAGCATTCACAATGTATCCACATTTTCTGTGTACAACAGTGACAGAAATGTGGATATTTTTTTGAAATCCGCATAGTTGTGCTGATTTTTTCAGTGGATACTTACATCGAAAGATGTTGGAAAATGTGGATAAGTCGCGTGGATAAATATATATCCCCAGAGGAAACACCAAACTAACCGCATGGTTGAGCGATTGTACATGGGAGAACAAATGAACAAAGGGATGTGTATAATTCTTGTAGAAATGTGGATAAGTCGCCGAGGGGATTTACGCACAATATGTGGATACATTGTGGAAAGATATCCACAGGAGGACAAAGCATAAAATCGCCATTTCCGGACCTATTCACAAGTTATCCACTCTATATATCCACATTTCCACAGCTTTTATGTTTGTGGTATACTGGAAACAGTGAATACGATTTTAGGAGGAAGTTATTATGAAAGCAATTTTCGACGGACTGATTGTCCTGCCGAATGAAATTATCAACGGACATGTTATTCTGTATGAAAAGGATATATGGCGCATCGTTCCGCGTAAGCAGTTCAGAGCCGGCATGTGCTCGGAGTTTATCGATGCCAACGGTGGTTTTGTCGTCCCCGGCTTTATTAATGAACATATTCACGGCTGTGCCGGTGCCGATGTCATGGATGACGACGATCAGGCTTTGCCGACTATGCAGCGAGCCCTGCCGGAGACAGGGGTTACGTCCTTTGTGGCAACGACGATGACCATGGAACAAGGTGTCATTGAAACTGCTTTGAAACGGATTAAAGCTGCAAAAGAAAATTATGCCGGCGGGGCTCACGTCCTCGGGGCACACCTGGAAGGGCCTTTCATCAGTCCTCTTTATAAGGGGTCGCAGTCCGAAGACTGCATACAGGATCCGGATTTCTCTTGGCTGGAACCCTATGGCGACATCATTAAAATCATTACCCTGGCTCCGGAACAGTTAAAGAATAAGCAGTTCTTGAAGGCCTGTAAGGATAAGGGTATCGTCGTATCTCTCGGTCATTCGGGCGCTTCCTTTGAACAAGCCACGGACTGTATGGAAACCGTCGGCAACTGCCATGTCACCCATCTGTATAATGCCATGACACCCTTCCGCCATCGGGAACCGGGCCTTGTCGGAGCGGCTCTTCTCGATAAAAACGCCTGCTGCGAACTGATTTGTGATGATCTCCATGTTCACCCGGCTGCACAGAAGCTGGCCTATCAGATGAAAGGCCGCGACGGAATCATCTTGGTTACCGATTCGATGCGGGCCTGTCTCCAAGGCGACGGTGAATCAAGTCTTGGCGGTCAGAAAGTCTTTGTAAAGAATGGTGAAGCCCGATTGGCTGACGGGACTTTGGCCGCCAGTGTGGCGCCCATGAATGAGGTTGTCCTCCATTTCCTTATCAATTCGGGAGCCTCCCTTCCCGACGTCGTAGCTATGGCTACTGTCAACCCGGCTAAATCCCTTGGGGTATACGATCGTATCGGCTCTCTGGAAGAAGGCAAACAGGCCGATATCGTCGTCTTGGACAGCAACGACTTCCATGTAAAATCGACGGTCGTCGCCGGCGAACTGGTGTACAACGAACCGATACAATAAAATCTATTATATGTAATGAAAAGAAGGCCAAGGTGCTTTGTTCCCTTGACCTTCTTTTTTGTCGGAAAGAGTCTATACGAACGTCGATTCTTTGTTTTTTAGTACATATAAGGCGCCTAAGAGACCGGCATCGTTTCGGAGCTTGGCAAAGGCCAGGCCTTTCGGTGGGAGCATCCGATCCGGGAGTCTTTCCGATAAAGCCTGTTCAAGGGGCTGGCGGATGATGGATTCTCGGCTCATGATGCCGCCGCCGAGGACGATTCGTTCGGGATTGAAGAGGCTGATGATATTGGTGAGGCCGTCGGCCAGATTCTGACAGAAGATATGAAAACAGCGAAGGGCCTGCGCATCGTCGTTTTCAATCAGTTGGAAGGTCCGGTAGCCGTCCATGTCTTTGGGAGAAACGCCTTTTTGGTTGGCGATTTCACGGCAGAGAAAGGCCGCTGAGGCGACGTCGTGGAACTGGCCGGCCGGGAGGCGCATATAGGCAATTTCTCCGGCAGCATGAGTGGCGCCGTGGAGTACTCGACCTTCTTCGATGATGGCTCCGCCGATGCTGGTGCCGACGGTTACGGCAAAGAAAGACGAGACGTCCTTTCCGGCTCCGAGCCAGTATTCGCCGAGGGCGGCACAATTGGTATCGTTTTCGACGCTGACCGGGAGTTTGAATTCTTCCTCTAACATCGTTTTCCAAGGCGTTCCCGTATAGCCTGGGATGGAGAGGGCGTATTCTACCGTGCCGGATTCCGTGTTTACAATGCCTGCCGTCGACAGGGCGATGCCGGCAAGCGATACTTCTTTCTGCTGCTGTCGGACAAGGTTTCGGACGGCAGCGACGATGGAAGGACCGTCCCCGGAGGGGATGAGACCTCTTTTGTGGAAGCGGCCCCCTTCATCGATGAGACCGAATTTGATCGCCGTTCCGCCGACATCAAAGCAACTGTACATCATTATAGTTCACATCCTTTTTACGAGAGAAAGTTAACTTATACAAATATTATACATGGATTTGACAATTTCTATGTAAAAGGCCCCTATACTGTTCTTATCAATGTAGTCTTTTAGGAGGTCATGATATGAAACGACAATGGTTAAAAAGAGCAATTCTTTCTATGGTAGCTTGTGGTTCCCTGTTGGGCGTCGTCCCGGGCGTACAGGCAGCCGATGTCCGGATTTTACCGGTAGATACGGCTAAATTCTTGGCAGGTGCTAAATTTGACTTTGATGTTGAAGTTTCTAATGCTAAAGATTTGAAGAACGTCGATATTACGATTAATGGTCAGAATGCGAATCAATTCTTCGGACAGAAACTGGAAGGGAAAGATTTGGGCAACGGCGTCGTTTCTTATCGTGTCAACCAAGTAAATTTCCCGAAGACCGGTAAATATACGGTCCGCGTTTCGGCTACCGATGCAGACGGCACGAATTCTGCCGATGCACGCTACACGGTTGTTCAGGAAAAAGCTCAGAAACAGGCTAAAAACGTTATCCTCTTCGTCGGTGACGGCATGTCCCTGCAGGCCAGAGAAATGGCCCGCATCATTTCCAAAGGCCTTACCAACGGGAAATACAACGATCTCTTAGCGATGGAAAAAATGCCCCATAACGCGCTGATTACGACGAGCGGCTATGATGCTCTGACGACAGACAGTGCCAACTCGGCTTCGGCTTATGCTACGGGTCATAAATCGGTCGTCAACGCTCTCGGCGTTTACGAAGATTCCACCAAAGACCCCATGGACGATCCCCGCGTTGAAAACGTTGCCGAAATCCTGAAACGTACTCGCGGCATGTCCATCGGCATCATCACCCAGGCTGAATCGACGGATGCTACGCCGGCTGCTATGGTTGGCCATACGCGCCGCCGTGCTAACCAAGACCTGTTAGCTTCGGAATACCTCGAAGATTACCATCGTCCGGACGTCATCATGGGCGGCGGTTCCAGCCGGTACATTCCTCAGTCGGAAAAAGGCTCCAAACGCCATGACAATGAAAACGTCATCCAGGAATTTAAAAATAAAGGCTACACCTTCGTTACGAACTCGAAAGAAATGATGGCTGCCGACAGCAATAAACCGCTCTTGGGCCTCTTCCATCCGAGCACGATGAACGTTTATATCGATCGTGAAATGCTCAAGAATCCTGAAGTATTAGGTAAATATACGGATCAGCCGAACCTCATCAATATGACGAAAAAATCCTTGGATATCCTCAGCAAGAATCCGAAGGGCTTCTTCGCTATGATCGAAGGCGCATCCATCGACAAACAGCTCCATGCCATGGATTGGCAGCGTGCTACGTACGATACGATCGAATTCGATAAGGCTATCGAATATGCTCAGAAATGGAATAAGGAACACGGCGACAACACCTTGATCATCGTCGTTGCTGACCATGCTCACGGTGCTTCCATTACCGGCACGTACCATGAACACGACGGTAAGAAAGGCATTGAAGCTGTCCGCACCTATGCCGATTCCATCTTCCCGACCTTCAAGGATGCCGACCACGACGGCTTCCCCGATAATCCGGATCCCGATGTAACCCTGGCTGTTCAGTATGCTAACCATCCGGAATATTATGAAAACTACCACTTCCAGCAGAAACCGACCTATCCGACGATTTCTCAGACGGTTACTAAACAGGAAGCTCAGGTTGCCGGCGATAAGACCGAATACCATCAGGTTTCGACCGTCGTTGCTAAAGGCAATCCGGCTCGTCACCACGCAGGCGATCCTATGGAACTCGTTCCGGCCAACATCCCCGCTACCATAGGTGATGAAACTCACGCAGCCGACGATGTACCGTTGAATGCAGAAGGTCCGGGTTCCGAATACTTCAAAGGCGTTATGGATAACACGGAAGTATTCTTCGGAATCATGCGTGCCCTCGGCGTCGATGCTACGAAAAACGCAAAATAAATACGGCTTTGCTCAAAAGCTCCGTTACACTGCCGTTTCATAAAAAATGCTGCCGCAATTTCAGATTGCGGCAGCATTTTTTTATGCTTACTGACCGAGGACGCTGTCGAGGTAGGCAGCTGTATCCGATAAGTAGCTTGCCGGATACCCTTCGATATCGCCCTTATCGCAGTGGGCTGCGAATTCCGGATCGATAGGAAGTTTTGCCGTATGGGGAATGGCATATTTTTGTGCCGATTCTTCGACGTGGCTGTGGCCGAAGATTTCGTGCTTTTCCTGGCAGCTCGGACACTGGAAGTAGCTCATGTTTTCAACCAGGCCCAAGACGGGAACGTGCATCATTTCCGACATGTTCAAGGCCTTTTCGACGATCATGGAGACGAGTTCCTGCGGTGACGTAATGACTAAGATTCCGTCGATGGGCAGGGACTGGAAGACCGTCAGGGGAACGTCGCCCGTTCCCGGCGGCATGTCGACGAACATGTAGTCGATGTCGCCCCAGATGACGTCGGTCCAGAACTGTTTAACGGCGCCGGAAATGACCGGTCCGCGCCATACGACGGGAGCTGCGACATCTTCCAACAGCAGGTTCATGGACATGACCTTGATGCCGGTCTTGGTCGTAACGGGGTTGATGCCGTTGTCGTTGCCGGTGGCATGACCGGTCAGGCCGAAGACTTTCGGAATCGACGGGCCGGTGATATCGGCGTCGAGGATGGCGGTTTTAAAGCCGCGGCGCTGCATTTCTACAGCCATCAGGGACGTAACCAAGGATTTTCCTACGCCGCCCTTGCCGCTGACGACGGCAATGACGTGCTTGATGTGGGAACCTTCGTGAGGCGCTGCCTGGAGGCTCTGAGGCTGGTTGCGCTGTGCGCAGGAGCTGCCGCAGCTGGAACAGTCGTGTGTACAATTTTCACTCATTGGGATCATTCTCCTTTGAACTTTTCTTTCCGGCACGGCAACAGTCGTGACGGCACGAGCCGGAACGTTCACAAACTTGGATATGGCCGCCTTCGATGACGAGGTCTTTGCCATGAATGAGGGCATCGGCCAGCTTGCGGCGGGCCGAATTATAAATACCGGTCACCGTCGTGCGAGCTACATTGATCTGAGCGGCACACTCTTCCTGCGTCAGTCCGACCCAGTCGATCAGGCGGATGACTTCATATTCATCGATTCCCATGGCAACCGTATCGTCCGATTGACGTCGGTCGACCGGTCCGAAGGCTGATGAAACAGGCAGTGAACAAACACGTCGGCACCGCGGTGGTCTCGGCATAAAATCCCTCCTTTACGCTATTTATTATAGTTAGATAGCTGACATATGTCAAATTATGTCAAGGAGGGAGTTCGTGCCGCTCTAGGAGCAAAAATGTCATGAGCGAAGCTATTTATTTGTATAAAAAGGCGGAATTTCAGCAGCTGATTTTTCTCCTAACGGACGAGATATGCTCCGTCGACAGGAATGATGGCTCCGTTCAAATAATTCGAAGCGGCGCTGGCTAGGAATACGGCAATTCCTTTCATATCGTCGGCTGTCCCCCAACGTTTGGCCGGTATGCGGTCTAAGATTTCCTTTTGACGAACTTCGTCTTCTATCAGTTTTGTGTTCATGTCGGTTGTCATGTAACCCGGCGCGATAGCGTTGATGTTGAGACCTTTGCCGGCCCATTCATTGGCCAAGGCTTTTGTCAGCTGGGCGACGCCTCCCTTACTGGCAGCATAGGCGGGGACTGTGTAACCGCCAAAGAAGCTCAGCATGGAGGCGACGTTGATAATCTTGCCGGATTTGCGGGTCAGCATATTGCGGCCGGCGAGCTGACAGAGTTGGAATACCGTATTTAAGTTGAGGTTCAGGACGTCGTTCCAATCGCTGAGCGGAAATTCTTCGCAGAAATGACGGCGCTGCATGCCGGCATTGTTGACCAAGATGTCGACGCGGCCGTCTAAGGCGGTCAGGGCCTTTTCGAAAATGACCGGAACCTGTTCCTGGTCGAGTAAGTTGCCTTGTAAGGCTAACATAGAAAGCCCTTTTTGACGACATTCGGCTGCTGTTTTTTCGGCACTGGAGCTCGATCCGATGATTAATACCGTAGCGCCGGCTTCTGCCAACCCTTCTGCCATACCACGGCCGAGCCCACGGCCGCCGCCGGTTACGATGGCTGTTTTTCCTGTTAATGCAAAATCGTTCAATATAGACATAATACATTCCTCCTATAAATGATATGATGATATTTTGGGCTTATTGGTTAAACATAGTATAATCGTCATATGAATTAACGCCGCTTTCAAATCTATTTTATAGGATAATAGCAGAAAACTCAATAGGAAATGCGGCTATATTTTGATTTCATTCGAAGGTATATAATGATATATTTAATAAATAAGGGATAAAATACGGATAAATCATAAAACAAATGGATGGCATTACAATATAGCAAGAATCTCATCTTTATATTGACGGTATATAAACATCGGATGTATTATTAGGGTACAAATAAAAACATCGGACGAAAAAGGAGGGGTTCTTGTGAGAAAGTTTTTATGTATTTTTATTACCGGTCTGATGCTTATGACCTTAAGTGGGTGTGCGGGACAAAAAGAAGCTCGGGTTTACACAAAAGAAAAGCCTTTAGTTCTTCGCATGTCATTAACGGATGGAGAAGCTACTTGTTACTATCAAGGTGCGAAAGAGGTATCGAAGCGAGTCTACGATAAGACGGGCGGCAGAATTCAGATCAATGTCATTCCCGGTGCTGCCTTAGGCGGTGAACGAGGGACGACAGAGTTGGCTATGAACGGAGATTTGGATATTGCCACTTCGGCAAACTCGGTCCTGAGTAACTGGATTCCTGAAATGGCGATTCTGGATCAGGCTTATCTTTGGAAAAACAGTAAAGAAGCTCATGCTGCTGTGGATGGAGATATTGGCAAGCTGATTGAACGGGAAGCGAAAGAACGTATGGGAATCCATGTTATCGGGTATATGGAATCAGGCTTCCGCGACGTATTTTCTGTGAAACCGATTGAAAAACCGGAAGACTTCAAAGGCGTAAAGATTCGTACGATCCAGAATCGCTATCATATGGCTGCCTTTAAATCCTTTGGTGCGATGCCGATTGCCTTACCCTTTGGTGAACAGTTTACGGCACTGCAGCAGGGGACCATCGATGCTTGTGAAAATGGTGTCAGCGGTTGTTATACCAATGGTTTTTATGAAGTTACCAAGAATATTACCAATACACACCATGTCTTCGTTTACATTTTGCTGTGCATGTCTGATAAATCGTGGAATGCCATTCCAGAAGATTTGCGCCAACCCTTCTTAGAAGGTGTTAAAGAAGGCTGCGATGCAGAACGACAATTCTTAGTTGAAGCTAATGCAGATGCAACGGAGAAACTGAAGGAAAAGGGTGTCGTCTTCCATGATATCGATAGGAACCAGCTGAAGGCTCTTTATCAGAACGAAGCCGCCGCGGAAGGATTTACCTTCGATCCCGTATGGCAGCAGGCTGTTGATAAGGCCATTGAAGACGCGAAGTACATGTAAACGGAGGTGTGATCATGAATGGCGTGTTGAAAAAGCTTCAATATATTGAAAACTTGATTATTGTCATTTCTTTTGCAGTGATGGTTATTTGTTCCTTTTCTTCTGTCATCAATCGAAACTTTATCAAGCTGTCTCTACCGTGGCTCGATGAACTGTCTACCTTTGCGATGATTTACATGGTCTTATTGGGAACGGAAGCCGGTCTTCGCGATGGTTCACAGATTGCCGTCACCGCTGTGGTAAACAAGTTCAGCGGTCTGTCAAAAGCCTTGGTGCAGGCTCTTGCGAAAGTGGTTACGACGATTTTTTCGGCCGTTGTGCTGTACTACAGCTGCTACATGACGGTTGTACAAGCCCAATCCGATCAGGTAACGGCAGCGTTGCATGTTCCAATGGCGATTCCTTATTTTGCACTGGTAATCAGCTTTGCCATTATAACCTGCGTACAGGGTGTCAGTGCCATTATGATGATTGCCCGTCTCAGAACTTCCGGCGCTGATGCGAAGGGAGGAGAATAGTATGGTAACAGCTTTATTATTTGGCGGGATGGTCCTGTTTTTAGCCATGGGCGTACCCATTTCGTTTACCTTGGGTGCTGCCGTTATGGTAACTATTTTCCTGGCACCTGATTTTATGGTTACGCCGGGCATTATTCCGCAGCGTATTTTTGGTGGTCTTGAATCGACGTCTATCATGGCCATTGCCTTTTTTATCTTGGCCGGCAATATCATGACCAAAGGCGGTATTTCAAGCTGTATCGTAGATTTCTGCAATTCTATTATCGGTAATATCCGAGGTGGCATGTCCTTTGTACTGGTCTTAGCCTGTGCCTTTTTTGCAGCCTTGTCGGGTTCGGCTCCGGCAACGGTAGTTGCCATTGGCGTCATGCTTTATGCCGACATGGTGAAATTGGGCTATCCGAAGGAACGCGTTGCCGGTCTCTTGGTCGTATCCGGCGGTCTGGGACCGGTTATTCCACCGAGTATCATCATGATCGTCTACGGCACCATTACCGGGGCCTCTATTAGTAAAATGTTTAAAGCAGGCCTTGGCATCGGTATTCTCATCATGGCGATTTTGATGGTTGTCTGTTTTATCTATTCCCATAAAGAAAAATGGCCTAAAAATGCCAAGCGCGTCAGTTTAAAAGATATTGGGGCTTCCTTTATCCATGCTATTCCGGCCTTACTGCTCCCGGCCATTATTTTAGGAGGGATTTATTCCGGCATTATGACACCGACCGAATCGGCTTCGGTTGCCGTCGTCTGGTCCTTGGTCGTCAGCTTCTTCGTATACAAAGAAATGACCATCAAAGACTTATGGCCCATTTTCTTAGAGTCGGCAAAAGGTTCTGCTATGATTTTATTCATCATCGCGACCTCGACGGCTTTCTCCTGGATCTTTGCTTATTCCGGTATTTCCGGCGATATGGTTGATTTTATTCGCAGCCTGAATTTGAATCCGACCTTGTTCTGTGTGCTCGTTGCCTTGTTGCTGCTGGCCTTTGGTACTTTTTTAGAAGGGACTGCCATCTGCGTCCTCTTAGTACCTATCCTGTGGCCTTTAGCACACGTCGTAGGTGTCGATATTATTCACTTCGGCATGATCGTTTGCATCGCCAATGTTGTCGGGACGATGACACCACCGGTTGCCGTCAATATCTTTGCAGCAGCTTCGGTAACTAAGCTCGATATGGGTAAGATTGTCAGCGGTGAAATTCCTTTTTTCATCGGATATGTAGCTGTTTATTTTGCCGTTGTACTGTTTCCAGTATTTACGACACTGTTTTTATAAAGGAAGGGGTTTATAATGGATATGAATGAGATGACGTCGTGGCGTGTACAGTCGCCGGAATCCATGGGATTCCATTCGGTTATTACTCCGGATAAGTCGGCATGTCAGGTGGCGCAAATATTTCGCTTGAATCTCCCGAAAGGGGCTTCTTACCGACTGCAGGACGATGGACGGGAACTGAATGCTGTATTGATTCAAGGTCAGGCTGTCATTGAATACGAAAAATTTGGAAAGGTGAAATTAGAAAAATTAGATTCTTTCTATGTTCCGGCCCGACACTTCCTCCAAATAACTGCAGTTGAAGAGTGCATTTTCTATATTGCCGGCGCTGTTTTTGACGGTATTGGTGAACCGCTTATTCGTAAATTTGATAAATCTTTGCCGCTTGGTGATATTCATCAGATTCATGGAGACGGAACGAGTCGTCGGGAAGTTATGTTTACCCTGGCTCCTACCGACAAGGCTTCACGGTTGATTTGTGGCCTTACTTGGGGCGGGGAAGGGACATGGACGAGTTGGCCGCCGCACCAGCATGAAAAATATTTAGAAGAAGTCTATTGTTACTTTGATATGCCGAAACCTAAATTTGGTTTCCATATCAGTTATAAGAATAGCGGGGACGTCGATGATATGGTCGTCCATCCCGTTTATTCGGGGACGATGGTCCAAGCGCCTTGCGGATATCATCCGACGGTCGGCTGCCCGGGAAGTCAAAATGCCTATTTCTGGGTTTTGGCAGCCTTTGACCCGATGGTACGCAAATATGATTTAGCAGAATCTGATCCTATGAGAGTTTGAGAAAGGATGTTGAAATTATGGCATTTAAAGTGTATGTAACAGATTATGACTATGGAACATTGGAGCCCGAAAAAAACGAAGTCGCTAAAATCGGAGCCGTCTTAGTTCCGACTCAGTCTAAAACGGAAGACGCGATTATTGAAAACTGCAAAGACGCAGACGGCCTGCTCAATCAATATGCACCGATTACCCGAAAGGTCATGGAATCTTTGCCGAACTTGAAGGTCGTCGGCCGCTATGGCGTCGGCGTCAATACTGTTGATCTTAAGGCTGCGACGGACTTGGGGATTCAGGTTGTCAATGTACCAGATTTTTGTATGGATGAAGTGTCGAATCAGGCGATTGCCTTGATGATGGCTTGCCATCGGAAATTAAACCTATTGAATCATCAGACTCACCACGACGGATGGGATTATCAGATTGCTAAACCCATCCAACGTCTCTGGGGACAGACCTTGGGACTTTTGGGATTTGGCCGTATTCCCCGAATGGTTGCTCAAAAAATGAAGGCCTTTGGCTTGAAGATTTTGGCTTACGATCCATATGTTTCCCCCGAAGTGGGAGCGCAGGAAGGCGTTGAAATACTACCTTTGAAGGATGTCCTGATGCAGTCGGATATCGTTTCGGTTCATGTACCCTTGACCAAAGACACGGAAAATCTGTTAAATGATGAAACTCTTTCTTGGATGAAACCGACGGCTATCGTCGTTAATACGTCGCGCGGTCCTTTGATTGATGAAGCGGCACTGTATCGCGCCTTGAAAGATGGAAAAATCGGTTATGCCGGATTGGATGTTACAGTTCATGAACCGATTGAAAAAAATAATCCCCTGCTGACCTTGGACAATGTCATCATTACGCCGCACATTGCCTGGTATTCCGAAGAATCGGAAATCGATTTGAAAACAAAGGCTGCACGAGGCGTCGCCAATGTCTTGAGTGGAAAAAAAGCGAAGTATCTTGTCAATCGGGATGTTTTGAAATAGCAGATGGGAGGAGATGAGACTATGAATGCAAGTACGGTGATTGCTATTAGTCGTCAATATGGTAGCGGCGGCCGGGAATTGGCACAAATCCTGTCAAAAAAACTGGGCGTGCCCTTGTATGATCGACAGTTGATCCATATTGCAGCCGCTAAAATCGGTATCGACGATATGAAGGAAGGGGACTTAAAACAGCTCGAAGAAGAAATCCCGCCCCTTTCTTTGAAATTCATGCCGTTTTACATCTTTGGCATGCAGGGCGAGAAGCCTTTGAATAACCAGATGTTTGAAGCTGAGTCTGAAGCCATTCGGCAATTAGCGAAAGACGGGTCCTGTGTTATTTTAGGCCGGTGTGCCGATTACGTGTTAAAAAATTTCCCCAATGCCTATTCCTTTTATATTTGTGCAGACGATGCCTATCGGAGTGAGCGGGGGAAAACTATCTATGACGGAAAAGCGCTGCAGGAACTGAAAGAAGAAGACCGCAAGCGTGGTCAATATTACACTTATTATACGGGAAACCTGTGGGGGGATCCGTCGAATTACACGGCTTCCGTGAACACCAGCCGCATTACCTTAGAAAAAGGCGCTGATTTAATTATTAATTATATTGAAACCCTTCAGAAATGAGGGAGATGAAAAAACGCTGCTTTTGAGGCAGCGTTTTTTCATCAATCAGTTGATTTTTTCTTTTTATTGTCATTTTGGCAGTGTATCTGTTATCCTATATGTATTAGTCAGCGCGTATATGTTAGTAAGGAGTTTGATATGGTTAATTCTAAGCCCTCAAAATCTAAAATTGAAGAAACTTCCAATAACATCATTGATTTTATTACGTCGAGGCAAATGCTGCCCGGTGATAAAATGCCGACCGAACCGGAGTTGATGGAAGATTTGAATGTCAGCCGTTCGACCCTGCGGGAGGCGATTCGGGCATTAAGCGCCCGAAACATTTTAGAAGTACGTCAAGGATCAGGCACTTTCATCGCGAAACGCTGCGGCGTTCCCCACGATCCATTGGGACTGACTTTTATCTATGACGACGACCGCCTGGCCATCGACCTTCTCGACGTCCGCCTGATGATTGAGCCCCAGACGGCCTTATTGGCAGCCATCCATGCGACAGAGGAACAGTGTCAAGAATTGCTGGCCCAGTGTTCCTTAGTAGAGAAGCTCATTCAGGCCAACGAAGATTATGAAGATGAAGACATCGCCCTACACATGATGATTGCCGAAGCCAGCGGAAACCGGGTATTGATCAACCTGTCCTATATCCTTCATACTTCGGTTAAAAAGAATATCATATCGACGGCCGATGCCTTGCGGGACAACAACACCTACGTGTACCACCGCCGCATCGTCGATTCCATCGTGCGTCACGATGCCACCGGTGCCTACAACGCTATGACGATCCACGTCACGATGTTGTGGGAATTTATTTCGGCGAAATTAAACTCTAAAGGGTAAAAATTTCTTAGGCGAGGGAACCTCTGTGGACGCACTACAACAAAGGTACCGGTTCTGCATGGTATACAGAACCGGTACCTTTGTCTTTTGTCGGTTATTCTGATTTGAAGACGGCTATATAACCGTCTTTTGTTTCTTTTACGATTTGTTCGACTTCGTGACTTTCGTCAATCGTGAAGGTCAGGTCATGGGGACCTTCAAAGCGGACGCAGGTCCCGCATGACGCGCTTAGTGAGCGCGGGACCGGCATCATTCTTTTTTCGGTAATATTTTCGGGGAGGGAATTGATGAATCGAATGGCCCCGAAATGGGAGTAAAATAAAGCGACGTAGTACATGGCGTTCACTACTTCCGTGTGATTTTTAGGAGGAAATCGTCTCCTTGTTCGGTCGATTCTACGGCATATCCTTGGTGGGTGACGAAACGAGTGATGTTTTCAAGGGCAGCGTGGTTGTCTACCAGTACTTCACAAGTTTTGTCGTCCTGTTGTTCTAAGGCCTTTTTTACCATAATAACCGGTTCCGGGCAGGAATAACCTCTGGCATCTATCATCATGTGGCTCACCTCAATTCATAGCTTTCTTTTGCGAATATGTGTTTACGACGGCAATGATTAAAACGACGATCAATCCGATGATAACCCCGTATTTTCCGTTCATGGTCGGACCGTTTCCGGAAGCTGCCAAGGCAAAATTATGGGCAAAGGCAGCCCCTGCCGCAAGGCCCAAGAAGGTAACGGCCGAATCGGTGTTGCCTTCGCCGGTTAAAATAAGCTGGCGCATAGGGCAGCCGCCGAGAAGAGCACAACCGAAACCGGCTAAGAGCATGCCTAAGAAGTTCCAAAGTCCGTCGGCATGGGCGATGGGTTGTCCTGTGAAGCCGGGATGGAAATTGCCGACAGCCAGATTTACGGCGAAGGCGGCAACTAAGAGTGCAATAAAGCCGAGTAATAATTTTGTTTCACGGAATAAGATGAAATCACGGATTCCGCCGACCATGCAAAAGCGGGTATACTGTGCTAAAGCGCCGACGATGAGACCGGCTCCCAACGAAATCCAAACGGCAGCATGCTTGGCCCCGGGGCCGCCGCCGGCTGGGGTAAAGAGGATAAAGGCCGGTGCAAGAATTAATAAGAGCAACATAATAATTTGAACAGCCGGCATAATGAAGCCGTCGAGCTTCGTTTGGGTATAAGTCCGTTTCAAAGAATACCCGCGATTTAAGAAAAATACACCGGCGCCGATTCCGCAGGCAAAACCGGCAAGGCCGACTAAGGCGTTCCAGTCCCCACCGGCAATACGCAGAATCATTCGGAAGGGGCATCCTAAAAACATCAGGCAGCCTATCATGACGAAAAATCCCAAAATGAAGCGGGTAACCGGAGACGAACCACCGCGGGAACCGTGTTCATGACGAATTAACGAGAGGATGAATGATCCCAGCAGCAGGCCGATGATTTCAGGGCGGATGTATTGGACGGCTCCAGCCCGGTGCAGCCCCAGTCCTCCGACGGTATCACGGATAAAGCAGGCGATACAAAAACCCATGTTGGCCGGGTTTCCGGCAACGACCAACAGACCTGCAATCAGCCCGATGATGAGTCCTGCAATGATGATGGCAATTTTTTCCCTTTCTAAACTCATTATCACTACCTCCTATAATTAAATTGACTTTTTATCAACAACCTAACAAATAAACAGCCGAGCTAATAATTAATTAGATTGTATCATGAAATTTAGAAAAAGTAAATTATTTCACATACGCATAAAGTTTGATTTCATTGACTCTTTTTTGAAGCTAAATTGACTATTATTGGCCTACAGAATCCATGGTATTCGGGTTGCGCATGAAATTTGAGGTGAGTATACTTATAGATAAATATACCAATATTATGCGCGGAGGATGATTATGGACGAGAAACGAGAAATCACCAGAAGAACTTTTTTAAAGTCGATGTTGGCTGTTACGGCGGCGGCTGTACTGCCAAAAGTATCTTTGGCAGATTCAGCTCTTTTTAATTCGAAGAGCCTTACCGTTTGGTCTTGCGGGGGCTTAGCCGAGACATTTACCGAAGTCAATGCGATGTATGAGAAAAAAAGAGGGGTCGATATTAATTACACCGGGGCCTTTGCCGGTGCCCTTGGCAAATCTTTACTTGGCGGCAGCGCTACAACGGATGTCTTTGCCGGCCGCGTTTTAAAATTGGCGCAATCCTTGAGAAAAACCGGGAAAATGGCATATTTCAAGCCGTTATGTTTTACAGAATATGTTATTGTAACGCCGGCCGACAATCCTGCCGGGATACAGACCATCGATGATTTGGCAAAACCGGGAGTGCGCATAATTCTGCCACTGGGGGCGTCACCTCCGGGCGGGGATGCCGTGGCTAATATTATCAAAAATGCAGGGATTGACCAGGCTGTACGAAGCAATATGCTGGAGAAAGAAAGCTGCGTCATCAAGATGATGCCTAAAGTCGTGAAAGGGACTTATGATGCCTCCATTGTTGAACGGCGTCTGACGACCATGCCGGCGTATGAAGGCAAGGTTCATGTTGTTCCTATTGATGAGAAATTTTTCCCTCCGGGACCGCGGACCTTCACTATCGGCGTTATGAATTCAGCACCGGATCGGGCTTTAGCCGACGACTATGTCAATTTTCTGTGCGATAAGGATGCACAGGATGCCTTTCAGCGTCACGGCTTTATTCCGGCATACTCGCCGAAGGGAAAATTGCTTATTGAGAAGTTCGGAGTAAAGGATTGATAATATGAAATCATTGACAGAGAAACTTTACACGGTACCGTTTATGCGGAGACTTATTCAATTAATCATGGTAGGCGGGCTTGGGAAATGGGCTTTTTACGGTATTTTTCGCTGTCCGTTTTTGGTCCCTTTCGTCAATTGCCAAAACTGTCCTATCCTAACTTGCTGGGGGCGTTTGACGGCATATTTTTATACGGCATGGTTGATCATTCCTATTTCAGCCGTTCTTATTGGACGTGCTTTTTGCGGCTGGGTCTGTCCGGTTGGTTTTGTAAATCAAGTGTTGGGAAAGGCGGCTATCTTTAAATTACGGTGCAATAAAGGCCTGATTCGTTTTGGGCAGTTGGGCATGGTAATTATGGTTGTAGCTTGTGCTTATATTTATTTTATTTTGGATAACCCGCGGATGATGGTTCCCATTCGGACCGGAGAGTTTTTTAATTCTATCTACTTAAGTTTCCAACACGCTTCACCATTTTGGCTGATTCGGACTATTCTTATTATTGCACTGATTGTTGGCAGCCTTATTGTTGCAAATGCATGGTGCCGATTTGTATGTCCTGCCGGTGGGCTGTTTGAAATCGTAAAGAAAATATCTCTTTTTGGAATTCGGAAATCTTCAGCCTGCGACAATTGTGATGCTTGCTTACATGTCTGTGAAATGGGAACCAGACCTGAAGAAATGAACTGTAATAATTGTGGTGACTGTTTACATGTTTGCCATAATAATGCGATCTATTGGGGGAAGAAAAAGAAATATGAGTAACCATCCTTGCTTTAATTACGGCGCTCATCGTACGTGGGGGCGCGTTCACTTGCCGGTGGCACCACATTGTAACATTCAGTGCAATTTTTGTAACCGCAAGTACAGTTGTGTCAATGAATCTCGTCCCGGTGTTACCGATCGGGTATATACTCCGCAGGAGGCTCTTGCCTTTTTGCGAAAGGTTATGCAGACTCGGTCTGATATTTCTGTTGTAGGAATCGCCGGACCGGGAGATCCTCTTTGTGATGCTCAACAGACCTTAGAAACCTTTCAGCTCGTTCACGATGCTTATCCCGATTTAATGTTGTGCGTATCGACGAATGGATTAGCCCTGCCTGCGTATGTGAAGGATTTAGTCTCGGTCGGGGTGAGTCATTTGACGGTCACTGTAAATGCCGTTTCTCCGGAAATTGCCAGTAAGATATATGCTTTTGTCGGTGTAAACGGTCAAAAGTTGGAAGGGACTCTTGGAACCGGCTATTTATTGCGGGCACAAGATGAAGGCATTCGTATGGCGAAGGAGCTGAAGCTGACCGTCAAGGTAAATACGGTCGTTATTCCGGGGATTAATGAAGACCACGTTGCCGATATTGCTAGGAAATGCGCTTCCTGGAAGGTAGACATCATGAATTGTATTTCGATGATTCCTGTAGAAAATACGCCTTTTGAGACCGTGATTCCTTTAACCGCAGACAGGCATCGAAGTCTTCAGGATGAAGCGGAACGGTATGTGGCACAAATGCGGCACTGCTGCCGCTGCCGTGCTGATGCAGTCGGTAAACTGTGTGCGTCCAATGATTGATTTTGTATAAAGGGAGACTGTTATGGATACAATTTATATGGACAATGCCTGTACGTCATTTCCAAAACCTCCGTCCGTCGCGGCAGCTGTCTGTGATTTTATTGCCAATTACGGAGTCAATATCAACCGCGGTTCCTATGGCCCTGCCTATGAGATGGAAAATGTCGTATACCAGACGCGAGTAGCTTTGAGCCGCCTGTTTGGCTATTCCGATTGTAAAAATGTTATCTTTACGGCAAATATTACGACGAGTTTGAATATGGTTTTAAAAGGTCTGCTGCGGCCGGGAGATCACGTCCTGGTATCGTCGATGGAACACAATGCCGTCATGCGTCCTTTGGTTCAGTTAACAGGGGACGGTGTTTCTTTTGATCGAATTCCCTGTACGAAGCAAGGTGAGTTGTGCCTGAAAGAAGCGGAAGCGTTGGTTCGTCCCAATACGAAGGCGGTTATTATGACCCATGCTTCTAACGTCTGTGGAACGGTTATGCCTTTGACGGAAGTCGGAGATTTTTGTCGTCGTCACGGCCTTACGTTTATTGTCGACAGTGCTCAAACGGCCGGGGTTCTGCCGATTCATATGGAGGATATGCATATTGACGCCCTTTGCTTTACCGGACATAAGGGACTGCTGGGTCCTCAGGGAATCGGGGGCTTTATTGTCACCGACGAGTTAGCGGCCCGTATACAGCCTCTTATTAGCGGAGGAACGGGCAGTTTATCCCATAGTGAAGACGTTCCTGATTTTTTACCGGATAAGTTTGAAGCAGGAACGTTGAACTTGCCGGGGATTATAGGACTTCATGCTTCCTTGAACTATTTGTTGGAGGAAGGCATTACGACAATTTATGAAAAGGAAATGGCCTTGACCCGCCGCTTTTTGGACGGTCTTAGCACGATTCCGGACCTGCTTGTTGCCGGTAAACAAGACACCGAGCAGCGAGTGGCCGTCGTTTCTGTATCCTCAAGCAGCAAGGACAATGCTCAGATTGCTTTTGAGCTGGAAAATCAATACGGCATATTGACGCGGGTCGGCCTCCATTGTGCCCCGTGGGCGCATAAAACACTGACGACCTTTCCTACCGGGACGGTTCGCTTTTCATTCAGCCACTACAATACCGAAGACGAGGTTGACAAGGCGATTGCCGCGCTACATGCTATTTGTGAATAGGAGGGACTGCGATGTTTGGATTGGGTGCACCGGAATTATTGCTTATTTTAGTCATTGCCTTAGTTGTGTTTGGGCCAGGGAAACTGCCGACTATCGGGCATGCTTTGGGTAAGAGTCTGCATGAATTTAAGGATGCGGTGAATGCGGATGAGACTCAGAAAACGGTTGAAGAGACAGCACAAACGACTGAAGCGCTTCCGCGTCAGAATGCTCAGGCCTCAGATAAAGTATGACCGTTACGGATCATTTGACAGAGCTTCGAGGGCGAATTATTAAATCGGTCATTGCCGTCGCTGTGGGTGTGGCTTTCTGCGCCTGGCAGATCGATGCCGTTGTCGCTTTTTTGACAAGCCCTGTCGAAAGACTGTATGTCATGAAACCGGCGGAAGCCTTTCTGATTTATATGAAAATCGCGTTATGGAGCGGTGTTATTGCTGCATCTCCGGTCTTGTTTTATCAGCTATGGGCGTTTTTACTTCCGGCCTTTACCCGTCATGAAAAGAAGGGGCTGCTGCTGTTTGTCCCCTTGTCGACGATGTTGTTTTTAGGCGGGATTTCTTTTTCTTTCTTCATTGTTTTGCCGCAGGGGCTCCGCTTTTTCATGACTTTTGCCATGGAATCGGTACAACCCTTATGGTCGTTAGAAGGGTATTTAGATTTTGCAGTTCTCATGGTCATACCTTTTGGAATTATTTTCAATATACCCTTGGTCTTAATCGCGGCGGCTCAAATGGGGATTGTGTCATCGGTGCAGTTGACGCGCGTCCGGAAATATATTATTGTGATATCTTTTGCGGCTGCAGCTGTTATCACGCCGACGACAGACATGGTTTCACAATCGTTATTGGCCATTCCCATGGTTCTTTTGTACGAAATGAGCCTTGCCTTTATCCGATATGGATTAAAAAAATAGCCTGACTATACAAAAAGCGCCTATCACAATTGTGATAGGCGCTTCTTTTGTATGGCGGGAAAGTGTGGGAATCGAACCCACCTGAGAAGCTACTAACCCCTCATGCTGGTTTTGAAGACCAGAGGGAACACCAGAACCCATCCCTCCCCAGGACACCTTTATTATATCACGGGCGATGGATGAATAATACGGGTATTCCATTGAATAATTATTGAATGCTTGACTCTTTATTGACCGGCGTCAATCGACATGATCCGCTTTGTTAAGGGCGCATATTGGGCATATTTTTCAGAAATTTCCTCTTCCGTATATTCATGATACGAGGGAAGCGTTTTTAATTGGTGAAATAAATTTAAAAAATTTTCATTTAAATCGGCATTCTCGATGAGATAGAAGGCATCTGCTTCCGGTTTGATATGCGTCGCGTTCTTTTTAAAAAAGGAGGTTTTATAATTTGAATAGAAGGACAGATTCTGAATTGATCCCGGAGAAGCGAATAGTAAGCCAATCTGTATTTTAGGGTTGTTTTTTAAACAAGCCAGTATATTTTTCAAATGAGAAATTCGCTCTTGCGGGCTCAGCTTATATTGATACTGTGTCAGGTCAATACTTCCTGTTTCTAAATAGCGGATCAGCGAAGGACTGGGAATCATTAATTTTAAATCGGATTTATTGATGATTTCCTCCCAGGTAATGCGAAGGCGGTGGATGGACATGGCTTCTTTCGGCGGCAGCTGTTTACTGAGATTGTCAAATACTTCATTAGGCAGGAGGTATTCGATGCCGTTTGTCAGATAGAAGAAAAAGCGGGCTCGTTCATAAAACCAAGTTCGATAACCGAGGTCAGTTTTCCAAGGGGAACTCATCCCTTTCAAAATCGGTGTGGCAGCCAGTTTTTTTGATCGGAATCTTTTTGAAACGGTCTGGACGGCAATGGGGTCATCGATAGCGGTGCACAGTCCGAATGCATTGTCCGGCTGCTGCGCGTATTGAATAATAAATTTATTATTCAGGATAATCAGATTATTTAAAAATATGTTTTCGTATTCGTATAAGGTGAAGTTGAAGCAGAGGTATTGATTTAAGGTATCGTAAAGGGCTTTTGTATAATGCCAATCTTCGGACAACTTCTTTTGATTTACACCGAGGGTTATCTTTAACGGAATCCCCTGGTCGGATGCCTCTTGTAAGCACGGCCAAAAACCGGCATCATAGAGCGCGCAAAAATCACCGAGAATCAGCAGTTCGGTACTGGAATCCTGACTTAACAACTGTTTTTTGAACCGTTCAGCGAATAGGTCTTTTATGTCTTTCGGATCGGTAAGGATTGCCGAATGAGGCGTTGTCGTTACGTCTGCCGTGCGGTGTCTATGCAGCGTATCGCGGTAGGCTGTGGAAAGATATTGGGCAATCGCAAACGGAATGTCGCTCTGAGACGTTGGGATTAGAAAATAGGCATAAAATTCATCCGTCATTTTTTTGGAAATGATTAAATCTGAAAAGTACTTTCCCATTTCAGTATTAATACGCTCGATGGTACGAGATGAAGGCAACTTTGTTCCGCTTTTCCACTTGCTGATATATGAAATATCATATCCCATGTACTGAGCTAATTCGGTTGAACTGGCTTCCGTAAAGGAAATCAATTTTTTTAACGCTGATGAATAGCTTGACGCATTTGATTTTTTCATGGTGCCTACCTCGGAGTATTTTTAAAAATCCATATAGACTTAACTTGCCAATAAAAGTATTTAATTAATGTGTGAAACATTATCACAGTAGGATAGTTCTTATTATATAAGGTTGTCTAACAAATGTCCATTTCTTACGGGATAAGAAATCAATGTTGAGTCAATAATGGGTCAATAATTGGTCAATATCGTCCTATTTTTTCAAATGATACCGCATGAGATAATTTATTTAAGGATGAAGTGTCTTTCGTTATACTTGTTCGTAAAAGTACAAACTTGAGGCTGCTCATCACTTTAGTGAAAGGAGGTGAAAAAATGAAAAACATTGTATTGCCATTAAAACAACATGTTGGGGCTCCTTGTAAGGCTATTGTTTCTGAAGGGGAATCTGTAAAACGCGGTCAGCTGATTGCCGTTCCCGGTGGATTGGGAGCAAACATCCATGCCAGTTATTCCGGCACTATCACGAAGGTAACGGATACGGAGATACATATGGCTGCGGATGATGTTCAGGATTTCACGAAATATGTGCCTATTCCTGAATTTCAGACGAATTTAGAAGCCATTGAATCCGCCGGGGTCGTTGGTGCAGGCGGTGCCGGTTTTCCGACAGCCGTTAAGTTAAAAACTGAAATTCCGAACGGTGTATTTATTGCCAATGCAGCAGAATGTGAACCTTTGTTGGCTCATAATATCCATCAGGTCGAACTGCATGCGGCACAATTGATCCGCGGGATTAAGTACTGCATGGAAATCACAAAGGCTCCGAAGGCTTATATTGCCATCAAACCAAAGCATCGGAAGGCAGTTTTGGCCTTAATCAAGGAAACAAAAGATGAACCGAATATCGATGTCTTCCGGCTGCCGGATATGTATCCTGCCGGGGATGAACGCGTTATTGTTCGGGAAATCATGGGTATTGTCCTGGAACCGGGACAATTGCCGGGAGCTGTCGGAGCTTGCATTGATAATGTGGAAACGATCAAGCATGTCGCGGAAGCTATCGAAGACAGAAAACCTGCAATCGATAAAGATTTGACCGTATCGGGGCGGGTTGTACAGAAAGAAAGCGTCTTTGTCGATGTCCCTATCGGAACGACGGCTCGGGAGCTGATTATGAAAGCTGGCGGGTATATAAAACCCTATGGTGAAATCGTCGTTGGGGGTCCTCAGACCGGCCGTGCCGGCAGTGAAGATTCTCCGGTAACAAAAACCAGCGGGGCTTTCTTAATCGCCATGCCTTTCCCACAAGAATCTCGTAAGGCCGGCATCTTGATTTGTGAGTGCGGCGGATCCGAAGAACGCCTGACGCACATTGCCGAAAGTATGGGCGCAACGGTCGTCGCTAAGAAACAATGCAAGAGAATGGTTGAGGTAAATGGTCGATACAGATGTGACTTGCCAGGCGAATGCCCGGGGCAGGCAGAAACGGTAATCGCTTTGAAAAAAGCTGGAGCAGACGTTTTAATTGTTGGAACATGCTCTAATTGAACGAACACCGTTATGGGTGTAGCTCCTAGGTTAGGAGTGCCAGTTTATCATCATACTGATCATGTACTGCGGGCGGACGGTCACAAGCTGTATCGAAAGCTTCCTCAATGATGTTTAAACATTAAACAGTTTAAAAAGGAGGATGACTTTATGTCTATTACAGCCGAAATGGCAAAAGACCACGCAAAAGACCCTGCAGTATTATGCTGCCGTGCCGAAGCAGGCACTGTATTAGAAGCCGCTAATTTAGAGGATCCGGCAATTTTTGCGGATTTAGAAGATTCCGGCTTATTGACCATTCCCGATAATGTTCTGAAAATTGAACAGGTTATTGGGGCTACTTTGAAACAGACCGCCGATTCTTTAGTTCCTTTGACGGCAGATATGGTTGATGGAATTAAGGCTGCTGTCGAAGCACCGGCAGAAAGCGAACCGGTCAAGGATGTAATTGAAGAAGAAGCGCCTGTTCCAATGACAGAACCTTTGCCCGTTTCTCACGCTGTTACGACAGCAGGAACCGTTAAAATTCACATCAGTGAAGGAAAGGGAATTGACTTAGAATTTCCTATCGGCGGTGTATCCGCAGGAGTTGTGACTCCGACGGTACCGAATACGACATCGGTAAAATCAGCTGAATCCATTGCTGCGGCAGCACCTGCCGTTTCAAGTGCTGATATTCCGGAAGTCGTGGAAGAAGCTGTAAAGGTTCGTGAAGTTCGTCATGACCATGTTAAAATAGAAAAAGTTGTTTTTGGTGATGAAACAAAGATTGAAGGCACAACTTTGACAATCCGCAAAGACGGAATTTGCGAAGAAGCGGTTGAGTCTCAAGAACTGGTTGAAAACATCGAATTAGATATTATTACGCCGGACCGCTATGGTGAGTACAGCAATACTATTATGGACGTACAGCCGATTGCTACCAAGGTAGAAGGCGAAGTTGGGGAAGGTATAACCCGCGTCCTCGACGGAGTCGTTTTCATGGTTACCGGTACGGATCATGATGGTGTACAGATCGGCGAGTTTGGTTCCAGTGAAGGCGAAATGGACCGCAATATCATGTGGGGACGTCCCGGTTCCCCGGATAAGGGCGAAATCTTCATTCGGACGAATGTCACGATTCGTGCGCATGCGAATATGGAACGCCCCGGCCCCTTAGCGGCTCATCGGGCTTCTGATTATATTTGCCAGGAAATCCGCGAAGCGCTTAAAAAGGCGGATGAATCGCTGGTAACTGAAAAAGAAACGCTGACCCAATATCGGCGACCGGGCAAGCCTAAAGTCGTCATCGTTAAGGAAATTATGGGACAAGGGGCTATGCATGACAACCTGCTGCTGCCGGTAGAACCGGTTGGTACGCTGGGGGCTAAGCCCAATGTTGACCTCGGGAACGTTCCGGTTATGGTAAATCCCTTGGAAGTCCTTGACGGATGCATCCATGCGTTGACTTGCATCGGACCGGCCTCTAAGGAAATGTCTCGTCACTACTGGCGTGAACCCTTGATTTTAGAAGCTTTGCACGATGAAGAAATCGACTTAGTCGGCGTTATGCTGGTCGGATCACCACAGGCTAACTCGGATAAGTTCTATGTATCCGGACGTGTGGGTCAAACGGTAGAATGCTTGGGCGTCGATGGTGCCATTGTTACGACAGAAGGCTTTGGCAATAACCATGTTGACTTTACATCTCATATTGAGAAGATCGGACAGCGGGGTGTGAAAGTTGTCGGTGCTTCTTATTGCGCTAAGCAGGGTGCGTTGGTTGTTGGCAACAAGTACATGGGTGCTATGTGCGACAATAATAAATCCATGCAAGGCATTGAAAACGAAATTCTTGGCAATAATACACTGTGCCGGGAAGATGCCATTCGCCAGCTGGCTATGTTGAAGACGCTTATTGGCGGCGGTACCATAAAACCGGCTGAACGGCAATGGAATGTCAATGTGAAGTTGAATAACATCGACATCATTGAAAAGAAGACCGGTCAAAAGATTGAATTGGTCGACAATGAACAGGTATTGCCGAAGAGTAAGAAGCGTTTGGAAAAATATGAGCCTGAAGATTAATCAGGCTGTTGCTGGAGATGGAGAAAATGGCCGAACATGAATTGAAGTACATGTCAAGCGAACGCATGTATGAAGGTATTATTATTGAAGTACATGGCGGCAGCGTTGTCATTGACTTAAAAGGACGTCTGGGGCAGCTTCGGATTCCTAAAAGGATGATCATTTCCGACTATGACTTAGAAGTAGGACAAGAAGTTGGATTTTTGATGTCCTATCCGGAAGTGTTTGAGCAAGAGCCGAACGATAAATACGTGCGAGCTATCCGCAACCAGCAGCGTCTTATGAGAGAACGGAAAAAAGATATCTAATTCTGATTAAAGGAGGAAACGCCTTATGCGTGTAACTGTATTTGAAGGCTTACAGTCAGAAATCTATGTGCCGATTACACCTAAATCTATTTTTACACCCGTGACGAAGCCCTTGAGCGAAATGCGAATTGCCTTGGCTTCTGCCTGCGGTGCTCATGTTAAAACCGATCCTCGATTTAACTTAGCCGGGGATACCTCTTTCCGGGAAATTCCCGACACTACTCCGACGTCTGAACTCATGATTTCCCACGGGGGATATGACAATACCGATGCGAACCGGGATATTAACTGCATGTTCCCCCTCGACAGACTCCATGAGTTGGTCGAAGAAGGCTTTATTAAAGAAACGGCCCCCTTCCACTACGGCTTTATGGGCGGCGGCGGTGACCAGGAAGTATTCCACGATAAAACGGGTCCTGAAATTGCCAAAAGATTGAAAGAAGAAAACGTCGATGGCGTTATCTTAACCGCTGGGTGAGGCACGTGCCATAGAACTGCCGTGATCGTGCAGCGAGCCATTGAAGAAATTGGAATTCCTACCATTATTATTGCCGCATTACCACCTGTCGTACGTCAAAATGGTACGCCGCGTGCCGTATCGCCTCGTGTTCCTATGGGCGCAAATGCCGGGGAACCGCATAATATACCGATGCAGTTAGGCATTGTACGAGATACGCTTCAGGCCCTGGAAGACATTCAGACGCCTGGGAAAATCGTGCCCTTGCCGTATGAATATATTGCACATATTTAATAGGCATGATTGATTGAAAAGCAGGTGGGATAATGCGAGGCGAATCGTTACGTATACGAGTATTTCACATGCAGGATGTTACTGTGGGAGCTCGTTTTGAGCTGAAACCGGATCGTTTACAAGTTCCAACAACATTCTCTTACGATTGCCCCGACATTGAACAACTGACCATTCATGTCTTGCCACCGCATTGTCGGGATCTCGAAACGAATACGATTATGGATTTTATTCCTATATCGACAAAGGTTTTGGGAACTCCCGGTACAGGCATTACGCATACCCTGACCGGGGTATGCGTGGCCCTGTGCGGGGCTATACGTGATGGGGAACAGATGCATGAATTCGGGTCGACAGAAGGCCTGTTAAATGATCATGTCAAATGGGGGCGTCCGGGAACACCTAAAGAGGACGATTACTTAATCGTAATCGATATGTTGGCGAAAAAAGATTGTATTTTAACCCGGAAGCTTTGTTTAGAAATGTTTGCGCTTGCCGATGAATACATACAGCACATCCGTGTATTGATGAAAGAAATGGATGGGCGCAGCGCTGTCGAGACGCATGTGTATGAAGAAAAAACTCACCCGGGAAAACCCCGAGTTGCACTCGTTCGACAAGTCGCCGGGCAGGGTGCTATGTATGATACGATGGTTTTTCCTGTTGAACCGAGCGGGTTTACGGGAGGCGTTTCCATTATTGACATGAATAATATGCCTGTTTTTCTAACGGCCAACGAGATTCGCGACGGTATGCTGCGAGCTATGGTCTAGGGAAGGAGGCTTCATTATGGGAATTGGTCCTTCGACGAAAGAGACGACGAAACATTATTTTGAGGATCCCTTGGTAAATGTATTTGCAGAGGACCCGGATATTGATTTTGTGGGCGTTATCGTAGTGGGTACGCCGCAGGATAACCGGATGAAACATCTTGTCGGACAGCGTGTAGCTGCATGGCTGTCCGGGATGAAGTGCGATGGCGCTGTTGTTTCTGCAGACGGATGGGGAAATTCAGATGTTGATTTTGTTAATACACTGGAACAAATAGGACGACGGGGGATAAGCGTTGTCGGTCTCAAATTTATTGGCAAGCAGGCAAACTTTGTAGTCCAAAATGAATATACGAAGCGTGTGTTGGACATCAATAAGTCTGTTGACGGCAGAGAAACTGAGATTATCGGTGAAAATGCCGTTGCGCATGTCGATGCTATTAAAGCCCTAGCTGCAATCAAGTTGGTTATACGAAAACATGCCACGTCCGAATAACGGGAGGTAACCTTATGATTGTACACATTTTGCTTGGCTTATTAGCTGTCTTATTGATTTATTTCTTATATTTCTATATTCGTGATTTATACGCACACCGCCATGATCTGGGACATGGAAGCTGGATCGTAAATAGTATCATCGGTTTTGTTGTAGATTTTTTTGATGTTTTCGGGATTGGGAGCTTTGCAACGTCTACGATGCTGTTGAATGCGACCAAACAGTTGGAACATGACCGATTACTGCCGGGAACATTGAATGTTGCTTTTACGGTTCCTGTCATGATGGAAGCGTATATCTTTATTAAAAATGTTGAAGTTGAACCGCTTACACTGTTCTCGCTTATCTTTGCAGCCATTGCAGGTGCTGCTATTGGCGGCCGGTTGGTTCCGAAACTTCCGGAACGAAAAGTTCAACTTTATTTAGGTATTGCCCTTTTGTTTACGGCTATCCTTATGATTGGCAAACAAGTTGGGTTCGTCGATTTCTTGGGAAGCGGTAATACGGCTGTCGGCTTAGATGGTGCAAAATTAATTATTGCCATTGTTTTGAACTTTGTTTTCGGTGCTTTGATGACATTGGGGTGCGGTTTATATGCTCCCTGCATGGTAATGGTTTTTATGTTAGGCATGAATCCGATTGTCGCTTTCCCCGTCATGATGGGATCTGCGGCGGCATTAATGCCTGTTGCCGGTAAAGAATTTATTGCAGCAGGAAGCTATGCAAGAAAAATCAGCTTGTGCTTTACCCTGACGGGGATAGTAGCTGTTCTTATTGCGACCAACATCATTGTCAATATGGATTTGAAACTGCTGACATGGATCATCATTGCTGTTGTTATCTATACCAGTTTCACATATGTCCGCAAAGGCTTAAAGAAGGCCGTAGCCGAATAATTTATAAAGGGGATATCTCGCTTATAGGGGACATCCCCTTTTTTATGCATAAAGTCGGGGAAGGATGATGTGGGATGGCATATTTAGTGATTGCAACTGCGGGACACGTCGACCATGGCAAGACGACACTGATCAAGGCCTTGACGGGGATTGAAACCGACACGACGGCCGAAGAGAAGAAAAGAGGCCTGTCTATTAATCTGGGCTTTGCTTACTTGGATTTACCGAATGGACAACGGGTCGGAATCGTTGATGTTCCCGGACATGAACGGTTTATAAAGAACATGGTGGCCGGCTTGCCGGGCATTAATCTGGTGCTGCTCGTTATTGATGCCGGTGAAGGCGTAATGCCTCAGACGAGGGAACATATAGACATTCTTACCGTTTTAGGCGTTCGTGATTTTATTATTGTATTGACGAAGGTAGATACGGTTGATGCAGAACTTCGGGATTTGGTCCGGGAAGATATTCGAGAACAGCTGTCTGATACCGTATTGAAGGATGCCGATATGGTAGAGACCGATGCTGTCAGTGGGAAAGGCATTGAAACGTTAAAGGCAAAGATTCAAGAATGGGCAGAACGAAATCCGGCTATGGAAGAAAAAGGAGAAGCTCGCATGAATGTTGACCGAGCCTTTAGTGTCAAGGGGTTTGGGACTGTAGTAACCGGCACCCTTTTAGATGGCACGGTAGGGATTGGTGACGAGTTATATGTATATCCGGAACTCAAAAAGACGAAGGTACGGAACATACAAATCCATGAACAGAATGTGAAGTATGCCGGTTCTCGGCATCGTACTGCCATTAATTTAGCCAATATTGGACTTGAAGATATTCGACGCGGCGACGTCATTTCGTCATCACCGTCTTTAAAAGAATCGTGGATGCTTGACGTCAAAGTGCAATGCTTGAAAACCTCTCCGGTTGCGATGGGCTTATGGGACCGCGTTCGTGTGCTGATCGGCACACGGGAAGTCATGGGACGAATCGTTCCTATCGGAGAAGATTGCATTCAGCCGGGCCATGAAGGCTTTTTGCAGCTGCGGATGGAAGAGTCTGTCTTTGTGAAAAATGGGGATCGATTTGTCCTGCGCTCTTATTCCCCGATGATGACAATTGGTGGTGGTGAAGTGCTTGATGCGGCTCCGCATAAGCATCGGAGGTTTCACCAAGATGTACTGGATAGTCTTAAAACCAAAGAGGAAGGGAATCTTGATGCGATTATTAGCGATTTCCTGATTAATACTAAAAATATAGTAGCCACGAAGGATGATTTGGCTGCATATGTTCATATATCGAAAGCAGAAGTGTCAGACACTGTCAACCGTATGGTTACAGAGGGAATCCTCATTCCGATGAAAGAGGGATATATACATAAAGATACCTATAAATCTTTGCGAGGAAAGGTTGTACAGGCGCTGCTCAATTATCATCATAAATACCCGCTGCGGGCGGGGATGCCTTTGGAAGAGTTCCGGTCTCGGTTTTCCAAGCAAATTCCGGATAAGGAAATTTCTACGTTGATTCCGCTGTTGACGGCAGATCAATCTTGTCGCTTGGACGGAAAGTATATAGCCGCCTCTTCCTTTAAGATTCAATTGACAGAGGCGCAAAAGAAGCAGCTGAAACAATTGCAGAAAATGGTTGATGACGCTGGCTTCAATCCGGTGAAAATTGATGATGGAATACTACCGGGAACGGATATTTCGGAATTGGCCCGATTGAAACAAGGGGAAGATTTCATATTCTTGACTCCTGAATATATCATTGCAAAAAAAAGGTACGAAGAAGCCATTGATATTATCTATGACTACCTTAATGAACATGGGAAAATGACGTTGGGCGATTTTCGGGACGCTACGCATTCCAGCCGCAAAGCATCGATGTTAATCCTCGAGTTCATCGATGCTCGTCATATTACTGCGAGAGAGGAAAACTATCGTATTTTTGGACCGGCAGCGGATAAGGGGCGAATCGCCTCACCGAATAGGCCGTAACGCCAAGTGTATAAATTGAATAAGTAAAGCTCAAAAGCGGACTCCGATTTTTTGGAGTCCGCTTTTGATATTAGCACTATTTTTTCTGCTTGCTAGATGGATAAGTCTGCCCGGACAATACTATGGTGTTGCTATTAAATGTCGACTACGCTCTCATAAATAAATCGCAATTGAAATTTTCATTTATGCAAATACAGAGGGAGTAATTAATGGTGTAATTACTATTGTTGCTTTATAACTTGCGATGTTATCATGGATGATCCGATGAAAAGGGAATGGAGGGATAGAACTTCGATTTTTTCTGACTCCATGGAGAATATGGATGAAAAAAAGTATAGCCGCTGATGAATTAAAGTCTTTTGCAATTATAACCTTTATTTTATACGATAAGTATATAAGATGGTTAAAAGGTGGTGAGTCTATGAAAACCATTGATCTGTTTTCACAAGGCTTGAATGATTTTTCTTCTTTACAGAAAGAGGATTTATCGAATGTATTTATTTTGCACGGCATTGTTCATTGGTTTATGGATGAGTTTGATCTGGGACAGCAGGTGTTTCGCGATTATCTTTCGGAAAGTAATCCCTCACTTGCCATTTCGTTGACACCGAAGGAATTGATTTTAGATGCGTACGAACGGCATCTCTTTGTCGATGAATCGATTTGGCTGTCCATGCTGAAAGATCGGTACCGTCCGGACTGTACGGAACCAGTGGAAGCGAAGGTGCAGCGGATTACCCGCTATTATGTACCTGCTTTCGAGTCGATGATAGAAGCCCTTGAAAACTGATTAAAAGGCTGTCATCTCGGTGACAGCTTTCATTATAGGGGCAGGATGAACTATTTTCATGGAGCTGATGATTGTATTTGCGTCGACGGCTATATCGATGCAGGGCTTTTTCGGACAGAGGATCGTCGAAGTTTGTGATTTGATGACATATTTCATATAAAAGGAGGCATGTTTATGAATATTAATCACTTTTCCTATTTTATAGAGACGGTGCGGGAAAACAGTATTACTCGGGCTGCGGAATCTCTCTTTATCAGCCAGTCAACGATCAGTAAGGCCATAAAAAATCTGGAACAGACGTATAATACGGAACTCATTGACCGGAAAGCTCGTAAATTCAAGTTAACGTCGGCCGGCGAAATTTTTTACAACAGTGCCGTCAAAATCGTATCGAATTATCAGGCTGAAACGGAAGTGCTGGCGACCCTTTTACACAGTCAGCGGGGAAAGTTGATTCTCGGGATACCCCCTGTTACGGTAACGGTCATTCATTCGCTTTTACATCAATATCAGCAGATGTATCCCGAAATCACCCTGCAAATTACGGAAATCGGAGCCCAAACCGTTTTTTCGCTGATACAGGCCGGTGCCGTCGATATCGGCATTATCATCGAGCCTTTTGACCATCCGGAGGTCAATAAAATCCCCATTATGGAGTCAGAAGCCGTCTGCGTCGTCTCAACGAGTCACCGCCTGGCTAATTATGATACCGTTTCTTTTTCCCAATTAAAGGACGAACCGTTTTTTTCGCTCGACAAATCTTTCATGCTCCGCGACCGCATGGTGGAATCTTGCAAAGAAGCCGGATTCACGCCTAAAATTCAAATGGAGAGCGCCCAATGGGACTTATTGGTAGAAGCCGTTTCTCACGGTGAGGGAGTCACCATCTTACCGAAGCCGATCATTCAAAAATTTTGCAGTAAGCGGGTAAAATCCCTGCATCTCAGCAATCCGTCCCTTCCTTGGATTCCGTTAGCGGCGTACCATCAGGAGAAGTTTCTGAGTACACCCATGAAACTCTTTTTAGATTTGGTTCAAAAATCGAAGCTGCACATCTGATCTTTTTAGCACTTGACCCTTCGGAGTCAGGTGCTTTTTTTACGTGAAATTTATTCATTACAGGGATGAAATCGATGTATTTTACAAAAGCATAGTGGCGATGATACGATGTAGGCAACAAAAGCATACGAGAAATGAATCTCAATTATTTACACGTGTGATAAACCAATGTAATGCTTTGAACCCCATGAAGGATCGTCCCTTCCGGTCCGTGTTCCCATCCTTTTATTTGGATATGTGAAATAAGGAACATTTATCCTGGGCCAACCTTAATAACAAAATGATTTAAGAAGTTCGATAAGGAGTGATACGTATGGATTTTGGTGTAATCATTATTATTCTTAGTTTGCTGGGATTGATTGCCTTTGCGTACCGCGGTTTTTCCGTTATCATGATGGCTCCCATTATGGCTCTCTTGGCTGCATCATTATCGGGGCTGGCCATTATGCCTTCCTATACGGAGTTGTTTATGGGCAAGGCCGTCACTTATATTAAGTCCTTTTTCCCGATTTTCCTGTTAGGCGCTATCTTTGGTAAGGTCATGGAAGATACAGGCCTGGCTAAAAGCATTGCCAGAGCGATTATTACCGGACTTGGGAAAGAACCGCATAAAGCCGTCATGTCGATCGTCATTGCGGCCTCTCTCTTAACCTATGGCGGTGTCAGCCTGTTCGTCGTCGTGTTTGCCGTTTATCCTTTCGCGGCTGCTCTTTTCAAGGAAGCGAATTATCCGAAACGCTTACTTCCGGGGATCATCGCCCTTGGTGCCTTCACGGCGACGATGGACTGCCTGCCCGGGACGCCGCAGATTCAAAATATCATCCCGACGGCCTATTTCGGAACGACCTTATATGCCGCTCCCATCGCCGGCATCATCGGTGCCTGCATCATTTATGGCGGCGGCCTGGTGTACTTGACCCGCTGCTTGAAACAGGCCATCGCCAATGGGGAAGGCTACGGGAATCATACCGTCAATGAACCGGAAGACAATCCGGATGCCCTCTTAGTTTCTTGGAAATTAGCCTGTATTCCCTTGCTGGCTGTCTTGATCATTAACTTCCTCATTACGGAAATCGTCATTTGGCATCCGGGCATTCTCGAACCCTTCCAGTCCATGAAGGGCGTGCCCCTCGTCGTAGCTCAGGTTAAAAATGTTGCCAGCATCTGGTCCTTGATCATCGCCCTGGTCGTCGGGATTTTCTTAGCCCTCATCATCGGTAAAGGGGAGATTAAATCGGTCGACCGCCTGACCAAGATCCTCAATGCCGGTGCCATCGGCTCCCTCTTGGCCATCATGAACACGGCTTCAGAAGTCGGCTATGGCAATGTTATTTCGCAGCTCCCGGGCTTTTCCCACGTAGCCCACGCTTTGATCAACATCCATATTGGCGGTACGCCGTTGGTATCGGAAGCGATCAGCGTCACGACCTTGGCCGGTATTACCGGATCGGCTTCGGGCGGCATGGCCATTGCCCTTGAATTGATGTCCCAGGACTGGCTGGCATGGGCCTCGTCTATCGGTATGGGTCCTGAAATCCTTCACCGCGTAGCCTCCATGGCATCGGGAGGTCTCGATACCCTTCCTCATAACGGTGCCGTCATTACCTTGCTTGCCGTTTGCGGTTTAACTCATCGGAGTTCTTACAAAAATATTTTTGCGATTACCCTCTTGAAGACCTTTGCCGTCTTTGTCGTCATCATTATTTACTCGGTTACAGGGCTTCACTAACGGATAGATCCGTCACGATAAAGGAGATGTTGATATGGCACAATTTATAACAGCTGCTGAGGCTGTGCAAAAGATTGAAAATGGAGCTACCTTGGCTACCAGCGGTTTTGTCGGCGGGATTATCCCCGAAGCCGTATTGAAGGCCATCCAGGCTTCTTATCTGGAAACGGGGACACCCCGCGATTTAAACGTCGTCTTTGCCGCCGGTCAAGGGGACGGCGGTGAACGCGGTCTCAACCATCTCGGCGAAGAGGGACTCCTGCGCTGCATCGTCGGCGGTCACTTCAACTTGACGCCGCGCATCGGGAAGCTGGTTATGGACAATAAAGTCGCTGCCTATAACTTCCCGCAGGGCACGATTTCCCAGTGGTTCCGGGATATTGCCGGTCAGCGGCCGGGGACGGTTACGAAGGTCGGTCTGCGTACCTTCGTCGATCCCCGCTTAGAAGGCGGAAAATTAAACGCGCAGACGACGGAAGACTTAGTGGAAGTCGTTCAAATGAACGGTGAAGAATGGCTCTGGTATAAGCCGCTCTCTCTTAACGTCGGCATCATCCGCGGAACGACGGCGGACCAGGACGGCAATATTTCCATGGAAGAAGAAATCGGGACCGGCGAAGCTTTGTCCATTGCAGCAGCCGTCCATGCCTGCGGCGGAATCGTCATTGCCCAGGTCAAAAAAGTCGCTGCCCGCGGTACCCTCGATCCGAAAGATATTAAGATTCCCGGCGTCCTCGTCGACTATATCGTTCAAAGCGATACAGCCGATCATCTCATGACGTGGGACTATGAATTCAATCCGGCCTTTAACGGCGATTTGAAAGTTCCCGTCGATTCACTGCCGGCCATGGAGCTGACTAACCGCAAGATCATCGCCCGCCGCTGCGCCATGGAATTGATTCCCGATGCGGTCGTAAACCTCGGCATCGGCATGCCCGAAGGCGTTTCCTCCATTGCCGCCGAAGAAGGCATAGAAGGCATGGTCCTGACGACGGAAGCCGGTACGATCGGCGGTGTCCCTGCCGGCGGCGGAAGCTTCGGGGCCGCGACGAACGCCCATGCTATCATCGATCAGCCCTACCAGTTTGACTTTTACGATGGTGGCGGCGTCGACCTGGCTATTTTGGGCCTGGCTGAAGCCGATGAGCACGGAAATATCAATGTCAGCAAGTTCAAAGGCCGTGTTGCCGGCTGCGGCGGTTTCATCAACATTACGCAGAACTCTAAAAAAGTCATTTACTGCGGAACCTTCACGGCCGGCGGCCTGAAAGAGTCGGTTCGGGACGGAAAATTGATCATCGATCAGGAGGGACATAACCATAAGTTCCTGAAACAGGTCGAACAAATCACCTTCAGCGGCGATTATGCCAATTCTATCGGACAGCCCGTGCTGTACGTTACGGAGCGAGCCGTCTTTAAATTGACCCCGGAAGGCATGGAACTGATTGAAATTGCACCGGGCATCGATTTAGAAAAAGATGTATTGGCTCACATGGAATTTAAGCCGGTCATGAAGGATGTCAAATTGATGGACAGCCGTATTTTTGAAGATAAGCCCATGGGCTTAGAAGTATAGATATTCTTTTAAGGAGGTGATATGATGGCAAGAAATATTGCGTACAATGACATCCATGTAGGCGACTGTGCCTCAGTGTCGAAGACGATTTCTGAATACGACGTCTATGCCTTTGCCGGGATTACGGGCGATTTCAACCCGGTCCATGTCAATGCGGAATTTGCAAAAAACTCGCTCTTTAAGCAGCGCATTGCCCACGGCATGATCTCAGCCGGCCTCATTTCGGCTGTGCTGGGGACAGAACTGCCCGGTATCGATACGATTTACATGAATCAGGAGCTCAGCTTTTTAGCGCCTGTCTTGTATGGAGATACCCTGACGGCAACGGTTGAATGCATTGAAAAAGACGATGCCAAACATCGGATTGTATTCCGGACTACCGTTACCAACCAGCACGATAAGCTGGTAACTGACGGAAAAGCCCGGGTTATGAAAAAATAAGTTTTGTCGGTCGGTTTCACACGCTGACCTTCCTTTAAAAAGCTCATAGATAAAACCTGCTCATAGAAATAAAAGCCTTCGAATCTTGGAGAAACCGCCCTTTTTCAATGATTTGGAGGCTTCTATTTTGTAAACGGGGCAGATCGTCTTATGGATCAATGTGAATTTACGAGATTTTCCTAAAAAGGCTGAGTTGCATTCGGTGAGATTCCGGGCCTTCGTGGCTTGAGTTTTACTCGCCTGTCCTTTATTATGAAAGATAAGATGGCCGCTTATTTGCTTATTTTCGAGTGGAGCCGGTTCGGTTACCGGCATATCACAGCGAACGGGAGATACGAGATGAAACAAGTAAACGAGATTAAACGGATTTGTAATTTAGGCTGCGGCACCATGGGTTTTGGCACGGCTATTGACTTTGCACGCCATGGCTATGACGTAAACATGTTTGGCCGCAGGGATGCCAGTATTGAACGGGCTATGGGCAATATCCGGGCGACACTGGCCATTATGAAGGCCAATGGGTTATTGAATGATGAAGAGGAAGTGGCTCTGTTGCAGCGCATTCACGGTGTTACGACGATTGAAGAAGCCGCCCGTGATGCCGACTTTGTCATTGAATCGGTGGCTGAAGATATGGCTGTAAAACAACAGGTGTATCGGGACCTAGAAGGGTTCCTTCCGCCGGACGTCATTTTCGCGACCGATTCGTCCGGTTTCTCGCCGACGGAAGTCTCGTCGGTCCTAGACCATCCGGAACGGTTTGTCGTCGCTCATTTTTGGAATCCGCCTCACCTCATGCCCTTGGTAGAAGTCGTTCCCGGTGAAAAGACGAGTCAAGAAACGGTGGATATTACGTGGCAGCTCATGGAGAAAATCGGGAAAAAGCCGGCGGCCCTCTTAAAAGAAGCGCCGGGATTTGTCGGTAACCGCCTGCAGTTTGCCCTCCTTCGCGAAGTCCTTCATTGTGTCAAAGAAGGGATTGCCACGGCAGAAACGGTCGATTTTATCTGTAAATACGGTATCGGCCGAAGGCTCGGCGTCACCGGCCCCTTGGAAACAGCCGACCTTGGCGGTCTCGACGTATTCTACAACATTTCAGCCTATCTGAATGCCGACTTAGCCGATGATAAGGTCGGTTCGTCCGTATTAAAGCAGTGTGTCGACGAGGGTCGACTCGGAGCGAAAACGGGGACCGGCCTCTATCCCTGGACACCTGACGAATTGGAACACATCGAGACGACGCGGGAAGAAGTCCTCATTGAGTGGCTGAAAAAAGATAAATCCGGTCAAAATTTCTGACCGTTATATACTCATTTCCTTCAAAAAAGCCCCTTTCCGGTCTGTATCCGAAAAGGGGCTGCTTTGCCTGTTTATGCTGTTTGTAATCGGCGTACTGGCGGGGACTACCCGGTGCGGCAGTCGTGATTATGGCGGGAAAGTGTGGGAATCGAACCCACCTGAGAAGCTGTTAACCCCTCATGCTGGTTTTGAAGACCAGAGGGAACACCAGAACCCGTCCTTCCCCATAATAGGTATATTATATCACGGATGGCATGGAGCTGATACTGTTGAAAAACGCGTTGCATTTTTGCTACACTGTAGATAATAGCCACGCTGTTTTTGAAAGGAGTCTGTTCGAATGATTGAATTACAGCTTAAACCTACGATTTACTCTTATGATACGTGCCGGGACTTTGCTTCCGATCTTCACTTGGGGGCAGGGGACCTGATTATTACCAATGAGTATATTTTTGAACCGAATTTCAAAGCCTTGAACCTTCCCTGCCACGTCCTTTTTCAGGAAAAATACGGCAGCGGCGAACCGTCTGACGAGATGGCCGAAGCCATTTACCGAGATATCCCGGATGGCGTATCTCGCATCATCGGTATTGGCGGCGGTACGGTCATGGATCTTTGCAAGTTGTTTGTGTTGAAAAAGGTCAGTCCCATTCTCGACCTCTTCGACGGCAAGACGGCCATTGAAAAAGAGAAGGAACTCATCTTGGTACCGACGACGTGCGGTACGGGCAGTGAAGTCACCAACGTTTCGGTCATGGCCCTCATCAGCCGCCACACGAAAAAAGGCATTGCCAATGATGCCCTCTACGCCGATAAGGCCGTCGTCATTTCTCAATTGCTGCAGACCCTGCCTTTCCCCGTCTTTGCGACGAGCTCCATCGACGCCCTGGTCCATGCCGTAGAATCGGCCTTGTCGCCCGATTCAAGCGCCAGTTTCCGCGTCTTCAGCTACCAGGCCATTGAACGCATCTTAAGCGGCTATTTACAGATCCGCGACCACGGGCCGGAAGCCCGGATTCCTTTGATGAAGGATTTCCTCCTGGCCAGCACCTGGGCCGGCATCGCCTTCAGCGTTCCCGGCTGTGCCGCCGTTCACGCCATGAGCTATCCCTTAGGGGCCAACTATCACGTGCCTCACGGTGAATCGAACTACGCCATGTTTACGGGCGTTATGAAACAATATATGACGATTAAATCGGATGGGGAAATCGCTCGGCTCAATGCCTTTATCGCGGCTATCTTAGGCTGTGATGCCGATCGCGTTTATGATGAGCTGGAAAATCTGCTCAACGTCATCCTGCCGAAGAAGGCCCTTCATGAATACGGGGTTAAAGAGGAAGAACTGGCTGAATTTGCCAAATCAGTCATGGAAAACCAGGGACGCCTGATGGCTCATAATTTCGTTCCTTTGTCGTATGACGATGTCTACGAAATCTATAAAGAACTCTATTAATGGCATAAAAAAATGTGATGCTCCTTAAGGGGCATCACATTTTTTATGTTTAGCAATTATCTTAGAAGTAGACGGCCTGTTCGCCGGCTTTTACGTTTCCGGTCTTAACGAGGGATACGTCCGAGACCTGGTCGGGGTCGGTGAAGATGCACAGGCAGGCGTCAGAAGGCGCGTTGGCCTTGATGTATTCATCATCGAATTCCATCAGTTTATCGCCTTTCTTGACTTCCTGACCGTTTTCGACGAAGACTTTGAAGCCCTGGCCGTTAAGGTTGACCGTGTCGATACCGATGTGGAGCAGGTATTCGACGCCGTCGGCGGTAGTCATGCCGATGGCATGTTTCGTATCGAAGACGAAGGTGACCGTGCTGTCTTCCGGCGCATAGACAACGCCATCTTCCGGATAGACGAAGAATCCGTCGCCGGTCATTTTTCCGGCAAAGGCTTCATCCGGAGCCTCCGTAATCGGATGGAGGGCGCCTGTGAAAGGCGAGTTGAAGTAGCGTTTTTCAGCGGCTGTTTTTACCGGCGCTTCTTCTTTTTTCGCTTCTTCAACGGGAGCTGCCTGCGGAGCGGCTTCGATGGGACCGTCCTGGGGATTGGTTGCCAGGTAATTTTCTAAGTTGGATTTGATGACGGCAACCTGAGGACCATAGACGACCTGAACGCCGGTACCTCTCTTGATGACGCCGACGGCGCCGGTGGATTTCAGGACTGCGTCGTTTACAAGGCTGGAATCGGCAACGGTGCAGCGCAGGCGGGTAGCGCAGGCATCGACGGAGGTGATGTTTTGACTGCCGCCGAGGGCCTGTGTGATCGTCTGGCTGACGGCATCGCCGGAAGCTTTGCTGTCCGTACCGTCTTTGGCTGCAGCATCGCGGGCCTTGACGTCGGCTTTGGTATAGAGCTTCGTTTCCGTGTCATCGTCTTCACGGCCCGGCGTCTTTAAGTTAAAGCGCTTGATGAGGAAGGTGAAGATGAAGTAATAGAGGAAGAAGTAGATAATGCCGACGGGGATGATGTACATCCAGCTCGTCTTGTCTTGGCCCTGCAGGATCCCGAAGATGAGAAGGTCGAGGAAGCCGCCGGAGAAGGTAAGGCCTACGGCGATGTTCAGGATATGGGCAATCATGTATGCCGCGCCGGCCAGGATGACCTGGACGTAGAACAGCATCGGTGCGACGAAGAGGAAGGAGAATTCAATCGGTTCGGTAATACCGGTGAACATGGACGTCAAGGCTGCGGATAAGAGCAGACCGCCGGCGACCTTTTTCTTTTCCGGTTTTGCCGTGCGGTACATGGCAAGAGCCGCGCCGGGGAGACCGAAGATCATGAAGATGAATTCACCCGAGAAGTAACGCGTTGCGTCGGCACTGAAATGAGCGACGTTCGGCGAGGCCAGCTGAGCAAAGAAGATGTTCTGGCCGCCCTGGATGAGCTTGCCGTCGATCATCATGGAGCCGCCGACGCCGGTCTGCCAGAAGGGCAGGTAGAAGACGTGGTGCAGGCCGAAAGGAATAAGGGCACGTTTGATGATACCAAAGATAAGGGTCCCGACATATCCCGTGCCGGTTACCAAACCGCCGAGGGCGAAGATGCCGTTCTGGATGACCGGCCAGATGAAGTACATGGCAATGCCGACGAACATGTAGACGACGGTCGAGATGATCGGAACGAAACGAGAGCCGCCGAAGAACGATAAGGCATCGGGCAGGACAATTTTATGAAAGCGGTTGTGCAGGTAGGCGACGCCGATACCGACGATGATGCCGCCGAAAACGCCTTCTTGGAGGGACATGATGCCGTTAATGTTGGCAATGGTACCTTCGAGGACGTCAGGGGAAACGGTATTGTCGGCGAGTACCTTGCCCGTCAATTTTAAGACGGAACTCGTAGATGCATGCATGACGAAAAAGGCAATCATAGCAGACAGGGCTGCGACTTCCTTTTCTTGTTTGGCCATGCCGATGGCGACGCCGACGGCAAAGATAATCGGCAAGTTGCCGAAGATGATGTTGCCGGCATCACTCATGATGGTGAGCAGGGAATGAAGGATGGTCCCATTCCCCAGAATGTTTTCCAATCCATAGGTCTGGATGGTTGTGGCGTTTGTGAAAGACGCGCCGATACCGAGAAGCAGACCGGCGATAGGTAGTATGGCTACAGGCAGCATGAAGCTGCGACCGACAGCCTGTAAAATAGAAAAGACCTGGTCTCTCATGCAATAAAGCCTCCTTTAAAAAATAAAAAATGAGAATGAATGTAATCCGTTATTATTGTAGCATAGCCAGCGGGAATGCGTACCATGAAAGCAGAGAATGACTGTATCGATATCGCATGGACACTTGACAAAAACGTATAAAATTGGGATCAAAAACGTTCCCAATCGAAAAAAGCGGATAAGACATGAGAAAAGGGACCGCATACTGTGTCGGGTATGCAGCCCCTTTCCTAGAGGAGAATGAATATGAAGTTAAAATAACTTATGCCTTAGCGGCAAGTTCGCCCAATTCTTTGCACTCGGGAGCATTATCCGGTGTTTCGTTGACGATCGCCGTCCCGATGATGGTGGCGCCAGCGTCTTCCGTACGCTGTTTCCAATTATCCATCCATTCGCCCGAGCCCCAGCCGTAAGAGCCGAAGAGGCCGACTTTCTTGCCTTTTAATTTGGGAGCGAGGTCTGCAAAGAATGGTTCGACAATGGAGTCTTCCAATTCTTCAGCACCCATGGCCGGGCAGCCGAGCAAAATAACGTCTTTACCGGCTACATCATCGACGGTGGTATCTTCGAAGCGAACCGATTCTACATCTGCACCGGCAGCTTTGACAGCTGCTTCAATTTCACTTGCCATTGCTTCCGTATTACCTGTTCCACTCCAATATGCGATTTCTACCATGATTAAATCCTCCTTATGCTACGATGAGCGATTCTAATGTTGTCCCAATTGCAAAGCGATTTAAATAATCCTGCCGGCAGCAGGTATAGCGCTGGAACGTGCGGGCTGCGGCGTGGACATCGCCGTAGACCTTCCATTCACCACAGAGTTTGGCGTGATTCCCTCGATTAGCAATGAATCCGCAGACATCTTCCAAGGGATAACCGAGAAAAATGCCGGCTTCGTGAGGGAAACAACCGTCTTCTGCAAAACGCGATGCGAGACGGTCTAAAAACGCCGATATGTCCTGACAGTCTGCATAGCCGAATTGCTGTAAAAATGAAGAAATATCTCGCCGCTGTATGTACCTTAAAACTACATTTGGACGGTATACATACAGCAAGGTGCGCTTAGGACAGGCATACAAGATGCGAAAATATAATCCTTTACCATTATATTTATGATTGTAATTTTCAATTAAATCATCATAAGTATGACCATCCTCCAAGCGGGGGAGACAGAGAAGGGATGCCTGTTTAAGTCCCGCTAAAGTCGGAGAACAGTGATTAATTAGTACACAATCAAGATTCATGTCGGTATGCCCTCCTTTCGCTTTGTTGCCTTTAGTATAGTGTATTTGAAATCGATTGTCAATATAAAGATGATAACCATTTTCGAATAAATAAACTTTCCTTAGAGGGTGAACCCCTTCACAATGCTTGCCGAATCTTTCACGAGACTTGCCAAATATAGTATAATAAAAGAGTATTGAAGTAGAGGAGGGTGTGTTATGGAAGGCGCTAATGCTACGAATCATTGTTTCGGCTGCGGGCGTGATAACCCGATTGGTCTGAAACTGGATATGCAGATGGAAGACGGACGCTGTGTGGCTTATTTTACACCGAAGGCAGAGCATGAAAGCTATGGCGATCGGATGCACGGAGGACTGACCAGTACCTTGTTGGATGAAGTCATGGGCGACTATGTCTTTCGAACCGCAGGGAAGCCGGCTTATACGGCACGGCTTGAAATCCGCTTTCGCAGCCCTATCCGGATCGGTGAAACGATTAAAGTTGAAGGTTGGCCGGAAGTACACCGTCGTCGCTTATTTATCATGAAAGGGCGTATAACCCATGCCGACGGCACGCCAGCTGCCGAAGCTACGGCAGAATTAATGCTGGCGAAATAGGAGGTTTTAGAATGGATAGAACGGATATGACCCATCGTATGTATGACATTAAAGGCCCGCTTGTTGCTAAAAAATTTGAAGCCCGCGGCTTTGAGGCTGTATACTGTCCGACCGTAGAAGAGGCTTTGAAACAGGCTGTTTCTTACATTCCGGAAACGGATGTCGTCTCTTGGGGCGGCTCGGCTTCGATCAATGAAATCGGTCTGCGTCCCTATGTCTTGGAACACAATCAGGTGATCGACCGCGACTCGGCTAAGACGCCGGAAGAACGGGTCGAATTGATGCGTAAGGCCTTGCTCTGTGACACCTTCATTATGGGGACCAACGCAGCCGTTCAGGACGGTCAGCTTATCAATATCGACGGCAACGGCAACCGCGTGGCAGCTCTTTGCTACGGCCCGAAACAGGTCATCGTCATCGTCGGCATGAATAAAGTCGTTCCGACGGTTGAAATCGGTATCGAACGAGCTCATACGGTAGCGTCGCCGAAAAATATCGGCCGCTTCCCGAATGCCGGTACGCCTTGCGCGAAAACGGGGATGTGTGCTCACTGTACGACGCCGGAAAGCATTTGTGCTCAAGTCGTTCGGACGCGGGTCTGTAAGCCCCAAGGCCGGATTAAAGTTATCTTAGTTGGAGAAGATCTGGGCTTTTAAGCCTTAATTACTTAATCGAGGGGAGATTTATATGAGAACAGGAACGGGTGTCATTGAAGAGGTTTGTGCCGACGGATTGGTCAAGATTCAGACCAATCGCAGTAATCTGTACTCACCGTGCAGTGACAGCATGTGTGCTGACAACGTCGTCATCGACGCCGTCAATCCTATTGGTGCCAAGAAGGGCCAATTTGTGCAGTTTAATATTCCCGATGCCGGCATGGGGGTCAAAGGCATTGTCTGTTTTGGCGTGCCGCTGCTGCTCATCATCGTTTGCGGCATCATCGGCTACGTCTTAGGCGGTCAGGTGAAGGCGACGCCGGAAATGACGGCCTTTGCCGGCATGATCGTCGGCGGCGTCATCGGCTGCCTCATTCTGAAAGGCTACGAAAAGAAAATCAATAACAATCAAAACAAGGCGACGATTACGGGCATCATTGCCTGATTTCGCCGGGACCATCGATTTGACGGATAGATGCAAAAAGGCTGCACATCATAGGATGTGCAGCCTTTTACATATGAAGTTATACGATATCGATTTGACAACTCTGCATAATCTTCAAAGCCATATCATGGGCCTCCGGGGTAGAGCCGGCGCAGCAGGAGCTGTCGACGACGATTTCTTTTTCCGGATAATGGGCTTTCAATAAGATGGCATTGGAAATGACACAAATATCGGTACAAAGTCCCATGAGGACGAGTCGGTCATAATCTTTGACTTCCTCGACCAGGGCCGGGCAGCCGAAGGACGGTTTTTCGAAGATCTCCGCCATCAGCGTGTAAGGCAGAAGCTGTTTGCAGATGCGCCAGCCCCGCGTATCTTTGATGCAGTGGGCGATGGGGAGTTTCTGACCTTCCCGCGTTTCCAGATAATCACTGTCATGGGTATCCTGTGTAAAAATCAAATCCGTCTCTTGGTCGGTATCTTTTTTGCTGGCAACAATTTTTGCTTCGACATGGGGAACGATGGCTTGAGCCTCAGGCGTACCTAAGGAGCCGTCGATAAAATCATTTTGCATGTCGATGATGATATATGCTTGCGTCATACAGCCCTCCCGCATTCTTTAGGAACGAAGTTCTTTCAAGTATTCCGGGACGTCCGGGCAGGTCATGAGACCTGACATCAGGGCTACGCCTGTAACTTGGGAGTCCTGAAGCTGGGATACCGTCGTGGGGTTTACGCCGCCTAAGGCGTAGACGGGAATGTTTACGGCGTTGCAGATTGCCTTTACCGTGTCGACCCCGATCGGTTTATCCGCCGGTTTGCAGTCTGTCGGGAAGACGTGGCTGGCCATGATATACGTGGCGCCAAGTTCTTCGGCTCGGACGGCTTCTTCTACGGTATGGACGGAAACGCCAAGGGTCGTCATATAATACAATAAGGAAGAGTGACTTTCAAGGTATGACAAGGAGCATTGGAAACGAGGAATGTGAAGTCGAATGGCGACTTTGCCAAAATGTTGAAGGATACACGTCTTTTGGTGAATGCTGCAGAGGCGAAGTGCCCGTTTGGCATAGTCCGTGTAGTCATCTTCAGAAAGCGTTTTTTCACGAAGGACGATGAAGTCTACGTCGGATGCAGCAATTTGTTCGAGCTGGTCCCAGTAGTTTGTCGCCGCAAGTTCGTGGTTTGTAATGGCAGCTACTTTTAACACAATTATCACCTGAATATTAGAGTATTTTATACTACAAATATACAGTAATCTCATACTAACGTCAATGATTATACCAATAGAATATAATGGGGCCCTCCTATGAGTTAAACGCTTTAGAACATGCGGGTTTACGACAAAAGCAGGTCGGGGTGGATTAGGTCCTGACCTGCTTTTGTCATAGTTCTATATAGGTATTTAATAGTGGATATCAGATAAGTATTACAAATAAATATACTCGCTCGTAAGGGGCTGGAGGCCCATGTTCTTGATATCAGCGTACATCTGGTCGAAGGAACGGCCGTCGGTGATTTCAAACTGTTCATCACCCATTTCTGATCCGTCCTGATGCAGGTGGCCGCCGATGCCGACACAGACGCTGGCCGATACCTTGGTGGCGGCAATCTTCATGATGGCATTGCGGAAGGAAGCACTTTCACGGCTCGATACGACGATGTTGGCGTAAGGCATGAATAAGCGGTAGGCGCAGATGATTTGCGTCAGTTTCCGTTCATCGACGTCCTTCGGGTTAATCTTGTCGTTGTTGATGATCGGGCAGAGGCGCGGACAGGACAGGGAGATTTCAGCGTGCGGATATTTACGCTGCATGAGCCAGGCGTGCATGCCCGTAGCCAAGGCGTCTTTCTGATAGTCGTCGAGGCCTAAGAGGGCTGCAAAGCCGACACCGCGCATGCCGCCGAGAATAGCCCGTTCCTGAGAATAGAAGCGGTACGGGAAGATTCGTTTATGGCCGGCCAAGTGGAGCGTTTCGTATTTGTCGGAATTGTACGTTTCCTGGAATACGGTGACGTAGTCGGCGCCGCATTCGTGGAGGTAGGTATAGTCCTTGGTGTTGGTCGGGTAGATTTCCATGTTGATGACCCGGAAGTACTGACGAGCGATTTTGACAGCGTTGCCGATGTACTTGATATCGCTCATCTTCGGACTTTCACCGGTCAGCATGATGACTTCTTCGATGCCCGAGTCGGCGATATTCTTGCATTCTTGGTGAAGTTCCTCGTCGTTCAGTCGGGCCCGTTTTATTTTGTTGTGCGAGTTGAATCCGCAGTAGATGCAGTGATTGTCGCAGTAGTTGGCAAAATAAATCGGCGTCATGATGGAAATGTTGTTTCCGAAGTGGCGGCGCGTGACCAAATGGGCTTTTTGAGCCATTTCTTCGAGGAACGGAGCAGCCGCCGTCGATAAGAGGGCCATGAAGTCCCGCGGGTCTAAGCGTTCTTTCGATAAGGCCATGCGGACGTCTTTATCGGTAAAGTCTTCGTTGTTAAATGAATCGTGAATGGCGACGACTTGGTCGAGCATGTCGGAATCGAGGATTTCCATGCCCGGCAAGTAGGTCATATGGTCGATACGTTTTTCTTCTGTCATGATCGCATTCCTCCTCAGGCACCTAAGAAACCGGTAAGCGGATCAGAGGCAGAGGCCGTTTCGCGGATGCGGCCGAGGCCGGACAGATAGGCATTGCGACCGGCACGAATGGCTTCGCCGAAGGCCTTTGCCATGAGAGGCAGGTCGCCGGCCGTTGCGATAGCCGTATTGGCCATGATAGCAGCGGCACCCATTTCCATGGCTTCACAGGCTTGGGACGGACGGCCGATGCCGGCGTCGACGATGATGGGCAGATCGACTTCGTCGATGAGAATCTGGATGAAGTCCTTCGTCGACAAACCTTTATTGGTGCCGATCGGAGAGGCTAAGGGCATAATGGCAGCGGCACCGGCGTCGACGAGGGCCCGGGCTGCATAGAGGTCAGGATACATGTAGGGCAGGACGACGAAACCTTCTTTGGCGAGGATTTCCGTAGCCTTGATCGTTTCGTTATTGTCGGGCAGGAGGTATTTAGAGTCGCGCATGACTTCGATTTTGATGAAGTCGCCGCAGCCGATTTCCCGCGATAAACGAGCGATGCGGACGGCTTCTTCAGCCGTTCTGGCGCTGGACGTATTGGGCAGCAGTGTAACGTCTTTGGGGATGAAGTCTAAGATATTGTCTTTTTCACCGGCTTCGACGCGGCGCAGGGCCATGGTGACGATTTGTGCGGCACCTTGTTCGACTGCCGCCTTGATGAGGTCGACAGAAAATTTGCCGGAGCCTAAGATGAAACGGGACGTGAATTCATGGTCGCCAAGGACCAGTGTATCTTTCTTTTCCATTGGGAGACACTCCTTTTATATTGTGTAGGTTTTCTGCTTAGTCATAAGGGTTAACCCCCGCCGACAAAGTGGACGATTTCCATGGAATCGCCGTCTTTTAAGGTCACCGTGTCATAAGCTTTGCGCGGTACGATCGTGCCGTTCAATTCGATGGCGATGCGGTCCGTGCGATAAGCCTGGTCGGTAAGATAAGACAGCAGGTTCTGGCCGTCTGCTGCGATGTCCTTGCCGTTGATGCGTATCATGCTGGCCCTCCTTTCTATGCATTAAAAAAAGGCCGCACGAAGACTTACACCCAAGGTGGTGTACCCCTTCGTGCGACCTTTTGTTTCGGTCTCACTCTACCTTTGATTATAGACGATTGCTCAAAAAAGTCAATCGTTTTATGCCAATCAGTACCAAACGGTATCCCTGACCGATATGGTCAAAATAGGGCAGACTGGCGGCGTGACAGGGAACATAGTATAATAAAATTATAAACTCACGAGAGGTGATGACTGTCATGAATGAACGGATGGATTGGACGGATATTGCCCGTTATTTTTACTTGCCTGATGAGCGGCTGCAGGCGATTTCCCGTGATTTCTCGGCCGATATCGACAGGGCTTTGGCCGGTGAGGCCGGAGCTACGGTTTCGGCTGAAAAATCGTATGCATCCCTGCCGGGAGGGGATGAAAAGGGCGTATTTTTGGCACTGGACTTTGGCGGGACTAATGTTCGAGCCTCGCGGATTCGCCTCTTGGGACGACATTGTTATATCATCGAAAAAAAGGTATCCCGACCGCTGAAAGTGGCCGGTAAGTACGATTATTTGTCCTCTTCGACGACGGCGGCAGAACTCTTTGATTTCTTAGCCCGCCTTGTCGGCAAAGTGGCACGACGCGGCCAGTCTTATCGACTGGGGCACGCCTTTTCTTTTGCCTTGAAACGAACCGGTATCGAAGACGGCCGCCTCTTGGCATGGTCTAAGGAAATTGCCGTTTCCGGAGTCGAAGGCGAGAACGTCAACGCCTTGCTGAAAGCGGCGCTCCGGCGGCAGGGACTCAGCGACATCGAGCCGGTGGCCCTTGTAAATGATACGACGGCCCTCTTGCTGTCGGCGTCGTATACGATGGAGAAGGTTCGCATCGGTATGGTCTGCGGCACTGGGTTTAACGCCTGTTATTATGAGCCGGAATGGAATATGATCGTTAACTTAGAGGCCGGCGATTACAACGGCGTTACGGGTCATCACTGGGATGAGGCCGTCGATGCCGGATCGTCCCAGCCGGGACTGCATAAACTGGAAAAGATGATGAGCGGTGCTTATGCTTCAGAACTCTTTCGCCAAACGCTGTTGACCTATTTTGACACGCAGGAACTGCCTTCTTTTACGACGGAGGCAATGAATGATATCATTGGAAACGACGATGATCAACAAGGCCGGCTTACGATGGGGCGGCTGTGGAATCGCATCGTCTGCTTGGAAGATGTGCGCCCCATAAGGCATATCGGAGCGGCTATTTTTGTGCGTTCAGCTCAGCTTGTCGGCGCTGTCGGCTGTGGTATTCTGCATCATTTATATAAAGAGCTGCCCATTCCGAGTCAGACCATTGCCATTGACGGAAGTGTTTTAAAACACGTTCGGGGTGCCTTGGTTATGATGGAAGATGCCATGCAGGCCTGCCAAAATGAAGGTCCTGATCGGGAAAAACAGATTTCCATCGATCCGATTCTCATCCAAGACGGGGTCTCCGTCGGCGCTGCGATTGCGGCTGCTATGAGCATAAAATAGTTTTTATAAGAAAATATCTGGATTTGCCAAGGAATCGCCGGCTATCCCCCTTTTCAGGCGGCGCATTTTTCGGTACAATATAATATTACAGAGACAACCATAGACATGGCGACGCCACAGAGGGGAGAAGGGGCCTTAGGCCGGATGCAATGCTGCAACTCGACAAATCTATCAGCAAACCATTTTATGTACAAATTTATGAATATTATCGCCAGGAAATAGAATCGAGCCGCATGGTAGCCGGTATGCGTCTCGATTCTGTGCGTGAATTGGCTCAAGCGGCCGGCATCAGCAAGATGACCGTAGAAAAGGCTTACTACCAATTGGCCAGCGAAGGCTATATCCTGCGTCGGCACAAAGCCCGCTATGAAGTAGCCTCCTTGGGCCGGCGGGAACAACTGCCGGAAGAAGGCCGTCAAATGCGGGTGCAGGAAATCGTACACCAGCCGGTGTATGACTATGATTTCGCCAGCGGCGACATGGCCTTGGAACGATTCCCCCTCGATATTTGGCGAAAGTACATGAATCGTGTTTTGTCAGAGCCGGATCGCCTGTTGGCGGCCAATGACGACCAGGGGGTTCCGGATTTGCGCCGCGCGCTGAGCCGTTACGTCTATGAAACACGCGGTGTCCATGCAGCGCCTTCACAGATTGTCATCGGCGCCGGTACGATTTCCCTGCTGGGCATATTGACGCACTTACTGCGCTGTAAATACGACTGTATCGGCGTTGAAGAGCCCGGATTCAGATTGGGGCGGGAAATCTTTCGCAACAGCGGCTACTCCATCGTTCCCATTCCTATCAAGGACGGCCTCCTTCAGGTCGATGAGCTGGAGCAAAGCCACGTTCGCTTGGTCTACGTCAGTCCGTCACATCAGTTTCCGACGGGAACGGTCATGCCGGCCGGCATTCGCCATCGCCTGCTCCAATGGGCAGGAGAGACGGACGGACTCATTATCGAAGACGACTACGACAGCGAGCTTCGCTATTACGGCCGCCCGGTACCGGCACTTCAGGGACTGGACCGCAGTGGCCGCGTCATCTATATGGGGGCCCTTTCGAAGGTATTGCCTTTTTTTGTCCGCCTGAGTTATATGGTGCTCCCGCCGGAACTTATGCCGTTATACCATGAGCAGCGAGGTCTCTTTCGACAGGGCGCTTCTGTGCCGGAACAGTGTGTGTTGGCGGAATATATCCAGAGCGGCGAACTTTCACGCCAAGTCCGCCGGCTGCGCAAGGATTATCAGGAAAAAGGCGAATTCCTGCGAAAGCTCCTCGTGGAGGCCTTTGGTCAGGAAATCGTCGTCGGCCAACTCGTTTCCGGCATTTACTGTCATGTCCGCCTGCACAGTCCCTTGTCAGAGTCGGATTTGCTCAAAAAAGCGGAACAGCAAGGCTGCCGCGTCTTATCCATGCAGTCTTTTTATGAAACACCCTCACAGGAAACCGACAATGAGTTTCTCCTGTCATTTTCAAAAATTCCCAGCTGTAAGCTCCGTGATGCCGTTGCGGCCTTGCATGCAGCATGGTCAGAGAAGGAAGGATAATAATGGCGAAAAATTTGCGGTTTATTCAATGCGGAGATCTTCATTTAGGAAGCCCGTTCCATAATCTGGCCGCCATCGATGATCGCTGGCAGCGTATCATCGGCAAAGCCCCGGTTCGGGCCTTTCAAAAAATCGTACAGCTGGCTATTGATAAACAAGTTCACGCCGTTCTGATTACAGGTGACGTCTATACCAGTGCCAATCACAACCTCACGGCTCAGCTCGATTACGTGCGGCTGCTGCATAAATTGGCCCAGCATCAGATTCAGGTCTTTGCCGTCCTTGGCAATCACGACCCCTTGGAAGCTTGGAAGGCCAAAATACCTTTCCCGCCCAACGTCCATATCTTTTCGGCAGAGGCTGTCGAACGGGTGCCGCTGCTCGTTGACGGCCAAGAAGCGGCCGCTGTTTACGGGCAGAGTTATGCTAAAGGAGAACAGCGGGAAAATCTGGCCTGGAAGTTCAATCGTGCCGCCGGCGATACCTTTTCTATCGGACTGCTCCACACCCAAGTCGGCAGTCGTGAGTCGACGTACGCTCCGTGCACCCTTGACGATTTAAAAGAATGCGGCATGGATTATTGGGCCTTGGGGCATATCCATAAACACGAAATTTTATGTGAAAAGCCGTATATCGTCTATGCCGGCAATCCCCAGGGACTGGACTGCACGGAAAGCGGTCCTCGGGGCTGCTACTACGTCGAAGTCGGCCCTTATGGAACGACGAATATCGAGTTCGTCGATACCAGTATCGTCCGCTGGGAAAGCATTGATATTGCCATCGACGGCCTCGAGTCCGTATCAGAACTGCGCGGTGCCGTGCGATTTGCTAAGGAAAAAGTGCGCCGTGATATCGGGAAACCGACGTTCTTGACCGTTAATTTTACGGGCAGCGGCAGTATGTACCATGTCATCAACAATCCGGAAGCGACACAGTACTGGCTGGAAAGCTGGCGTGAAGAAGAACAGGGGAAGTATGCCTTCGTCATGGTCGAACGGCTGCGTAACCTGGCCCGTCCGAAAATTAATATGGATGAACGGAGTAAACTGCCCGACTCCATTGGCGATTATTTAAATGTTTTCGACAATTTAGAAAAATTGGAGCCTGCTGAAAAAGCAAAGGCCCTGCGGGATATCCTCATGAATCGGCCTGAGTTTGAACGCCTCGGTGCGTATGGCCGGGCGATTTCTGATGACCGCCTGCTGGAAAACTTTGAAAAAGCCAAGTGGCTGGGCATGCAGCGCTTGCTGGAACATAGAAGAGGATAAATGTCATGAAGATTATACAGATGGAATTAGCTGATTTCGGGATTTATCATGGTGTCAAATGGAATCCCCCGGAAAGCGGACTGATCGTCATGCATGGCCGTAATGAAAGCGGGAAGACGACCCTCATGAAGTATGTTCGCTCCATGTTCTTCGGCTACTTGCGGGGCGACTGGCACGGCTATTTCGGCAGTATGGATATCCGCCGGGAAGACGGAAAAGAATACCGGATTGTCCGCAATGAAAAAGAATATACCTTATCGAACGGCGATGAAAACCTTCAGGAAGAACCGGCCGACTTGTGGTGGCACGGGCTGGACCGTCAGACCTACGATAAGATTTTCGCCATGGGACTTGAGGACCTTCAAGGCTTTAAAATCCTGTCCAACGAAGCCGTTCGCAACCACTTTTTCAGCATTGAAGGCGGCGTCGCTATGGGGCTGGCCCGCAGTGAGGTGGCCAAAGAGATGGGAGAACTTCTGGTAGCTTCTCCTCAGGGGAAAAAGCCCATCAATGCCCTCCTCAATGAGCAGAAAGACTTCGACCGCCAGATCAGCAGCCTGGCCTTTGATGAAGATGAATTCGCGAGCTTGCAGGAAACGGAGCGGACGACTCATGAAATCGAAAACCGCATCCGTCTCGATATTGAAGAATCAAAGCAACAGATCGAGCAGATTTCTATGCCCATTGCGGCCTGGGACGTCTATAAACGCGGTCAGGATGCTCTGCAGCAGATGCAGAATTTGGCTGACGTATCGCAGTTTCCCTTGGATGGCGCTCAAAAATGGGCCGACATGGACCAAAAGATCAAGGAAATCGACGAACAGATTAAGCACTTGAAAGAAATGAACCAAAAGGGACCGGCTTTTCAGGAATCGTGGAAGCGCTGGCTCGTCTGCGGTCCTCAAATTGAGGATATTTACCGCAGTATTCCGGCTTGGAAGCAGGGCCTTGATGAATTAAAAGACCATGAAGACAAAGAAATCGACTGGGATTTTGAAAAAAACAAACAGGAAGAGGCCTTGAAAGGGTGGACCGTCACCGGTGAAATTCCGGAAACGGTCGACTGGCCTCGAGGTATGGCTGCGGCTTCAACCCTTGAACACAGCCGTCAGGAAATGGAAAAATGGCAGGCTGCCAAGCCTAAGAATGTCTCGTCGCCGGAACTTGATGAAGAAGATACGGAAAAGTCGAAAGACGAGTGGAAGGCTGTCGGAACAGCCGTAGCGGCCATTCAGTCGGCAGTTACGGAACGGCAGACCCTGCAAGAACAGCTCGATTGGCTAAAAAATGGGGCTACGAGTCCGTCGAAGGCCTTTACTGTATTAGGCGTACTCTTTCTCTTAGCCGCAGTCGCCTGCGTCGCAGCGGTATATCTGGCAGACTTTGACTCAACCCTTGGTCTGGGCGCCGGGGCAGCCTGTGCCGTCATCGCCGTCATTTCTCTGGCCCGTCAAAAAACGGGGACCGATCGTATTCCCCGTAAAATTGCTGAAATAGAAGGTCAATTAGGGAAACTTAATCAACAGATAAGCGACCTTTCAAAAGATGCTGAAATCACCTTAGATGTGGAGGCCGCCAACGATCGCTGGCAGCAGGAACTCGACGGTGTCCGCAAACAGTACATGGACTGGCAGACGCGGGAATCGAAGAATGCCTGGCAGAAAGAACAGAAAGTGATGTATGATGCCATCTACGGCACCTGGCAGGAAGAAGGAAATACCTGTAAGAAAAAACTTTTAGCCAGTGAAACGGCTTGGGAAGGCTGGCGCGATCAGTCGGGATTTACGAAACTTGAAACGGCGGATATGGCCAAAGCCAAAGATGCCTGGGATATATGGAAACAGATGACGACGGCGTCGAACGATTGGAAGCGGCGTAAACTCGATGTGAACAGTTCCATTTCGCGTTGGACGGATACGGCAGAACAGATTTTCCGTGAAGTCGGTGTTAAAAAGCCTGTATCTCCCGATGAGGCGGAAGCCGTATATAAACAGTGGCAGGATATCCGCATCCAGGCTGAAGTCGCTAAAGAACAGGACCGTCAGCAGAAAGAGCGGGAAGTCCAGATTGAAAGCCTGTCTGAAGAGCGAGAACATAAAGTTCAGATGCAGCGGGAACTGTTTAGCGCCGCCGGGGCCAAGACCGATGCGGAATTCCGCAGCAAATTATTGAAATTCCGTCAATTCCAACAGTATAAAGAGGTCTATGACCAAACGGAGGCTCATATTCGGCTCATCGCCAAGAATCCTAAAAAATTGTCGGAACTGCGCCATGAATTGAAGATACACACGCTGAAAAACTGGACCGACGAACGCGATTACTATCAGAAAAAAATCGCTGAGGCCGAAAAGAAACTGGCCGAAGTGGCTGAAAAACGGGGCAGTATCATTGAACGCCTGAGTCAGATGGCCAAGAGCGATGAATACGGGAAACTCTTGCAGACCCAGCAGAACCGCAAGGCTGATTTGGACCGCCATGTCGATGACTGGCTGACCTATATGTATACGCAGTACATGCTCGAACAGGCTCAGGATTACTACGAAAGAGTCCGTCAGCCCATCGTCATTCGTCAGGCCGGTGAATATCTGAATCTTATGACTCAGGGCCGTTATACCCTTCAGGCCAGCCTCGACGGCAAGCAGCTCTTCGCCGTTGACGGTACTCAGCGCCGTATTCCGGAAAAACAGTGGAGCAGCGGATTAGGCGACCAAATTTACCTCGCTATCCGTGTCAGCCTGGCCATGGCTTTTTCACGGCAGATCGAACCGATGCCGCTCATTCTCGACGACATCTTGGTCCGCTTCGATGAACAGCGCCAAAAAGAAGCCATCCACTTCTTGGCATCTTTAGGTAAAAAAGAACAGATCTTCCTGTTCACCTGCTCGGCAGCGACCCAAAAAGTGGCCCAGGAAGTTCAGAAAGAACTTTCCGGAGAAACCGATACGATTCACATTTTTGAAATCGAAAAAGGAACCATCCAGCCTCAACCGGCTTCGTAATGACATTTCTAGACATCCCTTGACTTTTAAACAGCTCGGTTTATGCCGGGTTGTTAATTTGTACCGGCCTGTTTAATAATGAGGTTGTGCTTGAACTATGAATTAGATTCTTTGAATTTATAATGAAAAGGTTGGTGATTTTGTGGATGTGTTAGCTGAAAATGATTCCGTTGTAAGTATCATGATGCGAGAAGCCATGGATGCGGTCAACGACGGCATCGTTATTGTAGATAAGACGTCTCGTATCCTTTATATTAATCGGGCTTACACGAAAATCCTGTCGGTATCAAAAGATAAGGTGCTTCATAAACAAGTAAAAGTCATTGAACCGGGGGCTCTCATTTTACAGGTCCTCCAGAATCGCCAACCTATATTGAATCAATTGGTAGAAGTAAAGACGAGAGGAAAGAAGATAAAGGTAAATATCACTCCGATTATGAAGGGAAAATCATTAATTGGAGCTGTATCTGTGTTTAATGATATTACAGAATTGTTTCGCAGTCAGGAGGAGTTAGAAAAGGCACAGCGACTCAATCAATCTATTTTTAAGGCTGCTGCATCCGGTGAACATAATTTACATGCCGAATTTTCCCATATCATTGGGCAGAGTCCCAATTTTTTACGATGCCTGAGACTTGCTGAATTAGTTGCACCGACAGATGCAACGGTCCTTATTGAGGGCGAAAGCGGAGCCGGTAAAGAAGTCTTTGTTAATGCTATCTTGTCTATCAGCGGCAAGCGGAAACAGCCTTATGTTAATTTGAATTGTTCAGCTATTCCAGAATCCTTAATGGAAAGTGAGCTTTTTGGATATACTTCCGGATCCTTTACCGGTGCTGTTAAGGGTGGTAAGATTGGTAAGTTTGAACAAGCTGATGGAGGGACAATCTTTTTGGATGAAATCGGTGAGATGCCACTCTTTATGCAGTCGAAACTTCTGAGAGTTTTACAGTCAGGAGAAATTCAAAAGATTGGATCCCAAGTGGTTCAAAAAGCTGATGTTAGGGTTATTGCCGCGACCAATCGTGATTTAAAACAAATGGTACGAGAAGGTAAATTCCGGGATGATTTATATTTTCGCTTAAATACATTTAAAATTACCATCCCACCACTTCGTGAACGTGGGGAAGATGTTCTGTTGTTAGCGGAATTCTTTCTAGAGAAATATGTTCAAAAGTATGGGAAAAAAGTTACAATATCACCGGAAGTGAAGCAGTATTTTTTAACATTTCCCTGGAAGGGAAATGTCCGTCAGCTACAGAGCTGTATGGAATACGCCGTTATTGTTTGTAATGAAGGGATCATTCAGATAGAGCACTTACCGGAAGACCTGCAGCATACTGAACTGACAGCAGTCGGACCAGCTTTTGGTATGGATGAAATTGAATCCAATCATGATTATTCCTTGAAATCCGGAGTTCAGATGATTGAAAAGAAGCGGATTCAACAGGCTGTAGCCGAGGCCAATGGAAATAAGACAAAAGCTATGAAGGTATTGGGCATCAGCCGCCGTACATTTTATAAGAAATGGAAGCAATATGGTCTTGATGAAGAAAAATAATTGTATACTATGTAAACAAGATGAACATAGTATGCTGTATACTATGTAAACATAAAGCCGATTTGGGTATACAATGATATGCCTGAATTGGCTGATTTTTTATTTGTAAAAATATAATAAAGATTATAATTACAGGATGGTGACTGGATTTTTTAGGATGTAGCATGAGCTCCATCTTTTTTTTTGTAAATATGGCATAAAAATTTCATATAAAAGGGCGTGTCAGTAAATTAACGATACGATATGTATACAATACAAAGAAAAGAGGTAAAACCATATGAAAACAATTCGAATCGGTGGTGGCCAAGGGTTTTGGGGAGACTTAAGTGATGCGCCCATCACGATGGCTAGAGAGGATAATTTGGATTATATTTGCTGTGATTATTTAGCAGAATTAACCTTATCTATCATGAGAAGGCAGCAAGAAAAGCGTCCTGAAGCAGGATATGCGCGAGACTTTATTACGGCTTTAAAAGGCATGCTTCCTTATATTACGGAAAAAGGGACGAAAGTCATCACCAATGCCGGCGGAATGAACGTAAAAGCCTGCGTTGAAAAAGCCAAAGAAGTAATTCGAGACGGCGGATATAACTTAAAAGTCGGTTATGTTCTCGGTGACGATGTGCGCGAAATGATTCCGCAGCTTAGAGAAAAGGGAATCACTATGAAGCATATGGATACCGGAGAAGATATTGACCGTATTTTACCGAATATGGTCAACGCTAACGTTTATTATGGGGTAGAACCAATCGTTAAATGTTTGGAAGACGGCGCTGATATTATCATTTTGGGAAGGTCTACGGATACGGCGATGTTTGAAGCACCTCTTATGTATGAATTCGGATGGAAATTCGACGATTGGACGGCTAAGGCAACGGGAATTTTGGCCGGCCATCTTTGTGAATGTGGTGCTCAGGCGACTGGCGGTAACTATGATTACGATTGGGAGCATGTTCCCAGCCCGGAAAATCTCGGCTATCCTATTGTTGAAGTCAGTGAAAAAGGCAGCCTTGTCTTGACGAAAACAAAGAATACCGGTGGTCTCGTTACTCCCCAGTCGGTAAAGGAACAGCTCCTTTATGAAATTCACGACCCGTCAAAATACATTACACCCGATACGGTTGCTGATTTCAGTAAAATTACATTGGAAGAGATTGAACGCGATCATGTAGCGGTTCGTGGGGTTACAGGGACACCTGCTCCGGATACCTTGAAGCTTTGCGTTGGCTATCTTGAAGGGTATCGCACGATCGCTTATTTACCCTATTCTTGGCCGAGAGCTTTAGACAAGGCGAAGATGGCGGCAGATATCCTCGACAAGCGATTAGCTATGAAAAATGCCCATATCGTTCGGAAACATATCAGTTATCTTGGTGTAAATGCTCTTCACGGTCCGCTGGCACCGGAACTTAATGCCGATCTCAATGAAGTAGTTCTTCGTTATGCCATTATGACTGAAAATAAGCAGGAAGGTCTGAAACTTACTCCGGAAGTTGCAGCTGTAAGCAATCTGAACGGCCCTGCACAGGGGTGCTTTTTCGGTGGACGCAGTCGGCCGAGTGAAGTCTTTGCTCTCTGGCCGACGTTAATTCCGAGAGATGCCATTAAGCTTACGACATATGTTGAGGAGGTATAAAATCATGAAAGTACAGTTAAAAGATATTGCCCATGGCCGTTGTGGAGATAAAAGTGATACGTCAAATATTTGTATCTATGCAAGAGAACCTAAATATTATAAATTTATGAAAGCTCAGTTGACCCCGGAAAATGTTCGCCGCCATTTTGAAGGATTAGTCTTTGGCGATGTAACCCGCTACGACGTACCTCAGTTAGACGGCTTCAATTTTGTTATGCACCATGCTCTTGATGGAGGCGCTACACGTTCTTTACGCCTCGACACTCTTGGAAAATGCATGGAAGCTGCCCTTTTGAGAATGTATATTGAAGTGGATGATGAATAGGAGGCCGTTATTATGTCGAAACCGTTACAGGGAATTCGTGTCCTCGATTTAACACGAGTTTTATCCGGTCCGTATTGTACGATGCTCTTGGCAGATATGGGGGCTGAAGTCATTAAGATTGAATCTCCCAAAGGTGACGATAGCCGTGCCTATCCGCCCTTTTCTAAAGGAATCAGTGCATACTATGCCAATTTAAATCGCAACAAAAAGAGCCTTTGCCTCGATTTGCATGATGAAAAAGCAAAAGAGGTACTTCGTGAACTTATTAAAATTTCGGATGTATTCGTCGAGAATTTTAAACCCGGTACGATTGCCAAAATGGGTTTTTCGTATGAAGAGGTAAAGAAATTAAATCCGAATATTGTATTTGCCTCGATTTCCGGCTTTGGACAAACCGGTCCTTATCGCTTGCTTCCCGGATATGATGTCATTGCCCAGGCGTTGAGCGGTATGATGAGCGTTACCGGATGGCCTGATTCTCCTCCTACTCGGACGGGGACTGCAATTGGTGACGTATTGGGTGGCCTGAATTGTTGCATCGGTATTTTGGCGGCACTTCAAGGTAGGAATACGCAGCATCATGGTGAGTATGTCGATATCGGCCTTGTCGACTGCTCGGTCAGTGCGATGGAAACAATTACCGAAATCTACATGGTAGAAAATCGGATTCCGCAGCGGGCAGGCAATCGATATGAGTTTATATATCCGTATGATTCCTTCGAAGCTTCTGATAAATGGATTGTTATCGGCGTTGGCAATGATGCTATTTGGAACCGTTTTTGCAAGGCTATCGGACATGAAGATTGGTTAGCCGATGAAAGCTTGGCACTCAACAAAGATCGGGCAAAACAAAAAGATCGGTTAAATGAGATGGTTACGAGTTGGACAAAGCAGCACACCGCTGCAGAGATTATCGAGTTACTGCGGGCTCATAGTGTTCCTTGTGCACCCATCCACGACGTAGCAGATGTCGTAAATGATGAACATATTGCCAATGCGCGTCAGATGATTTGTGAAATTGATCATCCGATTGAAGGGAAAATGCGAGTTACCGGCAATCCTGTCAAGATGACCGAATCCGAGTCGTATACGTATGCCAAGGCACCGACGCTGGGGAAAGATACGGGAGATATCCTTAGTGATTTACTTCATTTGCCAGATGATGATATTTCGTATTTTACGAAGACAATTACTGACTGATAGGTGTATTACCGCGATTCCCGGTCTCTTTATAAAGAGGCCGGTTGAATCGGGATAAGGAGATTTAAAATGTTAGCTATTGTTGGACTGATTACGATTCTGCTCGTTTTGGCATCGATTATGACAAAACGGCTATCTACGATGTCGGCACTGATTGCTATCCCCGTTCTCGCCTGCCTGTTTTTGGGACAGGGGAGTGAACTGGGGAAATATATCTTGGCAGGAATTAAAAATGTTGCACCTACGGGGGCGATGTTCATCTTTGCCGTATTATTCTTTACGATTTTAGGGGATGCCGGTGTTTTTGAAAGAATCGTTAACAAAATTGTTGGGATTGTAGGATCGAATCCTGTTAAGGTTTGTATCGGGACCTATGCTATTACGATGTTTGCCCATTTAGATGGCTCCGGTGCGGCCACGTTTTTAATTGTTATACCGGCGATGTTGCCTATTTATGAGAAGTTGAACATGGACCGTCGTGTCTTAGCGACTATCGTAGCGTTGGGGGCAGGGACGATGAATATGCTGCCGTGGGGCGGTCCTACACTGCGGGCAGCGACTTCACTTGATATTCCCGTTATGGAATTATTTAATCCCATGCTGATTCCGCAAGCTGCCGGCATTATTTGCGGCCTGGCTATCGCTGCCTTTTTTGGTATGAAAGAGAGCCGACGCCTTGGTGCATCTTTAGCCCAAGTCAGTGTGGCGCCTACTGAATTATCAGAAGATGAAAAGGCTCTTAGACGGCCGAAACTCTTTTGGTTTAATCTTGTCTTGATTATTGCAACCGTTGTCGTCATGGTGGAAGGGATTTTACCGCCTGTCGGTTGTTTTATGGTTGCTTTGGTTATCATGCTGCTGGTTAATTATCCGGATGTTAAATTGCAGGGAAAACTTATCGATGCCCATGCTAAAGAAGCTCTGATGATGGCAAGTGTACTGTTTGCCGCGGGGATTTTTACCGGCATTATGAAAGGATCGGGTATGATCGATGCCATGGCCAGTGGCCTTGTTGCTATTATGCCTGACTCATTGGCACCTCATTTTGCGACCATTATCGGTGTCATTTCAATGCCGGCAAGCTTGCTGTTTGACCCGGATAGTTTCTACTTTGCCGTATTGCCCGTATTAGCTCAAGCTGCCAATGCCGTTGGCTTAGCCGGTGTTGATTTAGGCAGGGCGGCCATTGTTGGGGAAATGACGTTGGGCTTTCCGCTTTCGCCGCTTACTCCGGCTACCTTCCTCTTAATCGGGTTGACGGGAATAGACTTGGGTGAGCACCAGAAACATACCTTTCTTTGGGCCTGGTTGGTATCTCTTGTGATTTTATTCGTTGCGATTATTATCGGTGCTATTCCTTTATAAATCTGATTTGTTTTATTCGTAATGTTAAAAAAAAGCGTCTCATGAAACTCATGAGACGCTTTTTTATACTGGTTAAGCCCACACGAAGCTGGCCATGGAGAGAGAGCCCATGGTACAGGTGTTGTTAAATACGGTTGCCGAATCTTCTCCGGCGGCGCCGAGACAGTAAAGCAGCGGCATATAGTGATCCGGTGTAGGAACGGAGTAGGATGCGTTTTCGTGTTCTTGGTAGTTGATGACGGCATCGATATTGCCGCTGAGTACGTTGTCTACGATGTATTTGCTGAAGTGGTCAGCCTGGTCGGAACCGCCGCGGTTGTTCCATTCGATTCGCCGCAGGTTGTGGACGATGTTGCCGCTGCCCCAGATCAGGTATCCCTGCTCGCGCAAGGGTGCTAATTTTCTCCCTATTTCGACACACTGTTCCGTCCTCAGATGGCTGTTTACCGAGAGCTGTACGACGGGGATAGAAGCATCGGGGAACATATGAACCATTACGCTCCAGGTTCCGTGATCGATGCCCCAGCTGTCGTTGATAGAAACGTCGCTGCCCAGGCGGTCACAGACTTCTTTCGTAAGGTCTGAACAGCCTCTGACGGGATATTTAAGCTGGTAGAGTTCTTCCGGGAAGCCGTACATATCGTATACTTGACGTGGTTTTTCGGCGCTTTGAATATATGTACCCGGCGCATACCAATGCGCGGATATGGCTAATATGGCTTTCGGCTTTTCCGGGCTGTTTAGAATGTCGGCGCCGATGCGCTGCATTTCGCGCGTAAGATCATTTTCATCGATGGCCAACATAGGGCTTCCGTGTCCGATGAAGATAACAGGCGTCTTTTTCATATAACAAATCCCCCTTTGTCTTGTAATTCGTAAATATAAACCCCTTTTAGTATATCATATACATACTTTACGTCAACAAAGGGCCTTGTTTCATATATTCAATTGGGAGGAGTGTTTTACTGAAAAACAAGTGCCTTTTGACAATGGCCTTATTGCCCGTCAGGCCTTATTTTGGTATACTACATAGTAACGTACAGGTTACGGACTTTTTTAGGGATAACGACTGTGCGTCCTTTCGGGCGCCTTAGTTATCTCTTTTTTTATAGGAGAAATGGATATGGAAATTCGTCATTATCGCTGGAATGATGGAAAAAAACTGACGGTCGGAGAAAGAACGCTAATCATGGGCGTCTTAAATTATACACCCGATTCTTTTTCGGATGGAGGTAAGTGGAATGATATCGACACGGCCTTACGCCATATGGAAGACATGGTTGCCGATGGCGCGGATATCATCGATATCGGTGCTGAATCGTCCCGCCCGGGCTTTACGCCGATTTCAGCAGCTGAAGAAATTGAACGATTGGAACGGATCCTGCCCCGCCTCGTCGATGCTTGTCCGGTGCCCATTTCGGTCGATACGTATAAGGCCGAAACGGCAGACTATGCCATGAGTACCGGAGCCCATATCATGAACGACATTTGGGGCCTGCAGTATGCTCCGGAGCCCGGAAAAATGGCCGCTGTTGCCGCAAAACACGGCGTCCCCGTCGTCGTCATGCATAATCAGGAAGGCACGGAGTATGGCGACATCATCGGCGATATGAAGCGCTTTTTTATTCGTTCGTCCATTATTGCCGACCAGGCCGGGATGCGTCAAGATCAAATCATTACCGATCCGGGCATCGGTTTTGGCAAGACTTTTGAACAGAACGTCTATGTCATAAAGCATCTGCGCGAATTGACGGCCCTGCCGTATCCTATGCTGCTGGGGACGAGCCGCAAGGGCTTTATCGGAAAGATCCTCGACCTGCCCGTAACGGAGCGGATGGAAGGGACCGGGGCGACTTGTGTAGCCGGAGTCCTTTCGGGATGTACTATCATGCGTGTTCATGATGTAAGGCCGATTGCTCGTATGTGCCGCATGGCCGATGCCTTAGTGGATAACCTTCGATAAAATAGTATTATTTATGCATAGATAGTGACCTGCTTCTTGACCGCTGTCCATTCTGGAAGTATAATAGCCCAAATACTGCGGACGCCAAAAGCGGTGCCGCAAGGGGGAGATGGTTCTATGAAGTGTGAAAGTTTACGAGGCCTCGTCGTGTGCCGGGATTTTTTGAAGGACCCTGTCATCAAGGCCTTGATGGATGTTCAAGAAGATACGGAGCAAGGGGCTTCGTTTTCACGGCGAGCCGGTGCGGCCGCCTTGCTGGAAGCGGCCGAACGGTTGGGGCTTCAGGGCAATGTGCTGCGCCAGTATTTTTTATACCTTTTTTCTGAGGGACGCACGGTGGCGGCCGATGTTATGGAACGGGTCGGTACCGCCGGTACGGGACTGACTCGGGCTTTGGCTTTCGATATGGAACTGATATTTCCGTATTTACAGCGTCAGCCTTCTGACTTTTTTGATGTCGAATTTTTAGATGAGTATGAGCCGGCTGCTGTCACCAACGACGCCTGTATCCGGTCCTTAGAAAAAGCTTTTCAAGGGGCGGATACGCCGGAAAAAGCCACGGCCGTGCTGCTCGATTACTATGCCGCCTTCGGTCGCGGAAAACTCGCTCGTTTCATGGCCTTTCGCTTGTCCGACGACGGCCATCTCATCGGGATTGAAAATTTCCCGCACCTCGATTGGAATGATCTCATTGGCTATGCTGCCCAGAAGGAAAAACTCATGGCCAATACCGCGGCTTTTGTCAGCGGGAAAGAGGCGAATAACGTTCTCCTCACGGGATCTCGCGGTACGGGCAAGTCGACGGCAGTCAAAGCCTTGGTCTCACGCTATCATGAACAGGGATTGCGCCTGGTTCAGCTTCAGCGTGACCAGCTTCAGGGACTGCAGCCTCTGATGGAAAAGTTGGGCGCGATCGGCAGCAAGCGTTTTATCTTGTTTCTCGATGACCTGTCTTTTGATGAAAATGAAGCGTCTTATAAATACCTGAAATCGGCCATGGATGGTGGTGTTACGCCACAACCAAAAAATGTGGTTATTTATGCAACCTCTAATCGCCGTCATCTGCTCAAGGAGACCTGGCATGACCGCAATGATGAATGGGAAGAAGTCTACCGTGACGATAACACCAATGAAGCCATTTCTTTATCAGACCGTTTCGGACTCATCCTTCATTACGCAGCGCCGACGCAGGATGAATACCTGGAAATCATTGGCCATGAATTGAAAAAAGCCGGCATTGATCTCGCGCCGGAAAAGCTGCGAATCGAAGGGCTGCGCTGGGAGATGGAACATTCCGGCCGCAACGGGCGGATTGCCCAGCAATTTGTGAAATGGTACCTCAACAATCGGGACTCCTAAAAATATTAGGAAGTCAAGCGTTTAACTAAAGAATTTCAAATTAATTTCAAAAAAATCATTGACAAACGAGGCTGCATTTTGTAGAATGTGTTCAAGCTTTTCAAACGAGCCGAACTGATAAGGGCTCGCAAAAGCATATGGTAAAATCTGATGACGGGAAAGAGTAGGTCCTTCGGATACTTTCAGAGAGTCGGCGGGTGGTGCGAGCCGATAGTGAAGATCGATTGAAAATCATCCCTGAAGAGAAGTGCTGAAGTATACTAAGCACTGACGACTTTTCCACGTTATAGGAAACGCGTATGTTGGTACGTTGTAGAGAGCCTGGCGCAGCAATGAGCCGGGAATCAGGGTGGTATCGCGGAATAAAAACTCCGTCCCTCATAGGGATAGGAGTTTTTTTGTTACCTCTTTCGACGCATCTCTAAATTCCAACGAGAATAAATTATTTTATACTCAAAGGAGCGATGTTATTATGGCAAAGGTTTTTTATGATCAAGATGTAAATTGGGATGTCATGAGAGGTAAGAAGGTAGCTGTCGTCGGTTATGGCAGCCAGGGTCATGCCCATGCCTTGAATTTGAAAGAAAGCGGCGTAGACGTCGTCGTCGGTCTGTATGAAGGCAGTAAATCTGTCGAAAAAGCGAAAAAAGCCGGCCTTGAAGTCAAGACTGTTGCCGAAGCCGTTAAAGAAGCGGACGTTACCATGGTCCTCATTCCGGATGAAAAACAGGCGGATGTCTATGCTTCTGAAATCGCTCCGAATTTAAAATCCGGCAGTGCTCTTGCTTTTGCCCACGGCTTTAACGTTCACTTTAAACAGATCGTACCGCCGGCTGACGTCGATGTCTTCATGGTGGCCCCTAAGGGCCCGGGTCACCTCGTTCGTCGTACCTTTGTAGAAGGCGGCGGCGTCCCCGACGTATTCGCTGTTGAACAGGATGCAACGGGAACTTGTTTCGATCTCGCCTTGGCTTACGCCCGCGGTATCGGCGGCACCCGGGCCGGCGTTATCCAGACGACCTTCCAGGAAGAAACGGAAACAGACCTCTTTGGCGAACAGGCCGTTCTCTGCGGCGGTATCTGCCAGCTCATCACCAACGGTTTTGAAACCCTTTGCGAAGCAGGTTATCAGCCGGAAATCGCTTACTTTGAAACCTTCCATGAAATGAAGTTGATCGTCGACCTCATGTATGAAGGCGGCATGGCCAAGATGCGTAAATCCATCAGTGATACGGCTGAATACGGTGACTATACGGCCGGCCCCCGCGTCGTAACCCAGGATTCGAAGAAGGCCATGAAAGACGTCCTCAACGATATCCAGTCCGGGGCCTTTGCCAAAGATTGGCTCCTCGAAAACAAGGCCGGCGGCCGGGCTCATTTCTTGGCTATGCGTCGTCAGCACGCGGAACATCCCCTCGAACAGGTCGGCGAAAAGCTCCGCGCCATGATGCCCTGGCTCCACAGCAACGACCAGAACGACTAATTTCTCCATGGCCTATGGGCCATGCTCTTAATGACATGATAACGAGGTGAATAGAATGAACATGACCGGAGCACAAGCTGTCCTTGAATGCTTAAAGCGAGAAGGTGTAGATGTCGTATTCGGCTATCCCGGCGGAGCCGTCCTAACCTTATACGACGAATTATATAAAGCGCAGTTCCCTCATATTTTGACGGGACATGAACAGGGAGCTGTTCACGCTGCCGACGGTTATGCTCGAGTGACGGGGCGCACCGGAGTCTGCTTTGCAACTTCCGGACCGGGAGTCTGCAACATGGTGACCGGCATTGCGACGGCCAATATGGATTCTATTCCCCTGGTTATCATCAGCGGTCAGGTCGCGACGCCCCTCATCGGCCGCGACTCCTTTCAAGAAGCGGACATTTCCGGCATCACAACGCCCATTACCAAGCACAATTATCTCGTAAAGGACGTCAAAGAACTGCCGCGGGTCTTGAAGGAGGCCTTTTACATTGCTTCGACAGGCCGACCGGGACCGGTCCTAGTCGACATTGCCAAAGATGTCTTCGACACGTCCTTTGAATTTGAATATCCAAAGGATGTTCACCTTAGAGGTTACAGCGGCCATCAGGAAGGCTGCCAAGGCGATGTGGTCCGTGCCGTTAAGGCCTTGGCTAAGGCCAAACGGCCGGTCCTCCTTACCGGCGGTGGTGTCATCTTATCGGAAATGGCAGAACCCCTGCGCACTGTCGTGCAGCAGCTCGGAATACCGGTCGTAACGACGCTCATGGGCAAGGGGAGTATTCCCGATGATTGGGACTGCCACTTGGGAATGGTCGGCATGCATGGTTCTTACGCCGCCAATATGGCCGTTACCCAGTGTGATTTGCTCCTTGCCGTCGGCGTCCGCTTTGATGACCGCGTTACCGGCGACGCTGCAAATTTTGCGCCGCAGGCAACCATCGTCCACTTCGATATCGATAAGGTTGAAATCAATAAGATCGTCCATGCCGATATCAGCGTCAACGCCGATCTTCGCTGGTCCCTGCCGCGTCTCTGCGAAGGACTGAAGCCTTATGGACAGTCCCTTTATGAAAGATATGAAGGGTGGCGGCACGTCGTTTTGTCCATGAAGAAAGCTCATCCCTTTGCGACTCGTCATCTGGAGGGAACTATCTCTCCGCAGGCGATTTTTAATGCCGTTCAGGCTGCGACCGATGAGGATACGATCATCGTTACGGACGTCGGCCAACATCAAATGTGGTCGGCTCAGTTCTTCAACCTGAATAAACCGCGGCACTTCGTTACCTCCGGAGGACTGGGGACGATGGGGTACGGCCTTCCGGCAGCTATGGGTGCTAAAATCGGCTGTCCCGGATCTACGGTCGTCCTCTTTACCGGCGACGGCAGTATCATGATGAACTGTCAGGAATTTGCGACCCTCCATAAGTATGGTATCGACGTCAAAGTCGTCGTTCTCCACAATAACGTCTTGGGCATGGTCAATCAGTGGCAGCGTATGTTCTACAGTGGTCACTGTTCGCAGTCGGTCATTGCCGACAATCCGGATTTGACGGCCCTCTCAAGTGCGATGGGTGTTCCCGGCTCCGGTGTCCGCAGTCCGGAAAAATTGGATGATGCCGTATCCCGGTTATTCCATACGGAAGGACCGGCCCTGCTTGATGTATTCATTCCGCCGGATGAAAATGTGTATCCCATGGTTCCTGGCGGAAAACGATTGGATCAAATGGTATTGGGAGGTGAAGCCCAGTGACGAAACAGCACCTGGCACTGCTTTGCGACAATAAGCCCGGCGTACTGACACACGTCGCCGGCCTCATCAGCCGCAGAGCCATTAATATTGAATGTATTAACGCCGGGTACACGGAGGAATCCGATGTGACCCGCATCAATATCGTCGTGTCTGTCGAAAACCGATGGGAACTCGACCAAGCCGTTAATCAACTGGCAAAACTCATCGACGTCATCAAGGTTGTAAACCTTGATGACGCCCCCTTTGTCAGTTATGAACTGGCCATGATCAAGATACGGAGTCTGACGCCCGAAATCCGGGAAGAATTGACCAATATTGCGAATTTGTTCAAGGCTAAGATTGTCGATGTCCAGCGACATTCGCTGACTATGCGCATTACAGGCCGGGAAGATCGCATTGAAGCCTTGCTTGAAATGTTGAAAGACTATGAAATCATTGAAATTGCCCGGACGGGCCAGATTTCTCTCTCTCGAGGGGAAACTGCCGTGAAGGATATGTAATAGATATGCTGCTGCCAGTACGGCATAAAGAGAGGATGGATACTATATGCGCAGTGATGTTGTAAAAAAAGGGGTTACCCGAACGGCCCATCGCAGTTTGTTCCATGCCATGGGCTATAGTGACGAGGACTTGAAGAAGCCCTTGATCGGCATCTGTAATGCCTTTAATGAAATTATTCCGGGACACGTCCACTTAGGCGAAATTGCCCAGGCCGTTAAACTCGGTGTAGCCGCTGCCGGCGGTACGCCTATCGAATTTCCGTCTATCGGTGTCTGTGACGGCATCGCCATGGGGCATCGGGGGATGAGTTTTTCCCTTTCAAGCCGCGAGTTGATCTGCGATTCCATCGAAGCCGTAGCCACGGCTCATGCCTTTGACGGTTTGGTCCTCATCCCGAATTGCGATAAAATCGTGCCGGCCATGCTCATGGCAGCCGGTAGACTCAACATCCCGACTGTCGTCGTCAGCGGCGGTCCCATGTTGGCCGGTCGTTATAAGGGCCGGAATATCAGTGTCAGCACGATGTTTGAAGCCGCCGGTAAGGTCGAGTCCGGCCAGATGACAGCTGAAGAAATGCACGAAATGGAATTTCACGCCTGCCCGGGATGCGGATCCTGCTCCGGCTTATTTACGGCCAACACCATGAACTGTATGACCGAGGTCTTGGGTATGGGCCTTCCCGGCAACGGGACGATTCCCGCTGCTTATACGGGCCTTCGCCGCATGCTGGCGAAAAAAGCCGGTGAAGTCGTCTTGGACCTTGTCCGCCGTGACGTGAAGCCGCGGGATATCATGACCCTCGAAGCCTTTGAAAACGCCATTGCCGTCGACATGGCTATCGGCGGTTCTACCAATACGGCTCTGCACCTTCCGGCCATTGCCCATGAAGCGGGGGTACAGTTGTCCCTCGACGAGTTCGATGCCATCAGCCGCAAGGCTGCCTATATCTGCAAGATGAGCCCCGGCGGGACTTATCACATGCAGGACCTCGACGAAGCCGGCGGCATCTGCGCCGTCATGAAGGAAGTTTCTAAATTGGGGCTGATTCACACCGACGCCAAGACTATTACCGGCACCGTCGGCGACCGCATTAAAGATGCGGAAGTCCTCAATCGGGATGTCATCCACTCTGTCGACAATGCCTATATGAATAAAGGGGGCATCGCTGTCCTTAAAGGGAATTTAGCGCCCTTAGGATCGGTTATCAAAGAAAGTGCCGTCGATGAAGACCTCTTGGTCTATAAGGGAACGGCCAAGTGCTACGATGCCGAAGAAGATGCTATCGAAGCCATCATCCGCGGCGATATCAAAGAAGGGCACGTCGTCGTCATCCGCTACGAAGGGCCCAAGGGTGGGCCGGGCATGCGGGAAATGCTCAATCCGACGGCTGTCATCACCGGCATGGGCTTGAAAGTAGCTTTATTGACCGATGGCCGCTTCAGCGGTGCCAGCCGCGGTGCCTGCATCGGCCACATTTCACCGGAAGCGATGGAAGGCGGCCCCTTGGCTTTGGTTCACGACGGTGACACCATTTCCATCGACATCCCGAATCGGAAATTGGAACTGGAAGTCAGTGATGAAGAACTCGCTAAACGCCGAGCGGCATGGAAGCAGCCGGAACCGAAGGTCAAGACGGGATACCTGTCACGGTATGCTAAGCTTGTTACGTCGGCCAATACCGGCGCCGTCATGCAGTAAGAATGAAGTCTATCTCCTGCTTCCGTGCCCTTCGCCTATGCTGCGCAGGGAATGGGGGAGCAGGAGATTTATTTTATCTGAATATAAAATGATATGAAAAGGGGCTTATTATGAAACAGGTTTGTGCGCTCATCGGTAAGTTTTTTGGCGTCATCGCCATCATCTTTCTCATCATCGGCCTTACGATGCCGACCAGTTTTTCTTGGGTTTTAGGCCATGTCGGCGGCATTTCTGTCTTGTCGGTTCTCTTAGGCATTATCATGTTTGGCATGGGCATGACTATGAGTGCCAGCGACTTCGTCCTCGTTTTGAAGCAGCCTAAGGACGTATTTTTCGGCGTCTGCGCCCAGTATTTCGTCATGCCGTTTCTGGCCTTCGTCCTGGCAACCGTATTTCGCCTCGATCCGGCCCTGACGGCAGGCGTCGTCCTCGTCGGGACCTGCCCGGGCGGTACGTCGTCCAATGTCATCACCTTCATGAGTAAGGGTGACGTTCCCTTGTCGGTCACCATTACCAGTATTTCGACCTTATTGTCTCCGGTCTTGACGCCGCTCTTGACGTATCTGATCATCGGTCAGCGTATTTCCTTTAATCCTGTCAGCATGTTCTTATCCATCGTACAGATCGTCATCGTTCCTATTGCCTTGGGTCTCTTAGTCAAGCGCTTTCTGCCAAAGCTTGCCGGCGCCGCCCTCGATTATCTTCCGGCTGTTTCGGCTATGGCTATTTCTTTCCTCATCGCCGGCATCATCGGTGCCAGCCGTGATTCCATTCTTAACAGCTCAGGACTCATCTTGTTAGTCGTCATCCTGCATAACTGCCTCGGCTATGCCTTGGGATTCTTTATCGGCCACCTCTGCGGCATGAGCTGGAAAAAGATGGTTGCCGTATCCATTGAAGTCGGCATGCAGAATTCGGGCTTGGCTACGGGGCTTGCCAAAACCCATTTTGCCGCCCTTCCTATGGCCGGCGTTCCCGGTGCTATTTTCAGTGCTTGGCACAATATTTCCGGAGCCGGTCTTGCCTATCTCTATGTCAATTATTTAAATAAACGCTTTGACAGTGACTACGAGGCAGCGGAAGAACCGGCAGCGAACGGGGCTTTGTCGGCCGCTCATAAGTAGTGAGCAAAGATTGTTTAGAAAAGGTGTTGTCTTTATGTTCGGCAGCACCTTTTTTTTTGCTATAATAAAGATAGTTTTTTCGTCAGGAGGTAATCTATGATCGGTGTTATTGTCAATGCAGTGACCTCATCCCTGGGAGCTCTTTTAGGGGTCGGGTTGAATAATCGAATTTCTGAACGATTTACGACGGCTGTTTTGAGCGTCATTGCTCTGGGACTGGCCGCTATGGGAATCCAAGGGGCTGTCCAGAGCCAGAATATGCTCCTCGTCTTGGCCAGTATGATTATCGGTACGATTCTCGGGACGGCCATCGGTATTGAAGACCGGATGAATCAATTCGGAGAGTTCCTTAAAAAGCATTTGAGCCGCGGCGACGATTCGCGGTTCGTCAAAGGGTTTGTGACCTTGTCCATGATGGAAACCATCGGGGCTATGGCTATTATCGGCCCCATTCAGGCCGCTTTAGGGAGCAACGACTTACTGTATTTTAAAAGTGCTATCGATGCCGTATCATCCTTTATCTTCGGCACCTTATATGGTATTGGCGTCGTTCCTGTAGGCCTCGTCCTCTTTGTTTATGAAACGATATTCTATGTTTTGGCGACCTTCTTACTGCCGCTGATGACGCCGGATGTCGTCCGCGAACTCAATGCCGTCGGCTGCCTCATGATCTTGGCCATTGCCCTCAATATGCTTAAACTGACGAAATTTAAGGTTGCCGATTTTTTACCGGCCTTATTTATACCCATCATATACTATAGTTTTTTGATATAATCTTTTGTAGGCAGAGATCTGGAATCCGGTTTCTGCCTTTTTATCGAATGGAGGGAATACGGCATGCAATTGCAGGACATCATTGAAAAACTTCGCCAAGACGAACGAAACAAAGACTATACGGGACGGGGGATTGGCCCCATTTTTCAGATTCACGAAGAAGCCAAGATTTTGATCATCGGTCAAGCTCCGGGGCGAAAGGTAGAAGAATCGGGCATCCCCTTCCATGACAAGTCCGGGGAAACCCTGATGGACTGGATGGGAATAGACGCTTCTGTTTTCTACTCAACCGCCATTTCAATCATGCCCATGGATTTCTACTACCCCGGCAAGGCGAAAACGGGTGATAAACCGCCGCGCAAATTCATTGCCGCTGAATATCACCCTGAGATTTTGAACCTCATGCCGGACCTTTCTCTGACCTTACTGATTGGGAAATACGCCATGGATTACTATTTAAAAGGCCGAAAGGGACGCAATCTGACCGAAACGGTAAGAAACTTCGAAGCCTATTTGCCCGATTATTTCCCCATCGTCCATCCCAGCCCGCTGAATTTCCGTTGGCAGGCGGCCAATCCCTGGTTTAAAGCTGACGTCGTGCCCGTTTTACAGCAAAAAGTGGCAGATGTTTTGGCATAAATAATTATTTTCCCTAAGTAAAACGTTATAATAAACGGGATTACATTTTGTAAAACTTAACTTAATGATAAAACATGGAAATATACTTAATAATCTATTGACTACTGATGCCGATGGCTGTATAATTACAACAACAAATACAGAACAGTGTTGAATGGAAGAAGTAATGTCGGGAACGCCATGACAGAGACCTGCTGAAAGCTGAGAGGCAGGATGGAATACGGACATGAAAAATCATCCAGGAGCTGCTGCCCGAACGCAGAGATGCCAGTAGACGCAGCCGGCAGGCAACCGTTATCCAGCCAGGCATTGGAAGGGGAACTCCGGAGATGCTGGAAAAGTGGTCGTTATGACAATAAGAGTGGTACCGCAGAGTGAAGGCTTTGTCTCTTTTTTAGAGGCAAAGCCTTTTTTTGCTCCATCAAAACCGTTTGCGTATTTGTATATTATTCAGTGTGATATGAAAGGATGTGCCTTATTATGATGGATTTCATCGGAAAATTAAGCGGTTTTGTTGGGAAGAATTTAACGTATATCGTCCTCGTCGTCGTTGTGGCAGCTTACTTTATGCCCAGTGCCTTTTTATGGGCCGTGCCGCATACGGTCCTCCTCTTGGGGATCATCATGTTCGGTATGGGGATGACCCTTCATGCCAGTGACTTTAAATTGATCGTTCAGCGGCCGAAGGAAGTTCTTGTCGGTTGTGCCGCTCATTATACGATCATGCCTCTTTTGGCCTATGGCCTGGTCCTGGCCTTTGAAATGCCGCCGGAAATGGCTGTCGGCATGATTCTCCTCGGTTCCTGCCCGAGCGGGACGGCGTCGAATGTCATGGGATTCTTGGCCAAGGCCGACGTGCCTCTCTCCGTTTCCATTACGACCTGCTCGACCCTCTTGGCACCGCTCATGATGCCCTTTATCGTCTGGGGCCTGGCCGGTCAGTGGGTTGAAGTCTCCTTTGTGGCCATGGCTATGACGGTTATGAAAGTTATCTTGGTCCCCTTAGTCCTCGGTCTTTTGGCTCATCGTATGATGGGTGAAAAGCACGTGGCTTCTTTGTCGAAAATCTTGGTTCTTGTTTCCGCTTTTGGTGTTTTGGTTATCCTCGGCGGTGTCATTGCTGTCAATGGGGCTAAGATCTTGGAAATGGGACTCTTTGTTATCGTCATGGTTCTCCTTCACAATCTTGGCGGGTTCCTTCTTGGGTATTTCGTCACGGGGAAATTGGGATTCGGGAAAAAACAGCAGCATTCGGTTACCCTTGAAGTCGGGATGCAGAATGATGCCCTGGCCATTTCCTTAGTATCGGTATTCTTTGCCCCGGCCGTCGCTATTCCGGCCGCCGTCGGCGCCCTTGTCCATCAGGTAACGGGATCTATCTTGGCAGGCCTCTTTGCCCGCCACATGGACGCCAGAGAAAAGAAACATAATGCGGCCCTCCAAGCGAAGGCCGTTGCCGTACCGGGAAACCATTAATCGTCTATTGTCAGTATTCTTTATTCCATATATAATGGACTCATAATGAATATCTGCTCGTTTCTTACAGCAAATAGTCAGCAAGGTTTCGCTGTCGGACTGTTTTTGAAAAGGAGATGTTACGTTATGAGCGGTCGGTATGAAGTAAGATTTCGATATAAAACGACGAGTAAAACGTCTCGAGGCAGTGTAAGCTCGACGATGGTAAACGCTTCGAGTGCCTCTGACGCACGTAATCAGGTCATTGCCTCACACAGCAGTGGAAACGGAATTACGGTGATATCCGTTGTGAAAAAGCGGTAATCGAATAAAGGTTGATCGAATCTAAACTTGAGAGGCTCCTCTTTAATGTCGAGACCGGAATAAAATCGGTGCGGCTTAAGGGGGAGCCTTTGGGCATAGATTATGTGTCTCTGACGGGTGCGTCGGTATGATTCTCCTCGGCCCTTGTCCGAGTGGTACGGCGTCAAAGCGTAAATATTATAAAAATATTTTTACAGCTGAAATATATAATATTTATGTATAAGAAAAGCACAGCTTAAAATAATTAGATAAAAAGATGGATAATCTATTGACTATTAAATTGGACGGATGTATAATTATCACCAACAAATACAGAACAGTGTTGAATGGAAGTAGTAATGTTTGGGATGCCATGACAGAGACCTGCTATAGGCTGAGAGGCAGGATGGAATCCCGGCGTGAAGTCATCCAGGAGCTGCTGCCCGAACGCAGATTTGCCAGTAGACGCAGCCGGCAGGCAACCGTTATCCGGCCAGGCATTGGAAGGGGAACTCCGGAGATGCCGGAAAAGTGGTCGTTATGACAATAAGAGTGGTACCGCAGAGTGAAGGCTTTGTCTCTTTTTTAGAGGCAAAGCCTTTTTTTGCTCCATCAAAACCGTTTGCGTATTTGTATCTTACTTGTTTTATGAAAGGATGTGCCTTATTATGATGGATTTCATCGGAAGATTAAGCGGTTTTGTAGGAAAGAATTTGACCTATATCGTCCTTTTGGTCGTTATTGGAGCCTACTTCATGCCCGGTGCCTTTTTATGGGCCGTGCCCCATACGGTCCTCCTCTTGGGGATTATCATGTTCGGCATGGGGATGACCCTTCATGCCAGTGACTTTAAATTGATTGTCCAGCGGCCGAAGGAAGTACTCATCGGTTGTACGGCTCATTATACGATTATGCCCCTCTTGGCTTACGGATTAGTACTGGTTTTTGAAATGCCGCCTGAAATCGCTGTCGGCATGATTCTCCTCGGCTCCTGCCCGAGCGGAACGGCATCGAATGTCATGGGATTCTTGGCCAAGGCCGACGTTCCCTTGTCCGTTTCCATTACGACTTGCTCGACACTCTTGGCTCCCATTATGATGCCTTTTATCGTCTGGGGCCTGGCCGGTCAGTGGGTTGAAGTATCCTTTGCAGCCATGGCCATGACGGTCATGAAAGTCATCTTGGTTCCCCTTGTCTTAGGGCTTTTGGCTCATCGCCTCATGGGGGAAAAGCATATCGCCTCTTTGTCGAAGGTACTGGTTCTCGTTTCGGCTTTTGGCGTTTTGGTCATTGTCGGCGGCGTCATCGCTATCAATGGGGCTAAGATTTTGGATATGGGCATCTTCATCATCCTTATGGTCCTCCTTCATAACCTCGGCGGCTTCCTCTTAGGGTATTTCGTTACGGGAAAGTTGGGGCTCGGTAAAAAGCAGCAGCACTCGGTTACACTTGAAGTCGGCATGCAAAACGATGCCCTGGCCATTTCCTTAGTATCGGTATTCTTTGCACCGGCCGTCGCCATTCCGGCTGCTGTCGGAGCCGCCATCCATCAGGTAACGGGCTCTGTCTTGGCGGGAATTTTTGCCCGTCATATGGAAGCCCGGGAACAGAAACAACGTGCGGCCATCAAGGCTCAAGCGGTCATGGATGCCGTACCGGGAAATCATTAGTTGCAGGGAGGCTGTCGTATCTTGGCGACGGCCTCTTTTTTTGGTTAAAGGCGAGTATCTTTTTGGGCATGAAAAAATCACCACTCCGATGGTATGGAGTGGTGATTGAAAAGAATCGAGTCCGATGGAACCGATCTCAAATGGCTTGGGGGAAGGCGTTGGTCAGAATCCTTGCTCCGCCGTCAGTCGTCTTGGTTTGCAGGCCAGGAATGGTATTTCCCGTCGTTTCGATGTCCGTCGGAATGCGTTTATACGGGAGCTTTCGTAAGATCCGGGTCATGGCCGGATAGAGGACGTCGTCGGGATTGTTTAGAATCGACGTCGACTCGATGTCGTAGCCGCTGTCGGAATAGCTGTTCATCCGGTCGGTGCGCTTGTCGTAGGCATAGACTGTCAGGCGGTAGCGGTATTCGGTGTACGTTTCGCCGCCGTCGCGGAAGCGATAGCTTCCCATAAACTGACGCCAGTACCAGGTCTGTACGACCGGGACCAGGACGACATCGGCGTTATACTGCGCGGAAATTGCCCGCAGGTTTTCTTCGGTTACGTCCGAAGGAGACAGGATGGCCGACGATTCGATGCGGTCCCAATAGGGGATGCGGAAAGGCTGTATCAGGGCCCGTTTCATATAGCGGGCTGGGTAATTGTTTTGGGTCGTATTGGTGATGACGACGGTACGCATATTGTCGAAGCGAACGTTGTCGGCATTGGCAACCGTAAGGGTCAGCAGGAAGAACAGGAGAAGGAAAAAAATTTTTTTCATGGAGGCACCTCCCGTCAGATTAGAAATTGCCGTTATCGTTTAAGAGGGGACGCGTATCGTCGGCCCGGGGAATGTATTGTTCCAAGGCGGCCAGCATCTTGTCTTTGTCCATGGGCAGGGTGCCGCCGACGGGGAATAGGTTCGATACGTGATTGCTGCGGAAGATACAGGGATTGGTCATTTCCGTATGGCGCAGGATCATGTCCAATTCTTTGAGAAATCCCCGGGCCGTGAGCGGCGTGAATGTACCGCTGACGACGTCGTCGTAGAGGGGAACTTCATGGGGAATGATGAGGGACAGGGCACTGAGCATGGTCGGGTTGATTGCCGAGACGACTTTGGCCGTATGGAGGGCATGCTCTTTTGTCCGTTCCTGACCGCCGAGGCCGAGGAGAATCATCGTCGACAGCTTCATGCCGGCGGCTAAGGCTTTTTTGCCGGCTTCGATGGTAAGGTCTGCCGTCGTTCCCTTGTCGACATAGGTCAGGACGTCGTCGTCACCGCTTTCGATGCCCATGTATACGATGGCCAGACCGGCTTCGCGGAGGCGCTTCAATTCTTCCGGCGTCTTGCGGATTAAATCGGCCGGCGTCGCATAGGCGCCGATACGGGTGAGCTTGGGGAACTTTTCGTAGCATTTTTCCATGATCGTGATTAAGGTATCGGTCGGCAGCACCAGTGCATCGCCGTCGGCCAGGAAGATGCGCCGAATAAAGGGCAGGGCCTCAGCGCCGCGTTCGATGATCCCTTCGATTTCTTCGAGGGGACGGATGCGGAATTTCGAGGCTTTATACATATTGCAGAAACGACAAGTATTATGGGAACAGCCGATGGTTACGCGCAGGATAAAGCTGCGGGCTTCACTGGGCGGACGAAAAACGAGGCCGCCGGCGTCGTCAATGATCATATAAATCACACCTTTCAAAAGAAAGCAGATAGATTATTAATACATGGTCTATTATACACGAAAAATACGTATTACGAAATAGATTCAGCCGGCGTTTTTTTCTGCAGGATGATGATGAATACCGTTGCGATGATGCAGGCGTAGCCGACGAGTTCGACGGGATGGAAGGTCGTTCCCAGGACGATGGCTGAGGTCACCGAGGCGATGACCGGTTCCAAGGTTCCTATTAAAGTAGCCTTCATGGGGCCGATTTCACTGATGCCGGTGACAAAGGCCGTAAAGGAAATGGCCGTTCCGACGATGACGATGAAGGCTACGGCAAACCACCCCATCGCGTCGAGGGCCGGCCAGTGGGTCCAAACCTGTGTCGACAGGCCTAAGATGATACTGCCGGTAATCATGCCCAGGCCGTTGGTGATGAGGGCCCCCCAGTGGGCGGCCAGGCCTTGAGATAAAACGGGATAGGCGACACCGGCGACGGCGCCCATGAGACCCCAGGTAAGGCCAAGGGGCGAGAGGACCATCGTCGACGGGTTGCCCTGGGTTGCTGACAAGTATACGCCGCCAAAGGCCAGGAAAACGGAGATGATTTCCCTCGTCGTCGGCCGCTTATGGAAGCGAACGGCTAAGTAGAAGGACATGAAGACGACGCAGAGAGTCTGCAGGACCGTTGCCGTGCCGGCGTTGGAGTTTTTTATGGCTGATAAATAGGAAAATTGGCTTAGGGTGAGACCGAAGATTGCAAAAATGATCAAATGCCGCAGACTGATCGGGTCATGCAGCATCTGTCGAATTAAATGGCTTTTTTTCGGGATGATCATGATCGTTAGGAGCAGGCCGGCCAGGGCCATGCGAATCGATGCCACCCATGAGGGTTCTACGGGATAATTGGAGAGCAAAAACTGACTGGCGACGCCGTTAACGCCCCACGTCACCGCTCCGATGACACAAGCTATGATACCATGCTGCGCTTTGGTCATGCTAAGACCTCCTTTGCCGTGTATGTTATTCTTTAAGTATACACGAGAGCTAATAGAGGGGCAAGGGGAGTCCGTTTCCCGCGAGAGCCCATATGGGGCATAGAAAAAAAGAGCTGCTGAGGCAGCTCTTTTTCCTTATTTCTTACCGTTCTTGCCGTGTTTCTTTTCGAAGGCAATCATATGGGCTTCTTCGTCGGAATGGCCGTCGGCTTTGGCCTTTTCGATGAGGGAAACCATTTCTTCATAGGCTTCGGGAATGACCTTGGTCAGGTGATTTACCGTGTCGTCCCAATTTTCTAAGAGGATATGGCCTAAGTTGCTGTCTGTGAAGCGGACGTGGTTTTCCAGCATCGTTTTGACTTCGGCTTTTTCCGCTTCATCCGTCAGGGGTTCCAGTTTTACCAGGTCGGTATTGCACTTCTGCGGGTCTAAGTCATAGATGTAGGCGACACCGCCGGACATGCCGGCGGCAAAGTTATGTCCCGTCTGGCCGAGGATGAGGACCCGGCCGCCGGTCATATATTCACAGCCGTGGTTGCCGACGCCTTCGACGACGGCGTCGATGCCGCTGTTGCGGACACAGAACCGTTCGCCGGCCGTGCCGTTGATGTAGGCTTCACCGGCGGTCGCTCCATAAAAGGCGACATTGCCGATGATGATGTTGTCTTCTGCCGGGAAAATCGATTCCCGCGGCGGCGATACGATGATCTTGCCGCCGGACAGGCCCTTGCCTAAGTAGTCGTTGGCATCCCCTTCGAGGGTCAGGGTCAGGCCGTGGGGAATGAAGGCTCCGAAGCTCTGGCCGGCAGAGCCGACGAAGGATAGGATAATCGTATCTTCCGGCAGGCCCTTTTCGCCGTAGGCTTTGGTGATTTCGCTGCCGAGGATGGTCCCGGTGACGCGGTCTGTATTTTTTATACGCAGGCGGGCCCGGATATGTTTCTGCTGTTCCAGGGCCGGTCGGCACATGCGGACCAGTTTGGACATATCGAGGGTCGTATTGATTTTATGGTCTTGAGGCGTCGTGAAGTGATGGCCCACGGAGGCATCCGTATACGGCCGGTACAGGAGGTTCTTCAAATTGACCGTCCGGGCCTTCCAATGGCTTATATGGTCCCGCTGTTTTAAGCAGTCGTAGCGGCCGATCATTTCTTCTACGGTATGGAAGCCCAGGCGGGCCATGATTTCCCGCAGGTCTTCGGCGACGAAATGCATGAAGTTGATAATGTATTCCGGTTTGCCTTTGAAGCGTTTGCGCAGTTTTTCGTCTTGCGTGCAGACGCCGTACGGGCAGGTGTTGAGGTGGCAGACGCGAAGCATGTGGCAGCCGATGGCAAGTAAAGGTGCCGTGCCGAAGCCGAACCGTTCGGCGCCGAATAAGGCGGCAATGGCGACGTCGCGGCCGGTGAGGAGCTTTCCGTCTACTTCTAAGGTGACCCGGTCTCGTAGGCTGTTGAGGAGGAGCGTTTGCTGGACTTCGGCCAAGCCGATTTCCCAGGGCAGGCCGGCATGGCGCAGGCTCGTCCGCGGTGAGGCTCCGGTACCGCCATCGTAGCCGCTGACGACGATGGAATCAGCCTTAGCCTTGACGACGCCGGCAGAAATAGTGCCGATGCCGGCGCCGGACGTCAGTTTTACGCCGATGGAGGCATGGCGATTGGCATTCTTCAAATCGAAGATGAGTTCCGCTAAGTCTTCAATGGAGTAGATGTCGTGATGAGGCGGCGGTGAGATGAGGGCGACACCCGTCGTGGCGTGACGGGTCTTGGCGATGTCCGGGTAGACCTTATTGCCCGGCAGATGGCCGCCTTCCCCCGGTTTTGCCCCTTGGGAGCACTTAATCTGCAGTTCGTCGGCATGGATGAGGTAGTCGCTGGTCACGCCGAATCGAGCCGAAGCGACCTGTTTGATACCGTCGTTCTTTTCGGTATGGAAGCGGGCTGCATCTTCGCCGCCTTCGCCGGTATTGCTCATGCTGCCGAGGCGGTTCATAGCCGTAGCGATACATTCGTGGGCTTCTTTGCTGAGGGCGCCGTAACTCATGGCGCCGGTACGGAAGCGCTTGACGATGGAATCGGCCGATTCGACTTCTTCGATCGGGATGCTGCAGCCGGCAGGATATTCAAATTCGAGGAGATCGCGAAGGCGGAAAATCGTCTCTCTGTTGACATGAGCGGCGTACTTTTTATACGCTGCATAGTCATTGGTCTGGACGGCTTTCTGCAAAAGCTGTACCGTTTCCGGGTCGATGATATGGGGCTGGCCGCCTTTGTGGTATTGGTAGAAATCACCGCGGTCCAAGGTGTCCCCCGAGTGGTAGGCTTCTTTATGGCGCAGGGCGTTTTCGGCTGCGATTTCGGCAATGCCCAGGCCTTCGATGGGCGACGGGGTGTTGCAGAAATACTTGTCGATGAGGTCGCGGCTGATGCCGACGGCTTCAAAAATCTGGGCGCCGTGATAGCTGTGGATGGTTGAAATCCCCATCTTAGACATGACGGCTAAGATGCCTTTTACGGAGGCGTCGATATAGTTTTGTCGAGCCTGTTCATAATCGAGGCGGGGCAGCTTTTTGCCGGCAATCAGTTCTTTGATCGATTCCAAGGCGATGTAGGGATTGATGGCCGTAATGCCGTAGCCGATGAGGGTGCAGAAGTGATGGACTTCGCGCGGTTCTCCCGATTCCAGGACCAGTCCGACGTCGGAACGGACGGCTTTGTCGATGAGGTAGTGATGCAGGGCTGCCGAAGCCAAGAGGGCCGGAATGGCGGCCATGCGGGAGTTGATGCCTCGGTCTGATAAGACCAGGATGTTGGCCCCGTTCTTGATGGCCTTCAAGGCGTCGATACACAGCGATTCAATGGCGGTTTCCATCCCTTCCGCCCCGTTGTTTACGGGATAGAGCATGGATAAGGTCGCCGTGTGCAGCTTCGGCGTCATGAGCGACTTGATGACTCCCAGTTGTTCATTGGTCAGAATGGGCGTTTTCAAGTATAAGGCGGCTGTCGACGCTTCGTTCGGGTCCATGATGTTGGCTACGTTGCCGACCATGATCGATGACGACATGACCGTCTTTTCGCGGACGCCGTCGATGGCCGGATTGGTGACTTGGGCGAAATTTTCTTTAAAATAGTCATATAAGAGCTGGGGCCTGTCATTCAGGACGGCCAGCGGTACGTCGACGCCCATGGAATCGATGGCATGGTGTCCGTCGCGGGCCATGGGCAGGATTACCTTATCCATGTCTTCTTGGGTATAGCCGAATACTTTTTCCTGTTCCTTTAGGTCGTAGGGAATGATGGCTTCGCTGTGGGGAAGCGCTTGGGTATCCATGAGGTCGTCGAGGTCGGTGATATGTTCTTTGTACCAGTCTGCATAAGGATGTTCGGCAGCGATTTCGTGCTTTATTTCGTCGTCGCCGATGATGCGTTGTTTTTTCGTATCGACGAGGAGCATCTTACCCGGTTCGAGGCGCCCTTTATAGAGAATGTCTTCCGGCGGGACGGTGACGACGCCGACTTCGGAACTGACGATGACCCGGTCGTCACGGGTGACGTAATAGCGTCCCGGCCGCAGGCCGTTTCGGTCGAGCATGCCGCCGATGACCGTGCCGTCGCAGAAGCCGATGGCTGCCGGTCCGTCCCAAGGTTCGAGCATGAAGTTGTGGTAGCGGTAGAAGTCGCGTTTTTCGGGGCTCATCAAGGGGTCCCGTTCCCACGGTTCCGGAATCATCATCATCATGGCATGGGGCAGAGAATGGCCGGTCATGTAGAGGTATTCCAGGCAGTTGTCGAACATGGAAGAATCGCTGCCCGTGTCGTCGACGACGGGAAACACCTTTTCCAGATCCGGGAAGAAGTCCGATTTCGATTTGCCCTCCCGGGCATTGAGCCAGTTGATATTACCCTGAATGGTATTGATTTCTCCGTTGTGGACGATATAGCGGTTCGGATGAGCTCTGGCCCAACTGGGGAAGGTATTGGTGCTGAAGCGAGAGTGGATGAGGGCCATGGATGTGATGAAGTCCAGGTCTGATAAATCGAGGAAGAAGTGGCGCAGCTGCACCGACGTCAGCATGCCCTTATAGACGATGGTCTTCGAGGACAGGCTGGCGATATAGAAATCGGTTCCTTGTTCCTGGCTTTTGGGAACGATGGCTTTTTCGGCTAATTTTCGGATGACGTACAGTTTCCGTTCGAAGTCCATCGGGGTCTTCATGGCCGGGTCTTTGCGAATAAAGACTTGCAGAAAATGGGGACACGTTTTTTTGGCGATATTGCCGATCAAACTTTCGTCGACAGGCACGTCGCGCCAACCGAGGATAGAAAGGCCTTCGGCACGGACGATGTCTTCAAAGGCATCCATTTGTTCCTTACGAAATGTTTTATAACGATGTGCAAAAATCATGCCGACGCCATAGTCGCCCTCGTCAGGCAACGAAAAGCCGAGGACGTCACATTCACGGCAGAAGAATTGGTGCGGTATCTGAACTAAGATCCCGGCGCCGTCACCGCTGTTGGCATCGGCCCCTTCGGCGCCGCGATGGCGGAGATTTTCTAAAATCGTAAGGGCGTCGTCGATGATGCTGTATGATTTTATCCCTTTTATATTGGCAACGATGCCGATACCGCAGGCATCGTGTTCGTATGACGGATCATACAGGCCTTGCGGCTCCGGCAGATCGCGCATTTTTTTATTCATAGAAAGTCCCCCTTTGCGTATATAAAAACGAGCCGTCACTGTATGAGAGAGGGCTCGTGGATACTGTGGTGCACTTATGATTATAGACGATTTATAGGGGTGATGCAATGACTTTTTTGAATAAATGAACGAAAATACTGATAATTTTAATGTAAAAATCGAATTTATCGTTATTTTTAAAAGACATCAAAGAGAAAAACGTGAAAACTGATTTCTGAAGAGAGAGGCGCCGCCGTTGGCCGGATGACGCATGGCGACTGCCGGAATACCGGATGCTTCCAGCGTTTCTGCCGACTTTCGGCCGATGGCAGCGACGCGGATATCCGGTCGGCAGAGACTGAGCAGGGCTTTGGCATAAGAAAGGCCTGCCGCCAGTTCGGCATCGCTCGGTGTGCGGTTGGAGAAGGGCGACTTTTTATGGGGATGGAAAGGGAAGATATTCCACAGCAGGACGTCCTGAGGATCGAGGCCATTGTCAACGATGGCTCCCCAAACGTAGGTGTCAGTCGGTTCGTTCATGCCCTTTTCCTGTTGGGGGCGACTGGTCATGAAAGCGCAGTCCGGGCGGCTCGTGCGCTCGCCGCGACGGCCGAGGATGATGGCTGAGGATATCTGTTTATGCTCATCGAGAAGCATCCGCTCACAGGTGATGGGAATTCCCGTAAAGCGGCATCCTTGGTAACCGGCAGCTTCGGCAATGAGTAAAATGCGGGCGCGGTTCAGACGGGGTTCCAAGTAATCTTGAAGTTGACGACAGCGGATATCCGGCGCTTCCGGACCGATGTCGCACAGCTCGTCGTAGTCTGACCAGGGATTGAAGACGTCCGGTTCATGGTAAGCGCAAAGTGACTGGATAAGATTTTTCATGATACTCCTTTTCGGCTATGGTGCCGGCGTAAAGATATAGTACGAGCCGATTTGAGCGGATTCACGAGTCAGGGGGAAGAAATTCGAGGCCAGATAATCTCGGTAACGGCTCTTGGGAACGATGATGGTCAAGGGCTGATGGTTTTTCAGGCGGTTGATGACCGAGGCTTCTTCTTCTGTCGGGTAGAGATGTTTTTTAGACCAGACTTCATCGCGCTTAAGACGGGCATTTTCATCGTAGGATGCCGGCGCTGTCCAGATGGCTGTTTTCCCGGTGTAATAAGGATACGAGGTCCGGTATTCTTCAAAGAAGTAGGCCTGTCCCGAGATGTTTGCCGTGATCAGGTTTTTCGCTGAACGGTACTGATAAAAGGGCGTCAAAACCTGGAAGGTCACCATGAGGTAGGTGACGGCTGTCAGCGCCGTGATGAGAATCGGCAGGGCGATGTAAGCCTTTTGCCACCAGGCGATGAGAATCAGGGCGGCCATGACGGCGATGAAGACGGTCAGCATCATGAGGCTGTCGACCGGGAAGGGAGCTTTATCGGTAAAGAAGGTCAAGGAGGCAAAAAGCAGACCGAAAAGCAGGGTCGGAATGATGACCGTGAGCCACAGTCGATGACTGTCTCTTTCGTGGAAAGAATCGATGGCCCAAGTTCCGAGATAGAGTAAAGGCCAATTGGCGATATAGGCATAGGTCGGGTATTTCGTGGCCATGAGGCTGTAGAATAAAATCGTTCCGACAGCCCAAATGGCCATGAAAACGTAGGTATCGTCATGACGGCGGCGCTTCCATAGGCCGTATAGGCAGGGACCGGTCCAGGGCAGGAGACTGACCGGGACGAGGAACAGATAGTAGTACCAAACGTCGTATTCCGGATGTTCCGATACGGTGGCCCGTGTGACGTTGTTAAAGCCCAAGAATCCGTCGATGAAATCCTTTCCGTGTACACTGTACATCGAACCGTACCAGCTCAGACAGAGAAGGAGGAACAGGACGATGCCGACCGGTGGGAAGAGCCGCTTGGCGTAGGCGGTCCTTCGCTGAACGAGGGCAAAAATCAGGAGAAATAAACCGGGCAGGACGAGACCGACGGGACCCTTGGTGAGAACCGCGCCGGCAGCCATGACGTAGGCGGCGATCATGTAGTTCTTTTTGGCTTCCGTCACTCCGATATACGCAAAAAATAAGGTAGCTCCGCTAAAGAAATAGAGAGGCTGATCCGTAATGACGGACCGGCTGATGAGCCAAAATACCAGGGACGTCGCCGTCATGGCCGAAAAGAGAAGGGCCGTTGCCGTCCGGCCGGTTTGCCGCAGGGCGAACCAGGCGGCCAGCGTGCAGGACATGGCGCCGAATAGGACGGCCGGCAGGCGGGACGCAAAGTCCGTAGCTCCGAAGATGCTGTAGGACAGGCTCAGGAGCCAGTAGAGAAAAATGGGCTTGTCATACCAATAGGTGCCGTAAATCTGCGGCGAAATCCAGTTGCCGCTGCGGACCATCTCGAGGGCTGTCAGGGCGTAATTGGATTCGACCGGGTCGGTGACGGCCAGTGTCGATATCCCGGCAGCCAGAAACAGAAAGGTTGCTGCAAAGACGAGCGTGAGCAGGGATGACTGTTTCATACGTACCTCCTATGGGTGATTGATGAGGATGACTTGTGACGGCGTTTCTCCGGCAATGCCGAAGCGGTCGATCAACGGTTTTGAGCGGGCCAGTTTATGAAAGGTCGCTTTAGACATGATGAGAAAAATTTTATCGTCCTGCGTAAGCAGGGATTCCAGTTCCGGATTTTTTACGGGGTCCCATTCTTCCCCGTACATCCCGCTGTAGTACGTGATGCCGGGGCGGAGAAATTTTTCAACGTATAATTGGGAGTGGCCGTCGTAGACATCCGGCAGGATTTGGGCTGTATCATAAGACGTGACGTAGCTTTTGAGCTGGGGGATTACGTGTCCGAAAATTGCCCAAGAGAAGCAGATCATAGCAGCTGTGGCGACGATAAAGGAGGCTCGGAAGCGGCGGCGCCATAAAAAGTATGTCGGCAGAAAGAGGGCGGCGGCAAGGCCAACCGATACCCAGACGATGGCCGGGCGGAAGAACGCCGCGCCGGGGCTCAAGGGAAGGGCGTTGCAGGCGAGCAGTAAGAGGCCCAGAACATAGGAGGCGGCCAGGAGCGTGCGGGAAAAACTGCGTTCAATATAAGATCGGTACCAGTACCAGCCGATGAGATACGCCGTTGGCGGAAACATGGGGGCGATATAGGTGACGAGCTGCGTCTTTGAAAGGGAGAAAAAGAGAAAGATGAACCCGGCCCATACGAGACAGAACCGGAGCGCGTCGCGAAAAGGATCCCTCTTTTTAAACAGCCGCCGAAGGGCCGGCCCGAGATAGACCGTCCAAGGCATCATGGCGGCCAATAAGACCGGAATGAAGAAAACCAGGCTGTTCTGACCGGGGTGTTCCGGGGCGGCAAAGCGGGTGAGGTTGTGATAGCCGATGAAGGTGTCTAAGAAGACTTCACCATGAACCTTATACATGAGGACGTACCAAGGCAGTCCGACGGCAAAAGCCAAGAGAATCCCCTGGGGAATCTTCATGTCTTTGAGCAGCAGCCATTGCCGGGTCCAGCCGATATAAATCAGCATGATAAGGGCCGGAAAGGCGTATCCTACCGGGCCTTTGACCAATAGCGACAGGCCGCAGAAGAGATAAGCCGTATAATATTTTTTCCGGTAAAAGGACATCATGGTGACGGTCAAGGTCAGGACCAGGGTCATGTCGGTGACGGCAGCCTTGCCGATATACATGAAACCGAAGCTTGTTACCAAGAGCAAAGCCGATAAGGCTGCAATAGGCTTGTTGAAAGTGTCGCGACCGGCTGCATAGACGTAGATCGTCGTTGCCATGGCAGCCAGGGCGCTGGGAAGACGGGAGGCGAAGTCCGTAGCCCCGAAGAGGCTGTATGAAATCATTTCCAGCCAGTAAAAAAAGGGCGGTTTATCATACCAGTAGCTGCCGAATATGCGGGGCGAGAGCCAGTCTCCGGCAGCCAGCATTTCCCGGGCCGTTTCACCGTATACGGGTTCGTCCGGATCCATGAGTGGCACCGCACCTAAAAATGGCAGCAAGATAATTGCTGCCACCAAGGCGACGATAAGGCCGTAGCGATTGTCATATAGCCATTGTTTCATGCGGCATTTCTCCGGCGGCGCTTATGCCAGATATAGGCGGCGGCTGCGATGACACAGACGACGGCGATGACGATGAGGAAGATGTGATTGTACTGGATAAGGTCGCGCCAATGACTTCCCAGCATCGAACCGGCCCAGACGAGAAGCAGCGTCCAGGGGATGGTGCCGATGATGGTGAAGATCGTAAATTTCCAGAATGGATAGCGAGCAACCCCGGCCGGGAACGAGATAAAGGTCCGGACGCCGGGCAGGCAGCGGCAAATGAGGACGGCAGCACCGCCATACTTATTGAACATGTTTTCTGCCATTTGGAATTTGTGCTCGTTAAAGAAGATGTACTTGCCGTACTTTAAGAGTAAGGGCCGGCCGCCGTACGAGCCGAGCCAATAGCTTAAGACCGAGCCGACGAGGCCGGCCAGACAGGCGACGATGAAGGTCGTCCAAAAAGAGAAAATTTGTTGAGAAATGAGAAATCCGGCGAAGCCCAGTACGACTTCACTGGGGATGGGGATGTTGGCGTTTTCTAAGACCATAGCGACGAAAAGGGCGATATAGCCATACGATTCCATGAGTTGTAATAGCGTATCCAATGAGGCACTCTCCTTAGGGTGACTAAAAAATAAACTTTACGATATATCATAGCATAGATGGTCTGTGCGGGCTAGTAATTATGCGAATTAACCCTTGCTTTTAAAGCATGATAGATGGAGCAGGGCGTATCGGCAAAGGAGGTAACTGTAAACGACAAGAATCAGCACGGTCAGAAGCGTCTTCAGCCAGGAAGCAGCTGCCAAGGGATGGAGAAACCAGGCCGTATGGAGGATAATCGGTTCACTGATGAAGAACAAGCCGTATCCCAGTCGATGAAGGGTATGCGACCACGGTCGATGGGCGTTGAAATACCGATGAAAGAAAGCCGTCAGTCCCAACATGGCCGTTATGGGAAGGGCTGCGGACAAAAGAGCGGTCAGCCAGGGAAGGGAGGGAATCGTACCGGCCAGCATCAGACTGTTGACAATCAGGATGACGATAAAGGCGATGAAGATTCTCAGTGAAGGATGGTAGCCATTGGCTGTAAACCAGCGGCTGCGAAAGGCATGAAGTCCCATGATAAAGGAAAATGTGGACAGAATCAGCCAGTCGGGCCGGATGACAGCGATGAAGGGAATGACCAGCGACTGCGGCAGGAAGAGCCGGCAGCCGTATAAGGCCGCTGCGAATAAAAGAAAAAACAACGTCAGAAAAGAAATTGAGGGAGGCGCCAGCTTTCGCTGCTGGAGGAAACTGTGAGCGCCCCGTTTTACCAGGCTTAATAAGGCAAATAACAACAGCAGCCAGGCCAAGGCCCAAGATACGACAGGGAGGGTGCCGGTCACTATTTTTTCCTCAATGCCAAAGAGGACCAGTACGATGAGGGGCAGACCCAAGCGGTGCCATCGATCTTTGAGAAAGAATGTAATCGTGCGTATCCGAAGTTTTGAGGCTCCGAAATAGGCACTGATAAAAAAGATGACGGCAATGGCAATGGTCGTGCTTTCTTCATAAAAGACCGTTCCCAATGGCAGCAATAGGGCAGCCAGGGTCAATATAATCGATGAGCTGCGCAGGTTATCGAAATAAATGAGTCGATTCATAGTTCGTGACCTTCTTTCTTAGCGGCAGTAAAAACGAAACGCTTGCTTCGAACTGCTTCTATATACTATAGTGATATTATAACGTTTTCTTAACGGATGTAAAAAATATTCTGAAAATACCTTTCTTTGCGGATTTATAATGGACCTGACGAAGGGACTATCGATATGATACACTGTTGGAAGAAACCTGTGTTGCCGATCAGTGCCTTCTTTACCGCCAAAATCTTGATAGAGACTCTTTGCCCTGCTTCCGGCGCTGTCAAGGACACGTCCTTTTTGTTCGAGAAAATGGGCGTAAGGCACTAATGCTATGACCCATGAAGGCAACGATAGGAACATCAATGTTGATAGTATTTATATTTCTATGGACTCATCATACCATAGTTCTGCTTTATTGACGGATGAAAATAATGTTTTGAAAGAAGTGAAGTACTTATGATTTCTACGGAAGACAGTATTATTCGATTGATAATATCCCTAATCCTCGGCGCCATTATCGGCTATGAACGGCAGTCTCAAAGCAAGTCGGCCGGACTCAGGACCCATACCTTGGTGTGTGTCGGTTCTTGCCTGTGCATGATTATATCGATTAACATTGCCATGGAGTATTATTTTGAGTTCGGCTACCGCAATGCCGATCCCGGACGTATTGCCGCCCAGGTCGTATCAGGGGTCGGCTTTATCGGTGCCGGGACGATTTTAGCAAATCAGAAAGAACGCAGTGTCCGCGGGCTTACGACGGCAGCCGGCATTTGGGCCGTATCGGCTATCGGCCTTGTCGTCGGTGCCGGTTACCTGGTGGTAGCCATCGTAGCGACAGCCCTTATCTTTTTAGTACTGACCGTCTTCGTCCGCTTAGATGCCAGACTGGAAGGGCAGTTCCGGAAAAAATACATCATGCACGTCGTCATGAAAAACAATATCGGCCAAGCTCGTCGATTGGCTAATTTTGTCCGCGACCATCAGCTCCATATTAAAAAGTTTCACAATTACAGTGACGATGAGGCCCCTTTTTCGGAAATAGAGTTGGAATTGACGGCCCTGACCCATCTGGATGCGCCGGAAATCATCAGTGAGCTCTTGGCCGTGAAAGGCATAAAGGAAGCGGATTTTTATGCCGACGACGGTCAGAAAAAAGCCGTTGTCGGCCCTTAGCGATACTGTATACAATATACTTCGTGTGTATACAGTATTTTGCGCCCTTTTCTATATAAAAATAGCCGTTCCGGTGCTATAATGCAGAGCGTTGAAACCTTTAGATGTGCTAAAGGGGTAATGGATAGAGAGCGGGGTTTTTACTATGACGATTATGGCAGCAGCAAGTAGAGAAGGAAAGGTTTTGCGCGACGTCGTATTTTCCGCCAGTGCCGCCGCCCGGGAAGCGGCTGCTCGGTATGGGGAAGAGCGCGTCATTAATGCAGCTATCGGCTGTTATGCCGGTGATGATGAGAAACTGGCCTGTCTGCCTGTTGTAGAAGAACTCTACCGCGCCTTGCCAATGCGCGATTTTATCACCTATGCGCCGCCTTTGGGCTTAGAATCCTACCGTCAGGGGGCTATCGATGAGGCTTTTGAAGACTGCCGTCCGCAAGGGTATGCCGATGCCGTGGCTACGGCCGGCGGTACCGGAGCCATTCACATTGCTATCGCCAACTATTCTGAAGTGGGGGATGTCGTCCTTACGACGAACTGGCGCTGGAATATTTATGATGCCTTGTGCCAGGAAATCGGCCGTCGTCTCCGGCCTTTTTCCATGATTGATTCAGAAGGGCATTTTAATATTTCTGCTTTTTCAGACGCTGTATCACAGGCCTTTGAAAAACAAGACTCGCTGCTGATCATTCTCAACACGCCGGCTAATAACCCGACGGGCTTTGCCTTGGCCGATGAAGAATGGAATCAGGTTCTCGACGTTTGTCGCTTCCATGAAAAGCGCGGAAAACGACTGAGTCTGCTCGTTGACATCGCCTACATTGCCTATGCCGGTGAAAAGAATAAAGTGCGCTCCTTTATGAAGCAGTTCTCGAACCTCCCGGCCCATATCTTTACGATGTTTGCTTTCAGCATGTCAAAGGGCTATACGCTGTATGGTCAGCGGGCCGGCGCTCTTATCGGCGTGTCGTCAAGCAAGGCTGTTATCGATGAATTTGCCGATCTCGGCAAGTATTCAGCCCGGACGGCCTGGTCCAATGTCAACCGGGCGGCTATGACGCTGTTGACGGAAATTCGCGGTGACCGGGATTTGAAAGCCCGCCTCGATGCCGAACGCCTGGCTTTTGCCGATAAGCTTCATCGCCGCGGAGCTATCTTCGTTGAGGAAGCCCGAAGCTGCGGTCTGCAGCACGTTCCTTATCAGGGCGGTTTCTTCATTTCCGTTCCGACAGATCGATCGGCGGCCCTTTGTCAGGCCCTTCAAGATGATCTTATTTTTGCCGTTCCCTTAGCCGAAGGCGTGCGCCTGGGCATTTGCTCCATTGCTGAAAGCAAGATGACGGGGCTGGCAGGGAGAATCAAGAAGGCTGTCGGGGGTCTTGAGGAAATGAATAACCTCTCCATGGTCGGTAAATAATTTTTTACAATAAAAGACAAAAGGATGACCAAAATTTTTGTGTTGGTCATCCTTTTTATTTGCAAAATTCTCTCAGAACCTGTATAATGTAAGTATAAATTTATAATTATATACTATTTATATGAAGTTGTAAAGATTGTGAGTAGAACGGGTAACGGACGGGGTCCTCTCTACAGAGGGCAGCGTTATTGGCACGGCATATGGAACATCGGAGCAACTTTTTTTATTCCATATGGAGCAAAGTTCAAGCATAGGCAGAGGCCCTTGAGCTGCGTGTGACTTTATAAATTGAGAAAGGTGGGACAACTGCTGCTGCCTCTGCAGACATAGATCGGAAGACCGCGTCCGTATAAGGATAGATAAGTCTTTTTACTTCGGGGGAAACAACTGCATATGGAGGATACATCTGCCTTCGTTGCGAACATCTTGTTATAGGACAAAAGCTCTCCTGTATTCTGTGTTTTTAGCAGCAGTGAGCTGCATGGATGGATTGAATCGATTTATGGGTTGTATGTTGGGCGGAGCCGTCGGCGATGCTTTGGGCTTTGTCATTGGTAAAGACGATTTAAAGACGATTCATAAGAAATACGGCCCTTATGGGCTGCGTACGGTTTTAAAGTCGGCTAAGAACGGCAATAAGAGTATCATTTCTGACGATACACAGTTGTCCTTATTTACGGCGGACGGGATGCTTTGGGCCGACCACGACGGACTGGAACCGACGGAAGGCTTGTACCGGTCTTATATGCGCTGGTACTATACGCAGACCGAGCGCATCATCCGCCCGGAACAGGAAAAATGGATGAATCGTCAGTCCCATGAAGTCACACTGGAATATGACATGATGGGGGAACAGGCTTTATTTGCCCGTCGCTCTCCCGGGAAGACCTGTTTGACGGCCTTGGCGTCAGGAAAAAAATTGTCCCGTGATGAAACCATCAACCACAGCAGCGGCAACAGTACGGTCATGCGGGCAGCTCCTATCGGGCTCTTTTATGAAGGCGATCCGGAGAAGGCCTTTTTTGTCGGCTCTCAGGCTGCCAGTCTGACCCACGGCAATCCCAAAGCATTCCTGTCGACAGCGACGATAAGCGCCATCATCGCTTCTTTGGCCGTGGGCAAGGATATCAGTACGGCTCTCGGCGGGGCCCTCCATATTCTGCAGCGTGATCCGGAGGGGACGCGTCTTTTAAAATTGCTCCTGCGATCTATTGATGAAGCCGTTACGGACCGTAATCCCGTCCGGTCTATGAAGAAAATCGGTCTCGGGAAAAAAGCCGATGAGGCTTTGGCTTTGTCCATTTACTGCGTACTCAAGACGGGAACCTTGAAAGAAGCGGTCCTCATGGCCTGCAACCAGGACGGTGACAGCGATACCTGCGGGGCTATCTGCGGGAACATTATGGGAACCATCTTTGGCGATAAGGCTATCCCCAAGAGCTGGAGCTGCAATTTGGAATGCGATGTCCTGATTCGGAGATTGTCGCAGTGCCTTTATGAACACAATCGGCTGCAGCAGGTTGAAGGCGAAGCTGTCAGCCACTGATCCTTCGTCGGAAGTCTTTTTTTCTTGACATTATATGTGCATCCCATATAATGAGATTATTATTCTTGGCGTCGCGATGATGCCGGATCGGGGGAGCGCTTATGATTGAATCCATTGACCGGGCCTTGGCCGTTTTACAGCTCTTTTTAAAAGAAGAGCGGCCCCTCAGTGTAACGCGTATCAGCAAAGTCATGGAACTCCATAAAAGTACGGTAAGCCGTACGCTGGAGACGCTGGAACACCGCGGATTTATTCAAAAGGATGAAGAAACGGGCAAGTACTGGCTTGGACTGCAGGCTTACGCCTTGGGAATGCTGTTTCGCGAAAAGGATAAATTTCATAAGGTGGCCTATCCGTATGCCAAGGCCTTATCCCTGCAATGCAATGAAGGTGTCCATATCACGACCTTTGCCCATAATGGAGCTGCTTATCCGCAGCACATCATCTTGGAAAAGATTAAGTCTCCCAGGACCATCGATACGGCACCGCCTATCGGAGCCGTCCGCCCGGCCTACTGCTCGGCATCGGGCAAGTGTTTGCTGGCCTTTTCAGAGGACTACCGAAAGGCTTATACGGGCTGTACCTTGAAAAAATTTACGGAGTATACCGTTACTGACTGGAAAGAACTCTTGCCGGCATTGGACGAAATCCGCAGTCGCGGCTATGCCATCGAACGGGAAGAAGTCGAGCTCGGCATGGCCTGTGTGGCGGCACCTATCTTTCGCAGCGGTCGCATCATAGCGGCTATCAGTGTTTCCGGACCGGCCGAACGAGTGGCAGATGCGAATCGGGAGACTACGATTCAGGCTGTGGTCAAGACGGCCGGCGATATCAGCCAGGCCTTGGACTGAGGACGGAGTCATTTCCCTTGCGTAAATGTAAAATGCTCTTCGATGTGAATTGTTTGGTATAAAAATCATGCAAAACGGGAATATACTACATGCATTTGCAGAAATAGACTTTTATGGTACAATAGGCATGGATACTACATTCGGGTCACAAGATTGTCTGTTGTGAAATGAAAAAATCTTTCCTTTTCAATTGCAGCAGTGTGGGAACAGCTTGGGATCTTATCCATGATTCGAGGCGAAAAAGAATGCAAACTACAATCAGTATGGCTGCAACGACAGTGCCACGTGTGGCCTACCCATATAAAACGCGCAATGGGGGCGCTACGGTTACCATTTTTGTGCCTTACAATTGCCATAATCATTGTCCTTTTTGTATCAATAAGGCTGAATATGAAGACATGACCGGTTTTTCGGAAGAAGCCATCTGCCGGAGTATTCGCTTGATGGACAGCATTACGCCTTCTTGTGATTTTGTTTTTACAGGAGGAGAACCTTTTGCGGATATGGAATCCCTGCAGCGCATGCTGGACTGCATTCCCATGACACATAAGGTATATATCAACACTACCCTTCCGGTTTTTGAAACACAGACGGAAGACGATATCGTCGCTTTTACACAGCGGAATCGTCATAAAATTACGTGCATCAACGTTTCGCGTCATATGCAGCATTATGTGGAAGAATCGAATGATCCGCTTCTGACGCGATTGGCCGTTCCTTTCCGCATTAACTGCGTCCTGTATAAGAAGTACCCTGTTGATCAGATAAAACCGTATTTAGACCGGTTTATTAAACTCGAAGGCGCGTCGATTCAGTTCCGCTTTGACTATACGGAAACGACGCCGGAAAACTTGTACGAAGAAGAAAATGATCAGATTCTTCACGACTTAAAAAATATTGCCGAGTATACAGGCCTGGATGGCTGCCGTATGCGCTGCGGCTTTCATTTCGATTACCAAGGGATGGAATTGACCTATCATAAGACCCTGCCATACAGCACGGTCATTGAACGGGATGAAAAAGACGGAAAGAACTACGATATTCTCTATGATATCCTGATCAAGCAGAATGGTGCCATTCATTCCGATTGGGATGGGACACCTCTTGATCTTGAAGCTTACCGTAACGTCGTCTTTGAACCGTATGATCTTCGATGGATTCAACCGTCGCGGACGGGGATTGGCAAACATCTGCCTTTCTTGAAGACCGCCTGCGCTGTTTTTCATTAATTGAATAGTTTTGTATGACCAATAAGGGATTGCTGCATCAGCGGCAGTCCCTTTATTTTTGACATTCATGAGGCCGCTGGATGAATACTTTATCTGTTCTTTTCCAGTGGAAATCGGGTATAATAAGGATAGATCAGATTGGCGTAAGGAGGCACTTTTATGGCAGTTACCATTTTAATGGGCAAGGCCGGAAGCGGCAAATCATCCCAATGTTTTAAAGAGCTGCAGGCCTGGGAAGCAGAGGGCGGAAAGGCGATGCTCCTAGTCCCGGACCAGGCGACATACGGCGCTGAACGGCGGTTGGCTGAACACGCTAAAGGGCAGGGCTTTGTGGGAACGCAGGTCGTCGGCTTCTCCCGATTGGCCTACAATGTGTTTCAAGAGCAAGGCCTTTCTCATGCATCGCTGTCCGAGTTGGCTCGGAAGATTATTTTACAGCGCCTGCTCCACAAGGGTGAAAAAGATTTTTCCCTGCTGCAGACGGCTGCCAGACAGCCTAATTTTGCCGATACGGCCGGTCGATTTTTAGGGGAATGCCGCTCTTTCTGCGTATCCCCGGATGCTCTGCGCAAGGCGGCTGAAGCTGTTTCCAGTACGACCTTATCCCATAAGCTCCAGGATATGGCCTTATTATACGATATGTATCAGGCCTTTTTAAGCGACCATTTTGGATCAGCCGACGATACGATGACGCTATTGGCGAAGACCGTCGATAAGGATCCTTTTTTGCAGGGCGCCCGCGTTTGGGTCGATGGCTTCCAATGGTTTACGCCGCAGCAGATGAATATTTTACAACAAATCGAGGCGGTGACCGACCGCTTGACCATTACCTTGACCATCGATGCCGATCACCTTTTGCAGCAGCGGCGGGAAACAGCCCTCTTTCATCGGGCCTATGAGGTATACCGCGATTTACAGCGCCTCTTTCCGCATCTGGAAACGGCTGTCGTTCCGGAACAGCCGCCGAAGGCCTTGACGGCCTTTCAGGAGGATTTCTTTCAAGTGGTTCCGGCGGTACAGTCCCATCCCGTATCGACCCTATCCATTTGGGAATGTCAGGATAAAGACGGTGAAATAGAAAATATCGCTCGGGAAATCCTCCGCCAGTGCCGTAAGGGGCGACGGTTCCGCGATTTTCTTATCCTGGCTCGGTCGAGCGACATGTACCACCATCGGATGGAACGCATCTTTCGACGTTATGGGATTCCCTGTTTCAGCGATTATCGGCGTCCCATGACCAGCCACCCGGCAGCGGAGGCCATTTCGGCACTGCTCAGTGTATTTCGCAGCCGTTGGTCTCATGAAGCCTTGTTCCGCCTGCTTAAAAGCGACCTCTTTCCCATCAGCCGCCGCGATGTCGATGACTTGGAGAACTACTGTCTGGCCTATGGCATACAAGGCTATCATTGGCTGAGCGGAAAGGCGTGGAACTATGGCCGTCGTCATGAAGGCCAGGCGATTATTGAGGAACGAGAAGAAGTTCAGCTCCGGCGGATTCAAGAGATCTGCCAAGCCGTGCGGGATATCTTGATGCCGGCTTGGGAGGCATCTCAGGAGGTACACTGTCTCCGCGATTGGTGTACCTTACTGTACCAATGGCTGCGGACTCTCGGCGTCCCGGCAGCCCTTGCCCGCTGGCAGGAAGACGATGAAGCGGCGGGGCAGACCGAAGCCGGAAAAGAGCATGAACAGGTTTGGAAGAGAATCATGGACTTTCTGACGGAGATCGTCGACTTTTGCGGTGACGATGTGACCGATATCGACGAATTTTCTCAGATTATCGAGGGCGGATTGGCGACACTCAAATTCAGCCTCATCCCGCCGACTTTGGACCATGTGACCCTTACTTCCGTCGAACGCGGGTATACGATGCAGGCACCGGTCGTCTTTTTATGCGGCGTCAACGACGGCATTTTTCCGCAGCACAGCAGTGAAGAGGGCCTGTTCAGTGATAAGGAACGGCGCAGTCTGGCCGATCTCGGCATCGTTCTCGGACCGGGAAGCCGGTTTCGTTCCTTCCAGGAACGGTTCCTGTTCTATTTGGCAGCGACCCGGGCCCGTGAAAGCTTCGTTCTTTCCTATATGACAGCCGACGATGACGGCAGTGCCGTGGAAAAATCGTCATGGATTTATCAACTCTGTGATAAGGGATATGTAGAAGACATTCTTCGTGGGGATGACTCGATGGATTTTTCTCGGGAGGAAAAGCCTGTCCTGGCCCTGCCGGCAGGCCTTCATTACTTGCCGGGTCAATTGAGGCCAATCTTGGAAGGGCAGGCTGTCGACGATACATGGTGGGCTCTTTACGATTGGGCTTTCAGGCATGGCTGGCGCCATCAGGCCGTACGGGCCGTCCAGGGACTCTTCCATACGAACTTACCGGTGACACTGCCGGCTAACCTCGTACGCTGCTTATTTGCACCGGACGGTGTTTTGCGCGGGTCGGTTACGAAATTTGAACAGTATCGGAACTGCCCTTTTGCGTATTTTTCTCGCTATGGACTTAATCTTGAAGAACGGCGGCGCTATCAGTTTGCCGCCCCGGACCTGGGGATGCTCGTCCATGGGGCGCTGCGAATTATCGGTGAAAAACTGCTTCGAGAAAAGAAGCAGTGGCAGGACATTCCCGACGACGAGGTGCCGGCTATTTGCCGCCAGGCGACGGATGAGCTGGCACCGCAGGTTCAGCACGACATTCTCATGTCGAACGCTTATTTTTCGCAGATTAAGGAACGACTCATTCAAACCCTGACCCGCACGGTCCGCCGTCTCTGTGCTTTCAGTGCGGCTTCGGGATTCCGGATGACGGGCTTGGAAAAATCCTTTGGCCGTCCCGGAAGCCCTTGGGAAGCCCTTCATTTTACCTTGAAAAATGGCCTCGATGTCGTCGTTACCGGTCAAATCGACCGCATCGATATGCTGCGCCGCGACGACCGTACCTATGTCGTCGTCATAGACTATAAATCGGGGCGGAAACAGCTTGATATCAGTCAAATTTTTATGGGTCTGGAGCTGCAGCTGTTGACCTATATGTTCGTCGCCCTGCTCAATATCGGAGACGGTGCCGTTCCGGCAGCCGTGCTCTACTGCTACGTCCGCAATGACAAAGTGTCGTTGTCGTATCGTATCGATGAGGCCGATAAAAAGAAGGCGTACGATGCCAAGGGCAAGTTGACCGGGTTTTATTTGAACGACGGTGACGTCATGAAGCAGTTGGACCGCTCTATGGAAGGCTTTTCGGACTTTTTGAACTTACGATTGAAGAAAGACGGCACTTTGAGTGAACAGTCGAAAACGATTTACGACGAAGCCGGTTGGAGCCACCTCCTGACTTGGGCTTCACAGAAGCTTCAGGATTTGGCCGGCGGCATCGGTGATGGCGATATTTCCATTCATCCGGTCATGCTGAAGCAGCAGACACCGTGTCAGTACTGTCCGTATCGAGCTGTCTGCCGATTCGACCTTTCGATGGCCGGTAATACCTACGATGCAGCCGGCAAGGAAGATACGGATGATATGATACGGACTATTTTTGACAGAGGAGATGACGACCATGGCGTGGACTAATGAACAGCAGGCGGCCATTGACAGCCGAAAACAAACCTTGCTCCTGTCGGCTGCGGCCGGCTCGGGGAAGACGGCTGTCCTGGTCGAGCGTATGATTCGCCGCCTGTTGGATAAGACCTATCCCATTGACATTACGGAACTGTTGGTCGTTACCTTTACCAACGCCGCTGCGGCTGAAATGAGGGACCGTGTCGGACAAGCGCTGATGAAAGCTTTGTCCGAGACGAAGGATCCGCGAATCGAACGGCAGTTGGCCTTATTGCCGTCGGCGCATATTTCGACCCTCCATTCCTTCTGCCAGTACGTCATTCGCAAATATTTCTATACTATCGATTTGGACCCGACCTTTTCCATTGCCGGTCAGGAAGAATTGAACCTCCTGCGCCGCCAAGTACTATCGGACGTCTTTTTGTCTTACTACGAAGACGAGGACCGGGCGGCCATTCTCTATCCCTTGGCCGATATGTTCGGCAGTGACCGCGGCGATGACGTCCTGATGGATACGGTAAGCCGCATGTATACCTATGCCCGGAGTCTGGCTTGGCCGGAACACTGGCTGAAAGCGTCGGCACTGGCTTATGAAACCGGCCCTGATACGAGCATCGATGACCTTCCCTGGGTACAGCCGGTAAAAGATTTTGTGCAGCGAGTTCTAAAAAAGGATATCTCCTTTTATGAACGCGCCTTGTATCACCTGGGCCAACGAGATGCTTTTTCGGCGGCTTATGACCAGTTTTCCGCGGAGCAGGAGGCCCTAAAAACAGCTGTCGGCGAAAGTCGTTGGGACGATTTGAGAGGTCGTATCAATGCCGTTGAATTTTCCCGATTAAAGACGCTGCGCGGCTTATCTGACGACGATAAGGCCATTTGGGAGCAGTGTAAGGCCTTGCGGGACAGCGTCAAGAAAGATGTTACGAAAACACTTCAGCCCGTCTATTTTTCGGTATCTTCTGAAGACTGGCTGGACGGAATCCGAGCCATGAAGCCGATCATGGATGGGCTGGTTACGCTGACTTTGGATTTTGCCAAAGCCTTTTCGGAGGCGAAACGGGACAAGGGATGGCTCGATTTCAGTGATCTTGAGCACCTGTGTTTAAAAATCCTCCTCAGTCCCGAAGCGACGCCGGATAATCCTCTGCGCTCGGCGGCAGCCGAAGAATTGCGCAGTCAGTATGAAGAAGTCCTCATTGACGAGTATCAGGATACGAATGGCGTACAGGAATTGATTGCTCGCCTCGTCTCATCCGACGACAATCGTTTTATGGTAGGTGATATCAAGCAGAGCATCTATCGCTTCCGCTTGGCCGATCCGACACTGTTCATGGATAAATACCGCACCTTCAGCCGCGATGCCGAGGCCCGCCAGCGCTGCATCGACTTGGGTCGGAACTTTCGCAGTGTCCCCCTCGTTCTCGATGCGGTAAACGATGTCTTTTCCAGAGCTATGACGATGGATGCAGCCGGCATGGATTATGGTGAAAGAGAGAAGCTCTATGCCGGGCGGACGGCGCCGGAAGATTCGTCTTGGCTGGGCGGCCCGACGGAAGTCGATGTAGTCGATACGTCCGGTGACAATGAAGGACTGACTGCCTTTGAACAGGAAGCTCGTTTTGTGGCTTCCCGTATCTGTGAACTCTTGGAAAGCGGCAAGATGGCGGCCCGAAAAGACGGGACCTTAGAGCCCTTATCATATCGCCATATCGTCATCCTCGTCCGGTCGATGAAAAATAAAGCCGATAAATTGATCGAGGCCCTTCAGGAACGGGGCATCCCGTCATATGCCGAGCAGCGAGGCGGCTATTTCGCCGCTGTTGAAGTCCAGGTCATGCTGGCTCTTTTACGTTGTATCGATAATCCGGAGCAGGATTTGCCCATGGCCGCCGTTTTGCGTTCGCCCCTGGTCGGCCTCGATGAGACGGCCTTAGCCGAACTGCGCCTTATAGGCGACGAGACGTTGTGGCAGAATTTGCCGGTCTTTTCCGACTCCCTGGACGCGGCGGATCCTTTGAAAGAAGATATTGACGACTTTATCATGCATTTTGAGGAATGGCGCACTTACAGTCGCCGCCAGGGCGTTGCCGAACTTATTCAGCGGCTCTATGCCGATACGGCTTATGTCGACTTCGTCGGTGCTATGCCCGGTGGTGACCTTCGTCAGGCCAACCTGAAGGCGCTCTATGACCGGGCACAGCAATATGAAGATGCCGGATTCCGCGGCCTTTTCCGCTATTTGCAGCTCATCGATAAGATGATGGAAGACGGCCTCGACCTGGCTCCGGCTAAGGTGGTCAGTGAAAAAGAAGACGTCGTCCGCATCATGAGTATTCATCAGAGCAAGGGCCTCGAATTTCCCGTCGTCATCGTCGCCGATATGGGAAAAGAATTCAACCGCAAGGATCTGCAGGAACCGATTCTCTTCCACAATGAGTTGGGAATCGGCCTTAAGCAGTATGATTCGGCGTGGCGAATGTTTTATCCGACCCTCATTTGGAGCGGCATTGAAGCGAAACTTCGCTGGGAAGGGACGGCTGAAGAAGAACGGGTACTCTATGTAGCCATGACCCGGGCCCGGGATCAGCTGATCCTCATTGGACATGATTCTAAAGCAGCCGATCATTGGGCACGCTGGGCGGATGGACTCGATCCGGCTCAGGGCAATTCGTACTTTGATTGGGTCATGCCTACGGTGGCGGCCTATTTTGGAAACCAGGTCAATGCTGAAACGATCCGCGCCGGGGCGTTTTGGCAAGGGGACCGCTGGCAGCTTCGCATCGCCTCTTCGGAATCGGCTCCCGGTCTGACGGAGGAAGTCCTGGCCGGTGAGCCTCGGTTAGAGGCCTTGCGCCGTGGGGATATGACCGATACGCCCATTCCAGACTGGCTCGATCGTCAGTTGTCCTGGCAGTACGCCTTCCCCAAGGCCGTTACGACAGCGGCTAAGTTTTCTGTATCCGAAGTAAAGCGCAGGTATCATGAGCTGCAGAGTGAAGAACTGGCTGACGAGAAGGGGTTGGCCCTCTCACCGGCTGCGATTCTTCCACCGGAATCTGAAGACCGGAGCCCCTTCGACGAACTGCCGCCATGGCTGACAGAGGGAGACGACGGTGTCAGCGGAGCTCAGCGCGGGACGGCACTTCACAAAGCTATGCAGTATATTACGCCGGCTGCCGATCATACAGAAGGGTCGCTCCGCCGGGAATTGTCGGCCTTTGTTCAACGAGGGATCCTCAGTCCGGAAGAAGATTCGCTGATATATGTTCCGGTCGTAGCTGCTTTTTGGCGGTCCTCTCTGGGACGACGGATGGCGGCTTCGCCGGAGCTGCATCGTGAATACCCCTTTACGGTCCTGTTGGCCGGAGGTCCCTTGCCGGAAATTGAAGGGGGAGAACGCTTTTTGATTCAAGGCGTCATCGACTGTTTATTCCGTGAAGACGACGGCTGGGTTCTCGTCGACTATAAGTCGGATCGGTTGGAACAAGATGATGATTTTAAGGAGCGGTATGCCGTACAGCTGACTTTGTACAAACAGGCTGTTGAGCAGATTACAGGGATTCCCGTTCGGGAAACCTATATTTATAGTTTTCATTTACAGCGTGAAATTATGATGTAAAAGGAGGTTTTCTCATGGGTGTTTTTGATGTTGTCGGGCCGGTTATGATTGGTCCCTCCAGTTCCCACACGGCAGGGGCGGCCCGCATCGGGCTCATGGCCCGAGAGATTTTGAAAGACGAACCGAAAAAAGCCGTCATCACCGTCTACGGTTCATTTGCTAAAACGTATAAGGGCCATGGTACCGACCGGGCTCTGGTCGCCGGCCTGCTCGGTTTTTCTGCGGATGATGTCCGCCTGAGGACGTCCTTCAGCTTGGCTGAAGAAGCGGGGCTCGAAATCGATTTTCATCGTTCTGATGCTGAAGTCCACCATCCCAATACGGTGCGCATTGCCATGACCGGGGCTTCGGGAAGGCAGGTTGAAGTCCTCGGCGTGTCTCTCGGCGGCGGTAAAATTGAAATCCGTGAAATCAACAGAGCCGAGGTGGCCTTAAATGGGGAAGAGCATACACTGATTACGGTTCATCGCGACCAGCCGGGCATCATCGCCCAAGCGACGACGGTCCTGGCTATCGGTCATATCAACGTATCGAATATGCGTGTATTTCGCAGCGCTAAAAATGCAACGGCCGTCATGATCGTCTGTACGGACAGTGCCGTGCCGCCGGAAATCGTTCATATGATTGAAAATATTACGGCCATTGAAAGCGTCGTGACCCTGCGTCCTATTTAGGAGGAATAAAATGTATAAATATGAATACAATAGCCTTCATGACCTGCTGACTCTGGCCGAAAAAGAAGGAACGACCTTGGCCGATATCGTCGTCCGCCATGAAGTAGAGTCATCGGAAGTTTCAGAAGAAAAAGTACGAGCTATGATGGACAGCCGCCTCGATGTTTTTCAGGAGTCTATCGATGCCGGTATGAATGACCCGGGAAAATCGGTCAGCGGCCTCGTCGGCGGCGATGCCCATAAATTGGCCGAGAGCACGCCGACGCTCTTAGGGGCGCTGGCCCATAAGGCGGCCATCTACGCCTTGGCGGTCAGTGAAGCGAACGCTAAGATGTTTAAAATTGTCGCCTGCCCGACGGCCGGGTCCTGTGGTATCGTTCCGGCCGTTATGATGGCCGAAGCCGAAACACTGAATATTTCCCGAGACGCCATGGTAGACGCCTTGTTTATTGCATCGGGCATCGGTGCCGTCGTGTCTCACAATGCCACCGTTGCCGGCGCCGTCGGCGGCTGTCAGGCTGAATGTGGTACGGCAGCCGCTATGGCAGCCGCAGCGGCTGCATCCATGGCCGGCGGCAGCAACGATACGATCTTACAGGCCTTCGCCCTGTGCCTGAAAAATACTTTGGGTTTGGCCTGTGATCCCGTGGCCGGATTAGTGGAAGTACCCTGCGTCAAGCGAAATGCCGTCTTTGCCGTTGAAGCACTGGCAGCCGCCGAAATGGCGCTGGCCGGCATTAAGAGCGTTATCCCGCCGGATGAAGTTATTACGGCCATGGCCGAAATCGGCCGCATCATGCCGGTTGCATTAAAAGAAACGTCTGATGGGGGGCTCGCTCGGACGGAAACCGGAAAGGCCATTGCTGCACGGCTGGAAAAGGCAATGGAAGCATAAAAAACGCTTTCAGGGAGATTCGGGCCATGAAAAAAGACTGCCCATAGGCAGTCTTTCCGGCTCTTCCTGTACTACTCTTTTTCCCTTATCTCTGCTCGGTTTTGTGCGAGTGCCGGCTGTCCCTCGAGACGGCGGTAAATCATTCGGCATAGGCTGGCAGAAATGGGAGCATCCTTAGGCTGACAGGTAAATTCAACGATCAATTCAGCTTCGAAACGATTCAGTTCTACCCAGCGTACCTTCAATGTAAGTCATCCCTTTGCGGTTAATATAGTTCGGTTCGTTACTTCCTATTTTACTATACCGCCCGGCCTTTTACAAGACAGTTTGCGGCCCTCTGAGTTGACAATTTTGAGGTTTGTTGCTATGATATATCCCGTCAATTGAACAGGCGATACGGTCCGCAGGGAATCTCTCCGACAAGGAGGCTGGCGACTCTGAAACGGTTATCGTCATAATCGTGAAAGAGGGGGCTTCGCATTTGCGCCGCCCCTTTTTTGATTGCCAAAAGACGGAATATTTATGTTATAATGAAGTTGAGTATAACGCAAAGGGGGGAGATTCCATGAATACCTTACCGTTACAGACAGCCTGTCGGCCTCGCTTTTTTTCCTTAACGGATACAAAAAAGATTAAAGGGCCGCACCATGAATACGGACAGGCCGTCCAACAGTATTTCCACCGCCTTTTTCCTCACCGCCGCTGGCAGGTTTTTCGAGATCCCATTGGAACACCGCTGTCCGTCGATGTAGAAATCCTGTATCCGACGGAGGAAGAGCCTTTTTACCTGCTTCATACCATGGGCATGAGTGCGGCGCCCATGCGCTATCCGTCAGGTACCTTTGCGGCGGCGAACGAAAGTTACAGTGAATTGTGTCTCATCCTGCCGGCTCGCTGGCCTTTTCGGCGAGAGCGGGGTCTGTCACTGAATGATAAGGCGGCCTGGCCGATTTGGCTGCTCATGGAATTGGGACGATTCCCCCATGCTCACGATGTGTGGATGGGATATGGCTTTTTGCTGCCCAATCGGGAAAAACCAGAGTCTTTTGCTGAAGATACGGCCTTGTCCGGCGTCGTCATCGTTCAGTTTGAAGGACAGCTGGGAGGTGTGAAGATGCCCGACGGGACGGCAGTGGAACTTCTCATGCCTATCCTTTTATATAAAGAGGAAATGGATCTGTGCAGCGATATTGGCATTGACAGCTTGGTCGATGCGGTTCTCGATGAATGCGGCGGTTCTTTCCTGCTCAATAAAGACCGGCCGAATATCGCCCTCGAGGACGATACGGGGCCTTAAAGAAAGGTGGATGGACGATTGTGATTACCAGTACGACGACGCTCGTTCCGGATAGTCCGGCTGCTGCCTATGATGCCTATCGTCAGGCTGCGTCCGCTGTTTTTTTGGCGGGAACGCAAGGGTTGAAATATAGAAAAGAGCATTATGAGTTGGCCGTTGATTTATCGAAGGCCGGGCTCAGCTACATTGAAGAGGAAGGCGATGAAATCGATATCGGCGCGATGACGCCCTTATGGCAGATTAAGATTTCCCCGGTTATTCAGAAATTGGCCGGTGGAGCCGTCAGCCGTGCCATCAGTGATATTGCCGATAAAGATATTCAGCGCTACGGAACTCTGGGCGGCGTTATTTCAGGGAAAGGTGCTTTTTCCGTGCTGCTGCCGATTCTCCTGTCGCTGCACGTCGACGTGCTGCTCCAGGATAAGGGGCGCATGAGTTTGGAAGATTACCTGCAGTGCCCTCCCATGGGCGAATTGGTTACGGGTATTTCCATTGCCCGGGAAGAAGTGTATACTGCTTATAAGGCCTATCGTCGGCTGCCATCGGACGAACCTTATTTGGTCGGAGCGGCGTCACTTCGGGATGATTCATGGCGCATCGTCGTCGGCGGCCGTCCCGGGGCAGCTGCCATTGCCCGGTCGGCCAGTGATGAATTGACGGAAAAGGGCATGGCCGTGAAGGAAAATGTGGCCCACTTAGCCAGTGAAGAACTGGATTTTGGGAATTTCGGTACCTGCTCGGAAGCGGAACGGCGGAGTTTGACGATTGAAATGGTTCGCAGTCTTATTAAAGCGGCTTCGAAGGGATACAGCCGTCATATTGCAAATTAGGCGTATAAAAGGGGGTTCATTCATGTTTAAAGATAATCGTTGGCGGCGTATGCTGCAGCCTGGAATTACGGCCATTGTAGGCGCCGGCGGAAAGACGACGGTATTAGAGCGTCTCGGCACGTATGGCCACGGAGGCCATTTGCCTATGATGGTCAGCAGTATCGTTCCCATGGACAGCATGCGCGTCGATAATGTCGAGCCGTTTGACGTCATCTGCACGGAAGATGTGGAAAAGGGCGAAGCTTTTTGTGCCGAACGAATCGCAGCCGGACACGTGCCGGCTTGGTTTTCCGGTCTCGATGACCAGGACTGCTATATCGGCCTTAATCCTAAGGTCATCGATGAAATCAAACAACGTCATCCGGCTTGGTATATTCTTATCGAAGGAGATGCCGGTCGTGATAAATGGCTCAAGGCACCCTTGGCTGACGATATCCCCCTGCCTGAAAGCTGCGATACGGTCATCGGTGTCCTCAACCTGCAAATGTTAGGCAATGTCATCAGCGGTGAAAAAATAGAGGGAGTCGAAACGGCGGCGGCTATCATGGGACGTCCTTGCGGTGCTGTTATTACGCCGGCCATGTTGGCTAAGCTCATCCAGCATCCGCGCGGCTTGTTCCGCGGTACGCGCTGCACGCGCATCCTTTTCTGCACGGGTTATAATTCTGTCCAGCATCGCATGACGGAAGCGCTCCTCGACGATCTTGAAGACTTCGACCTTACGGCCAGTGTCCTGGCTGACGGCTATCGAGAAACCTGCACGATACGGCAGTATATTAATTATGATAATGTAAGAAAGAAACGGATGTAGTACGAATGAAACAAACAGGAAGATTATTTTTTGGATGTATTTTGTGCGCTGCCCTGGTAACCTTGGGCTTTCTATTGAATGTCGACCGCGATGAAGTCATTGCTGCGGCGGAAGAGAGCCACGTCCCACCGGTGAAGGAAGTTTTTTCTGCTAAGCCCGATGTGGCCTTCGTCGGCGACGATTTTTCTCTGCCTGCTGTGGATAATGATAAACCGGTTTATGATAAATATACGACTCGTCAGCGTCAGGAAAAAGGCCTTCCTACGACGTATGGCGGGGTACGGGATTACTATTACGGCGACAACGTCGTGTACCTGACTTTCGACGACGGACCGAATGATAAGAATACGCCGCGGATTTTGGAAATCCTGAAAAAAGAAAATATAAAGGCCACATTTTTCTTGACTGGTCAGAACGTCGTCCGCTATCCCGACGTGGTCAAGCAGATTTATCAATCCGGCAATGCCATGGGGCTTCACTCCTATACCCATGATTATAAAAAAATATACCAATCGCCTAAGGCGTACATCGGTGAAATGATGGAGACCGAAGAGGCAATTTATAATATCATCGGCGTCCGGCCGATTATTTCCCGGGCACCGGGCGGAACAAAAGGGCACTTTACCGATGCTTTTTGGCCGGCTATTGAAGAGCTCGGCTACGTCGAAGTTGGTTGGAATGCCTTGACCGGTGATGCCGACGGTACCGGAAAGTCTGCCGGAAAGGCCGTTGAGAATATTAAACAGCAGCTCGAACTGCGGCCGTACCTTCACCGCCATCTGGTTATTCTCATGCATGATGCCTCAGGCCACGGCGCGACGGTCGACGCCTTGCCGGCGATTATTAAACTCCTGAAAGAGCGCGGCTACACATTCCGTGTCGTCACGACGGCCATTCCGCCATCGTGGTAAAAGCATACGAAGTATGTGTATAAAGTATGTAAAATATCGGCTAGTTAAACGATTATCTACAAGGATTCTCATATCTATACAGAGAATCCTTGTTTTTTTAGCCTTGACAACTATCTCGTTGAGGTATACAATGACGACAACGAATTTTTAAATGAGGAGATCATTATGAACATGCCATGCTTACGTCAGGCAATTGAATACGTCTTTACTTATTTTGGCTGGGGCTACCTGTATTTTAGCGCTGGCTATTTTTGGTGCGACGAATTCAATACGACCGATGTAGACATGAGGAGACTTCTATCTGTTCCCTTGAAGCCGGCTTTAGCCGGATAAGAAAGGCACGAGGGACAGGCGAGAAATAAAGGCTTTTTGAAGCAGGCTCATGGGAGCCTGCTTTTTTTATTTGAAAGGGAGGAGACACGACAATGATTATTGTGTTGAAAGCAAATGCGACAAAAGAAGAAGTAAAACCATTGATTGACAGCCTCAAAGCCAAGGGGATGCAGATTGACATCAGTAAAGGTACCCGCCAGACCGTCATGGGCCTTGTCGGAAACACCGGTGTCATCGATGTCGAACGGGTGCAAAGCTATGAATTTGTTGATAAAGTCATGCGTGTCGAAGTCCCTTATAAACGAGCCAGCCGTGCCTTTCATCCTCAGGATTCGGTCATTCCTGTCGGCAGCAGCGGCGTTTCTATCGGCGGTAAAAAATTAGCCGTCATTGCCGGCCCCTGCTCCATTGAAACACCGGAGCAGATTGAAGGTGTCGCCTGTGACGTCGCAAAATCCGGGGCGGCGGTTCTTCGCGGCGGAGCTTTTAAACCGCGGACGTCGCCGTACTCCTTCCAGGGGCTTGGCAATAAAGGTCTCGATATGCTGCGTGAGGCCGGCCGCAAGGCAAAACTTCCGGTCATCACGGAAATCATGTCGGCCGATAAATTGCCGGTCTTTCTCGAAGACGGCGTCGATATCATCCAAATCGGGGCTCGCAACATGCAGAATTTCGACCTCCTCCGAGAAGTTGGCAAGACGAGAAAGCCTGTCTTATTAAAAAGAGGCCTCTGCGCGACTATCGAAGAATGGCTCATGTCGGCGGAATACATCATGGCTGAAGGCAACCGCAACGTCATCCTCTGTGAACGGGGCATTCGGACTTTTGAGACATACACTCGTAATACCCTCGATTTAAGCGCTGTCCTTGCCGTTAAACGGCAAAGTCATTTGCCCATCGTCGTCGATCCCAGTCACGCGACGGGAAAACGCTGGATGGTCGCCGATTTAGCCAGAGCCGCCGTGGCTGCCGGTGCCGATGGGCTGATGATTGAAGTACATAATAATCCCGACAAGGCGTTGTGTGACGGTGCGCAGTCGATTACACCGGCCATGTTTACGGAGCTCATGGATTCGCTTCGTAAATTAGCGCCCATTGTCGGACGAGAATTATAAGGAAAGCTGGGTGTGTAATGGATACGGAAGCTAGTGGTTTTAATACGAATGAGACGGTAGCCATCATCGGCTTGGGGCTCATGGGCGGTTCTTTCGCCCGCGGCCTGCGGCGCATCGGAGTAAAGCATATCATCGCCGTCGATCCCGATGAAAAGTCCCTTCGACAGGCCAAGCAGGAAGGGATGGTCGATGAGGTATATACGACGGGCAGTGCCGCTTTGAAACGAGCCGGGATGATTATTTTCTGCACGGCGTCGGCAGTCATGATTCGTTTTTTGGCAGAACATAAAGCCTTCTTTGCTCCTGGGGCCATCGTAACCGACGTGGCCGGCATTAAAGGCGGTACAGCCGAAGCCATTAAGGCTCTTCTCCCGGAGGGCGTCGACTTCATCCCCGGTCATCCCATGGCCGGTCGGGAAGGGAAGGGCTATGCCATGGCCAGTGCCGACATTTTTAACAATGCGAATTATATCCTCGTACCGATGCCGGAAAATCAGGAAAATCACATTCTGGCCGTTACCAGTATGGCCATGGCTCTGGGATGCGCTCATGTCGTTCGCGTATCGCCGGAAAAACACGATCGCTTCATTGCTTATACCAGCTGCCTGCCCCATGTCTTGGCGACGGCCCTGGTCAACAGTGAATCGATGGATACGATGCCCAAATACTTTGTGGCCGGCAGTTTTCGAGACGGCACCCGCGTAGCCGACATCAATGCCGCTTTGTGGACCAGCCTGTTCTTAGCCAATAAAGAGAATCTCGTACATGAAATCGATTGCTTCCGTAAGGTCTTAAATGATTTTGCAGCCATGCTCTCTGATGAAGATGCCGAAGGGATGAGCCGATTTTTACAGCAAGCCGCTGCGCGGAGAAGGGACTTAGTTTATGAAACACATTCACGTTGAATTAGGTAAAGATTCATATGATATCCATATTGAAAATGGACTGCTTGACCGGGCCGGTGACTATATTCGCAGCTTGACCAAGTCGCAGACCTTAGCCGTCATTACCGACTCCCATGTCGATGCCCTCTATGGACCGCGGTTGGAGGATTCCCTGAAGTCGGCAGGATTTCGGGTTCATCGACTGGTCTTCCCGGCCGGAGAAGAGCATAAATGTGCAGAATCCCTTCTCGCCTTATACCAGTCCCTGTCCGATTCGGGAATTACCCGCAGCGACTATGTCATCGCCTTTGGCGGCGGGGTCGTCGGTGATTTGGGCGGTTTTGCCGCAGCGACCTTCTTGCGGGGCATCCCCTTTATTCAAATTCCGACAACCATCATTTCCCAGGTCGACAGCAGCGTCGGCGGAAAAGTCGGCATCGACTTGCCGAGCGGCAAGAACCAGGCCGGTAATTTTTATCAGCCCAAGGGCGTTCTCATCGACCCGACATTGCTGCAGACCCTGCCAAAACGATTTATCCACGACGGCATGGGGGAAGTCATTAAATACGGCTGTATCCGTGATTTGGAACTCTTCGAACTCTTGGAAAATCTTGACGATGAACGGATATTCAATCACTGGGAAGAAATCATCGAACGCTGCTGCAAGAGTAAAGCCGATCTTGTCGAACGAGATGTCCTCGACATGGGGGAACGGATGATCTTAAACTTCGGCCACACCCTTGGTCATGCCATCGAAGGCTGTTATGGCTTTGGCAGCTATACCCACGGGGAAGGCGTTGCCGCCGGCATGTCGATGCTGACCGGCGTCACCGAAGGGATGGGCCTTACGAAAGACGGCACGACGGCACGGCTTCGAAAGCTTCTTAGCCGCTACGGCCTGCCCGTCGACGTCGATGCCTCGGCAGAAGACCTCATCCCCTATATCAGTAATGACAAGAAGATGAGGGGCAATCACATGACGCTTATCATTTTGAAAGAAATCGGCAAGGGACGCCTGCTGCCCATCGAGGCAGAGGAATTGCCGAAATACATCCGAAAGAAGGTCGCTCCATGAATGTAACCATTAAACCACAGGCCCTGCAGGGGACGGTAGAAGCGCCGTCTTCGAAGAGCATCGGTCACCGCGACCTCATTTGCGCAGCCCTGGCAGACGGCGAAAGCCTCGTTGACAACATCTCCCTATCGCAGGACATCGAGGCGACTTGCCATATCCTGAACGCCTTAGGCGCCGAGATTACACCGGTTCCTTCGGTTCATCCCGGAAGATCGGCTTATCGCGTAAAAGGGGGATTGCAGCAACAGTCCGGGACCTTAGCTGTCGATGCCAACGAGTCGGGGTCGACCCTGCGGTTCCTCGTTCCCGTCGCCATGGTAAGCGGCAATCGCTGCACCTTTTCCGGAAGAGGCCGGCTGGCAAAAAGGCCATTGACTCCGTATTATCAACTCTTTGATGAAAAAGGCCTCGCCTATGATACGACAGACGGCGGCCTGCCTTTGACGGTAGAAGGCCGTTTTACAGCCGGGACCTACGCGCTGCGAGGGGATGTGAGCTCTCAGTTCTTTACGGGACTGCTCATGACCCTGCCCCTTCTCGACGGTGATTCGCACCTTCGCAGCACGACGCCCCTCGAATCGGCAAGTTATGTCGACATGACCATCGACTGCCTGAGTCAGCACGGCGTCGTCATCGATAAAGAATGGGACGGTTCGTATCGTGTTGCCGGCAATCAGTCTTATCAGCCGGGCACCTACACGGTCGAAGGGGACTACTCCCAGGCCGCCTTTTGGCTATCCGCAGGGACTCTGGGAAGGGCTGTCTGCTGTACCGGCCTTCGTCAAAACTCCTCTCAGGGCGACGAAGTCATCGTATCCCTCATCCGCGACATGGGCGGCCAAATTGAAGGTAAGACGGAATTGACGGCCTGCCCGTCGGACCTTGTCGGTCGAGTCATTGACGTGAAGGACTGCCCGGATCTGGTGCCGGTCCTGACCGTACTGGCCTCTTGTGCCAAGGGGATTACCCGCATTGTTCACGCCGGCCGGGTACGTCTTAAAGAATGCGACCGCCTGCACGCCATGGCGACGGAGCTTAACAAAATCGGCGGCGACGTCGAAGAAGAAGCGGAAGGACTCATTATTCACGGCGTCGACGGCTTTACGGGGGGGACTGTCAGCGGCTGGAACGATCACCGCATCGCCATGGCCTTGGCTGTCGCCTCACAGCGCTGCCGTCAGCCCCTGCGAATTGAAGGCGCCGACTGCGTCCGTAAATCCTACCCCGACTTCTGGCAGGATTTCAAGAAGCTGGGCGGTATCATTGAAAAGGAGGAAGGATAAGATGAATACCTTTGGACAGACCATCGGCCTTACGATTTTCGGGGAATCCCATGGCGCCTCCATCGGCGCCGTACTGGACGGCCTTCCGGCCGGAATGGCCATCGACTGGGATGCCGTCAGGCAGGAAATGGCCAGGCGGGCACCGGGAAAGAATAAGCTGTCGACGACGCGGTCGGAAAAAGACGCCTTTGAAATTCAGAGCGGATTTTTTAACGGCCATACGACGGGGACACCCCTGTGCGCTATGATCCGCAACGGCGATCAGCACTCGCGGGATTACGATCAGCTGCGCCATATCATGCGGCCCGGCCATGCCGATTACTCCGGTAAGATCCGCTATGGCGGCTTTAACGACTACCGCGGCGGCGGCCATTTTTCCGGTCGTCTGACGGCTCCCTTGGTCTTTGCCGGTGCCATCGCCTCTCAGATGTTGGCAAGTAAAGGCGTCGTCATCGGATCTCATATCCTTCGAGTGGCGGACGTCACCGACAGGAACTTTTCCCCTCTCGGTGAATCGGCAGAAACCTTGCAGGCCTTAAAAGGAGAGACCCTTCCCGTCCTCGATAAGGAAAAGGCGGTGAAGATGGAAGAACGCATCTTAGCCGCAAAAAATGACCTCGACTCCGTTGGCGGCGTCATCGAATGCATGGTTACGGGTCTTCCGGCGGGCCTTGGCGATCCCTTTTTCGACTCCGTCGAAAGCTGCCTCAGTCATATGATGTTTTCCGTGCCTGCCGTAAAGGGCATCGAATTCGGCGACGGCTTTTCTTTGACCGGCCTTCGGGGCTCAGAGGCCAACGATGCCTTCTATTACGATGAGGGCGTCGTAAAAACGAAGACCAATCACAACGGCGGCATCAACGGCGGCATTACCAACGGCATGCCCCTCGTATTCCGCCTGGCCGTCAAGCCGACGTCGTCCATCAGTCAGACTCAGGACACGATTGATACGGATACGCAGGAAAATTGCCAACTGGTCATCAAGGGGCGCCACGATCCGTGCATCGTCCAACGGGCCGTTCCCGTTATCGAAGCGGCAGCGGCTTGGGCCATCCTCGACGTTTGGCTGTCGACGAAAGGGCGGTGCCTGTAATGGATGAGCCTGGAGAGAATAAACTGAGCATCGCCTGTTTTGGCCGGCCCGGCTCATATACCGATGAGGCTATGGGCCTCTACTTCGAGGGCCGGGACTTTACGGCGACATACTTTCCTCATTTTGAAGACGTCATCCAAGCCGTCGCTTCCCGAAAAATCCGATACGGCGTCTTGCCGATTGAAAATTCATCGACCGGCGGAATCACCGATGTCTATGATTTCATCCATCGGTATGACTGCTGTATCGTCGGGGAAAAATATGTCAAGATAGACCATTGCCTGCTAGGCCTGCCGGGGGCAGAGATTGACAATATTCGTGACGTCTATTCCCATATTCAAGGACTGAATCAGTGCCGGGACTATCTGAAACATTACCCAAAGTGGCAGCTTCACCCTTATTTCAGCACGTCGGAGAGCGCCGAAAAGGTCCGGGATATGAAAAATCCCCACATCGGGGCCATTGCCAATAAGACCGCCGCCGAGCTGTATAAGTTGGACGTACTGGCGGAATCGATCAATGACAACACGCAAAACTATACGCGGTTTTTTATCATTACGGCTGACCGGGAAGAAGTCTCGGACGCGGATAAAATCACGTTGGTCCTGACGACGCAGCATCGCCCCGGTGCCTTGTATCACGTCTTGGGCTACTTTTTCTACAACGGCATGAATATGACGCACTTAGAGTCGCGTCCCCTGAAAGGGCGGCCATTTGAATACTTTTTCCATATCGATGTCATGGGAAATCTCAGCGATCCGGCAACGGACCGGGTACTGCATAATCTGGCAGAACACTGCAACTACTTTAAAATTCTAGGCAACTACGTATCCGACCGAGGAGGGATATAGATGAAGTTAGGCGTCATCGGAGCTAAACTGGGCCATACGGCTTCTCCGGCAATCCACGACAAACTGTTTCGCATCTTACAAGTTCAGGATAAATCTCGCTACGGCGTCTTAGAAATGGACCGCAACGACATTCCCAATGAACTGAATCGCCTTCGCCATGAAGGCTATACCGGGGCCAACGTTACCATTCCTTATAAATTAGACGTTATGCCTTATTTGACGGATATCTCCCGGGAAGCCCGCATCATCGGCGCCGTCAATACGATTCACTTTACCGATCACGGCACCTTCGGATACAATACGGATTACTGCGGATTCGGCCGCTCTTTGGCTCATGCCGGAATCTCTGTAAAGGATAAGGATTGCGTCGTTCTCGGCTCCGGCGGAGGTGCCCGGGCTATCATCCAATATCTCTTTGATTATGGGGCAAAATCCATCGTCGTCGTATCGCGGAGACCTCATTCAAAGACGGACTTCGAAGCCTTTACGAAACGTATCGGCGTCGAAACTATCGATTATCATACCTTTGAACAGACTTGCCGCGGCGATATCCTGGTCAATTGTACGCCAGTCGGCATGTTTCCCAATATCGACGGCTGTCCCATATCGGAAGCGGCCGTTGCCAGGTTCCCGGCTGTCGTCGATATTGTGTACAACCCGAAAGATACCTGCATTTTGCAGGCTGCAAAACGCCACGGTGCCAAGACCTTGAATGGCATGTACATGCTCGTCGCCCAAGCCATAGGCTCTGAAGAAATTTGGATGAATCAGGAAATCGCATCGAACGTTATTGAACAGATTGCAAAGGAGATGGAACATTATTATGAAAAATAAACAGAACATCATCATCATCGGTATGCCCGGCAGCGGCAAGACGACTTTCGGACAGGCTTTAGCGCAGCGGTTGGGACGGGACTTTTACGATGCCGATGACGTCATCGTAGCCCAAGAAGGAAAGACGATTCCCGAACTCTTTGCCGTCAGTGAAGACTGCTTCCGTGATGCCGAAGTACGGGCCAGCAAATCCTTAGCGTCCAAAGAAGGGACGGTCGTCGCCTGCGGCGGCGGTGTCGTCAAGCGCTCGGAGAATATCGATATATTAAAACAGACGGGTATTATCTTTTTCCTCGACCGTTCTCCTGACGACATCGTCAGCGACGTCGACGTATCGACACGGCCCCTCCTGAAAGACGGCAAGCAGAAAGTATACGACCTCTATGACGAACGAATTACACTTTACCGCAATGCTGCCGACTACCGGGTACTCAACGATAAAACCATCGAAGAAGTCTTAAATGCCTTTGCCGACCTTATTGAAACGATTGAATAGCTCCCGAAACAGATATCCCCTTAGGGAAGGATTCTTCCCTAAGGGGATATCTGTTTATCTATGTGAAATTTTCACATTCTTAATTCGGTAAATCCGGGGACAGACGGGCGATATCGATTCCCCTGGTTTTTCATTGAAAATATGCATAATGCCATAGATAAAATTTTGGTATCCGGACTGCTGTTTGGGCATATATCTGAAAAAATATTAGGTATTACGAACTTTATCTAAAACAAATTTTTTGAAATCTTGGACGACCGGCGGGGCATATTGGTTCTTATTGGAAATCATATAAAATTTCCGTTCGTATGAAGGATGGGAAATGGGCAGGATCTTGACGTCTAGCTGTAAGAGCATATCCATGAAGGGGACGACGGCGATGCCGAAATTTTGCGCGACAAGTCCGGCAACGACCTGATCTTCCGATACTTCATAGGCTATTTTGGGAGTTTCGTTGATTTCTGCAAACATATGGGCTACGATGGGACGCAGGCCCGACGTCTTATCGAAGAAGACGTAGGGATAATCTAAGGTGTCTCTGAGGTCGACGACATAGTTTTGAGCCAGGGGATGGTCATTGGGGACAATCAGAACCAGTTCCTGTTTGGCAATGGCCGTCGCTTCAAATTGAGCCATGGTCTGGGGGCGTGACGCAAAGACGACGTCGAAGGTGCCTTCTGCTAAGGATTGAATGAGGCGGTTGGACAGGCCGATGTGGAAGGTAAAGCGGATATCCTTATCCGGGTGGGACGCTTTAAAGGCGGCAGCCAGTTCCGGGACCTCGCGGATTCCCAGTGTCCGCAGACAGCCGATGCGGATGATTCCGTTGCCGCGGGAGCCGCTTTTTATCGTTTCGATACCGTTGTCGAGAATATTGAGTGATGAATTGACGCTGGCGAAAAACTGCTTGCCAAAGCCGGTCAAGTCCGTACCGTGAGGCCCTTTTTCGAAGAGAGGGACACCGAGTTCTTTTTCGAGTTGGGAAATGGCGTGACTCAGACTGGGCTGGGTAATACAGAGCAATTCGGCGGTTTTGGTATAGTGTTTTATCTGGGCTAATTTGACGAAATATCTGAGATGGGAAAGATTCATGGTCGTCCTCCTGGCGAACTGTCGTCGCCGCAGCTATTACATTTAGTTACATATAAGACCATTTTATCATCGCCGATAGTTTTAGTCTATGAAAACATGAAAATTATTGATTTGTTAAATGATTCACAATGCGGTACCATAGACCCATCGAAGGACAGGCGTCGAAGAAACACAACGGAGCCTGCCGCATCTTTGATTTTTACACTTACTTATGAAAAGGAAGCGTTTATTCGTGCATATTTCAGGACATACCCGACTGCTCGGTCTCATCGGGACCCCGGTCGATCATTCTAAGTCTCCACAGATGTATAATTATTGTTTTCAGAAATTCAATCAGGACTTTGCGTACTTTGCTTTCGATGTCAATGCAGACAATGTCGAAAAAGCCCTTCATTCTCTGAAAACGTTGAACTTTCGCGGTGCTAATGTGACCATGCCTTTAAAAAATGCCGTCATTCCCTTTCTCGATAAGGTATCGCCGGCAGCTAAGGCCGTCGGTTCCGTCAATACCATCGTCAACGACGACGGTGTCCTTACCGGCCACATTACGGACGGCGCAGGCTATACGCTCAATCTTAAAACCGGCGGTGTGTCGGTAAAAGGGAAGAAGATCACCTTAGTCGGTGCCGGCGGCGTTGCCTCCGCCATCATGATCCAATGTGCCTTAGAAGGGGTACGGGAGATTTCCGTATTTAACTTGAAGGATAGTTTTTGGTCTCGGGCCGAAGCCAACGTAAAGGCCATCTGTCAGTGCGTGCCCGGTGTTAAGATCACCTTGGATGATTTGGGGGATAAAGACCTGCTCAAGCGTGAAATTGCCGACAGCGACATCCTTTCGAATGCCACTCGCTTGGGAATGGCTCCCTATGAAGATCAGAGCATCATCGACGGTCTCGACGTACTGCGTCCCGATTTGATTGTCACCGACGTCGTCTATGCGCCGGCTGAAACGAAGCTCTTGAAACAGGCTAAAGCCGCAGGCTGTCGCACCTTTGAAGGCCTTGGCATGCTGCTCTTCCAGGGCGCTGAAGCATACCGCCTCTATACCGGCGGCACGATGCCTGTCGATGAAATCAAGGACTTGCTCTATAAATAGCTTTTTACTGCGTAGGCAGCGATGAGAATATATAACACATTATTTATATTATACTAAGGAGTGTATCTATTATGTCTAAAAAATCCCCGATTACAATAAGTTCCTGGACCCTTGGCGATCAGTGCACCTTTGAAGAACGCGTCAGCGCTGCGAAAGAAGCCGGCTTTGAAGGCATTGGCCTCCGTGCTGAAACCTATGTCGATGCCTTAGCGGAAGGCCTTCATGACGAAGACATCCTGGCCATCCTCGATAAATACGACATGAAGGTTACGGAAGTCGAATACATCACCATGTGGGCTGAAGATCACCGCTCGTATGAACAGAAGTATAAAGAACAGATTTGCTTCCATATGTGTGACCTCTTCAACGTCCAGCACATCAATATCGGTTTGATGGAAAAATACTCCGTTGAACATACGGCTCAGAAATTGAAAGAATTGTGCCACCGTGCCGGCAAATACATCATCGGCGTTGAACCCATGCCGTACTCCGGTATCCCCGACGTCAAAACGGGCTGGGCTGTCGTCAAAGGCAGCGGCTGCGACAATGCCAAACTCATCCTCGACAGCTGGCACTGGATCCGCGCCAACCAGTCTTACGATCCGTCGTACCTGGCCGACATTCCGGCAGATAAAATTATCTCCATCCAGATCAACGACGTTCAGCAGCATCCTTATGCACCGACTATTCTCCGCGACGAATCGATGCATGACCGCATGATCCCCGGTACGGGCTACGGCGATACGGCAGGCTTCGTCAAGATGATCCGCGACAAAGGTATTGAACCGAAGGTCTGCGGCGTCGAAGTCATCAGCGATGTCATCGTTGCTAAAGGCGTTAAGGAAGCCGCAAAAGAAAACTTTGAAGGTACAAAGAAAGTATTAGAACAGGTTTGGCCTGAAATCTGCGGCTAATCCGCTGTGATATAGTAAGAGAAGGGAGTTTTAAACATGGAAGCAAGAATTGATGGACATACACAATTATTCGGTTTATTCGGTTCACCGGTCGGTCATTCCGGATCCCCGGTCATGTACAATTATACGTTCGCCCGCCTCGGCATCAATGCTGCCTATTTGGCTTTCGACGTACAAATCGATCAGTTGCCGGACGTCGTTCAGGCTGTCCGCACCTTGAACATCGGCGGTTTTAACGTCACCATGCCTTGCAAGACGGCCATTGCTCAGTATCTCGATGAATTGTCTCCGGCTGCTAAATTGATCGGCGCCTGCAATACCGTCGTCGTTAAGGATGGCAAGTTGATCGGCAATAATACGGACGGTGTCGGCTTCGTCCATAACCTCCACGAAAATGGGGTCGACATCAAAGGCAAGAAAATCGTCCTCCTCGGTGCCGGCGGTGCCGCTACGGCTATTGCCTGCCAGGCTGCCCTCGATGGCGCAGCTGAAGTTGCCATCTTCAACCGGAAAGACGAATTTTTTGCCAATGCCGAAAAGACGGTCGAAAAGATTACGGCAGCGGACCTTTCCTGCAAGGTTTCGGTCACCGATTTAGCCGATGAAGAAGCCTTGAAAGCCGCCATTGCCCAAACGGATATCTTAGTCAATGCTACGAAAGTCGGCATGGCACCCCTCGACGGCCAGAGCCTGATTAAGAAAGAATACCTTCGCTCCGACTTAGTCGTTGCCGATACAGTTTATAATCCGAAAGATACGCAGATGATCTTGGATGCTAAGGAAGCAGGCTGCAAAGCGGCTGTCGGCGGCATCGGCATGCTCCTCTGGCAGGGCGTAGCTGCCTTTAAACTCTTCACCGGCAAGGATATGCCTCACGAAGAAGTTTTTGAAAAATTCTTCGCTTAAGTTTATTCATACTCAAGGAGATTATCGATATGAAATTCAACGCTATGTTCCAACCGATTCAGATTGGTTCTGTTACCGTTCCGAACCGCTTCGTCGTCCCGCCCATGGGCAATAACTTTGCCAATACGGACGGTACATTGAGCGATCGCTCGGCTGCTTACTACGCAGCTCGTGCCAAAGGCGGCTTCGGTCTGATTACGATTGAATCTACCGTCGTTTACAGTGAAGCGAAAGGCGGCCCGCGCAAACCGTGCCTCTTTTCCGATGATACGGTCGACAGCTTCCGCAAAGTCGCTGATGCCATCCACGAAAACGGCGCCATTGCTTCTATCCAGCTTCAGCATGCCGGTCCGGAAGGCAACTCGGCGCTTACGGGCTTCCCCTTAAAAGCAGCCAGCGCCATTGCTCCCTCGTCGGGCCGCGAAGTTCCGGTCGCAATTTCTCGTGAAGAAATCTATAAATTGATCGAATGCTATGGCGATGCGGCTGCCCGTGCTCAGCGTGCCGGCATCGATATGGTTGAAGTTCACTGTGCTCACGGCTACTTGGTCAGCACCTTCATTTCGTCCCGTACCAACAATCGTCTCGACGAATTCGGCGGCTGCTTTGAAAACCGCATGCGCCTGCCGCGGTTGATCATTGAAAACATTCGTAAAAAGACGGGCGGCAAGATGCCGATCCTCTGCCGTATCAATGCCAGCGATGACATCGAAGGCGGTCAGACGATTCAGGACGCAGCAGCCGTTGCAGCATACCTTGTCGAAGAATGCGGCGTAAACGCCCTCCATGTCAGCCGTGCCGTCCACGTCCATGACGAATTCATGTGGGCTCCCGGTGCCGTTCACGGCGGTTTCAGCGCTCCTTTGGTCGAAGAAATCAAACGGGCCGTCGACGTTCCTATCATCACTGTCGGCCGTTATACGGAACCGCAGTATGCGGAACTCTTGGTCCGTGAAGGCCGTATCGACCTCGTCGCTTTTGGCCGCCAGAGTCTGGCTGATCCGGAAATGCCGAACAAGGCTAAAAACGGCAACCTCGACAGCATGACGCCGTGCATCGGCTGTCTCCTCGGCTGTGTACCCTATATGTTCCGCGGCGAACCGATTACCTGCGCTTTGAACCCTGAATGCGGTCGTGAAGCAGAAATCGTGCCGGCCGACAAGCACAAAAAAGTCGTCGTCGTCGGCGGCGGCCCCGGCGGTCTCTATGCTGCCCGCATCTGCGCACAGCGCGGCCATCAGGTCACCCTTCTCGAACGAGGTGATGAATTGGGCGGCAACTTCCGCTTAGCCGCTTTCCCGGCTGATAAAGGGGATCTTACCTCGGCTATCCGCAGCTACATCGTCCGCGCCGAAGAAGCCGGTGTCACCATTAAGATGAACACCGAAGCGACGGTCGAACTGCTGAAAGAAATGGCTCCGGATGCCGTCATCTTTGCTACCGGCTCGGTACCGCTTATCCTGAATATCCCGGGCCTGGCTGATTCGGACTACGTTACGGCACAGGATATGCTCAGCGGCCGCTATGAAATCGGCAATAAAGCCCTCGTCGTCGGCGGCGGCATGGTCGGCTGTGAAGCTGCTGAATTCCTCTGCGAACGGGATCACAAAGTCACTGTCATCGAAATGAAAGATCAGCTGGCTGCTGACGTTTCCAAGGAAAACCGGGTCTTCATCTTCAACGATTTCGAACGCCACGGCGTAGAACTCGTACCGGGTGCCAAGGTTACGGAATTCTTTAAAGACGGCGTCAACTATGAATTGGCGGATGGAACGAAAGGTGAATTACGCGGCTTCGACAGCATCGTCTTGGCCATGGGTTCCCGCAGCTACAACCCGCTCAATGAAGAAGTTTCTAAATTCGTGCCGCAGACCTTCGTCATTGGCGAAGCCTTCAAAGCACCTGGCAGTGCCCTTACGGCAACGACCGATGCCTTCAATGCAGCCTTAGAAATCTAAGCACTTATTGCGTATAGCAGCGTGTCTCCCAAATCCTTGATTTGGGAGACATAAAGTGCTATCAGGAGGAATAGAACGTGGAAGTAACAAAGACCAGTAAAAAGTTGTATCTTACAGCTATCGTATTATATCTTAACTATCTGATCCTTGGTGTGGCCGCATCCATTCTCGGCCATTATAAACAAGCTTTGGCCCAGCAATGGGGGTCGGCACAGCTTGCCGGCGGCCTGTATGATGCCAGCGGCGTCGTCTGGGTATCGGCTTCTCTCGGCCTTGGCTGCCTCATCGGCAGTTTCTTTTCCGGTCCCTTATCCGACCGCTTTGGCCGCCGCATCGTTTCTTTTTTTGGCAGCGTTCTCTATGCCGTCTTTTTCTTAGGCGTCGCCTTTGCCGATAATTTGACCGTTGCTTACATTGCCGGTCTCATCGGCGGTATCGGTAATGCCTGCCTTAACGGCGGTGTCATTCCGGCGGCTATGGAAATCTTCGTCGGCCGCAGCGCTTTTGCCAGCATCATGACGAAATTGTTCATCGCTATCGGCCAGTTCATCCTGCCGTTCATGATCATGTTTACGGCTTCGGCTCAGATGCCGCACACGACCTTGTTTTACTTGTTCCCGGTCATCTGCGCTGTCATCGCCGTCTTGACGATGATCATGCCCTTCCCGAAACAGGCCGGTGTATCGGATAAGGGTGATGAACCGTCCTTCATGGAAAACCTGAAAAATCTGAAATTTACAGCTAGCAGCATCGCTTTGATCATCATGGGCTTTACGACGACGGCTACGTTCCAGATTTGGGTAAACTGCAACCAGGAATACGGCAAATGGGTCGGCATGTCCAACCCGTCGGTCATCCAGTCTTATTATTCTATCGGCGTCATCGTTGCCGTCCTGCTTACGGCTGTTATCGCCGACAAGGTCATCAAGTCCATTCGCTTGGTATTCTGGTACCCCTTGATTGCCTTCATCATGTTCGTCATCTTAGCCGTCGTTCAGGATCCGACAATAACGCTTATCGGTGGTTTTGTCATCGGTTTTGCGGCAGCCGGCGGCGTATTGCAGTTGGTTACGGCTACGGTCAGTGACCTCTTCCCCCAGGTAAAAGGGACGATCATCAGTATCGTCATGATTCTCTCCAGTATCGGTACTTGGGTTGGCGTATCGGCAGCCGGTTCGATTGCAACGGCCGGCGGTGCCAATGGCCCGGTTTACGTCGTTATTTTTGACGCAGCCATTACCTTGTTGAGCGTCTTGTTGGCCTTGTTCGTCAACATCTCGGCTAAAAAAGCGGCTCGCTAGGATAGATAATCTCTGCCGGAATGAAATCTGGCAGAGATATTTTCCTATCTTTTTATCAAACTATGTGAATAATAGAACTTAATAAATTTGAGGTGATTGTACAATGAATACCAATCGATTTCCGACGCCCCCGGAAGGCGGGCAGAAACCGACTGGCAAACGCTGGTTTATGTTGTCTTTGATTTTTGTTCTGACGGCGATTAACTATTTGGACCGGACGAATATGGCCGTAGCGGCGCCGAGCATGAGCGCTGAACTCGGTTTTAGTGCTGCGACGATGGGCATGCTGCTGTCAGCCTTCGCCTGGGCATATGCCTTGATGCAGGTACCGGGAGGTTATTTCCTGGAACGAGTCGGTCCGCGCATTACCTATACGATTTCCCTGTTTTTGTGGTCCTTGTTTACTATGATCATGGGCCTTGGCAACAGCTTTTTATCTTTGTTCGGCATTCGTCTGGCCATCGGGGCCGCAGAATCGCCGGCTTTTCCGACCAATAGCCGCGTCGTAGCGGCCTGGTTCCCTGATCATGAACGGGCGACGGCGACGTCTATCTATACGGCGGCTGAATTTATTGGCTTGGCTTTCTTAACGCCGGTTTTGTTTTGGATTTTGGATACCTTCGGCTGGCGAGAAGTCTTCTATATTACCGGTATCATCGGTATCGGCGTCAGCGCCATTTGGTATTGGCTCTATCGGGACCCGAAGGACTGCCAAGGCGTCAATCAGGCCGAACTCGACTACATCCGTCAAGGTGGGGGACAGGCGGAAGAGGCCGGTACGTCTAAAAAGATTACCATGGCCCAGCTCAAGGAACTGTTCCGCCATCGCCAGCTCATCGGCATTTATATCAGCCAATTTGCCAACACGAGCACGATGTATTTCTTTTTGACCTGGTTCCCGACGTACTTGATCATGGCAAAAAATCTCCCTATGTTAAAAGCCGGGATTTATGCCATCATCCCTTATTTCGGCGCCCTCATCGGTGTCCTCCTCGGCGGTCGCTGGTCCGATCACATGCTGAAGAAAGGCGCTTCTTTATCGAAGGCCAGAAAGCTGCCCATTGCCTGCGGCTTGATCTGCTCCATGTCGATCATGGCGGCGAATTACTTTGATTCACTGGACATCATCATTGCTATCATGGCCCTGTCCTTCTTTGGCCAAGGCATGGCCGCCATCATTTGGAGTACCGTTGGGGACGTTGCTCCCAAGGAATCGTTGGGCCTGGCCGGTGGTGTATTCAGCTTTGCCGGTAATTTGGCCGGTATCGTAACGCCCATCGTCATCGGATTCATCGTCCAGCTTACCGGTTCTTTTGTCGGTGCCATGGTCTTTATCAGTGCCGTCGCCGCTGTCGGTGTCTTATCGCTCATCTTCATCGTCGGCGATATTCACCGCTTGGAAACCAAGGAAACTTCATCTTCAACCTTACCTTAAAAACATCGTGGTAAACGAAAACGAGCCCGTCACGACAATTTTGTCATGGCAGGCTCGTTATTTTATGTCTTATTCTATTAGTGAAGGGCTCGCAGGATTTGCTGCAGTGTCGTAACTTCGAGCTGGCCCGGAGCCGATGCTTTTTTGGCAGAACCAAAAGTCAGGGCCGAACCGAAAATTTCGCCGCTGATACGGCTGATGGCACCGAGTTTTCCCATGGACATGGTGATGATCGGTTCATCCGGATACTGGGATTTTACGGCTTCTGTCGCTGACAGCAAGGTCAGGACGTCTTTGGCAGACGTCGGCATGCAGGCCAATTTTGCGACATCAGCGCCGAGTTTTTTCATACCCGTCAAACGACCGGTGATGTCATCGAAAGACGGCGTCTTGTCGAAATCATGGTTGCTCATGATGACGGTGACGTTGTGGGCTTTGGCAGCTACCAAGGTCTTTTCGATGCTTTCGCGGCTGCGGAAGTATTCGACGTCAACGGCGTCGACTTTACCGCTTTCGATGGCGTAGTTGATGAGGTCGAAGTAGTAGGTTTCCGGAACGGCTGTTTCACCGCCTTCTTCCTTTGTACGGAAGGTGAACAGAATGGCTCCGTTGGGAAGTTCCCGGCGAACTGTGTCCAGGGCTTCGCCGACGGCTTCGAGGGACGTGACGTCCTTTAAGAAGTCGATACGGAGTTCGACGACATCGTAAATTTTATCTTGGAGATAACGGCACTCCTGAACGAGTTCATCGACAGAATGACCGACGATGGGGACGCAGATTTTAGGCATCCCGTTGTCGAGAGTGACGTTGCCAATTTTAACCATATTTTAAATCCTCCTATGCTTTCATGACGCTATTATAACGCACGTTGATGATGCAGGCAATGAGAAAACTTGTCAGGGCCATCGGTTGCTAGGCCCTATCGTCGAGGAGCACAGCCAGGAGCCTGACAACGTCTCTCAGTTTTTTTAGGACGGTTTAGAAAAGAACGTCTTTAATGAAGTCTACGGGCATTTCTTTCCCCGTCCAAAGTTTGAAGGCAGCGGCGCCCTGATAGAGCATCATGCCCAAGCCATTGAAGTTTTTGCAGCCCACTTCATCGCACCATCTCATCAACTTCGTCTGACGCGGAGCATAGACCGTATCCATGACGACCAAATCCGGGCGGAGATAGGATTTATCCGGAAGGGCGACGACGTCTTCAAGGGGCTTCATGCCGCACGAAGAACTGTCGATGAGGATGTCGGCGCTGTCTAATTCTTCTTTTAATTTTGCGTGGTCTTCAAGGCGGTAAATATTGACGACGCAGTCCGTCCGTTCACGGAGCTTCTTGACCGTTTCTTCGCCGTGGGCAAAGAATTCATCGTCGCGGTTGAAAATCGTCAGTTCCCGCACGCCGTCGAGGGCTGCCTGGACCTGGATGGCCGTTGCAGCACCGCCGGCGCCGATGACGACCATTTTTTTGCCGACGTATTCAACGCCTTCGTCTTTGAGGGCCTGCATGGCGCCGACGCCGTCGGTAATGGTGCCGGTCAGAACCCCGTTATCGTTGACGACGGTGTTGCAGGCGCCAATGATCTGCGAGGCCGGCGACAATTTGTCGAGGTACTGCGTAATCGGCCCCTTGTTGGGCATGGAAACGTTCCAGCCGCGGACTTTCATAGCGCGAAGGCCTTTTACCGTGTCTTCCAACGTCGAGTTGTCGACTTCAAAGCAGACATAGACGTAGTCGAGGCCCAATTTTTTGAAGGCTTCGTTATGCATCGTCGGCGACATGCTGTGGCGGATCGGATAGGCGATGAGGCCGATTAATTCCGTATGACCGGTGACGCGTTCTGTAACTGCAATTTTACCCATGATAGAATCCTCCTGTTGAGAATAAAGGAATATCGTATTTTAATATTTGAACCGTGTTTCCATGAAGGGATACACAAAGATAGGAAAGCAGGACACCGCCGCTTGAAACAGCAGCAGTATCCTGTTTTTTGCTTACCTAGTCATCGAAACCGCCAATCATGTCAATCGTAGCGACGATGTCGCGGCCTACTTCTGTGCCGTGGATAATCTGACCCGTCTTGCGGCTGTTGCCAAAGTTGCAGAAGGGGATTCCCTGTTCTTTGGCATAGGCTTCAAAGGGATTATCCGACGGGATATCGGGAACAAGGCCCATGCAAATGAAACCGTAGTCGAAGGGATACTCGGCAGATTCACCGTTGTGGGAGGCAATGAATTTGTCCGGGCAGACCTTTTCTAAGGCTGTGCTGAGATGCATGTCGACGGGATGCTTTTCTAAGAGCTCTTTGAATGTCGCTTTAGAAACGATATCGGCATCTTTCCCGAAGGACGGCATCATTTCAATCATGGTGACGTCGGCTTTTCGCAACGTGAAGAATTCCATGACGTCCAAACCGACGGCACCACAGCCGATGACGACGACTTTTTTCCCTTCGGCATTTGCTTCGTAGTAAGGAATGTTGTCCATGAATCCGTAGATGGAGCGAATGTGGGAACCTTCGGCATCGGTCAGTTCACGGAGACCTTCGATAGGCGGAAGCATGGGACGGGAGCCGGTTGCGGCATAGAGAATGTCCGGCTTTAATTCAGCCAAGAGTTCCTTCGTTGCCGTCGTGTTCAGGCGAATCGTCAGGTTCGGCAGCTTGGCAGCCCGGCGTTCGAGATAAGCCGGGAAGTCTTCGATGCGCTTCTTTTCCGGCAGCAAGGCAATCTTGCGGGTCAGGCCGCCCAGTTTGTCTTCTCTTTCGAGGAGGGTGACTCGACAGCCGACTTCGGCTGCCGAGCAGGCTGCTTCTAAGCCCGACGTGCCGCCGCCGATGACGACGACATGGATGTCGCGGGTGACCTTCTGCTTCTTATATTGGTCGCCGCCGATGACGTCGGGATTGACGGTGCAGCGAATGGGCTGCGATTTGAAAATGCGGTGATCGGCACAACCGATGTTGCAGGAGATGCACTGACGAATGCAGTCCGTACGACCAAACTGTGCTTTGCGGGCCCAATCGGGATCGGCAATGAGGCCGCGTCCGATGGCGATGAAGTCGGTCTTGCCTTCGGCGATGACCTGGTCGGCAATTTGCGGATTGCGGATGTTGCCGGATGCGATGACCGGTTTGTTGAATTTCTTCTTGACGGCTTCGGCCAGGTAGACGCGCCATGCGTCGGGCATGTCGCATTTGTCGATCTGGTACTGGATGGAGTCGTTGACGGCAGCCGATACGTTGATGATATCGACTTCCGGTTCGATGTATTCGAGGAGTTTCAACGAATCTTCCAAGGTGTTGCCGCCTTCAATGAATTCATCTGCCGACAGGCGGAATACGATGGGAACCCAAGGGCCGACGGCTTTGCGGACGGCTTCGACGACGAGGCGGGCAAAGCGGGCACGGTTTTCATAAGATCCACCGAATTCATCGGTACGTTTATTATACAGGGGAGATAAGAACTGGTCCAGCAGATACGAATGGCCGCCGTGGACTTCTACCACGTCGAAGCCGGCCTGGATGGCATGCTGAGCGGCGATGGCATACTTCTGGACGATGTTGAGAATTTCACATTTATCGAGAGGGCGCGGTGCCGGATTGCCTTCTTTGGAAGGTACGGATGAAGCCGATACTGCTTGGAGGCCGTCGAGTCGTTCCGGGTAAGCCGAAGCACCGGCGTGGTTGAGCTGAATCGATGCCAGGGCACCGTATTTGTGAATCCGTTCGGTCAGTTCGTAGAGACCGGGGATGAACTGCTTCTTGTCGATACGCAGCTGCTTCGTTCCGTTCGTCGCTAAGGGATAGTCGATACAGGCGTTTTCAACGGTAATCAAGGCTGTGCCGCCACGGGCGCGAAGACCGTAATAATTCTTCATTTCTTCGGATACTTCACCGGTGAAGGTGGCGAGGTTAGATCCCATAGGGGGCATGATGACGCGGTTGCGGAAGGTGGTCCGCTTGACCGTAAAGGGTTCGAAAATATGTGGATACTGCTGGCTCATAAAGAGACATCCTCCTTCTATATAGCACTAAAGGTATATGTGAATTGTAGAACTATATTTTTGATCTGCCCTTATTATACGGACGAAATACTGATAACACAATTTCTTAAAATAGGCCAAAACAGTTCAAAAAAACTATTAAAAATGATATAATAAGGGCAATCGATACTGAGAAATTGTCGATAAAACAAAGACGAATTCATTTTACAATACGAAGTAAGTTTGGAAGAATCAGCAGTTTCGGCCATACGGCCTTGACTTGTCCGGCGATTTTGGGGTTTTCGTAAGATTGGTTTTATTGATAGAAAATGGGATTGAAATATTAATAGATAAGCTATTGATATATAAGGGTTTATCACAAAGATTGATTAAACGGCATATAGAAGGAGTCTATTATGAACTTAAAGCAACTTCAATATTTTACAAAATTGGCGGAGACGGAACATTACCGAAAGGCTGCGGAAGCCCTGTATATTACGGAACCGAGCCTTAACCGAGCCGTTCGGGAAATGGAAAAAGAGCTGGGAATCCAGCTCTTTGAAAAACGGGGACGAAATATTTATTTGAATAAGTACGGTCATCTTTTTTTGCCCTATGTGAAACGGTCTCTACAGGAATTGGAACGCGGCGTTGACTTGATGAAAGCCTACACGCGTCCGGATCAGGGGAAAATTACCTTGGGATTTATTTATACTATGGGCTATACGCTGGTGCCGGAAATGATTACTCAATTTCAGGCTATTGACGGCAATGGCGGCATTACCTTTGACTTCCATCAAGGGACGACGGCGGCCCTGATTAAAGAATTGAAAGAGGAAAAAATCGATGCAGCCCTTTGTTCTTCCGTTGAAAATGAGCCGGATGTCCTCTTTTATCCCGTGGCCGAAGAAGAACTGGTCGTTGCCGTACCCAAGGGTCACCCACTGAGTAACCGAGGCTCCGTATCGCTAAAGGAACTTGAACCGTATCCCCTCATCGCCTTCGATAAGAGCAGCGGTTTAAATGAGATGATCAATAAACTCCTCGACCAGGCTCAGGTCCATTTAAAGACTGCCTGCCACGTAGAAGAAGACAACGCCATGGCCGGCTTTGTAGCGGCCGGCTATGGCGTTGCCATTTTACCTGATTTCTATACCCTTCAATATTACAATCTCGATCGGATACCGATTGCCGATTCGTTTGAACGACGCTATCTCTTTTTGGCCCTCCTGCGCCAATCCCAGGTATTGCCCGTCGTAGAACGGTTCCGGAATTTTCTCTTGTCTCGTTGGCAGCGGGGCGCTATCTGAGTCAGTCCTCGATGCGGTGGAGGTCACCGACGATGAAGATAAAAGAGAAGACGCCGATGGCGGCGACGCAGCCGACAAATATCATGGCGCCGACGAAAGAGCCCGTAGCTTGGACGATAAAGCCGATGACGATGGGCGTAATGATGCCTGCTAAATTGCCGATGAAGTTGAAGACGCCGCCGGCAAGGCCTACGGAATGGGCCGGTGCCACGTCGCCGACAGTACTCCAGACGATGGCAGCCATGCCTTGACCGAAGAAGGCCAGGGCCATGACGATGATGATGGCATTGAGCGAATCGAAATAATTGGCCGTCATGATGGTCATCGAACAGAGGAGACCACAGATGATGGGCAGTTTTCTGGCTTTTGAAAGAGAACTGCCGCGGCGCAGCATGGAGTCAGACCAGTAGCCGCCGAGGAGGACGCCGATAAGGGCACCGACGTAAGGAATGATGGCGTAGATGCCGGCTTTTAACAAGGGCAGGTTCTTAGCCATGATCAGATACGTCGGGAACCAGGTTAAAAAGAAAAACATCGTACTGGCATTGGAAAACTGTCCTAAATAAATTCCCCAGAGTTGGCGGTGTTTAAATAATTCTGCAATTTGAGCCCAGGTAATCTTTTGCTTTTCCGCGGCAGTACTGCCGAGACCGCCGCCTTGGCGAATATAGTCCAGTTCCTCCTTATTTGCCCCGGAATCGGGACCGGGTTCGCGGTAGAGAAAGAACCACCCGAGGCTGGCGACGATGCCGATAAAGCCGGTGATGTAAAAGATTTCCCGCCAGCCGTACGTTTCTAAGATCCAAAATAGGACCGGCGTTAAAAAGGCCAGGCCGATGAATTCTCCGGCCGTATAAATAGATGTTGCCGTCGCCCGTTCATGAGAAGGAAACCAGGCTGCAACGACGCGGCTGTTGGTCGGGAAGGCCGGCGCTTCGGCGGCGCCAATCGCCATGCGGATGCCGAAGAGGGAGGCAAAGGACTTCCCAAGGCCCATGAACATCGTGAATAAGGACCATAAGAATAACGAGGCTGTATAAACGATGTGTGATCCGAAGCGTTCGATAACCCAGCCGCCGGGAATCTGCATCAGTCCGTAAGACCAGGAAAAGGCGGAAAATAAAAGGCCCATGGTGGCGGCGCTGAATCCGAGTTCGTCACTCATGCTGGAGGCAGCGACAGCCATATTGGTCCGGTCCAGGTAGTTGATGGCCGTGAGGATAAATAAGAGAAACAGCATGAACCAGCGTTTCTTCGTTTTCTTAGGACGTAAGTTCGTCATATATGATCATCCCTTCAAATTGTTAAAATATTCACATACGATACTGTGCGGATAAGCAAGTCTGTATCTATTTTAAACAAGAAGGTCGATGGGGACTATTACTTATTTTATATATATTGATATATATGTACTATTGATTTAGCCGTTTAGCTAAAAAGCAGGCATACGAAGATCGTGCTCCGCATACCTGCTTTTTAGGGATATTCTTATTTTTCGTCCATAATAGCCTCGGGCCCGCGGTCACCGGTTCGGATGCGGACCGCGTCTGACAGTTGGTAAATGAAAATCTTGCCGTCACCGGGGCGGCCTGTTTTGCAGACCTTTTCGGCGACAGCGACGACCTTGTCGACGGGGACTTCGCAGACGACCGTTTCTACCTTAATGCCCGGCAGAAGATTGATATTGTATCGCTGGCCGCGATAGACTTCGACGTAGCCCTTTTGAAGGCCGCAGCCAAAGACTTGGCTGACGGTCATGCCCATAACGCCGATTTTGTTCAGAGCTTCTTTTAATTCTTCCAGTTTACTGGGACGGGTAATGATTTCTATTTTGGTAAGGGTATGTTCTTCCATCGTTATCACCTCTATATCGTGTGGCTGTTTATATCGGCCCGGTGTACGACGGCGGCCTGACCCAAGGATGTAGTATCTAACGGCAGGCCCGTCGTTTCTTCAAAAGGACTTCCGGCGGTGATGGCGTAATTGTAACCCTGTTCGCCGTGTTCCCCAATATCGAGGCCGGTAATTTCTTCTTCTTTGTCGGTGCGGACCGTCATGAACAGGCTGATGACTTTAAAGATGATGAAGGTTCCGACGATAGCCAGCATATAGGCGACGACCGTAGAAATGAGCTGGGCTATCAACAGGTGACTGCTGCCGTAGAAGAGGCCGTCGGCACCGGCAGGATTGACGTCTGTCGTCGCCCAGAGCCCCGTTGCGAGGGAGCCCCAAGTACCGCCGATGCCGTGAATCCCGAAGGCATCGAGGGAATCGTCATAGCCGAGGCGAGTCTTGACGACGGCGACAGCGACGTAGCAGATGACACCTCCAATCGCACCGATGAGAAGGGCCGGAAGAGGAGCGACGAAGCCGGCTGCCGGGGTGATGGCAACTAAGCCTGCGATACAGCCGGACGCGGCACCGAGGATGGTCGGTTTCCCTTGGACACGCCATTCCACGACGACCCAGGCGACGGTAGCAGCCGCGGCGGCAGCCTGAGAGGTGATAAAGGCGTTGGCGGCTAGTTCATTCGCTCCGAGGGCACTGCCGGCATTGAAGCCGAACCAGCCGAACCAGAGAAGGGCGGCGCCGAGAACGGTCATCGGCAGATTATGGGGAACCATGGGACTCTTTCCATAGCCGTAGCGGCGGCCTAAGAGAATACAGAGTGTAAGACCGGAAACACCGGAGAGAATGTGGATGACCAGGCCTCCGGCAAAGTCCAGGGCGCCGAGTTTGGCCAGAAAGCCTCCGCCCCAGACCCAGTGTGCCATGGGGTTATAGATGAAGAGAGCCCAAATCAGGATGAAGGCGACGAAGGCATGGAACTTCATCCGTTCGGCAAATGCCCCGGTAATCAGGGCCGGCGTGATGACGGCAAACATGCACTGGAAGGCGACGAAGGCCAGTTCCGGAATCGTTCCGTTGTCGAGGACGGCCATGCCGACGCCGGCGAGACCGATTTTATCAAGAGAACCGATGAAGCCGTGAATATCGGTACCGAAGGTCATGGCATAGCCGATAAGGATCCATTCGACAGAAACCATAGCGACGATGAAGAAACTCTGCATAATCGTCGCCAGTACATTTTTATTGCGGACCATGCCGCCGTAGAAGAAGCCCAGGCCCGGCGTCATGAGAAACACCAGGGCGGCACTGATGAGTACCCAGGCGGTATCGCCCGGATCTATCGCTCCCGGTGCCGATGCAAAGACGGTCGGTGCTGCCGTGAAAAGACAAGGCAGCAGGACCCATAAACGGGACCATAATTGTTTCATATTCCTAGCCTCCTGACCCATAAAAAAAGATGCCTTTCTCGATGATTCCATTGAGAAAAGACATCATTGTCTACTTGTTCTATTGTGATTATCTTCAGAATATGAAAAGCCCAAGGGATAGAAATTTATCACCCAGGGCTTCATTGCCGGCTTCTATTCTGTTGATGAACTTATTATAAAAGCAAAACGTTAAGTTGTCAACGGAAATACTGAAATTTATTTTACAAAACTTATATTTTATCTAAAAAGATAATATCATAATGGGAATCATATTAAACAAATAAAATATGTCCTAAGAAAATATAAAAGGTCAGCGATATGGCGCTGAGGGCCGTTGTGTTCATGACAATCTGCGTCGCATAGTCCGGATTGTTGTTAAATTCGATGGCGAATAGGGCCGTATTGACAGCGGTAGGGATAGCACAATAGATGAGAAATACGGTCGCACTGACAGCCGTAAAGGTGCCGGGGCGAAAGGCGTTGGCACCATAAATCATGGCCAAGCCCAGTAAGGGAAGGGCGGTCATCTTTAAGATGCTGACGATCCAGACATCCTTATCGAGCCAATGAATCTTGGTCTGTGACAACTGGGCGCCGATACTGACCATAGCCAAGGGAAGCAGGGCATGGCTGGCCATGTCCATGATGGGCCATAAGAAGAAGTTTTCGGCATCCCATCCGACGTTGCGGGCCAATAAGGACGCGGCTAACACGTACAGCAAGGGCATGTGGAACATGACCGCCAAGGTGTCTCTGGCGGCCAATTTACCGCGGCCGGCTTGATAGAGACCGAGGGTATTGAGGGAGACGCTTTGAATCATAAAGATGATGATTTGCACGACCATGGCTTCGGCAAGGTAAGGCGTTTGTCCGTTTACGACGAAGGGATCGTGAGAAAAGACGAGGATAATGAGGGCGACGCCGAGGTTCCCTGTATTGTTGAACATAAAGGCGTTGCGGCACGATTCCAGCATGGCTGCATCATAGTGGCGGATACGGCCGACGATATTGGCGATGACGAAACAGATAACCATGAAAATGGCGATGGCGGCGATAATATTGACGCTCGTTTCGGGGAATTGGGTCGTATAGATATTGGTAAAAAGGAAACTGGGAATGACTAAGTAGAACATCAGTTTCGATAAGGTTTTTACGTCGAGATGGAATTTCTTATCGAGAAAATATCCTAAGAGGACGAGAAAGAAAATCGGAAGCATCGTATGTTCAATAATGAACCAGAAGACCATGAGTCATATCACTCCTTATTATATAGATACTCCCTCATTATACTATGGATATGTAATTATACAATGGCTAAACGGATTCAATAGCTTTCGAAGTAATAGACGATGTGAAGCAGCGTTTCGCACATATACTTCAAGGCGTTGCTGTCCCAGTGGAAGTCCGGTGAATGACCGCTGACCGGAGCATCGCCGTAGACGCCGACATAATAAAAGGCACTGGGGACGGCCTCGCTGAAATAGGCAAAATCTTCAGAACCGGCGCCGCGCTTCAAGGCCACTACGTTGACCCGGTCGGCGCAGTGCTGCTGCAGGATATGGGTGACCTTATCGGTAACGCCGTCGTCATTGACACAGACCGGGGAGAAGGGGACGACGTCCAAATCGAAAAAACCGCCGTACGTCGAGGTTACATTTTTTAAAATCTGTTCCAAGGCGTCGAGGATGATGCGCCGTTTTTCTTCGTGATACGTCCGGAGGGTCCCTTTTAACACGGCGGTTTCAGGGATGACGTTAGGATTGTGGCCGGCCTGGAACTGGCCGAAGGTGAGGACGATGCCGTCGCCGTCGGCATAGCGGTTGTAGACGAAGTTTTGAATCAATTGGATAATGTCGACGCCCATCTGGATAGGGCTGATGCAGGCTGACGGCTGGGAGCCGTGTCCGCCTCTGCCGTGGAGTGTGATCGTGAAATCGTCGCAAGAAGAGGCGATTTCGCCGCGGCCGATGCCGACATAGCCTTTGGGGAGGCTGCCGGCGACATGCAGGCCGAGGGCATAGTCGACCGGCGGCAGATTGAGAATGCCGGCGTCGATCATGCGGGCGGCGCCGCCGTTCCCCTCTTCAGCAGGCTGAAAGGCCAAACGGATGGTGCCGCGAAGGCAGTCTTTGTGCTTATTGAGAATTTTGGCAACCCCTAATAAGTTGGCTGCATGACCATCGTGGCCGCAGGCATGCATGACTCCTTCTACGAGGGATGAATAAGGGCAGTCGTACTTTTCTGTCAGCGGCAGGGCGTCGATGTCGGCTCGCAAGAGGACGACCGGTCCGGGAAGGGCCCCGTGTATCAGGCCTGTGACTCCGGTACCGGCGATGATTCGCACGTCTTCAATGCCCATCAGGGATAACTCTTGAAAAATCGTCTTGCATGTATCGAATTCTTTTTCGCTTAATTCCGGGTGGGCATGGAAATATTCTCTCATTTCCATCATATAAGGCAAGGTTTTGCGTACTGCTTCGTGAATATTGAATGTCGGTCTATAGTTGTCGTTCATAAGCCGCTCCTCCTTCCGTTTTTCTATATTATGTATATATTTCTATAATAAAGCCTGAAATCCTGCCATGGGAGGGGATTTTTTGGCTCATTCTGTTTCGAAAGGTCTATATATTTATATTATATATATCCTTATTATACGAAACAACCGGAGCCTGTGGTATAATTTTCACAGTGAATCAGAAAGGGATGTGAGTAGGATGCATGGTGATACACGGTTGGAAGCGGCGCTGAGGGTTTTGAACCATTGGCCTCGATTTCGACTGCAGCTTTTTTTAGAAGGCATTTTAGTCGGTTTGTTGTCGGGAACGGTTATCAGCTTTTTTCGCTGGGGCTTGGAAACGGGAACCCTGTGGCGGCAGTGGTTTTATGCCAATGTTTTGAGCCGGGGTGACATTTCTGTTCACGCGGCTTGGTTTGCCCTGCTGCTGGCTGCAGCTTTGTTATTATGGCGCTTGGGGATTTATGAACCACAAGCAGGCGGCAGTGGGATTCCTCAAATTAAAGGGGTCATCTTAGGGGCCATTCGCCTCCGCTGGCTTCGCGTCCTTTGGGTTAAGCTGGTCGGCGGTATCGTCGGCATCGGGCTGGGATTGTCTTTAGGACGTGAAGGCCCGTCGATTCAGATCGGTTCCGTGACGGCCCAAGGGTTGAGCCGAGCCTTTGGGCGGACGCGGATGGAGGAACGGTACCTCATCACCGCCGGCGCCAGCGCCGGGTTGGCAGCGGCTTTTAATGCTCCCCTGGCAGGCGTCATGTTTGCCTTGGAAGAGCTTCATCGAAACTTTTCCGGCGTCGTTTTGGCACCGGCTATGGCGGCGGCATTGATGGCGACCATGGTCAGCCGCTACCTCTTTGGACGAGAACCTGTTTTTCATTTCGGTATCTTACCGCACTTTCCCCTGCGCTATATGTGGCTGGCCGTAATTTTAGGAATTATTGTCGGAATTGCCGGGGTGATTTTTAATAAAGGATTACTAAATATCCATTTTTTTTATGAACTGCCGATCTTTCGCAATCGGTACATGCCCATTGCCTTTGCCTTACTCATGGCCGGGGTGTTGGGGTATGTTTTTCCCGACGTCCTCGGCGGCGGCAATGAGCTGGTTAATGCCTTGTATACCCTGCCGCTGTCGCTTCAGTTGTTTGCCCTCCTGCTGGTCGGAAAATTTCTGTTCACCCTTATCAGTTACGGCTGCGGCGTTCCCGGCGGCTTCTTTTTGCCGATGTTGGTCTTAGGAGCCCTGACCGGTGGTATGGTGGGAATTATTTTCATTCAGATGGGGCTCATTTCATCGTATTATTTGTCGAACATCGTCGTTATTTCCATGGCAGCTTTTTTTGCGGCCTCCGTTCAGTCACCGGTTACAGGGACTATTCTCATTATGGAAATGACCGGCTCGTATGAACACCTGTTAGCCTTATGTACGGCCTCCTTGGTGGCCCTCGTCGTGGCCCAGCTCTTTCGGGGGGAACCGATTTATGAAGTGCTGCTTCAGCGGAGCCTGGCCAAGCATAAACCTGTCTTATCGTCGAGTGAACGGCGAAACCTCTTGGAATTGACCGTCGTCAGTGGAAGTCAGGCTGACGGCAAATATATCGGCCGCATTGCCTGGCCGTCTCATACGGTCATTGTTGACGTAAAACGCGGCAGTGGCGACATCATACCTGATGATGAGACTTGTCTACGGGCAGGGGACTACCTCTATGTACTGACCGATTCTGTCGAAGGGGCTGAATCTATAAGAAATATTGTGGAGAAAGCAGGCGATGAAGATATGTAAAAATGTATAATAATTATAGAAAAATAGGACTAGGTACTAAAAAATATCTGTCATACTTGAGTATTAAGGCACATATGATGTTTCGAAAGCGATTAGAACATAGAATAAAACAATCAAAAAGTAGGTTTAAGTATCCATTTTTTTGACTTATGGTGATGGGTTTGCTATAATTCAGGACGTACTTGAGATTGTATTCATTCGAAGAGGTGGTTTTTTGCGAAATCGTATTTTGAAACATCGTATGTTGATATTAGTGACAATGATCTTTGTATTTGCATTTTCGTCTTTGGCTTGTGCAAGTGTACAAATGGGAATGAAGGGCTCTGTCGTACAGAGTGTTCAATATATGCTTCAAGATGCGGGCTATTTGTCCGGTAGTGCAGATGGTGATTTTGGTTCTCAGACGCAGCAGGCTGTCGTACAGTTCCAGACAGACCATGGTCTGTCTGCCGACGGAATCGTCGGCTCGCAGACGATGGAAGCGCTCTCTGAAGCCAGCGGTCGCCCGGTTCCGGAAGAAGCTGCATCGGCGACGGAAGGTCACCAGCGTCGGTTGGTTATGGAAGCTACGGCTTATACGGCTCAAGATGGCGGCGGCAGTGGTTACACTGCAACCGGCCAGTATCTCCAGCGTGGTATGGTTGCCGTTGACCCGTCGGTTATTCCCCTCGGCTCTCAGCTTTACATCGAAGGTTACGGCTATGCCGTTGCCGCTGATACCGGTGGAGCTATTGTCGGTGACCGTATTGACTTGGCCATGGATTCTACCAGTGAAGCCCTTAATTTCGGCCGTCAAGACGTCGTCGTTTATGTATTAGGTTAATCTCAAGTTGATGCTAGGATATTCATTAGCTGAAAAGGGGCTGTTGTACAGTAAGTTGTGCAACAGCCTTTTTTTTCGCCTCGTTTTGTGGTATCCTTAAAAGGATTTATATAGTTATGTAATTCAGGGAGGCTATTGCTGAATGAAAAATACTATTGCACTTATCCTCGCTGCCGGTAAGGGGACGCGAATGAAATCGAAGTTCCCCAAGGTTTTGCACAAAGTCGGCGGCGTTCCGATGGTGGAACAGGTGCTTCGGGCTGTTAAGGCAGCCGGAACGACGCGCCAAATTGTTGTTGTCGGTTTTGGCGGAGAACAGGTCCGCGACTACCTCGGTGAACGGGCTGAAACGGTTGTACAGCAGGAACAGCTCGGTACCGGTCATGCTGTGCTGCAGGCGGAACCGTTATTGCAAGGCGCTTCCGGTACACTTCTCGTTACCTGCGGCGACACTCCTTTGGTAACGACGGAAACCTTTACGGCTCTCATCGACTGCCATGAAAAGAGCGGTGCTGCGGCAACGGTACTGACGGCACATATGCCGGATCCGACGGGCTACGGCCGCGTTATCCGTGATGATAAAGGGCAGGTCGTCAAAATTGTCGAGCAAAAAGACGGCACGCCGGAAGAGCTGGCTGTCGACGAAGTAAACGCCGGCATTTACTGCTTTGATATGCCCCTTTTGTGGGATATGCTGCACAACGTTACCAATGACAATGCTCAGGGCGAGTATTACTTGACCGATATCATCGGCATGCTCGTATCGTCGGGCCGTGTTGTCAGTGCCTTTGCAGCTCCGTCCTATGACGAAACGCTGGGGGTCAACTCCCGTCAGCAAATGGCAGAAGCAGAACAGATTATGCGTCGCCGCAAACTGGACCAGCTCATGGCCGACGGCGTTTCTATTATTGATCCTAATAATACCTATGTCGACACGACCGTTACCATCGGCCGCGATACGGTACTTTATCCGGGAACGATTCTCGAAGGACAGACGGTCATCGGCGAAGACTGCCACATCGGCCCTTATGTCCGCATGACCAATGTACAGATGGGCGATGATGACCATGTTCAGTTCATGTATGCCCATGACTGCCAAATTAAAAACGGCTGTGAAGTCGGACCTTTCGTTCACTTCCGCCCTGATACGGTTATCGGCAATCACGTAAAAGTCGGAAATTATATGGAAGTCAAAAACTCGACTGTCGGAGACGGCACAAAACTGCCGCACCTCAGTTATATCGGCGACAGCGATGTCGGTCAGAACGTCAATATCGGCTGTGGGACGATTACCGTCAATTATGACGGAAAAATCAAGCACCGCACGACCATCGGCGATCACGCTTTTGTCGGCTGCAACAGCAATCTCGTTGCACCGGTTACGGTCGGTGATTACGCTTATGTCGGCGCCGGTTCTACGATTACCAAAGACGTACCGGCCAAATCCTTATCCGTTGCCCGCGCTCGGCAGCGCAATATCGAAGACTGGGTTAAAGACGATACCTATAAGAAATAACACTTTCTCCACCTAGCGTTTATCGGTTTTTATATCGAATCATATATTACAATATTCATACAGGGAGGCTCACTATGAGTTACGAAGACGGGAAAAAGCTGAAGATTTTTACGGGGAATGCCAATCCGGAATTGGCCAAAGAAATTGTTGAGTACCTTGGATTAGAATTAGGCAAGGCCTTTGTCGGCAAGTTCAATAATGGTGAAATTCAGGTCATGATCGATGAAAGCGTCCGCGGTAAGGATGTATTCGTCATTCAGCCGACCTGCCAGCCGGCTAACGATACCCTCATGGAACTGCTGATCATGGCGGATGCCCTGAAACGCGCTTCGGCAAAACATATTACCGCCGTTGTTCCGTACTATGGCTATGCTCGTCAGGACCGCAAGACCCGCGGCCGTGAACCGATTACATCGAAACTGGTTGCTGATTTAATGACCAGAGCGGGAATCACCCGCGTCGTTACGATGGACCTCCATGCCGGCCAGATCCAGGGCTTCTTTGATATCCCTGTCGATCACCTCGGTTCGGCTTCCATCATCGCTCGGTATATCAACCAGAAAAAAGAAGAAACCGATTTGGGAGACCTCGTCGTCGTATCGCCGGACCTCGGCGGTGTAACCCGTGCTCGTGACCTGGCTGACCGGGTCAGTGCGCCCATTGCCATCATCGAAAAACGCCGTCCCCGCCCGGGCGTTGCTGAAGTCATGAATATCATTGGCGATATCAAAGGCAAGACCTGCATCCTCGTCGACGATATCGTCGATACGGCAGGTTCCTTGTGCGGCGGCGCCAAAGCCTTGAAAGAAATGGGAGCTTCCCGCGTCTTTGCGGCCTGCGCTCATGCCGTCCTCACCGATCCGGCTGTCGAACGAATTCAGAAATCGGTCATCTCCGAATTGATCATTACCAATACGATTCCCTTGCCGCCGGAAAAACAGAGCGACAAGATCAAAGTCCTTTCGGTAGCTCCCCTTTTGGGTGAAGCGATTATGCGCATCTTCCATGACGTCTCTGTCAGCCGTCTTTTCGATAAATAAGGAAACGATATCGTGCATATGATCGTAGGCCTGGGCAATCCGGGCCGTCAATATGAACAATCAAAACATAATACGGGTTTCGATGTCATCGATGAACTGGCCAAACGCTGGGAAGTCACGTCCTGGCAGGAGCGAATGGATGCCCTCGTGGCCCAGGTGACCGTTGACGATGAAAAAATCATCTTGGTCAAGCCCCAGACCTTCATGAACGACAGTGGTCGGGCCGTGGGCCCGCTCATGCGTTGGTATAAGGTAGAGCAGCCTGATGTCTACGTCGCCTATGACGACATGGATTTGGCTGTCGGTCGCCTGCGCATTCGTAAGAACGGCAGTGACGGCGGGCATAATGGAATCAAGAGTCTCTTTGCCAACGGATGCACCGATTTTACCCGCTTCCGCGTCGGTATTGGCCGCCCGCTCCCTCATCACGACGTCATCGACCACGTCTTGACGCCCTTTCCGGAGGAACTGCGTGAAAAGTACCTTCAGGGCATCGAAGACGCAGCGACGGCCATTGAAGGTTGTCTGCGCCTCGGTGTTGACAAGGGCATGAACCGCTATAACCCGCGGAAAAAGAAACTATGAGTACAAGAGACTGCCGCGTCTGCGGCAGTCTTTTTTTCTACGTACCTTTAGGAGGGACCTTATGATTGAAAAACTGCATGTGTCGCCGGATGTATACCGCATCCGCGTCGTATTACCGGATAATCCGCTCCAATATTTAAATGCCTACGTCATTAAAGGGAAGACCGAGAATCTGGTCATCGATACGGGCTTTAACCGCCCGGAATGCCAAGAGGCCCTGTGCCGCGGGTTAGAAGAACTCGGCATTGATCTCCGCCGCACGTCCTTATTTTTGACGCACCTCCATGCGGATCATACCGGCCTTGTCGGCCTCTTTGCCAAAGCAGGCTGCCCGATTTATATGCATCCCGTCGACTACCAATACCTTGTCGATTCGGAAGACGGATCGACGTGGAAGGCTGCTGAAGACAATTTCATGCGCGAAGGGATGCCGCCGGAAGAAATCAAAAGCCAATTTTCCAATCAGGCTCGAACTTTTTCACCGGATCCGCATTTTCCGATTACCGCTGTCGGTGAGGGAGATGTCCTGCGCCTGGCAGACTGTGAGCTTACGGTCATTCATACACCGGGTCATACGCCGGGCCTGTGCTGCCTCTATATGCCCAAAGAAAAGATTTTCTTTACGAGTGATCACATCTTATTTGATATTACGCCGAATATCCAGGTTTGGTACCATATGAAGCATGCCCTGCGGCGTTATTTGGAAAGCCTGAAGAAAGTGAAGAACCTGCCGGTCAGCCAAGCTTTGCCGGCTCATCGGGAGGGGGATACGTCGGTCGTCGGCCGCATCGATGAACTCCTGGCTCATCACGACCGACGCCTCCGTGAAGTCCTTCGCCTGGCTGGGGAGTATCCGCATAGCACGGCCTATGAGATTGCCCCCCATATGACTTGGTCCATGCGCGGCAAACCGTGGAAAGACTTTCCGCCGACGCAGAAGTGGTTTGCCTTAGGAGAAACCTTGTCTCATGTCGAATATCTTATGGATAAGGGCCTCCTCCGCTGTACCGAAGAGGGGGGCGTCCGCCATTATGACGTCGTCTCCGGAATGGATGCAGCTCATCTCGTTGACGGCGTGTAACTGCTTTTGACGTATTTGCAGGCACAACGACCTTTCTTATTCTGATATTCAAAAAAATAGCCCCGGCCACCGCAGCAGAACCGTTGCGGTGGCTTTTCTATGCACGACTGTGGACGCTTTGTTCATTTTATGGAGAGAGGCTGTCTTTATCGAACTCATGTTGCGGAATGATACGACGGAATTTTGATGAAAGGCGAGCGATAAAATGGGAGAAAAAATATTATAATAAGAAATTTGTCTTTTCTGAATGGGCGGTAAAGCCCGTAAAACCTGCATAAAATCATCAAAAATGGAAGGCTGTAAGGTCTTTCTGCACTTACTTATATAAAGAATAATAATTCTCCGTTATTGACAAATATGACAATTTGACCTATAATAAGCACATAAGAAAAAGTATTAATTAGGAAGCAAATGCTTATAATTTTTTTAGATTATATAGCTTATTTTTATTTTTGATTGAGGGGTGCTATCCCCTGGAGGAGGAATTGATATGAAGCATGTTGAATTTTACCGCAATGATGCAGATGGTAAAGTTTTGGTCGTCGTCGGCGCACAGGCACCGGAAGAAGTAATTTATGCAGGCCAAAAATTGACTCATCTCGTAGCCGGTTCCGTTGATGCCGCCCAGGAAAAACACGTACCGTGTATTCAGAAAATCGACAACCATCTGGAAGTTCAGGTTGGTTCTGTCATTCATCCGATGGAAGAAAAACATTATATTGAATGGATTGCCTTGGTCGACGATAAAGGCGTAGATATCCGCTATCTCAAACCGGGCGAAGAACCGAAGGCTCACTTTGAAACCGGCGATAATGGTGAAGTCTATGCATACTGCAATCTCCACGGCCTGTGGAAGGAATCTTTCTCCGTTAAAGAAGCTCCGGCCCTTGACAGCGCTATGTGTTCACCTGAATTTGGTGGCTGCGTAATTCATGACGTCTAAGAGAAACAGGAGGAATAACACCATGAAAGTATTCGATTTTACCGTTAAAGATATCCGCGGCGGCGACGTTGCCTTGAGCCAGTATGAAGGCAAACTGCTGCTTATCGTCAACACGGCCAGCAAATGCGGATTTACGCCGCAGTACGATGGCTTGGAAGCTCTTTATAAAAAATATAAGGACAAGGGCTTGGTCATTCTCGGTTTCCCGTGCAACCAGTTCTTGGAACAGGATCCGGAAGATAATAAACATATCGAAGATTTCTGCCGCCTGAACCACGGTGTTACGTTCCCGCTGTTCGCCAAAATTGACGTTCGCGGTGAAAATGCAGATCCCCTTTACAAATATCTCACCGAAGCAGCTCCCTTCAAAGGCTATGAAACGGATAAAGACAGCGGCCGCCTGATTCAGCAGGTCGTAGCTGAACACTATCCGGACAATGCCGAAGGCAACGGCATTAAATGGAATTTCACGAAATTCCTCGTCAGCCGTGACGGCAGCCAGGTTCAGCGCTTTGAACCGAGCACGACTCCGGAAGAATTAGATCCGATTATCGAAAAGGCCCTCTAATAACCTATAACAGAGACCCCGCATTACGCTTTGTGCTATAATGCGGGGCCTTTTTTTTGTTTGTTGTATTGACCTTTGATGGGAAAACTTTCACAAATTTAAGGCACTCTTGTTTTTCAGAACCTTTACGGATTCTTTTCTTTATAAAATGTAATCGTCGTCACGATGAACCTTTGTTCCTTGAAAAGTCCATGCGACGATTACATAAATATGTATGTGTTTAGACAGAATCGGCATAAGATGAACGTTTTACTGGAAAGCTCTTGCGTAAAATTTTTATAAATAGTACAATGAGGATAACAAATAGTCATCTAGTTAATACCATAGCTACATAGCTTATAGTGATTATTTTGTCCTTGCAATGTAATGGGATGACTCCAAGTGTACACGGATTCTTTCAAGTTACGATGTTTTACAGAAAGGGGAACAGTATTATGACACAGAAAGTTTTTAAGACAATGGATGGCAACGAGGCTGCCGCCCATATTGCCTATGCCTTTACGGAACTGGCATCCATTTTCCCGATTACGCCGTCGTCGCCGATGGCTGAACACGTCGATGAATGGGCTGCTCATGGCCGTAAAAACCTGTTTGGCGCAACCGTTCAGGTTCAGGAAATGCAGTCTGAAAAAGGTGCTGCCGGCGCTATGCACGGTGCTTTGAATACCGGTGCCCTTACGACGACTTTCACGTCTTCTCAGGGCATGATGATCATGCTCAGCAACATGTTCAAGATTTCCAGCGAATTGCTGCCGGGCGTCTTCCACGTCGCTTCCCGTACCGTCGCAACGAACGGCTACACGATTTTTGCCGGTCATGACGATGCTATGGCTATGCGCGGTACAGGCATCAGCATGATGTGCGAATCCAGTGTCCAGGAAATCATGGACTTGGCTGCTGTCGTTCATGCAACGGCTATTACCTGTCGTATTCCTATCATCAACTTCTTCGATGGCTTCCGTACATCCCACGAAATCCAGAAAATCGAAGTTATTCCTTATGAAAAACTCCGTCCGCTCCTCGATATGGACGCTGTTCGTGAATTCCGTAAACGCGGCATGAACCCGGACAATCCGGAAGCTATCTCCTTCTGCGAACCGGCTGAAGTTTTCATGCAGCATCGTGAATCTTTGAACAAATTCTATGACCGTGTTCCCGAAGTTGCTGAAGGCTACATGAAGAAAATCAGCGAAATCACGGGTCGTGAATATCATCTGTTCAACTATGTCGGCGCTCCCGATGCAGAACTCGTCCTCGTCGCTATGGGTTCCGGCGCACAGACCATTGAAGAAACGGTTAAACTGCTCGTCGAACAAGGCGAAAAAGTCGGCTGTATCAACGTTCACATGTTCCGTCCGTGGTCGGAAAAACATTTCCTCGCAGCTGTTCCTGATACGGTTAAGAAAATTGCCGTCTTGGACCGCACGAAGGAAACCGGTGCCAACGGCGAACCTCTGTACCACAGCGTAGCCGCTTCCTTCGCTGCTGCTGACGTAGCTCCGAAAGTTTACCATGGCCGTTATGGCATCGCTTCGAAAGAATTCTTACCGGGCGACGTCGTAGCTGCTTTTGAAAACCTGAAATCCTTCGAACCGAAGAATGACTTCACCTTGAGCATCATCGATGACGTTACGCACAAATCCCTGCCGCGCGTCCAGAACGTCGACACGGCTGGCGAAGGCCTGAAAGCCTGCAAATTCTGGGGCTTCGGTTCCGACGGTACGGTTGGTGCTAATAAGAGCGCTATCAAGATTATCGGCGACAACACCGATATGTACGCTCAGGCATACTTTGCTTATGACTCGAAAAAATCCGGCGGCGTTACCGTTTCTCACCTGCGCTTTGGCGATACGCCGATTAAGATGCCGTATCTCATCAATGACGCAGACTTCATCGCCTGCCATCGTCAGTCCTATACGCACGGCTTCGATCTCCTGCGGGGCATCAAGAAGGGCGGTACCTTCTTACTGAACACCGTATGGAAACCGGAAGAACTCGATGAAAAATTACCGGCTAAATTAAAACGCTCCATCGCCCGCAACGACGTCCAGTTCTACATCATCGACGCTGTCGGCATTGCACAGAAAATCGGTCTCGGCGGCCGCATCAACATGATCATGCAGTCGGCCTTCTTTAAACTGGCTGACGTCATTCCCCTTGACTTAGCTATTTCTAAATTGAAAGAATCCGTTGTCGAATCTTACGGCAAAAAAGGTCAGAACATCGTTGATATGAACAACGAAGCAATCGACCAGGGCTTGTCTGCTATCGTCAAAGTTAATGTTCCGGCCGCTTGGGCTGATGCTGTTGACGAACCGGTCGACATGTCGAAACACACGAAATTCTTCCGTGACTTCTCCATTCCTGTCAACGCCCTCGAAGGCGACGACCTCCCGGTCAGCGCTTATGACGGCTTTGAAGACGGCCGCTGGCCGACCGGCACGGCTGCTGAAGAAAAACGCGGCGTTGCTATGTTCGTACCGAGCTGGGATGCTGAAAAATGTATCGGCTGTAACCAGTGTTCCTTCGTATGTCCTCACGCTGCTATCCGTCCCTTCCTCATGACGCCGGAAGAAGCTGCTAACGCTCCGAAAGGCTATCAGGATAAGGAAATCAAGGCAGCACCGGAATACAAGTACAATATCATCGTATCGGTCATGGACTGCCTCGGCTGCGGAAGCTGTACGCATGTCTGCCCGAAACAGGCTCTGACGATGAAACCCTTCGACGAAGAAGAATACAGAGCAGATCTCTGGGATTACGTCATCAACCTGCCGATTAAACCGAATCCGATGGATAAGAATACCGTTATCGGCAGCCAGTTCGAACAGCCCTTGCTCGAATTCACCGGCGCCTGCGCAGGCTGTGCTGAAACCCCGTATTGTAAAGTTATTACCCAGCTCTATGGCGACCGCATGATCATTGCCAATGCTCACGGCTGCTCCAGCGTTTGGGGCGGCAGTGCACCGGACTGCGGCTACACCAAGAACGAACAGGGTCATGGCCCGGCTTGGTCGACATCCCTCTTCGAAGACAACGCTGAATATGGCTTCGGCATGATGCTGGCTGAAAAGACGGAACGGAAACTCCTGGCTCAGTACGTCGATGCGGCTATGGAAGTTGCAAGTCCCGAATTACAGGCTGCACTGAAAGACTGGAAAGAAAACATGGCTAAGAGTGAAGGTACCCGCGAACGTTCCGACAAGGTCATCGCTCTCCTCGAAGCTGAAAAAGACGGCAAACCTGAATTGGAACAGGTTTACGATATGAAACAGTTCCTCGTTAAACGGAGCCAGTGGATCTTCGGCGGCGACGGCTGGGCTTACGATATCGGTTACGGCGGCTTGGACCACGTCCTGGCTCAGGGTGAAGATATCAACGTCCTCGTCTTCGATACGGAAGTTTACTCCAATACGGGCGGCCAGGCTTCTAAAGCTACGCCGACGGCTGCTGTTGCTCAGTTCGCTGCAGCCGGTAAGAAGACCCGTAAGAAAGACCTCGGCATGATGCAGGCTCAGTACGGCTACATCTACGTTGCACAGGTCGCTATGGGCGCCGACAAGAACCAGTTCATGAAGGCTCTCAAAGAAGCTGAAGAATACGATGGCCCGTCCCTCATCATCGGCTATGCACCGTGCATCAACCACGGCCTCAAGATCGGTCAGGGTCAGAGCCAGCTCGAAGAAAAACGTGCCGTCGATGCAGGTTACTGGCATCTCTGGCGCTACAATCCGGAATTGAAGAAACAGGGTAAGAATCCGTTCATCCTCGATTCCAAACCGCCGAAAGATAACTTCCGTGAATTCCTCATGGGCGAAACTCGCTTCTCGTCCTTGCAGCGCACCTTCCCGGAAATTGCCGAAGCTCTCTTTGAAAAGACCGAAGAAGACGCTAAGGATCGTTATGAAGGCTATGTCCGCTTAGAAAAAGCGTACGATAAATAAGAATTAAAATGTTAGGCGGGACTGTCCCGGGAGGACGGTCTCATGAAAAAACCGGCTGCCATAGTTCTCAATGGCAGCCGGTTTTTTGTGGTTGATAATACCTGCTGGGGTTGGCAGAGACACTTGGTTCATGCGATTCTTTGTTTTCTAAACTAAGATATATCGGGGTTATACGCCTTTGAAGTTACCGGAAAACCTCGAAAGGCATCCGGTTGGATCACTTGCTTGGCTGGGGTCGTATCGGTCTATCTTGCGAAAGGGAGAGCGCATGATGGGGAGAGGTCTCCTGTGCCGTTTTTAGGGCTTTTTAGCGCTTGTCCCGTTCCATAATGTATAAGGCCTCTTTCTGTCATTAGAAGGCCTTACAGGCGTTGTCAGCCCTCACCGATAAGGATGGATTTTCAATATGATATGATTTTGTGTCGAAAAGATGCTGTATGAGGGTATCTGTGCGGTCCTTTTGTTCGGATCAGGGACATCTCTTCGAAGCGACTTTATACATTTGCCGGCACCGGTAACGAAAATATCGGCCTTAAGAGACAAAGACTCCGAATTCGCGCAAGGTTTTTCGCGAATTCGGAGTCTTTGTTTTTTGCTGTAAGTCTTTATTCCCGGCCTGTAAGCAGTCCGGATAGAATTTCGACGTACAGGAGTGCTTCCGGCGGCAAGGCTTCCTCTTTTATCTTTATCCAGCCGACGGTCATCGTATCCAAGGGATTGGCAATGGGAATGGCCGTGATATGGCGGCCGATGATGGCCGATGCGACATGTCCCGTTCCGATGGTGTAGGCGTCAGTTGCGCGGATGACGCTGAACAGCGTCGACCGGTCGGTGACATAGATGCTTTGTCGGTTCGACGGGTCCGACAGGAGCAGTTCTTCAGAAAACTGCGATCGGTCGTGACCTTGTTCGAAGCGGACGCAGGGATAGTCCTTAAGTTTGCCGGGAGGGATACTTTGATTCTCTGCCAGAGGGTGGTCCAAGCGGACGTAAATACAGGGCGTAAACGTACAGAGAGACGTGAACTCCAGCTTGTTCTTTTGGAACAGGTCCTGCAAAAAGTTTTCGTTCATGTGGGATAAAAAGAGGATGCCGAGCTGACTTTCACGGGTGACGACGTCGTGGATGACCTGCGAGGTCCGACCTTCACGCAGGGTAAAGGTATAGGATGACGTCGGAGATATGCGCTGCAGGGCATGGATGAAAGCCTCGTCGGCAAAGGGGTAGTGCTGGGATGAAATGGTCAGGGTGTGCGAGTCTTCCTGGCCGGTTTCAGGGTGAAAATGGTCATGCATTTCGTCGGCATGCGTCAAGATATGGTCGGCATAGTGCAGAAACTCTAAACCGGCTGATGTGAAGGTGATGCCGTGACGGTTTCGCTTGACCAGAGTCATGGCAAATTCTGTTTCCAAGTCTTTGATGGCGGCACTGAGACTGGGCTGGGCAATGTTCAGGGCCTGGGCGGCGGCAGAAATAGAATTATGCTTAGATAACTCAAGGATATAACGCAATTGTTGTAAAGTCATAGTAAAACCACCTCAAATATAAACCGTACCTATAGAGACGCCCTTATTATCTTTATTGTATCAAAATAAGTAAAGTTGGGAAAGTTATGACTTTTTGACACAGTAAAGAAAGTTTTAAAATGAAAATTTTAATCTCGAGACAGCAAAAATGAAGAAAGAAAAATCCCACTTAAAAATTTAAATTATAAAGAAAAGTTAACCAAATTTGGCTTTTTGAAAAAGACAAATGTTCGTGAAAATTGGCGTAAGGTGATAATGATTCATTTTTAAATCATGGATATCTCTTGTTTTCTCAACAAAAAAGTAAGGAATAATGATCTATTCTATAGATAAATACTATGAATGCAAATTGCACAATGAATATTTTACAGCCAATACCTTTCATGATATACTTTAACCATAGAATAGAACGTTTAAGTAAAAGGTAAAACCCCGACGTGTACATTAAAATTTACGGTTTTTAGAAAAATGTTAAAAAACGACATAGGTAAAAAGTATATACACTGAAGTTGAGAAAGGAGAGCCGCATCAGGGGATAAAATGTAAGTGTCGAGGGGACATTATCCATCCAATCTATTCACCATAGGAGGTCTTTGATATGAATTCATCAGCAGCACTGGCCCGCCAAGCGGGAATGACAGATGCACAATGGAAAGCAGCCGTCAAGTTCGACAGTACGGACTGGGGCTGGATTATTATGAGTATCGGCATGGCTATCGGTGCCGGTATCGTGTTCTTACCGGTTCAGGTCGGCTTAGTCGGCGTCTGGGTTTACTTATTCTCCGCTATCATTGCCTATCCGGCCATTTATCTCTTACAGCGCTTGTTCATCAATACCCTGGCCGATTCGCCGCGGTGTGAAGACTATCCCAGCGTTATCAGCGGCTACCTCGGCAAAAACTGGGGTTTCCTGCTGGGCATCCTTTACTTCCTCAGTATTCTCATCTGTGTTTTCATGTATTCGACGGCACTGACCAATGACAGTGCATCCTTCCTCTATTCTTTCGGCGTTACCGATACGCTCCTGTCTGACAATCCTTTTTATGGGCTGGCTATCATCTGTGCGATGGTTGTTTTGGCATCCCGCGGTGAACAGCTCCTGTTCCGGATTTCGACGCTCATGGTTTTGACAAAATTGTTGGTCGTCATCTGCTTAGGCGGCATCATGATCCAGCACTGGAACATCGCCAATATCGGCGTCTTCCCGGATTTAGGCTACCTCGTGAAAAACACGATTGCCATGCTGCCCGTAACCTTGACCTCGATTCTGTTTATCCCCAGTATCAGCCCCATGGTCATTTCTTACCGCTCTCATAACAAATCGATCCACGTCGCTCGCTACAAAGCCATGCGGGCTATGAAAATCGCTTTCTCCGTCTTGTTCATTACGATCTTCTCGTATGCCATGTCTTTTAACCTGGCTCTCGGTCACGACCAAGCCGTTCTCGCTTACTCTCAGAATATCTCTGCACTGGCTATCGTAGCCAGAGGGTTTGACGGCAGCGCTGTTAAAATCTTCAGCCTGGTACTCAATGTATTCGCCGTTATGACGGCCTTCTTCAGTGTATTCCTCGGCTTCCGCGAAGCCTGCCAGGGGATCGCTATGAACATCCTGCACCGCTTTATGCCGGAAGACAAAATCAATAAGAAAATGGTCAGCTTCGGCATCCTCATCTTCGCCGTTGCCGTTGCTTGGGGCGCCATCGTCCTCAATGCACCGGTCTTGAAGCTCCTGACCCTTCTCGGCCCGATCTTCGGTATCATCGCCTGCCTTATCCCGGCGTACTTGGTTTACAAAGTCAATGCCCTTCACAAATATAAGGGAATTTCGCTGGTACTCATCGTCTTTGCCGGTATCCTCTTGATCATCTCGCCAATCATCGCCATGATGTAAGCTGGAATTTTTTCCCTAAAAAGTGTGGGCTTAAACACAAGTAAAACGATTATCTTAAAAATTATATAAAAACTACCTTGACAGTTTAAATCATGCGGTGTATCATACAAACATCAATTGAACATCGTCCATGAAACCATTGAGGCGGAAGTAAAAACGATGACGTGCACGTACAGAGAGCCGGGGTGCTGAGAGCCGGCCGACGCAGCTCGTTAAATGGACCGCTGAGGGCGCAGTGAAAAGCTGTAAGGCTGAGTATCCTGCGACGTGTTGGTATACGTCAGTTACCGGGAATATGTTGGTATTCCGTCGAGAGTAGGGCTCAACCCCTAAAACAAGGTGGCACCGCGGAACTTAAATCCGTCCTTGACAAATCGTATTGTCATGGACGGATTATTTTTTTTAGGAGGTTTGTATGGAAACGCTCAGCTTAGAACAGGTAAAAGCCTACCAAGGCCAATATAAGGTCGTTCCTGTCGGAGTCAGCATGTATGCCGACAGTTGTACCCCGATTGAAGTCTTGCGAACGGTCAAGCATATCAGCGCTCATTGCTATATCTTGGAAAGTATGGAAGACTCCCAGCGTTGGGGCCGATACACCTTCATAGGGTACGATCCTCAGATGGGCCTGTTCTGCAAAGACGGAACGGTTACGATTAAGACCGGGGCTGAAGTACAGCTTCATACGGACCATCCGGAACAGCTCATTTCTCAGATTTTAGCCGACAATAAGGCGCCGCGCCTGGAAGGGTTGCCTCCCTTTACCGGCGGTTTGGTAGGCTACTTTTCCTACGATTTTATTAAGTATGCCGAACCGTCTCTGACACTCAAGGCCGCTGATGACGATGGCTTTAATGATTTCGACCTCATGCTCTTCGACAAGGTCATCGTCTTCGATAATTTAAAGCAGCAGATTTACCTCATCGTCAACGTTCGCCTCGACGGGGTAGAAGAAAATTATAATCGGGCTATGTTGGAACTACAGCGGATGGAAGACCTCATTCGCCATGGCGAGAAGGCACCGGCCCAGCCCCTTCAATTAAAGAGCGACTTCAAACCCCTCTTTAATGAGCAGGAATACTGCCAAATGGTTGAAAAGGGGAAACATTATATCCGCGAAGGGGACATCTTCCAAGTCGTCTTAGCCAATCGCCTTTGTGCCGAGGCAGAAGGCAGCCTCCTCGATACATACCGCGTGCTGCGGACGATTAACCCGTCGCCGTATATGTTCTTCTTCTCCGGCGACGATATTGAGCTTGCCGGTTCTTCTCCGGAAACGCTGATCCGCCTCGAAGGGCGGGACCTCTTCACCTTCCCCTTAGCCGGATCGCGGCCGCGGGGCAAGACGGTGGAAGAAGATAATCAACTGGAAGACGAACTCCTGCACAATACCAAGGAATTGGCAGAGCACAATATGCTCGTCGACTTAGGTCGAAACGACTTGGGACGCATCAGTGAATTTGGCAGCGTCCATGTCGAACGCTATCTCAACGTCCTGCGCTTTTCCCATATCATGCATATCGGTTCTACCGTGCACAGTACGATACGGGACGATAAGACGGCCGTCGATGCCATTGCGGCTGCCTTGCCGGCAGGCACCTTGTCCGGAGCTCCGAAAATCCGGGCCTGCGAAATCATTGATGAACTGGAAGGTCATAAGCGCGGTGTTTACGGCGGCGCCGTCGGCTACATCGATTTTACCGGCAATATGGATTGCTGTATCGGCATCCGCCTGGCCTATAAGAAGGGGAATCACGTATACGCCTGCTCCGGTGCCGGCATCGTCGCCGACAGCGTACCGGAACAGGAACACCAGGAATGCCTGAATAAAGCCAAGGCCGTCGTCATTGCCTTGAAACGGGCCAATGGAGGGATTGACAAATGATTGTACTCATCGATAATTACGACAGTTTTTCTTATAATCTCTACCAGCTCATCGGACAGTTGAATCCGGATATTAAAGTCATCCGCAACGATGACATGGCGGTGGAAAATCTCGAAGGCCTGCAGCCGGATCACCTGATCATTTCGCCGGGGCCGGGTCGGCCGTCGGATGCCGGGATTTGTGAACAGGCCATCCGCTATTTTGAGGGAAAGATCCCTATCCTCGGTGTCTGCTTGGGCCATCAGGCCATTTGTGAAGTCTACGGCGGCACCATTACCTACGCCGGGAAATTGATGCACGGCAAACAATCCGTTGCCGCCCTCGACCGGGAAAACCCGCTCTTTAAGGGACTTCCCGAAACGGTCGACGTCGGCCGGTATCATTCGCTGGCCCTCGATCCCGAAACCCTTCCCGATGCTCTTCGCGTCCTGGCTCGGACCGATGACGGCGAAATCATGGCCGTCGCCCATAAAGACTATCCTACATACGGCTTGCAGTTCCACCCGGAATCGATATTGACGCCGACGGGACCGATGATGGTCGAAAATTTCTTAAAATTATAATAGACAGCGTGCTTACGAGGAGGTAACGACGATGATTAAAGATGCGATTATCAAGATTGTAAATAAAGGTGATTTGACTTATGACGAAGCAAAGGCAGTTATGCTGGAAATCATGAACGGCAAGACGACGCCGACCCAGAATGCCGCTTTCTTGGCGGCGCTGTCGACGAAAAGCACCAAGGCTGAAACGATTGATGAAATTTCAGGCTGTGCCGAAGCCATGCGCTCTATGGCAACGCCCGTTCCTCATCCGGGCATGGATGTCCTGGAAGTCGTCGGTACCGGCGGCGACGGCGCCCATTCTTTCAATATTTCGACGACGTCGGCCATGGTTATTGCCTCGGCCGGTGTGAAAGTAGCCAAACACGGCAATCGGGCCGCCTCGTCTCTGTGCGGTACGGCAGACTGCCTGGAAACACTGGGCCTCAATATCGAACAGGATCCGAAACTGGCCCTTAAGATGTTGGAAGAAACGAACTTCTGCTTCCTCTTTGCTCAGAAATATCACGCCGCGATGAAGTATATCGGCCCCATCCGCAAAGAACTGGGATTCCGGACCGTATTCAACATCCTCGGGCCCTTGACCAGCCCGGCTAAGCCGACGATGATCCTCCTCGGCGTTTACGATGAATATCTGGTCGAACCCCTGGCAAAAGTATTGTCGACACTTGGTGTCAAACGAGGTATCGTCGCCTACGGCCAGGAAAAACTCGATGAAATTTCGCCGAACGGGCCGACGACGATTTGTGAACTCCGTGACGGATATTATCGGACGTCTGTCCTGCGGCCGGAAGACTTCGGCATGGTGCCGGGAACGAAGGAAGACCTCGTCGGCGGTACACCGGAAGAAAATGCCGACATCACGCGAGGCATCCTGAAGGGAACCGTTCAGGGGCCGAAACGAAATGCTGTCCTCTTAAACGCCGGAACAGCCTTGTTCATTGCCGGTAAAGCCGATTCCATCGGTGCCGGTATCAAGATGGCTGCCGATCTCATCGACAGCGGCAAGGCCATGGAAACACTGAACCGCTGCATTGCTGTCAGCAACTCGTAAGAAGGTGAGCTCGTGATACTCGATGATTTAACGGCAGCTGTCGCCAAAAGGCTGGTAGAGGATAAGGCACAGGTTTCCTTTGCCGAGATGAAAGAACGGGCCCTGGCGGCTCCGAAAAAAGAGGGATTTCCCTTTGAACATAACCTGAAACAGAAGGGCCTTTCCTTCATTTGTGAAGTCAAGAAAGCCTCGCCGTCAAAAGGACTCATTGCTCCTGATTTTCCCTATGTGGCCATTGCCAAGGAATATGAACAGGCCGGTGCGGCAGCGATTTCCGTATTGACTGAACGGGATTACTTCTTAGGCAGTCCCCAGTATTTACAGGATATTGCCGGGGCGGTTCAAACGCCGGTCCTTCGCAAGGACTTCATCATTGATGAATATCAGATTTATGAAGCCCGGGCCATCGGCGCTTCGGCCATCCTTTTAATCTGTGCCATCCTCGATGATGAACAGTTGAAACGCTTCTTTAAACTTGCCGATTCTTTGGGCCTTTCGGCCCTGGTCGAAGCGCACGATGAAACGGAAGTCCTCCGAGCCATTAAGGCCGGCGCTCGCATCATCGGCGTCAACAACCGGAATCTAAAGGATTTTACGGTCTCTCTCGACACGAGCTTCCGTCTGCGGACGCTGGTGCCGGATGACATCATCTTCGTTGCTGAAAGCGGTATCAAGACCCGGGAGCATACGCAAAGTCTCTATGACCATGGCGCCGACGCCGTCCTTATCGGCGAGACGCTGATGCGCAGTCCCGATAAGAAGGCGGCTCTGGCGGAATTAGCCGCCGGAACTCGTGGTTAAGGTAAAGTTCTGCGGCCTCAAGCGCCCCTGCGACATCGCCTGGGCCAATGAACTCCACCCCGACTATGCAGGCTTCGTCTTTGCCGGTACGAAACGCCGCGTTTCTGATGAGTTGGCAGCAGACCTTCGCCGGGAACTGGACCCGTCCATACCGGCTGTCGGCGTCTTCGTTGACGATGAACCGCAGCACATGGCGTCCTTAGTAAAAAAAGGCGTCATCCAGCTTATCCAGCTTCACGGCCGGGAAGATGAAGACTTCATACAGCAGTTGCAGACGGATTTGGATGTTTCGATTATCAAGGCCTTTTCCATTGCCCATCAAGACGACGTAAGGCGAGCCTTGGCGAGCCGTGCTGACTACATCCTCCTCGATCAAGGGAGCGGCGGTACCGGCAAGGCCTTTGATTGGTCCCTGTTAAGAGACCTTGACCGACCGTACTTTTTAGCCGGCGGCCTTACGCCGCAGAATGCAGCTCAAGCGGCAGCCCTTAAGCCCTATGCCCTCGACGTCAGCAGCGGCATCGAAACGGATGGGGTGAAGGACAGAGAAAAGATGACATTATTTATGACAACATTAAGTGTTTACAGGAGGTAAACAGATGAGTACAGGAAGATTCGGCGCCTTTGGCGGCCAGTATATACCGGAAACGCTGATGAACGAAATTCAGCGTTTGGAAAAAGCCTACGACCATTATAAACATGACCCGGCCTTTCAGGCAGAATTAAAAGAACTCCTTGATAACTATGCCAATCGGCCGTCACTCCTTTACTATGCCGAACGGATGACGAAAGATTTAGGCGGTGCGAAGGTCTATCTGAAGCGAGAAGATTTGAATCATACGGGGGCTCATAAAATCAACAATGCTTTAGGGCAGTGCCTGCTGGCGAAAAAGATGGGCAAGACCCGGGTCATTGCTGAAACCGGTGCCGGCCAGCACGGCGTTGCAACGGCGACAGCAGCCGCTTTCTTGGGCCTCGAATGTGAAGTTTTCATGGGCGAAGAAGATACGATTCGCCAGGCTTTGAACGTATACCGTATGGAATTGTTGGGGGCTAAGGTCCACGCCGTTACCTCCGGGTCCCGGGTCCTTAAAGACGCTGTCAACGAAGCCATGCGTGAATGGGTCAGCCGCGTCGACGACACCCATTACGTCATCGGCTCGACTATGGGGCCTCATCCTTTCCCGATGATGGTACGAGACTTCCAGGCCGTCATCAGTAAGGAAGCTCGTCAGCAGATTCTCGACAAGGAAGGTAAACTCCCGGCAGCGGTCCTGGCCTGTGTCGGCGGCGGCAGCAATGCCATGGGTATGTTCTACAACTTCATCGACGATAAGGATGTTCGTCTCATCGGCTGCGAAGCTGCCGGCAAGGGCATCGATACCAAACTTCATGCGGCGACGATTGCCAAGGGCGAAGTCGGTATCTTCCACGGGATGAAATCGATTTTTTGCCAGAACGAAGACGGCCAGATCGACGAAGTCTATTCCATTTCAGCCGGTCTCGACTATCCCGGTATCGGGCCGGAACACGCCTATTTGAATGAAACGGGTCGGGCTCAGTACATTCCGGTCAAAGACGATGAAGCCGTCGAAGCCTTTGAATATTTGGCCCGCACAGAAGGCATCATCTGCGCTATTGAAAGTGCCCACGCCGTCTATGAAGCCATGCAGCTGGCACCGACGATGAGTCCTGAAGACAGCATCATCGTTTGCTTGTCCGGCCGCGGCGATAAAGACGTCGCCGCCATTGCAAGATATAAGGGGAGGGATTTACATGAGTAAGATCGGCCAGGCCTTTAAAAAGGGCAAAGCCTTTATCGGATTCCTGACGGCAGGCGATCCGTCGCTGGAAAAGACCTATGAATACATTATGACCATGGAAAAAGCAGGTGCCGATTTGATTGAAATCGGAATTCCTTTTTCCGATCCCATTGCCGAAGGCATCGTTATCCAGGAAGCCGATTTACGGGCGCTGCAGCAGGGGACGCGCATTGACGACGTCTTTGATCTTGTTAAGCGCGTCCGTAAGGAATCGCAGATTCCCTTGGTCTTTCTGACATACCTCAATCCCGTCTTCCATTATGGGGCTGATAAATTCTTCACTCGTTGTGAAGAAGCGGGCCTTGACGGCATCATTATCCCGGATATGCCCTTTGAAGAACGAGGCGAATGTGCGGAAGCTGCGAAAGCGCACGGCATCGATATCATTTCCATGATTGCTCCGACCTCAAAAGACCGGATTCAGACCATTGCTAAGGCCGGGGAAGGCTTCTTATATATCGTATCTTCCTTAGGCGTTACCGGTACTCGTACGGAAATCAAGACTAACCTTAAAGATATCATTGATACGGCCAAGGCAGTGACCGACGTTCCCTGCGCCGTCGGCTTCGGCATCAATACGACCGAACAGGCCGAAACCATTGGCCGTGACGCCGACGGGGTCATCGTTGGCAGTGCCATCGTCAAATTGATTGCTAAATATGGGGACGATGCAGCCCAGCCGATCTATGACTATGTGAAAGAGATGAAGGAAGCGGTCACGCGCAGCCGCTCATAATTAGGCCATATAGGAATTTACATAAAGATCTGAACGACAGTGTTCACTGTAGTTCAGATCTTTTTTTATGAAGAATACTTATTTATTACAAATTGGCATTAAAAATGACCGGTCTATGATAAATTTGGCACTTCGTTGACTTTGTCGTTTTCCCATGATAATATGTAGGCAAGATATTTCTTGTAACGAAATATTTATATAACTAAGGTTTGTACACGCTATATGGATATTTCCATTTCAACAGAAGGAGTGACGATAATGGATTTTGAACTCACGAAACAACAGCAGCAAATTGTCGATCAAGTACGCGATTTTACGGCCAAACGGTTATTGCCCGGCGTTGTAGAACGCGATGAAGCTTCGGAATTTCCGTTGGAAGCCTTTAAAGAATTTGGCAAGATGGGCATGTTCGGCCTCTGCTATCCGACAGAATTCGGCGGCAGCGATGTCGGCTATCTTCCGTATATTCTGGCTGTCGAAGAAGTCTCCAAAGTAGATTCTTCCTTTGGCATCGGCTTTTCGGTCAATACCTCCCTTTACGGCGGCAGTGTCATGTATTCGTCGGCGACGGATGAACAGAAAAAACGCTTTTTATCTCCTATCGCATCGGGACAGGCTATCGGCTCCTTTGGCCTGACGGAAGCGACGGCCGGCTCTGATGCTGCCGGTCAGCAGACGCTTGCCACCAAAGACGGCGACGACTATATCTTAAACGGTACCAAGATTTTTAATACCAACGGCCCCATTGCTGACTATACCGTCATCTATGCTCTGACCGATCCGGCGATCGGCATCAAGGGCATGTGCGCCTTCGTCTTGGAAAAAGGGATGGAAGGCTTCCATGTAGGCAAACTGGAAAATAAAATGGGCATCCGCTCGGCTCAGGTCTCGGAAATGGTCTTATCAAACGTTCGCGTTTCGGCGGACCGGATGATTGCCAAACCGGGTGAAGGCTTTAAACTGGCCATGAAGACCCTCGACGGCGGACGCATCGGCGTCGGCGCTCAGGCCCTGGGCCTGGCAGAAGGGGCCTTCGACATTGCCATCGATTATCTGAAGAAACGCGAACAGTTCGGCAAACCGCTGTATAAACAGCAGTATCTGGCCTTCAAGATGGCTGAACTCTACGCCGATATTGAAAAGGCACGCTTAGTCCTTTATAAGGCAGCCTGCCTCAAAGAAGCGGGCAAACCGTTCACGACAGAAGCGGCTGTTGCAAAACTGACCTGCACCGACGTGGCTATGAAAGTGACGACGGAATGCGTTCAGATGCTTGGTGGCAACGGTTACATGAAAGAATACCATGTCGAACGCATGATGCGCGATGCCAAGATCACCCAGATTTATGAAGGCACTAACGAAATTCAAAAACTCGTCATTTCCGGTGGTTTGTTCCGGTAAGACAGGCTTCTTCGAAAGTTTCCTTTCATGAAGATACATTAAAAAGGAGGCTGGCCGATAGCGATGGCTATCAGGTCAGCCTCCTTTTTTAGGTACATTATAAGATTTTTAAAAGATTTTAGTGACCGGCGACGACGCTTTCTTTGGCTTCGGCATCGAGCGTATGTGCCAGGTCATGGTCGGTCATGGCGCAGACGGCTGCGTCAGACCAAACGTTTTCTGCCGTTTCGACCATATCGATGATGGTATAGATCGGCAGGATGATGCCCATGATGCCGATCGGAGCACCGATACTGGACATGAGGGACAATGTCAGGAAGTAGCAGCCCATGGGAACACCGGCATTGCCGATAGCTGCCAGAACGGCGATGAAGAGCCAGGCAATCATCGTGCCCATGGTCAATTCCGTACCGCCGTTTTGCATGAGGAAGAGGGACGTGACCAGGATGAAGGCTGCGCAGCCGTTCATGTTGATGGTCGTGCAGATCGGAAGTACGAAGCGCGATACCTGAGGATGAACGTTAAGGCGCTGTTCAGCCGAGGCCAGGGTAACCGGCAGGGTGCCGGCAGAGCTCTTGGTGAACAAGGCAACGGCGATAGCCGGAGCCATTTTGCGGAAGACGTAGAGCGGATTCAAGCCGCGGATGGCCAAGAAGATCGGCAGGACGATGAAGAACTGAATGAGGTTGCCGCCGAGGATGACCAAGGTGTATTTCCCCAAGGCACTGACGATGATACCGGCTTCAATCTGAGCTGCCAGCTGAGCCGAGAAGGCCAGGATGCCGAGCGGTAAGATCCAAAGCAGGGCCCGAATGAGGGCGAAGAGGACCTCCTGCAGGCCTAAGAGACCTTTGAGCAGGACGGCGCGGTTTTCGGTCTTGGGCATGAAGGCTAAGGCGAGGCCTACAGCAGCTGCGATGAGCATGACCGAAAGGACGTTGCCCGATAAGAAGGGCTGGAGTATATTATTCGGAATAACCGACAGGAAATGGTCGTAGTAGGTGACCGACTCGAGTTTCTGCGGAACGCTGGAAACACCGGAATTGATCAGTTCCATAGGCAGATTGCCCGGGGCAATCCAGATGTAGAGTGCCAAACCGATAGCGGCGGCACAAATCGTTGTCAGCAAGGTGTACGTGACGGCGTGCGCAAAGATACGCCCCGTTTCTTTTTTAGCACCCAGTGCTGATAAGGTTGTAATGACGGCTAAGGCGATGGTCGGTATAGCGATGAACTGGAATAAGCGCGTGAAAACCGTTGCGATGAAATCGAATAATTGGTTCAATACCGGAATACCAAGCCAGCCTAAGATGGCGCCGAGGATTAAGGCCCCGATCCATAAGATGAATTGACGGCCCTGATGGCGATTGCGGTTGCTGCGAATCGCTTCCCGGGCTTGTTCTTGTACTCCGTCTCGTGATTCATTTGACATGAGTATCTTCCCCCTTTGAGAAATATGGACGGCAGTAATAAACTACCGTTTCAGTATATTATAGAAGAGGGCAGGCATTCTGTCAATGAAAGAGGCGTTCACATTGTAAAAAAAGACACGTAAAAGGATCGGCACACAAGCGACATATGTATACCGATCCTTACGTTATAGGATTCATATTCATTTAGTGTTTGATTCTGCTTTCGCTAAAACTCAAAACGTTAAAACAGTCATCGTTCGTTACAACCAGATACGTAGACTAACCTATTTGAAACACATCACACCCATTCGAAAAGTTCGAAGCACTTTAGATCAAGATAAGTTAATTCATCATGTTCATCGACGAACTCGTGTTAATCCTATAGACATTATTTAGTTGTTCATGATCAACGCAATGAAAACTAAGTCTGTATCGCTTTTGTTTTCCAAGCCGTGACCCTTACCGTCTGATGTGTATGTAACGTCTCCTCGTTTAACGGTCCGGATTACTCCGTTGTCGTCATATTCTCCCTCACCGGAAAGGATATAATATGCTTCTGCGTTGTCAGTGTGAGCATGAAAACCTAAGGAACATCCAGGTTTCAAGGTGATTTCTGCGAACATACCAACGTCTCCTCGCAGTTCGGTGGCGCTCAGAAGCTGTCTCTTCAAGATGAACCCCTTGCCGCCAGCGGCATGTTCGACCTTCTCTACTTCCACTGGACTCACCCCTTTCTAATGCACTTGCAAGGAATCGACTTGCTCTCTATTCCTTTTGCATTTCTTGGCTATATTATAGCATAGAATTTCACGATTGTCATGATATAAACGTAAGTAAGTTATGTTATTTTAGAATATATCTAAGAATGGACATAAATAGAACGAATGGATTTGCCCCGTTATCCCTGTAAGATGGGGACGATTTTGGTGCAGTGGGGCATGACGTTGATCGTATAGTCTTCCTTGCCCTGTTCCTTCAACTTCTGTTGGGCCAGATTCCACGCTTCTTCGACCGTGGCTGCCGGGATTTGGCCGGTCCGGCGGATGTCCTCGAAGTTTCGCGGCAGGGTGACCAGGATGACCGTGTTTTTATGGGCCAGGCAGAAGAGGTTGAAGGCGACGAAGAAGGGGATGGTGAAGTGAGCCCGAAGGGCCGTTTCCATCTCTTCCATCGTATCGTATTTGAAGCTGTCGAGGTAGATGGCCGGTTCTTTGATGTCTCGGGCTTCCATGATGGCGATGATGATGCCCCCTTCTTTGACAGCCATTTCAGCCGGATCATAGCACTTGCTGCCTTGGTAGAGGCTGACGTCACTGGGATAGCCCCCGGCGCAGGCGAAGACGACGTCCGTTTTTTGCTTCATGGGGACGCGCTGGATATCGAGGACGGCCTGTGTACCGGCATGCCAGGCTTCATACCAGTCACCGCCGACCATACGGCAGATTTCGCCGTCGGCATTGATGATGGAGTGGACCAGGAAGCAGGGATTGATTTTACGGCAGGCCTCGATCATGTCATCATTCAATGGATTGTCTTCGATCATGAGGGCTCGTGTCTTGGGATTGACGCCGTGGCCGAATTCATCGGCTAAGGCGTGACAGTGATTGCGCTGAATCGTTTCAAAGCCGGATACGCCGGGCAGGATGAGTTTGCGGCCGCCGCCGAAACCGGCGAAGAGGTGGGTCGTAATCCCGTCGATGATGATGACCTTGTCGGCGTCGACGACATGTTTATTCAGCTTCAGCGGAGTGCCCAGCTTGGTCGTGCCGCAGTCGACGAGGGTCGGGTCCATACAGTCATGCTGATAGGTCTTGATGCGGTCGATGACTTCCTGACCGCAGACGGCGACGTCTTCTTCCGGCGTCTGGGCCCGGTGGGATCCTTGAGAAAAGACGATGTAGATGTCGTCGTCGGGAATCCCGGCCAAGTTCAATTCATCGATGACGTAGATGAGAAATTGGTTGGAATGATTCCACGTGCGTGTAATATCGGCGACGACCAGGCAGACTTTATCACCGGGCTGTACCTTTTCGGCCAGGGGGGCGCTGCCGATGGGGTGGCGCATGCAGTCCACCGTCGCTTCTTTGACGTCGACGGCGGGGACGTGCTTTCCTTCCATGACGTCGGAAATATGTTCTTCCGGCAGTTTGACGGTCTGTGTCGTTTCACCAATACTGAAAGTAAATTCTTTTAATGCCATTGCCTATCACCACTTCTTTTTTAAAATTAATATCAAGTTGTAACTTATTATATCATGATAAACACGGCATGCAAGATTAAAGTTAAAACAATCGGGCATAACCTTGGCAAATCGGTCATACGTTTCCGATATAGACGTGGTGCAGATGCTTTTTGGCAACGGCTGCTAATCGGTGAAGGGTATCGACCGGCGTCATCGGCGTCGTATCCCGATAACGGGGAAAGTAGCGAGTCAGATGGAGGGGGATGTCCGGACGAAGTCCTGCCAGCCAGCGGGCTTCATGGTCCATTTGTTCTTCATCGTCATTTTTTCCGGGAATGATTAAGGTCGTCACTTCGACGTGGCTGACAGCTGCGGCAATGGTAATCGTATCCAGTACGGGATTTAGCGACGCGCTGCACTGAGAACGATAGAAATCTTCGGAAAATCCTTTGAGGTCGATGTTCCAGGCGTCGATATAGGGGAGAAGCGCTTCGAGGGGCTTTCTTTCGATATAGCCGTTGCTGACCATGACGTTGAACAGGCCTCGTTTTTTTATCAGTTTTGCCGTCTGTATGATAAATTCATAGCTGAGGGTCGGTTCATTATAGGTATAGGCCAGGCCGATATTGCCCTGAGGCACGTATTTTTCGGCTAAGGCGACGACCTCTCCCGGTGTCAGGTCTTGGGACGGTGCCGGCTGCTGGGAAATCTGCCAGTTCTGGCAGAAGGGACAGGTGAAGTTACAGCCCCAGGAACCGAGGGACAAGATAAGGGATCCGCCGTGGAAGCGATAGAGGGGCTTCTTTTCGATGGGATCTAAGGCAAGACTCGTGATTTTTCCGTAGTTTAAGGCCTGAAGGGTCGTACCGTCGAAGCCCCTCGTTTGGCAGCGGCCGCAGCGACCATTCTCGATGCGGCAGTGATGGGGGCAGAGGCCGCAGACGGTCTTGCCGCTTCGGTCTATGTGATAAAAGGCAGCTTCCATGGGGCTACCTACTTGTAACGGTCGACAGTGAAGCGGTATAGATCGGGCTGTATCTGCGGCGGGATGCCGGCCTTTTCCTTGGCGATGCTGATCTGCTGTTCGACCGTGTCTACGCCTTCGAGATCAGGCAGCAAGAGTCCCGTACGGGCATGGCTCATGACGATGACGCCGTACTTTTTGGGATTGAGCTCGCTGGCTGAGGTGACGGCTTCCGGCCTTCCTAAGACGTCGACGGAAATATCGATGTCTGCGAGCTCTTCTAAGCTGACCGGTGAGAAACGCGGATCCCGTGTGGCCGCCGAGACGGCATTATGGATGATTTCACTGGCCGTATTCAGATGCATGGGAAGGAAGGTGCCGATGCAGCCGCGCAGACGGCTTCCCTTATGGAGCGATACGAAGGTACCGGCCTGATCCTGAAGTTCTTCCGGCAGATTCTTGGGGACGGCCATCAAGGCATGATGCTGAAGGTAGTAGGTGATGCTTTCACGGGCCAGGCGGACTCGGATGTCCGAGGGAGCCCGCTTTTCGACCTGGTCTTCCTGGCCTTCGGGAAGGTAGAGGGCGACGCCGTAGCCGACGCCAAAGGGAGCTTCATAGGCATAGACCGGCATGACCGGACGGAAGTGACGCAGCGTACCGAACAAAAAGTAGACGGAAGGCAGGCCGCAGGTGGCGATTTCGTCGATAAAACTGCGGCTGAGGTCGGTGAGGCCCGAGAGGTTTTGTTTGAGCAGGGCTTCCATGACCAGCTTGTCGAAGACGGCCCCGTTCGGCGTGTAGCCATTGGGCGAGCCTTGAAGCAGGCGGTGGGACAAGTCCCCGGAGGCGATGACGGCAATGCGCCGGCCAAGGGTTTTGGCGGCCTTTATGACGATGTCGCCTAAGCGGGGCATGCTGTCGTAATCGTCAAATCGGGGGGCCATGATGACGATAGGACCGGTGAAGCCGGCTTTACGAAGGTAATATAAGGGGACGAAGGTGCCCTGGTCGACGCTGAGGGGATGGCCGAAGCGATCGCTCCAAGCGGCGTCGAGGCGATAGATATCGGTCTGTTGACTGGCCTTGCTGACAATTTCTTCGGCAAGGTCCATATCGGTCCGAACATCCATCGAAAGTTCCGGATAGCCGAAGGCGGCTAGGTTGCCGTAGAGGCGGGGAACGGCGATGACAGCGGCGCCGTCGGGAAATACGTAATTATGGGGCGATAAGATGACCAGGGTTTCCGGTTTTTGACTGACAATCAGTGCCGAAGCTGCTTCGACAGCCTCGACGGTGGCGGCCATTTTTGACAATTCCGGGCCGCCTATTTCGGGCAGCATGATGGGCGGATGGGGAAAGAATCCGGCTGCTGCACAGACGTGTTCCATCGTGATTACCTCCTTTGCTGGGATGGATGATTAGAGTCAACTTTATTATACCCCAATCGGCCGGGACCTCATAGCCCGGGACCGATTCCAGGTATGAAAAAAAGGACTATCGTCAGATAGTCCTTTCGGTCAATATTCAGTATCTTCTAAAAGGCTCGTCTGCCCAAAGCGGGTCCGAAGATCCTTTCGTTCCATTTTCCATTTTGAAGATGCAATGGACATGGTCGGATCGTAATTGGGGGATTCCATGTTGAGGATGCCGCAGATGAATTCGTATTCCAGGTCATTGGTAAAGAACTTATCCTTATTGGCCTTGACGGCTGACACGACGTTGGGGTTCCGCTGTTGGTAGCCTTCGGAAAGGTAGACGAACATGGGAATGCGCAGCACCTTGAAGCTGGCGCTGTCCGGCTGGCGGGCGACGTCGGGATCGCTGCCGTGATCTGAGAAGTAGACCATGGCGTCGAGGTTGAGGTTTTCCCGGGCGTAGTCAAAGATCTGCGAGAGAACCCAGTCCGTATAAAGCACGGTATTGTCGAAGTCGGCGGCACGGTTCAGATGGCCGTCGTCAAATTTTTGGAATTCTTTCGGGTAGCGGTTGCGGTATTCGATGTGGCTGCCCATGAGATGGAGGACGACGAAATTCTTTTCCTTCGGATTGACCCGCTTGAGGAACTGTAAGAGGGCGCCGTCCTGTGTCGATTCCTTTAAATCGCGGTCGACCCATTCTGAGACGTCGGCCGTATTGGCGACTAAGGTAATGGGGGTATCGGCGACGCCGACCGAACCCTGATTGCTGAACCAATACGTCTTATAGCCGGCCTTTTTGGCCATGTCGATGATGGAAATCGATTCGTTGAAAGGTTTGTTGTTGTAGAAGTTCGACTCGGTCAAGGCGTGCTCAAGAACCGGGACGGTATACCAAACACTGCTGTAGGCGTTCGTGAACAAGGTGAAGTCGGGATTTGCCTTCATGGCTGTCAACCACGGTGTATTGGGGACGTGATCGGGGTTGTAGGCATTCATCAAGGTTCGCGTTTCCGATTCGCCGATGACGACGACGACCGTATTGGGGTAGTCTGCCGGGGTCAGTTGGACGGCCTGTAAATTGGCGTATTTATCATCATGATTTTCGGCGTATAAGGCCGAGCGTTCCATATAATCGTGGGTGTCTAAAAAGGTCCGGACCGGGAAGGATTCCGGCAGGATTTCTTCCCCTAAGGCGACGATAGACGGGGCGATGATGAACAGTACCGATAAAACCGGAATCAATTTGCGGTACGTTTCCGTTCGGGGCAGGACGTCCTGGCGATAATTCAACAGGAACAAGGCGCTGAGAAGGGCAATCAGGCTGGCGGCAATGGTGATGATTTTGGTAACCCCCAGGGACTGGAAGTATTCAAGGGTTTCCGCCGGTCCGGTCTGAAAGATGAGCAGGGCGCCCGACGTCGTAATCGATGAGTGGTACAAGGCGTAGTAAGCCCATTGGAGCAGGATGAGAAAGACGCCGACGAGCTGGACGACGGTCATGATGAGGGCCCCTAATTTTCGCGGCACGTACTGCTTGATGAGCATGTTCAAGCAGAAAAAGATGGCAAAGAAGTAGAGTCCGACATAGATGTCGTAAATGTTATTTAAATAAATCGTGTTGGTATTTATTAGTGACACGTAGCTGAGATAAGGACCGGTCACGATCCACCCGAGGCCGATAAGGGCCGGTGGCAGCACGTTCTGCACCGACAGGTGTTTCCAATAAAAGGCCAGCGACAAGACGACAGCCGTGACGCCCGGAAGCAGACCAAAGGTCATGTCGGCAATGTTGTCAGGCCCCATCCCCAGGGACACGATGAACTGCCATTGAAAGCAGGCGATGTAGATGATGGCAAAGACAAGGAACAGACGAAGCAGTCTGTGTCGCCATTTTTTGAGTGCGTTCATTGCGAAGTACATGGATTCGATCTACCCTCTCTATCTCTAGTGTAAAAATGATGTAAACAATGTAAACAACGTGTATCTTCTATATTATACATCAAATACGCGGAATAACATAGAGAAAAATGCAAAGATTTCTCGATAAAAAAGGGACTTAAAATTCTCTTTTCATGCATAGCCGGAAACTATGAAAATCCTTCGGAAGATACGTATTATACAGGCTAAGCGGCTTATGGTACACTAAAAATAAAGAGATATAATGGCATAAAAATAGGAACTGCAAAGATTTGATGAAAAAACGGATTGCCAATGGAGACAGTCCTATATCATTATTATTCGCCATACCTTAAAGGAGGCCATCATCATGGAAAAAGAAATGCTGAAAAAAATGGGTTTTGCGACGCAGGCCATTCATGCCGGTGCCATGAAAAATGAATTCGGAGCACTGACCAACCCGATCTATCAAACATCCACCTTCATTTTTGACTCGGCTGAACAGGGCGGCAACCGCTTTGCCCTCCAGGAACCGGGCTATATCTATTCCCGTCTGGGCAATCCGTCGAATACCCAGGTCGAAGAAAAAGTGGCTATGCTCGAAGGCGGCGAAGCCTGCTGCTCCATGGGATCGGGGATGGGTGCTATCTCATCGGCTTTGTGGACGCTCCTCCGTGCCGGCGATCACGTCGTGGCCGGCGATACCCTCTACGGCTGCACCTTTGCCCTGCTGAATCACGGCATGACCCGTTACGGCGTAGACGTATCCTTCGTCGACATTACGGACCTCGACGCCGTTAAAAAAGCAATCAAACCGAATACCCGCGTCGTCTACTTGGAAACGCCGGCCAACCCGACGTTAAAGATTTCCGATATTGAAAGCATCAGCCGAATTGCCCATGAAATGGGAGACATTACGGTCGTCGTCGACAATACCTTCTGCTCGCCCTATATCCAAAAACCGCTGTCCCTCGGTGCCGACGTCGTCGTTCACTCGGCAACGAAGTATTTGAACGGCCACGGTGACGTCATTGCCGGCTTCGTCGTAGGCAAACTGGACTACATTACCAACGTCCGACTCTTCGGCCTCAAAGATATGACCGGTGCCGTCCTCAGTCCTTTTGACGCCTTCCTCATTTCCCGCGGCATGAAGACCTTGGCCCTGCGCATGGAAAAACACTCGTCCAATGCCATGAAGGTCGCTGAATTCCTGGAAACCCATCCGGCCGTAAAGAGCGTTGCCTATCCGGGGCTTAAGAGCTTCCCCCAGTACGAACTGGCTAAAAAACAGATGAGTCTTCCCGGCGGTATGATTTCCTTTGAATTGAAAGGCGGCAAGGATGAAGGGGCCGTCGTCATGAATAACGTCAAACTGTGCAGCTTGGCCGTATCCCTCGGTGATGCGGAAACGCTCATTGAACACGCAGCCTCTATGACCCACTCGACGTATACTCCGGACGAATTAAAAGCTGCCGGCATCAGTGAAGGATTGGTTCGCCTTTCTGTAGGTCTTGAAGATCCGGAAGACATCATTGCCGATCTTAAACAGGCTCTTGATTTAGTAAAATAGACGGATTTTCTTGTACCCATGATGTATGAGTACACGAGGCGTACCGGAACTTTTCGGGACGCCCTTTGTGTATGTATTATGCGGGAAGCTGCATTATAGGTTATTTTTATGGCTTAAATAGCCTTTAACTATATAATTGTTAAGTGAATATATATTATACAAAGAAAATAATATGATGTACAATAAAGAAAAGATCGTGAGAGAGCCCATCATGCCGGGCCATAGCTTTCAAGAAGAGCGGATTAAAACAAAACGGTTCGTGCGTGGACGGCTGCCCGTCTTCTGCCCTTGTGATACGGCGCCACTACAAGGGACGATGGGGCGGTGTGAAACGATACTCTCTAAGATGCGAAAGGAGACGACTTATGAAAGATAATGAAGGCCTCGAAAAGAAGGTGGAAAAGGCCATTACCAAGGAACGGCGTTTTGAAGACCACCCTATAAAGCCAAACGCATTGGCTTTGATTCCCTTTGTCGTATTCATTGCCGTGTACTTGGGCAGCGGTATTATTCTCGATATGAGCGGCATGGAAATGGCATTCTACCAATTCCCGGCCCCGCTGGCGGCGGCTATCGGTGCGATTACGGCATTTATCCTTATCCGGGACAGTAACTTTGACGAAAAATTTGAGACCTTTGTCAAAGGCTGTGGTGATTCCAACATCATTATCATGTGCATCATTTACCTCATGGCCGGCGGCTTCGCGGCCACCTGTAAGGCTATGGGCGGCATCGACTCGACGGTCAATTTGGGCTTGACCTATATTCCGCCGGAATACCTGGCGGCCGGTGTCTTCGTCATCGCCAGCTTTATCGCCACGGCGACGGGAACATCCGTCGGCAGTGCGGCTGCCATCGGTCCTATTGCCGTAGCTGTCGCTGAAAAGGCCGGTATTCCGCTGCCGCTGATGATCGGATGCGTCATGGGCGGTATCATGCTCGGTGACAATCTCTCTATCATTTCCGATACGACCATCGCTTCGACGCGGACGCAAGGTTGCGCCATGAAAGATAAGTTCCGCCTTAATTTTTGGCTGACCCTGGTGCCGGCCATCTTGACGGTTATCTTGCTTGTGCTCTTTGGCGGTTCAGAGACGGCCGTCAGTGCCGGTGATCATCCTTTCAGCCTGATCAAAGTGCTGCCGTATCTCGTCGTTTTGGTGACGGCTGTTGCCGGGGCCAATGTGTTTGCGGTCCTCGTCGGCGGCACGCTTCTGGCAGGGGCTATCGGCCTCTTTTACGGAGATTTGTCGCCCTTGTCTTTTGCGCAGGCGATTTACAAAGGCTTTTTAGGCATGACCGATATCTTCTTCCTGTCCATGTTGACCGGCGGCTTGGCGGCCATGGTCAACAAGGCCGGCGGCATCGCTTATCTCTTGACCACGGTCCAGCGCTTTATCAAGGATAAGAACTCTGCCGAACTGGGCATTTCGGCGCTGGTATCCATTACCGATATTGCCACGGCCAATAATACGGTGTCCATCATCATCAACGGCGAAGTGGCCAAGCGCATTTGCTATAAGTTCCACGTCGATCCCCGCCGCAGTGCGGCTTTATTGAGCACCTTCTCGACGATTTTCCAGGGCCTCGTTCCCTATGGGGCCCAGATGCTGATCATGGTCGGCTTTGCCAACGGCAAGGTATCGCCGCTGGAAGTCCTGCCGTACTGCTGGTTTATTTACCTCCTCGGTATTTCGGCGATTATTTCGATTTTTATTCCCTTCTCGGACGGCTTTATCCGCAGGGATCTTTGGAATTTTGAGGCGCAAAAGCCCCAGAGTCAGGTTGACGGCTCGAATGAAAAGGCTGCGCTCTTGTAACGACGGAGCCTTACATGTAAAACAGCTCTTCCCGGCGGATGGGAAGAGCTGTTTTTTTGGCCTTTATTCTGACCGGTCTTTCGTGATGATGGTTTGGGCAATTCGTTCCGGTGCCTGTTTGGCCGGCTGATTTTCGGCAATGACGTGACTGTGAACTAAGGTTTTCTCGAGCTGTTCGATATAAGCCTTGGCGGCTAAGGGTAAGGGCGTCTCCTGTAGTTTAATCCAGCCGACGCGCATAATATCCAGGGGGTTTTTCATCGGAATCGATACGATGGGCCATTTTCGATCGTTGCGGAATAAGATACCCGTGCCGATGGTATAAGCATCGGTGGCGGCAATGACACTGAATAAGGTCGAACGGTCGGTCGTGCTGATTTCCCGTTCCGGTTTGATGTCAGGAATGATGACTTCTTCAGAAAACTGGTACGAATCTTCTTCCTGCGTATATTGAATATAAGGATAGGGCCGGAGCTGATCGATCGAAAGCGACGGGTACTTGGCCAAGGGATGATTGGCTTGGAGAAAGACGGACGGAGGGTAAGCAAAGAGCTCGGTGAATTTCAGTCTGTTTTTGCGCAGCGTCCGAGTCATGAATTTTTGGGTCATCTTGGAGATGAAGATGATGCCGATTTGGCTGCGCTGGGTGACGACATCCTGAATGACCTGGGACGTACGGCCTTCTCGAAAGGTGATGGCATACTGCGGCTTTTTGGATAACGTCTGCAAGTAGTCCGTAAAGGCATCGACGGCAAACATATAGTGCTGGGACGAGATGGAAAGGCGCAGCTTGTTCCGGTTGGGCTGATGGGGATTGAAATGTTCCCGCAGATTGGTTGTCTGCTCGATGATATGATTGGCGTAATTGAGAAATTCCAGGCCTTCCGGTGTAAAGGTGATGCCGTGGCGGTTCCGTTCGAGGATGGTGATATGGAATTCTTTTTCGAGTTCTTTAATGGTCGTACTCAGGCTGGGCTGGGCAATAAAAAGAGCTTCAGCCGCAGCTGAGATGGAATTGTGTTTTGATAACTCAACGATGTAATAAATCTGTTGCAGGGTCATGAAAGGCACTTCCTTGTATAGTTGATGCAGTATGATGCTCCCGGTGATGATGGATAGTTTTATTTTAACAGAGTCGACGATACTTTTAAAGGGTTAATTGCAATACCAACTAGGACACTCGAGATAATTCAAT